>Ga0134121_10000011_pt1 | contig 216679 bp, 184 predicted proteins | sample KB301_FD_96463 | JGI IMG/M metagenome (GOLD analysis project Ga0134121, IMG submission 96463) | Terrestrial soil microbial communities without Nitrogen fertilizer from Kellogg Biological Station, Michigan, USA - KB3-0-1 | ecosystem: Environmental > Terrestrial > Soil > Unclassified ... | reverse complement strand
GTGATGTGGAGCAGGCCGTCGATGCCGCCCAGGTCGACGAACGCGCCGAAGTCGGCGATGTTCTTGACCGTGCCCTCGCGCACGTCGCCCTCGTTGATCTCCGTCAGCAGCTTGGACTTCTGCTCGGCCCGCTCCTCCTCGAGGAGCTTGCGGCGCGAGACGATGATGTTCATCCGCTTTTCGTCGATCTTGAGGATCTTCGTCTTTACGGTCTTGCCGAGGAACTCGCCGATGTCCTCGACGCGGCGGACGTCGACCTGCGACGCGGGCAGGAAGACCGGGACGCCGACGTCGACCAGGAGGCCGCCCTTGATCTTGCGGACCACGCGGCCTTCGATGACGTCGCCTTCCTTGTTCGAGGTGATGATGCGCTCCCAGCCGCGGATCTTGTCGGCCTTCTGCTTCGAGAGGGCGATCACGCCCGCCTCGTCCTCGACCGACTCGAGGAAGACCTCGATGTCCTTGCCGGCGATGATGTCTTCCTGCCGGACGAAGTCGTTCTTCGGCACGACGCCTTCGGACTTGTAGCCGATGTCGACCAGGACGTCGTCCCCCACGACCTGGAGGATCTTGCCTTTGATGATGGTGTCGGCGGTGAAGTTCTTGACGGAGTCGGCGTAGTACTTCACGATCTCCTTCTGCACTTCGTCCGAGCTCTTGCCCACCTCGGCCATCAAGTCGGTGGAGATTTTCTCGACCTCGTCCTCTTTGATGCTCAGTTCTCTTACGAGCTTGCGATTCGACACTTTGACAGTTCTCCTTTCAATCCGACGACGGCATCACGGATGGCGTCGCCGGTGATGTTTTCCGGACTCCGGGGCTTGCCGAAGATCAGGCTGATGGTCCCGACATGGGGAATCAGACGTCCTTTCGGCCACACTTCATACGCGCCCTGGATGAGGACCGGGACAATGGGAACGGCCGCGCGCTCGGCGATCACGCCGACGGACTTCATCGGTCCGATGGAACCGTTCCCGGTCCGAGTTCCTTCCGGAAAAACCAGAAGGATGTTCCCGGCTTCGAGCCGCGCGATGGCAGAGTTCACCCCCTTCACGTCGGCTGTGTCCCGTTCGATCGCAAATGCGTTGTAGCCGGCGATTATGACTCGAAAGGCCGGGTTTCGAAAGAGCGTCCGGCGCGCCATGAAGTGCATCTCCCGAGGGAGCACCATGGCCACCAGAACCGGGTCCAGATAACTCTGGTGGTTGGAGGCAAGGAGAACGCCGCCCGTTCGCGGGATGTTCTCCAGCCCGAAGACCCGGAATTTCCAGAACATGCCCGCACCCAAGCGGGACAGGTCCTGGGAAAGCCGCCACCACCACCTCATAGGGGCCCGATAGCGGCGAGTATTCTAGCCACGACCTCTTCCAGGGTCAAGCTGGACGTGTCCAGGAAGACCGCCCCGTCGGGACGCACCAGCGGCGAAACCGGACGGACGCGGTCCTCGGCGTCGCGGCGCTCGATCGCGCCCCGGATCGACGCCAGGTCGCCCCCCTGTTCGAGGTGGCGACGCTTCGACCGCACGTCCACCGTCGCGTCCAGGTAGAACTTGAACTCCGCGTCGGGGAAGACGACCGAGCCCTGGTCGCGTCCCTCCGTCACGAGGCCCCCCGCCTTCCCGATCTCCCGCTGCATTCGGACCAGCTCGGTGCGGCATTCCGCGGATTCCGCGATCGGCCGCACCGCCGAAGTCACCTTCGGGTCCCGGATCGCCGCCGTCACGTCGTCGCCGTCGCAAGTGACGCGGTCGGGGTCGATCGTGAGGCGCGTGTCGCGGATCATGGCGGCGATGCGGACGGGATCGGTGAGGCCGAGGCGCTGCGCCTTCCACGTGACGGCGCGGTACATCGCGCCCGTGTCGAGGAACCGGTAGCCGAGCTGTTTCGCGACGAGACGGGCGGCGGTGGACTTCCCCGCCGCCGCGGGGCCGTCGAGGGTGATGATCGGCTTCCGCAAGGAGCTACTTTTTTCCGAATAGCTTCCCGAAGAATCCCTTCTTCTTGGGCTCGTCCGACTGCGGCTGATCCTCGACCTCGGGCGTGACGCGCGGCTCGCGCGGCAGCGACGGGAGCGGACGGCGGCCGGTGATGCGCTTGGTCTCCTTGCGCACCGGCCGGTTCATCTTGCCCATGTCGAGCATCGTCTCGTCGGCGGGCAGCTCGTTCGAATCGAGCGTGGGCTCGGGGATCGACTCGAGCTCGGCGGGTTCCGATTCGGCATCCGCGGCCGCAGGGGTCTCCTCCGCCGGCGTCCCGTCCTCGACGGGTTCGGTTTCCATCTCCTCCTCGGGAGCCGCCTCGGGGAGCGGGAGGGATTCGGTCTGCTGATCTTCGGGCGTCTCGGCCGCGGCCGCGGCCAGCGCTTCGGCGCCGTCGCCCTCGGCGGGCGCCTCGGACTCCTCCGGCGCGGGCGATTCGGCCTCGCCGTCCGGGACCGAGGTCTCTTCGGACTCGGGGGCCGCGGCCGCGGGGCCGGTGGCCTGGGCGGCCTCCATCGAGGTCTCGCCGGACTTGTAGAGGCTGTCGGTGAGACGCTTCACGCGCGACGTCAGCGCCGCGAGCTGCGACGAGACGCTCGCGAGGCTCTTGTCCAGGTCGCCCGCGAGGAACCGCGCCTCCTCGAGGTTACCGCCGCCGGCGGGACGCATCTTCGTCTCGCCCTTGACCTTTGCCGCCACGGGAGGCGGCTGGCTCTTCACCCGCTGCAGCTCCTTCTCGAGGTCCTGGACCTGCTTCTTGAACTCGCCGGTCTTCCGGCGCTCCGACGTGAGCTCCTCGTTGAGATCGCTGATGGTCCCGTCCTTCTCGGCGAGGATCTTCGCGCCGTCCTTGCCGCCCGAGTCCGCCGCGTCGCGCGACTTCTCGAGCTCCGCGTGGAGCGTGCGGTAGCGCTGCTCGCCGTCCTGGACGATCTTCTCGAGCTGCCCGATGCGCGTCAGCGCGCGCGAGAGCTCCTTGTCCTTCTTGTCGTCCGCGTCGGCCGCGCCCGCCGAGCTCGCCTGGGCCCGGCCGCTGGCCTCCACGAGCTGCTTCTCGACGGTCGAGAGCTTCTTGTGGAGGTCCTCGACCTCGTGCTCCTTGTTGAGCAGCGCCTCGCGATAGTGGAGCTTCTCCTTGGCGAGCTCCTCCGCGATTTTCGCCTGGCTGGCGCGCGCGTCCTGGAGCTCCTGCTGGACGTGGGGATCGGCGGCCTTGCCCGACTTGGACGACATCTCCTCCTCGAGCGAGGTGACCTTCTCCTGGAGTTCCTGGATCTGGGCGTCCTTCGCCTTCAGGATGGCGATCGGCGCCGACCCCTTCGCCGACGCCTTGGACTTCTCGGCCTCGCCTTCGAGGGCGGCGATCTTCTACTGCTTCTCCTCGATCTCGTCTTCCTTCTTCCGCAGCGCGTCCTTGTAGACGCCCTGGGCCTTGGCGAGATCCTCCCCGAGGCGGGCGATGTTCGCCTGGGCTTCCTTGGCCTCCTTGGCCTTCTGTTCGACTCCGGCCTTGTGGGCCGAGAGATCGCGCTCAGCGGCCGCGAGCTTGGCCTCCAGCTCCTTCACGCGCGGATCGGGGCCGGCGGCGGGGGGAGGCGCGGCGGGAGCGCCGCCGGACACCTTGAGCAGTCCGCCGCAGGCCGGGCACTTCGTGGGCGCCGCGGCCGAGCCTTCTCGGACCCGGTACATCTTCGCGCACTGGGAACATTCGAGGAGCATGAGGATCCCTCCGGAGCCGTATTCTAACACCAGATGGGTTCAAGTCCAGAGTCACGCGTCGGCGCGGGCCTTCAGGATCCGGCGGAGCTCCCGCTCCTGCCGCGACCACATCCTTTTCTTGTCCGCCGGCCGGTGGTCGTCGTACCCGAGCAGGTGGAGGATCCCGTGGGCCACGTAGCGCAGAAGCTCCTCCTCCACCGGGATCTTCCGCGCCGCCGCCTCGGCCGCCGCGTACTCGGCCGAGATCACCAGCTCGCCGACCAGGTCCGTGCCGAGAGGAAACGAGATCACGTCCGTCGCGAAGTCGTGGTTCAGGAACTTCCGGTTGATCTTCCGGATCGCCGCGTTCGTCACGAAGGCGACCGACAGACTCTTCTCTCCGAGGATTTGCGCGGCCAGACGGCGCACCTTGGAGGCCGGGATCCGGACTTTCTTCTGCTCGTCCGTGATGTGGATCATGGAGCGGAGGCGACTTTCGCCGCCGCGGGCGCCGCCTTCGCCGGCTTGGCGAGGTACGGCTTCAGGAACTGGCCCGTATATGAGCGCGGCTCCTGGACCACCCGCTCGGGCGGTCCGGCCACGACGATCTCGCCGCCCTTGTCGCCGCCCTCGGGGCCCAGGTCGATCACCCAGTCGGCGGTCTTGATCACGTGCATGTTGTGCTCGATGACGACCACCGTGTTCCCCAGCTCCACCAGCCGGTTGAGCACCCCGAGCAGCTTCTTGATGTCCGCGAAGTGGAGCCCGGTCGTCGGCTCGTCGAGGATGTACATCGTGCGGCCGGTGGACGCCTTGCCGAGCTCGGCTGCGAGCTTCACCCGCTGCGCCTCGCCGCCCGACAGCGTCGTCGACGCCTGGCCCGTGTGCATGTAGCCCAGGCCGACGTCGTCGAGCGTCTCGAGCACCCGCTGGAGCTTCGGGAAGTTCGCGAAGAACTGGAGCGCCTCCTCGATCGGCATCTCCAGCACTTCGGAGATGTCCTTGCCCTTGAACTTGATCTCGAGCGTCTCGGAGTTGTAGCGCCGGCCCTTGCACTCCTCGCACGTGACGTAGACGTCCGGCAGGAAGTGCATCTCGATGACCTTGGTCCCCTGCCCCTCGCACGCCTCGCAGCGGCCGCCTTTCACGTTGAAGCTGAACCGGCCGGGCTCGTAGCCGCGCGCCTTCGCCTCCTTGCTCATGGCGAAGAGCTTGCGGATCTCGTCGAACGCGCCGGTGTAGGTCGCCGGGTTCGACCGCGGCGTGCGGCCGATGGGCGACTGGTCGATCTCGATGATCTTGTCGAGGTGGGCCGCGCCGAGCACCTTGTCGTGCGCGCCGGGCTTCTCCTTGGCCCCCATGAGGGACCGCGCGAGCGCCCGCTGGAGGATGTCGTCGACCAGCGTGCTCTTCCCCGACCCCGAGACGCCCGTGACGCAGACGAAGCAGCCCAGCGGGATCTTCACGTCGAGCTTCTTCAGGTTGTTCTCCCGCGCCCCCTTGATCTCGATCGCGAGGCCGAGGTCGGCCTTGCGCCGCGACGCAGGGAGCGGGATCTCGTCGACCCCCGAGAAGAACTGCCCCGTGATCGACCGCTTCTCCGCCATGATGTCGGCCATCGTCCCCTCGGCGACGATCTCGCCGCCGTGCAGGCCCGCGCCGGGGCCGACGTCGACCACGTGGTCGGCCGCCTTGATGGTGTCCTCGTCGTGCTCGACGACGATCACCGTGTTCCCGAGATCGCGGAGCTTGAGCAGCGTCTCCAGGAGCCGCTTGTTGTCCCGCTCGTGCAGGCCGATGGTCGGCTCGTCGAGGACGTAGCAGACGCCGACCAGGCCGCTGCCGACCTGCGACGCCAGGCGGATGCGCTGCGCCTCGCCGCCCGACAGCGTGGCGCTCTTGCGGTCGAGCGTCAGGTACGACAGCCCCACGTCGGTCAGGAACTGGAGGCGGTTGCGCACCTCTTTCAGGATCAGCTTGGCGATGACCTGCTCCTCCTTGTTGAGCGGCAGGTCGAGGAAGAACTCGCGGGCCGCCTCGATGGTCATCGAGGTGGCCTCGTAAATGTTCTTCCCGTTGATGCGGACCGACAGCGCCTCGGGCTTGAGCCGCTTCCCCGCGCAGGCGACGCACGGGGTCTCCGTCATGTAGCCCATGATGCGCTGCTTGATGAACTCGCTTTCGGTGTTCTTGAAGCGGTGCATCAGGCTGGGCACGACGCCTTCGAACCAGAACTTCCACTTCTTCTCGTCCTCGGGGGTCGTGCCGCGCAGCAGGATGCGCTTCTTGTCCGCCTCGATCTTCTCGAACGCGAGGGCCGGCTTGACGCCGAACATCTCGGAGAACTCGCGCAGGCGGCGGTTGTAGCGGATGGTCATCCGCTTCCCCAGCCGGCGCCAGGGCTCGATCGCCCCATCGCGGAGCGCGACCGCTTTGTCCGGGACGATGAGGTCCTCGTCCAGCTCCAGGCAGGTCCCCAGGCCGTCGCACGTCGGGCAGGCGCCGTACGGAGAGTTGAACGAGAAGAGCCGCGGCTGGAGCTCGCCGAACGAGACGCCGCAGAACGCGCACGCGTAGAGGGTGCTGAACAGGCGGTCCTCGCCGTGGCCCGTCACGATCATGAGCCCGTCGCCCAGCTTGAGCGCGGTCTCGACCGAGTCGGCCAGCCGTCGCCGGATCACCGGCTTCTCGAGCGTGATGCGGTCGACGACGGCCTCGATCTCGTGCTTCTTGTTCTTGTCGAGCGTGAGGACGTCCTTCAGCTCCTGGACTTCGCCGTCGACCCGGACGCGGACGTAGCCCTCGCGACGGACCCGCTCGAAGATGTCCTTGTGGGTGCCCTTCTTCCCCCGGACGAGCGGCGCCAGCAGCGCGATCTTCGTGCCGTCGGGCCAGTCCATGAGGATCTCGATGATCTGTTCCGCGGTCTGCTGGGTGATCGGGCGGCCGCACTTGTAGCACTGGGGCTTCCCGACGCGGGCATAGAGCAGGCGCAGGTAGTCGTAGATCTCGGTGTTCGTGGCGACGGTCGACCGGGGGGTGGCGTGGCCCTGGCGCTGCTCGATCGAGATCGTCGGCGGCAGCCCTTCGATCGACTCGACGTCCGGCTTCTGCATCTGCTCGAGGAACTGCCGGGCGTAGGCGGAGAGCGACTCGACGTAGCGGCGCTGCCCTTCGGCGTAGATGGTGTCGAACGCGAGCGACGACTTGCCCGAGCCGGACAGGCCGGTCACGACGATGAACTTGTCGCGCGGCAGGTCGATGTCGACGTTCTTGAGGTTGTGTTCCCTCGCGCCCCGGATCGTGATGTTCGCTTTCGGTGCCATAGATTTGAACGGGCGATTGTAGCAGTCCGGGAAACCCAATGCAAACCGGCGGACTACGCGGGAGATTTGCCGGGGGTGGGGGACGGCGATGCGGCGGGCGCGCCGTTCCCGTTGCCGCCGGAAGCCGGCGCGGGGCCCGGAAGCCGGGGCGCGGCCGCGAGCTCCCGCAGCGAGACCTCCGACAGGGGGCCCATGGCCTGGGCTTCCGCCCGGTCGATCAGCTCGTACAACGGCGCGGCGGTCGGCATGGCCGGCAGGGTCGCTTCGTCGCCGAACGTACGGATCGCGGAGAGCACGTCGCGCGCGGTCATGGCCGACGGGTCCTTCGCCGGGAGATAGCCCGAGTCCTTGCGGTCCTGGAGCGCCACGGAGCGGAGGATCCCCTGAGAGGTCAGCTCGTAAAGCAGCTCGTTCACGTGGCGGACGGGCGAGTTCAGCGCGTTCGCGATGTCATCGCCCGCCGGCGCGCGGTCGCCCCGGATGAAGGCGCGGACGACCTCGACGCACACGACGAGCGACATCCGGTCGCGGTCCGCCGCGCTGAGGCGCGTCTCCTCGATCTCCCGTTTGTAGGTGTTCACGTGCTGCGCCGCGAAGGCGACCTCGGCGCCGAAGAGCACGATGATCCAGCTCAGGTAGACCCACAGGAGGAAGATGGGGATCGATCCGAGCGCGCCGTAGAACGTGTAGTTCGAGATGAAGTGGGTGTTGTACCAGAAGTAGATCGACTTCATCCCCTCCCACGCGGTGCCCGAGACGAGGGCGCCGACCAGCGCCGCCCCCGGATGAACCCTCGTGTTCGGCATGAAGACGTAAAAGCCGGTGAACATGATCCACGCGACGAAGTACGGGGTCAGCAGCAGCGTCGCCGTCCCGAAGAACGGCACGTGGGCCGTGAGCCACGCGTAGAGCTTGTTGCTCTGGACGAAGGTCGTCATCGACAGCGACGCGGCCAGCAGGATCGGGCTCAGCGTCAGGAACGTCCAGTACACGGTGAGGCGCCGCAGGATCGGCCGGTGCTCCTTGATGCCCCAGATCCGGTTGAACACCTTCTCGATGGAGGTGAGCAGCGAGATCGACGTGTAGAGCAGCGCGAGGGCGCCCACCACGCCGATCGCCGTCGCGTTCACCTTCTGGATGAATTCGTCGATCTGCGAGGCGAGGTCCTTCCCTCCGGGCGCCGCTCCCTCGGGGGGCGGCCCCATGCGCGGCAGGATGTTCTTGAGCAGGAATTCCTGCACCGAGCCGCCGACGGACGAGAAGCCGCCCACGCCCTTCACCACGGCGAGCATGACGACCAGGAGCGGCACCAGCGCGAAGATCACCTGGTAGGTGAGCGCCGCCGAAAGCATGAACACGTCGCTCTTGACGAAGCCCTCGACGATGAGGACCCCCATCCGCAGAGCGCGGTAGAGGAACCGGGGGCCCCGCGCTTCGGGGAGGCTCAGCCAGAGGTCGCGCCTGACGAAGGTCTTCGCGCGGTCGACGTGGGAGTGAATCCGGCCGAAAAATCCGGCCTTCTCGTTGGTCACGTTCACGAATATAGCACAGCCCCGCTCCAGGCGCCCCCTCGTTTTACTATTGCCTTACCCCCCGGAAGGGGTAAAATCCCCCCCGATATGGGCCAGCCCCACTCCGACATTTTCCAGAAGTGCCATAACTACACCCGGTACAAGGAAGCGGTCGCCTCCGGCCTCTACCCGTACTTCAAGGCGATCGAGTCCGGCGCCGACGCCGAGGTCATGATCAAAGGCAAGCGGATGATCATGATCGGCTCGAACAACTACCTCGGCCTGACCACCCATCCGAAGGTCAAGGAGGCCGGGATCAAGGCGATCGAGAAATACGGCTCCGGCTGCACCGGATCGCGGTTCCTCAACGGCACCCTCGACATCCACGAGGAGCTGGAGCACCGGCTCGCGAAATTCGTCCGCAAAGAGAAGGCCCTGCTCTTCTCCACGGGCTTCCAGACGAACCTCGGCACGATCTCGGTGCTGGTCGGCAAGGACGACGTCATCCTCTGCGACCGGATGAACCACGCGTCGATCATCGACGGCTGCCGGCTCGCCTTCGGCCGCACGATCAAGTTCAAGCACAACGACATTGAAGACCTGACCCGCATCCTCGACTCGGTGGAAATGGAGGAGGCGAGCGGCTCCATCCTCGTCATCACCGAGGGCGTCTTCTCGATGGAAGGCGACCTCGGCATCCTCCCCCAGATCATCCGGCTGAAAAAGCGCTACGGCTTCCGCGTGCTGCTCGACGACGCCCACGGCATGGGCTACATGGGCCCGAACGGGCGGTCGACCGCCGAGCACTTCGGCGTCGAGAAGGACACGGACCTCATCATGGGGACGTTCTCCAAGTCCTTCGCCTCACTCGGCGGGTTCGTCGCGGGCGAGGCCGACGTCATCGACTACATCAAGCACAACGCCCGCGCGCTGATCTTCTCCGCGTCGATGCCCCCCTCCGCCGTCGCGACGGTGCTGGCGGCGCTCGACATCATGGAGAAGGAGCCGCAGCACCGCGAGCATCTGTGGCGCAACGTGCGCAAGATGCAGTCCGCCTACCGCGACCTCGGGTTCAACATCGGAGGCACGCAGTCTCCGGTCGTGCCGATCATCATCGGCGACTTCGAGAAGACCCTCATCTTCTGGAAGGAGCTGTTCGAAGCCGGCGTCTTCGTGAATCCCATCGTCTCCCCGGCCGTGCCTCCCGACATGTGCCTGCTTCGCACGAGCTACATGGCGACGCACACCGACGAGGAGCTGGACCGGGTCATCGAAATCATGGAGAAGATCGGCAAGAAACTCGGAGTCATCTGACATGACCGAGGGGACCTGGACGTGCTCGAAGTGCGGACAGATCTACTCCCTCTCCGAGCCGGCCTGCCCCGTCTGCCGCGTCACCCGGGAGAACCCGCACGTCATCGGCAGGATCACGACGGTGCGGACGGCGAAGCCGCCTCCGGACAAGGTCGAAGTCCCCTTCCCGTTCACGATCAAGGAGGCCCGGTTCAACCTGCCGCTGCACCAGGGCTCGGTCTGGGCGAGCGGTTCCCTGATGGTCACCGAGGCCGGATTTTTTCTTCTGAGCGACAAGGACGCGATCGACGCGGCGGCGCTGGCGCAGTCTCCCCCCGCCGCGCCGGGCCCCGTCGGCAGTCTCTCGCTCTTCGTTCCGCGTTCGACGGTGTCGCGGATCATTCACCAGAAGCTCATCGGCGAGTTCATCGAAATCCAGGGCCGCCAGAAGATCCCGCTCCGGCTGACGCCCGGCGGGTGGACCGACCTCGACGTCATCTGCGACCAGCTGGGGATTCCGCGCTCATGAAGATCGTGACCGCCGACAGTCCCGCGTTTCTCGAACGGTTCATCCGGATGCCCTTCGGGGGCATCTACAAGGACGACGCGCGCTGGGTCCCGCCGCTCGTCTCGGCGGAGATGAAGATGATGGACCCTCGCCGCAATCCGTTCTACGACCACTCCGACGCGGCCCACTTCCTGATGGAGCACGAGGGCCGCCTCGTCGGCCGGATCTCGGCGATCGACAACAAGCTGCACAACCAGGTCCAGAACGAGAAGACCGGCTTCTGGGGCTACTTCGAGTGCGAGAACGACCCGGCGATCGCGGGCGCGCTCTTCGACGCCGCGGCCGACTGGCTCCGCAAGCGCGGCCTGACCCGCATGCTCGGCCCGGTCAACCCGTCGATCAACGACCCGAGCGGCCTGCTGGTCGAGGGCTTCGAATGGTCGCCGTTCGTCCTCATGACCTACAACCCGCGGTACTACGTGCCGCTGATCGAGAAGTCCGGCTTCACCAAGGCGATGGACCTGATCGCCTACATCCTGACCCACCAGGACCTCGACCGCGTCCGCATCGACCGCGTCGCCGAGCTGATCCGCAAGCGCTCCGAGGTCACGGTGCGCCACGTCGACCTCTCGAAGCTCGACCGCGAGCTCGACATCATCAAGGAGGTCTACAACGACGCCTGGGAGAAGAACTGGGGCTTCGTCCCGATGACCGACGCGGAGGTCCGCTTCCAGGCCGACGACATGAAGGCGATCCTGCTTCCCGAGTTCGCCTACATCGCCGAGATCAAGGGCCGCCCGGTCGGCTTCGCTTTCGCGCTCCCCGACATCAACATCGTCCTGAAGAAGTGCAAGGGCTCCCTCCTGCCCTTCGGCTGGTGGCACTTCCTCAAGTTCAACCTCCGCAAGATCCCGACGCTCCGCCTCGTCGCGCTCGGCGTCCGCAAGGAGTTCCACAAGTCCGGCATCGGCACGCTCTTCTACCAGAAGGTGATCGAGGAAGGGTTGAAGCGCAACTACACGGCGGCGGAGTGCAGCTGGGTCCTGGAGACGAACGACCTCATGAGAAGGCCGATCGAGCAAATGGGAGGGAAACGATACAAGACCTATAGACTCTATGAGAAGAAGATCTGACGAGAATAGAGAATAAAGAATAGAGAATCGAAGCCAAGCCCCAAGAAAATCCGTCGGCGCGAAAGATTTCCTGTCGAGAAAACAGCCCCAAACCGCACTCCCGGGGTGGAGAGACCACGAAAGGACCACCCGATGGGCTCCAAGGAATTCAGCCAGCTGATCGTCTGGCAAAAAGCGCACCAGGTCCGGCTAGCCGTCTACGACGCCACCGAGAAGCCGCCGCTTTCGCGGATGTTTCGGCTGGTCGATCAGATGCAAACCGCCGCCTTGTCGATCCTCGGGAACATTGCCGAGGGGTTCGGACGGCGCCATCCGAAGGACAAGGCGAAGTTCTACACGATCGCCAAGGGCTCCGCCGACGAACTCAAGGATCAACTGATCTTCACCCGAGACAAAGGCTACTGGAGAGACAACCTGGCCATTCAGGCCAAGCTCGAGGAAGTCTGCAGGATGCTTCGGAGCCTGATCGAGAAGACGCTTGCGGGAGGCTAGGGTGGACTGTTGGCTCGGCGCGGCCCTGATTCTTTATTCTCTATTCTTTATTCTCAGAAGAGTCTTTTTTGCTCGTCCGTCACGGGTTCCGCTCCCAGATGTTTGGCTGCCTTTTCGGTGGCTTTCCGTCCTCGGGACGTCCGGACCAGGAAGTTGTTCTGAATCAGGTATGGTTCGTAGACCTCTTCGATCGTCCCCTCCTCCTCGCCCACGGCGACGGCGAGGGTCTTGAGGCCGACGGGGCCCGAGTTGGTGACGAGCGCTTTGAGGATCTTGCGGTCCATGTCTTCGAGGCCGGCGTCGTCGACGCCGAGCATGCCGAGGGCCTCGAGGGCGACGGGGCGGGTGATCTTCTTCTGGGATTTCACGTCGGCGAGGTCGCGGACGCGGCGCAGGTAGCGGTTGGCGATCCGCGGCGTGCCGCGGGCGCGCTGGCCGAGAAGGCCGGCGGACTCCTCGTCGATGTCGGTCTTGAGAATCCGGGCGGAGCGCTGGAGGATCTTGACCAGGTCGGCCGTGGGATACCACTCCAGCTTCTCGAGGATGCCGAAGCGGGCGCGGAAGGGCTCGCTGAGGAGGCCTTCGCGCGTGGTCGCGCCGACCAGGGTGAACTTCTTGAGGGGGAGGTTGATCGTGCGGCCCTGCAGGCCGCTCTCCATGCTGATCGAGATCTGGAAGTCCTCCATGGCGGAGTAGAGGAACTCCTCGACGTCGGGCAGCATGCGGTGGCACTCGTCGATGAAGAGGATGTCGCCCTCCTCCATCTTGGTCAGCGTGCCGACGAGGTCGCCGGGGCGCTTGAGGATCGGGCCCATCGTCGTGTGGAGCTGGCCCTTCATCTCATAGGCGATCAGCCGCGCGAGCGTGGTCTTGCCCAGGCCGGGCAGGCCGCTGAAGAGGACGTGGTCGAGGGCCTCCTTGCGCTTGCGGGCGGCCTTGATGGCGATCTGGAGGTTGGCGACGGCCTTCCTCTGGCCGATGAACTCGTCGAACGAGCCGGGGCGAAGGGAGTCCTCGAACTTGACGTCGCGTTCGTACGGACTGGCCCCGGGCATGGCGGGGATTGTAACACCGCGTCCCCGGCTTGCGGTCTATAATCCCTCCATGAGGCAGGACCCCCTGAGTCTCCGGGGATTCATCGTGATCCTCATCGCCGGCCTGGGCTGCGGTTCCCCGGGTTGCGTCACCGCCGAACGCCGCGCGAACCGCGACTGGAACCGCGTCGGCGAGGGCATGACGCGCGACGACGTGGTGTCCCTGCTGGGAGAGGCGGATTCCGAGACCCGCTCCCTCGACGGGGACACGTGGCACTACGCCTACGGATCGCGGCCCGACCCCGGCAAGATCGCCGAGGTGACCGGCAAGACGCTGGCGGTGCTGACCGTCATCGGCGGGTTCCTGCTGCTGCTCGCCTACGCCCGCAACGGCCCTCCGACACCCGAGCCGAACTTCGATCGAGTCTGGCCGAACGGGGACGGATCCACCTCGTCGCGGCGGGTCCACTTCAGGGTGGTCTTCGACGGGGTGGGGAAAGTGAAGTCCGTGTCGGGGCTGGAGCCCTGTACCGAGTAGCGGAAGACTACTTCGCGGGGGCCGCGGGCTCGGGCTTCTTCTCGACCTTCACCTCGGCCTTCGGCTCCTCGGCCTTCTTGGGGGCCGACGCCTGCTCCTTCTCGAGGGCGCCGAGCTTCTCCTCGACGCGGGTGCCGCGGCCGACGCGGTCGCGGAGGTAGTGGAGCTTCGCGCGGCGGACGTTGCCCTTCTTCTTCACGGCGATCTCGACGACGCGCGGGGAGTTGACCGGGAAGATGCGCTCGACGCCTTCGCCCTGCACCATGCGGCGCACGGTGAAGGTCTCGGAGAGGCCCTCGTGGCGCTTCGCGATGACGACGCCGGCGAAGATCTGGATGCGCTCGCGGTCGCCTTCGATGATCCTCACGTGCACGTCGACGGAGTCGCCCACGTCGAATTTCGCGGGCTTCTTCCGGTGCCAGTCCTTTTCGATCGCGTCGAGGGTTCGCATAATCGCATCCTATAGCTGTCGGAACTGTTTCTTCGACTTCGTTCCCAGGTCGGGCCGCCGCTGCTCCGTGCGCTCCTTCGACTGCTCCTCGCGCCACTCGGCGATCTTCCCGTGATCGCCGGAGGTGAGGACCTCGGGCACCTTCAGCCCTCGGACCTCCTGCGGCCGCGTGTACTGCGGGTACTCCAGCGTTCCCGACGAGAAGGACTCCTGAAGGAGCGACTCCTTCGAGCCCAGCACGCCGGGGACCAGCCGCGTCACCGAATCCAAAAGAACCATCGCGGGGATCTCCCCGCCCGTCAGGACGTAATCGCCGATGGAGACTTCCAGAGGCGAGAGCCCCTGGCTGACCCGCTCGTCGAATCCTTCGTAGTGACCGCAGAGGAGGATGAGGCCCTTCTGCTTGGAGAGCTCCTGGGCCAGCGTCTGGTCGAACCGGACGCCGCCCGGAGTGAGCAGCACGAGGAAGGCGTCCTCCCGGCCGTTCTTCCTCAGGTGGTCGACCGCGTCGAAGACCGGCTCGGCCATGATCACCATGCCGGGCCCGCCCCCGTACGGCGGCGCGTCCACTTTCTTGTGCTTGTCCTTGGAGAAGTCCCGGAGATTGACCAGGTTGATCTTCACCTGGCCCTGCTCCTGGGCTCTCTTCAGGATGCTCTCTCCCACGACCCCCGAAAACATCGAGGGGAAGAGCGTCACCACGTCAATGATCACCTGCGCACCTCACGACTCCGGTGTGCACCCCCCAGTAGGGAGCTTGTCGAACCCACTGAGGAGCAGCCATTATCACTATCGGCTTTTCGAGGTCAAGTCTTTTCGGGCCCTGGAGGCCCTTCCGGGCCCTTTTTGTGGACAGCGCCCCTCCCCGTCGCGAGAATGACCCGCATGGCCATCACCAAGACCACCCGCCAGGTCGCGAAGGACGCCGCCATCCTCACCCAGGGGCAGCCTTCCCATCATGAGATCCTCTTCATGGCCAAAGGCACCGCGGTCGTCGAATTCAAGGGCAACGTGGTCGGGACCATCAAGCCCGGCGAGTGGTTCGGCGAGCTGGCCGCCATCCTGGGCACTCCCCGGACCGCGACCGTCCGCGCCGTGACGCCCTGCGAGGTGCAGGTCTTCGCCGGGCCCGACGACGCCAATCTCTACGAGGCGATCGCGAAGGACCCGAAGATGTTGCGGAAGCTGATCGAGCAGCTCTGCCTTCGGCTCGTCGAGACCTCGAAGCGCCACGCCGAGGAGACGAGCGAGGTGACCGACCAGGCGATGCGGATGCGCCGCGCGATCAGCGGGACGATGTTCGCCCTCGAGAAGCTCGTCGAGAAATACAAGAGCAAGGTCATGGAGGAGACGCTCCAGCACCTGAGCTCGCGGTCCGGGATCACCACCGGCGACCGGGCCGACGCCGACCCCAACGCCTTCCCCACGTCAAGAGCGGCCATCTTCGGCGGCTAGCAGGACCGGCGTTCGAACCAGGGAGCGGTCAGCGCGAAGGCGAGTAAAACAAGTCCGAGACCGAGATACTCCGACATCTCGAACGGGCCGATGGCGTTCACGACCCAGTCCATCCTCATGGCCGAGCCGAGCGCGATCGTGTTGCCGGCGAGGAGCGTCCACCAGGCCCACGTCTCCCCGCGACGGAAGGCCGTGACGGCGAGGGCGCTCCCCATCAGGCCGAAGATGGCGCAGTAGATGCCGTACATCCGATAGATCACGAGGACGTATCCGGCCGTCGACGGAGATGTGGCGGCGAGCTCCACCCACGAGGCGTGGGTGTATCCTTCGTAGGCGGCGGGCAGGACCCCCTTCCCGTCTGGGCCTTTCAGGAGCTCATCCGGCGAAGCGGCCGCCATCGCACCCCACGCGATGTACGACACATCCACGATGAGGACGAGAATCCAGGCAACCCGGCGCCGCGTCACTGGGGCAGGCCTCCGGAGAGCTTCATCATCCACCGCATGCACTTGTGTCCAAAGTCGACGCCGGGGCCGAACATCATCGGGCAGGCGCCGGCGATCACGGTAATCCCATGCTCACGGCAGTATTCGACCGCCTCCGGCGAAACGCTCGACCCCTGGAGCATGGATTGGTGCATCCAGACGCGGCGCACTCCGGCCTCGCCGCAGTCCTGGACGATTCGCCGCGTCACCTCGGGTCGCGTGACGATCACCACTCCGCCCACCCCGTCGGGAATCGATTTCAGATCGGGATAGCAGCGGTCTCCCTCGAACGTCTCCATGTTCGGATTCACCGCGAACACCTCGTGCCCGGCCGCTTTCAATCGCCGGTAGATCAGATTGGCCGAGGGATGGCGGCGGTTGTCCCGCGACACGCCCGCGACCGCGATCCGCTTCAGAGCGAGGAACTCGTGCACCTTGACTTCGAGCGTGGTGGAAACCATGGGATCCTCCGTCCGCTTAAATTGCCGACGCGGCCTCGGGTTTCCGCGACGGGGTCACCGGGGTCGAGTCCAGGCCTTTGAGAAAGACGAACCACGTGTGTCCGGCCGCATGAGCCTGCAACAGCTTGAGCAGCGGCTCCGACACGTCTCCATACAAGGTCATGAAGTGACCGTCCGCGTAGTCCTTGAACAGCTTCGCCCGAGCTTCGAGGATGTGGCCATTGTGCTCGATCAGACCTTCCGGGCCGGTGTACGCCTCACGAACCTCGCACTTGGTGCCGTCGACGCTGAGAAACCAGTCATAGCGGAGCGTTCTCGTGTCCCGCTCCTTCGTGATGCGGATCAGCTCGGCGGCCTGCTTCTTGAAGCCTTCGAGACAGCCCGGGCGGACGGTCATGTGCGCGCTCAATTCCAGGCAACTCATGTCTCCTCCCGTTCATCGAGTTCTGAAGTCTGAGGAGCAAGAGGTCGGCCAATCCGCTTCCCTCCGGACCGCCCGCTCCCAACCCCCGCGAAGAAGTGCGCAGGGCGCAGCTGACTTTTCCTCGAGTTGAGCTGAACATCGTCACTTTTTGCGACGTCTACTGCACGTCGACGAAAATCGTGGGGGTCCGTCGACGTATCGAATATGGGTGCGCATGGGGCGCGCCCTGAGTTAGGAGCGGGGTCTTTATGGACAGACACAGTCCGGGTCTAGGCACGGCATCCCTGGCACTCCTGTGTCTCCTCGACGCGGCGGAGCCGCAGGAGACGTCCAAGCGCCCGCCGGGCACGGCTCAAGTCGACGGCGCGGTCCGGAACATCAAGGGCTACACGATCTCCTCCCAGGCGCCTCCGTCCGACGACGGCGAGTTCCTCCGGCGCGTGATGTTCGACCTCGTGGGCTATCCGCCCAGCGGGCCGCAGGTGAAGGCGTTCGTCGCCGATCCTGCGGAGAACAAGCGGGCCGCGAAGATCGACGAGCTGCTGGCCAGCGAAGACTTCGCGGAGTACTGGTCGCGGCTGTTCGCCGAGGTCTACTTCGGCAACTACCACGACGTCGTGATGGCGACCACGCCGGCGATGTCGAAGCCCGCGAGCGCGCGGATCGTGAACGACTTCCTGAAGTGGTTCCGGCTGAAGCTGCAGAAGGACGCGCCCTACACCGAGATCGTCGCCGCGATGCTCGAGGCGCGCGGGTCGGACGAAGGCGATCCGGCCCTGGCCTACAAGCTGTCGTTCTACAGCGGCGAAGGGTACGCGATCGAGTTCGCCAACGGCGCCGCGCGCCATCTGCTCGGCATCCGGATGGTCTGCTCCCGGTGCCACGACGCCTTCTCCGACAAGTGGACCGTCGAAGACTACTACGGCCTCGCCGACTTCATCTTCGGCCAGAAGGCGCGGCCCGAAGGCGGGACCGAGCAGGCCGCCGAGCGGGTGAAGCTGACGTATGTCGACAACGGCCACATCAACATCCCCGACAACAAGATCGACAGCGACGTGGTCCACCAGAGCAAGATCGGGCCGGCCCGGACGGTCTTCCTCGGCGTCGCCGAGGCGCCCAAGGGGGCGGACCGGATGAAGTTCCTCGCCCAGACCATGACCGGCAAGTCGAACCCGCAGCTGGCGCGGTCGCTGGTCAACCGCGTCTGGGCGTGGCTCCTGGGCCGCGGCGTCGTCCACCCGGTGGACGACTTCCGCGAGCGGGGCAACGCGCCGCTCTCCAAGGGGCTGCTCGACGTGCTCGCGCGCGAGTTCACGTCGAACAACCATTCGATCAAGCACCTGGTCCGCACCATCTGCGCCACCGACGCGTACCAGCGGTCGTGCCACAGCGCGGCGCCGTACACGAAGGTCGACTTCTCGCGGGCGTCGATCAAGCAGCTCAACGGCGGCCAGCTGATGAACGCGCTGCGGGTCGCGACCGGCGGCCGGCCGACGAACGACATCGCGCTGGCGATTCAACTGGTCGGCAGCCTGTTCCCCTCCGGCGCGATCTGGTGCGAGACGACGCCCCTTCCGGGGAACGCCCGCCAGGCGCTCCTCCTCCGCAACAACACCGAGATCATGGGCTGGATCTCCGGCGGCAGCGTGCTGGCGGCGATCAAGTCGAGCCCCGGGTCCGTCGAGGAGAGGGTCGACGAGATGTTCCTCGCCGCCCTCTCGAGGAAGCCGGAGGCGGCCGAGCGGACCCGCTACGCGGCGTTCCTCAACGGCCACCCCGGCCAGGGATTCGAGGACGCGTACTGGACGCTGCTCAATTCCGCGGAGTTCGTGACCAGGCATTAGTCCCGGGTTCACCCCCTGATGAGCCCCGGTCTCTCGCGAGACCGGGGCTCACTTTTTCATTCCATCGTGTACCCTGAAGGTATGGCGGGCGAGTTCCTTCCCTTCCCGAAGATGCCGTGCCGAGGCTCGGCCGACGCGGCCGCGTGGGTCGCGCTCGAGAAGATCCACGGCGCCCATCTCCTGCTCGACGTCGACGCGAAGACCGTCCGGTTCGGCAAGCGGAAGGGCTGGCTCGAGGAGGACGAGCCGTTCTTCGGCTGGCAGCTCCTCCGGGCCGGCCTGCGCGAGACCGCGCGCGAAGCGTTCGACCTCGTCGACGCCCGGCGGGTGGTCCTGTACGGCGAGCTCTTCGGCGGCAGCTATCCCCATCCGCGGGTTCCCGATCGCGGCCTCACGCCGGTCCAGACCGGCGTCTGGTACGCGCCCGACCTGAGGTGGGCGCTCTTCGAGGTGCGGGCCGACGACGACTACCTCTCGTGGAGCGAATGCGCCTCGCTGGCGTCGGCGCTCCGCGTCGTCACGCCGCCGCTCGTGGCGCGGGGAAAGAAGGCGGAAATCGAGGCCTTCTCCGAACGGTTTCCCTCGCGGGTCGCGGTCTCGCTCGGGCTCCCGCCGCTCGGCGACGGCAACCTGGCCGAGGGGCTGGTCGTGAAGCCCGACGTGAGGATGGCGGTGCCGACCTACACCGCATCGAAGCGGAAGATCGCCGAGATGCGGGAGGCGCGGTTCGACGAGAGCCAGCCGTGGAATCCGGACCGGCCGATGGATCTCCCGACGCTGGCCACCTGGGCGGAGCGGCTGACGAATGGTCCGCGCCTGGCGTCGGCGGCGTCGAAGGTCGGCCGCCACGACTCGACCGCCCTCGCGGACGAGGTGGTGCTCGACGTGCTGCTCGACCTCGAGGAAGCGTTCCCCGGAGCGATGTGCGCGCTGGAGCACGAAGGCTGGGCGGCGCTCGAAAGCGCGATCCGGCTCCGCGTCTCGACCTCGCCGGCCTAAGAACACCACAAAGGCACAAAGGAGACAAAGGGGCTGCTTGGCGTTCTTTGTGTCTTTGTGGTGAGCGCGCCTCTCAGGCGTCGACGTTCTTCCCGTACTTCTTCAGCGTCTCGAGGAACAGCTCGACCGAGCCGGGGGCGTGGCCGGCGTAGTGGTTGTTGAAGTAGGCCCAGACGACCGTGCCCTCGTCGAGCAGCTTCTGGATGCGGGGGGCCCACTCCTCCATCTCCTTCGTGCGGTCGACGATGATCTTCTCCCATGTCTCGGTCTGCTTCTCGATCCCCTTGCGGTCGCCGATGAAGCGGACGTACGTCCAGTCGGCGGTCTTCACGTCGACCTTGGGCATCCAGACGAGGTCGAGGAGGACGAGGGCGACGCCGCGGCTGCGGAGGAGGTCGTAAAACCGGTTGGTGAGCCAGCCCTTGTGGCGGATCTCGAGGGCGAACTTGAACTCCGTCGGCAGCTGGGGGAGGAACTTCTCGAGGGTCTCGAACTGGTCGGGCTTGAAGTCGTACGGGAACTGGAAGACGAGGGGGCCGCGTTTGGGGCCGAGGAGATCCATGACGCGGAGGAATTCCCGGAACTCGGTCTCGCAGCCGACGAGCCGCTTCTCGTGGGTGACGACGCTGGGGATCTTGGCGGCGAAGACGAAGTGGGCGGGCGTGTCGCGCTCCCACTTACGGACCATGGATTCGCTGGGGGTGCGGTACCAGGTGGCGTCGATTTCGACGGTGTCGAACCGCCGGGCGTAGTGGGCGAGGAATTCGCCGGGCTTGGCGCCCGCCGGGTAGAAGGGGCCGCGCCAGGAGTCGGCCGACCAGCTGGACGTGCCCACCTTCAGGCGGTTCTTTTCGTTCTCCACCACGCCTCTTATAGTAGAATTCGAATTCCACTATGTTCACGGGAATTGTCGAACGGACTGGACGCGTCGTCGCCCCCGGCCGGCGCCTGGTCGTCGACACCGGATGGACCGACCTCGCCCTCGGCGAAAGCGTCGCCGTCGCCGGCGTCTGCCTCACCGTCGCCCGCCTCACCCCCGGCGGGACCCGCTTCGACCTCGTCCCCGAAACCCTGAAGAAGACGAACCTCGGCGACCTCCGCCGCGGCGACCGGGTCAACCTCGAACGGGCTCTTCGCCACGGCGACCGCATCAGCGGCCACCTGGTCCAGGGTCACGTCGAAGGCACCGGACGGGTCGCCCAGTCCGGCCCGACGCTCCGGGTCGAAACCGACCTCGTCCGCCACCTGATCCCCAAGGGCTCGATCGCCGTCGACGGCGTGAGCCTCACGATCGTCGACGTGGAAGAAAACGCCTTCACGATCGCCCTCATTCCGACGACCCGCCGCATCACGACCCTCGGCAAGATCAAAAAGGGCGCGCGGGTGAACCTCGAGCTCGATCTGATGACGAAGAAGCCGGCGAAGGTCTCGCGGATTACTCGAGAGTTCCTGCGGAAGGCCGGGTTCTAGCGGAACTCCAGCGCGAACTTGAACGCGATCCCCTTCGGCGTTGCCTGGGCGTCGTAGGCCATCCACTTGATCGCGTCCATCGGGGCGAGCAGCCGACGAAGCCTCGCCTCCTCTTCGTCCACCTTCCGATCGACCGCCGCGTTATAGGCCTTGTTGACTTCATCCGGGCTCGGCGTCCGGCCGCCGCGCGACAGCTCGGCGACCACTTCCGCATTCAGCGCCGCGCCGTTCACGGGGGCCATCGTCAGCTTGGCGACATGGATCAGGCTTCCGGTCAGCGCGTCCCGCAACTGGGGCGGCGACAATAATCCGCCCGACAGCGGCGGGTCCGTCGACATCCCGAGCTGCTTCAGCGTCGTGCGGAGCTTCCGGAAATTCGACGTCTGCTCCAGGCCGTCGGCCTGCTCCGCCGTGCGGATCACCTGCCTCGTGAACTCCTTGTTGCTGCCGATCACCACCATTCCCTTCAGGGCGGCATAGCTCGGCTTCAGCAGCGTCGCGATCTGGAGCATCTTGTCCGGCCACCCCCACGAGTAGAGCACCGTGTCCTCCACCCGCTCGTCCGTGAAGAACTTCGACTCCCCCCAGTTGGGACCGGCGATCTTCTTGACGAGCTCGTTCAGCGCGTTGACGACGGCCGCAGGATCGCTCGCCGGCAGCACCAGGGCGAACGTCGGCAGGACCCGGCCCTCCTCGACGCTCACGCCCGTCAGCACCGCCATGCCGTCCTGCAGCAGCGGCAGAACCTTCGCGGTCAGCCCGCCGTCATCGAGCGCCTGAAGCGCGCCCTGAAGGTTCTCCGTCAGCACGTCCCTCGACCCGGGCGTCATCAGGCTCCGCACCCAGGCGATGAGGTCCTGGCCGCCGGTGTTGGTGATCATGAAGCCCGACGATTCGAGCGGCGCCCAGGACCGGACGACCACGGGCGGCGCCGACGCATGGAGCGGCTCCGCGCGGTCGATCGCCGCGTCGACGACCATCGTGGAGTCGCGCAGGTCTCCCGAGACCGCGACCCCGCGCGCCGTCGGCCACTTCACGTACGGAAACAGGCCGCTGTCGTGGAGCGCCTTGCGGATCTTGAGGAGCCCGGGCGATCCTTCGAACACCATCCGCGCCTCGACGGGCCGGCCGCTCTCCTCTTCCCTCCCCTTCCGACGCAGCGCCTGCTCGAGGAGCGCCTTGTCGCTGGCGGCGATCGCGAGCGATCCGACGAACGCGACGCGGATCTCGCGGGCGCCCTGCTTCACGACCAGGCACGATTCGCCGCCAACCGTGTCCTTCGGCAGCACGAACCGCGCGAACGGGGCGGCGAGGTAGTGAAGCCATCGGAGCCGGACGATCGCGCAGAACGGGGCCGTGGGCAGCGCGTCGCGGACCTGGAGCGTCGCGATCGCGTCCGCCCCGAGCGCGTGAAGCGCCGTCTCCTGATATCGCGCGACCGGCTTGCGCTCGTCCTCGAGGTCGTCGAGCGTCGGCGCGCCGCTCTCCTGGAGCAGGCCGTTGATCTCGCGCCGCAGCACCGGGTCCTTGAGGATCTTGCGCTGGAGGATCCGCCACGCGGCCGAGTCGCGGATCCGGCGGAAGTGGCCCTCGAGGTCGCGCGACCGCACCACCACGTTCGCCGTGGCCGGGACGTACGCGCCCGCGTCCTTCTCGGCCGAGGCGTACTGGAGCGAGCGGCCCGCGACGTAGAGCAGCGCGAGCCCGAGCGGCACGACGACCAGTCCGAGGAGGAGCTGGACCCACCACCGCCGGGCCCGGAACCACGTCCAGGGGTTCATGAGTACCGGCGGAGCTCCCAGAGCAGGTGTTTGAGCTCGCCGATGAGGATGCCTTCAAGCCCCAGCCGGACCGCGTTCTCGGAGCCGGGGAGCGCGAGCACGATCTTGCCCTTCTCGGTGATCCCGAGCACGGCGCGCGACAGCATCGCCGCGGTGCCGATCTCCTTCACCGACATCGCCCGGAACATCTCGCCGAATCCGGGCAGCTCCTTCCTGATGAAGGACCGGACCGATTCGACGCTGATGTCCTTCCGGCTCACGCCGGTCCCGCCGATCGTGACGAGGAGGTCGGCCTCCTTGAGCGCCGTCCGGACGGCGGAGACGATCTTCTTCTCGCTGTTGGGGACGATCTTGTGCGAGACGACCGTATGGCCGAACTTCCGGAAGATCTGGAACGCGGCCTGGCCGGACGTGTCGTTCTCGGCGGTTTTGGTGTCCGTCACGGTCAGGATCGCGCAGCGGGCGAACCCCTCCTTCTCGGAGCTTTCCCGGTGGTCTTTGGCGCCCATAGTGCTCCCTTTTAACGACTATGATAGCGGTGCGTATAGTACCATCGCCCCACTTTATGGCCGATCGCGAAACGGAACTGATGCTTCGGGTCAAGGCGGGCGACCGCGCCGCCTTCGAGGAGATCTTCCGTCTGTATCAGAAGCCGCTGGCCAACTACCTCTACCGGCTCACGGGCAACCGCGCCCGGTCGGAGGACCTGCTCCAGGACACCTTCCTGCGGCTCTGGAAGGCGGCGCCGAACTACGAGCCCTCCGCGAAGGTCTCGACGTACATCTTCCGGATCGCCCACAACCTCTTTCTGAACGACGCCGCCCGGCGGCGGGAGAAGGCGCTCGAGTCGATGGAGGCCGAGACGCGGTCCGACCCGGCGAGCGACCTCAATCGCCGCGAGATCCGGTCGGCGGTCCAGCGGGCCGTCGAGGCGCTGCCCGAGGGCGAGCGCGAGGTGCTGCTGCTGTCGGAATACAACGGATTCAAGTATGCTGAGATCTCGGAGATCCTGGGGATCCCGGTCGGGACGGTGAAATCCCGGATGTTCAGCGCCGTCCAAAAGTTGAAGGAATCGCTGAAGGGGCTGGGCCACGCGGGGCCGAGCGAGGACGAATGACCGAGCTGGAACGGAAGCTGTTCGAACGGCGCATGGTCGACTTCGACGCGGAGCAGCCTGATCTGCGGCTCCTCGGGGGGCTGACGCTCTTCCTGCTGGCCGTCGTCGGCCTGGGGCTCATCGTCCTGTTCTACCTCGTCCATCCTCCCCTGCCCGCGACGCTCGCCGCGGCCGCCGCGGGCGTGGTCGGCTTCCCGCTCTTTCTCCTGGGCCGCCGCCACGCGCGCCGCCGTTGATCCGGCACCCGAAGCTCGGTAACATGGAGTCCGTTCGGTCGTAATAACTCTTAGTGCCGTCACTGGGAGGAGACTTCGATGAAGACCCTTGCGATGACCCTGACCTTCCTCGCGACCCTGCCGCTCGCGCTCACGGCGCAGGTGTCGAAGGAAGACCTCAAGAAGCTCTGCTCGGCGGGCATCTCGGATGAGGTGATCCTGAGCTACGTGAAGGCCAACGGCCCGGTCGCGAAGCTGTCGGCCGACGACGTGATCGAGCTCAAGCAGGCCGGCGCGAGCGAGAAGCTTCTCTCGGTGGTCCTGGGAGCCCCGTCCGCGCCCCCGGCGGCGGAACGCATGCCCGAGAAAACGGTGCTGACCCGTCCGGCGACGTCGACCTATGTCTACGACTCGACGCCGTACTACTACACCCCGTCGAGCTATTCCTACGACTACTATCCCACGAGCTACTACTACCCGACCTACTCGTACTATCCCCGCTACTATTCCTCGTACTATTACCCGCGCTACTACTCGTCGTACTGCTACCCCTCGTTCAGCGTCGGGTTCTCGAGCGGCCGCTGGTGCTCGCCGCGTCTGTCGTTCGGCGTGTCGACCTATCGCCGCTAAGCGCTCCAACCGAAACCACAAGGGCTGCGGCCGAAAGGTCGCAGCCCTTTTTTTTGTCGGTCGCCAGAGACACCGGGAGGTTGCCGGCTCAACTCGATCAGCGCACCAATGTCCAGCCGTCTTTGACGGGATCCCTTGGCCACCTCTTCAGGGAGGTGCGTTGCAGGTCCTTCTGATAGATGTGGTCCCTATCGGCAATGAACGTGAGGCTTCCCCGAGGGGCACTGACGTCGGGGGTCGCCTGCACTGCGAAGACGTCAAGATTCGGGGCCTTTTCTTCCTCGAACAGAAGCGCCTCGAACCAGTAGCCGACTTGGGGCACTCTCTCTTTGCTCGCGGAAGGCGGAAGCACGATCGGAGCCTTGTCTGCCAGCGCGGTCGAGAGACGAATGAGCCTGATCTGCCCTTCGTTGTGAGGAATGTAGTAGAGACCCGCGATGTCCTTCCGCCAGTAGTCGAGTTGCCCGTTCTCGTCTAAGTCCTTCTTTCGGAACTCTTCTTGGGCGTCCTGGATCTCCCCGAGGGTTTTCAGCGCAAACGACTGCCCCCCGTTTGCAGGATGTTCCTCGCTACACGCTGCCGAATGGACCAGGACCCCAAAGACAAACGGGCGCAGGATGAGCAGCAAGCATCGAGTCTTCAACACCGTGATCCCGCCTCCGTGACTCCGTGGCACCGTGGCTACTTTCGCGGGAAGCCGTTCAGCCACTTCGCCCACTCGTCGCGCACCTCGTCGACGAGCTTCGCCTCGGGATGGTCCTTGCCGTCCCAGATGCCGGTGTGACCGTAGTCCTCGAGGATCTTGATGTTTGTCTGATAGCCGCGCTTCTTCAGCTCGTCGACCATCCGCTGCGACTGCTGCGGATTGTCCTTCGTGCCGTGGACGAAGAACCACTCGACCTTCTTGTCGCCGTCGGGCAGCTTCGACATGTCGTAACTGCCGCAGTAGCTGACCACGGCCTTCACGATGTCCTGGTGGGCGAAGCCGAACCGGCAGACGAAGCGGGCGCCGTTCGAGCTGCCGAACAGGAACAGCCGCTCGGGATCGACGGGATAGGTCTTCTTCACCCACTCGAACAGCTTCAGGAACCGACCGTCGTCCTCCTCGGTCCAGTTGTCCGCTTTGGACTTCCCCGCGACGACGAGGTAATCCTGGTCGATCCCGCATCGCTTGAGCGCCGCGACCGTGCCGTCGAGGTAGGAGTTCCCTTCGCTGCCTTTGGAGCCGTGGCAGACGAAGATGAAGCCCCACTTCTTCCCCTCCGCGGGCGGGTCGGGGATCTGCATCCGCACCCGCATGATGACTTCCTTGGATGCGGGGTCGATGATTTCGCCGCGGAACTTTCCGCTCTTCGGCGGCTGGGGCGGATCCTGCAGGGCGGCGGCGAGAACGACGGCGCAGAGCATCATCATCGGCTTGGTCCTCCGAGTACTTATATGCTCTATTCGTCGCGGGCGATGAGCGCCGCGGAATAGCCGGCTCCGAAGCCGTTGTCGATGTTGACGGTGGTGACGCCCGAGGCGCACGAGTTGAGCATCGCGAGCAGCGTCGCCAGCCCCTCGAAGTTCGCGCCGTAGCCGACGCTCGTCGGCACCGCGATGACCGGACGGCGCACGAGCCCGCCGATCACGCTCGCCAGCGCCCCTTCCATCCCGGCGACGCAGACCACGACCTTCGCCTCCATCACGACCTCGCGATGGCCGAGCAGGCGGTGGATGCCCGCGACGCCGACGTCGTAGAGCGTCTTCACGCGCGCGCCCAGCATCGTCGCCGTGACGCGCGCCTCTTCCGCGACGGGAATGTCGGCCGTCCCGGCGGAGACGATCAGGACGTACCCCTTGCCCTTCGGCTCGAGGCCGCCGATCGTGACGCAGCGGGCCGCCTCGTGCCAGGTCGCGCGGCGGTCGACCTTGCGGATCGCGCGGTGGATCTCCGGCGTGGCGCGGGTGGCCAGGAGATCGCTCCCGTGGCGGAGGATCTCGCGGGCGATCTTCACGATCTGGAGCGTCGTCTTCCGCCGGCAGAAGATGACCTCGGGAAAGCCGCAGCGGATCGCGCGGTGGTGGTCGACCTTGGCGAAGTCGAGCTCTTCGAACGGCAGCCCGCGGAGTTCGCGAAGGAGCGCGTCCTCCTCGATCTTCCCCGACCGGTACTTCTGCAGGAGCGCCCGGAGTTTGGCTTCGTCCATGGAGGGGCGAGTGTATAATACGCCCCTCATGCCCGTCAAAGTCCGATGGGTTCTCGCCGCCCTCCTGTGTCTCTGCACCCTCGTCGCCCTCTGGGTCACCGGCGCGCGGGTGAGGGCGCAGAAGATGGCGGCGCGGTACGGCGACCGCATCGCGGCGGCGCCGATCGACGCCGGCGGAACGTCGGTCGTCTCGCTGGCCGCCGACAAGCCGGTCAAGGTCGAGCATTTCACCCTCGACTATGCCCGCGGCGAAGGGGTCCGGGTCCTCGATCGCGCGGGGACGGCGCTCGCGGAATTCTCCGGCGTGAAGAAAGGCGACTTTCGCCGGTGGCAGGAACTTCAGCTGACGTTCGTCGACGTCGGCCTGGACTCCGCCCTCCTGGAAGTCGAGTTCAAGCCCGGCTCGCCCTGCTTCGGCAGCGGCCGCTATCGCGCCCTCCGCCAGGGGCTGCAGATCCTGTTCCGGGACAACCGGTCGGTGACGATCTCGACCTGGGACGCGGCGAAACCCGAGGCGACGCTTCATTTCGAAGGACCGTCGGGCACCGTCGACAGCGTCGTCCGGCCCGGCAGCGCCGGCGAAATGATGAAGATCCGCTACCAGGTCGACCCGGACGGATCGCTCGTTCTCCAGGCGCTGAATTAGAGGCAACTCGCGCGCGACGCGGCGTGTTAGCACCCATATGAAGAACCTCGCCCTGCTCTCCCTCCTCCTCGTTTCCGCCCCTCAAGCCGCCGACGACCGGCCGAACATCCTGTTCGCGATCGCCGACGACTGGGCCTGGCCCCATGCGGGCGTGTACGGCGATACGGTCGTCAAGACGCCGACGTTCGACCGCGTCGCGAAGGACGGCATCCTCTTCTCCCACGCCTACTGCGCGTCGCCGTCCTGCACGCCGTCGCGCGCGGCGATCCTCACCGGCCAGCACATCCACCGGCTGGAAGAGAGCGGCAATCTGTGGTCGTTGCTCACGCCCAAGTTCGACACCTACCCGGACCTTCTCGAGAAACAGGGCTACGCGGTCGGACTCTGGGGGAAAGGCTGGGGCCCCGGCGATTTCAAGGCGGGCGGACGCGAGCGGAATCCGGCCGGCCCGAACGTCAAGAGCTTCCCCGAGTTCCTCAAGACCGTGCCGAAGGACAAGCCGTTCTGCTTCTGGTTCGGCCACCGCGATCCCCATCGCGCGTACGAGAAAGGCCAGGGGGTCAAGTCGGGCCTGAAAATCGAGGACGTCCTCGTTCCTCCCTATCTGCCCGACACGCCCGAAGTGCGCAGCGACCTGCTGGACTACTACTTCGCAGTCCAGCGGTTCGACCGCGATCTCGGCCAGGCGCTCGAGGCGCTCGAGGCCTCGGGGCGGGCGGCCAACACGCTGGTGATCGTGACCGGCGACAACGGCATGCCCTTTCCCCGCTGCAAGGCCAACTGCTATGACAGCGGCACCCGCCAGCCGCTCGCGGTCCGCTGGCCCATGAAGGTGAAGGCCGGCCGGACCTCGGACGCCTTCATCGGCCTCGTCGACGTCGCTCCGACCGTGCTCGAAGCGGCGGGCCAGAAGATCCCCGCCTCGATGAGCGCGCGCAGCTTCCTGGACATCCTGCGCGGCGAGCCGGCCACGAGCCGCGACCGCATCCTCCTCGAGCGCGAGCGCCACGCCAACGTGCGCCAGGGGGATATGAGCTATCCGGTGCGCGGCCTCCGGAACCGCCAGTACGCGTACCTCCGGAACCTGCGCCCCGAGCTCTGGCCCGCCGGCGATCCCGAGAAGTGGAAGGCGGTCGGCTCCTACGGCGACTGCGACGGCGGCCCCAGCAAGGACCAGATCATCGCCCGCCGCGACCAGGACCTCGCGAAGTTCTTCCGCATCGCCTTCGAGAAGCGCCCCGCGCGCGAGCTGTACGACATCGTCAAGGACCCCTACCAGCTCGAGAACATCGCCGAGAAGCACCCGGACGTCGTCGAGAAGATGGACGCCGAGCTGATCCAGTGGCTCAAGGAGACGGGCGATCCGCGGGTCGTCGACGGAAAGCTAACCGGCGAGGACGCCCGCTGGGATAAATACCCGTACTTCGGTCATCCCTAGGGCCGGTGCGATTTGGTCGGGACCGCGTCGAGGTGGAGATCGCTGACGCGGCCGGCCTGGAACAGGTGGTAGCCGAGGCCGGCGATCATCGCCGCGTTGTCGGTGCAGAACTTCACCGGCGGGAAATAGCAGGTCGCGCCTTCCTTGGCCACCCGCGCGGTCATCTTTTCGCGCAGCCGCGTGTTGCACGCGACGCCGCCGCCCACCGCGAGCCGCCAGGTCCGGGTCCGAAGGCACGCCTTGAGCGACTGCTCGACGAGCACGTCGACGACCGCCTCCTGGAATCCCGCGGCGACGTCGGCCTTTTCGTCGGCGGAGAGCGTGAGCGGCGCCTTCGCGTCCTGGCCCTTCACCTTGTAGAGCACCGCGGTCTTGATGCCGCTGAAGCTGAAGTCGAGCGACTCCGGCACCGTCCGCTTGAACACGACCTTGTGGGGGTCGCGGCCCTTCGCGAGCCCGTCGATGATCGGCCCGCCCGGAAATCCGAGCTGGAGGATCTTCGCCACCTTGTCGAACGCCTCGCCGGCCGCGTCGTCGGTAGTCGCGCCCAGCGGCTCGTGGTCGACCTCGCTCTTCGAGAGGTAGAGGCTCGTATGTCCACCCGAGACGACGAGGCTGACGCACGGATAGACGAGGTCGGGAAACGCGAGCTTATTGGCGTACATGTGGCCGTGGATGTGATCGACGCCGAGGATCGGCTTGCCGGTAACCAGCGCCAGGGACTTCGCCATCGACAGGCCGACCAGGAGCGCGCCCACCAGCCCCGGCGCGCAGGTCACCGCGATGGCGTCGATCTGGCCGAGCGACAGGCCGGCGTCGGCAAGCGCCTTCTCGACGACCGGATGGATCGTCTCGATGTGGGCGCGGCAGGCGATCTCCGGGACCACGCCCCCGTAGATGCGATGGATGTCGATCTGGGAGTGGACGACGTTCGACAGGATGGTGCGGCCGTCTTCGACGACGGCGGCGGCCGTCTCGTCGCACGACGACTCGATGCCGAGGATCCGCACTAGTCTTCCTGGGTCTTCGCGGGCTTGGTGAGCACGCGCGCCTCGACCTTGGGGGCGCGGTTCTCGATCTTCGCCTTGAGGATCTCGAGTCCCGCGTCGAGCTGGAAGTCCTTGAAGCCGTCGGGCGCGGCGGGCTTCTCCCCCTTCACGACGCGCTCGTCGTTCCACTTCTTCATCAGCTTCTGGTACTCCTCGGGGCTCATCTCCACCGTGACGTCGGGGGCGATGCCGTACTCCTTCGAACCCTCCTCGCGATGGACGCAGACGCCGCTCGGCGTGTAGTAGCGGGCCGTGGTGATCTTGAGGTGGGAACCGTCGGGCAGCGGGTACGGGGTCTGGACCGAGCCTTTGCCGAACGTCCGCTCGCCGACGATGGTGGCGCGCTTATGGTCCTTCATCGCGCCGGCGAAGATCTCGCTCGCGCTGGCGCTCGCGCCGTTCACGAGCACCACCAGGGGGAACGGCGGCAGCGTGTCGTCCTTCTTCGCGATCAGCTCGCGCTTGTCGTCGCCGGTGCGGCCCCGGGTCGAGACGATGACGCCCTCGTCGAGGAAGCGGTCGGCCAGGTTGACGCACTCGTCCAGGAGGCCGCCGGGGTTGAAGCGGAGGTCGATCACCAGCCCCTTCATCCCCTGGTCCTGGAGCTTCTTCACCTCGGCGTCGAAGGTGGTCATGATCTTGGAGAAGTCGGTGATGCGGACATACCCGATGGAGTCCGGCAGCATCTTCGCCTTCACGTTCTTGAGGACGATGATCTTCCGGGTCAGGGTGACCTTGAAGGGCTCGCGGCCCTTGCGGACGACGGTCAGCGTGACCTGCGTGTCGGGCGGACCCTTGATCTTGCGGACCACGTCGGTGAGCTGCATCCCCTTGATCGACTTGCCGTCGACTTCGCGGATCTGGTCGCCCGGGAGGATGTCGGCCGCGAAGGCCGGGGTGTCCTCGATGGGAGTCTCGACCTGGAGGAAGCCGGTCGCGGCGTCGCGGCCCACGACGATGCCCACGCCGCCGAACTTGCCTTCGAGGTTGTTCTCGCTGAACTCCTTGAACTCCTGGGCGGTGAAGTACTCGCAGTAGGGATCGAGCTTCGAGGTCATGCCCTCGAGGGCGCCGTCCAGGACGGTCGCGGTGGCGACGCCCGGGTAGTAGCGGTTGTTGATCTTGTCGAGCGCGGAGCGGATCTTGGCCAGCTCGCCCGAGCGCTCGTTGCGGCCCCAGATCTGCCACCCCATGAACAGGCCCGCGAGCCCGAACAGCAGCGCGAACGTGGGCATCAGGAGGGTGAGCAGCGCGGGGGGTCTGCGGTCGATCATCGGAAGTCCTCGTAAAGGCCGGCGCATTATACCACGGGGTGAGGTATAATAACGCTGCGAGCCGAGGCGGGAAGTCCCCCCTTCCGCCCTGGTTCACCGGGGGTATTGGGAGCCGATAGCCGGAAACTATGGCACATTCTCAGGATTCCCAGAGGCTGGTCCGGGTGTCCGTGGGGGCCGTCCCCGTGGCCCCGGCGGCGGCGCCGTTCAACTTCCACGACCTCGGCAAGCTGATCGAAGAGCTGAAGTCGCTGAAGAACCGCTCCCAGAGCCTCGACCTGGCCAAGCTGGAGGACCAGCACAACCAGGCGCGCGACGCGGCGATCAAGGCCGTGGAGAAGAAGGCTGCCCGGGGCTCCGACGATATCATCCGTCTCCAGGCGGAAGCCAAGAAGATCGTCGAAGCGGAGCACGAGCGGTCGAAGGAGATCCTGGTCGCCAAGTTCCAGAAGATCGACCAGGGCCTGGCGTCGCTCACCCGATTCCTCCAGGAGCTGGGCCCCGTGAAGGAGATGGAGGCCCGGGTCCACGAGCAGGAAGGCCGGCTCAAGAAGATGGAGGAGGAGCTCCGCGTCCAGCGCAAGGTGCTCGCCCACGAGCAGGAGGAGCTGGAGCGCGACAAGGGCCTCTTCGAGTCCCAGACGACCGCGCTCAGCAACAAGCAGCGGGAGCTGGAGAAGAAGCTGGCGAACCTCGAGGTGGCCAAGCGCGTCGAGGAGCTCAATCAGCGCGAGCACGAGCTCGAAGAGAAGGTGAAGGCGTTTGAGCACGAGATGTCCCAGAGCGAGCACCAGCGGACCGAGCTGAACCGCGACTTCGACAAGCTGGGCGAGAAGCGCGCCGAGCTGGACGCCGAGGCCGAGGCGATGGCCGTCGAGCGGGCCGCGCTGGGCAAGCAGAAGGCCGCGATGGCCGACGCGGTGGCGAAGGAGATGGCGCTCACGTTCGAGGCGTTCGTGCGCGACATGCTCCGCCCCCCGACCGAGAGCGCGCCGCCGGAGCCCGAGGCCGCCGCGCCTCCGCCGAAGCCCGCGCCCAAGGCCGCGCCTCCGCCGGTTGATGAGCCCGCCCCCGAAGCGGAAGCGCCCGGCGAGGAATCGTCTCCCAAAAAGTCCGACTTCTGGTCGTAGCCCCTCGGGGGCCCATCACTTCACGGACCATCCCACCCGTTCGCGACCCTCACCCGCAGCAGTTTCTATTTCTCCCGCTTCTCGTCCCTGTCCTTCCGGTCGCCCCGGTCTTCGCCCTTGGGTCTCTCCGGCGGCTCCTGCGGCGGATGCTTCGGGGGAGGATTCTCGGTCTGCCTCGGCCGCTTGGGATTCTGGTCGGACGGACCCTGGCCTGGAGGCTTCGGCGGTGGGCCGTCCTGCGGGGGCCTTTGCTCGACATCGCGCGGGGCTCTCTTCGGCGGCGGGTTGTCTTGCGCAGGTCTGCGCTCGACGCCCTGCGGGGCGGACTTCTGCGACGTCGCCGGCTGTTGCTTCTCGACTTTCAGGACCTGTTCCTTGTGCCCTTCCTTGAAGGGGGTTTCGGCCCGGGCGGCGCCGGCCTGGCGCTCCTGGTGCCACTGCTGCTTCTGCTGCGGCGGCATCGTCCAGGGGCGAGGCGCCTTCGCGGTGATTTCCCCGCCGGCGGCGGTCCGGCCGCCGCGACCGCTCTGGTCGCGGCTCTCGACGAGTACCCGGCGGGTCGACCCCGTCGCCTGCACGCGGGAAAAATAATGGTCCGGGGGATGTCCCTGGTACTCGACGCCCACCTTCAGGTGGACCAGCGCCACGTATTCCTGGTTCGTAAAGGTCACGCTGGCGGTGCTGCCGCTGCGATAGCTCGCGTAGGTGCGGGCGTAGATCGGGGGCGGCGAGACGCCCGGGCCGATCGCCACGAAGTAACGCTCGCGCGGCACGCGATAGTAGACCACCAGCCGGTCGTAATTGCGGTCGCAGTCATAGTAATAGGTGTGGAAGCAGACGTCGAAGGTCACCCCGCACAGAAACGAGGTGTAGTAGATGAAATAGATGTCGTCATCGCTCAACCCGTAGTAGCGGCGATAGTGCGGAAAATAGGCGATCTCCGCCTCGCTGCACTCGAAGTACTCGCGATAGACGACATAGTCGACCTCTTCCACCTCGGGCGCCTGCTCGACGGTCGCCTCCGCCTGGCTCGACGAATCGTATCGTCGGGGCGGCTCGTCGTAGGCCACGATGCATCCCGCCGAGAGCAGCAGGACCACGGCCGCGGCTTTACTCAGGTTCGACATCGGAAACCTCCTGGAGCAATATCCGAGCCTCTGTGTGTAGATACGACACTGGGGCGGAAAGGAAACAGGTCCCAGGCCCTCGGGATCCCTTCCTTCAGGAGGCGCAGCGCCGATGCTATCGAACGGATCGCCGAGTAGAAGTGGTCCGCCTGGTGATCGTCACCCGGCGCGGCCTGCCGCCGGAAAGTTCGTCCCCTGGAAGGATCCGAACCACCCTCTTGACCGAGCGCTTGATGCGAATGATCTTCTTCATTGGAGATCTCCCTCCAAACGAGGACCGACCCAAGAACGAACGCTGATATGTACGCCATCAGCGAATGTTCGATACTCTGGAGCGCGCAACAGTCGGTTGACACCGGAATGCCCGTGAGTTAGAGTGTCGCACCTCACTGAGACCCAGCACCTTGGACAGGTAGCTCAGTTGGTAGAGCACAGCACTGAAAATGCTGGGGTCACCGGTTCAACCCCGGTCCTGTCCACCACCCTTCGTTGTTTGCCACCTGACGGGTGTGCCGAACGATTGCAGCATGACACGACGTCCGAATCTTCATTTCAGGGCTTCGGGATCCAGGCCCCAGCCGCGCAGGACTTCGTCGACCCAATCGGCCAGCGTCGTTTCCGGGCCTGACTCTTCGAACGGCATGGCGGCGGCCGGAAGGAATCTTCCCAGCCGGGCGGAGTTCCGGACGGCCGCCTGTTTGAGCGCACGCGCCTGATCCTTCGCCCCGAGCACCCGCAAGGCCTGGACGGCGCAGCCGACCGTATGGGGGTTCTTGGAGTCGAGCAGCGCGGCGATCTCCTCCGCGCACTCTTTCCGGCCGAGCTTCGCGAGCGCCCGCGCCGCGTCCCCGTCCAGGCCGCCGTCCTCATCCTTCAGCCGCGCGCGGATCGCCGCCGCCTGGTCCTGGGCATCGAACTCCACCAGCGTCCAAAGAGCGCTGTACTTCACCAGCCATTCGTCGGTCGCCAGAAGCGCCGCGACCTTCTTCGCGTACCCCCGGGCCCCGAGCTGCGCCATCGCATCGACCGCGTACGCCCGGGTGTCGCGATCGGGATCTTCAAGCAAGTCCGCGATCTTGTCGGCGAACGCGGTCGCCCGCAGGAGGCCCAGCGCCGAGACGGCCCGACATCGCGCGACGGGGTGGGGATGAGTCAGCAGCGCCGCGATCTTCCCCGCCGCGCCCTTGGCCCCGAGCGCGGACAGGGCGTCCGATGCGGCGGCGCACACCACTCCCTTCGGACTATGGCTGCAGAGCGGGTCCGGGTCGATGAAGAGGGGCATGCGGCATTCCGCGGAGTCGGACAGCAGCTCGGCGATCCGCTCCTCGAACTCCTGGAGCTTCGCGTCGCCCAGGACCCGAAGCGCGCCGGCTCGGACCTGAGGCGAAGGATCCTGCAGGAGCGGCGCAACCGACGCGGCCCATCGCCGGGCTTCCTTCCCCTTGAAGAGCCGGCGGCCCATCATCTGAAGCGCGACGCATTTGTTCTGCTCGGTGGTCAGTCGGGCGACTGCGGCGGAGAACGCGGTCCGTCGATGCTCCGGATTCTCGAGGCCTGCCGACGCGGGATCGTCCAGCCACTTCGGGAAGGAGACGGGGAGCTGGTGCTGCCCCGTCGCGAAGAGGCCGTCCACGTCGGCGATCGCCTCGACGAACGGCTTGCCCAGGGCTCGACGGAGCTCGATCCGTCCCAGAATCGACCGGGCGCTCGCGCGCAGATCTGTCTCCGTGGCGCTCTTCTCGACCTCCTCCACCCGCTTCCTGGCGGCGTCGCTCTCCCAGAGCCGGACCAGCGCGTCGCCCGCCTGATTTCGCACGCGGACGTCGTCTGAAGCGAGCTGCCGAATCCATCCGTCGATGTCCTGCGGCGACGGACAGAGGGTCCACGCCGCGATCAGGACGAAGGAGAGGCTCATCTCCTGCTAGGTGCCCGCGAAATCGCTTCCGACGATCAAAACTGATTGCAGCGGAAGACCAGCTCCTCGAAGATCAGATTTGTGCGGCCGGGCAGCACGATCAAAGCCCTCCTGCGCTAGTTCGGGAGGGTATCGACCGCGGACGAATTCTCCGTCTCCATCAGGGCTCCTCGGATATGCTGGTGCGCTCGGAGGAGAATCATGAAGACCATCGGGATGATCTCGGGCGTGGTGTGCCTTGCGGCCGTGCTGGCGGGCTGCGCAGGGACGGCGGGCGGGAGCGCGTCGTCGGACCATTCCTCCGCCAGGCCGGGACTCCAGATCTACAGCCTGCGCGGCCTCATCGCCGCGAAGGGCGTCCAGGCGGGGCTCGACCAGACGAAGGACTTCGGCTTCACGATCGTCGAAATCGGAGGCACCTACAACCTCAAGCCCGCCGAGTTCCTCTCCCTCCTGAAGGAACGCGGGCTGAAGCCGGTCTCGGGCCACTTCCCGTGGGACCGGTGGAAGAGCGACCCCGACGGCGTCGCGGCGGAGGCGAAGGCGCTCGGCCTCGAACAGGCGGGATGCGCGTGGGCCGTCCACAAGGACCCGTTCGACGAGGCCCAGGCCCGCGAGGTGATCGAGGTCTTCAACAAGGCCGGCGCCGCCACCAGGAAAGTCGGGATCCGCTTCTTCTACCACCTGCACGGCTTCGAATTCGTCAAGCACGGCAACGGGACGCTGGCGGACCTCCTGATCACGGGCTCCGATCCCGACCTGGTCTCGTTCCAGATGGACGTGCTGTGGGTCTTCTTCCCCGGCCAGGACCCGGCCTCGTGGCTGCTCAAGTATCCCGGCCGGTGGACGTCGATGCACCTCAAGGACCTCAAGAAGGGCGTCGAGCGCGGGCCGCTGACGGGAAAGACCGACGTGCGCAACGACGTGCCCCTCGGGACCGGCCAGGTCGACTGGACGTCCGTGCTGGCGGCCGCCCGGAAGGTCGGCGTGAAGTACTACTTCATCGAGGATGAATCGCCGGACGTGCTGACTCAGATTCCGGCGACGCTCGGGTTCCTCAAGAACGTCCGGTTCTGATTTCGCGGACGACGCCGACTCCTCGCCGTCCAATCTTCGGATGCGTTGCTTCCCGCTCCTGCTGGGCGTTCTGCTGGCCGCCGGGCCGGGAGAGCCTCAGGAAGGCGTCCGCCTGGAGACGACGACGGAAGCGGTCGCCGCGTGGCCGGAATTCCAGCGCGTGGAACCGACCGTGCCCCGGCTCGACAAGGCCGCGAAGAACTTGATCCCGGCGATCCCTCGCGGCCCGTTTCCGGAGCCCAAGTTCTATGGCGCGGACGTGCGGGATGCGGCGCAGCGCCGCGCCCGGCAGCTATTACGGACGTTGACTCCGGAAACGGCCGGCGATGAGAACCTGTGGCTGGTCCCATCGGAACATCTTCCGGAGAGGGTTTCGGAAGAGTTCGGCGTCTCTCTCGCCCGCGGGACTCCTCATCCCTCGGGCTTCTCCTGGAGCGATCCCCGAGCCGGCGTGGAGTTCCGCGTGCGCGACGGCGTCGCCGTTCCCATCCGCATCTCGATCCTGGAACGCGAGCCGGGGGACTGGCTTCCGAAGGTGCGCGATCGCGAGTCGCGGGACCAGCTGGCATCGGACCTGTACCGGAAGGCCTTCGGAGAAGCTCCCGTCGGCGACAAGGCGGAGCTGACGGTCCTCCACCCCGACCAGGTCGAGTTTCACTGGCGGGCTCGCTGGCAGGGATTTCCGTTGCCGCCTCATTACGACGCCTCCGTCCGGATCAGCGAGTACTCCCCTACGCGGAAATGGTCCCTCTTCCTGAAGCGGGGCGTGGACGCCGCGACCGCCGTGTCGCGCCAAAAGGGACTGTGGCAGCTTTCCTTCAACGTGACGCCTCGCGAGGCGGCGGCGATCGCTGCGCGGAATTGGCAGGCCTCCTGGCCCGACGAGAGCCGGGACGTCGGCATCACCGGCGTTTCATTTACGCTTTTCTCGGCGGAAGACTTGGGCGGTTGCTTCATCGGAGCCATCAATCGCGGGACGTTCTACGCGGATCCGGAGACCGGCAAACGGCTGAGGGGAGGAGATCCGATTCTCGGCATGTGGGTTCTCTCCCTTCATCGCTCCGGCTGGCTGGACCGGGTGACGGTGTGGGTTGCCGCGGACACGGGCCGGGTCACGAAGATCTACGGTCCCCAGGGGCTGACGCGATAAGGGCGGCCGACTACCAGCCCGCACGAAGCGCGGCCCAGACGGCGGCGCAGACGACGACGGCGATGGCTCCCATCATCCAGGGATTGGGGACGAAGTAGGGGTAGGCGCAAAGGATCGCGCCGGCGGCCATCTGCGGCCAACGCCGCTGCTTGAAGCCGTAGACGAACAGTCCCGTCCCCACTGCGCCGATGACCAGCGAGAGAACCAGGGCGGCAGGAGAAAGTTCCATAGGTTAGTCGTGAAACCTCGACCTCTCTCCCGCTGGAATCTGCCGGAACGGCCAGAAGCCGGGAGACAGGTCCGACAGGACGGTGAACCGATCGCGGATCGCGGGCTTCAACCCGGGATCCTTCTGAAGCAGGAGGAGCGATCGGGAATCTCTCCGCACGAGCATGACGGGGCAGGAGCCGCGGTAGTCCACCAGAGCAACCCCCACTTCCCCGTCGTCCGAGACTTTGTACGTCCCTCGGTACGTCTCCACTCCTTCCCCGTACTCCACCACCTTGACCCGGTTGGCCGGCAGGAACTGGATGTCGGTGTCGATATCGGTCCCCCTCCACCGTCCATCCCAGGATCTGAAGATCACGGAGCCCTGGGCGCGGATCTCCTCGTCGAGGGTCGCGATCCGAGGAGGGGGAAGCTCGTCCTTCGAGGGGCCGCGCTCGGCGGATGTCTCGGAGCACGACATCGCGCACACGACCGTCAGCAGCAGCGCGAACCGATTCATCTGGAGTTACAACGCATAAACCGGCGGCGGCGGCGGGTCACTCTTTCGAAATTCCGGGAGGCCGGCCCGCTATACTGTTCGCGATGAAATGGATCGAGCTTCGCGAGTGGCTCTCTCTGGCCCCAGCGGATCTTCCCTGCTGGGCGTCCGGCGCCCTTCTCGTGCTGACCTTCTTCTCCGGGGGCGGTGTTCTGACCGCGTCCCTGGCCGCGGGATCGATCGTTCTGGCCGTCGTCGGCGCGGTGATCGGCGTTCGGCGAAACCCCCAGCTCGGGGAGAACTACAATCGAATCAAGAGGTGGAGCTATCCCGTCCTCCCTTTCCTCGTCATCGCCGGCGTCGGCTATCAGTACGCGCGCAACTCGGCCCCAGCCGAAGATCCCGTGGATCCGTCGGCGAAACTCGCCGTCATCACTTCGGGTCCCCACAAGTTCTCGATTTCGTTTCCGCCTCCCTACAACAATCCCGAGGAGCAGACGTTGACGCACGGACCGAACACCCAGACGATCTGGACGGTGACGAGAAAGAACGGGGTATTGGGAATCTCCGTCGTGGTCTACCCCGACCAAATCTTCAAGACCAATACCCCTGAGGGCCTTCTCGGCGAAGTCCACTTTGCCGCCGTCCAGCATCTGGAAGGGCGCATCGAGAAGCAGGAGAACCTCCTGATCGACGGCCATCCAGCGCTCCGCAGCATCGTCGATCATCACGACCGAAAGGGGCAGAAGGGCTACTCCCGCTTCGAGCTGATCTGCGTTCCGCCGCGCGTGTATACGCTCCGGACAAGTCACTCCAACCGGGATGCCCTGGACGGCGCCTTGCTGAAATCGTTCGCCGAGTCCTTCCGCCTGCGTCCCTGAGACTTCTACCGCACCTGGACGCCGAAGCGCATCGGCGGGGCTCCGCGGAAGTGGGCGCCGATGTCGGGCGCCTTCCCCGAGAAGCCGTCGCTGAAGTTCGGAATGATTTCGCCCGCCGCGACGCCCGGACTCCCCGCCGCGAGCTGGAACTTCCCCGTCTTCGTCGCCGGATCGAAGCCCGAGCCCGCCTCGTAGACCGGCTCGCCCCGCATCCCGTGCGCTTCGACGCCGTCCGGAATCCGGCCGTTGAACAGGTCGTGGTCGTAGCTGTTGTCGACGTTCGTCTTGTTGTTGCTCACGCAGTGGTTCTTGGCCCCGCTGACCTGCAGGATGTTGTTGCGCGAGACCACGTGTTTCAGGAGCCGCTGTCCGCCCAGACCGCCCGTCGGCTGGAACTCGTCGGCGCGGAACATCGTATTGTGGAAGACGTACATGTGGCCGGTCATCCAGTTCTCGCTGCTCGCGTAGCCCATCTTGATGAAGTTGCCGCCGGTCATGCCGGGCTGCCATTGGCTGCGCGCCATCACGTTCTTCCAGATGTAGAGCGGGCCGATCGACGTCGCGGCGTTGCCGATCCCCATCATCGTCTGCGTGATGTAGTTGCCCCACACGCGGGTGTTGCGGTTCCCGCCCTCGATCTCCAGGCCGTCGTCCCAGCAGTGGCTGACGACGTTGCCGTAGACGTCGGAGTCGGGCCCCGGCGCCCCCTTGTAGCTCCCGTTGCTTCCGCCGCCGATGATGTCGTTGAACATGTGCTCGAGGTCGGACTCGCACTCGTTGTACCGAAGCACGTGGTTCCCCGCCGTGTTGAAGAGGCTGATCGCCTGCGGCCCCGTCGGATGGGTCGGCCGCTTCGGCTCGTACCAGTTGTTCGAATCCGTCGCCGGATGGTGGAGCCGGCACCGCTGGACGACGAGCCGGCTCAGCCCCTCGCTCCGCGACAGGACCGCCGAGTCGCAGTCCACGCCGAACCCCGTGGCCGCGTTGGTGCGGCCCCAGCCCGAGATGTCGCATTCCTCGATGACGATGTTCCGGCCGCTTCGGATCTGGATCGCGCCGATCGCCTTCGTCCCGCCCGCAACCCCCGCCCCCTTCAGCGTGAAGCCGCGCACGATCACGAACGACGCGTCGATCGTGATGCAGGCGTCGTGCTGATGGCGCACGTCGATCGTCACGCCCTTCCCGTCATAGACCCGCCAGGCGGCGGGAGTGCCCGATTCCTTGATCGCGAGCGGCTTGTCGCTGTCGGCGGCGCGGACGACTTCCCCGGCGGGAAACGTCTCGCTCCACGTCGACGCCTTCACGGTCGTGGCGGTCGCCGTGCCCGAGAGCGTCAGCTGAACCTCGTAGGCCGTCCCCGGCGTGAGATCGACGACGCTGCCGCGGTAGTCGGCCAGCTCTTCGTCGGTGTCGGGGATCGGGTTGTAGCGCATCGGAAGGCCGGTCTTCCAGTCGGGCGCCCCCTCCTGGCGATACCGGACCGTGACCTCGCGCTCCGCCGATCCGCCGGGCGGCGACCAGTAGAGACCCAGGCAATGGAAGGTCGGGATCGCGAACCCCGAGGCTGCGGAACGGGCCGGATCGTCCTGACCGGCCGTCAGGATCACCGCCAGCGCAAGAATCAGGCTCTTCCCCACCTCTCTATAACCCGCCGGAGCCCCATAACGTTTTCCCGGTTCGCGGCTCACTACGGCGTGCCATTCTCCAGGTTCACCTCATGCACGACAACAGACCGATCCTGCTGATCGAAGACGATCCCGAGGCCGCCGACCTGCTCCAGCTGGCGCTCAAGAAGGCCGGGCTGCGGCGGCCGCTTCGCGTGCTCACCGACGGCGACGCGGCCATCGCGTACCTGTCGAGCGAGCCGCCGTACGAGAACCGCGAGGCCAACCCACCGCCCTGCCTCCTGCTGCTGGACATGAAGCTGCCGCGGAAGTCGGGGCTCGAGGTGCTCGCATGGCTCCGGTCGAGGATCAATACGCGGCCCCTGCCGGTCGTGATGATCACCTCCTCGACGGCGGAGGCCGACATCGAAGAGGCGCTGCGACTCGGGATCCGCGCCTGGTGCATCAAGCCGGCCGACTTCGAGGACCTGAAGAAGCTCGCCCGCATGATCCGCCGCCGAGCCGACGGAGAAAGCGACGAGGATCTCGAATCGTTGCCGATCGCCCGGTCGCGCCGGCGCATGTCCCGGCGCTGAACGGAATCGCACGGCCGCGCTCCCGCCCGCGTATAATGCCCTGCGACGAGGGCGACGATGGATCCCCTGACCCTCCGGGAGCTTCAAGGTCTCTCGCGACGCCGCGTGGTCTATCTGACCCGCGTCGTCTACGTCGGCCTCTTCGGTCTGGCCCTCTATGTCTGGTGGTTCGCCGAACGCAACCGCCTCCGGATCCTCTCCCCCTCCGAGCTCGCCTACCTGGGACGGCAGCTCTTCCACAGCCTGGTCCTGCTCCAGATCTGTCTCGTGGGCGCGGGGGCGGCCGTCGGCGGCGCGGACATGCTGCTGAAGGAGGTCCGCACCCGCACCCTCGCGATCGTCGTCGCCACGCCGCTGAGCGGCGTCGCGATCGTCTGGGCCAAGTGGAAGGCCGCGATGATCCAGGCGGCCGCGCTCCTGCTCTGCAGCCTGCCGGCGCTGTCGATGTGCGTCTATCTCGGCGCCATCGGGCCGTGGGAGCTGGCGTGGAGCATCACCCTGACTCTGGGAATCGCCTCGATCAGCGCCGCCCTCGGGCTGCGCCACGCCCCGCGCTGCAAGACCACGGCGGGGGCGACGTTCCGGGCGGTGTTCGAGTTCGTGCTGCCTCCCGTCATTCTGGCGGCCTTCGGTGGATTTCTTCCGTTTGCGCAGGAGGCCCTCGTCTTTCTCCACCCCCTCGGCGCGCTGCTCGGCATCATCAACCCTCGCCTCTTCGGAGGCCAAGGGCAGTACGGTTGGATCTCGGCGACCCTCGTGAGTCTCCTGGTTTCCGCCTGGCTGATTCGACGGACCGGCCGAAGCGTCGTCGAATTCGGGAGCCGGATCGAAGAGCCCGATCCCGATCTGACCGAGGATCGGGGGCTGCTGGTGGCCGGCGCGGCGGTCCGATCCTGGGTCACCGAACTGCGGGTGTGGGACGACCAGCCGCTGCTCTGGAAGGAGCTGGCGACGCGACCCGGAGTCCGGCTGGAGTTCCTGCTCGGCAAGCCGCTGCTCTGGGCGACCTTCCTGCTCCTCGTCCTGATGTGGCTCGCGACCGACGGAGCATCGGTCGAGTTTCTCGCGGTCGTCGAAGCCGCCGTGCTCGCATCCGTCGTCCTCATCGGCTCCGGACTGTTCACCCGGGACCGCGAGACGCGATGGAACGAGATGCTCCTCTGCACGCCGCTCTCCGACGTCGAGCTGCTCCGCGCCAAGCTGTTCGGCGGCCTGGTCTCCCCGGAATCCGTCTACATGCTGGGCCTGGGACTCGTCGTGCTGCTGGGCTGGAGCCTGCCGTCGGGCATCCTCCCGGCGATCCTCAGCCTGTTCACGAGCGCGCTCTTCCTGCTCGACGCCTATCTGCTCGCCGCGCTCGCGTCGCTTCTCAGCCGGACGATGCGGGGCGCGTTCCTCTTCGCCGGCGCCGTGATCGTCCTCCTGCTCCTGGCCGCTCCCGATCAGTCGGTCTGGGAGGAGTGGCGAATGCTCTTCGGAGGCGAGCAGGAGTGGGGCCTCCGGAACTGGTTCTCGTCGCTCTCGCCGATCAGCTTCCTCCACTCCACCGGCCGGCGATCGGACCATCTGGCGGACAAGCCGTTTCAGGCCGCGCTCTGCTTCGCCGCGGTCTACGGAGCGGCGTCGCTCGCGCTGCTCGGCGGTCTCTCCTGGACGTTCCACCGCCGGCGGTCGCGGCGATGAGGATCAGCGGCCGCCGTACCCCTTCGGGTTCTTCTGGTGCCAGCGCCAGGCGCTCTCGATGATGCGGTGGAGCTCCGGCAGGCGCGGGGTCCAGTCCAGCTCCTTGCGGATCCGGGCCGAGTCGGCCACCAGGCGGGCGACGTCGCCCTCGCGCCGCGGGGCGAACTCCACGGGGATCGGATGGCCCGTGATCTTGCGCGCGGCGTCGATCACCTCCAGCACGCTGAAGCCCTGGCCGTTGCCCAGGTTGTAGACGCGGCTGCCGCGGTCGAGCGCGCCGAGCGCCAGCACGTGGGCCTCGGCGAGGTCGCTCACGTGGATGTAGTCGCGGATGCAGGTTCCGTCGGGCGTGTCCCAGTCGCGGCCGAAGACGGAGATCTTCTGGCGCTTGCCGAGCGCGACCTGGAGAACCAGCGGGATCAGATGGGTTTCGGGATCGTGATCCTCGCCCCGCTCCTCCGTCGCGCCCGCGGCGTTGAAGTAGCGCAGGCAGGCCGAGCGCAGCCCGTGGGTCTTCTCGAGCCATCCGAGGGTCCGCTCGAGGAAGAGCTTCGACTCGCCGTACGGACTGCCGGGGATGAGCGCCGCCGACTCGTCGATCGGCACCTTCACCGGCTTGTCGAACAGGTTCGCCGTCGACGAAAGGATGAATTTCCGGACGCCGGCGTCGAGGGCCGCCTCGAGCAGGTGCAGCCCCATGACGCTGTTGTCGCCGAGGTACTTGAAGGGCTTCGTCATCGACTCGCCGACCATGATGTAGCCGGCGAAGTGCATGACCGCCTCGGGCTTCGCCTTCGCCAGCGCCGCGCGCGCGGCGGCGAGGTCGGTCAGGTCGACCTGGAGGAACTCGGCCCCCGCGGGGACCGCGTCGCGGTGGCCGTGGACGAGGTTGTCCAGGACGACGACCCGGTGGCCGTTCCGCAGAAGCACTTCGGCGGTCACCGAACCGATGTATCCGGCGCCGCCCGACACGAGCACGTTCATGAACGCTCCCTATCCCTGCGCGGGGACGACGCCGTCCATGCACCGGCGCAGGACCGCGGCGCTCACTCCGCTGTGAAACGAGGTCTCGATCTTCCGGCGTCCCGACTCGCTGAGCCGCGACGCCAGGCCGGGATCGCGGAGCAGCTTCAGCAGCGATTCGGCCATGCGGGCGGGCTCGCGGGCCGGCACCAGCAGTCCGTCCTCGCCGTCGGTCACCAGCTCCGGCACGCCGCCCGCCCCGGTCACGACCACCGGGACGCGCATCGCCATCGCTTCCATGATCGCCACGCCAAGCGGCTCTTCGAGGCTTCCCAGGACGAACGCGTGGGCCTCCGAGAGTTCCTTGCGGATGACGTCCTCCGACACGGCGCCCAGGAGGACGACCGCGTCGGTCAGCCGGTGCTCGGTCTTGAGCTGCTCCAGCAGCCGGCGCATCCCCCCGCCGGTGTCGTCCTCGCCCGCGATGTGGAGCCGAACGTCGAGCCCCTGCTCGCGCACCCGGGCCACCGCCTTCACCACGTCGTCGTGGCCCTTGCACGGATTGAGCCGGCCGCAGGAGAAGAGCCGGACGGGGCCGTTGCCGTCCCACGGGCGGTAGCTCCCCGCCGACTCGAACTTCTTCAGGTCGACGCCCATCGGCGCCAGGTCGATCCGCGGCGGAAGCGACCCCGCCAGCTGTTCGCGCGCCTCGCCCATCAGCTTCTTCGTGATGACGATGGCGAACGAGCTGTGGACCCACTTCAGCTTCTGGTTGGGGCCGTAGTCGCGCAGCGGCCCGTGCAGCGTGATGCTGTAGGAAAGCTTCCGCAGCCGGTTCGCGAACATCGCGATGATCGCGGAGTTCGCGCACGAATGGACGTGGACGTGGCGCCATCCCCTTCGGGCCGCGAGCCACGCCAGCTGCGCGCCGACGAAGAGGAGGGGCAGCAGCCGAAACTTCCCCTCGGCGGAGCACCACGCCGCGAGCGTCCGCCACCAGCCGACCGGCCCCGCCCGCAGCAGCGTCCAGCAGCCGCCCAGGATCGACCCGAACGTCGGCGGGAACAGGTACGCGGTCTCCTTCCGCGCCTGCTCGGCCCACGTGTGGGACATGATGGCCCGATCGGGGAGCCGCGTCGAGACGACCTCGGGAACGACGCCCCCTTCCCTCAGGGCCTCCATTTCCCGCCAGAAGAACATGTGGGTCTGGCCCGGAAACTCGGGGATGAAATACCCGATGCGCGTCGTCATGAGCCGTGGAATATGCCCGATCGCCGGGCGATGCGCAAGGACGTCCATGGGATCACCGCGGCTTTTCGGGGTGTTCGGGGTGGCCTTCCAGATAGAAGAGCCAGCGCGGGCCGTCATCCCGGAAGGCGCGGTGGCGGGGAGAGTCGTCGAGCACCCCGTCGAGCGCGGCCATCGCGAGCGACTGCTCCTCGCGGTACCGGCCCCACGCCTCGCGGATGTTGCCGTGGCCCCGCCGCAGCGCTTCCAGCCTCCGCCGCGCTCCCGCGCTGTCGGCCAGCGCTTTCCGCATCGCGGCCCGCCACGCGCCGTCCCGGTCGGTCCCGATTTTCAGGAACTGCCCCATCCGGGTCAGGACCAGGTCGACGTACGCCTTCCACTCCAGCGTCGCCCGGGTCATGTGGAGCTCGTCGAGGGCGGCGCGCAGCGCTTCGAACTCCCCGAGATCGGCCACCCCGAGCGACACCGCCGGCGGCGGCCCGTCGGGATTCTCCAGCGGAGGTTTCGGCCCGGCGGCGGGCGCGTCGATCGACTTCAGCAGCGCGCAGATCTGATCGACCCCGCTGAGCGACGGACAGGCCGTCCACCAGTCGCGCGGCTCGTTGCCGATCCGCAGGATCCCCAGGTGCTGGCGCCGGTCCGCGTCCTGTCCCGGGTTCCGCTCGTCCGACAGCCCGAGCGCGCGGCGGAGCACGTCGATGTCGGTCTGCTTTCCCGTGAGGAACGTCATTCCCGGTCCGGCGCCGTAGCGGGCCGCGTAGTCGCGGAGCCGCTCGGGCGTGTCGGCCTCGGGCTGGAGCGTGATCGACAGCATCGCGATGTCCTGCCCCACGCGGTCTCCCAGGCGGTTCCGGACTTCGACCAGCGTCGACGTGGTCCCCGGGCATGTCCCCTCGCACTCGACGTACATGAAGTTGATCGTGACGATCTTTCCCCGGATCAGGTCGTCGTAGAACCGCACCGTCCGTCCGTCGTGGGTGCGGAGCGGGACGTTGGGAAACCGGCCGCGCCACGCCGGGACGGGCCCGTCGTCGCCCGACTGCGCGGAGCGGAGCATCGTCCATCCCACGAATCCCGCGGCCGCGATCGCCAGGACGACGCGGATCGCCCTCATGGCTCGACGTCCCACCGGATCATCAACCCCTGATCCTCGTGGACCAGATTGGAGCACGGCAGCACGTAGCGCCCGGCGTTCTTGCCGACCGTCACGAACATCCGAAGCTCGTCGCCCGGCAGCAGCGCGTGGCCCGCCTCGGGCGCGACCGGCAGCCCGTTCCGGGACAGGATCCGGAAGGGTCCCGGCGCGATCTCGACCGGATGGCGCCGGTCGGTGCTCTGATTCTTCAGGATCCAGATCTCGGCGGCCCCCCGCTTCAGCCGGGCGTGCGGCCGCGCCAGGTCGAAGGGCTGGCCGTTGATCGTCCATGCGCCGCGCGGATTCTCGATCACGAACGTCCGAACGGGGACGCCCGAGGGGAATTCCTCCGGCGGACCGAGCGTCGACGGCACGCGGCTCGGATCGGGCGCGTCGCGATCGACGACGACCTTCAGCAGGCGCCGCGCGCCGTCCTGGAGAACCATCGCCGTCGAGAGCGGGACTGCGGCGAAATCCACGACGACGTCGCGACATTGCCCCACCCCGATCCGAAGCGTCGCCGCCTCGCGCGGCGCTTCGAGAAAGCCCGAGTCGTCGCCGAGGAGGATGAAGGGCCGGCCGTTGCTCCAGCGCAGGTCGTAGGTTCGCGTCGGTCCCGCATCGAGCAGGCGGAACCGATACTTGCGACGGGCGACGCGCAGGATGGGCTGGACCGCGCCGTTGACGGTGTCGATCGAGGCGATCATCCCGTCTCTCTGGAACGGATCCCAGGCGAGCGCTCGATGCAGCCGCGCGTCGAAATCCCGGTCGGCCAGCATCAGCGGAATGTCGCATGGCCCGCTGGGCAGCCGCGACGCCCGGGGATCGGGATCCTTCTCGTCGCCCGAATCGAACGCATCGGTCGCCACGATGAATCCGGCGAGTCCTTTTGAGACGTTCTGCGCCGCAAACCCGAGTCGCCCGTCGCGGTACCATCCGGTCGACGGCCCGCGCGCGGTCAGCGCGAGGCGATGCTCGCGGACCTCCCCGGGCTTGCAGAAGTCGGAGGGGAATCCGGCCCCGTCGACGCGGCAGGAGGTCCACGGATGGCCGAAGCCGCCGTTGCCGGCGGCGGGCAGCCCGTTCGCCATGCGGAGGATCTCCGGCTCGCCGCGGCGGACCCGCAGCGTCGGACCGGGAAACGATCCGCCGTAGCCCCACAGCGTGCTCGCGGGAAGATCGGGATGGAACCGATGGGCAATGGCGCTGATGCGGACGTCGACCGACGCGGCCGGCGCGAGCTCCGCGGGGACGGGCAGCGGCTGGACGAACGGCGGCAGCCGCGGCATCGGGCTCAGGAGATAGTCGCCGACCTGCTGGAGGCAGACGAAGTCCTGCTCGATCTCCCGATCCACGGCCGATCCCTCAGGACGGCTCAGCGCATCGAGGTAGGCATCGCGGGGGATCCGCTCGCGGCGCGGGTCGGCCCAGATCGGCCAGATCTTCCATTCTTCGGGGCTCGCCACTTCCACGTCGCCGCGCTTCTCCAGCTGTTCGATCTCGGAGACATGCTTCAGGATCGGCGTGCCGTCGATGTCCGTCCCGTTGCGGGCGCGAATCTCCTCGAGGCCCGCCGTCCCCTCGGGCGACGCAAAGGGCTTTCGGGTGTACCGGACGAGGGTCGCCCGCCAGAGGCCGAGCGGATGGAGCCCGGAGGTCGTGTCGAAGAGCGGGTCCTGGCGGAATTCCGTCGCGCTTCCCCGCCGCGGGAAGAGAAATACCCGTCGCGCCTCGGGCTCGGATCGGAATGCCTCCCGCTTGATCACGCCGCGCGCGATGAAAAACACGGAGGAACCGGTAGAATCGTACCCGCCGCGCATCTCGAGCGCGCGACCGGGTCGCCGGTCGGCCGCGGGAGTTCTCTGAGGAATCGACGCGCCGGGCCGCCGGTCCAGCCGGTCCTCGATCCGGGTCGCATCGATTCCGTGGGCCAGATACACCGCGTCCGTGTAATCGAATGCGGAGAGCGGCGCATCGGGTTGGGGATCGGCGGCGGCCAGCAAGGTCCACGCGAGCGCGGCGGCGGAACCGATCCGACCGATCAGGGGAACCACTTGCCTCGAACCCTTACGTCGACCGACTTGGTGTTCGACTGGTTCCCCTTGGCATCCGTGGCGCGGGCGTCGATCGTGTACCGCCGCAGGATCGCGTACCGCTCGGCGCGGAGATTGACGCTTAAGCCCCCCGGCAGCTGCCAGTCGGGCGTCTGATCGCCCCCGGGAATGGTGAGCCCGCTCGCCGCCTCGGTGCTCGTGACGTTGAACGCCTGGAACGACGGCGACGGATCGACGTCGTCCATCGCGGTCGCCTGGAGCGTGATCGGCAGGAGCGACCCCGACACCGACCGCAGGAGAGAGGGCGCGGCGGTCAGCGTCTGGAGGACCGGCGCGGTGGTGTCCTGGATCGTGACGGTGAACGTCTTGGTATTCGTGAGCGATCCCGCGTCCGTCACCCTCAGCGTGATCGTATGGACGCCCACCCCCAGCGTGACCGTCGGCGTCGCTCCCGTGGCCAGCAGGTTCACGCCCTCGAGCCACTCGTACGTCGTGAGGTTGTTGTCCGGATCGGTCGACGACGTCCCGTCGAACTGCACGTCCGCGCCGGCGGCTTTGGTGGCTTCCGCGGTGATGTTCCCGCCGACCCCGGCGACGGGCGGCTGGTTGTATCCGACGATGACCATCTTGCCCGGGGACGGCACGCCGTCGGAATTCAGCAGGAACAGCAGATAAAGACCGGGCGGGCAGAGGTTCGGATCGTTCGGCGTCGTGATGTTGACGGTGTTGGCGCCGAGAGTGAATGTCGGCCGGAGGAAGCGCTGCGTGAAATTGTTGGTGTGGGTGACGGAGGAGGCGGCGATCATCGACACCGACGTGATGGAGGCGGCGTCGACGCTGGTCACCGGGAAGACCTGGCCGTAGAGGACCTTAGAGGGAGCGGCCGCGAGGGCGGGACGAACTCCTCCGTTCTTGAACAGGTACGGCGGAGAGTACACCTCGCAGTTGAAGCCGGGGGTTTCGCTGAGCAAGTTGGGGGGGTGGCCCGATCCCAGCGAAAGCACCCGACCATCGGGGAGCAGAAGGGTCTCGGAGTGATAGACCCGTTTGAAATTCGCTCCCGCCACCGTCCGGAACTTTCCCGTCCCCGGATCCCAGATCTCCGCGGGAAAGACCGCGCCGCCCTCATCGTTGAAGCCCGAGTAGGAGCTTCCGCCCGTGATCAGCACCGTGCCGTCCGGCAGCATCAAGGTGCTGACCTGGCGACGGGGGTAGGCCATCGACGCCGTCAGTTTTTTCCACCCCGACGCCAGATCGGAGAGGTCGATGACTTCCGCCGAGGCCTGCGGGGTTCCGCCGCCCACGACGAGAATCTTGCCCTTGTCGTACATGACCGAACCGCCGTAGTCGCAGTAGCCGGTCTTCCGGGTCGGCCCCGCCGTCCAGATTCCCGTCGCGGGATCGAGGAATTCCGTCCCCGTCTCCGGCCCGGTGTGGAAGATTTTCCCGCCGGAAACGAGGTGCATGTACGGAAAGGTCGCCATTCCATGGTTCGGATCCACCATCTTCCAGCTGGCCGATCCGAACTGCCAGGACTGCACCGTCTTGTTGATGCCGGGGCCGGTCATCTCGCCGGAGAAGACGATCGGATCGCCGTTGGGCAGCAGCGTGACCGCGGGGTACCACCGGCCGCCCGTGCCCATGTTCGGCAGCTGCGCCCAGTTGTTCGCGAACGAGTCGTAGATCAGGGCCGTATCGAGCCCCTCGCCATCGTTCCCATTGTGGCCGCCCGCGACGAACAGCCTCCCGTCCGCGAGCAGCGTATGGGCGCTGCAGAATATTTCCAGAGGCGTCGGCACTCCGGGCGGAGCGGCCGCGGACGTGACGTTGATGTTGCCCGGAGGGATATCCAGGGTCGCCGTGTCGATCAGCCGGGGAATGATGTCCGCCGTCACGTTCCGATCCCAGCAGATGACCTTGCCGTTCGGGAGGAGCGTGGAATGGATGGCCACGATGGGGAGCGGCATCAGCGCGCTCCACTGACCGAGAATCACGGGGTCCGCGGTGAACGCGACCTGCACGTTGGCGAGATCATGGTCGGCGGTATTCGAGGCCGATTTCCGCGCGGCAAAATACGCGCGGCTCTCATACGGCTCGAGGCCATTCACGACGAGGGGGGGGATCACAACGACGGCGCTCGCGCCTTCCGGGGTCAGCGTCACGCTCACGTCAGAGTTGCCGCCGCCGGGACGGACCACGATGTGCGCGTGGATCCACTGGCCTCCGCCGAGCGCGACCGAGCCGGCGTCGACCTCCGCAAGCTTCACGTTGTTGAAATGGACGGACACGTGGTTGGCGTTGAGCTCGCCTCCGTCCTGATGAATGTCGAATCCGATGCCGAGCGAGCGGCCGAAGGCGGGCTCCTCGGCGGGTCCCGGCACCGGTCCGAACTTGTCGTAGACCGCGGTATCGAGCAGCGCGAATCCCATCCCCTCACCCGGGGTCTGGCCCGGCGTCTGAGTCATCCGGAAGTCGAAGTCGGCGACGATCTGCGTGAACGCGCCGTTGTCCGTCCGATCGAAGACGATCGTGTTCGATCCAGGGTTGTCGACCGTGGAGAGCAGCCGGAGGAAATTGCCCACGCCGCCCGGGCCTGGAGCCATCGTCACGGGCGCGTTCACCGTGCCGATCTTGGTGGCGCCGTACGGCGTCCCCACGACCGTGAAGTTCTGGTTCGTCTGAGCCGGCAGCGGAATCGTCAGCAGCAGAACCCCGAGCATCGCGCCCGCAGCCCGCATCAGACCCGTCGTCGGCTTCATGACTATCTCCACCGCGCCTCGAGGTGCCACTGCTCGTCCGAGGCGAAGGAATCCATTCCCGACAGGAGGATCACGCCTCCGGCGGCCACGATGCCCAGCGGACGATCGTAGCCCGAGACCGCGGGGTTGATCTGGACGACGCCGGCGGTGCCGAACGACGACACGAGCGACAAGTCCGAGGTCGACCGCTTCTCGAGGAGCCACTGCGTGTCGGGAGGGCCGTCGGCCCGGCACACGTACAGGTTGCCGCCGTCGAGCGCCAGGTGGCCGAACGGCAGTTCTCCCGACGGATCGGACGCGCTGCCGGTCACCACCGCGCCCTGCGCCCCGGTCGTGAGGTCGAGCTTCTCGATCCGCGCCTGGAACATGCCGGGGTCCACCGTCGACTCGACCCGAGAAAAGACGAAGAGGGACGTACCGTCGCTGACGGCGTCTTCCCCGAGGTCGTCGCCGGTGCCCGCATCCACGATGACGACTCCGCCCGAGCCGAAGCCGGTCTCGAGCGTTCCGTCGAGCAGCTTGCGCTTCTCGATGCGGATCCGGCCGTTCGACGCTGCCGTGCCGTCGACATCTTCGGCACCGACCAGCCACATCGACGTCGCGCCGATCACCATGGCGAAGCAGCCGTCGGCCTTCGAGGACGGATTATTGTCGACCACCCCGTTGGTTCCGAATGTGGAGATCAGCTGCCCGGTCGTCTTGTCGCGCTTCTGGATCCGCCACTGCGAGTCGGTCGACGACACCTGGTGGGAGCCCGCGAGGTAGAGGAACGATCCGTCGACGCCCATCGTCCACGGCAGCGGGATGCCGTCGTACATCGCCGCCCCCGGGGTCGCCGTCAGGACGCCGCCGGTGCCGAACGCGGCCACCAGGGCTCCGTCGTCGGCGCGCCGCTTCTCCACCCGCAGCGAGAAATTGCGGCTCCCGGCGCCGCTCTCGCTGGCCATCAGCAGATACAGCGATCCGCCGCTGACCACGACCTTGAACGGGATGTCCAGCCCCGCCCCCGGATTCCCCGACACCGTGCCGAGAGTGCCGAACGCCGTCACCGCGGCGCCCGTCCGGATCAGCCGCTTGCGCAGATGCCAGCTCGAGTTGGGGCTGGACGCCTCGAAGTCGAACTGCTCGAAGCCGAATACGTAGAGGTTCACGCCGTCGGTGGCCGCGGAGGTCGCCCAGTCGGAAAAGGAGCTTCCGTTGAACTGCAGCGGATAGCCGCTGAGGGAGGAGCCGCTGCTCTTCCCCGAGTTGTCCACCGAGAAGTCGGCGGTCTGCTGGGCCCCGCCGAGCGTCCCGTCGGAGGGCTGGAGACGCATCTGGACCGTCGCGTTGGCGCCCCCGAGGGCCACGCCGTCGGCGACGGAATTCCAGAGGAAGGTGTGGGCGGTCCCGCCCGGCGTGGAGGCCAGGCCCGAAACGCCCTCGCCGCCCGGCCCGGGCGTGGCGGGCGAGAACACCGTGCCGCCGTCCGTGGAGAACGAAGGCTGCAGGAGGCACGGATCGGACTGGGCGTCGGCGAGCGAGTACGACACAAGCACCAGGCCGCTCTGCACGCCGGCGGGCGTCGTGATCGTGAGCGACGGCGCCGTGTTGGCGGAGTTGTCGACCGCGAAGTTGCTCGTGCTGGACGGCGTGCCCGGGACGGTATCCGCAGGGGTGATCCGGAACCGGACGTTGTTGTCCTGCGATCCGACGGCGACGCCGTCGGCGAGCGAGTTCCACTTGAAGACGTGGGCGACGCCGCCCGGGGAGGACCCGAGGTCGGACCGGCCGTCGCCCCCGGGGGCGGGCGTGGCGGGCAGCCAGGAACCGCCGCCGTTGGTCGAGTACTCGACGGCGATCGTGCAGGTCAGCGAGGCCTGATCGACCAGGGTGTAGTCGAGGGAAACGACGCCCTTCTGGACGCCGGCGGGCGTGGTGAGGGTGACGCCGAGACTACCGGGGACGGGAGGCTTCGATTTCCCCTTCCCGCCGCAGGCCGGAGCGAGAACGGCAAGCAAGAGGATCGCCGCTCCCTGGAGAAGGCCCAACGGCCGAGACGTGCCTGCCGACATCGAAACCCTCATCCCGAGGGATACGCCGGGGGACGAAAGCTCTTTCGCTCCTCCCGATCCATCCCCTCGTTCACCCGTCGACGACCGCCCAAGGTTAACAGACGAGTTCAACCTTGCACAAGCTCAATTTTTCGGCGGCAGCCAGGAGACCCCCGACGGATCCCGCCCCGACAGATAGGCGCGAACCACGTGCCGGAACGCCTCGGCCCATCCGCGGCGGCCGTCGAGGAACTGCCCTTTCAGCCCCTCGCACGCCCGGGACATCGACTCCCGCAGCCCCGGCTCGTCGCGGAGGCGGAGGACGGCGTTCGCGTAGCCCTTCACGTCCCCCGGCGCGACCTCGATCACGGCGTCGCGGACGTAGGCGAGCGCGGGACAGACGCTCGAGGCGATGACCGGGCGGCCCGAGAGGACCGCCTCGACGACCACCTGGTTGAAGCCTTCCACGAAATCGGCGGTCGTCGGGACGATCACGACGTGGCACGACGCATACATCTGCCGCATCTTCTCCCGGAGGCAGTGGCCGTGGCAGCGGAAGGCGTTCTCCATCCCCGCCGCGCGCGCCTCCGACTGGAGCCGCTCCAGCGCCGATCCCGTGCCGCAGACGTCGACCTCGATGTCGCCATGCCCGGCGGCCCGAAGGTCCCGCGCCATGCGGAGAACCTCGAAGACGCCCTTGTCCGCCTCGACGCGGCCGACGAACAGCACGCGGAACGGACGGGGCGAGGGAGCGGGCGTGTCCGTGGGCGCGAAGGTGGAGGTCTCGTACGTCGGGAGGAATTCGACCAGCGGACGGGAGCCGCCGTTCCCGGCGATCGACAGGATCTGGCTCCCGATTTCGTCCGACGCGCTGAGCACGGCGAGCGGAACGCGCCCGAAGAACCATCCGTTCAGCCGGCGGATGACCCGCGCGACGCGGCCCATGGGCGGCGAGAACTTCCGCCAGAGCACGCAGTGGATCGAGGGGACCACTTCGATGCCGGCCATCCGGAACAGCGCGAGGACGAACCAATGGGTGCCGCCGCCGACCACGGCCAGCTCCGCCCGGTGGCGAAGCGCCAGCGCCAGCATGTAGAGGCCGTACCCGAACTGGCCGAGGTGATGTCGAAGCCCGCCTTGCCCCGAGTACGGCACCGGAACGTTGTGCAGCGTCCAGGTGCCTTCGCGCAGGAAGGCCTTCTCCTTCCAGCCGTTGAGCGCGTAGACGTCCGCCCCGACTTCGCGGCAGACGTCGAAGAACTGGCCCGCGTAGGACATCGACACCTGTCGCGGATCGTCGACGCCGCTTTTCCAGTACTGGTAGGTCCCGACCGAATCGCCCGCGCCGCCCATGTAGAAGATCCGGAGGGGTCGATCCGACCGGGGGGGGCGATCCTCGCCCGGAATCATGATGCGCCCTTCCCGTTCGGCGTCGCGGGCCGCGGCGACCAGGCCGCTCCGCCTGCTCCGAGCACCCGGTCCACCAGCGCGACCACCTCGTTGTTGTTGAGCGTGGCGCACCGGAGCATGGACGTGTTCACGATCTGGAACGGCGTCGCGAGCGACGTCCCCGGATCGCCCGCCGACTTCCTTCCATCGCGCACGAGCGGCAGCGGCTGGACGTAGCGGGCGCGGTGGATCCCGGCATAGTGGGCCTTCGACAGATCGAAGTCGGGAAACAGCCGCTTGATGCCGCGATCCACCATCGCGTCGCGGAGCGAGGCGTCGCTTTCCTGGAACCCGGGCGACTCGCTGTCCATGTACCGGGGCAGGTAGATCAAGCTCCGGCCGCCGGTCTCCGCTCCCCGGTCGATGAGGTTCGTCATCTCGATCAACCCCGTCAGCTCGACGGACGGCTCACCGATGTTCAGGACGTAATACGGCGTCAGCGGCTTCTCCAGCACCAGGACCAGGCAGGCGACGCCCAGATAGGTCGTCGAGGTCGGGTGGGTCCGCTCGATCTCCTCGACGTGCGCCAGGAACGCGGGCGCCGCGACCTTGCGGGCGAGGCGAGTGGGCGCCGTGAAGAAGACCTGGTCGACGGAGTCCGTCCGCTCCGTCCCGTCGGGCCCCTTGCTCCGGAGGCGGCACCCCGCGCCGTCGGGCTCGATGGAGAGCACGGACGTCCCGGTCCGGAGGGACGCGCCCAGCGTTTCGAGCCGCTCGCGGAAGCGGTCGAGGATCCGGTGGTATCCCCCGTGAACGTAGCCGAGGGACTCCTTCCCCGCCGTGGCCGACCGCGCGCCGAAGAGCCGCACCAGCGTCGCGTAGATGAACACGGCGGCGACCTTGTCGTGGAACGGCCCGAACTTGGCCTTCAGCAGCGGCTGCCAGAAGCGGGCGTAGGCGCGCTCGCCGCAGAGCTTCGTGAGCCACTTCTCGGCGCTGATCTCGTAGAGCGCGTCGGGATCGGCGAAGCGCGTCGCCCAGATCACGGCCGTGCCCAGCCGGGCCTTGTCGACGAACGTGAGCAGCGGAAACCGCAGGAAGTCGCGGTTGTTGCTCATCGAATGGAACGTGCCGTCCGCGTAGTATCCGGTGCCGGTCTTCGTCCACCGCAGGTCGCCGGTGAGTCCCAGCTCCTCGAGCAGCGCGAGCAGGCTCGCGTCCTGCGGCAGGATGCAGTGGTAGAAGCGGTCCCAGATGAACGGGCCGTAGTCGTGCGAGCAGGCCAGGCCGCCGAGTCTCGGCTCTGCCTCGAGGAGCTCCACGCGGTGGCCGGACTTCGCCAGCCGGTGGGCCAGCGTCAGCCCGAGCATGCCGCCGCCTACGACGGCGATCTTCATGGAGCCGATGCGATGGGTTTCGTCGGCCGGATCCCCTCGCCCTCCCGGACATAGTCGCGGCGGCACCGGTCGCACCGCATCTCGGGCGGCACCGGCGCCCCGCCGCGCCCGCGCACCAGCGGATGGCCGCAGGCGCAGAGCCATCCCGCGACGCGCGCCGGATTCCCCAGCACGAGCGCGTGGGCCGGCACGTCCTTCGTCACGACCGACCCCATGCCGACCATCGAGAACTCGCCCAGCGTGAGCCCGGGGCCGATCGTGGCGTTGGCGCCGATCGACACGCCGCGACGCACCCGCGTCTTCAGCGTCTCCTCCGTCACGTCGGACGTCTCGAGCCCCGTCAGCTCCTTGTTGCCCGAACGGGGAAACCGGTCGTTGGTGAACACGGTGTGGGCCGAGATCATGACGAAGTCCTCGATCTCGACCTCCGCGCAAATGTAGACCACGGCGTTGATCTTCACGTAGTTGCCGATCACGACGCCGTACGCGACGTAGCTCTTCTCGCCGACGATGCAGTCGTGGCCGATCCGCGCGTTCCTGCGGATATGGACGCCGTCCCAGATGCGCGTGTTCACGCCGAGGGTCACGCCCTCCTCGACGAGCGCGGTGGGATGGACCCAGGCCGGGCGGGGCTCGCTCATCCAATCGCCTCGATGCGGAGCCAGTGGTTGGTCCCGGCGGACTTGTACGCGGTCTCGACGAACTGCACCGACGCGAGCGAATCCTCCGGGGTGATCACGGGCTTGTCGTTGCCCTTGATGACGTCGATGAAGTTCGCGTGCTGGCTGGCGAACGACTTGTTCTTGTCGTATCCGTTGCCGAACGGGATCCACTTGGACGAGCCGTCCTGGCAGTACCGCGACCCCTTCCAGCCGACCTGGAGCGTCCCCTCCGAGCCGTAGATCTGGATGTAGTTCTTCGAGTCCTTGGTGATGGTCCAGGAGAGATCGAACGTCCCGAGCACCCCGCTCTTCGTGAGGAACTGGACGCGGACGGTGTCCTCGACGTCGAGCCCCTGCGCGGCGGTGCCCTGCTGGGCCTGGACCTGCACGATGGGACCCAGCAGGTAGCGGGCGATATCGGCCGAGTGCGATCCGTTGTCGATCAGCACCCCGCCGCCGGCGACCGTCTTGTTGGAGTTCCACCGGTCGGCCATGTTGATCTTGCTGCAGAAGCTGTTCTCGTACAGGATCACGCGGCCGAGGATCCCCGACTCCACGATGGCCTTCGCCTTGATGATGTCGTCCACGTACCGGAACTTCGACGCCATCATGAGGACCACGTCCTTCTCGACGCTCAGCTTGACGAGGTCCGCCGCGTCGGCCGACGCGATCGTGAGCGGCTTCTCGCACAGCACGTTCACGCCGCGCTCCAGGAAATGGCGCGCGATCCCGTGATGGAGGTTCGGCGGCGTGCAGACGATCACCGCGTCGACGAGGTCGATGATCGCCGGATCCTTGTAATCGGCGAACAGGGCGCACTTGTACTCCGCGGCGACGGCGGTGCCGGCGGCCTGGCGGCTCTCCACCGCGGCGGTGAGCTTCGCGGTCGGGATCGTGCCCAGCGCCTGCAGGTGCGACTGCGCGATCCGGCCGCAGCCGATGATCCCGAACCGCACCGGATCGTTCTTCCCCAGCTTTCGCATCGATTCTCCTTAGGCCATTTCCTGGGCGACGCGGCGGATGTTGTCCGCGATGAAATCCACGTGCTGCTCGGTGTACTTCTCGTTCCAGGGGAGCACGACCACCCCCGCGAGGGCCTCGACCGCGCCCGGCGTGTCCTCCACGCGGTAGACGACCTCGGGCTCGCCGCGGCGCTGCTCCCCGACGTACGGGAAGCGGCTCTTGCCGAACGTCCGCTGGTCGCGCAGCACCTCGCACTCGAACGCCAGCTTCTGAACGTAGCGCGGGGCGCAGAAAATCCCCGCCTCCTTCAGCTTCGCGCCGATGGCGTCGGCGCCCTTGTCCACCCGGAGCGCGTACCGCCAGTAGACCGGGACGCAGCCCGGCGTCTTCTTGGGCGGCTTCACGCCCTTGACGCCCTCGATCTTCGCGGTGAGGCGGTCCGCCATCGCGATGCGCTGCTTCACCATCGCGGGCAGCTTCTCGAACTGGGCCAGGGCGACCGCGCCGGTGAGTTCCGTCATCCGGTAGTTCATCGCGAGGAAGTAGTGGTCGGGCTTCGGATCGCCGTAGCCCCACGCCTTGTCGATGAACAGGCGCATCCTACGCGACAGCGCCTCGTCCCGGGCGACAACCATTCCGCCCTCCCCCGCCGTCATGTGCTTCGTCTGCTGCAGGCTGAAGGCGCCGATATCGCCCATCGTGCCGACGGGCTTGCCGTTGTAGGTGGCCCCGAACGCCTGCGCGCAGTCCTCGATCAGCTTGATCCCCTTCTGCTTGCAGAGCTCGACGATCGGATCCATGTCGCAGGTGTTGCCGAAGAGATGGGTCACGATGACCGCGCGCGTGCGGCGCGTGATCTTCTTCGAGATCGTCGCCGCCGTCACGTTGTACGTGAGCGGATCGACGTCCGCGAAGACCGGGATCGCCGTCTGGTACAGGATCGGCGTGATGGCGCCCATGTCGGTGATGGGGCTCGTGATGATCTCGTCGCCGGGTTCGGGGTCGACCGCCGCGACGGCCGTGTGGACCGCGGCCGTGCCCGACGTCGTGGTCCGGCAGAACGGCATCCCGAGCGACTTCGCGAACTTCGACTCGAAGTCGCGCACGACGGTGCCCTTCGTGCAGTTCAACGTGCCCGACGCGATCACCTTCTTGAGGAGCGCGAGTTCCTCCTCCCCGAAAGAGCGGCCCGAGATGTCGCCCTCGGACGGCAGAACCATTTTGGCTGGCGGCTGGCTCATGAGAGTCCTCCCTGTTGGGCAGCGCTCGCCCGCGGCAGCGGTCGAGACGGCTGCGGATCGTCAAGGTCGCACCGGAAATCCTTCGGACGCTCCGCGCGTCCGAGGCGGTAGAGCACGGCGTCGCGGACCCGGCCAGCGGACCGCCCGTCGCCGTACGGGCTCGGGAACGGACGCGAGCCGGCGCGGCGGACGGGATTCTGCAGGTGGCGCCGCAGCTCGCCGGCGACGGCGGCCCGGTCGGTCCCGACCATGCGGTTCGCGCCCGAGGCGACGGCCTCGGGACGCTCCGTCGTCTCCCGGGCCACGAGGACGGGCACGCCGAGCGACGGCGCCTCCTCCTGGATGCCGCCGGAGTCCGTCAGGATCACCGTGGCGCGGGACATCAGATCCACGAAGGGAATATACGATACCGGGTCGAGCAGGTGGATATTGGGGCGGCCGCCGAGGATCCGGCGCGCGGGCTCCTGGACGCGCGGATTGCGGTGGACGGGATAGACGAACCGCGCCTTCGGCACGCTTTCGGCCGCGTCGCGGATCCCCAGGAGGACGTCCTCGAGGGCCGACGAGCCGTCGGACGATCCGGCGCCCTGATAGTTCTCGCGGCGGTGGAGCGTGATCAGGACGAGCGGGTCGGACGGGCCTAGCGGCAGGTCCCGGAGCCGGTGGGCCTCGATCAGGTCCGGCCGCGCCAGCGTGTCGAGCAGGCTGTCGATCACCGTATTGCCGGTGATCAGGATGTCGTCCGACTTGATCCCCTCGCGGCGAAGGTTCTCCGCGCTGGTGGACGTGGCGGCGAGGTGGAGATCGGCCACGCAGCCGATCATCCTGCGGTTGCTTTCCTCGGGATACGGCTGGAAGCGGTCGAACGTGCGGAGGCCGGCCTCGACGTGTCCGACCGGGATCCGGCGGTGGAACGCCGCGAGCGCCGCGGCGAACGCGCTCGTGGTGTCCCCCTGGACGAGCACCATCTTCGGCGCCAGGTCGACGTAGAGCTTCTCGATCGACGGGATCGTGCGGCAGACGATGTCGTTGATCGTCTGGTCGGGCTTCATGATGTTGAGGTCGTGGTCGGGGACGACGCCGAACGGGCCGAGGATCTGGTCGACCATCTCGCGATGCTGCCCCGTGGCGACGACGCGCGCCGTCAGCGACGGATGGCCCGACAGCGCCCGGACGATCGGCAGCATCTTGATCGCCTCCGGCCGCGTGCCCAGGACGACGAGGACCAGATCACCCAAGGGCCAGTTCCTCCCGCACCCGCCGGACGGAGGTGACGGGCCACGCCTCGACGGCGCGGGCGTGCTCCTCCAGGGTGACGATGCGGAACGACGAGCCGAGGGCGTCGAGGACCTCGTGCAGGAAGTCGATCTTGAGTCCCGTCGGCAGGTCCATGCCCGGGAAGAACGCGAGCTCGCGGACCTTGTCCCCGCCCAGCAGGTCGAGCGGATGGAGGAGGTACGACGGCGTCACGCCCGTCATCCGGCAGATCGCCAGCGACGTGCGGAAGTAGGTCCACGCCAGCGCGCGCGAGAAGCGGCGCAGGTAGAGCACGTAGCTGAGATGGAACGGCACGCGCAGCCCGGGCATCGTCGTGACCGGCAGCTCCACGAGGGGGCGGCCGTCGACGGACCACGAGTACGGGCGGATCGGCTGGAAGCCGTCGCTCAGCGTCCCGTACAGCTTGCTCCGCTTCTCGCGCTCCTCGGGCGACAGGCCGCGGCTGTTCATGAAGTAATAGGCGCGGGCGAGCGGTCCGAGGAACGTCGGCAGCGTGCTGCAGTCGTAGCGGTAGCCGCGGTTCACGAGGACGCGCAGCGTGTCGGGGCTCAGGCTGAATCCGGGGCCGCGGAATCCGACGGGGCGCCGACCCGTCGCCTTCTCGATCGCCTCCTCGGCCGTGCGGATCTCGGTCTCGATCTCGGCCTTCGAGTAGAGGTGGAACCACGGCTCGTGGCGGAACGAGTGGTTGCCGATCTCGTGGCCGGCCGCGGAAAGCGACGCGAGCGACGCGCCGTTCTTCTCGAGCGCCGCATCCTGCCCGACGATGAACACCGTCATCCGCAGCCGGTGCTGGCGGAGGACGTCGAGGAGCGCGGGGCACAGGATGTCGAGATAGCTCGGGAACCGATCCCATCCGGCATCGCCGTGGATCTTCATGTACGCCCACAGGTTGTCGAGGTCCAACCCGAGGCTCAGGAGCGGTCGTGAGGGAGTCACGGGGTCTTGACGGTCGGAGCGGACGGGATCGAGGGCGACGCGGCGGCGGACGGCGCGGCCGGCGGCGGAGCGGGAAGGTCGGGCACCGGGGTCCCCAGCAGCTCGAACAGGAGGCCCAGGTGCCGCCGGATCGTCCGGAGAATCTTCATCTTGGACTCGCCGAACAGGCGGGCTTCGAGCGTCGTCGGGAATTCGGCGATGCGGCCGCCCGCGAGGCGCAGGCGGATCAGCATCTCGGCGATGCCGAGGAACCCGCCCTGCTTCACCGGCAGCGACTCGACGGCGCGCTTCCGGTAGACGCGGAAGCAGCTCGTGTACGTGTGGATCGTGCTCTTGAGCACGGAGCTGTACATGCGGGACAGCGTCCGCGACAGGAAGAGCCGCCACGGCGGGACGTTGAACACCGTGCCGTCCGGATGATACGGCGACGCGGTCACCATGTCCGCGGACGCGATCATCGGGATCATCTTGTCCAGGTCGTTGGGATCGTAGGAGCAGTCGCAGTCCATCGACGCGACGATGTCCGTCGTCGCGCTCTTGATCCCGGTGAGGATCGCCGCCGCGACGCCGGCGTTCTGCTCGTGATGGAGGATGCGGAGACCCTTGTAGCCGCGGAACCGCTCCTCGAGCTGGGCCCGCGTGCCGTCGGTGCTGCCGTCGTTCACCAGGATGAAGTGGACGCGGTACTTGCGGCCGAGCTTCCGGCGGACGTCCATCAGGTTGCCGCGGAGGAAGGCGACGTTGGTCTCCTCGTTGAAGAGCGGGATGACCACGGTGACTTCCTGGGCGTCGGCCGGCGGCTCGGGCTCCGCGATGAGGTCGGTGATGTGGCGATCCACCTTGCGCGGCTCGACGGGCGCGGTGCGCCACGGCAGCTGCAGGAAGTCGCCGATGGGCTGGAAGTCGTACTGGCGGAAGTATTTCCGGAGGACGTGGCGCGTCTTCCCGATGTGGCGGTAGTGGCGCAGCTGCTGCAGGTACGAGACGCCGCGGATCTGGGGCTGTTCGCAGTCGATCTCCCACGGGAAGAAATAGAAGAGGAGCGGCGCAGAGCACGAGCGGTTCAGCCCCGCGATCGCCTGGCTCATCATCCGATGGGGCAGCTGGCGGAGCCAGTTGCCGCCGGACACCGGCAGCCGCTGGCCCAGGACGTTCATGGTCGACACCGGCAGCTCCCAGATCGTTCGCTGCGCGTGGGGCATCGCGCGCTGGTGGGCCTCGAGCCAGCGCGGGTCGTGCGAGAACCTCCGGAAGATCGGATTCACGCTGGAATCGTACGTGTAGCCGTCGGCGGCCGCGACGTCGAGGACCCAGAGCTCCTCGGGCCGGGTGATCCAGCGCCAGTGGCGGTAGCCGTAGATGCGGTTCGACCCGGCGGCCTCGAGGGCCTCGCGCGTGCGGTGGAGGTCCTCGCGGAGCGCCTGGGGCCCCTGGATCTTCCCCTTCCCGTAGCCGCGGCTCGCGATCTCGTGGCCCGCGGCCCGGATCATGCGCACGATTTCGGGCTGGCGCTCCGCCGTCCAGCCGAGCACGAAGAAGGTCGCGAACACCTGGTGCTCCCCCAGGAGATCGATGGTCTGGCGGATGCTCGTCTCCAGCCGCGACTCGATGCGGCTCCAGTGCTTGAGCGCGACGACGCGCTCGAGGGAGCCGCTGTGAAAATAGTCCTCGACCGACACCGTCAGAAGGTGCTTCCGTCGGCCTTCGAGGCCCGTGTTCACGTCCATATAGGTCCGCTGCTTCCGAGAATTCGTTCGCAATTCCCGGTCATTTCTTTCGCTGCGCCGGTCGCAATTTCCGACGCGGCCGCAGGATCAGGAAATCCCCGAACCCTTCGCGATTTCAGCGGAAGGGGCCGGCCTCCCTGGAAGCCGTCGCGCCGCGGTCGCGGATTGCCCGAACGGGTCCTCCCCGTTCCCAGTCCCTTCCCCGGAAAACGCCCCCGTCGGGGCCTATTCCTTTTCTAAGTATCGTCTGCGGCAAGACTCCTGCGCAAGGGCTAAATTGCAAACCGGCGGCGAAGAAATCCGCGTGACGCGGAGATTTCCTGTGGCTCTGCAACACCAAGAAAGTTAAACTTTGACTCCTCAGGCGTGAATATGTGAAGGGGCGAGCCGCCTTTGGCGAATGTGTCCGGGGGGGAGGAATGGCGACTCCCGCAGGATCTTGTCCCGGGCCGACCGATACCGAAGTCGGTCGCAAGGCGGTCGAGCTGGGACTCATCACGGAAATGCAGCTCAAGGACCTCCTCAGCCGCATGGCGGCGGCGCAGGAGGCAGGAGATCCTCCCCCCAAAAACGTCGCATCGGCGCTCGTCAAGTTCGGACTCCTCACCCAGAAGCAGCTCGACGGCCTGAAGGGCGACACCGCGGCGATCCGGAAGAAGTTCGGCAAGTACACCATCGTGCGCACGCTCGGCCGCGGCGGCATGGGCGTCGTGTACGAGGCCATCGACTCCGGCCTCGGCCGCACCGTCGCGCTCAAGATGCTCGTCAACAACCCTCAGATTCCGGCCGAGCAGGTCGCCGTCGAAGAAGAACGGTTCATCCGAGAAGCGCGCCTCAGCGCGAGCCTGCCCATGCATCCGGGCATCGTCGGCGTGTACGAGTCGGGCGTCCTGGACGGCCGGCGCTACATCGCGATGGAGTACATCGAAGGCCACCACTTCGAGGAGTGGCGCGCGCGGAGCACCGGATCGGTGCGCGGCCAGGTCGCCATCCTGCGCGACGCGGCGATCGCCGTCGATCACGCCCACCGCCACGGCGTCATCCACCGCGACCTGAAGCCCGCCAACGTCCTGGTCGATTCGCAGGGACGCCCGCACGTCACCGACTTCGGGCTGGCGCGGCAGATCCGCCAGGACCATTCGCTGACCCTCACCGGCGGCGGCATGGTCATGGGCACGCCGACCTACATCAGCCCCGAGCAGGCGCAGGGACGGAAGGACGTCGACCGCCGGACCGACGTCTGGGGCCTCGGCGTGATGCTCTACGAGGTCCTCGCCGGCCGCCCGCCGTTCCGCGGCGAGACGCCCGTCGACGTCATGATGAAGATCGTCAAGAACCCGGTGCCCTACCCCTCCGCGGCCATGACCCGCGCGGGCGCCCACCGCCCGTTCGACAAGACGATCGAAAACATCTGCATGAAGGCGCTCGCGAAGGAGCCCAAGGACCGCTACTCCTCCGCCAAGGCGTTCGCCGACGACCTGTCGCGCTGGCTCAAGGGCGAGGCGGTCGAGGTGACTACGACGAAGCGGGTGAAGCCGTCGAAGGCGCCGGTGATCGCCGCCAGCGTCGCGGTCGTCGCGTTCCTCGTCACGTTCATCGCGCTGACCTCGACGCCGTCGGTCGACAAGATCGCCGCCGAGAAGCGGGAGCGCGCCGCCGCGCTGGTCGGCCAGGGCGAGCGTTTCCTCAACCAGGGCCGGACCGTCGACGCGCTCGTCGCGTTCGGAAAGGCGATCGACCTCGACGGCGAGAACCGGTCGGCGGTCGCGGGCAAGCAGGAGGCGGAGCGCCGGATCACGGCGGCCGCCCAGCCGCCGCGGCCCGCGACTCCCCCCCCGGCGCTCGCACCGGCGCGCCCGCCGCCCACGCCCGCCGCTCCGGCGCCGCACGAGGTGGTGAAGAAGGCGTCGGACTTCGTCCAGGCCAATCCCAAGGACATCGAGGGACAGATCCGCGTCTGGCAGGAAGCGCGCACCGCCGTCGCGGGAACGCCGTTCGCCGCCGAGGCATCGCGCGAGCTCGAGGCAGCGATCGGACGGCGCCGCGAGGCCGTCGCGAACGAGCTGAAGACGGTCGACACCTTCTCCCAGGCGCTGCGCGAGGCGGAAAGCTTCGGCGCCGCGCGCGAGGCGCTGGCCCAGGCGTCCAGGCGCCGCGACGATCCCGAATGGGTCGGCGCCATCGAATCCCGCCAGGCCTCCCTGAAGAAAGCCCAGGACGAGCTTTATGCCGAGCTTCGCCCGCAGGCGCTCGAGGCGCAGAAGAAGGGCGACGCGGCGGTGGTCAAGGCCATCCGCGCCCGCCTCGAGAAGTGGAAGCTCGCCGAGATCCTGACGGACTTCGACGAGGCCGTCGCGGCGGTCGTCCCCGCTCCCGCGCCCCCGCCCGCGGTCAAGACCGCTCCGCCGCCGGCGCTGCCCGATCCCGTCAAGCTCGCCGCCGTGCCGGAGATGCCGTCGATCGAAGGCCATCGCAGCGGAATCGTCTCCGCCGCGTTCTCGCCCGACGCCAAGCTCCTCCTGACGGCCAGCTTCGACCAGACCGTGCGTCTCTGGGACGTGCCGACGCGCACGGAGCGGGCGAAGCTGTCGGACGGCGGCGTGCCTCGGTCGGTGGCGTACTCCCCCGACGGGAAGTGGATGGCCGCCGGCTACAACGACGGCAAGATCCAGCTCTGGGAGTCCTACCGGTCGCCGGAGAAGTCGATCGCGGCCCATGCGGCGCAGGCGATCTCGCTCGCCTTCTCGCCCGACTCCAAGACGCTCGCGTCCGCGAGCGTCGACGGCACGGTCCGGCTGTGGGACCCCGCCGCGGCCGCCCAGAAGGGCATCCTCGAGGGACACCCGAAGGGCGCCATGTCGGTGGCCTGGTCCGCGGACGGCAAGCTGCTGGCCGTGGCCTGCGCCGACCGGATGGTCAAGCTCTGGGAGATGCCGGCCGGCCGCGAAAAGAAGTCCTTCTCGGAAGGGCTCGAAGGCACGGCGGTCACGGTCGCCATCGCGAAGAACGGCAAGTACGTCGCCGCATCCGGACAGGATCCTCGGATCTGCGTCTGGGACGTGGACACCGGCAAGCTCCGGACCCTGAACGGCCACGCGAAGGAGATCCGCGGAATCGCCTGCTCGCCGGACGGCACGTGGATCGCGTCGGCGTCGGCCGACGGCACGCTGCGGGTCTGGGACGCGGCGACCGGGGAGATGCGCGCCAGCTTCCAGGACGACGCGGCGTTCTTCGGCGTCACCTTCTCCCGCAAGGGCGACGTGATGGTCGGCTTCGCGGGGAGCGGGCTCGTCCGCCTGTGGGACATCTCCACGCTGCGCCCGGCCAAGCCGGGGCAGAAGTAGCCCGCGTCAGACCGTGCGGCAGGACGCGACATAGGCCCGGTTCTTCTTGTCCCGGGACGACCGGAGCATCTTCCCCCAGACCCGGTTGAGGATCGACGCGTCGTTGCGCATCGGGCCCTGGGGCGCGAGCCAGTCCGCCACCGGCGGATGGGTCGCGCGGAGGATCTGGACGAACGTGTCCCAGAACCACGGCCACATCGAGTCGTGATAGTGGACGATGCGGGCCGCGCGCAGCTGCTCCTCGCGGTACCACTGAGCGTGGGTCTTGCTGCCGACGCTGTAGTTGTGCGAGTACGGCAGCGCGCGCCACTTCAACCCCATCAGGTGCATCGAGAGCCCGATCGAGCACATCTCGTTGAACCCGATCGAGAATCCCGGCGCGGACGTGCGGTTCCGGGCGTCCATCAGCTTGGTGGTCGTCTCCAGGTAGCGCGCGCCGAACCGCGTGGCCTTCCGGTAGACGAAAAGCCCGCCGTTCCAGTAGAGGCGGATGCGGATCTTCTCCTGCTCCGTCACCAGCCACGGAAGCGCCTCGGCGTCGAGCCCCAGGACGCGGCACGCCGCGCGCCAGAGCGGATCGTACGGATCGTCCGGCCCGGAGCTTCCCATCTCCTTGTCGGAAGCGCAGGCGACGAAGTCCTCGCCCTCCCGGAGCTGGAGGTCCGTCGGCTCGCCCACGACGATCATATCGCTGTCGAGCCAGCCGACCGTGTCGGTCGTCGCCGCTTCCTCCGCGAGGGCCATCGCCATCGGCTTGTTGTAGAAGTTGAACCAGGAGTAGTTCGACTCGGGGGCGCAGCGCAGATACGTCACCTGGAGCCGCTCGAACGCCTTCATCGTCGCTCCGGCGAGGGCGGGTCCGTTCCGGGGCGTGACCGCGAAGAGCGGCGCCTGGGCGAACGCACCGCCCCAACGGCGGAGGCTCTCCACCAGGCGGAGGGTCTGCAGTTCGAGCGGTCCGGACTCGACGCAGCAGACGAAGCTGACCGAAGGCGAGGTGCTCACGAATATTTTTCCGAGTAGTCCAGAAGATAGGGGTTTTTCCCCGCGGTCGAAAGGAAAATCGGGATCTTGTTCCGGGCCGCTCCGCGGGTTATCTTAGGAATCCGATGACCGCCGCCCCCTCCGCCACGTTCCTGATGTGCGTCGAGTCGGGGTACATCGAAAGCCAGCTCCCCATCGCCGTCGAAGGCATCCGCAAGTTCGGCGGCCGGCTCGCAAACGCCCCCGTCCTCGTCGTCACGCCGCGGTTCGGCCCCACGCTGACCCGCGTCACCCAGCGCAAGCTCGCGGATCTCGGCGCGACCTACGTCCGCCGCAACCTCCGCAACTCCTGGGACTGGTACGTCTACATGAACAAGGCTCTCGCCGCCGCGCTCGGCGAGGAGCTCGCGACCACCGACCAGATCCTGTGGATGGACACGGACTGCCTCATCGTGTCCGACCCGGAGCCGCTGCTCCTCGGAGCCGGCGAGGACATCGCCTGCTGCTCGGTCGACAAGAACGTCGGCTCGAGCGGTCCCGACGATCCGTACGAGGCGTACTGGAAGGCGCTGGCCGACCACTACGGCCTCGCCGTCGACCGGCTGCCCTGGGTCGAGACGGCCCACGACCGCCGGCGCGTGAGGTTCCGGCTCCACTCGGGGGTCTACTCGTTCCGCCGCGGCTCCGGCGTCGGCCGGAGCTTCGTCGAGGACATGGAGTCGATGCTCGCCAGCCGGATCGCGTTCAGCCGCAAGCTGCCCTACCCCGGCGACGACGTCGCGCTCGCGTTCTCCATCGTGCGTCGCAACCTGAAGTGGCGGATCCTGCCGATGTCCGTCAACTACGAGATGATCCCGACGTCGGAGATCTACAAGCGCGACGACGCCCGGAAGGCCCACGTGCTCCACTTTCATCACGCGCTCGGCGTGCCCGACAGCGCCGCCTGGTTCCTCCGCGAGCTTGAAACGTTCCGGCCCGACGTCGCCGACTGGCTCCGCTCGCGCGTCCCGATCGACTACAAGGTCGGCGGATTCCACCGGACGGTGGTCCGCCGGGTCCTGCGCACCCTGCGCTCCCGCCGACAGTTGCTCCACATGGAATCCTGCCGCATCATGGTGCCCGACGGCGCCGTATAGCCGGGCGCGTCAGCGACGGACGTAGAGATCGAATCCGCTCTCCTGCCCGATCCGCCTCGCGCGGACGTACCCGGCGTCCAGAAATGTGCGGAGCACCCGGGCCGGCGCCTTGTCGCCGTCCATCCACGGGGTGAAGTGTTCCCGAGGAATCAGGCACCAGCGCGGCCGCCCGGTCTCGAGATCCCGCCGCCACAGCTCCGTCCAGCGGGCGGCCATGGGCATCGACGGATCGAGCCAATACAGGACCCACGTGTAGTAGAAACGGGTCGGCTGCGGACGGCGCGAGAGCAGGTTCACCGCGCTCACGCTGCCGACGACGAGGACCGTCTCGTTCTCGGGCACCGAGCGCTCGACCTCCGCGGCAAGCGTCCGGATCTCGTCGAAGGGAAGCTCCTCTCCGCCGTGGAATCGCCGTTCGTGCGCCATCCAGTCGCCGGTGAAGAGCGCGCGCGGGACGGACGCGTATTGCCCGCCGACCTTCCAGACGCCGGCGGCGAAGATCACCAGGCCCGCCAGCGCCTGCAAGGAGAGCGGCCCTTTCGGGCCGAGCCTGGCGGCCGCGAGCCTTCCCGTCAGGGGAATCGCCGCCGCCGCGAGTCCCACCGTCGCGGGAAAGCAGGGCGAGAGGTGGTACGGAAAGCCTTTCCCCTGGACGGAGAACGAAAGGACGCCGGCGAGCCAGAGCACCGGAAGCGCCGTCGAAGACGCCGTGCGCCGCGCGCCGCGGAAGCTCCAGGCGGCCGCGCCGGCCGCCGCCAGCACGGTCGCCGGCCACCACCGGAAATGGACCTCCGCCCAGCGGGCCGCGACCTGCCACGCCGGGACGTGATCCGAGAACTGCGCGGTCGCGTTGTATCGGACCGCCGCATCCAGAACGTCGCCGATCGACGCGCCCGAAGCCAGCACGGCGCCGAATCCCAGCGCCAGCAGGGCCACGGACGAGCCCGCCGCCAGGGCGGCGTGGACGAGAGCGGCCTTGAGCGGGACCCCCACGAGGAGCGCGTGGAGCGGCATCAGGGGACCCAGGAAACCCAGCGTGGGCTTGTTCAGCATCGCCGCGCCGAGGAAGGCTCCGGCCGCAAGCGAGCGCTTCCAGCACCGTTCCTCGATCGCTCTCACGTGGAACCAGAGCGCGGGGAGCAGGAACTGCGTCCCCGTCATGTCGTGCTGGCCGGCGAAATCGTGCGGCAGGCCGACGTAGAAAAGCGGATAGAGCAGAGCGGCGAGCCAGGCGGCCGGCCGGCCGAACCCGCGGCGCACCAGGTCGAAAAGAAACGGCGCGCTTGCCGCCAGCAGGAGGAAATCGAGCGCGTGCCACGACCAGGACCGCGTGCCGAAGACCGCGGCGGCGAGGGCGTGGAGCCCCATCACTCCCGGCCAGTTCATGTCGACGACGTCCCGATACGGAGCGTCGCCCCGGATCCATCTCCACCCCAGGTAGGCGTGATTGAACTGGTCCACGCCCGGGGGGAGCGTGAGATAGAGCGCCGACGCCGCGGCCCAGACGACGGCGACCACCGGCACCAGCCGGAAGTCGCGGACGCCGGAGGGGACCGATTCCTGCTCCGGCATCATCCGCGCAGCCCCGACCTCATTCGGGGAGCATAGCAGAAAACGGCCGCTCCCGCACCCGCCCGGCTTTCCCTAGAGCCCCGCCCAGGGGAAGCGATATAATCCCCGTCGCATGGATTCGGGAACGGGCGCGACGACGAAACCCTGGGTCCCGTGGCTTCAGGGGTCGGCGGCCTTCCTCGTCGTCCTGGCGGCGCTGATCCGCATCCCCGGCATTCAACATCGGTGGTGGCTCCTCGCGGGACTGGTGCCGCTTCTTCTCGCCGGGTGCCATCGCGTGGAAGGGCGCGCAGCGCCGACGCTGCGGGCCCTCCTGATCGGCGGACTCGCCGCCGTCGCGATCGCCTTCGCCATCCCCCTCCTGCGGATCGTCGAAGGCAACATTGCCGCTCCGCCTGAATTCGACGTCCAGCAGTTCTGGCTGCACGCCCGGGTGGCCGCGCAAGGCCTCAACGTCTACGAGCCGGAACATTCCCGCGAACTCGCCCGGAGCCTGCACGCGAGCGACGCCATGCTCGCGGAATTCTACTTCTGGTATCCTCCCCCCTCGCTCTTCCTCTTCATTCCCCTCGGATGGCTGAGTCTGACGGCCGCCGCCGGCCTCTGGTATGCGATCCAGCTCTCGGCCCTGATCGCGGACGGCTTCCTGGTGTGGCGGCTCTTCCTTCGACGGGAAGGCGCGCTGGGCGCGGCGCTGGTGGCGGCCTTCATCTCGATCCTGCCGGCGACGTTCGGGACGCTCCGCTTCGGCCAGGTCAACGCCCTCACGCTGCTCTTCCTCCTGTTGTTCTGGAACGACCGGGAGAGGCCGCGCGCCGGCGTCTGGATGGTGCTGGCGGCGATCACGAAGCCGTACGCCGCCGTCGTCGGCCTCTTCCTGCTGATCCATCGCCGGTGGAAGGCGTTGGGCTGGGCGGGCGCGACGACGGCCGGCGCCGCGCTCCTGACGATCGTCGTTTTCGGACCCCGGATGTTCTTCTCCTATTTCCACTCCAATCCCATGACGCTGCACCTGGAGAATGCGACGATCCCGGGAGCCGTCTCGCTCGCGGGCGCGTTCCATCGGTTTCAGGGCGGCAGGCTGACGAACGCCCAGGTGCTCCGGAGTCCCCTGTTCCTGGGAGCCGAGGTGCTTCTGACGGCGATGACGGCCTGGGGCGCGTGGGCCGGAGGCAAGCTCCGGTCGGACTGGGCGCTCGCCTGCATGATCCCCGTGGCCCTGCTCCTCTACCCGATCACGGGCGCCCACTACGGAGTCGTCCTGCTGCTCCCCCTCTTCTTCCTCTGGAGCTGCAGGAACGAGCTGCCGGGCGGCGCGCCCCTCGCGATCGGGGTGATCACGGCCGTCTACGTCCTGGGCGACCTGCAGAAGGAACGGGCGGTGATGGCCCAGTTCGCGCTTTTATGGGCGGCGCTCCTGGTTCCGATCCTTCGCCGGCCGAAACCAGCCCCGGCGCCGGCCCCCGTTCCGGCCTGATCCGGTCAACGTCGCACAAACCAGGTCCCGTCGGGCGTCCGAGGCAACTCCGTGTACGCATCCCCCAGGAGCCGCGCGAGTGCCGGAGATCGCTCGGCGATCAGGTCCCGGTAAAACGGCGAGACGAAAACATAGGGCGGCCTGCGGGAATCGAGCTCGTCCCGTAGCTGCGTCCACTGGTGGGAGAGGAAGAACTCGAGGGACCAGCCGTTCAGCGTCGTCGCCTGCGCCCGGCCGGACAGGAAGTAGAACAGGGGGTCGCCGCAGACGAAGATGTCCCCCGGGAGGCTGCCCGGCGCGCGAAGAACTTCGATCTGGCGCAGCGCGACCTCGTAGCCGGGATTGATTTCGATCCGGTAGTCGCGCCGGGCCTCCGCCCGCACCGTCCCGCGATGGCGGACGATCCGCAGCCCCTTGTTCGCCACCGACTTCGCGAACGGGAGCAGGAGGATCGCGCAGGCCAGGGGCAGCGCCCACCGTCCCTTTCCGCTGCTGAAGAACGTGCGGGTCGCGGCGGCGTCGAGCAGGTCCTCCAGCCCGAAAAGCGCCAGGAGGCCCATCGGCACGAAAAGCAGGAGATAGTGATACTCCCAGAGGCTTTGCCGCTGCACTTGGATGACGCCCATCCCGACGATCAGCCAGAGGACGAGGCCTGTCCGGAGCGGCCGGTCCCGTCGTTTCAGCGTCGTCCCGATCGCCACGAGCACGCCGGGCAGCAACGGCCCGAACTTCACGAGAAACCACGCCAGTCCGGCCTTGAGCCGTTCGGCTCCGGCTCCCGGGATCTCCCTGGCGATCCGGCTCGGGATGACGAACGAGGTTTCAAGCAGGAGGGGCAGCGTTCCGGCGAACGCAAAGGAGAGGCCGACGGCGAGCATCGGCAGCAGCACGCCGGCGCCGAACGTCGCCCCGTCCCGGAGGCATTCGAAGAGCGGGCGCCCGCGCGCGCTGCGGGCCGTCGTGACGAGCGCGATCAGCGCGAAGGCGGCCACGATCGGGGCGAAAAGCAGCTTGAAGACGACGGCGATTCCCCCGAACACGCCCGCGGCGAAGAGGGACATCCCTCCCCGCCGGCCTTCGGATCCGAAGGGCTTCGTGGAAAGCCAGAGGCAGAGGAACAGCCAGGGACCGACGAGCCCTTCCACCTGGGTGAGATGCCAGCACCACGTCACCGTGTAGTAGACCCCGACGGTCAGCAGCGGGACCGACGCCCGGACGATCGGTCGTCGGACGTGCCGCCGGAGGGAGAAGGTCAGCAGCGCCGCGAACGCGGTCATGAACAGAAGTTCGAAGGCGCGGACGCCGATCTCGGTGAAGCCGAAGAGCTTGCCCGCCGCGAAGTAGAACAGGAAGATTCCCGGCGGCTTCAGGTCCCAGAAGTCCCGGTAGAGGGACTTGCCGTGATCCATCTCCAGGGCTCCGACCGTGAAGAACGCCTGGTCGCCCGTGAACGGGAACGGAAGGTTCAGGAGCCCGAGGAGCAGCGTTGCGGCCAGCGCCAGGGCGTCGAGGCGGGTGAACGACCCGCCCTCGGGAGGCGGGGACGGCGCATCTCCGTTTTCGATCCGATTCATGGCGTCGCCCCGGGCGTTTCGTCGCGGGGAGTGCGGACCCACGACTTCTGTCGACGGAACAGGAACGACAGATAGACCGGGATCTTCCAGAGCACGTAGAGCGGCGCGAGGATGAGGACGCGGCCCGGAATCTGCCGGCGCGCGTGGCGCACCCACGCCAGGAACACCGAGAGCACCAGCGCCGCGCCCGCGGACCCGCTGACGATCGCGGGGATCCAGCTCGCGCCGCGGAGCGCCGCCGCCGAGGCGCCGGCCGCCACCGTGGCCCAGATCAGGCAGAGCAGCGCGAGCGGCGGCACCGCCAGGTCGATCGCCATGCCGAGCAGCCGCAGGCGGCCCCGCGTCAGCGCATGCCAGAGCAGGCGGGGCGACTGCGTCAGCAGCGTCCCGAGGTGGCCGTGCTCCCACCGCGTGCGCTGCACGAGCGCCGCTTTCCCGGCAGTCGGAAGGCTCCCGGTCACATGCGCCTCCAGGCAGAGGAGCGGCGGGAATCCTGCGATCGCCAGGTCGATGCCCAGCTGCATGTCCTCGACGATGTTCCCCGTCGCCAGGCGGTCCACGTCGATCAGCGACCACGGGATCGCCATTCCCGTGCCGAGCAGCAGGCACGGGATCCCCAGCCTCGCCAGCCCGGCGGGACGGACGAGGTTCTTCACCAGGAACGCGAACGAGGAGATCAGCGCGGTGGGCCCGGCGTCCGCCGGCGGGGCGAGCAGGTTGACGGCCTGCGCCGGACGCCGCGTTTCCCCCGCGCAGGCGCTCAGCGCCCGGATCGCGCCCGGCTCTACGCGCGTGTCGGCGTCGATGAACACGACGAGGTCGGGCGGGCGAGCCGAGAGATGGCGGAGGCCGAACGCCAGCGCGTAGCCCTTCCCCCGCAGGGCCGCGTCGATCCGCTCGAGGACATCGGCGCCCGCGTCGCGCGCCCGCGCCGCCGTCGCGTCGGAACAGTTGTCGGCCACCACGAGGACGTGGTCGTCGGGCTGGACCTGCGACCGCACGGCGCGGACCGTCTCGGCGATCGCCGCCTCTTCGTTGTGGGCGGGGATCAGGACCGCGATGCGTCGGCCGCCGGCGGACGTCTCCGGGCCGGGCCCGCGCCGCGGCCAGAGCCCTGCCACGCATTCCACGAAGAGCACCGCAATCGGGATCGCCACGGCGAGCGCGACCCCGAGAAGGACGCCGTTCCAGACGGGACCGGTGATCACCGGGGCGATCCGCCCGAGGCGAGGCGGAACTGCTCCGCCAGCCGCGCGGCCTCGCGTCGGGCATCATGGCGCTCGGCGACGGCCGCGCGCCCGGCGCGGCCGAGCTCCGCCAGCCGCGCCGCGGGGGCATCCAGGATTTCGCGGAGGCGGTCGACGAGCTCGTCCACCGCGCCCGCCGTCACGAGCCAGCCGTTCACGCCGGGCCGCACGAGCTCGGGAATCCCCGCGATGTAGGTGCTCAGGACGGGCCGGCCCATGGCCAGCGCCTCCATGATCACGACCGGGAGCCCTTCGGCGAAGCTCGGCAGCACCAGCGCGCGCGCGTCGGCGATCTCGCGCCGGACGCCCGCGCCGTCGAGCCAGCCGCGGAGCACGACGCGCCCGGCGAGGCCGAGCGACCGGATCTTCTCCTCGAGCCCCGCGCGGAGGTCGCCGTCGCCCACGAGAACGATCTCGAACTCGCGGCCCTCGCGCGCGAGCCGTCCCGCGGCCTCCACGAGCAGGAGCTGCCCCTTGTCGCCGCACAGCCGGCCCACGCACACGAGCCGCGGGCGGTCGGGAGGCGGCGGCACGCCGTCCTTCTCGAGAAACTCCGCGTCGACGCCGCAGCGGACGACGTGGAGCTTCGTCCATTGCGGCGTCGGCGTCCATCGCATCAGCTGACTCCGGCCGAACTCGCTGATCGCCACGACGAATTCGGCGAGGCGGATCTTCTCGTCCAGTCCGAGCGCTTCCGGACGGTCGAACTCCTCGGGGCCGTGCACCGTGAAGCTGTAGGGAGGGCCTCCGAGGATCCGGCACAGGAGCGCCACGGTCGCGGGGTTCGTCCCGAAGTGGGCGTGAAGATGGGTCACCGAGTCGCGCCGGAGCCACGACCGCAGCCGGCACGCTTCGGCGAGATAGGCGAGGTGGACCAGGCGGCGCCCCGACCGCGCGCCCACCGACCACGCCGTGCCGAACGCGCGAAGGAATCGGATCGGATGGAGCAACGCCTGCCCCAGCATCGCGAACAGGAGGCCGACCGCGCCGCTCAGCACCACCTGGGTGCGCTCCCGCTCGGCCCGGTCCGCGGGATCCACGAGCTCCGACTCCGGCACGCCGCGGATCGAGAACCGGACCACCTCGATCCCGAGGGCCTCGACGCCCGCGATCTCGCGGCGGATGAAGGAGTGGCTGACCGCGGGATACCGGTTGACCAGGTATCCCACGCGGAGCGGCGGGGGGCCCGTCATGCTCCCCCTCCGGTGCCGTTCTTGGGCGCCACGGTCTTGTATTCGATCAGCGCGGGCGCCTGCCCCGGCCGCCGTCCGAAGACGAAGCGGAGCTGGCCGAGCGCCTGGGGAAGCTTCGCGAGGACGCAGAACACCGCGTAGAGCCACGCGTGGCCCGACGGCGCCCCCCGCCGCCGGCGGCCCGCCGCGATCCGCATCGTCAGCAGCGGATAGAGCAGGAACAGCAGGAGCGACAGCCCCTTGGTCGGCCACGCCGCGGCCAGCGCCGCCGCGGGCAGGATCCACGACCAGAAGACGAGCGCCGCGTTCACGCGGACGCCGCCGCCGTGAACCGACGTCGCCTGCGCGTAGGCATGGCCCGACCGGACGCACCGCTTCCACCACTGGCCGAAGCGCGTGATCGCCGCGTCGTGGGAGCCCATCTCGTCCTGGAGCCGGAAGATCTTCCAGCCGGCGCGCCGCATCCGGAGGCAGAGCTCCGGCTCCTCGCCGGCGACCACGGTGGTGTTGAATCCGCCCGCCTGACGGAACGCCGCCACGCGCATCATCGCGACCCCGCCGCAGCTGGACGACTCGCCGGCGGGCTCGTCCCATTCCATGTCGCAGAGCCGGTTGTACACCGTCGCCTCGGGCTCCTTCTCCCGCAGGCGGCCGCAGACGGCGCCCGCTTCGGGCCGCTGCTGGAACTCGCTCCGCGCGCGATCGCACCATCCCGCCGCCAGCTCGCAGTCGCCGTCGACGAACTGGACGAGCTCGGTCCCGGGATGGCGCTTCAGGAGCTCCTCGAGCCCCTCGTTCCGCGCTCGGGCCGCGGTGAACGGCCGCGTCACGTCGAGGTCCACGACGTCGCACCCCATCGACCGCGCGAGCGCCGCGCTGCCGTCGGTGGACGCGGAATCGACGTAGACGACGGGTTCCCCCCGTCCGCGGACCGACGAGAGGCAGCGCCGCAGCCGCTCCCCCTCGTTCCGGCCGATCACGACGACGCCCACGGCGTTCCCCCCGCTTTTGTCACGGTCCGCGCCGCGGACCGACGGACTCCGTCGCGGCGGCTCCAGGATGGCGCGCCACCGCCCGCTGCTCATCGCGCGCCAGTCGCCGCCGAGCAGGTCCGCCGCATATCCGCGCGGATCCTCGTCCCGGCACGCGACCCAGCCCGACAGTTTCTGCACCGTCCAGCAGAGCCGGCCTGCCGCCCAGCAGCAGTCCGTCAGGAACCAGCCCCAGGCGCCGTACGTCTTGACGAAAAAACGTCGTCGGGACTCGTACCAGTATCGCGGCCGCCGCCGTTTCCAGTTGCGGATTCCGGTCGAGGCGCCTTCGTGGTGAACGACCCTCGAGCCGGGGACGAACCAGACCTGCCACCCGGCGGAGACGGCCCGCCGGCACAGATCGGTTTCTTCATAATAAAGGAAATATCCCTCGTCGAACAGGTCGACCGTCTCGAACATGCCCGATCGCAGGATCATCGCCGCCCCCGACACCCAGTCGCAGGCGATCGGCGTCCCCGCGTCCGCGATCGGGATCACGTGACGGCGAAGCATCCGGGTGACCGGGCCCAGGCGGGCCATCGACTCCAGTTCGCCGAGCGGCGACGGGAACCGGCGAGCCGATCCGGCGCTCCGCCCGTGAGCATCCTCGATGCGGCTGCCCGCGATCCCGACGCGGGGATGCTCCTCCATGAAGCCGACCAGCGTCGGAATCGAGTCGGGATAGACCACGGTGTCGGGATTGAGGAGCAGGAAATAGTCCGGCCGCTCGTCCTTCGGCCGCGCCATCTCCCGCGCGAGCACGAGATTGTTTCCCGCGGCGAACCCGCCGTTGCGGTCCGAGGGGGTCACCTCGACCCAGCCGCCCCAGCCGTGGGCCGAGATCGCCGCTCTCAGCTTCTCGACGGAGCCGTCCCCCGACGCGTTGTCGACCACGGCGACGCGGAGGCGCGGCGACGCGCCGGCCTGGCCCGCAATCGACCGAAGGCAATCGATGGCGAGGGAGGCGGTCTTGTAGTTGACGATGACTATGAGGACTTCGGGAGCCATTGCACGTCCGTGGCCCGGGCCGGCGCCGGGGCGGATTTCCTCACCTTCCCAAGCTTCAGGCAGGCCAGCCCTCCTCCGGCCAGCGTGTAGACCGGGTTCTTCATGTCGTTGAAGAGGCAGTCCACGAGGAACAGCAGCACCATCACGCACATCGCCATCGCGGGCGCGATATATCGATGATTCCAGTATTCCGCCGGCACGCGGCGCATGAAGCCGCGGAGCGACGCCAGCACCGATCCCACCACCGAGCACAGCCCGACGAGCCCGTTGTTGCCGAAGGCGATGATCCACAGGCCGTCCGTCACCGTGATGTCGCGGCCGGAGGTGTCGCGCACGCGGGATCGTCCCCATCCGCCCCACCCGAACACCGGGCGCATCATCGCCTTCTTGATGAGCAGGTCTTCATTGTCCAGGCGGAATTCGAGCGACTTGGCGCGCGACGGGTTGATGAACGTCGCAATTTCCGTGAGGTCCTCGCCCGACCAGATCCCCGGGATCCGGAGGACCATGTACAGGACGGGCGCCGCCGCGAGGGCGATCACGAACGCCCGCGACCCGGTCCGGCGCGTGGCGATCAGGATTCCGATGCCGGCCCCGAGCAGGATCAGGGCGCCGAGGGACTTGCAGAGGATCGTCGTCACCGCCAGCGGGATCACCAGCCACGGCAGCGAGATCCGGAACAGCGACTTCAGCGTTCCGGTCTGCCAGAGCCAGAAGCCCGCGAGCGTCGACATCGACATCCACAGCCCGACCATGATGCCGTGATCCATGAAGACGGTCGGACGATATCCGCCCATGCGCATGGACTGGTCGAACGTGTGCTGGTGGTAGCCATAGACCCAGGTATGGAGCTGCGGGCTTACCCGGACCTCGAGGAGGCAGAGCGGCATGTAGACGAGGCCGCCGATGAAGATCGCGACGGCAAGCTCGTACATCCCCAGCAGGTCCTTGAGGTAGATCCTCCCCAGAACATAGGGCACGCCCCAGGTGATCGTCTGGTAGAAGACCGCCGTGAATCCGTCGTGGAGGCCGAGGTCGTTCACGAGCGAGGAAAAGATCGGGCAGACGCACCAGACCGCCATGGGAACGTCGGCCCAGGCGGGCCGGAAGGCGAAAAGCCTCCGGGTGTCGAAGAGCGCGACGCCGATGAAGGCCGACAGGCAGGTCGCGGCGATCTTGGTGTAGGCCGGCAGGCCCCCGACCTTGTATCCGGCGATGGGCAGGAACAGGGTCGCGACGAGGATGGACACGATGACGGCCCGTCGGGGGCGCATCACCAGGAACAGGAGAAGCGCCGCCACGGGCCACCCGAACAGCATCAGCGGAACCGTGGGTTTCATCGTTCGTGCGGACGCCGGGCGGTTCTGCCTCTGGGAACGGGCGCCCGGATCCACCGGGATCATACTTCCCGCCCCTCTCGGAGTCTATTCCGATCCGCGGCGGCGTCGAATCGCGCGATTAGGAGGCGAGCCGGGCCGTCCGTCCCGCCCAGAGCAACAGGGGGCCCCAGACGATGAGGCCGCACGCGCCCGCCAGCGAGAGCTTCAGGGCGGCGCTTCCGCCGGGATTCCAGTAATGGAGCGCCAGCGCCGCGCCGGCGCACACCAGCACGGCCCCGGTCAGGCCGAGCTCGATCCCCCACCCCGAGAGCCCCAGACGCCGCACGCGCGCCGCCTCGACGACGTACTTTGGGAATTCCACGAGGGACATCGCCACGAGCGCTCCCGAGAACTTCCAGTAATGGTACGAGATCGGCAGCGCCGCCGCCATGAGTGCGATCTTCACGACGTTCCCGATCACGAGCCACTTGGGCAGGCCGGACGCGAGCAGCACGCTGCCGTTCGTCGATTCGAGAGCCTGGAACCACATCCCCAGCGCGACGATCTGCATGATCCAGCCGGCCGCCGAGTACTTGGCCGGAAAGAGAATCTGCGCGACGAGCGGTCCCCCCAGTGTCAACGCCGAGATGATTGTGCCGCCTCCCACGAGCAGCGGCGCCCGGACGCGCGAGTAGGCCGACCCGAGATCGCCTTCCCGATCCTTCAGCCGACTGAATGCCGGAAAGGTGACGTTCGAGCCGATCCGCTGGACCGTCTCGGTCGGAAGGCGGCAGACCGAGAGGCCGATGTTGTAGACGCCCAGGAGCGATGGCGGGACCATCCGGACGAAGACCATCTTGTCGAGCTGCGTCGCAATGAAGGTCAGGAGAGTCGAGATGAAGACCCAGCGGCCGAACTGCATCAATTCCTTCACCTCGGCCCGGTCCCAGTGAAACCGGTTGGTCGGTCCCGCCAGAATGAAGTGGCTGAGGATAACGCGGGAGACCGAGCCCACGAGCCCGCCGAACACCAGGGCCCACACCGTCGGCGAGAGGACGGCCCAGACGATCCGGGCGATCAGGCCGAGCACCGCCGTTCCCAAGTTGAGAAACGTTAGGCGCCCCCGTGAGAGATGGCGGTCGCACGTGAACACCTTGGTGGAGACGAAGCCGTCGGCCAGCGAGCCAAGTCCCACGATTGGGAGCAAGGTGATGAGCACCGGCTGGTTGGCATAAAGCGAGACCGGCCACGCCAGTACGCACGATACCAGGAACAGGATCACGCCCCGACCCGCCTGGATCGTCCAGGCGGTGTCGAGGAACGCCCGAGCGTCTCCGCGCTTGTGCTGGACGATCGCCGGCTGGATGCCGACGTCCGAAAACATGGCGAGGCCCTGCTGAACGAGCTGCACCGCGACCATGACCCCGAACATCTCCGGCAGGAGGAGCCGAGTGAGGACGGTGATGGAGACGAACCGGATGATCTGTGCCCCGCCGTCGGCCGCGAGCGTCCAGAGAACGCCCTGGATCACCCGGGATTTCAGGGATTTCAGGGGAGGCGCTTCGGCCGCCCCGCCCACGGCGACCGTCACATCCTCCGCCATGGAACTCCTTTGCAGGTTGTCGTGGTCATTCTTCCGATTCCCCCGGTCGAGTCAAGTCGAATCGGGGAGCGGCATGCCGAAGTCGGGTTTGCACGGCCGGCGGCCGAGCACCCAGTCGTACACTTCGGCCACCTGGGACGCCTTGGCGCCCCACGTGAACCGCGAGCGGACGCGGCGGATGCCGGCGCTGCGGCGCGAGGCGAGCTGTCCCGGATCGGCGGCGATCGATTCCAGCGTCCCGCGAAGCTGCCGGACGATCTCGGCGCGCGTCGACATCTCGAGCAGATAGCCCGTCGACGGCGTGACCAGCTCGCCGGGGCCGCCGTAGCGGATGACGATCGGCACGGCGCCGCAGACCATCGCCTCGAGCGCCACCGCGCCGCCGAACTCGCGGATGCTGGGCAGCGCCATCACGTCGGCTTCCGCCAGGCGGTGATGGACCTGCGCCTGCTCGACCCATCCGGTCAGCCGCACGCCGTCCTCCATGCCGCGCTCCCGGATCATCCGCTCCAGCTTCGGCCGCTCGGGGCCGTCGCCCACGATCGTGAGCTCGATCCGGCCCGCCTGGACCAGCGGCGCGGCCGCTTCGACGAGCATATCGGGCCCCTTGTACGGCACGAGGCGGCCGAGAAAGATCACGCGGAGCCGCGGGCCGGGTGAACGGGCCGGAGCCTCCGGGAACCGCGCGGGATCGACGGCATTCTCGGGGATGTAGACGCAGCGCCCGCGCGAGGTCGTCGGCACCTGGAGCCACGTGTCGCGCGAGCCGATGATGACGGCCGCGGCGTCGCGGAGCGTGGCGCGATGTTCCGGCAGCACGCGGTAGGCGTTCCGGACGTAGCTGAGCCACTCGCGCTCCCGTCGGCGCGCCGCGTCGAACCCGCGAGGCCACGGCACGCCTCCGTTCAGCGGACCGAGCACGAACGGCATGCCGATCGAGCGGCATCGTCGCGCCAGCAGGCTCGGGGTCACGGGGTTGAGCGGCGTCAGGCGATGGACCAGGTCGAACCGCCGGGCCCGGAGCTGGGGATAGAACCGGCGCCAGACGAGATGCTCGAAGTAGTAGTAGCTCAGCGTCGACATTGCCGAGATCGTCGTCCATCCCTTCCCCGCCCCGCCGCGCAGGAAGTCCGCCAGGGTGTAGATCGGCCGCGACACCGCTTCCGAATCGATGACCGTGAAGTCCCGGCCTTCGACCAGTCCCGCGCGGACGAACGCGTCGCGGTTTCGGACCTGGGTCACGGTGTGGGCGTCGACGAGGCCGGAGATGGCGCGCGAATGGGACCATCCTTCCAGCGGCACGCTCGCCCATTCGGGATTGGCCGCCTCGGCAAGGAGCAGGACCCGGGGTCGGGAGTTCATGCTAGCCCGGAGCGTCGACGGGAATCGACCCGAGCCCCTCGCGACGCAGCAGGTCGAGCGCCTGCTCCGGAAAGGACCGCACGCTCATCGCGCCTCCCGGGATGCCGTCCAGAGTCCGTCGAACCGACTTCAGGAAGTGAAGTCCCGAACTGTCAATATACCGGAGACGGCGGCCGTCGACGACCACTCTCCGAAGCTTGCCTGCCGCCGCCCGCCGTTCGGCTTCCTCCTGCGCCCGCCACGCCTCCCCGCACTCGAACTGGTCCGCGAGAACCACGCGGCACGACTCGCCCTCGTCGAGCCACTCCGTCCCGCGGTCGGACGCGGAATTCAGCCGCTGAACCGCCGACCAGGCGTCCGGGCTTTCCGGAATGACGACGACGCGCTCCATCCGGTAGAGCCGGAGCAGCCGCAGCACGCGGGATCGCACGCCGAGGAGCACGAGCGCTCGTCCTCCCTGCCGGGCCGCGCGCGACAGTTCGGCGATCGCGCCGAGTTCCAGGCTGTTCAGCCACGTCGATTCGGAAAGACTCAGCACGAGCCCCTCCGTCCGCGCCACCGTCTCGTGGCGGACGCAGAACTCCGCCGCGGCTTCGGGGCTCGGGAGCCGCGGAAGGGGGGTTCCCGGCTCGTCCGGCGTGACGATCCGTCCTCCGGGCAGGAGACGGATGCAGGTCAGGCGCGCCAGCATCACCGCGAGGAAGATCAGGTTCGAACTGTATCGCCGGAACAGCCGGATCGGCTGGGTGGCGAGCCGCCAGAACCACTCCATTCCGACCGCCTGGGTCCAGCGCGGCGCCCGCTTCTGGGCGCCGGCGATGAAATCGAGCGAGCCCCCGATGCCGAGAGAAACCGGCACGCCGATCCGCGAGGCGTTCATCCGGATCCACTTGTCCTGCTTGGGGGCGCCGAACGCGACGAAAAGGATGTCCGGTCGCGCGTCCGCGATCTCGCGGCGAATCGCCGCGTGATCCATGTCCAGAAGAGCCGAAAGCGGCGGGCTGCCGCATCCGGCGATGCGCAGGCCGGGCGCCCGCTCGCCGAGGATCCGCATCGCCTCCTGCGCCACGCCGGGCTTGCCGCCCAGCGCGTAGAGGGACAGGCCGTGGTCGCGGGCGACCGCCGCGAGTCGCGGGACGATGTCGCTGCCCGCGACGCGCTCCTTGAGCTTCGGACCGAGGAATCCGGAGAACGCCACGGGAGGCCAGCCGTCCGCGACGACGAGGTCCGCTTCGTGGTGGATCCGGTGCATCTCCGGATCCTTCCACGCCTGCAGGATGAAGTCCAGGTTGGTCGTCACCACCTGACAGCTCCGGCCCGATTTGGCGCGCGCGGCGATCCAGGCGAGCGACTCGTCGAGCGTCACGTTGTGGAACGGGACGCCGAAGAGGACGAGGGGCGGGGGCGTTCCGGATGGGGACGAACCGCGCTCTTCGCCGGGATCAGGCTGACGGGCGGGGCCTTCCGGCGGACTCATATTGCTCCACGAGCTCCGAGTAGTAGCCGTGGCCGCGGAAGTCCCGGACGCGGTTGACGACCACCTCGATCATGAGCGGCCCGATCTCCCGGACGATGTCCATCGCCCGCTTGACCTCGCCCGACACGACCTTCCCCGCCTCGACCACGAGGATCACGCCCTGCGCGCAGCTGGCGATGAGCTCGGCGTCGGACGACAGGAACAGGGGCGGCGCATCGATGAGCACCATGTCGTGATTGCTGGACAGGTGGTTGAAGACCTGGCGGAGGTTGCGCGAGTTCGGGATCAGCGGCTCCCCTTCCGTGCTCCCGAGCGGGATCCGGTAGGTCAGGAACCCGCGCGGGGGCAGGACGACCTCTTCGATCCGGATCTGGCCGCCGAGCGCGCCGACGAGTCCCGGGTGGCCCTTGGGCGCCTGGTACCGACCGTCGGGATGGAGCGCGTTGGCCTCGACGACGATGGTCCGCGACCCGATGGCGCGCAGCTCGCGCGCGAGATCCAGGACGAGCTGCGTCGTGCCGCCGCCCGGGCGCAGGGAAATGACGGCGATCTGGCCGCGCTGGTGGATTCGCCGCTGGCGCTCCAGCGACAGCGCGATGCGCCGCAGCTGGTCGTCGACGAATTTGTCGGAACGGGGCGACCGCTCGAGCACCCACCCCAGCGGCCGCGCGTCGATCACCGGCTCGACGTCGATCGGGCTCTGGATCCGGTGGTCGAGCACGTCGAGCGCGGTCGGGATCGCGAACGCGAGGAATCCCGCCATGGCGACGAATCCCACGATGAGCGTCATCATCGGCCGGTGGATGGGCTTGTCGGGATTGCGCGCGGCGGAGACGAGCGTGACGAAGCCGGGCGTCTGCGCCTCGAGCCGCATCGCGTCGAGGCGGTCCTCGAGCGCTCCGAGCTGGCGGTTGAGACGCTCCACGTCCGCCCGGACGGTGGCCGCCTCATAATAAAGGCTGTTGAACTTGGCGATCTTCTCCGCCTTCGCGGCCGTCTGCTCTCCCATCGTCTTCTCGAAGATGCGCGCGGCCTCCAGCTCCAGCTCGGCCAGCTGCAGGTCGTCCTTGGCCTTCTGCTCGCGCTTCTGGCCGATCTCGACGCGCGCCCTTTCGAAGGCGGCCTTCTCGGCGCGCTCGAGGTCCTGGTCGATTTCGCCCATCAGCCGGACGATCTCCCGGCGTCCTTGGTGCTCCGGCGTGAGCCCGAGCGCCTTCGATTTGAGCTCGTTCTTCTTCGGCAGAAGGATGCTCTTGAGGCTGACGAGCTCGGCGTCCTTGGCCGCCAGCTCCCGCGCGTCCGTCGTGAGATCGGCCTGGCGCAGCACGTCGCTGCGGACCTTCACGGAGCTCACCCGGGATTCGCTCTCGGCCAGCCGCGCCCGCGCGTCCGCCAGGATCTTGCCGTCGGTCGTGGTGGTGCCGCCGCCCTCCGCGGGTTTCTCGAAGATGCCGAGGTCCTTCGCCCAGAGCGACAGCTGGTCGGTCTTCTTGCGGATTTCCTCCTGGAGCTCGGCGCGGCGCTGGTGGAGCGTTTCCTCGCGGACTTCCTGGCCGTAGAAGCCCCTGCCCTTGACCCGGAGCAGGTACGAGTCGGTCACCGCGTTCACCACCGGCGCGAGGCCCTGGGGCTCGTTCGCCTCGAGGGCAATGGAGATGTAGGTGCTGTCGGGCACGCGCCTCACGATCAGCGTCTGGCTCAACCGCGACGCGGCGTCGCGCCGGGTCTCGCCGGGACGGGTCCAGTCGCCGTCCTCGGTCTGGAGCTTCGACAGGGCGTCGAGCGCGACCTCTTCGCGAAGCACCAGCGCGACCTGCTCGTTGACGAGCTCGTCGAACCGGGGCACCTCGTACTGCCGGTCTTCGATGACGTTCTTGAGCATGACCGGGGCGACGACGAGGAGCGCCTCCGCGCGGTAGACCGGACGGACCGAGCGGACGTAGAGGATGGGCTCGGCGAGGGCCACGACGAGAAGCACGGAGAAGAACGCGACCCGCTTGTGGCGCAGGAAGCTCTTGAGGACGTTGATCCGCCGGTGCTTCTTGAACGACCGCGGAGCCTGCTCCTGCTCGTCCGACAGGATGAACGTATCGCTAGGATCTTCTTCGGTCGACATACCTGTGCCCCGCCCCATCGGGGGCGGGAATCCCCTACCTCGGATTTTTGATCGTCTGATACGCGAAGAACCAACTCCAGGGATTCAGCTTTTCCAGGAGATACCCGACGTCCGCCAGGACATTCGTCGGCACGTAGATGATGTCGCCGCTTTCCAGCGCGACGTTCGACGTATTGACCGGCCCCAGGATGTCGTCGAGCGAGACCACCACGCGCCGGTTCTGGCTCGGCCGGACCAGCAGGATGTTCGACGGAAGGCTGTCGCGCGAGGGGCCGCCCGCCTGCGCGATCGCATCCAGGAACGTCATGCCGCGGACGAACCGGAGCGGGCCGGGCTTCGACACCTGGCCGAGCACGTAGATCGGAAGATCGCCGTCCTCGGGGACCAGCACGAGGTCGTCGGCGCGCAGCCGGAGGTTGAGCGCCGGATCGCGTCCGTCCGAGAGGCTTTTGAGATCGATCCAGGCGAGCTTGTCGCGACCGCGGACCACGGCGCAATGGGTGAGATTGACCGGGAGGGTCTCCGGAAAGCCGCCCGCGCGGGCGATGACTTCGAGGAGCGTCGGGCTCTTCTCGAACCGGAGGACCCCGGGCGTCCTGACCCGGCCGACGACCGTGATGCGATTGGCGACGTATTGCTCGACCTTCACGGTGACGGAAACGCCCGTGTAGAACTTCGACAGCGCCTTGGCGATGCTCGACGCGGCGTCTTCGCGAGTCATGCCCGCGATGCGGAGCGTCCCGATGACGGGGACCGTGATGGCGCCGTCGGGGCCGATGGTCTGATTGCCGGAGAGGTCGGATTTTTCCCAAACCTGCACGGCGACCAGGTCCCCCTCGCCCAGCTTGTACGGCTCGTTCTCGGCGGCTTCGAATTCCTGGAGCGCCTTGGAGGGCGTGTAGGGGCGGGCGGGCTCACGCTCGACGAAGCCGGGGGCCGGCAGCTCCTCCCCGGAGGCGCAGCCCAGGAAAAGCGCCAGGAAGGCCGGAAGGACCGCTCGCCAGGGAGCGCCGGTCCGACGATCGGGTTCGCCTCGCACGATCACGCGAACGCTCGCTTTCGATGATGAAATAGAGTCGATCCGGAAAACGCGCGCGGCTGTGGATCTCGGCGCGCGCAATTTGACGGATTAGACTACACCCGGAGGCCGGGGTCAAGTCCAAACCAAAAACCGGGCCGGAGAATCCCCCTCGTCCCTCCCACCCCGCGCAGGGAATCGCCGTCTTCATCGAACCTTTTCATCTTTTCACCAAATCCCTATTGCATTCACACCGGAATCTTTTAGGATGTGCATAACATAAACCCATAATGGGCCATCTACCCATCGCAACGGGGCGTCCCTAGAGAGGCGGGGGCGCGGGAGGGGCACGCAATATGATGAGGGATCACGCCAAGGTAGTGGCGGCGTCGCTGTTCGTCGCCGACCTGGTGCTCACGATCTTCGTCTTCATCGGCACCTGGCTGCTGATGACCATGCCGAACCACGTGTTCGGCACCCTGCTGCCCCTCGACTACTACTTGTGGCTGCTGCTCTTCATCGTCCCCGCGTGGACGGTGCTGTTGCAATGGAGCGGAACCTACCGGTCGCAGCGGGTCAGCGCCCCCCTGCAGGAGATCATCCAGGTCGCCCGCGCGGCGATCCTGGGCGGCATCGCCCTGTTCGCCTTCGTCGGCTTGACCAAGTCGAGCCACATCTCGCGTCCGTTCCTGGCCGTGTTCGCCACCCTGGACGTGACGGCGCTGATCGTCCTCCGGGTGACGCTTCGCACCGCCGTCCGCACGCTCCGCGCCCGCGGCCACAACACCCGGTCGGTGCTGATCGTCGGCACCGGAGCCGGCGCGCTGGCCCACGCCGAGCGCATCTCGATGAACAAGCACTGGGGTCACCGGCTCATCGGATTCCTCAGCGACCAGGAGAAGGAGGTCCAGGCGGCCGTCCCCGCGGATCTGGTGATCGGCGACTTCGACAGCCTCCGGCATGTCCTCTGCGAGTACGTGGTGGACGAGGTCGTCTTCTCCGTGACGCCCCAGCGGCTGCCCGCCATCGCCCCCCTGCTCCTCCACTGCGAGCAGGTCGGCGTCAAGACCCGCCTGGGCCTGGACTTCTTCCCCCACCGGATCGCGCGCGTCGAGATGGAGGACATGGACGGCTGCCCGATGCTGACCTTCTCCACGACGCCGCCCGAAGACTTCGCGATGATCATCAAGAGAGGCATCGACCTCGTCGGCTCCGGCCTCTTCCTGGTGTCGTTCTCGTGGCTCTACGCGCTGATCGCGGTCATGATCAAGATGACCTCGAAGGGCGCCGTCCTCTTCCGCCAGGAGCGCGTGGGGATGAACGGCCGGCGCTTCACCTTCTTCAAGTTCCGCTCGATGGTGATCGATGCGGAGCGCCGGAAGGCCGAGCTGGCGCACCTGAACGAGATGGACGGCCCCGTGTTCAAGATCAAGAACGACCCGCGCATCACCCGCGTGGGCCGCTTCCTGCGGAAGTTCAGCCTCGACGAGCTGCCCCAGATGTGGAACGTGTTCCGGGGCGACATGAGCCTCGTCGGCCCCCGTCCCCCGGTTCCGTCCGAGGTCGAGAAGTACGAGTCGTGGGCCCGCCGGCGGCTCAGCGTCCGCCCGGGCATCACGTGCCTCTGGCAGGTCTCGGGCCGCAACCACATCAACTTCCAGCAGTGGATGGAGCTGGACCTGGCCTACATCGACAACTGGACGCTCGGACTGGACTTCAAGATTCTCCTCAAGACGGTACCCGCCGTGCTCGGCGGACGGGGAGCCAGCTAAGTTCGGTCGTCGGCTCCCGGGGGTATTGGAATGAAAGTCGTTGCGGTCGCCCTTCACGCCCTTCTCCTGCTCGCGCCCGACGGCGAGAAGCTCACCTGGAAGAATTACGACCGCTACCGCGACTTCGTCAACGTCAAGCCCGCGGAGCTGACGTGGCAGCAGGTCGAATGGCGGAACGGCTTCTGGAACGGGCTCGTCGAGGCCCAGGCCAAGGACAAGCCGATCTTCTACTGGATCTACGACGGCGATCCGCGCGGCGGCTGCTGACAGAACGGCGTGAGAACCAGACAGTTTGTCTGCAGCGACCCCGAAGTGCTGAAGCGGATCGACAAGTTCATCCCCGCGGCCGGCGAGCCCGCGACCTACGGCACCGCGAAGCACGACACCCTGGAGTACAAGCTCGTCTACGGCGCGATGATGCAGACCTCGTTCGCGGCGAGCATGGGCAGCTGGCACGTGCAGGGCCTCTACATCATCACGCCGAGCGGCAAGCTGCTCGCCGGCGGCAACACGGTCTCAGAGCCCGCCGCGGTGGTCCGCGAGATGGACAAGGGGCTGGAGCGCTACCTGAAGATGCCGCGCGAGGAGCGGCTCCTTCCGAAGGCGCCCGATCCGGCGCACGACCGCGTCCCCACCCCTACCAACGACGTCCGTCCCCCCGTCGACGGTCTGATCCTCCGCATGGTGAGCCGCGGGCTCCCGGCCGAGGGGATGAAGACCACCGACATCCGCCATCCGATGTTCGTGAAGCTCGATCGCGTGTGGTACACGCAGAAGGAAGCCCGGTCGTTCGTTCCTCCGGAGATCAAAGTCGGCGCGAAGGCTCCCGTGAAGCAGGCGGCCGTGCTTCGCCTGGCGCTGCTCTACCTCGGCGTCTACTTCCAGCCGATGCTCTACTGGCAGACCGAGGAGATCAAGGAGGCGACGCTGACGGCCGAGATCGTCGGGGTCAAGGAGGATGCGGTCGAGATCCGCTACACGGGCCGCGCCCGGATGGAAGGCAGCGGCAGCAAGCGCGTCTACGAAACGGATCTTCTGGGCAAGGCGACCTGGCGGCCCCGGAGCCAGACGTTCTCGGCGTTCGAACTGCTGGCGATCGGGACCCACAGCATGGGCCCCGCGGAGAAGACGGAAGACGGCAGCCCCCGGACGGCGCCCGTGGGGATGCTGTTCACGCTGAACGGAAAGAACCTCAACGATCAGCTGGTTCCGACGCTTTACCGGTTGTATTTCAGTGCCGAATAGGAGATAACCGCACGGGTCAGCTGGGGATTGCGGCGGGGTAGCACATGGACTATTGCATCAATCACACGAGCGAGCGGGCGGTCGGACGGTGCGGCACGTGTCAGCGGCCGGCCTGCTATCGGTGCAGCCTGACGATCGACCAGATCATCTACTGCTCCACGGCGTGCTTCAACGAACGCCCCGCGAAGGCGAAGGCTCCTGCCGCCCCGGCGCCGGCGCCGGCCGCTTCCGCCGCGGCGCTCGCGGATGAATTCTCGGACGTGGTCGCGGCCATCGACTCGCGTGTCAGCGCCGCTGAACGCGCGGCGTTGACGGAGCCTTCCGTGGTCCTGAGCGCCCATCTCGCCGACGACAACTCCGGCACGACGATGCTGGGGATGACGCCGGTGCCCGGACTCGCCAGGGACGCCTCGTCGACGCTGATCATGGCCGGCACCCGCCGCGCCCTGCTTTCGAGCAGCTGCTTCTTCCATCCGGACACGTCGGCCATCGTGCTCTGCGTGAAGTGCCGGAATCCCATCTGCACCCTCTGCGCCAAGGAAACCCCGGAAGGGCTGACCTGCTCGCCGGCGTGCGGACCTCCCGACCTCGTCGGCGTCCGCGAGCGCCGGAAGGTCACCCTGGTCAACGTCGCCCTGATCGGCGCGATCCTGTTCATCCTGACCGAGAGCGGCGTGGTGCTCTGGGCGAGTCGGAACGCCGAGCTGCAGCTGGCGACGCTGAAGGTCGGGGGCTCCCGCGAGACGGATCTGCGGACGGCGGATCCCGAGCTGCGCCGGGCGGACGCGCTCCTCAAGGAAGCCACCACGCTCCTCCGCGACGCCGCGGACGGCGCGGAACTCGGACGGAGAACCGGCACCGGTACGGCGGCGCTGACGTCCTGGCTCGGCCGCGCCGTCGGCAAGCTGAAGCAGGCGCGCGAGCTCTACTCCGCCCGCGCCGGCGAGTCGCCGGATCCCGAATTGAAGCGCCGGATCGACAACGTGGCGTCGCTGCTCGACGGTCTGCGGATCGGCGAACCGGCGCCGGATCCGGTCCGTCCCCCGAACGCCGCTCAGAAATAGCCTTCGGGCGTCGCGCATGAAAGGCATCATCCTCGCAGGCGGCGCCGGGACGCGGCTCCATCCGCTCACCAAGGCGGTTTCAAAGCAGCTGCTGCCCGTCTACGACAAGCCGATGATCTACTATCCCCTGAGCGTGCTGATGCTCGCGCGCCTCCGGGAAGTCCTGGTCATCAGCACGCCCCACGACCTGCCGGCCTTCCGACTGCTCCTGGGCGACGGCAAGTCGCTCGGGATGACGATCTCGTACGCGGAGCAGCCGCGGCCCGAGGGGCTCGCCCAGGCGTTCCTCATCGGACGCGAATTCCTCGCCGACGGCCCCGCCTGCCTCATCCTCGGCGACAACCTGTTCTACGGCCACGGGCTGACCGAGACGCTCGTCGAAGCAACGTCGCTCCGTGCCGGCGCGCGGATCTTCGCGTACCGGGTCCGCGATCCCGAGCGCTACGGGGTCGTCGAGTTCGACGCGGACGGCAAGGCGCTCAGCATCGAAGAGAAGCCCAAGATGCCGCGCAGCAACTTCGCGGTCCCGGGGCTCTACTTCTACGACCACGAGGTCAGCAAGATCGCGGCGAACCTCCGCCCGAGCCCGCGCGGCGAGCTCGAGATCACCGACCTGAACCGGCGGTACCTCGAGTCGGGACGGCTCACGGTCTCGGTGCTCGGCCGCGGTACCGCGTGGCTCGACACTGGCACGCCGCGGAGCCTGATCGAGGCGGGCACGTTCATCGAGGCCATCGAGGAGCGCCAGGGGTTGAAGGTCGCCTGCCTCGAGGAGATCGCCTGGCACAACGGGTGGATCGGCGAACCGGAGGTCCGGGCGGCGGCCGAGAAGATGGGCAAGAGCTCCTACGCCGCCTATCTGCACGGGCTCCTGAAGTAGCCCCCCCTCGGCCCCGGAGATTCTTGCAACGTGCTGCGTTCCAGGGGTTACACTACTTCAGGATAACATGGGTCAGAAACCCCCAGCCCGCACTCTGTACCACGTCGGCTGTCCATGCGGCGGCACGTTTTCCATGGACGCCCGCGGCTTCGGCCGGCCCATCGTCTGCAAGAAGTGCGGGGGTTCGTACACCATCGGCTGGGGCAAGGATCCGAAGTCCCAGAAGACGATGCCCATCGCCGTGGCTCTCGCCCGCAAGGGCGCGTCCACTCCCCTGCAGGTCGCCTGCAGCTGCGGCTATCGCCGGGCCGTCACCGCCGCCGAGGCGGCGGGCCACAACCGCTACCCCGGCTGCGGCAAGGCGATGATCGTCATCAAGCCGGCCGTCGCGAAAGGCCGGGACGGCGAGCGGCTCGTCTCGCTCTCGTCGCCGCCCCCCACTTCCGGCGGCTCCGAGCCCCGGCTGGTCAAGATCGCGCCCGGCACCCAGACGGTGGACTGCGTCTGCGGCGAGAAGATCCTGGTCCGGAGCGAACAGATCGGACAGATGATCCCCTGCCCCGGCTGCAGTCGGAAGATCCGGACGGAGCTCCGGGACAAGAGCAGCGCGACCTATCCGCGCGTGGTCCCGGGAAGCAAGACGCCCACCCCGCCGCCCGGACTGATGTGCGAATGCGGGCACGCACTGGAGCTCACCAAGGCGCTCGACTCCAAGGGCACCGTCTGCTCGCGCTGCGGCCGGACGATCACGATGGAGAAAGTCCGGAGCTCCCTGACCAAGCACACGATCATCCGCCCGCGGTTCGCCCCCAAGGGCAGCCCCCCCGCGCCGTCGAAATCCCCGCCCCCGCCGTCGGAAGGCGTCGTCGAACTGCCGCCGGTCGAGTTCAGCGAAGAGACGGCGTCGGCGCCCGCGGCGAGACCGGACGGAGGCGCCCAGGCGGTCTTCTGCCCGTGCGGCGAAGCGCTCATGGTCGGCTCCGAATCCGTAGGCCGCAACGTCCAGTGCCCCACGTGCCTCACGCTGATCGCGGTCGACCTGATCAAGGACGCCGCCTCCGGCAACTTCGTGCTCCGCGTCCGCGCCATCGGCAAGATGGACCAGGACACCTGGAGCCTGAACGACTTCTCGTAGCGATGCGACGGCTGCTGCCGCTCCTGCTCGCCCTCCTTCCGTCCTGCGGCAAGAGCGACGCCCTTCCCTCCGATCTTCCGGGGCTGCTCTCCGTCGCGAAGGAGTCGAGGGACGCCGCAGAGAAGGCGCGCGTCGATCGGGAGCCGAAGAAGGCCGAGAAGGCCGCCGAACGGGCGATGCAGGCCCACGGCGCCGCCGGGATGCTCGTGAAGGGCGATCCGACCGCCGATGCGGACGTCGTCGCCGAGATCGCGGCAACGGCGCGTGCCGCCCGCCGATTCGCGCGGCTCGCGCGCGAGGAACAGGTCCTTCAGGATCGGACGTCCGGGCTCAAGGCCAGGACGTACCGCACCGGGCGCAAGGTCGCGCTGGCCGGCGCGTTCCAGGGTCTCGCGCTCGCCGCGGATCAGGAGGCCAAAGGAGGAACGGTCGCCCAAGGCGTGCACGAGTCCGCGCAGCTGGCCGCCTCACTCGCCGGCCAGTACGCCGGGCGGCAGAAGACTGCGGACGGTTCGGCCGACTGGCCGGGCGTCGCCGCGGACCTCCGCAAGTTCGCGGACGCCCCGCCGACCCGGATGTCCGCCTTCCTCGCCGCGGCGCTGATGCTTTCCCGCCAGGACGGCCTCGCGCTCGTCGAGATCGAAAGCGTCGACCCCCGCTCCATCCAGGACCCGACCGACCTCATCGTCCATCACCTGGTCCGCGGATTCATCCTGCGGCTGAACGGCATGCCCGAGTCCGCCGCCGACGCCTTCCTGGCCGCCGGCGCGAGTCCCGCGGGCAACTATGGCCCGGAACTCCAGGCGGGGATCCATCTCGCGATCGCGACCTCAAAGCTTCTCGAGGAGGACTACCAGGGCGCGGACGTCGAGATCGTCCGCGCGATGAAAGTCTGGCCCAACAATCCGGTCGCGGTCTTCCTGACGGGCGAGCGGCTGGGGATGATGGGCGAGCGCGAGGCCGCCGCAAAGTCGCTCGAAGCGTCCCTGGCCGGCACCGACGAGGAATGGATGGCGAAGCGGATCGCGGCCCGGGCGCGGGAGCTCCGCGACGACAAGGGACCCTGGGAGCCGCTCTTCTACGATCCGGCCTTCCTGCGCGACGTCGCGCTCTGGCTGATCGCCCGCGCGGCGAAGACCTCGCCTCCCGCCCGCAGCCTTCAGAAGATGATCGATGCCGCGCGCGGATTCGGGTCCCGGTGGACGCCGGGGTCCGAATCGGAGAAGTGAGCCCGACCTACTTCGGCGTGAGAGCGTCCACTTCGGTCTTCGCGAGGCGCTGCAGCAGAGGATACGGCGGCTCGCGGTCCGCGTCGGCCGCCGCGGCCTTGAAGAACATGAGGGCCGTCTTCGGATCGCCCTTCTTGACGTAGCGCTGGCCGAAGACGTAGGCGAGCGGCCCGCGCAGCCGCGGAATCTTCTCCAGCAGCGTCGCCACTTCGCGCCATCCCATGCCGGGCGCGTTCGGGTTTCCCGCGACGATCGCGCCGAACGGCAGGAAGTAGCGGTCGGTGAGCGTCCCCTCGCGGTAGGCCGTGTAGATCTCCTCCGACATCCGCCAGAGCAGCTCGTCCTGGTCCGGCGAGAGCGCCTCCGCGGCGTTGAAGCAGACCTCGTGGACGAACCGCACCCAGCCGACGAAGAGCGGCCAGCGGGCGACATCGGTGAACGAAATGTCGCGCAGCGCGATGTGGCGCGCGACCTCGCGGGCGCGCGGCGTCCGCCACGAGGCGCGGAGCATCGACGGCCGCATCAGCCGGTTGAAGACCGGGTTGTCCTTGCCGGCGAACGACGTCAGGCCCGCGAGCAGCTGCTCGGCCTCGGCGTCGCTCATCTCGCCGAGCAGCGACGCCATGATCCAGTAGTTGAGCATCGGCATGCCGACCTGGAGCTTGGTGAAGTCGGCCTGGTCCCTCGGGCGACCCTCCTTGGGCGGCTGCCAGTTCTTCGGAAGCCCCCGCCGCCACGCCTCCTCGATCTGGTCGGCCGGCGCTCCCTGGAATTCGGCGACGACTCCGCGGAGAAGGCAGGCCGAGGACCAGGAGTGGTAGTCCCGCGGCGTGGCGAGGAACGCGTCCAGATCCTTCGCCGCGCTCGCCCAGTCCTTGAGCGCGCAGTGGATCCGCGCCCGTTCGACCAGGTGGAGCGAGTCGCCGGCCAGTCCGCGGTCGATCGCGGCCAGGGCGGACCGGATCTCCTGCACGTCGCCGCTGAGGCGGCGGACCCAGCAGTAATCGTCCAGCACTTCCCCGCCGTAGCGGAAGATCCGGAAGCTCTTCTCGGCGGTCCTCAGCGCGTCGACCGTGCGGCCCACCATCATGTAGGCGCGCATCAGGTGGTGGTACTGCCACTCTCCGCGGTGCGACGGAGGCTCGAGAAGCTCGGAGGCCCGGACGCCGAACTCGGTCCGCGCCACGTGCTCCTCGGGCCGGCGATGGAAGTTGCCGCCGATGCTTCCGGTCTGGCTCGCCTGGAGCACCTGTCGCTGGACGTCCGGCGGCATCTGCAGCGCGAGCTGGTCGAAGGTGTACTGGTATTCCGGCAGCTTGTTGAGGATCGTGGTGGCCTGGTCGATCCCGTCCTTTTCGCGGAAGTAGAGGACGAGCAGCTGGCAGTCGGAGAGGAAGTACCACCGCGTCTCGCCGCCCTTCTTCGACGTGAGGAACCCCGCGGCGACGCCTTCGAAGATCTTCTTCGCCGCGTCCTCCCGGTTGAGCTGGAGGTTGCAGAGCCCCTGCTTGTACAGCGCCTCCTCGCGAACGTCGGCCGCCGCCGCTGCCTGCCCGGCCTCGCCGTAGCGGTCGAGCGCCTCCTCGAACTTCCCCTGGAGAAAGAGGTCGTCGCCCACGTCCATGAGGCTCGGCTTGATCGCCAGGATCTCGTGGGTCGCGAGGAGCCGGCGGATGCCGACGCCCGTGGGCCACGAGATCCCGAAGAATCCCTTTTGCGCCGCGGCGAGCGCGAAGGGGTCCCGGAACTCGACCATCTTCAGCTCGTTCACCTGGAGGCTGAGCAGGTCGCCCTGCCGCCGCGCCATCAGGCGCAGCGTCGCGCCGAGGGGAACGGTCTCCGCCTTCACCGGTTCCTCGCGCAGCAGCAGATCGCCGCGGCGGATCTGGAGCCGGAAGTTCCCCTTCGCGTCGTGGATCGAGGCGAAGGACGGCGCCGTCGGTCCGTCGGCCGTGCTCAAGAGGAAATGGTAGCCGGACTCGTTCGTCACGTTCAGCATCAGGCCCAGCTGCGACGACTCCTTCCAGGCGCCGTCGAACTCGGCCTTCAGCTGCACGTTGCCCTCGCACGCCGTGCGGGTCCGGACGGCGCCCGACTCGGCGGACCGGAGCAGGTCGCCGGCGGCCTGCACCCGGCCGGGGCCGAATACGGTCGCCGCGGCGATGAACGGCGGCTCGAGGGTGAAGACGCCGGGCCAGATCGACTCGCGCTGGCGGAGCTCGGCCGCCACCCGCGCGGCCTCCCTCGGATCCACGCGCTCGAGGAGCGCGAGCTGCAGGCGGGCGCGGGCGAGGTCGGCGGCGCTGATCGAGTCGGCGAGCGCCTGAGGCAGCCGCGCCCGCCGGGTCCCCGCTAGATCGGGCGCGATCTTCTCCAGATCGAGGAGGAGACGCTCGACGGACTGGAGGTGATCTTCTGTCCATTCCCGGGCGCGGAGCGCCGCCTCGATCTTCGTCGTCAGCTCCGTGATCCGACGGTCGCGGGAGGCGCCGGCGGCGATCGTCCCGCTGATCGTCAGGCCGATCACGAGGATCGTGCCCGCGGCGAACGCCAGCGGATGGCGCCGCACGCGGCGGATCAGCTTTCGGGAGATGCTCTCGCGGCGCCCCTGGATCGCCTCCCCTCGCAGGGTCGCCCCGAGATCGTCGGCGAATTCCTGGGCCGTGGCGTATCTTGAGGCCGGATCCTTGGAGATCGCCTTCATGACCACGGTCTCGACGTCCGGGAGGATCCTGCGGTCGACCTGCCGCATCGCGGGCGGGTCGATCTCCTGGACCCGCCGGAGCGTCTCGTAGACGCTCTCCGACTCGAACGGCTTGCGGTCGGTGAGCAGTTCGTAGAGCGTGAGCCCGAGACTGTAGATGTCGGAGCGGACGTCGACCTTCTCGCCGCGCGCCTGCTCGGGGGACATGTACATCGGCGTGCCGACCAGGAAGCCGGTCGCGGAGATCTTGGAGGCTCCCTCCGCCGCGCGGGCCAGTCCGAAGTCCATCAGGAAGACGTGGCGCTCGTTCCCGCGGACGGCCACCATGAGATTCTCGGGCTTGAGGTCGCGGTGGATCACGCCCTGCTCGTGGGCGTACTGGAGCGCGCGGGCGGCGTCCAGAACCAGGCGGACGAGCAGCGTGCGGTCCTCCCGCGGGAACTGGTGGAGGTTCTGGCCGTCCACGAACTGCATCGCGATGTACTGCCGGCCTTGGTCCTCGTTGACCTCGTAGATGGCGGCGATGTTGGGATGGTGGAGGCGTCCCGCGGTCTGCGCCTCGCGGCGGAAGCGCGCGATCTCATCGTCGTCGCCGCCCTTCAGGAACTTGAGGGCAACCCAGCGGCCCAGGACGCTGTCCCACGCCTTCCAGACTTCGCCCATGCCGCCGGCGCCGAGGCGCAGCGTGCGGATGAACTTGCCGAACCGCGCGGTCGCCGGGGCGGCGGACGCTTCGTCGGGAATCGCGGGCGTCGAGCTTTTCGGCCCCGAAGGGACGGGGGAGAGCCGGACGGTCTCCTGCCAGGGACTGACGCCCTCCTTGTCGTTCGGGCGGGCGCCGCCGGGGCTGCTGGGGACCGGATCCGAGGGGGGCGACGTCATGGTTCTTGAATATTACCCTCCGCCCCGGAATTCCGGTCCCCCGGAGAATCCTGTGCTTACAGCAGCGGCTTGATGATCTTCTCGAAGTCCTCGGGGGCGCCGTAGCCCACGTGCTTGTAGACGATCTGGCCCTTGCGGTCGATCACCAGCGTCGTGGGGATCCCCTTGATCTCGCCGATCAGTTTCTGGAACTGCTCGATGACCGCCTGCCCCGCCTCGTTCATGGCGAAGATGGACAGGTAGTTCATGCCCTGCTCCTTGACGTACTTGTCGTGAGCCGCCTGATCGCGGTCGAACGAGAAGCCGACGATCACCAGGCCCTTCTCGCCGTACTCCTTCTGCAGCTTGATGAAGCCCGGGATCTCCTTCCGGCACGGCGGGCACCAGGTGGCCCAGAAGTCGACGATCACCACCTTCTTGTCGTAGTCCGCCGCCGACGCCTTCTTGCCGTCGGGGAGCGTGATGCTCCAGTCGGGGCGCTTGCCGAAGTCCTTCGACTCCTGGGGAGAGAACAGCGCGAGGGCCGTGACGGCCGCGGTCAGGATCTTGATCATCGCTTCTCCTTATCGATTCGATTATAGATACGGATCAGACACCGGAACGACAGGAAGGTTCCCCGGAATCCGCGATCAGGCGCGAAGAGCTTCCAGGACCTGCGGGGGATGCTTGGCCGCGTCCGCGACCTTCTTCCAGTGCTTCTTGACCGTGCCATCGGGGCCGATCCAGACGCTGGAGCGGATGATGCCGATGGTTTTCTGCCCGTACATCATCTTTTCCCCGTAGGCGCCCCATTCCTTCATCAGCTTCCGGTCGGGGTCGCTCAGGAGCGGGAACGGAAGCTTGTACTTCTGGATGAAGTCCCGATGGGACTCGCCGTCGTCCGGCGAAACGCCGAGCACGATGACGCCGGCCTTCTGCAGCTCCTTCCACGAGTCGCGGAAGCCGCAGGCTTCCTTGGTGCAGCCGGGGGTGTCGTCCTTCGGGTAGAAATACACGATCACGTCCTTGCCCTTGAACTGCGACAGCGTCACGCTCTTCCCGTCCTGGTCCGCGAGCGTGAAGTCGGGCGCCTTCTTGCCTTCTTCGATCTTGGCCATGCCTTCTCCCTGTTGAATCGGTGCAATCGTACGGGATCTCCCGTGTATAGGTCGAGGGAGAAACGACATGAGATTCGCGCCCCTCCTGCTCGCCCTTCTGCTGTCCTGCTCTTCGGCGCCCCGGGAATCCGAGGGGCCCGGCTGGACGCCGCTCTTCAACGGCAAGGACCTCGAGGGGTGGGACACCCGCGGATCGGCCGTGTGGCGCGTCGAGGACGGCGTGATCGCGGGGGGCCAGGACGGCGACCCGAAGAAGGCCGGAGTGCTGATCACGAAGGGCGTCTACAAGGACTTCGAGCTCGCGCTCGAGTTCATGATCGACGAGCACGGCAAGTACAACAGCGGCATCTACATCCGAAACGATCCCGGCTCGCAGGGGCAGGCGACGTACCAGATCAACATCGGCCGCGCGGCCGCCGGGGAGTACTGCGGCGGGGTCGTCCTGCGGAAGCCCAAGGGGATCGAGTGGCTGGCCAAGGGGGACGAGAAAGACGAGGTCCGCAAGCCGATGGCCTGGAACTCGATGCGCGTGCTCGCCCAGGGGCCCCATCTGGTGGTCCACCTGAACGGCGTGAAGATCGTGGACGTCGTCGACCCCGCTCCGCCGCCCCGGAATCTCGAAAAAGGGGTAATCAGCTTCCAGACCTACGGAGCCGAGGGCTACGCGGGCTTCGTGAAGTTCCGCAACCTCCGGATCCGGGAACTCTGAATTCTAATTTTCCCAAAAGGAGCGGGCGGCCCGGGCGATCTCCTGACGGAGCCTGAGGGCGATCGGATCAAGGAGGGCCGGGTCGATGGAGGCGAGGCGGATCGGAGGTCTGCGCTCCCGATTCCCCCATGACGCACGGCATGATGTGCTACCCTATGGGGTCGACGATCGGGGACGCATGGAGGTGGATTTCGTGACGTCCCCCCAACCCGGGAAGAAAGATCCCGAGCTGGTCTTCCGCGGCCAGCTCAAGACCGTCATCCGCAACCTCGAGCGGGCCATCGACGACCTGCTCAAGCACTTCTGGGAAGAGCCGCTCCGGCGCCACGCCCACGAGCTGGCGTCCGCCCTGCTCGCGGGGTGCAAGACCTTCGGCTATCTCGAGCTGGGAAGCATCGCCCGCGCGATCACGTCGCTCCTGTCGCTGAAGCTGGAGGACGTGCTGGCGCTGGAGCAGTCGCTGAAAGACAAGCTGCGGGAGCTCGTCGCTCTGTTGAAGGAAATGGCGGCGCTGGTCGCGGCCTAAGCCGAAATCCCAAATCCCAAAACCCCAATCCCAACGGAGAGGCCGCGCCTACTTGGGAGATTTCTCGGACTTCGTTCGCTCCACGTGTTCCCTCGCCATCTCCCAGAGATCGAACTCCGCGAGGAATTCCCGTTCGGCCACCGTAATAGGTCCACCCCTTTTCAGGGGCTGACTCAGACGCGGCTCCAGGCGCTCCAGGACATGGCGACCCCATTCAGGTGGAGGAAACTTGGCGTAGAGCTCCAACCCCCGACGCAGCTTCTCATCGCCTTCCGGGACCTGAGGCGACGGGACCTGTGTCTTGGGCTGTTCTTCTGCCCCGCAGCTGGTCACCCGATCGCCATCGCAAGCATCGCCGCGGCTCGAACAATGAACCTCATTCGAGTACCCCGAGATTGTCCCTGTTGGGATTTGGGCGTGGGATCTGGGATTTAGTTGCCGGCTTCCGCCATCGCCTGGATGCGCGCCCGTTCGGCCTTCGACTCCGCGATGGCATGTTCCAGCGCTTCGTCGGCCAGTTGCGTCATGTCGGCCGCCGCGCTCTTCAGGTCGCCGTGCTCGACCGCGCGCGAGATCACCTCGGCCTTCGTGGCGCCCTTCTTCTTGCCGAGGAACGGCTTCACGAGCAGGTAGATGACGTCGCGGAGCTTCATGTAGCGCGTGAACCGGCGCAGCAGCTTGAACGCCTGGATGGGAAAGTGCGAGAGCTTGTAGAGGATGAGCTTCCGCATCTCCTCGGACCGGATCCGGTGGACCTCCTCGCCGGGGAGGCACGTGGGATCGATCGACGTGCACTTGAAGTACTTGTACCAGTCCTGCGCGTCGTTCACGAGGCCCCGCTTCACGTACTCCTGCCAGAGCGGCGTGCCGCGGTAGACGCACATCCGGTTGAAGCCGAAGCTGTCGATCCGGATCTTCGAGGCGAACTTGAAGGTCGCCCGCAGGTCCTCTTCGGTCTCGTCCGGGATGCCGACCACGAAGAAGCCGTGGACGATCTCGATGCCCGAGTTCTTCGCGTTCGTGACCGCGGTCTCGATCTCCGCGAGCGTCTGCTCCTTCTTGAGCCGATCGAGGATCTTCTGGCTGCCGCTTTCGATGCCGAACATGATCGTCCGGCAGCCCGAGCGCGCCAGCTTCGGGAACAGGTGCTGCGCGACCGAGTCGACGCGGCCCTCGAGGCCGTACTTGATCTTGTTCCGCTGCGCGATCAGGCCGTCGCACATCGCCTCGATGCGCTTGGGCTGGAGCAGGAAGTGGTCGTCGACGAAATAGACCGAGCCGTAGCCGTGGTCGGTGAGGTGCTTGAACTCGTCGATCACGTGCTGGGGGCTGCGGGACCGCCACTTCCCCTCGTTGAAGATCGGGATGTCGCAGAACACGCAGGGCCAGGGGCACCCGCGGGACGTCTGCATCGTGGTGAAGCGGTCGAGCGAGAGGACCGCGGGCACGTCGAGCGGCATCGACTCCACGAAGTCGAGCCCGATGCTTTCGCGGTCCGGGAAGGGCCACTGGTCGAGATTGCGCTCCAGCACCCGGTTGACGTTATGCTGAACCTTCCCGTCCTTCTGCCAGGTCACGCCCGCCACGGTCGAGGGATCGTCGAACCGCTCGAGGAGATCGAGGATCAGCTGCTCGCCGTCGCCGCGGCAGACGAAGTCGACTTCGGGAACCTGCATCTTTACGAGCTGCGCGTTGAGCGACGCGAACACGCCGCCGAACGCGATCTTGACCTTGGAGTCGGCGGCGCGGATCTGCCGCGCCAGGATCTTCGCGTAGGGGTAGCTCGTGGTCGACAGGAAGCTCAGCCCCACCAGGTCCGGTTTCTGGTTCTGGATATCCTTGAGGATGACGTCGTTGGGCGTCTCGGGATTGGCCTGGTCGTACATCGTGACTTCATGGCCCGCCCGCTTGAGCACGGAGGACAGGGACATGATGCCGATGGGCGGGAAGCCCATGATCTGGATCTTGCCGTTCTTGGCGCGCTTGGTCCCCGGGATGGCGTAGAACTGCGGATCGCGAACGTGAACCAGGAAGACCCTCATGCGTGCCGATCCCCAAAACGACGTCCGCGCATTGTACCGACAAGGAATGATCGGCGGAATAGCTATTTTTCAGCGGGCGAACTGGTAGAGCGACCGGATTTCGTCGTCGCTGAGCGCGCGGCGGTAGATCCGGACGTCGTCCACGAGCCCCTTCAGGCCGGTGTGATAGATCGCATTCCCGATCCCCAGCGGCGCGGGGGTGGTAAAGGGGGCCGGACCCCGGGCTTCCTGGGAGTCGAGCTGGCCGTTGTAGTACAGCCGGATCGTCGTGGCGTCCATCGTCACGGCGAGGTGGACCCACTGACCGTCCTCGAACAGCTTCTTCCCGAAGAATTGGGTGTTTCCGGCGGGCCCGTACAGCTGGACCAGGATTTTGCGGGAGCCGGGCTCGAGCCACAGGCCGTAGTTCCGCTGCTCCGGGGTTCCGCGGCCTATCACGCACACCCAGTCGCTCGATTCCGCGGTCCGCTTCACCCACAGGGCCAGGGTCATGGGGCCGCTGATCCGGAGATCCTCGGCGTCGGCGACCTCCACGCCGGACGGGCCTCCGTCGATCTGAAGGCCGCCGCCGATCTTTCCCCCCGCACGCTGGACGGCCCCGACCAGCTTGCCGGTATGCCTCTTCCCCGTCACGTCGGTCACCTGGTCGCCCAAGTCGTCATCGAACGTCCACCATCCGATCAGGTCCGGGTCGATGATCATCGGCGGTTCGTCCAGGAGCCTCGCCTTCTCCAACTCCTTGATTTCTGGCTCGAGAGGGGGAGCTTTTCGCGTCGACGACACGCTGGCGCCGCCGATCGAGAACCCGGCCTGGTTGGTCATGAACTTCAGCTTCTTCGCGCCCGGTCCGGCATACTTCGGCAGGACGATCTCGATCCACTCCCACCGCGCCGCCGTCTTCGGATGGACCTTCGCCCCTTTGATCTTGTGCTCCTCGTGGGTCTTCTTCAGGTTGCGGATCGAGTGCTTCACCGGAGCGGCAAAGCTCGATCCCGGCTCGCAGGCGATCTTCTTCCTCGTTTTCGGGTCGGTCTCCGTCACCTCGGTCCCCTGGTAGTAGAAGAGGAACGTCTCCTCGCAGCAGGCACCCACCTGGAGCCAGCAACGGTAGGTGAGGCCCGGCAGGACCGCGAACTCGATCTCCGCCGAATTCAGGAGCGTGTCGCGATCGTCGCTGTCCTTCACGGATTCGAGCTTCCCGCTCTTAGAGAGCTGGATCGTTCCCTCGACCCGGAAGTTCGACGGCGGGTAGTAGTAGTCGCGGCCGGCGTCGCTGCGGCGGAAGATCCGATCCGAGTACTTCTGGACCAGCGCGCTCGCGGAGAAGTCGGTGCGGAGCGTCCGGTAATTCTCCACCGCGGCCGCGAACGCGTCCATCGATCGGTACGACTTCTCCGCGGCGGCATACAAATCGCGCGCGTTCTTCTCGGCCGGATCGGGCTTCGGAATCTTCGCGCGGGCGCCGGCCGCGTAGCTCGACCACCGAGGCGGAAGCTCCGCTTCCAAGGTCTTCGCCGGCTCGACCTCCCCTTCCAGGAGGCAGAGCGCGGCCAGCACGACCGGCTCGAACTTTCCCCGCTGGGCGATCTCCGCCAGGGTCTCGGCCGTGAGGTCCGTCCACTCGACGAACTCGGAGGTCTTGCCGCTGCGCACCTCGATCCGTTCGGCGTCGATCTGCAGGATCGTACCGCTGATCCGGCTCACCCCGCCCTTGCCGTCGCGGAAGCCGAGGGAGATCCCCGAGCCGCGGGGGCGCTGCGCCAGGTAGTCGCGGGTCTCCTTCTGGACCGACGCGATCTTGCGCAGGAGCGCGAGGTCGGACTCCAGTTCCTGCCGGACGTCGGCCTCCTTGAGCGCCGCGGCCGACTGTTCGAGCTCCGCGATCGCGCCGCCGTAGTCCCGCGCCGTCGCCTTCGCGGCCGCGACCTCCCACTTGGCCTGGTACTTCCGTGCTTCCTCGCTGGGCGGCTTCGTCTTGGCGTCGGGCGGGGTCGGGTCGGGCTTCTTGCCGTCGGCCTTCCCCATCGCAAAGATTTCCGACGCCCGCTTTTCCGACGCCAGCCGCCACTCGGGAAGACCGTGCGCCTTCTTCAGCTCCTCGATCTTGCGTTCGGCGGCATCATAGTCCTTGGCCTCGAGCATCCCCTTGATCTGGGCCTCGAGGTCCGCCATCCACGCGGCGACCTTCTCCAGGATCGCCGCCTTCACCGCGGCGGCCTCCCGGGCGGCCTCGCGCGCCGCGTCGGTTCCCTCCCACTTCCAGACGACGTCCGTGAACTCGCGCTGCTGGCCGGAGAGATCCTCGGGATTGCTCTTGGCAAAGGCCCGCGCCTTTTCGAGCCCCGCCTTCGCCGCGCCCTCCTTGGTTTCAGGGGGTTTGACGCCGGGCGGGACGACCGGATTCTCCGGCACCTTCACGATCGGAACCTGTTCGTGCACGGGAGCCGGCGGAGGGGTCCCGCGTTTGAAGACGAAGAACACCCCGACGACCGTCACGAGGAGCACCGCGCCGCCGATCCCCGCGAGCAGCAGGGTTCGTTTCGGACGTGCCACCGGAGACCGGGCCGGCGGAGGCGTGGCCAGCGGCGCGATCACGTTGCGCAGGACGACCGACGTGCTGCCGCTCTTGCGGGGAGCCTGGACGGCGGGCATCTTCTTCGAGGAGGCGGTCGGCTTCGTTCCGGGAGGGGCACACTCGCCGCACTGGATCCGCTCGCCGATCCGAAACGCCTTGCCGGCGTCCAGATCGGAATCGGACACCCGCTTGCTGCACTGGAAGCAATAGAAGATCGCTCGTCCCATGTCGCCGTCCGCGGGAAGTATAACCTCCCCTGCCCCTCTCTACGGAATCTGGTTCTAAAATGTGAGGAGCCGGCGTCCCGTAGTAGAAGGAGACCACCATGAACCGGATCGGACTGCTGCTCGGCCTGCTGGCCCTCGCGTCCTGCTCTCGGTCGGACCCGCCCCCCGCCGCCGTCGTGCCGGCGCGGAAGCCTGCGCCCCCGACCGTTCCCGCGCCGACTCCTCCGGCGCCGGCGCCCTCGGCTCCCGTCGCTCCGCTGTCCGAACCGCCCCAGCCGAAGCCGGTCGACGAGCCTCTGCCGCCGCGTGCCCAGGGATTCTCGGGAACGATTCATCTTCCGGCGTTCACGTTCCGGTCCGTCGAGGGAGGAGGCCAGGTTCGGATCAACGGAGAATTCCTGGGTCAGGCGCCCTGCATGTGGTCCCTCACGGACGGGCTGGCGTTCGATCCGAAAATCCCGGTGACGCCCTGGCCTCCCGAGGGAGCCAACAAGATCGAGACGACCAGCCACCCCGAGAACGGCACCGCGGACGTCTGGCTCGACCAGAGCGAAAGCCTGGCCCGCCGCTTCCCCCACCTCCGGCCCGGCGAGTCGGTGCTCTACGTCGACGGCAAGATCGGCGGGAAGCCCGTCCGCGGCGCGCTGCGTCTTTTAGTGGAGGGATACAAGTATGTTGTCTACACTCCCCTGGTGAATCCGGAGGGCGAGGAAGCCAGCCGGTACCTGAGGACGATCTGGCTCGACAGGAAACGCAACGAATGACTCGTCGACTGAAACTCGGCTTCGACAACTACTCCATTCGCGCGCTCAACTGGAAAGCCCCGCAGCTGCTGAAGTACGCCGCCTCTCACCGGCTCGACACGGTCCTCTTCTCCGACCTCGACGTCTACGAGAGCCTTTCGGATGCCTATCTCCGCGACGTCAAGAAGCTGGCGGACGACCTGGGCATCGAGATCCAGGCCGGCACCGGCGGGATCTGCAAGACGTCCGGCTTCTGGAAGGGAAAATGGGGGCCGCCGGAGAAGCTCCTGAAGACGACGATCCGCGTCGCGAAAGCGCTCCACTCCCCGGTGGCCCGCTGCTACCTCGGCTGGATCGGCGACCGCGAAACGCACGGCGGCATCCAGACCCACATGAAGGCCGTCGTCCGGACGTGCCAGAAGCTCCGAAGCTACGCGCTCGACTCGGGCGTGAGGATCGCCGTCGAGAACCACGCGGGCGACATGCAGTCGCAGGAACTGGAGTCGCTGATCCTCGAAGCGGGCCGCGACTTCATGGGCGCGACGCTCGACACGGGCAACGCCGTCTGGACCATGGAGGATCCCGCGACGACGACGATCGAGACTCTCGGCCGCTACGCCGTCTCGACCGGCATCCGCGACTCCGCCGTGTGGGAGACGAAGAACGGCGCTGCCTTCGAATGGAAGGCGATGGGCGACGGCCAGGTCGACTGGAAGACGTTCTTCAAGCGTTACGAGCAGATCTGCCCCAAGACTCCGGTCCAGCTCGAGATCATCACCGGCCCGGCGCGCGACCTGAACTATCTCCGGCCCGAATACTGGAAGCCGTGGCGCCAGGCCCCCGCGGAGGGATTCGTCCGCTACGTCGCCTTCGCCCGCCGCGGCAAGGCGCCGAGGCCCTACCAGGCGAAGAAGGGGCTGAAGGCGGAACAGCAATGGCAGCTGTTCACGCTCGAGAGAAGCATCCAGTACTGCAAGAAGGTCCTCGGCCTCGGACTGAAGAAGTAAGCTCGCGGCAGCACCCCTCCTGCGGTGTGCTGAGTGCTGTGTGCCGTGTGCTGTTTCCTATTTCTTTTTCACGACGACCGGCTGAACCCACGCCGTCTGGACGTCGGTCTTTTCGTAGCCGTTCGGGTGGGCTTTCGTCGAGACGACCGTGGCGCGCACGTAGAGTTCGTTGCCCGCGAACTTGTAGGTCGCCGAAGCCCCCATGGACTCCTGCAGGACCTCGCCGGGCTTGCCGCCTTCCTTCATGCCGATGAACTTCGTCGTGTAACCGACGCCCTGCTCGACCGCGATCTTGACCGTCAGGGACTCCGTCGTCGCCTCGACGTCCTCGAGGACGACGCCGGACGTCGCGTAGAAATCGCCGCGGAGCAGCGCCTCGGTCACCGCGTTGGCCTCGAGCGAGTCGCAGCGCACCATGATCCATCCCCGCCCGGGGTTCGCGACTTCCTGCTGCTTGTGATAGTTGTGTGCGTCGTCGGTCGCGAAGGCGTAGAGCACCGGGCCGCCCAGCTTGCCCAGCCGGAGCGAGAGAACGTAGTCCCAGAGCACTTCCATGGACAGGTGGTCCTTGTCGCCGTAGTTGCGGACGCCGCGATGGCCATTGTAGACCTCGAAGAACCGCTCGCCGAGGACGTGGGCGATGTCGTCCGGTGTGACGCCCCAGCCGAAGTTCGGGTGGTTGAGGTGGACGAGCACCGGCCGGCCGCTCTTCTTCGCCTCCGCCTCGACCGCCGCGACGGTCCGCTCGAGGATGTCGCGCACCGACCCGCCCGCGGGCGCCGGGATCAGGTGAACGTGGTTCATCGAGATGTGGTGGATCGGCCTCGTGACCGGCTTTCCCTCCTTGGGCTTCTCCAGGAACATGTCGCTGATCTCTTCGCCCAGGATGAAGATGAACTTGTCGTCCTCGAACCGCTTGCGCAGCTCGGGGAGCGTCTTGAGCTTCATCTCCTTCACGCCGGCCTTCTCGCGGGTCTCGACCGCCGCCGCGCCGAACTTCTGGATCAGCTCGGCCACGTGGTCGGGAGTCGCCTCGAACTTCCCGGTGCCGATCTTCCGCCACTTCTCTCCTTCCAGGACGATGTTGTGGTCGGAGAGGACGAGGAACTCGTAGCCGTGCGTCTTGTACCAGTCGGCGATCTTTTCCGGGGCGGCGTCGCCGTCGCTCCAGAGTGAGTGGGTGTGGGTGTTGCCCTTGATCCACCGGGACGCGCGGACGGACGGGTCCGCGGCGCCGGGGGCGCCCGAGACCAGGAGGAGCCCGAGCGCGGTGGACAGGGTCAGCAGGAACAGCGCGCGGCTCTGATCACCCATGTCGCGTCCTTTCAAACACCTTGCGTCCCGACTTCCACGTCTCGAGCAGCGTGATCCGATCCCGCGTCCGCGTGAAGACCGCCAGGTCGCCCGGTGCGCCCGCCACGAGTCCCCGGCCCGCGGCAAGCCGCATCGCCAGCGCCGGCCGCGTCGACGCCATCTCCCACGCCTCGCCGGGATCCGTCAGCCCTGCCCGGACCAGGTGCTCGACGCTGCGGATGAGCATCTGGACCGACCCCGCCAGCAGCTTGGGATTGGACGCCAGGTGGAGCTTGCCGTCTTTCGTGAGCACGACCTTCCCGCCGATGTGGGTCCGGTACGGCCCGGGCTTGAGCCCCGACAGGTAGACCGCGTCGCTCGCCAGGATGGCGTTGGGTCCCTTCACGCGCATCACCGACTTGATCACCGCGTCCGGCAGATGGAAGCCGTCCGCGATGATGCACGCCGCGAGGGCGTCCTGCGCGAGCTGCTCCCAGACGTAGTTCGGATGGCGCGGAAGCACGAGGTGGCAGCCATTGCCGAGGTGGGTCGACATCGACGCGCCCGCCGCGGTCGCCTCGCGGATCTGCTCCGGCGTCGCCGCCGTGTGGCCGATCGACGCCGTCACGCCCGCCGTCACGCACTTCCGGATGAACGGAATCGCCTGCCGGTATTCGGGCGAGAGCGTGATCAGGCGGATCCGCCCGCCCGCCGCCCGCTGCCACCGGTCGAACTTCTTCCAGTCGGGCGGGCAGACGAACCGTTTGTCGTGGGCGCCCCGCGGTCCGTCCTCCCCCGAGATGAACGGCCCCTCGAGATGGATCCCCGCGATGCCCGCGGCCGCGTCGGGGTCGCGATCGCAGGCCTGGGCGATCGCCCGGACGCACGCTTCGATCGCGTCCGACGAGTTGGTGATCACCGTGGCGTAGTAGGACGTCACCCCTTCGGACCAGAGCTCCCGGGTCACGCGGCCCGGCAGGCCGTCGGCCACGGGAAGCGTGTTGAAGTCGAGCCCGCGGAAGCCGTTGATCTGGAGGTCGACGAGCCCCGGCGCGACGAAGGAGTCTCCCGAGCCCGCCTTGATGGAGGCGATGGTCCCGTTCTTCAGCGTGACCGAGATGCCGTCGCCGGTCTTGTAATGTCGGCCCGAAATCACAGCTTCACCGGCGCGCCGCTCTTGGAGGATTCGTACAACCCTTCGATCAGACGGATCGCGCGGCGGCCGTCTTCGCCCGACACGCGGGGCGGACGCTTCTCCTCGATCGCCGCCAGCATGTCGAGGATCTGCCGCTGGTGCATCTTGAAGCTCGAGAGGAGCGGACCGCGGACCGCCGCGCTGGCCTGCGACTCGCCGAACTCGGGCTTCGGCACGCCGGGCACCGTCCAGTGGACGATCGACGCCCCGTCGAGCTTGATCGACCCCTTCTCGCCGTACAGGTTGAGGCACGGCGTGAACCCGGGCTGGATCGAAGTCGAGGCCATGATCGTCCCGAGCGCGCCGTTCTCGAACGTGAGGATCGCAAGCGCGAGGTCCTCCGCTTCCATGCGGTGGGTCTGGGTCGCGATCTTCCCCTGCACGGTCTTCGCCGGCCCCGCGAACCAGAGCATCAGGTCCACCGAGTGGATGCCCTGGTTCATGATCGCGCCGCCGTCGGTCGCGATCTTGCCGCGCCAGTCGGCGGAGTCGTAGTAGGCCTGGTCGCGGAAATACGGGCAGGACACCTCGGCGAGCAGGAGCTTGCCGATCGCTCCCGAGTCGACGATCCGCTTCGCCGCCTCGTGCTGGTCCTCGAAGCGGCGCTGCGAGACCACGCCCAGCGTCAGCCCCTTCGATGCCGCGAGCGCGAGCATCTTGTCCGCCTCGACCGTCGTCATCGCCATGGGCTTCTCGACGAGGACGTGCTTGCCCGCCTGGAGCGCTTCGAGGGCGATCGACGAGTGGCTTCCGCTCGAGGTGACGATGTCGATGAGGTCGACCTCGGGGTCGCGCAGCAGCTCGCGGTAGTCGACGGTCCAGCGGCACTTCTCCCGCTCGCCGACCTTCCGGGCTTTCTCGGGGCTGCGCGAATAGACGCCGGCCAGCCGCGCGTGGCCGATCTCCTTGATCGCCCCGAGGTGCTGATCCGCGATGGAGCCGCTTCCGATGACGGCGATGGACCGGGTTTTCATGAAAGGATTTTCTTGAGGCCGGCGAGGGTCTGCTCGGTCCCCTGCATCGGCGTCCCGCCGGGCGGGGTGTAGCGCGTCTCGAGCGTGTAGAGCCCGGTGTAGCCGTCCTTCTCGAGCGCGGCGATCTGCTCGCGGAGCGGCGTCTTGCCCTCGCCGATCGGCACGCACGCGGTCTTCCCGTCCTTCCCCGTCACGGAGTCCTTGAGGTGGACGTGGGCGAACAGCCCCTTCACCTTCTCGTAGCCTTCGGGGTAGCAGTTCTTGCCGCCGTAGTTCTCGTTGCCCGGATCCCAGAGCACGCGCATCGCGGGACTGTTCACCTTGCGGACGATCTCGGCGACCTCTTCCGCGTACCCGCCGTTGCAGGCGTTCTCGTTCTCCTGGAGCAGCAGCACGCCCTCCTTCTCAGCGACCGCGGCGGCCTTCTTCAGCTGGTCGATGACCTCGGGCATGTGCTTGCGCACGTCCTTCTCGCGCCAGAAGGAGAAGATGCGGATGTACTTCGTCCCGAGCTTCTTCGCGATCTGGATCGACCGGGGCAGCTTCTGCATGTGGGTCGCGAGGTCCTCTTCCTTGTTGCCGAAGAGGTCGCCTGAATCGACGGGACGCGAAGGATCCAGCGCGCACTTGAAGAGCGGCGACGCGATGGCCGAGACCTTCAGGCCCCGCTGGTCGACTTCGCGACGGACCCGGTCGACGTCGGCGTCGGAAAGGTTCGAGACGTTGGCGCCGTCGACCATGCGGATCTCGACGTGCTTGAAGCCGTTCTTGACGGCCCAGTCGAGGGCTTCGACGAGGCTCGCCGAGACTTCGTCGGTCAGGACGCTGAGACGTTCGAGTACGGAGGGCATAGGTTCCGCCTGTAGAAGTAAACCCGCTCCGCCCCATTTCCTTCGCCCGTTCCGGGCGGGGGGCCCACTACTATACGGTGCCCGAAGGGCCTGTACAACGGTTCCGGGCAAGTTCTCCGGCGCCGGTTGACGATCGCGGAAGACCGGGATACGATCCTCTCGACCTGCCATGAAGCAATCGCTCGACTCGCGCGAATTCTTCAGGATCCTCCAGGGGCGCACCCGGCGCACGGCGGAGAAGATCGACCGGCTCCTGCGCGACCGGGCGGAACGGAACATCACGGTCTTCGTCAGCGACACGTCCGGGTTCACCCGCAAGACCCATCAGTACGGCATCTCGCAGTTCCTCTCCGTCATGACCCGGAATTATCGAAAACTCGCGCCCCTCTTTACGAAGCATCGGGGCACGCTCCTCGCCCAGACCGCCGACAACATGCTGGCCGTGTTCCCCGATCCCGAGGCCGCGTTGCGGCTCTCGATCGAGATCCAGCGGCGGCTCCGGCGGCTGAACGTCGGGAAGAAGGACGCGGACCAGTTCCATCTCTGCATCGGGATCGAGAGCGGGCCGGCCTACGTCCTCAAGGACAACGTCTACGGCGCCTGCGTCAACGTCGCCTCCAAGCTGGGCGAAGACCTGGCCGGCAAGGGCGAGATCCTGGTCACCGGCGGCGTGGCGCAGCAGGTAAAGCCGCGGATCCGCTGCGCGTACGACCGCACCGCCGAGATCGGCGGACGCCCCTTCGAGCTCTACCGGGTCTCCTACTGACCATGCCGTTCGTCGTCGACCGGCTTCGGAAGGACGACCTGGCAGGCGCCCTGCGTTTGTCCACGCAGGCGGGATGGAACCAGACGCCGGCCGACTGGCTTCGCCTCCTCGACCTCTTCCCCGAAGGCTGTTTCGCCGGCCGCCAGGACGGCGCCCTTGTCGCGACGTCGACGCTCGCCTCCTACGGCAACCGGGTCCATTGGATCGGCATGGTCCTCGTGGACGAGGCCTGCCGCGGGCGCGGCTATGGAGGGACGATGCTCGCCCGGACGGTCGAGCGGGGCCGTGAGCTCGGCGGCACCGTGGGCCTCGACGCCACCGACCTCGGACGGCCGGTCTATCTCAAGCAGGGCTTCGTCGACGTGGCCCCGATCGATCGCTGGTCGGGCGTGCTGACCAAAGACGCGGACGCGGGCGGCGTGGGCCTCGCCGATCGTTCGACGTTCGACGACATCGCGCGGCTGGACCGCGAGGCCTGCGGGGCCGACCGCAGCGAGTTCCTCCTCCATCTGATGAACGAGCCGGACGTCTTCGGGGTCGTGTCGGATCGGGGCTTCGCGTTCCTGCGTCCCGGCCGCACCTGCGCGCAGGTGGGCCCGATGGTCGCCGCGGACGACGCGGACGGCCGGAGCCTGCTCGCCCGGCTGGCCCCCTTTTCGCGCGGAACCCCGGTGCTGCTCGACGCTCTCCGGACTCCGGCCGGCTCCCGGTTGCTCGAGGCGAGCGGGCTCACGATCGCCCGGCGTCTGACCCGGATGACGCTGGGGGCGGCAAAAGAGGAACTTATGGGTGAACGCGTCCGAGCAATCACCTCGTTCGAATCCGGTTAGAACGCCACCAATTGAAGTTGCATTTTGCCCCCCTCTCTTCTATATAGAACTCGGGTGGCCAACGAAATTTTCTACTGCAGCCGGTGCCAGACCCGGCTGTTCGGCCAGCAGTTCCTGGAAGGCACCGCCTACCGGGTCCGCGACCAGGTCTCGTGCGAGAACTGCCTCGGGGAAGTCATCGCTCCCCTCTCGCTCGAGGAGCAGCAGGAGATCCTCCTGCAGGTCAAGGCACTCAAGGACAGCCAGGTCATGGAGGAGCTGCCCGAGGCGCCCATCAACGAAGAGGAGTTCTTCGAGCTCGACACGCCCGACCAGGCGGGAAGCGACGATTTCTTCGAGCTCGACAAGCCCGACAAGCGCCCCCGTCCCCGGCACGCGGTCCATGTGACCTCGAAGACGGCCGCGCGGGAGGAATCCCAGAATCGTGCCGTCACCGTCTTCCTCCTCTGCCTCGCCGGCATCGTTGCGATCGGCTTCACGCTCTACCTGAGCAGCGATCCCGACCGGCCCACGACGCCCATCGGCGAGAAGCCGGCCGCGCCGGCGTACAACCCGATGCTCCGGACGTACGCGGGCAACACCGCGCCGAATCCGCGCGCCGACGAGGCGAAAGCCGCGCTCGACAAGGCCCGCGAGTTCGTGAAGAGCAATCCGATGGACCTCGCCGGTCAGCAGGAGATCAGCCAGAAGGCGGTCGTTGCGGCCGACGGAACCCCCATCCTTCCCGAGGCCCGCCGGGAGCACGAGCAGCTCCTCCAGAAGCAAAAGGAGATCCTCTCCAAGGACTTCGACACGGCCGACAAAGAGACCGCCGCGGCCGTCGAGAAGGAAGACTTCAAGCCCGCGATGGACAAGCTGGAGCAGATCAAGACCCGCTACAACGTCGGCGAGTGGCGCGGGGGCATCGATCTGCGGATCCGCAACCTGAGGAACGCGGTCTGGAAGGTCCTCTTCCCCCTGCGCGACAAGGCCGTCGCCGCGAAGGCCGCCAAGAACGACACCGAGGTCAAGGCGATCGTCGATCGCGTGACGAAGTGGGGCCTCCCGGAATTCAGCCGCGATCTCGACAACTCTCTCGGCGGCAGCGGAACGGCGGCCCCCAGCTCGACGCCTCCGTCCGACCTCAAGGCGCCGTCGGCCGAAGGCACCGCGTACGAAGCCAAGTGGCGGCTTGCGATGGAGCTCGCGACGATCCGCGACTACGACGGCGCGCTCGCGGCCGTCGACAAGGCCGCCGCCGGCGTCAAGGATGACGCGGTCAAGACCACCGTCGCCGCCGACCAGGACATCCTCCGCCGGATCCAGGCCGTCTACCGCGACGCGATCCTGACCATCGCCAACTGGGCCCGCAATGAGAAGATTCCCCTCGAGTTCCTCGACGAAAACCTCAGCACCGAGCGCGCCGAGGATCCGTACCTCCGCGCCGACGGCGACCGGGTCGAAGTCGTCCGCGGCGGCCAGCCGTTCGCCATCGAGTTCTCGGAGCTGACGCCCCGCTCCCTCGCCAACCTCCTCCGCAGACGGAAGCCCGGCATGGCCGCCGACGAGACTCGCTCGGTCGCGCTGTTCTGCCTCGCCGAGGGCGACCTCGACGGCGCGCGCCAGAACTTCACCGGCTCGACCGACCAGATCCCCTACCGCTACTGGTCGCTCGCGACGAGGATCGCCGAGTCGCGCTTGGGCATCACGGAGGCATCGAAGCGCGAGGCGGCCGCGCGGAAGACGTACTTCACGGCCGAGCGCAGCTTCGCCGACATGAAGCTGCGCGCGACGGCGGTCCAGAGCTTCCGCGACCTGCTCAACCAGTATCCCGACACCATGATCGTGAAGCGGCGCCGCGCCCAGATCATGGCCCGCCGCGACGGCGCGAAGGAATACGCCTTCCTGCCCGAGGACATGGAGGCCGCCGGGACGTTCGCCCGCACGGGCAAGCAGCCGAAGTTCGGCGAGTGCTGGACCTCGAACGCCGACACCGACGTCCGGTACGGAGCGAACAACTACCTCAACGTGAAGTTCTACGCCTTCCCCGACGTCACCTACCAGTGCTGGATCTACGTCGGCGGCTGCTGCGCCGAGGTGCTCGGCGCCTCGTACCAGGCGACCGATCTCACCTTCAACCGCGCCGGCCAGGTGATGAAGATCGAGCCGGGCAGCAACAACGCGATCGGCATCCGCCATTCGATCAGCTTCATGAAGCCGACGCACGTCGCTCACGGCGGGCCGAAGGAGTCGAAGCTCTGGGAGTGGGCCGAGATCAAGCTCCCGAAGTACACCGAGGCCGGCATCAAGGACGTCCGCATCACCACCGACCAGAAGGGGTTCAGCGTCGTCTTCTTCCTCATCTCGGCGATGCGCACCGGCCCGCCCAGCGAGGCGGAGATGAGGGGCTGGGTCAAGAAGCCCGAGGCCGTCGCCGCGACTCCCGACGAGAAGCCCACGCCGGTCGAAGCGGCCGTCGTCGAGCAGCGCGACCCCACCCTCGTCGGCCATTGGAAACTCGATGAGGCGGGCGCCACGGCGGTCGACGGGTCGGGCCGCGACAACAGCGGCGTCCTCGTCAATGAGCCGTCGCGCGTGCCCGGCAAGTTCGGAAGCGCCATCGCGTTCGACGGCAAGGACCGCTATGTCAGCATCCCGAACTCGGAGATTCTCGACCGGGTCCAGGAAGGCAGCTTCACCGTGGCCTGCTGGTTCAAGCCCAACTCAAAGCCCGGTGATCCCAACGACGCAGCCTACGCCGTCTTCGCGAAGTCGCCTCAGCATGAGGGAATCACCTACAACGCGGACCAGAAGTTCGTCATGGACCACGTCCTGGCGAACAACTCCGTTCTCAGCGCGGTCAGCGCGACCGCCTTCCCGCCCGGCGGCTACTACCACGTCGCGGGCGTCGTCAGCCGTGCCGAGGGCGCGGTCCGGATCTACGTGAACGGAAAGCTCGAAGGCACGGCGTCGTTCGCGGCCAACGGAGCCGCGAAGGACTTCAAGAACGAGACGTGGAAGATCGGCATCGCCCAGCCCGGCGGCGGCGCCCAGCGGTGCTCGGCCGACGGGATCGTCGACGACGTCCGGGTCTATACCCGGGCGCTCCAGGTGGGCGATCTCCGGACCTCCGCAGGCATGTCCGGCGGAACGCCGCCCTCGATCGTCCTCACGAGCCCCCTTCCCGGCGAGAAGTTCGAGTCGGGCGCGACGATCACGCTCTCCGCCACCGCGACGCCGGCGGAGCGCATCGCCAAGCTGGAATTCTTCACGGGAGGCGTGCTGCTGGGGTCGCGCACTACCCCTCCCTTCACCCACACCTGGAGCAAGGTCGCGGGCGGGACGTACATCATCACCGCGCGCGCGCTGGACAAGTCGGGAGCGACCTACACCTCGACCCCGGTGACGATCCGCGTCGGCAATCCCACCCTCTACCGCGCCGTCAATCTCGGCGGCGGCGCGATGCGGATCGACGACGTCGCGTTCGAGGCGAGAGGCTCGAAGGGCATCTCCTGCAATGGCGCGCCCATCCAGATCCAAGCGGCCCTCACGCCCCCGCCCGACCCCGCCCTTCAGCCGATGCTCCGTAACGCCGTCGTTCAACCCCTGGGAACGTCGGTGTCCTTCATCGGCATCCCCAACGGCCCCTATCAGATCTTCCTTTACGTCGCCGCCGAGGGCACGCCGCAGACCTACGACATCGTCATCGGCGGCCGCGTCGTCCAGTACAAGATCCAGAGCGGTCCGGCGGGCACCTGGCAGAAGCTGGGCCCCTGGACCGTCGAGTCCACCGGCGGTCTCCTCGAAATCGCGGCGAAAGGCGGCGAAGCCTACTTCTGCGCTGCAGAAGTCTGGAAGGTCCAGAAGTAGCCCCGCTTTTCGTGTAACTCCGCGGGCGATTCCTTCGATCCCTTCTGCCATGATGCTCGCCACCTGCTGCGCGCTCCTCCTGGAGGCGGCCCTTCAGGACTCCTGGCCCACCCTCCACAAGGACAACCAGCGCTCCGGCTTCACCGCCGAGACCGTGCCGGGCCCCTACGAGCGCAAGTGGTTCCGCGACTTCCACGACGAGATGATCGCGAGCCGCGTCGAGGCGATCGTCGCCGAAGGCAAATGCTTCGTGGGCACGTTCGCGGGCCGGCTTCATGCGCTCCATACGGCGGACGGAACCACGGCCTGGACGTTCCAGGCGGGGGGTCCGATCGGCCACAGCGCGCTTTTCGACGGCGGCCGCATCGTCTTCGGCGCCGACGACGGCAAACTCCACTGTCTCAAGGCGTCGGACGGCACGCCGATGTGGACGTACGACGCGGGCGCCTCGATCTGGGTGGCTCCGGCGGGCGACGGCGAGCGGGTCTACGTCGGCGACCGGGCGGGCGTGTTTCACGCCGTCTCCCTAAAGGACGGGAGCGCCGCCTGGACGGTCCGCACGGGCGGGATGATCCTCAAGCCCGCTTCGCTCTCCCCCGACGGCCGGCGGATCGTCTTCGGCTCCGAGGACATGCGCGTCACCTGCGTCGATCCTCAGGGCAAACTGCTCTGGAAATCGAAGAAGCTCCAGGGACTGTCGATGCGCGACATGGCGCCGATGATCTGGAAGGGGCTGGTGATTGTCCGGACAAGCCCGGCCGACGGCTTCCACGAAGTGATGAACCGGAACCAGGATCTGCTGGCGAAGGTCCAGAAGGCGATCCCGCTCGGGCCGAAGGACAAGGTGATCGACGACAAGTACTCCGCTTACATCCTGCGGTACGCGCCGGAGCGCCACAAGGCGGAGCAGGAAGCCGTCGTGAAGTATCTGACCGAAAACCCGCACGACCAGACCTTCTATGCGCTGAAGCTCGAGGACGGGTCGGAGCCGTGGATCGCGCCGGTCTTCTACACGTGCGGCCTCCACAATCCGCCGACGGCACCGACGTTCGATCCCAAGACCGAGGATGCCTACACCTACTATCGGACGTCCCTGACGAACTACAGCCGCGGCGTCCGACCGTTCACCGGGGTGGGACGGCTCGACCCGGCGACCGGCCTCGTAGAGAACCTGAATCACGCCCAGGGCGACGAGCCCGGCTGGAGCGACTTCGCTTCGATCGGCGACGAAACGCAGTCGCTCAGCTTGATGGGCGAGATCCTCCTCTCGACGCACCAGGGGACGATCGGCGGCCTCCATCCGGCCACGCGCAAATGGTTCCCGATCTATAACGGGCGCGACACCTACGGCGGCATCTTCGGCCCCGGCGCCCTCCCCGGCGGATGGGAGGGCGAGAAGAAGTTCCAGCGTGAAGGCTACCTCGTCAACATGTGCAACGAGTGGCACGGGCCGGACCGCTCGATCGTCGCGATCGCCGAGAAGCGCCTGTTCTGGGTCGTGGGCTCGCAGGTGGTGTGCTGGGGCGGGCCGGACGCGCCGAAGACGGAGACCGGCGGCCGGAAGCCGCTGACGCCGTGGAAGAAGAAGTTCGACTTCGTCGTCACCGCCGGCGGCAATCTCACGGCCGACCGCGTGGGCGGGTTCGACGACAAAGTGGAGCGCCTCTCGATCACCGCCGACCAGCTTCGTCCGTTCCTCGAGCCGCCCGCGACGCCGAAGCAGTCCGATGCTCCTCTCGCCCGTGCGCTTCGCGCAAAGCTGGACCAGGCCTTCGCCGAAGCGATCGGGGACGGCGGCTGGGCGCCCCTCGTCGTCGAGCTGGGGATCAGCAAGGAAGAGCGCCACTTCACCCAGCCGTGCGAGCAGATGCAGATCCTCTCGCTCGCGCTGCCCCATCTCTCCCCGCCGACCGCGGAGAGCGCGCGATCCGCGCTTGTCCGGATGTTCGATGAGCCCCGGCCCGTCGACTCGGGCCGGCGGCGCGAGTTCTATGATCTCGGGCCCGGAATGAGGAAGTTTGCCGCCCAGCCCCCGCCCGCGCCAAAGACCGACCTCTACGCCCTGTGGGCCTGGGCGCACGCGTCGGGAGCTTGGGACAAGGTCCTGCCGCGGGAGCCGGAGCTCCGCAAGGCGTTCGAGGACCTCAAGCCCATCCGCATCGATCCGAAGGCCAAGGATGCGGGCGCGCGGGCGAACGGCCAGATCGCTGCGGCGCTGGGCTATGCCCGGATCCTGCAGAAGGCCGGCAAGCCCGCGGAAGTGGATCGGGCGCTCGGCGTGCTCGCCGAGCTCGTCACCGATCGGGTGCACCACGAGCGGGCCGACTCGAACTTCATCCGCGAAGTCCGGGGCGCCCATTCGGGCTCCATTCCCCGCTATCACGATCTCGTGCCGGAGCTGGCCGCGATGCTGCGCGCGTTCGCGCCCAAGGAATTCGAGCGGAACGTGCGCGCGCTGAACGCGCAGCTCCCGGTCTGGCACCAGGCGTACGCCGAACGGATGGCGGGCGGCGAAAACTACACGCACACGCCGCTGATCGCCCGCGGTCTGTTCGCCGCGATGGCCGACGGCCTGCAGGAGCGGCCGGAGACGCTCGCCGCGAAGCTGGACCAGCCCTGGTGCAGAGCGGACCTGTACTACATCGAGAAGTTGGCGTCGGCCCTCCGGGCTCTCGATCGATAGTCACCCATATCGCATTCCTGATGCATCGGATATTCGGAAAGTTTTTCACCTCCGGCGTGATTGTGTTTGTTAGAAGTACAGCGGGAGTCGTCTACTAATTAAGCAGTCGGCCTGGTAACGGGGTTACCCCTCCGTTACATGGCTCCCGGACGTGCCGACCCCGATGGCTCTAGCCCTTGGGGGTCAAGCGGTTAAGGGCCCGGAAGAGCCGGGTCCGGTGGCACGAACTTTGCATTCTGGTTGGGGCGGGCCTCGAGGAGGGTTCCATGGCACCCGTCAAGCTCAAGGAGTTCCTGATCGTCGACAAGATCAAGGACGGCAGCGTCGGCACCGTCTGGCGGGGAGTCAACGCGGCCAAGAAGCAGTTCGCGCTCAAGCAGATCGCCCTCAAGAACTCCCACGACTCGAGCAAGGTCCGGCAGTTCGAGAAGGAAGCCAACATCACCAGGAAGCTCGCCCACCCCAACATCATCAAGGTCTACGACTACGTCGACATGAAGCCGCAGCCCTTCTTCGTCATGGAGTACTTCGAGAGCGAGAACCTCAAGTACGCCATGGCCCACATGCCCGAGCGCGTGGTGAAGAAGGAGTTCCAGATCCTCATGGGCGTCGCCGACGCTCTCGCCTACGTCCACGCCCAGGGCATCGTCCACAAGGACATGAAGCCCGAGAACGTGCTCATCAACGGCCGGTCCGAAGTCCGGCTGATCGACTTCTCCCTCGCCCAGACCAAGTGGGACCGCTTCCTCCAGTTCGGGAAGAAGGTCGAGGGGACGCCGATGTACATGGCGCCCGAGCAGATTCGCGGCGAGCGCTGCGACGCGCGGACGGACATGTACTCCTTCGGCGTCATGACCTACGAGATGCTCGCCAAGCGGCCGCTCTTCTCGGGCGACAACCACGAGAAGATCCTCCAGAAGCACCTGAACGAGGCGCCCATTCCCCTTTCCGCGATCCAGCCCACGGTCTCCCGCGAGATCGACTCCTTCGTCCTGCGCCTCCTGGCAAAGAAGCCGGAGCACCGCTACGCCGACATGACGACGGTGATGCAGGAGCTGTCGAAGTGGAACAAGTGCGACACCGTGGTGCGCATGCGGCAGGTCGTCGACGCGCCGCTCCAGTACTCGGAGGAGGCGACCTCCAGCGCGGCGATCTAGGCGCCGCCCGTCACTTCTGGAAGCGGCGCAGTTCCTGCATGACCTTCGTCAGGCCGTCGTGCGACGCGGCCATGAAGGCCTTGGTATCCGCTGGCGCGTCGTCCCTCGTCGTCGCCTGGCGCCGGACCATGTCGTAGGAGCGCAGCGGGAACACGGCCTTGTAGCGGTCGTCGACGTACGCGATCTCCGCCCAGCCGCTGATGACCGTATAGTCCCGCCCCCCTCCCCCGAGAAGATCCCGGCCGAACGAGTAATCCTCCGGCCGATTCTTCGCCCCGAGCTGCGTCAGCAGCGTGGCGGGAATGTCGAGATGGCTGCTCATGCGATCGACCTTCGCCGGAGCGACGCCGGGGACATGGAGCACCAGCGGCACGCGCGACTGCTCCTCGGTGAACGCGGAGTGGTGGCCCCAGCGCCCCTTCTCCATGAACTCCTCGCCGTGGTCGCCCGTGATGATCACGATGGTGGACTCCAGGAGCTTGAGCTCCTCCAGCCGCTTCAGCAGGCGCTCCAGCTGCGTGTCGAGATGGCGGCACGAGTTGATGTACCGGTTCTTGATGAGGCCGATGTCCTTCTGCAGGTCCATCGTGAGATAGTTCAGGTCCTTCGGGAACGGCGTCCGGATCGTGCACTCCTCCGGAAAGTTGTAGGGCGCGTGGGGCGACTCGAAGAACATGAACGCGAAGAAGGGACGCGCGGCATCCCGGGAGTCGATCTCGCTCAGGAGCTTCGAGACATGCTCCCGGTCGCGGCGCCAGCCCTCGCCCGTCCCACCTTCCTGGAGCAGATTCCGGGGCACCTTCGCGAAGACCGTCTTGTCGAACTCCGGAAACGAAAAGGCCGCGCTCGTGTGAAGGAAGAGCTGGTAACCGGAATCCTGGATCGCGTCGATGAGGACCGGGCTCCGCAGCTCGGCCATGCAGGGGGAAAAGTAGTTGCCGTGCAGGCCGTAGAACATCGTGAACATGCCCATGCGGGTGCCGTTGCCCCCGCTGTAATGGCGCTCGAACCTCACCGACCGCTCCGAGAAGGCCCAGGCTGCGGGCATGATCTCGCGGTCGAGCATGTCGGCCCGGAGCGATTCCGCCACGAGCCAGACGATGTTCGGCAGCTTCCGTCCCTTCTCGCGTTCGAGGGGACGCGCCGGATAGGTCAGCCGCGAGGTCCCGGTGCTCATCCGGATACCGTCGTCCCGCTGATCGCGGAACCCGAGCTTCCGCAGGAATGCCGTGAACGCCACCGGGATGTAGAGCGGGAACGCATGGGACGCGGTCAGCACCGGACCGTAGGACCGGAACAGACTCACGCCGTAGGTGACCTTGTCGAACCCGGTCAACGCGACGAGGACGGCCGCGGCGACGATGATTTTCCGCCGGTTGATCTTGCCCTCCCCGAGCCGGCGGAGCCGGGGCACTCGGAGAACGGCGACGAGCAGGCCCGCCTGCGCGGCGGCGATCAGCAGTCCCATCAGCGCGAACGTGATGTGGGTCGACATCCCGGCGGCCATCGAATCCACCCCGCCCTTCGTCGTCACCAGGTTCCAGACGAAGCCGTTGAAATGGAAGCCGTAGATGCCGAAGACGTAGTGGTCGAGGAGCACGAAGCCCTGCACGCCGGCAAAAAGCGCCACGCCCGCTCCGAAGACGGCCGCATCCCACTTCGTCATCTTCCCTCCCCCGTCGGGAGCCGGCAGGAGACGGTGGAGCCCGAGCACGGGCAGGAACGCGAGGGACAGGAGCAGAAGAGAGCCCGTCAGGAGCACCGCTAAGGCATAGAGCGCCGCGAGAATGCCGGAAATCTCGACGGACCCGAGATTACGACCCTCGTTGAGGAGCAGGAGCAGCCACGTAAGCGCAAAGTACCGCCACAGGATCGCCGAGCGCGCCGGCCGCCCGGGTTGGGGTTCGCTCATGGCGCTCACTGTAGCAAGATTCGGCGGCTCGCGGTGACGGTTGCAGATTTACCGGTAGAGCCAGGCGACGTCGAACGACGTGAACCGCGTCCGCGCGAGCCGGCCGACCTTCGAATCGCCCGCGCAGTGGGCCAGAAGGACCCGATCGTTGGCGAATTCGATCGCGGTGTAGCAATACCACCCGTCCGGATCGTCGTCGAGCGTCTTCTTGTTGATCCAGGTCTCTCCTTCGTCCTTCGAGATCGCGACGCGGAACGGCGTCCGCTTGCCCTTATGGGCCTCGTCCACGCCGTCGTGATCGTTCCACACCAGCAGCAGGTCGCCGGTCGACGGAATCCTCGCGATCGACGCGGGCGAGACGGGCGAGAAGATGTTGGACGGCTCCGCGGGCGACCAGGTGTCGCCTCCGTCCTTGGAGTACGACCGGAACTGGCAGCCCTGGTCGGTGCGCATGAACATCATGACCCGGCCATCCTTGAGCTCGATCACGCCCGGCTCCTGGAGCCCCGTGCGGCTGACCTCGGGGCCCTGCAGCTCCGTGATGCTCTTTTTCCAAGTCCGCCCTCCGTTGTCGGAGAAGGCGCACAGGGAGGTGCTCCGCACGCCGCGCTTCTCGCCCGACCTGGCGTGCCGCGCGAGCGGGAGGACGATCCGGCCGCTCTTCAGCAGGACGGCCCGGTCGTTGTTCAGGACGTAATAGCCTTCTTCCGCGATGCACGGCACGGCGTCGTTCCAGGTGCGACCCTCGTCCGTCGAGAGGCGCATCATGGGCAGGCAGTCATCGGCCGAGTTCTTCCGCAGGTAGAACAAGGCGATTTCGGTGTCGCTCAGCCGGAGGAGCGATACCGACATGACGTTTTTCTGTCCCTCATTCTCGAGCACCGGCTCGTAGCGGAGCGACCAGGTCTTGCCCCGGTCCCCCGAGTAGATCGCGGCCAGGTGGGCTCTCGCGTCGTCCGCCGAGCCGCCGGTGAACCGCGAATAGACGAACATCAGGATCCCGCTCTTGAGCGGGAGGAAATCGCCCTCGGAGTTCCTCGGATTGTTCACGGCCGGCGGGAGGAGCGGATTCTTGTCGATTTCCCCGCCTGAACAGAAGACCGCCAGAAACGCCGCCAGAAGGATGCCTCTCATCGCTATACCCTACCCCGGAGATCCTTACGCAGCAAGCCTTCACCCGTGTCGGCTCCCTTGATAGAATGCCCGCCGATGAGAAAAATCCGACTGCAGTACGGCACCGGCGGGCTCGACCTGTCGACCGACGCTCCGAACGTCACCGTCGTCGAGCCGCGGTTCGTCCCGGGCCTGCCCGACGAAGCGGCCGGGTTCCGGGACGCGGTCCGCGCCCCGATCGGCACCCGCCCCCTGAAGGAGTCGGTCGCTTCCGGCGATCGCGTGGCCGTGGTCATTCCGGACATCACCCGGCCGCTGCCGTCCGAGCGCCTCCTCCCCTGGCTGTTCGCCGAGCTGTCCCATGTCCCGGCGAAGAATTTCACCATCATCAACGGCACCGGCTCCCATCGCGCGAACACGCCGGCGGAGCTGGAGAAGATGGTCGGCGCGGACGTCGTTCGCGCCTACCGGATCGTCAACCACACCGCCCAAGACCCGGCGACCCTGGCCCCCGCCGGACGGACGGTCGACGGTCGCCCCGTGCAGATGACCCGGGAGTACGTCGAAGCGGACAAGCGCATCGTCCTCGGGTTCATCGAGCCCCATTTCATGGCCGGATTCTCCGGCGGCTACAAGGGAATCTTCCCGGCGATCGCCGATATCGACGCGATCACCCACTACCACCGCGCGGCGGTGATCGCCGATCCGAAGTCGACCTGGGGCGTGCTCGAGGGAAATCCGACGCAGGAGCAGATCCGCCGGAACGGCGCGCTCGTGCCCCTCCACTTCTGCATCAACGTCACGCTGAACAACAAGCGCCAGATCACCGGGTACTACTGCGGCGACGCCCTCGAAGCCCATCGGCGTGGTTGTGCGTTCGCCAAGGACACCGCGATGGTGGCGTGCGACAAGGCGTTCCCCGTCGTGGTGACCACGAACGGCGGCTATCCGCTGGACCAGAATCTCTACCAGACCGTGAAGGGCATGTCCGCCGCTGCCCAGATCATCGCCGACGACGGCTACATCCTCACGGCCGCGCGGTGCAACGACGGCTTCCCCTCCCACGGCAACTTCAAGAAGCTGCTCTTCGAACACGGGACGCCGAAGGCCATCCTCGACACCGTCCTCGCGCCCGGCTTCTCGATGTTCGACCAGTGGGAAGCACAGATGCTCGCCATGATCCTCGTCCGCGCCCGAGCGGGACTGTACTCGGAGATCCCCGACGAGGATCTCCGGCGCGCCCATGTCGAGCCGGTGCGCGACGTCAACGCCCGCCTCGCGGAGGAGCTCCGCCGGGTCGGCAAGGACGTCCCCATCGCCGTGCTGCCGGAAGGTCCCATGACGATTCCGTACCTGAAGCGGTAGGCCGTCCATGGAAGCGGCCGCCGTCCGGAAATGCGTCAGCAAGCTGCTCACCCGGCTGGAGCCTGCCCTGCTGGTCCCCAAGGGGCCCTGGAGCGGGGAACTGCAACGGGCCATCGAAAGTCTCGACCCCGGGAAAGACAGCGCCGCCGCCGCGGTGAAATCCGGGCTCCTGCTCTGGAACGACGACCTGGACGGTTGCCACAAGCTCGCGCAGGACCTCTCCGACCAGTTCGGCGCCTACCTCCACGGAACAATGCACCGCCGCGAGCCCGACTACGGGAACTCGAAATACTGGCTCCGCCGGGTCGGAGACCACGCGCTTTTCCCCCAGCTCCATGCGGCCGCGATCGAGCTGCTGGGCGACGCGCCGGGTCTCGACGAGTACCGGAAGGCGCTGACGTCCGCCAAGAAATGGGACCCGTTCCGGATGATCGACTGGTGCGAATCGGCGATCGAGGAGCGCGAGGTGTCCTTCCTTCGCGCTTTGCAGGCGATCGAGATCCAGGGACTCACCTACTACTGGCTCGACCGCGCGGGACTTCCGCGTCCTTGACTCGGGCGGCTCCGCCCGGTAGCTTTAGGCCATGCCAAATACCTCGAGACGCGCCGCTGCAACGCTCCCCCGCACGAAGCCGTCGCAGGAAGACCGGCCGGTCGAGACCGGCCTCCAGCTGCCGTTCGAGTTCGCCACGTTCACCGAAATTCCCGCCATCCCCTGCCCCTGCGGCAAGAGCCGGCGCGCGTTCCGGCGCGACGACAATCGGATCTGCAGCATCCATGTGGTCGAGATCAGCCAGGATGCCCGCGCCCACTACCACAAGGCCCAGACGGAGACCTACTACTTCCTCGAGGGCGAAGGCCAGATGGAGCTCGACGGAAAGATGTACAACGTCAAGCCCGGAATGGCGCTCATGATCCGGCCCGGCACCCGTCACCGCGCCGTCGTCGGCAAGACGCCGATGAAGATCCTCAATATCGTCGTCCCGCCGTTCGACGCAGACGACGAGTGGTTCGACTAGCCCGGGTACTCCGGCGGGGCCAAATGTTGACTCAGGTCAACATTTGATCTGGGGAGCCTGAATCAGCTGCCCTCAGCACATTCCGCCGCAATCCTTCGGTACTGCTCGATCGCCCAGTCGAAGGTCTTCTTGGCCTCGTCTCGCTCCTGGGGTGCGATGCCCTGGCCCCTGAGCCGCCAGAGCTGCTCGATGCAGGCGATGGCCCAGAGCGCGCTGCGTCGCGACGCGCGGATCGGCTTGAGGTTGAGAATGACGTTGACGGGATTCGTGTGGAGCTGCGGGAACTGCCGGAGCGCGACCCACGACGACTCGGCCACCGGGACGTTGAAAACGAGGTCGTGGAGCTGGTCATCCGCGGGAACGTCCGTGGCATACACGACCTGGCCGTTGACCACGGCTTCCACGCGGCGCTGCTCGATCGGCTGAGGCAGTCCCTCGTGGAGGACGACCGTGTCCCCCATCCACCGGCGACCTCCCGGCGGGATCACCGCGCCGTAGGGGGTCTCCCGGGGAGTCTGGCGGCCGAAGGCCACCTTCGCCTGGACGCGGAGGTTTCCTCCCTTCCCGAGGTTCAATTCCCCGCCGGCACGCACCCCCTGGACACGAAAGTCCAGCACGTGGGCATAGCCGTCCGACACGTAGGAGCGCCCCTTCGCCAGTCCTTCGCACCACGCCCCGTAGTCCAGCTTCTCGACGTTGCCCAGCTGCACATAGACCCGGCCCTGGCCGACGCGCGTGCCGCTCATGCAGGGGAAGTCGGTCTCGCCGCTGACCTTGAGCGGGAAGCCGCAGTTCATCAGGTGGTACCACGCGTTCCACTCGGGAAGCCGCGCCGTGTCCATCGCGCTGATGAAGTCGCAGATCCCCTGCGGCACCGTGACGAAGATCTCCATCGCGCCGACGCTGTTCATCTCCGGCACCGAGTAGCTGGGAAGCTGGTCGGCGCCCCGGTCGACGCTCTTCAGAAGCTCGGCGTCCGTGACCGCACCGTCGCCGTCCGCGTCGATCTTCGCGAATTCCTCCGGGAGCAGCCCCTTCGAGGCCTCCTCGGCCGACAGCTTGCCGTCGCGATTCTGATCCAGATCCGACATCAGGCGCTTCGACGCGTTCGCCGGATTCACCTGGAGTCCGCTGCCCGAATGGGCGTAACCGGTCACACCGCCCTGCGCCTTGGCCCACCGGAGCACCGGCGTCGTCCACGTGGGCCACTTCTTCGATCCGTCGGAGCCCGGATACGTCTGGTCCTTGAGATGGAGCAGGCAGACGTGACCCAGCGCCGCGGAGCCGAATCCGCTGACTTCGACGTCGTACTTGATCAGCGTGAGCGGCTCGCTGAGCCTGTCGACGGTCGGCAGGAAAAACTGCCGCTGGTAGTCGTAGCACGGCCCCCAGGTCAGCAGGCAGCCGACATTCAGGCCCTCCCCCTTCACCTGTCGGAACATGTCGGGCGCATGGACGCCTTCCGATGGTTTCGTGTAATGGGCGCATCCGGCGGCATGAAGGTGATGATCGCCCGAATAGAACCCGAACTTTGCGGGCTCGACCCAGCGCTTCAGATCCAGGACTAGGGATGCGTCCCCCGTCGACGGCACGGTCACGTCCTGCTCCAAGGTCGTGTACTCCGGTCCCCGCCCGTAGGCCACCTTGAGCCTGCCGGGAGGGAGCTGCACGGTCTCCCCGTCATGGCGATAGATCTGCTTCTGGAAGAAGAAGTCCGGAGCGAGCCGCTTGGGCTGCGGCGGATAGACGTGGCCGGCTGCATCGGTGAACGTCAGTCTCGCCGTGGTCGGCGTCCCGTCCATGTCCCGGATCGTCAGACGGACCGGAATCGCCGGCAGCACGTCGAAGTCCACGGCCGCGGAGGCGCCGGAAACCTCGATCGTCGCGGCCCGCCGTCCCGCTTCGCTGCAGTAGATCAGGAGGACGACGTACTCCACCTTCAGCCCGCTCAGCCCCGGCGCCAGAGGCGGCGACTGGTAGAGCTCCAGCTGGAGGAACCGCGGCTCGCCCTTCACGTTCTCGTTCTCGCGCAGCGGCTTCTGGGCCTGGCGCTGCATGCTGAGCTCGGCGACGCCGGCGTAGACGGGACCGGATTGGGGGCTGGCCACGCGGAGCTCGGTTTTGGCGCCCGTTCCGTTGACGATCCGAAGAAGATGCGGCGTCCAGCCCGCCTGCTGGAGCACGGCAGACGCTCCGCCGCGCGTGACGATGGGCTTCTCGCCGAGCGTCACTTCGAGGAGCACCTGGGACCGGAGCGCCTCCTGCAGCCGGCGCGGATCCTGCCCGGACTCCTTCACCGCCTGCGCGACCGCGGGGGAAAAACCGCGGCCCAGCGCTTCGAGTGCCTGACCGACCCGCTCGACCTGCGCGGCCAGCGGCTGGCCTTCGACGTCGACCGGATCCTGGACCAGGAGCAGGACCAGGGCGACGGCGACCACCTACGACCCCTCGGGCGACTCGGCGGCGATCTTCTTGTACTGCTCAACCGCCCAGTCGAACGTCTTCTTGGCCTCGTCCCGCTCGTGCGCGGCAATCCCTTGCCCCCGCACGCGCCAGAGCTGTTCAATCACTCCGATGCACCAGAGGGCGCTCCTGCGCGACGCGCGGATCGGCTTCCCGGCCACGAGGACGTTCACGGGATTCGTGTGCATCTGCGTGAAGTGGCGCACGGCGACCCAGCTCGACCGGTCGAGCTGGAGCTCGAAACTGAGATCGTGCTCCTTGTCGTCCGCCGCCACTTCCCGGGACGCCGCGACCTGGCCGTTGACGACGATCTCGACCAGCCGATTCGGATCCTTCGGAAGGAAGCCGCCGGGCGCCGTGCCGAGCAGCGGCTCGGAGGCGAACGCAACGCGCGTCCTGACCTGGACCGTGCCAGGGGTGTCGAGCGCCACCTGCGATCCCGCCGGCTTGCCGTTCACCGTGAACTGGAGGGCGTGCGCGTATCCGTCCGACACGTAAGACCGGCCCTTCCCCACGCCTTCGCACCACTGGGCGTAGTCGATGCGGTCGACCTTGCCGAGCTGGACGTAGACGCGGCCCTCTCCGACGCGGCCGCCGCTGACGCACGGGAAGTCGGTCTCGCCGCTCGCCTTGAGCGGGAACCCGCAGTTCATCACGTGATACCAGCAGTTCCACTCCTGGACACGGTTCGTATCCATCGCGCTGATGAAGTCGCAGATGCCCTGGGCGCTCGTCACGCAGATCTCCTGCGCTCCGATGCCGTTCATCTCCGGCACCACCAGGTTGGGCAGCTTCTGCTTGGACCGATTGACGCTGAGCTGGATCTCCGATTCGCTGAGCTCCTTGTCGCCGTTGGTGTCGATCGCCGCGAACTCTTCGGGCAGGACCAGGAGCGACTTGTCGCCGGCCAGAGCGGCTTGGATCCGCTTGGTCGCGGCGACGTCGTTGACCGACAGGCCGTTCGCGGAATGGGCGTAGCCGGTGAACGCCCCCTGGGCCTTCGCCCACTTCATGAGCGGGGTCGTCCAGGTCGGCCATCCCTTGGTCTTCGTTCCATCCGAGCCCGGGTACGTCTGGTCCCGGAGATTCAGGAGGCAGACATGGCCCAGGGCCTGGGAGCCGAAACCGCTCACCTCGACGTCGTACTTCAGGACCGTGAACGGCTCGGAGAGCTTGTGGGCGCCGGGCTCGAAGAATTGGCGCTGGTAGTCGTAGCACGGACCCCACGTGAGGTTGCAGCCGACGTTGAGCCCTTCGCCTTTCACGTGGAGGAACATGTCCGGCGCGTGGACGCCCTCCGTCGGATTCGTGTAGTGGGCGCACCCCGCGGCGTGGATGTGATGGTCGCCGCTGAAGAAGCCGTAGTCCATGGGATGGACCCAGCGGTCCAGCTTAACGGCGATCGACGCGTCCCCCTTCTCGGGGATCGTCACCTTCTTCGTCACCAGCTTGTACTCGGGCCCGCGGCCGTAGACCATCGTCAGCTCGCCGGGCGGAAGCAGCACGGTCCCGCCGTCGTGGCGGTAGATCTGCTTCTGGAAGAAAAAATCGGGCGCCAGGCGCTTGGGCTGGGGCGGATAGACGTGGTTGAGCTTGTCCAGGAACGTGAAGCGCCCGCTCGTCGGCTTGCCGTCGAAGTCCGTGATGGACAGCTTCACCTCGATGCCCGGCCGCACGTCGAAGAGCACGGCGGCTTCCGCGCGGAATCCCAGGTCCTGCGTCCCCTGCCCCACGTCGAATCCGAGCGTGGCCTCCCTCTTGCCGGACTCGATGCTGTAGACCAGGGCCAGGAGATACTCGACCTTCAGGCCGCTGAGGCTGTCCGTCATAGGCGGCTTCTGGAACATCTCGACCAGGAGGAACCGCGAAGGGTCTCCTTTGGGATTTCCCGAACCGCCCGTCATGCGGGGTCCCGACTGTGGGCTGCTGATCCGCGGCGTCGCCTTGACCGGGCTGTCGTTCACGACCTTGATGAGGATCGGGGTGTACCCGCCCTGCTGGAGCACCGCCGGGCCCGCGCCTCGGGCCACCTTCACGCGTGATTCGGGATTGATGTTCATGACCAGCAGCGCCCGCTTGTCCAGGACCTCCTGGATCTTCTTCGCGTCCCGGCCCGCTTCCTTCAGCGCCGCCTGGACCTCCGCCGGCAGCGGCGCGCCCAGGACGTCGAGCGCCTGCTGGACGCGCTCCACGTTCGCCGCGAGCGGCTGGCCTTCGACATCGACCGGATCTTGAAGCGTCATCAGGAGCGCCGCCAGAATCAGGTTCATGGGTCCCTCGTCAATCCGACCCGGACCTGGAGCCGAGCCACCGCCCGGACCCCATCCGCGCTCACGTGCTCGACCTTGACCAGGTAATGGCCCGGCTTCGCGTACTTGTGCAGATGTTCCGCATAGCCGTTCGGCGCGTGCATCACCGCATTGCCGTCCGACTTCACCGTCACCGGCGGCGTCCCGTCGCCGAAGTCCCAGGTCTCGCCTCCCTCCTTGTCCCGGAAGGTCCGGACCTTGAAGACCACCGGATCGGCGGGGCGGATGCCGAAGGTCGGCGCATAGGTCGCATGGATCGTCGGCGGCGGCTTCTCGGGCTGCGCCTTGTCGCAGACCTGGACCACCGCGAAGTCGTAATCGACGCGTCCCGTCTCGTCGACTACCTTGAGGATCTCGCAGTACGTGCCCGGCTTGTCGTACGTCCTTTCCACGGTCGCACCCGTCGCCGTCCCTCCCTCCGTGAACGTCCACTCGTGCAGGAGGATGCTCCCCCACGATCGCGAGCCGTCGTGCGTCACCTTCTGGCCCGCCCAGATGAGGTGATGGGGACGAGCGACCGCCACGAGCTTGGGCGCCCGCTCGCGATGATACGCCTCCCAGAGGAACGCGTATCCCTCCTCGATGCCCCACTCCCCCGAAGGCTGCCGCCGGGTGATGTCGAAGTGGAGGTGGGACCAGCCGCCGCTGCCGCCTTCCTTCCCCAGGACGCCGATCTTCCGTCCCATCGCCACCTTGACGCCCGGCCGGACCCAGTCCTCGATGAACTTCAGATGGCTGTAGCGGTAATACCAGCCGCGGGGATCGAGCACATAGACGACGTCGTACCGCTTGTCCACCGGCGTGTCCTTCTCGTGACCCGCGAGCACCTCGAGCCCCGAGGAGACGACGGTCCCGTCGGTCGCGGCGACGACGTCCACCAGGCCCTCCGAGCCGCCGATGTCGAGTCCGTAGTGATAATAGGTGTCCTTCTTCCCCGGCATGTCGCCGCCGTCGACGTAGACGGGCTCGTTCCCCATCTGCGTGTAGGTCGCGAACCAGCGCTGCCGGGCCGGATAGAGGAAGGTCCCCTGGGGAAGATAAGGCGATCCGGCGGGCCAGATCCGGAACCGGGCGTCCTTGCTCAGCCCCCAGACGTTCTTGCGCGCCTTGCCCAGGTACCCCTTGGTGATCGAGCAGTCGACCTGAACACCGCCGATCAGGCGCGGCAGGTGGTAGGTGCCGGAGACGAGCGTCGCGGCCTCGCCGTTCACTTCGACCTTCACCTCGGCGCGGCGAACCGACCCGTTGACGTCATCCACCGTCTCCTTCAGGTCGAGGAACTTCAGCCGCGCCTTCGTCCCGCCCGGCAGCTCGGCCTCGACGGACTCGCCGACCGTAAGGTCGAACGTCCGATGAAGGACCAGGTCCTGCGGCGCGCCGGAGACGAGCAGCAGAAATGGGATTGCGAGAGGGCATCGTCGGAGCACGGGCGGACTCCTTCTACTTGAGTTCGTCCAGGCGGACTTCGACCCCGCCCTTGGCTTTGCTGGCGTCGGCCGCCTCCATGAACGCGAGGACGTCGAGCATCTCCTCGACCGAAACCGGCGGGGTGCCCGTTTTGAAGAACTTCACGATCTCGACGACGAGGTTGCCGTAGCCGTTCTTGGCTCCCTTCATCCCGAGCGAGGAGCGCTCGGCCTTCTCGCCGAAGACGGTCACGCCGTACTCCTTCCCGCCCTTCTTCATGCCGCGGAACGTGCCGACCCGGCCGCCCTTCCACTTCCCGACGACGACCATGTAGTCGCCGGAATCGACCCGGGTCACGCTCTCGCAGCCGGGGCCCATCACGCTGAAGAGGCCCTCGACGGCATGGACGCCGTACCAGAAGAGGTCGGGATGATGCGGCTCGGTGGAGAAGTGGCCGAACGACTCGCAGCCGATGATCTTACCGAGGTCCGGATCTTCCTTCGTCTTGACGATCGACTGGTAGAACCGGATGGAGGAGGCGCTGAAGAACGGCGTCCCGCTCTCCTTCGAGAGCCGGGCGATTTCGCGCCCGTCCTTCAGGCTCGCCGCGAGCGGCTTGTCGATGAACACCCGCTTCTTCGCCGCGAAGATCGGCCGGGCCTGCTCCAGGTGGGGACGGCCGTCGACGCTCTCGAGCAGCACGGCGTCGACTTTCGTGCAGAGCGCCTCGATCGAGTCGACGATCTCGACGCCCCACTTCTCCTGCAGCGTCTTCGTAAAGCCGTCCAGGCGTCCGATGCTGTCCTTGATGTCGGCGCTGCCCCCCTTGAACGCGGCGACGACCTTGCAGCCGGGGATGTGGTTCGCGTTCTTCGGGTCGTTGAGCAGCGACGTGAAGGCGACGACGTGCGACGTGTCGAGGCCGACGATGCCGACCTTGATGACCGGCTCGTCCTGAGGCACCGGCACGAGCAGCAGCAGCGCCAGTACGTACTTGACCATTGTCCTTACCTCCCTGCGATGGCCGTGTCGGCCAGTTTCGAAGAATCCATGTCCAGGTACAGCACGGCGCGGTCGTGGCGCCGCAGGATCGTCGCGGGGCAATCCGCGGAGATCGGCCCCTCGAGCGTCCGTTTCACGGCGGCCGCCTTCCGCGCCCCGGGCACCATGCAGTAGATCCAGGGCGCCGCGAGCAGCGTCGGAACGGTCAGCGTGATCGCGATCTTGGGGACGTCCTTCATGACAGGAAAGCATCCCTCGTTCACTTGTTGCTGCCGCGAAGCGTCGTCGATCTCGACCTTCTTCACCGCCTTTGGATCGGCGAAGTCGGCGTACGGCGGGTCGTTGTACGCCAGGTGCCCGTTCTCGCCGATGCCCATGCAGGTGATGTCGGGAGGCGACGCCTTCAGGAGCCCGGCGTAGCGGTCGCATTCCCCGTCGACGTCGCGGACCATGCCGTCGAGGTAGTGCACCTTACCGGGCTTGACCTTGTCGAAGAGGCGGTCGCGCAGCCACCGACCGAAGCTCTGGGGGGCCGTGCCGGGGAGCCCGATGAACTCGTCCATGTGGAACGCCGTGACGCCGGACCAGTCGATCCCCTTTTCCGCGAGGAGCGATTCGAGGAACTCGTTCTGCGACTGGGCCGCGGCGAAGATCATCGAGACGGGTTTTTTCGCCAGGAGCTCCCGCATCTTCCCGGCGACCGCGGCGCCTGCGGCCCGGCCGAGCGCCTGTTTGTCCGTGAAAACTCGGGCCTGAAGTTTGTCGACCTTCATGATCCGGACGGCATCGTCCATTCGGTGGGCTCCCAGTCCAGATCCCGCCCCGACTCTGATACGCCGCGAGGACCGGTAATTCACCACAAAGGCGGGAATAAAACAATTCAAATGGTAGGATTGGCCCCCATGAATTACCGAACGCTGGGACGGACCGGACTGAAGGTCTCCGAGGTCGGCTACGGCGCCTGGGGCATCGGCGCCAAGCAGTGGATCGGTGCGAGCGACGACGAGTCTACTCGCGCGCTCGACAAGGCCATCGACCTCGGTCTCAACTTCATCGACACGGCGCTCGCGTACGGCGACGGCCACAGCGAGCAGATCGTCGGCTCGGTGGTGCGCCGCCGGAAGGACAAGGTCTTCGTCGCCACGAAGATCCCGCCCAAGAACCGCAAGTGGCCGGCCTCGCCGTCGGTTCCCGTCCAGGACGTCTTCCCCGCCGACTACGTCGTCTCCTCCACCGAGCAGAGCCTCAAGAATCTCGGGCTGGAAGCGATCGACCTGCAGCAGCTCCACGTCTGGACCGACGAGTTCACCCGAGCGGGCGACTGGCTCTCCGCCGTGGAGAAGCTGAAGAAGCAGGGGAAGATCCGCCATTTCGGGATCTCGCTCGGGGAGCACACGCCCGACAACGGGCTTCAGGCCGTCGAATCGGGACTCGTCGACGCGGTCCAGGTCATCTACAACATCTTCGACCAGGGCCCCGAGGACCGCCTGTTCCCGCTCTGCCGAAAGCTGAACGTCGGCGTCCTTGCCCGCGTGCCGTTCGATGAGGGCGGCCTGACCGGCAAGGTGACGCCCGAAACGACCTTCCCCAAGGACGACTTCCGCAACTTCTACTTCAAGGGGGATCGCAAGCGGGAAGTCTTCGCCCGCACCCAGAAGATCGTGGCCGACCTCGGGATCCCCATGGACGGTCTTCCCGAGACGGCGCTGCGGTTCACCCTGAGCCACCCCGCGGTTTCGACGGTCATCCCCGGGATGCGTTCGGTGAAGAACGCCGAGGCCAACTGCCGGGCGGGCGACGGCGCGGGCCTGGCCGCCGTTCACATTTCGAAGCTACGTCCCCACCGCTGGATCCGTAACTACTACAGAGAATAGGCTATACTCTGGGAGTGGTGATGATGCTGCCCGCGGTTTTCGTCCTGGCGGCGCTGGCGCCGCAGGATGCTTACCTCCCCCTCAAGGACGGCACCCACTGGACGTACGTCGTCGAAGACGTGGGCGCGGAAGCGACCGAACCCGCGCGCGAGGTCGTCGCGGAGGTCGGCGGGGCCTCCGCCGCGGCCGACCCCGATTGGACGGCCGTCTCGAATTACCTGGGCTACCGCTCCTGCTGGCTCCGCGCCAACGCCGACGGAGTCGACCTCAAGATCGAAGCGAGGCCCCAGGCGCCGATCCTCACGATCCTCAAATCGTCGGCCAAGCCCGGCGAGACCTGGACCGGAACGCTCGGAAAGGAAACGCTGACGTTCACGATGCGCGGCGAGGAGACGATCGAGCGGGGCGACACCCGGATCAAGGCGCTGCACGTCGAGTTCACCGCAGCCGCGGAGAAGCACGCGGGCCACGCCCCGACGCGCGGCGACGTCTGGTTCGCCGCGGGCCTGGGCATCGTCAAGGCCCAGCTGACGACCGACCTCGACTGCCACACGGCGGCGACGAAGGTCTACAGCCTCAAGCCTTAGGCTTGGGGTGGATCTGGCAGCTTCCCCCCTCGCACACCCTTCCGAACCAGCGGTACCGGTTGCGGGCAATCCAGGCGTAGACCGGCCGCGCGAGCCACGCCGGCATCAGCGCCGCACCGAGCGCCAGCGGGAGCGGCGAGAGCCTCATGATCCGGAACCATCCCTCGTGGGCGCTGAAGACCTTCCCCTCCTCCACGACATGCATCGACCCCATGTAGGTTTTCGGATCCATGCCGGCCAGGAGGGCACGGGCTTCGTCGGTTTGGAGCGCGAGGAATCGCAGGGATCCGGCGGTGCGCCATTTCTCGAGGCGTTCCTTCGACCGCCTGCAGAGCACGCAGGTTGCGTCGTAGAGCACCGTCAGGGGAGCGCCGGCGCGCGGCCAGAGCGACGGCCACCACCGCGGTCCCTCCGCCTTCCGGATCCCCGCGATGATTTCGAATCCCGCGAACAGAACCGCCGCGGCGGCGAGCGCCCACGGCGTCCAGAGACCGGCCGCCGCAAGCGCCGCCACGGCCGCGGTCTCCCAGGGGTTCCGCAGCCATGCCCGGATCATTTGAAAAACTCCGCAAGCCGCACGTCGTTCTCGGCGGACACCCGCTCCGACCGGAGCGCCCGCCCCACGTCGAGTCCCAGGCTCTGCGCCTTTCGGAAGTCCTCGATCGCCATCACCGCATCTCCGCCGGACCAGGACAGCAGGCCCCTGCAGAAGTAAGACGACGCATAGTCGCGGTTGTGTTCGATCGCCTCGCCGAACAGTCGCCGCGCCTCGGCCCGGTTCCCCCGTTGCCGCTCGAAGAGAGCGAAGTTGTGGAGGGACTTGTAGTAATAGGGCGCGATCTCGACGGCCCGGCGAAACAACGCCTCCACCTCGCGCTCCGCGCCCCCCGTGCGGAGAAGCGAGATCGCGGTGTGGTTGAGCGCGTCGAGGTGGTGGGGCCGCAGCCGCAACGTCGCCCGCCCTTCCTCGATCGCGCCCTGGTACCGCTCCACGGCCGACAGCGTGAGGGAGAGCTCGTAGTGAGGACGCCACCAGTAGGGGTTCCGGTCGAGCGATTCCCGGAGCTTCGCTTCCCGCTCGGACGCCTTCGACGTCGACATCCCGGCCGAGAAGGCCCCGTCCCCCAGCCCGAGGGTCGCGGCCCACCACATGCCGAAGAAGGCGACGAACGCCGCGGCGGCCGGGAGCGCGACCCGTCCCTCGCGGGACCGCATCGAGGCCCTCCAGAGCCGCGGATCACCGATCAACTCGATCAGGCCGAGGAAGCTCCAGAACAGGACCGTATGGGACGTCTTCAGCGTGAGCGTGTTGAACACGCCGGCCACGAGGTACGCTGCGGCGCCGCCGCCCAGGCCCGCCAGTAATGCCGCCCGATCTGCGTCGGGCGCGACCTTCACGTAGTACCGCCACAGCCGGGCGGCCACGTACACCACCAGCAGCAGCGCGAGCAGTCCGGGCGCGCCGGTCTCGACCGCGACCTGGACCCAGCTCGAATGGGCGTCCTCGAGCTCCTTGAAGGCGTCCGTCACGTACTTGTGCGAGTACCGGAACTCCGCCTCGCTCCGGAACGGCGGATACTCGACGGCGAAATTGCCCGCGCCCCATCCCAGCACCGGCCGCGCCGCGGCCATCCGCAGGCCGCTCTTCCAGACCTCCGTCCGGAACCCCGCGGTCTCCATGCGCTCCGGAGAGACCTGACTCCTGCCCTGAAAGACGCCGAACGCCGTGAGCAGGACGAGCAGCGAAATGCCCGCGACCGCCGCTCCGCGGCGCACGTGCTTCGCGCCCATCGCCGCCGCCGCGATGCCGACCCCGACGACCCCTGCGACGAGGCCACCTCGCGATTCCGACAGCATCAGCATCGCGCCGAGCGCGGCCGCGGAGAGACCCGATAGCCACCGGCTCCAGACCGGGCCCGTTCGTGTGAACGCGACCGCGGCGGGCAGCAACATCGCGGCCAGCGCGCCCGCATAGTTGCCGTTCCCCTCCAGCGAGACGACCGGCTTGCCCATCGCGGCCTGTGCCACGCTGATCGCCCCGACGATGAGGCCGAGCACGGGGATCGCGGGCATCAGCGCGGTCGCCGACTCCCGGCTCACGACGCCGTTCCGGAGGCCGGCGAAGATTGCCAGGCCGGCGAAGAGGATCAGGATCGGCACCGCGGCGTCCGCGATCGTACGGGCGACGGTCAGCGACAGCAGGTGGGCTCCGAGAAGAAGGACCCCGGCGGTCCGAAGGGGCGCCGGGCCGGGAGGACGCTCGCCTCCGCGGGCGGCGCGAACGAACGCCGTCGCCAGCAGCGCGCAGGAGAGACCGAGAACGACGGGCAGGCGGAGCGCATCGAAGCCCGTGTCGGGCCACGCATAGAGAGGACACGCCAGCAGAAGAATGAAGGCCACGCCGGAGGCGCCGCGCATGGTCACAGCTTCGGGAATCGGAGTGCAAAGATCAAGCTAGACCGGAAGCCAGACCTTCACCCGGGTCCCCTTCCCCTCCTGGCTCTCCATCGTGATTTCGCCGTCGTGGGCCTGGACGATCTTGCGGGCGATCGCGAGGCCCATGCCGACGCCCTTGGGCTTGGTGCTGAAGAACGGATCGAACACGCGCGCGAGGTTTTCCCGGGAGACGCCGCAGCCGTCGTCGGATACCTCGACCAGCACGCCTTCGCGGCGCTCGGGCTCGGGGCCGCGCGCCGGCACGGCGCGGAACGCCACGTGGCCGATCTTCATGTTCTGCGTGAGGGAGTCCAGCGCGTTGATCCCCAGGTTGAGGAACACCTGCTTGAGCTTGTCCGGCGCGGCGCGGCAGATCATGGTCCTCGGGAACTCCTTCCGGAGCTCGACGTTGTGGTGACCGCGCGCCTCGAGCAGGAGCACCGTTTCGGCCAGCACGTCCGCCAGGTCGCACAGGCCCAGCTCGATCGGCTTGTCGTTCGCGTAGTCGAGGAACTCGCTGATGATCTCGTCGAGCCGGTCGCTCTCGCGGATCACCACGCTCAGCAGCTGGCGGTCGTCCTCGCGCGGGAGGCTGCTGGTCTGGAGCTCCTGGGCGGCGCCCCGGATCGAGGCGAGCGGATTCCGGATTTCGTGCGCCATGCCGGCGCTCATCTCCAGGAGCGCCTTGAACCGCTCGGCCCGGCGGGTCATGACCTCCATCTGGGTGCGGAGCGACAGGTCGTTGAGGATCGCGACGACGCCGCGCAGCGAGCCGGTCTCGCCGTCGCCGACGCTCGTGACGGCGATGCGCACGGGGCTGCCGTGGATCTGGATCTCCTGCGACACTCGCTCGCCGCCCCGCATCGCGCGGCGCAGGATCTCGGCGACCTCGCGCGGCAGGACCTGCTCGATCTGGCGCCCCCGGAAGTCCTCGCCGTCGCGGAGCCCCAGCAGCCTGGCGCCCGGGCCGTTGATGAACTGGACGCCGCCGAGCCGGTCGGCCGCCACGACGCCGCCCGCCATGTTCTGGAGGATTTCGTCGTTGAGGATGCGGACGCGACTGACCTCGGCGGTGAGCCGGCCGGCCAGCAGCGCCACGACGTGGAGCGAGACGGCGAAGAAGAACAGGAACGGCAGCATGAAGTTCCGGCGAGCCGCGTAGTCAGCCACGGTCCGGCGGTCGACGAACGGCAGCTGGAGGTTCCACTCCGGCTGAAGGAAGAAGAGGATCCAGACGACCGCGAGGATGATCGAGGCCGCGGAGGCCATGCCCACCGCCTGGCGGCTCCCCAGGATCATCGCCGCGGCGATGACCGTCCCGAAGTAGAGGAACGCGAAGAAGCCGTCGATGCCGGTGAGGTAGGCCAGCGCGCCGACGATCAGGATGTCGAGCGAGAGCTGCGCGGTCGCCAGTCCCCGCAGGGCGACGCCCGTGCGGGCGAGGATCAGGTAGACGAGATTGAGCAGGCACGCCGCCAGCAGGGTGTAGTACGGGGCGTACGTGCCGGGCTCCGGCCGCTCCGGCCAGCGGGCCAGCAGGATGGCGAAGACGCCGATGAGGGCGATCGCCAGACGGCCGAACATCAGCCACTTCAGGCGAGACTCCAGGAGGAGCCGATCGCCCGACGCCGACGGCCGCGACGCCACGGGGCCCCGCTAGTTCGACAGCTTCTGCTGGATCTGGATGATCGGCAGGAAGATCGACAGGACGATGAATCCTACGATCAAGCCCATCGTCGCGATCAGCAGCGGCTCGATCAGCGAGGTCAGCGCCTTGACGGTGGCGCGGACCTCCTGGTCGTAGAACTCGGCGATCTTCATGAGGAGCTTCTCGAGGGCGCCCGTCTTTTCGCCGATCGAGATCATGCGCGTCACCATCGGCGGGAACACTCGGGTGGCCGTCAGCGGATCGCCCAGCGTCTCGCCCTTGGAGACCGCGTCCTTCGCCTTGAGCACGGCCTCTTCCACGAGCACGTTGCCCGCGGTGGCCGCGACGATGTCGAGCGCACCCAGCATCGGGACGCCCGACTGGATGAGCGTGGCGAACGTACGCGAGAAGCGCGAGATGGCGACCTTCCGGAACAGCGGGCCGAACACCGGCGCGTGGAGCAGGAACCAGTGCCACTGGCGCATGCCCGGTTTCGTCCGGATGTAGAGCACGAAGGCCACGACGATCGTGATCGACACGCCCGTGACGGCGACGTACTGGTTGCGCAGCGCGTCGCTGATCTTCAGCAGGATCTCCGTCGGCGCCGGCAGCTGCTTCATTTCCATCTGCAGGAAGATCGTCTGGAACTTGGGCACGATGCCGACGACGAGGCCGACAGTGATCGACAGGATCAGGACCAGCGAGATGACCGGGTAGGTCATGGCGGCCTTGATTTCGCGCTTCAATTCCTCGACGGATTCCATGTAGTCCGCGAGGCGCTGCAGGATGACGTCCAGCTGGCCGGACGCTTCGCCGGCCTTGATCATGTTCACGTAGATCTTCGTGAAGAGCTTGGGATGCTCCGAGAGCGCGGTCGAGAAGTCGCTGCCCGCGCGGACGCGCTCGATGATCTTGTCGAGGGAGAGCTTGAAGCCCGGGTCGGACGCCTGCTCGTGGAGGATTTCGAGAGACTCGAGCAGCGGGATGCCGGCGCTGATCATCGTGGACAGCTGGCGCGTCATGACCGCGATGTCCTTCGTCTTGACGCGCGGACGCGGCGGTCCGAAGAGGCTGCTCTTCTTCGCCCCCTTCTGCTCGACCAGCGTGGAGACCGTGAGGTTCTTCTTCTTGAGCTCGGCCTGCGCCGCGCCCTTGTCGGCCGCCCGGATGACGGATTCGACTTTCTTGCCGTCAGGTCCCTTGGCGGTATATGCGAAAACGGCCATTCACGACCTCCTTGAGCTTGGGGAGATGACCCTAGTTTACCCCGCGAACCCGGGAGAATAAAGAATTAAGAATATAGAATGGGCGGGTTCCCTTGGAGGGCGCCTAGTCGTTCATCGTCATGCGCACCACCTCTTCGAGGGTGGTCCGGCCGCGCATGGCGTTGAGGAGGCCGCAGCGACGCAGGGTGAGCATGCCCTTGTTCTTCACGGCGAACGTCTTCATCTCCATCGCCGAGCGGCGCTCGATGATGAGTCGCTTGATGTCCTCGTCCACCGGCAGGGCTTCCAGGATCGCGAACCGGCCGCGGTAGCCGTTGGCGCACGACGAGCACCCGACGGCCCGCCAGAGCTTCGCGGTCTCGCGGTCCTCCTCGCGGAACCCGATCTTGAGCAGGTCCTCGAAGAGCGGCAGCGTCTCCACGGGCGCCTTGCAGCGGTCGCACAGCTTGCGGCAGAGACGCTGGGCGGCCACGAGGATCAGCGACGACGACACCATGAACGGGTCGATGCCCATGTCCACCAGTCGGGTGATGGAGCTGGGCGCGTCGTTCGTGTGGAGCGTGGAGAACACCAGGTGGCCCGTGATGGCGGCCTTCACCGCGATGTCCGCCGTCTCGAAGTCTCGGATTTCGCCGATCATGATCGTGTCCGGGTCCTGTCGCAGCAGGCTTCGGAGGGCGGCCGCGAACGTCAGGCCGCGCTTCACGTTGACCGGCACCTGGATGACGCCTTCGAGCTGGTATTCGACCGGGTCCTCGACCGTGCAGACGTTTTCTTCCGGATCGAGCACTTCGCGGAGCGACGCGTACAGCGTCGTCGACTTGCCCGAGCCCGTGGGGCCCGTCACCAGGAGCATGCCGTAGGAGGCCGCGAGCGCCTTGCGGAAGGCCGACTCGGCGTCGGGCTCGAAGCCCAGCTTCTCGATGCCGATGTTGAGGCTGGACGAGTCCAGGATGCGGAGCACCGCCTTTTCGCCGTGGATGGTCGGCAGGATCGACACGCGGAAGTCGACCTGGCGGCCCTCGTACTTCACCTGGAACTTGCCGTCCTGCGGGACGCGCCGCTCGGCGATGTCGAGGGACGACATGATCTTGATGCGCGAGATCATGGAGTTCGACATCGACTTCGGCGGCACCGCCTTCTGCTTGAGCACCTCGTCGAGGCTCTTGAGGACGCCGTCCATGCGGTAGCGGATGGAGAGCGTCTTCTCGTACGGTTCGATGTGGATGTCGCTCGCCTTCGACCGGAGGGCCTGGGCGATGATGTTGTTGACGATCTTGACGACGCCCGACTCACCCTTCTCGTCGCTGATGGCCGAGAGGTCGACGGTCTCGTCCTCCTGCTCCTTCTTCAGCTCGACCGACGTCCCGGCGCTCTCCTCCTCCAGGTCGCCCAGCAGCTTCTCCATCGTGGCGGCGTCCGGGTTGTACGCCTTCTGGATCGCCTTCCGGATCGCGCGCTCGCTGGAAACCACGGGGCGGAGGTCGCAGGTCGTCAGCGTCCGCACGTCGTCCAGCTTGAGGATGTCGAACGGATTGCCCACCGCCAGCGTGAGGACGTTGCCGATCTTCGACAGCGGCAGCACGCAGTAGTAGGTCGCGAGTTCCTGGTTGATGGCCTGGAGGGCATCCTCTTCGACCGTGGCCTTCTCGACGTCCACGGGCGGGATGTTGGTCTCCAGCGAGATCGCCGAGAGGTAGCCCATCTCGTCGATCATTTCCTTTTCGAGGAGCACGTCGGTGTAGGAGCGGTTCTCGCGGTCCGCGATCCCGGCGGCTTCCTCCGCCTTGGCCTCGTCCAGCACGCCGTGCTTCACGAGCACCTTGCGGATGCGCTGGTAGAACTTGTCGCGAATCGCCATGGCCTACTTCCTCACCTGGGTGGCGCCCGTCCCCGGCGCGCCCGGAGCCGCCGGCTTGGCGGCGACGGCGGGCTTCGCCCCCGGCTTGGCCGCGGCCTTCGAATCCTGCAGCTTGCCGTTGATCGGGACGTTCTTCTCGAGCGCGGACTGGACCTGGGACGAGGTGGCGACGTAGACGAAGATCTGCGAGTTGGAGACCTTCTCCAGCTTCTCGAAGACCTCCGGGCTCAGCACGTTGGAGATCGCGACCAGGATCGTCTTCCCGATCTTGTCCATGACGATGAACTGGTTCTGCCACATCAGCTCGGCGGGCACGGCCTGGACCCCGTCCTTGTTGATGCGGTACTTGGAGGCGTCGATGTACGGAAGGCCCGACTGCTTGACGATGGTGCGGGCGATGTCGACCTCGCTGACGAAGCCCATCAGGACGAGGACCTCGCCGAAGCCTTCACCGGTGGCGCGCTGGCGCCGGAGGGCCTCCTGGACCTGCTCTTCCCGGACGAGGCCCTCGTCGACGAGGATCTCGCCCATCTTCTTCCGGACCAGCTTGGCGATCTGCACCATCTCTAATTCTATTTCGACTTTCCGCTATCCGCGCTGGAAAGTCTTTTTCAGATCCTCGACGTCGCTCGAATACTGGCAGGCGTCTTCGAACGTCAGGTGTCCGGCCTTGTACACCTCGTACAGGGACTGATTCATGGTCTTCATCCCGATCTTTCCCGACACCTGAATGATGGAGTATACCTGATGGGCCTTGTTTTCGCGGATCAATGAGCGAACGGCGGGGTTCGCCAGCATGACCTCCGAGGTCAGCACCCGGCCCTTCCCGTTCGACTTCGGCACCAGCTGCTGGCAGAACACCGCGTTGAGCACGAACGACAGCTGCGTGCGGATCTGCTGCTGCTGGCCCTGGGGGAAGACGTCGACCACGCGGTTGATCGTCTGGACGGCGTCCGACGTGTGGAGCGTGGCGAAGGTCAGGTGGCCCGTTTCGGCGATCGTCAGCGCGGCTTCGATCGTCTCCATGTCTCGCATTTCGCCGATCAGCACCACGTCGGGGTCCTGTCGCAGCACGCGGCGGAGCGACTCCTTGAAGCCGTGGGAGTCCGTCCCGATTTCGCGCTGGTTGATGAGGCAGTTCTTGTTCTTGTGGACGAACTCGATCGGGTCCTCGATCGTCATGATGTGATAGTTGCCGGTGGTGTTGACGTAGTCGATCATCGCGGCGAGCGTCGTCGACTTGCCGCTGCCCGTAGCGCCGGTCACCAGGCAGAGGCCGCGCGGCTGGTCGCACAGCTGCGTGCAGACGGAGCGCGGCAGGCCCAGGTCTTCGAAGCCGCGGACGGCGTGCGGCACGAGGCGGAACACCGCGCCCACCGAGCCGCGCTGCAGGAACACGTTCGTGCGGAAGCGGCCCAGGTTGTCGACGCCGAACGAGAAGTCCAGCTCCATGTCCTTCTCGAACTTCGCGATCTGGTCCTCCGACAGCACGCCGTAGACCAGTTTCTGCGATTCTTCCTTGGTCAGCGTGTCGAATTCCGTCGGCATCAGCTTGCCGTCGATGCGGATCCGCGGCGGGGAGCCCGACGCGATGTGGAGGTCCGAGCCGCCGCGCTGCACCAGCAACTGCAGGAGTTCTTCGAGGCTGACCATGTTATTCCTCTTCCTCCACGGGTTTCTTCGCCTTGGCGATCACCGCCTCGGCCAGTTTGTGGGGCATCATGTCGTAGTGGGACGGCTCGATGGTGTAGGACCCCTCCCCGCCGGTCACCGACCGGAGCTGGGTCTCATAATCCATGATTTCCATCATGGGAATAGTAGCCCGTACTACCTGCATTTGCCCTTGAGAATCCATTCCTGCAATGCGACCGCGCCGGGAGTTGAGGTCCCCGGTTATATCTCCCATGAACTTTGAGGGCACCGTGATCTCGATGTTGACGATCGGCTCGAGGATGCAGGGCCGCGCTTTCGCGAACGCGTCCTTGAAGGCCTTCGATCCGGCCAGCTCGAACGACGCGGGGCCCGAGTCGACGTCGTGGTACGACCCGTCGTACACCTCCACCTCGACGTCCACCACGGGATAGCCCGCCACGACGCCCTTCTCGATCGTCTTGCGGATGCCCTTCTCGATCGCCGGGACGTACTGCTGGGGAATGCGCCCCTGCGTGATCGAGTCGGTGAACTTGAACCCCTCGCCGCGCGGCGTGGGCTTCAGCCGCAGGTAGACCTCCCCGTACTGGCCGTGGCCGCCCGACTGCTTCTTGTGCTTGTGGTGGCCTTCCGCCCCCTGGGCGATGGCCTCCTTGAGCGCGAGCTTCGGCGGATGGGTGATGACCTCGACGTGGAACTTCCGCTTGAGCCGCGCGAGGATGATTTCGACGTGCAGCTTCGAGCGGCCCGTGATCACCAGCTCGCCGGTTCCCGGGTCGCGCGAAAAATGGAAGGTCGGGTCGGAGTCGGCCATCTTGTGCATCGATTCCGACATGCGCGCCAGGTCCTGCTTGGTCTTCGGCTCCACGGCCTGCGAGACCATCGAGAGCGGGAATTCGTACTTGGGGTACTGCACGACGTGGTGGGGGTCGCAGACCGTGTCGCAGGTGTTGAGCTCATCCACCTTCGCGACGCAGACGATGTCGCCCGCGACGGCGACCGACGACGCGCGCTGGTCCTTGCCGAACAGCTTGAACATCGCGCCGATGCGGGCCGACTTGCCGGTCCGCTGGTTGAAGAGCGGCTGGTCGCTCGGAAGGGTGCCCGAGTAGATCCGCACGTACGAGAGTCGATGGACCACCGGGTCGGCGATGGATTTGAAGACCTGTCCGGAGAGCGGGCCGCCCGGAGCCCGTTCGACGTCGGCCTTCTTCTCGGGATCGGTCCCCTTCTTGGGAGGCTCGTCCATCGGGGACGGCGTGTACTTCGCGATGAAGTCCATGAATTCCGCGACGCCGACGTCCTTCTTGGCGGACGTGCAGAGGATCGGCACCAGGCGGCCCTGCGCGAACGCCTTGGGCAGCACCCCCGCAAGCGCCTCCGGGGTCACGACCTTGCCCTCGAGATATTCCTCGATGAGCTTGTCGTCCGCCTCCATCAGCTTCTCCCTCGCCTCGGAGGCGAGGGCCTGGAGGTCGGCCGGCGCGCCGTCGGGATTCGTGATCAGGCTGACGACGCTCTTGAACGCATCGCCCCAGCCGGCGGGCAACATGACCGGAACGCAGTCCTTGCCGAACTCCTCCCGGATCGAGTTGATCAGCTCGACGTAGTTGATGTTGTCCTGGTCCATCTTGTTGATGGAGATGACGCGGGCAACGCCGGCCTTCGTCGCCAGCTCCCACATCTTGCGGGTGTTGACGCGGATGCCGTCGACGGCGTTCACGCAGATCACCGCCGTCTCCGCGGCCTGGAGGCCGCAGATGGCCTCGCCCACGAAGTCCGGATAGCCGGGGGCGTCGAGGATGTTGATCTCGCGGCCCTGGACGTTGACGGACGCCACCGCCAGGTCGATCGAGTTCTTGCGCTCCTTCTCCTCCGGCTCGAAGTCGAAGACGCTGGTTCCGTCGTCCACGGACCCCAGGCGGCCTGTCGCCTTCGTTTTGAACAACATCGCCTCGGCGAGCGTGGTCTTGCCGGACGAGTTGTGGCCCACCAGGACGATGTTGCGGATGTCCTTGGTCTCGTACTTAGCCATCTGGATCCTCCGGTGGACGGGAATGGGGGGATGACCCGTCCGACGGCTGCTTTCCCCGCCCCCTGGGAGGCTGAGTTTTCAGTCCGTTTTCAATTGTAGTCCTGTCCCCCGGGGGCGTGTCAAGGGAACCACCCGTCGACCGGAAAAAGAAAAAAACCCGGGAGGCGGATTGCGCGCTCCCGGGTTTGTTCGGTGCGGATCCGGAATTACGGCTTGCCGATCACGATCTCGACGCGCCGGTTCTTCGACTTGTCGTTCGGGCTCTGCGGCTGGTTGTCCGCGTAGGCCTCGCAGACGAACCGGTGCGAGTCCACGTGGCCCTTCTCCACCAGGTAGTGGACGACGGCGTGGGCCCGCTCGAACGACAGCTCGTAGTTGCAGTGGTACTTGCCCTTGGTCTTCTTGATCGGGTCGCTGTCCGAATGTCCCTCCACGCGGATCAGCCCGCCCGAATGGTTCTTGCGGATGTAGGCGCCGATCTTGGCCATCGTCTTCTCGCCCGCGGGGCTCAGAGTCGACGAGCCGCTCGCGAAGAAGACGTCGCTCGGAAGGTTGATGACGGTGTCGTTGCCGCGCTTGCGGATGTCCATGCCCTCGGAATCCGCCGGGATCGGCGTGACCACCGGGGCCGGCGCCGGCGCGGGCCGGGCGGAGGTGCGGTTCTTCTCCAGAGCCTCGCAGCGGGCCTTCGTGGCCAGGAGCTCGGACTCCGTCAGCTCCTTCTGGCGCTGCAGGTCCTCCTGCTCGCGCGTGAGCTCGTCGATGCGCGCCTGGAGGTCGGGGCCGCCGGAGCAGCCGATGGCGGAAACGGCGGAGACGGCGAGCGCGAGGACGGCGAGGATTTTCTTCGACATGACTCTATTCCCCCTCTACAGACCTGGGAGCCCCAGCAACGGACTCCGTTCACCGTGGAGGTATATCGACCGAAGTGGGGAACGACTTGACGGAAACTATCGATTCAGGAACCAGTCGACGATGGCCTGGTTGAGGTTCATGTAGGCGGAGATCGCCGCATTGACGCCGCCGGGGACGAACAGCAGCGCGAGCGCGCCGATCGCCAGGAACGGGCCGAACGGGACGAACCCCATCCGGCGGGTCACGATCACCCGCCCCACCCCGAAGATCGCGCCGCACAGGCACGCGACCATCAGCGTGCAGAGCACGCCCCGCCACCCGAGAACCGCGCCGGCCATCCCCATGAACTTGACGTCGCCCAGCCCCATCGCGGTGTCCTCCCCCGCCGCCTCGACCCGCTTGCGGAAGAGGATCTTCCCCAGGATGCCGACGACGTAGATCACCCCGCCGCCCACCACGGCGCCGACGGCCGACGCCGTCAGCGCGGCGAAGTGGCCCGTCCGCAGCGCCGACGGCAGCGCGGTCCCCACGGCGGGAAGGTCCATCAAGCCCTGGGGATGGAGGAAGGGGAACGCGAAGCTGGCCGCCAGGCCGATCAGGATGCCCGAGAGCGAGACCTCGTCGGGGATGATCCGGAAGTCCAGGTCGACGAAGGTGCAGATCACCATCGCCGAGATGAACCAGGCGTCCACGGCGAAGCGCGCGGCCTGATCTCCCGGTCCCAGAGACGGCGACGCGTAGATCGCCCGCCAGCCGGCATAGAAGAACAGCGCGCCGGTCAGCAGCTCGACCGCGGCGTACCGGATCGAGATCGGGTTCTTGCAATGGCGGCACTTGCCGCCGAGCGCCAGCCAGCTGAAGACCGGGAGATTGTCGTACCACGCGATCCAGTTCAGGCACTTCGGGCAGCGCGACCGGGGCTTGACGATCGACATGCAGTGGCGCGGCAGCCGGAAGATGCAGACGTTGAGGAACGAGCCGATAATGAGGCCGAGGAGGCCCGAAAAGATGAAGAAGACCAGCTGCTGGGAGGGATGCATGATCCCTATTCTAACGCCGGGACGCCGCCCGCGTTCGGGAAGTTGGCCCTACTCCGGCTTCATCGAGACGCCGAGCTGGCCGAGCTTCTTCCGGATCTCCTTGATCGACGTCACGCCGAGGTTCTTGCTCTTGAGGAGATCCTTCTCGGTCCGCTTCAGCAGGTCGCCGACGGTCACCAGGCTCATCTTCTCGTAGACCTTGCGGATGCGGCCCGACCACTCGAAGTCGCTCAGGTTCTTCTTGAGCGTCTCCTCGCTGACGGGGCCGTCGGTCACGACGGGCGCCTCTTCCGCGGCCGGCTCGACGATGCCACCGGGGCCGCTGGCGGACGCCAGGCTGAGGCCCTTGGAGCTCAGGAACTCCTTGAGCTCGCGCAGCGACGTGCGGCCAAAGTTCGGGATCTGGAGCAGGTCTTCCTCGCTCTTGGCGACCAGGTCGCCGAGGCTGTTGACGCCGAGCTTCTGGAGCGCCGTGCGGACGCGCGGCGAGAACGAAATCTCCGCGACGGGCTGGCCGAGGATTTGGGCGACCTTCGCCTCGCGGCGCGCCGCGTCCTCGTCGTAGAACATCGTGAGCGACGCCTGGGCGTCCTTGAGGTACAACTCCGCCCGGCCGTGGCCCGGGAAGTAGTCGATGACCGACTGGTAGCACTGGATCGCCCGCTCGTACTCTCCGCGATCCTCGTACATCACGCCCAGGTTCATCACCGTGTTGATGTGCATGGGCCGCAGCTTGCGGAGCTGCTCGTAGATCTCGAGGGCGCGCGAATCCTCGCCCGTGAGGTCCATGATGTACGCAAGGCGGAACAGGGAGGGCGGATGGCCCGGCTCGATCTCGAGCGCCTTCTCGTAGGACTTCATCGCCTCGTCGTGGTAGCCCTGGAGGTCGGCGAGCAGCCCCTTGAGATAGAGGCCGGTCGCCCCTTCCTTCTTGAGAAGCTTGTCGACGTGCGTCTCGGCTTCGTCGTACTTCCCGGCCCGGATCTTCGCCTCGCAGTACGCGGCGGAGATGTGGAGATCGGACGCATCGGCCTCGCTCGCCTCCTTGAGCGCCGCGAGCGCGTCGTGCGGACGGCCGGCCTCGAGGTAGCTCACGCCCAGGACGTACGACTTCTCCTTGCTGGCGCGCGCCGGCTCGAGGACCTTGATCGCGTCCTCGGACTGCCCGAGCAGCCACTTGCCGGTGCCCTTGCGGACCTCGGCCTTGTTCTCGCTCGAGAGCGACTTGGCGACCTTCGGCCCGAACTCCGCCAGCAGCTCTTCGAGCTGGCTGCGCACGTCCACGTGGCAGTGGACTTCGCGCCGGACTTCGTGGAGCCGGTCGGTGGAAAGGTCCTCGGTGGTGAGGACTTCCTTCACGTCGAGGGTCGGAGCCGCTTCAGCCATGCTGTCTCCAGAGTCAAAAAAGAGAGGGAACTCTTATAGCGGAACAGCGATTCCCAGTCAACTGCAAGTACGAGGTCCCCGGGACCAGGCACCCGGAGGGTCCCTTGGGGCCTATTCCTTCGGTTTGACCAGCCGCACCGATGCGGCCCGGAGCACCTTCCCGTCAAAGAGCCAGCCCCGGCGCACCTCCTCGAGCTGCGTGCCCCCCTGCTCCATCGCCACGGCGTCGTGGTAGAGCGGATCGAACGTCTTCCCTGCGGTCTCGATCGGCGTCACGCCCGTCTTGGCCAGCACCCGGAGGAACTCCTTCTCCAGGATGCGCACCGCCTCGAGCAGCTTCGGATCCTCGAATTTCGCCATCGAGAAGCCGTCGAGCGCCGGCAGGAGCTCCCGCACGAAGCCCTCGAGGGCCTGGCGGTTCCAGTCCGCCTTGTCGCGGCGCACGCGGTCTTGATAGTTGATGAAGTCCGCCTTCGCCCGCCGCGCGAGCTCGAGATACTCGTCGGCCTTCACCTTCCACGACGCGGCTTCGGCGGCCGGGTCGAGCGGTTTTGCCTCCGCCGCGGCCGAGCCGTTGTCGGCCTTCGCCGCCGGATCCGGATTCGGTTTCTCGTCGCTCATGGCCCGAAGAATTTCTCCCAGAGGTTTTTCTTGCCCGACTGCTCCTGCTCGATCTTCGCGAATTCCGCCAGGAGCTCCTCTTGGCGCTTCGTCAGCTTGGTCGGGACGCTGACGACGATCCGCACGATCTGGTCCCCCCGCCCGCGGCCGTTCACGCCCGTCACGCCCAGCCCGCGCATCCGCAGCAGCGCCCCGCTCGCCGTCCCCTTCGGGACCTTGAGCAGGCTCTTGCCCTGCAACGTGGGCACCTCGATCTCCGCCCCCATCGCCGCCTGGGCGAAGCTCAGCGGAATCTCGCAGACGACGTCGTTCTCGTGCCGCTGGAAGAACTCGTGCTCCCGCACGTAGATGTCGCAGTACAGGTCGCCCGGCGCACCGCCGTCGCGCGACGCCTCGCCCTGGCCCGAGACGCGCATCCGCGTCCCGTTCTCGATCCCGGCCGGGATCGTCACCTCGATCTCCCGCTTCTGCCGGACCAGCCCCTGCCCCCGGCAGGTCGCGCAGGGAGACGAGATCTTCGTCCCCGCCCCGCCGCACGCGGGACACGCCGACTGGAGCATGAAGAAGCCGGCGTTCCGCGCCACCACGCCGCGGCCGCCGCACGACGTGCAGGACGTCGGCGACGTCCCCGGCTTCGCGCCCGAGCCGCTGCACGTGGCGCACCGCTCGTGGCGGTTGAGCTCGATCGTCTTCTTGGTGCCGAGCGCCGCTTCCTTGAAGTCGATCTCGAACTCGACCCGGAGGCTCGCGCCGCGCTGCGGTCCGCGCTTCTGGCCGCGGCTCACCCCGAAGAAGTCGCCGAACGGCGAATCGGAGCCGCCGAAGATGTCCCCGAACGCCTCGAAGATGTCCTGGAAGCTCGCGGTCTGGAAGTCGCGCTGAGCGTGGCCCCGCAGCCCCTCGTGGCCGTACTGGTCGTAGAGCGGGCGCTTCTTCTCGTCGGAAAGGACGTCGTACGCCTCGGAGATCGCCTTGAACTTCGCTTCCGCTTCCTTGTTGTCCGGGTTGCGGTCGGGATGGTACTTCAGCGCGAGCTTGCGGTACGCCGAGCGGATCTCCTCCGTCGTGGCCTTCCGCTCGACTCCCAGAAGCTCGTAGTAATCCTGCTTTCTTTCATCCACGCGGGACCTACTTCACTGCGCCGGCGACCTTCTTCTTGTTTTCCTTCAGCTCGACGATCACCGTCTTCGACGTCAGCAGCAGCGACGTCACGCTCGCCGCGTTCTGCAGCGCCGTCCGCGTCACCTTCGCCGCGTCGATCACGCCCGCCTCGATCAGGTCGCCCCACTCGCCGTTGCCGGCGTTCAGGCCGATGTTGCCGCCCTTCTCGCGCGTCTCGGCGACCACCATCGACGGATCGAAGCCGGCGTTCGACGCGATCGTCGCCATCGGCGCCTCGAGCGCCTTCGCGATCACCTTCGCGCCCAGCGCCTCGTCGTCCTCGAGCCCGAGCTTGGCGATCGCGTCGCCCGCGCGGAGCGAGGCGAGGCCGCCGCCGGGGACGATGCCCTCCTGCGCCGCCGCGCGCGCCGCGTGCACGGCGTCGTCCACGCGGAACTTCCGCTCCTTCATCTCCGCCTCGGTGGCGCCGCCGACCTTGAGGATCGCGACGCCGCCGGTGAGCTTCGCCATCCGCTCCTCGTACTTCTCCTTGTCGTACTCGCTCGTCGTCTTCTTGATCGACGTGCGGAGCTCCTCGATGCGCTGCTCGATCTGTTTCTTGTCCCCGCCGCCGCCGACGATCGTGCACTTCTCCTTCTCGACCTTCACGCGCGTCGCGGTGCCGAGGTCGGTGAGCTTCAGCGTGTCGAGCCGGACCCCGAGGTCCTCCGTCACGACGTTGCCGCCCGTGAGGATCGCCATGTCCTGCAGCATTGCCTTGCGCCGGTCGCCGAATGCCGGCGCCTTGACGGCCACGGCCTGCAGCATGCCGCGCAGGCGGTTGACGACCAGCGCCGCCAGCGCCTCGCCTTCCACGTCCTCGCAGACGATCACCAGGGGACGGCCCGACTGCACCACCTGCTCCAGGAGCGGAACGAACTCCTTGAGGTTGGAGATCTTCCGGTCGCAGAGCAGGATCAGCGGATCGTCGTACTCGGCGCTCAGCGTCTCCGGCTTGTTCACGAAGTACGGGGAGATGTAGCCCTTGTCGAACTGGAGGCCTTCGACGAGCTCGATCGACGTCTGGTAGCTCTTGGACTCCTCGACCGTGACGACGCCTTCCTTGCCCACCTTCTCCATGGCCTTCGCCACGAGGTCGGCGACCGTCTGGTCGCCGTGGGCGGCGATGAGCGCGATGTTGCGGTAGTCCTCGGTGGTCTTCACCGGACGGGCCATCTTCTTGATCGCGGCGACGGCGGCCTCGACGGCCTTGTCCATGCCGCGCTTCACGAGCGCCGGGTTGGCTCCGGCCGTGATCAGCTTCAGCCCTTCCGCGTAGATCGCCTCGGCCAGGACCGCCGACGTGGTCGTGCCGTCGCCCGCCACGTCGTTCGTCTTGTCCGCCGCGGCGTTCGCCATCTTGGCGCCGACGTTCTCGAACGGATCGGAGAGCTCGATCTCCTTCGAGACCGTCACCCCGTCCTTCGTCGCCTGCGGCGTGCCGCCCTTGCGCTCGTAGATCACGTTGCGGCCGCTGGGGCCGAGCGTGACCTTCACCGCGCCCGCAAGCTTCCGGATGCCCGCCAGCACCTTGCGCCGGGCCTCGTCGTCGAACATCATCTGCTTCGCCATGGCGTTCTCTTCTCCGCTTGCCCTGTCGTTACCCGATGACGGCCAGGATCTCGCTCTCCTGGATGATCTTGAGCTCCTTGCCGTCGACCTTGACGTCGGAGCCGCCGTACTTCGAGTAGATCACGATGTCTCCGACCTCGACGGCGGGCTTGATCACCCGGCCGTTGGGGAGCAGCCGGCCGCTGCCGACCGCCAGGACCTCGCCCTGCGTCGACTTCTCCTTGGCCGTGTCCGGGAGCAGGATGCCGCCCGCCGTCTTCTCCTCGGCCTCGAGCGGCTTGATCACGATGTGATCGCTGAGGGGCTTGAGCTTCATGGGAATCCTCCGTTATCGATTCTTATCCGGCCATGTCAGGGTAGCCCGCCTCGCCGGCGCCCGCGGGGATCACGGCCGGCTCGGGGATGTCGGTCACCATCGCCTCGGTCGTGAGCAGCAGGCCCGAGACGCTCGCCGCGTTGATGAGCGCGTGGCGCGTCACCTTCACGGGGTCGAGGATGCCCGCCTTCTTGAGGTCGCCGAACTCGCCCGTCTCGGCGTTGAAGCCGAGCGCGCCCGAGCCCGACAGGATCTTGCGGACCGCGAGCGACGGATCGTAGCCCGCGTTCTCCGCGATGACCCGCAGCGGCTTCTCGATCGCCTTGCGGACGATGTCGACGCCGATCTTCTCGTCGTCGTCGGCCTTCACCGAATCGAGCGCCTTGGCCGCCCGCAGCAGCGCCACGCCGCCGCCGGGGACGATGCCTTCCTCGAGCGCCGCGCGCACGGAGTGGAGCGCGTCCTCGACGCGCTTCTTGCGCTCCTTGAGCTCGGTCTCGGTCGCGGCCCCGACGTTGATCACCGCGACGCCGCCGGAGAGGCGCGAGAGCCGCTCCGTCAGCTTCTCCTTGTCGTAGTCCGACTCGCTCGTCTCCAGCTCCGCCCGGATCTGGGCGCAGCGGCCTTCGATCGCCTTCTTGTCGCCCGCGCCGCCGAGGATCGTGCAGTAGTCGGCGTCGACGATGACCTTCTTCGCTCGGCCGAGGATCGAGGTGTCGGCCTTCTGGAGCTCGATGCCCAGGTCCTTGAAGACGGGCTGCGCGCCGGTCAGGATGCCGATGTCCTCGAGCATCGCCTTGCGGCGGTCGCCGTAGCCGGGCGCCTTCACCGCGCACGCCTGGAAGACGCCGCGCAGCTTGTTCACGACGAGCGTCGCGAGCGCCTCGCCCTCGACGTCCTCCGCGATCACGAGCAGCGGCCGCTTTTCGGCGGCGATCTTCTCGAGCAGCGGGACGATCTGCGACGCCGGCGAGAGCTTCTCTTCGAAGAGGAAGATGAAGGGATTCTCGAGGACGCACTCCACCGACGCGGGATTGGTCACGAAGTGCGGAGAGAGGAAGCCGCGGTCGAACTGCATGCCTTCGACAATCTTGATCTCGGTCTGGATGCCCTTGCCCTCTTCGACCGAGATGGCGCCTTCCTTGCCGACCTTGGAGAAGGCCGTGGCGAGCATCTCGCCGACCGCGGCATCGCTGCCCGCGGCGAGCGTGCCGATCTGCTGGAGGACATCCTTGTCCTTCACGTCGAGCGGCTCCGCGACCTTCTTGAGCTGTTCGGAGATCGCCTCGGCCGCCCGCTTGATGCCGCGCGAGAGCGCGATGGGATTGCCGCCGGCGGTGACGATCCGGAGGCCTTCGATGAAGATGGCCTCGGCGAGCACCGCGGACGTGGTCGTCCCGTCGCCCGCCTGGTCGCTCGTCTTGGAGGCCGCCTCCTTGATCATCTTGGCGGCCATGTTCTCGTAGGGATCGGTGAGCTCGACTTCCTCGCAGACGGAGACGCCGTCCTTGGTGACGGTCGGCGCGCCCCACGATTTGTCGATCACCACGGTGCGTCCCCGGGGCCCCAGCGTGGGCCGGACGGCGTCGGCGACCTTCTGGACCCCCTTACGGAGGGCCTCGCGCGCGGCCTGATCAAAGAGGAGCTGCTTCGGCATGGATCGTCTCCGACAGTATTAGACAGGGGTAGGATTGCAAAGCCTGTGCCAATCCCCCCGGCGAGGGTCGATGTAAACCCTTGAAAGCCGGGGTATTAAAACGGCGGCGAGAGGTGCCGTCAAGGGTAATGTCAGAGTGGCAGCACCCGCCGGTGAGAAAGGCAGCCGGAAGAGGATCTAATTAGAGCAGATCCGGGTTCTCCAGGACGAACTTTTTGAGGGCCCCCTCGAGGCGGGTGTCGGTGTCGAACCGGCCCGCTTCGATCATCTTCTTCACCTCGGCGACCCGCTCGGTCCGCACCTGCGGCATCGCGAGGGCCTTGGCGACCATTCCCGCCTTCTGCGAGAGCTGGACCTTGTCCGCCGACGAAGCGCCGGACGTGGTGGTGGAAGGCGTGACGCGCGAGATCTTGCTCGGCCCGTGAATCCGGCCGGGCCCGCCGACTCCATCGGTCTTCCCGATGTCCATAGGATGTCTCCCTTTACACAACCCCTCGAATCGCCAGGACTGCTGACAGTCCCCCGGAGCTTGGCGTCCCCTGACGCCACAATTTTTATCGGCGGTCCTTGACTTTTCCTGCACTTTAATTTCGACGTCGGCCGTCGTTTTCCGAGGTATGTCTTGACCCGCCCCACCGGGCGCACTACAATCGCCGCCGACGTCAGAGGAGCGATGAGTATGTCGAAGTTCTTAGCCGCGATCTTCGTGCTCGGACTCTCGTCCTTCGCGCTCGCGCAGGACCTGTCCTCCGAGGAGCGCGAGCGCGTCCTCGAGCAGCTGCGCACTCGCAAGAAGCAGCACGTCGAGGCGCAGGACGGCGACGGCGAACTCAAGGCCCGCATCCTCGAGAAAGTCCGCGAAAAGCTGCTGGCCGACCGCGCGGCGCTGATGAAGCGCATCGAGCGGATCATCGACGAGGAGCTCGGCAAGCCCGGCCCCGCCGCGAAGGCGCCCGCGACGCAGGACGGCGACCTGAAGGAAATCGAGCGGAAGATGCGGATCCTCGAGGAGGAGAAGGAGAAGCTCGCGGCGGACATGGCGAAGGCCAAGCGCTACGCCGCCGACAACGCGCTCCGCGAGGAGGCGAAGAAGGAAGGACCGCACGACGCGCAGGAAGCGCAGGAGATGTTCGAGAACGCGCTGGAGCTGCACGACAAAGACAAGAACTACCGCGAGGCCATCAAGCTGTTCAAGCGCATCTATTACAATTATCCGAAGTCGCGCATCGGCTCGATCTCGGCCTACAACGTCGCCTGCGGCTACGCGCTCGCGGGCAGCAAGGAAGAGGCGATCGATTGGCTGGAGTATTCCGTCAAAGGCGGGTATAACGATTTCGATCATCTGCGGAAGGATTCTGATCTCGACAGCCTCCGCAACGAAAAGCGGTATAAGAAACTGCTCACGGACCGTTAGCACATCTCATCGGGGCGTGGCTCAGCCTGGCTAGAGCGCCTGGTTCGGGACCAGGAGGTCGCAGGTTCAAATCCTGTCGCCCCGACCATCCTTCGCTCGCCTGAGCGTAGCGAAGGAAAGCGAAGGATGGTCCTCCGAAGCTCCACCCCCAGACGCAAGAGCGAAGGAGGACCACGGCGAGCTACGGACGATGGCTCCCTGTAACGAGTCCGCTTCCCTGCGGTCTATGTAGGACGGCAATGGACGACGACCGACGCGGCCAGCTCACCGGCATGATCACCCCGCTGCGCCTCATCTTCTGGGGCGGCCTCCTGTGCCTCATCGACATCACGTTTTCGCAGAAGGTCAACGGCAGCGGCTTCAAGTTCGACCTGCTCGACGACTTTCTCGGCATGCTCCTCATCACCACCGGCGTCTTCCGCCTCAGCCGCTTCACCGCCTCGCGCAACTACGACAAGGGAATGGCATACGTCAAAGTCGTCGCCGTCCTGTCGACGTTCAAGGCGCTGCTGGACCACTGGGTCTTCCCCACGCCCCACGTCTGGGATCTCTTCTGGACCTTCTTCTCCATCGCCGAGCTCGCGGCCATCGTCCTGTTCTGTTCCTTGATGCACCTGCTCTGCCGCGTCCATCAGCTCGACTGGCCCGCCAGGAGCTGGAAGACCACCACGATGACATTCGTGATCGTGTATGCGATTCCGCTGGGACTCTTCTACTCCGCCAGCCTGATCGCGATGATGACCGGCAAGTCGTTCCACGTCAACCTGGGGCCGTGGGCGCTCCTGCTCATCCCCGGGTTCGCCGTTCCTCGCCTCGACCTCGCGCATGGCCCGCGCGGCCGGCCGCTGCTGATGCGAGATCTCCATCGCTCGTGCAAACAGGATTTCGGTCACGATGCGGTGTCCAATCGCCAAGGAATGGAAGACCCTCTTAGCCTTGCAATTGCCGGACGCAAAGCGTAAAAGGGGGTCAGGGGCGTCCGACCATAGGGGATCTGGGAACTGGGAGGAACCGATGCTGACGCTGATTCTCAAGGAAGGCGCCGGACCCGTCACTCTTCAGCTGTCCGAGGACGTCATCTCGATCGGCCGCTCCAAGGAAAACAACGTCGTTCTCAAGAACATCAAGGCGTCGCGCCGCCACGCCCGCATCGAGCGCATCGGCGCCACCTACCAGATCACCGACCTCGGCTCCGGCAACGGCACCAAGGTCAACGGCAAGAAGATCGACTTCCAGGCCCTCAACAAGGGCGACGAGATCGCCATCGGCGACGCCCGCCTCACCCTCAAGGCCATCGACGACGGCCCCGACGCGCTGGAGGCCGACGACGACATCAAGATCTCCGACGACACGGACGACAAGCTCGACCTGGTCGACGAGCCGGAGTCCGAGACCGAGAAGATCGAGTGGAGCGAAGCCGAGACCGAAGTGCAGGCGCCCGCCGTCAAGAAGCCGACCCCCGCGGCGAAGCCCGCGCCCAAGGGCCTCCCGACCAGGCCCGGCCTCGCCAAGCCCGGCGCCGCCGCCGCGCCCGCGAAGCCCGGCCTCAAGCGGCCGCTCGGCCCCGGCAAGAAATAGCTAGGACGCCTTCCACGTTTCGGCGAATCGCGCCGCCTGCTCGCGGAACCAGTCCCAATTTCCCGCCGCCACCTGCCTGGGGTCGAAGAGCGGACTGCCCACGCCGACCGCGTCCGCGCCCGCCTTCTTGAACGCCGGCAGCGTCTCCACGGTCACGCCGCCCGTCGGCATCAGCGGGATCTCCGGGAACGGCGCCTTCACGGCCTTGAGATGGCCGGGGCCGAGCTGGTCGGCCGGGAAGACCTTCACCATCATCGCGCCCAGACGCCACGCGGACAGGATCTCCGTCGGCGTCATCGCGCCGGGCATCACCGGCACCTTGCGCTGCACGCAGGCCGCGATGACGTCGGTCACGACCGCCGGCGTCACGATGAACGACGCCCCCGCCGCCAGCGCCTGGTCGAGCGCCGCCAGCGTGGTCACCGTCCCCGCGCCGACGTTGCCCCGGTCCCCCATCAGCTCCTTCGCGAGCTTGATCAGGTCCGTCGCGCCCTCCGAGTTCATCGTGACTTCGACGTTGCAGAGGCCGCCCGCCATCGACGCCGGCACGAGCTTCTCCACCGCGTCCTTCTTGAAGAAGCGGAGGATGCCGACGACCGGCAGTTTCTGGAAGAGGTCGGGGTTGAACGCGCTGCCCATGTCAGGATCTCCCGGAAAGGATTCGTTGCAGCAGAACCTGCTGGCCCAGAACGCACAGCATCTCCGAATCGACGCAGCGGAGCCGCGGACCGAATTCCAGCGCCTCGGCCGCCGCGGCGTAGGAGGTCCGCAGCCGTTCGCCGGCCGCGACCACCACGGGGACGTCGGAGCCGCGGAGCGACGAGAGCTCCGTCCCGATCAGCAGCCCGCTCAGGAACGAGGTGTTCGACGGCACGCTCTTCTTGTCGATCACCTGCCGCGTCCGCACCCGGAAGAGCGTCGACGACAGCGGGCGCCGGATCGACTCCTCGACGCCTTCGAGGAACGCCGGGCGATCGAACGCCGCGGCGGGATCCGTCGAATGACGCAGCACGCTCTGGCGCGAGAGGACGTCGAAGAGCTCGCCGGTCATGTAGGTGCGGAAGGTCGCGATGCCGCCCGGGTTGACGTCCAGGTGCTTCGAGTGGGTTCCCGGCAGGACGAACACCGACTCGAACGCCATCTCCCGCCCCAGCGTCGCCACCAGGCCGAGCGTCTCGGTTTCCTCGCCCCGCAGGATCTCGGTCTCGCTCCGCAGGCCGGAGATCAGGTAGACGCGGCCGTCCACCTTTTCCCAGACGGCGTCCCGGCCATCCAGCGAGAACGGCAGCTTCGCGTACGGCAGTTCCTTCCAGCCGATCGACGAGCTCGCCATGCCCGAGACCACGACCGGCGCGTCGGCGGGCGCTTTCAGCTGTTCCAGGCCCTTCGCGAGCGTCGACCGGAACGCCTCCGCGCGGTCGCCGGGCTGCGCCGCGAGCTTCGCGGTCCCTTCGTCGGTGCGGACCTCCCCCTTCACCGCCCCCTGCTCCACGAGCCGCAGGCGGAAGTTGGACGTGCCCCAGTCCCCGCTGACGAAGTTCATGCCGGACACTATATCGCGGCCAAAACAAAAAGGCCCCCCATTTTCCGCAGGGGGAATTCCGGTCCGTGTCGTGCGTTATGCGGATGGTTGAGAAGGAGTGGGCCATGGACAACCCGGTCAAGCAAAGCGGAACCCTCGACAGTCTGGATCGGTTCGGCATCGCCTTCGAGGGGCTCATTCCGACGATGGAAGGCTGGGCCATCGGCTTCCGCTGCCTGACGTGCGACCATGTCTGGACCGCCATGCGGTCCGGCGCCGACTTCCAGAAGGAAGCCACGCAGTGCCCCCGCACGTCGACCTCGAAGAAACACACCGGCGGCGGGAAGCCCGGCAAGAAGTCCTGAGTTCCGGATTTGCCGCAGAGACCACCTGGGGAATCTCGGTGGTCTCCGTGTCTGTGGGGTGTTCTTCAGCGGCGCTCGACGGTGGATGCCACCAGCGGCCGCGTGGACCGCTTGAGGAACAGGATCGCGAAGCAGGTGTCCCAGGTCGGCTTGATGAAGTGGCTCTTGTCCCACGACCCGTCGCCCTTCTGCGCGCTCAACAGCACCTTGTACCCGTCCAGGTACCAGTCGTGCTTCCCGATGAACGTGGTGTCGTAGAGCAGCCCCGCCCGTTCGAGCGCATAGAGGTAGTAATAGAGCCAACCGTCGTCGACCGGCGCGATCTCGCACGGCCCGATGTTCTGCGTCACCGAATAATTCACGTCGAGCCAGGCGAGCCCGTCGATGACCGCCCGGTCCTGTTTCCAGCTCTTCCCCAGGATGTAGTTGTAGATGCACAGAGCGCCGACCGCGCCCGCGGTCATCGACCCGTACGCCGGCCCGTTCTTCCCGCAGGGCTCGCCTTCGGCGTAGCACCAGCCGAAGGCCTGCTTCCCGCCCGACGCGACGCCCTTGGTCTTCAGCTCCGTCCGCTGGGTGTCGGCCCAGTACTTGCGGCACTGCTCGATCGTGTCCTTCGGGAAGACGATCCCGGCGTCGTGGCACGCCCGGATCCCCAGCGCGCCGTACTGCGAGTTGGAGTTGTCGCTTCGCTGGGTGTCGACGCCGTCCCGCGTCTTCTTCAGCGTGATCTTCTTCACGACCTCCGGCTTGATCTTCACGTCGGGATTGATGGCCGGCGGCGGCTTGTTCGAGGACGCGATGCTCTTCTTCACCGGCTCGCCCCCGCCGGGAGCGGCCGACGTCGCCTCGCCGTAGCTGAAGCCGCCGTTCTTCTTGATGTTGTCCAGGAGGAACTGGCCGCACTGCGCGATCCTGTCCTGGTACTTCACCCGGTCGATCTCCTCGAGCGACATCGCGAGGAGCGTGACCTTGTAGGTCTTCTCGAGCTTCCGTTCCAGGCACTTCGTGAGCAGCGCCTGGAAGGCCGCGTCGTTTTCGGGAACGCCGCCGTGGACGAACGTCAGCAGCTTGAGCTCGTCGGAATCCCCCGCGACCGACGCCTCGACCGGCGAGTCGGACGTCTTCAAGAAGTTGATGCCGCGGGCGATGGCCTGCTCGACCTTGACCTGGTTGACTTCGGAGTTGATCTTGAAGCCGCCCTTGGGATCTTGAGCATAGACGGGAAGAAGAACGACCAGGGAGAACGCCAGAGTACGGCTCATGCGTGCACAATCCCTCCGGCTCGCGGCAGGCATCATACCTTATGACACCGGAGGGAAGCCAGTTTAGCGCGTTGAGATGGCGGCACGTTCCGCGGGGGCCGCAGAGGATTCGATCCGCCGGATCATGACGTCCAGCCGGTCGGCGAGACTGCGGGCGTCCGAGTCGAAATCGTGGAGGAATGCCTCGCCCAGGTAGGCTTCCAGCAGATTCCGCTTCCCCGTCTCGAACGGCTGATCCGCAGTCAGCGACTCGTGGATGAAGCGCGCCCAGTCCCGGAGATCCCGGAGCCGCCGCAGGACGTGGACCCGGTCGGCCTGCACGATGGTGCTCATGGCTGCTCTCTCCGACTGCTGCCTTCTAGGACACTTGAGCGGTCCCCGAATGCACCGAAAACCGCCGGCCCCTTCCCCATCCTGCTTCACCCCCGACCGATGGGGAACCCTATGGGTAAAGTTCCGTTTCCCGTCCCTCCGTCACTCGAAATCGGAAAGGTCTCAGCGGGAGAACTCCGTCGTCCACGACTCGAGGTACGCCCGGAATTGTCGGTGATTCTCGCATTCCCCCAGAAACACGTCCATCCGGCCTAACGCCGTCCGTCGATCCTCCCGGTATCGCTCCTCGATGTCGGCCTGGATCCGCTGGAGCTCCTGATCGGAGAGATCGACGGGATAGCTCGCGAACTCCCGACCCGACGCCAACTGGAGCCTCTCGAGCTCCGCCCGCACAACTTCCCGCGTGGCGTCGAATGCCTCGGCCGTCGCGGCATCGAACTCCAGGAACCGGGCGGTCGTTTCCATGACGGCCTTCCGGTAGCCGCCCTCGCCCATTCGGTCCCGCGCTCTCGAGAGATGATCGATCGTCCTCCGGAACGCGAGCCAGGGCGACTCCCTCTCTACGAGCGACGCCGTCTCAGGAACTCCGGATGCGGGGGGCTCCTCCTCCGTCGGCCGCCGGACCGGAATCCTCTCGGTCTCCCGCGGCGGCGGGGCCTTTGGAATCGGCCGATGTGCCGCCGGTTGCGCCCCGAGGTTCCATCGGCCCGCCGCCACGGCGATCAGCAGCAAGGCGCCTCCCGACGGCACCATCCACTTTCCCACGGCGGACCTCCTAGTTCTTGGTCAGGGTGACGTCATCGGCCCACATCGAGCCCGGACCCCAGAGCCGGAATTCGACGCGAACATTTACCGTGCCCGCAGGGGCGACCGCCTGGGTGGACAGGAGGGTCCAGTTGGCCGTGCCGGAAAGCGTGTTCCCATCCGTGCTGCCGAGATGGACGCTGTTGGCGTCCCAGAAATTGATCGTGATCCCGGCGTGATCGCTCACGCCGGACGTCTTGAACCACGCGCTCGCCTTGTAGGTGGCGCCCGCCTGGGCCGGGATGCTGGTCGTCTTGCTCAGCCACCGGGTGAGCGTTCCGGCCGGCTGCACGCTCACGACCTTGACGGAGTGGCTGTCGCCGTGAGCCGCGTCCGTGGCCCATGAGAACGTCGCGCTCCCGTAGGGGAAGTAGTCGACGTTCGGGTCGGACTCGAACCCCGGGTTCTTTGCGAGATTTTCCGACGGGGGAGGCGGCGGAGGAGACGAGCCTCCGGACGCCGCAGGGTAAAGCTGGCTCTGGGGAACCGTCTGCTTCGCGGTCGACGGGCTCGACCAGAGCAGTTTCGCGACCGCGCCGCCGCCGTTCTCGTAAAACTCCATCTTCAGGTCAACCCTCTGCCCTGCAGTCAGCCCGATCGTGCCGGAGTTCTCCGTCGGCGCGTGATCGGTCCAGTTATTGACGACCAGGACGCCGTTCACCCAGAGGCGGACGCCGTCGTCGGAGACGGTGAAGAAAGCGTAGGTTTCGCTGAATTGCGCCTGGACCTGGCCGGTCCAGCGCACCGAGAAGCTGTCGGGAGCCACCGACGGATCGGGTCCGCCGGAGCCCCAGTCGAAGTTCACCGTAGCATCGGTCCGCGTCAGCTTCTGGGCGGTGAAGTCGCTGTTGTCGAAGTAATCGCCGCGCAGGCCGGTGCCGTTGCCGATCACGCCGCCGGCCCCGCCGGACGCGGTGAAGGTGAAGCGGTCGAGATTCGTCACCCAGCCCGCCGGGCCGTTGGTGTCCATGACGACGCGCAGGACCTGGACGCCCGCGCTCAGGCTCAGCCCCGACTTCGTCACGGTCTGCCACGTATCGGCGCCGCCGGTATTGGGCACCGAGAGGGCGCCGGTTTTGTCGACACCGTTGAACTCGAGGTGGAACGTTCCGCCCTGGAACGGAAGCGCGACCGGCACGGAAAGCGTGTAGGTCCCCGCCGCGGTCACGTTGACCGTGTACTCGATCCACTCCCCCGCCCTGCACCAGCCGACTGCAAATCCGCCGCTGCCCGACGCCGAGCTGGTGCCGATGTCGACGCCTTCGCCCGTTCGATACTGCCCGCCCAGGTTCTGGCTCTCGAGGTCGTGATAGGCGACTCCTTCCCCGCCCTGGTCGAAGTTCTCCGCCTGGAAGGTTCCCGGGAGGATCGCCGGGGTCCCGCCCCAGGGGGGTGGCGGAGGAGGAGGCGGCGGCGCGCCGCTGTTGAGATTGTTGATGAAGAGTTCGATCGGATGAGGCGCCCCGTAGAATCCGTGATTGACGTTCAGGATGTCCTTGTCGCCGTCGCCGTCCACGTCCATGGCGACGTTGTTCTGTCCGCCGGTCGTCTCGAGGACCTGCTCGGTGAACCCGCCGCTGCCGTTGTTATAGAACACGGTGACGCGATCGTTGTTGAACGTGTACGGTCCGCCGGCGGGATCGTGCGACTGCTCCTGCTCTCCCACCACCAGGTCGAGCGTGCCGTTGTTGTCCATGTCCACGGCGACGATCTTATGGATCGCCTGATAGCTCGAATTGATCATCCGCTTGACCCAGGCGCCGCTCCTCCGGTCGACGGGCGCCTGCCACCAGACGAGGCCCTGCCCCGGAGGATTTCCCACCAGCGACATCCGCCCGTCCGACGTCAGGCGTCCCGCGCCGATCGGTTGCTCCTCACTGCCGGTCGAGGCGTCGATCAAGTGGGCGTTCCAGCCGGAGGTCCGGGCGGCGCCGCCCCACTCGCGAGGATTTTCGTACCAGGTCAGACCCGCGGACGTGTTGAGCACGAGATTGATCGCGCCCTTGCCGGATCCGATGTCGAGCAGAGCGAGCCCCTTGAGGCTCCCCAGCCCTCGGTACGTCCAGGAGTCCGGATTGTTCTGGAAATAGATGCCGAACTGGGTGACGACGTCGATCTTGCCGTCGCCGTCGATGTCCGCCAGCTCGACTTCGTGGCCGAGGCCGTTGCCGATGAAGTGCTCCGTCCAGGCGCCCGTCGCCCCGCCGCCCGGGTTCTGGTACCAATACATGTTGTTGTCGTGGCAGGCGATGATGTCCACGCGACCGTCGCCGTTCAGATCGAACGGCTGGAGATCCTCGTAGAAGCTCCCGGTCGATTTGATCGTGTGCTTCGACCACGGGTCCGTCACCTTGCCCGACGACGGAAACGCCCACCAGTAGAGGCCGGCCTGCTCCAGCCCGACGATGATGTCCAGCTTCCCGTCGCCGTTCAGGTCAGCCATCAGCTTCTCGACCGGGATGCTGCCCGGGTTCGGGTCGATGATGATCTTCGTGTAGCTGGGGAGCGCCGTCGTCGCCTGCAGCGGCAACAGCAGAAACGGCGCGAACAGGCACAGCAGCGCGATTCGCTTGATAATCGCATCCCTCCATCAAGCCCGGGAACGTCGGGACAGAGGATCTCCGCCGACACTCCTGGGAGGTTTTTCACTCGCCCGTTTCGCCCGCGTCGATGCCGACGCTCAACTTCTTATGACCGGCGGCGGCCGACGGTTAGGAGAAATCAATCGCCGCCCGCCTTGAAGTTCTGCCGGACCTCTTCCAGCGACAACGCCCGGTTGTAGATCGCGACGAGCTGATACTCGCCGAGCCACGCCCGGTCGTTGCTGAACTCGTTCGCGAGGCCGAGTCGATAGCCGTCGTTCCACGACGACAGATTGCCCGCAAGGGTGGTCCTGGCGGATTCCACGCCGTCGAGGAAGATCACCGCCGCGCCCGAGACGGCGCGCGCATAGACGAGATGGGTCAGCCTGGGCGTCGCGCTTCCTTCCGGCAGGACGAGATCGGGTTTTCCGACGAGGTCCGTCGCCGACGTCCGGAGGCGCATGAAGTACGACCGCACGGGGCCCAGGTACTCGTCCTGGCCCAGCATGAAGTTCTGGTTCTTGGGATCCGACGAGAAGGTGACGAGGCGGCCGTCCTTGGCCGCGGGCGTCACGGTCGCGGGCCGGAACCAGACCTCAAGCGTGATCTCGTTCGTCGCTTTGCATGCCTGAGAGAGCCGCGTCGCGGGCGCCGGCGAGGCGATGAGCGTGGGCGCCGCGACGAGCATTCCCTTCGGCGTCCAGCGCACGCTCTGCTCGTTCTCGATCCTGAGGTCGAGCGCAGGACTCACGCGCGACGTGTCGCGGACGACGCCGCCCTTCCCGTCCTTGAACGTGTAGAGCGCCTGGAGTCCTGCCGACACGCGGAAGAGCCGGCTCGCGAGCGGCTGGCCGGCGGCGACGACGGCGTAGTGGCCCGTCGCGACGTCGACCGATTTGCCGTCGAGCTTCCGCAGGAGCCGCACTTTCCCTTCTTCGACGTCGAGCCGCGTGCCCTCCTTCGGGTCGGGGTCGACGAAGAGGCGCAGCGTCGTGCCGAGCACGGTCGCGTCGCCATGGGGCGTCGCGAAGACCATCGGCTGGCCTGCGGGCTGCTTCGCCACCTGCGCGCGAATCGCGCCGCTCTCGACGACGATCCGCTTCCCGGCCTCGCCCGCCGGGAACCCCGCCGACGTGGCCGCGCGAAGGTCGACCTTCGTCCCGTCGGCGTACTTCACGACGGCGGTGCCGGACGACTCCAGAACGTCGCCGGCCAGGATGGGGTCGCCGGACTGCGCGGGTCTCTTCAGACCGCCGCGCGAGACGACGACGTCGCCGTCCACGCGATCGAGCGAGGCGACCTCGGCGACGGTCGTCTTCGGCTCGGGCTTGGGCACGACGGGTTCGGGTTTCGGCGCAGGCAGTTCCGGCTTCGGAGCCGGCGTCGGCGGAACGGGCTCCGGCTTCGGGACCTCCGGCTTGGGCAACGGCGCGGGTTTCGGAGGTTCCGGCGGAGGCTCCGGCTTCGGCGCCGGAGCGGGATCCTCGATCTTCGCTTCGGGGAGCGGCGGTTCCTTCCTCTTCTCCTGTTTGACGGTCCGGTGACGGAGCGGCGCCTCGCTCTCGCCGCCGACAGCGAAGATCAGGAGGCCGAGGACGATCGCCGCGCCCGCCGCCATCGCGAGCCACATCTGCCACATCGGCGCCGGGGGCGGCACCGCCCGCCTCGGACGGGGCGGCGTCTGAGTCCCGCCGCCGCGGACGTCGTTCATGACCGCCCGCACGAATCCGCTCTTGCCCTTCTCGAGTTCCGCCAGGACGCCGCGCGTCAGCTCGGGCGGCGCTCCCAGCTCCGCGGACAGGATCCGGCTCTCGCGCACCAGGTCGACGAGTTCGCCGCGGCGCGCCGGGTCGGAGTCGACGATCGATGCGAGCTCCGCCCGTCCCGCCGGATCGAGCGATCCGTCCAGGTATTCCGACAGGAGCTCGTCAAAGCGGTCCACCACTCATCCTCGCTGCAGCGACAGTTTCCGGTTGACGCATTCGCGCAGCTTCCGACGGATGTCGAACAGCTGCACCTTCACGGCGCCCGACGACTTTCCCACCCGGCGGGAAATGTGGTCGATCGAGGCGTCGCGGTCGTATCGAAGCTGGACCAGTTCCCGGAGATGGTCGGGCAGCCCGGAGACGCAGCCGCGCAGCGCCCGGACCCGCATCTCGTCGAGCTCGGAGCCGGACTCCAGGTCCGCCTCCATCACCTGGCCGACGATCTGCTCCAGGTAGTTCTCGCGGCTCCGCGCCTCGCGCTTCAGCTTGCGGAGCTCTCCCAGGACGAGGAGCCGCGCAATGGTGCTCAGCCAGGCGAAGAACCGGGTGTTCGGGACGTACTGGTCGATCTTCTTGAACGCCTCGACGAAGGCCAGGTGGGCGATCTCGTCGGGGTCGATGCCGGGCGGGCAGACGTTCGCGATGATCGCCCGCAGCCGCCCCTGGCAGGCGCCGACGACGGTCTCGTAGGCGTCCACGCTGCCGTCGCGGACCCGGCGGATGGCCTCTTCGACGTGTCCTTCGTTCATCTCTTCCCTATGACCGGAGGAGAGGTCGAGGTTAGGAAAAATCCGTTCAGATCCCCTTCATGGGATTGATCGGATCCGGCGCCGCGGGCTCCTTCCCGTTCGGGGCCTCCTTCTCCTCGGCGACCGGATCTCCCTCGCCGGGCGCCAGGAAGAGGTTCGTGGCGAGATCGTGCTGACGCATGTAGAGCTCGTGGTACCGGCCGCGCGCCGCGAGCAGCTGGTCGTGGGTGCCGCGCTCGACGATCTCGCCCGCCTCGACGACGAGGATCTGGTGGGCCTTGCGGATCGTGCTCAGCCGGTGGGCGATGACGAACGTGGTCCGACCCGTCATCAGGTGCGACAGGCCCTGCTGGATCATCGCCTCCGATTCGGAGTCGAGGCTCGACGTCGCCTCGTCGAGGATCAGGATCCGCGGGTCGGCCAGGATCGCGCGGGCGATCGAGATGCGCTGACGCTGCCCGCCGGAGAGCTTCACGCCCCGCTCGCCGACGATCGTGTCGTAGCCCTGCGGAAACGTCTCCGCGAAATCGTCGACCCGCGCGATGCGGCAGGCGCGGCGGATCTCGCCGTCGCCCGACTCCGGCCGGGAGAAGGCGACGTTCTCGCGGATCGAGCCGTCGAACAGGAACGACTCCTGCAGCACGACGCCGAGCGCGCGGCGGTAGGAGTCGAGCCGGATCTGCGACAGGTCGGATTCGCCGACCAGGATCCGGCCCGAGACCGGCTTGTAGAACGCGGCGACGAGGCTGATCATCGTCGACTTGCCCGAGCCCGACGAGCCGACGAGCGCCGTCACGGTCCCCGGTTCGGCGTTGAAGCTCACGTCCTTGAGCACCGGCTTGTCGGGCTGGTAGGCGAAGTTCACGTGGTCGAAGCGGACCGCGGCGGGAGCGTCGGGCATCGCCAGCGTCCGCTGCGGATCGGGATCCTCCGGCTTCTCGGCCAGCACCTCGCGCATCCGGTCGAGTCCCGCGATCGCCTCCGTCATCTGGGTGCCGATGCTGACGATCCCGATGACCGGCGCGGCGACGTAGCCGAGCAGGATGTTGTAGGTGAAGAACTCGCCGAGAGTCATCTTGCCGGCCATGATCTGCCGCGCACCGAAGAAGACGACGATCGCGCCGACGATGCCGATCAGGAGGATCGACGCGAACGTCATGAGCGACGTCGCCGTCAGGGTCCGCAGCACGTTATTGAGCAGCCGCCGGACGCCGCCGATGAAGACGGTCCGCTCCTGCTCCTCGGCGCGGTAGCCCTTGATGACGCGGACGCCGCCCAGCGATTCGGTCAGCCGTCCCGTCACCTCGGCGTTGATCTTGCTGCGCTCGCGGTAGATGGGCCGGATGGTGACGAACGCCCGCTGGAGGAGCAGCGCGAAGACCGCCAGGCACGCGCAGGCGATCAGGGTCATGAACGGGCTGATGTAGATGAGCAGCACCACGGCGAAGGTCGCGGTGATCAGGCCGCCCGCGAACTCGACGAGGCCGGTGCCGATGAGGTTCCGCACGCCTTCGACGTCGGTCATGATGCGCGACACGAGCGTGCCGGTCTTGGTGGAGTCGTAGTAGGCCACGGGCAGGCGGGCGACGTGGGCCTGGATCTTCTGCCGCAGCTCGGCGATGAGCCGCTGGGCGGCCTTGGACAGGAGCTGCGTGAGCGCGAACGACGACGCGGCCTGGATGAAGGTCAGGACGACCAGGCCGACCACGAGGGGCGCCAGCAGCTCGTTGCGGTGCTTGGCGAGAATTTCGTCGACGAGGATCTTGGCGGCGCCGGGCAGGCCCATGCCCGAGACGCGGTTGAGCAGCAGGAGGATCAGGCCCGCGACGAGCAGTCCCCGTCGGGGCTTGATGAGCGCCCAGAGTTCGGGCCAGACGCTCTTGAGCTGCTGGAGGGCGGGTTTGCGCTCCTTCTTCTCGGTTTCGGTCATGCCTTGGCCCGCATTGTCGCATAAGCGGGGCCGATCGTCCAACGCCGGGCGCCCGGCGGCTATTCCGATGCACGGGACCGCCCGGCAGCGACGTCCAAGAACTGGGGGTGCGCGATGGCGGACGAAGCGTTAGTCGACGAGCAGGTTCCCAAGACGGCGCCCCCGGCTCCTCCCCTGCGCCGCTGGGATCTGGCGCTGATCACTCTAGGCTACTTCGCCATGACGGCGGTCGGCCTGATGCTGATCGTTCCCAGGTTCGAAAGGGTGTTCCTTCAGGTGAAAGTGCCGATGGCGGGCCTGACGCTGATGGTGATGTCCATTTCCGGTTACTGTCGCGCCCACCCCGTCCTGCTCGCGGCCCTGATGACCGGAATCCCGGCGTCGATCCACTTTTGGCATCCCCGCGCCGTGAAGGTCGGGCGGATGGCGATCCCGCTCCTGTTCTGGGTGATGTGGGGCTGGATGGTCGTCGGGCTGTTCCTGCCGCTGATCGGGACCCTGGAGGGCATCGGCCCGCGCCGCTAGGGACGTCGAGGGGCTTCGATCACGACGTCGGTGGGAAGTCGAGGGGCCTGCTGTCCCGGAATGGGGCCGCTAGGATCCCATCGACCGGTGGACCCGCGGTCGCCGCCGTCGTCCTTCCCATCTCTCCCCAGACTCCAGAACTTCATGCCGGTTGCGGTCTCGGCGTGAAGAAGAACGGTGCCGTAGGGATCGTCCACCGTCAGGAGTTCGCCGTTCGCGCGGTAGTGCGCGGCGACGCGGAGCACGCGAAGCTGCGCCTGGACCCGGAATCCGACCACCCCGAATTCTCCGGAGAAGAGAGTGAGGTCTCGAAGGATGGGATTCTTGGACTCGATCATCTCCCGATCGATCTGTTGAAACTCTCCGGCCAACTGGGAATAGGGCTTCTGATCGCAGTCGAGGACCCGTCGCACGTGGAGCTCCGACCAGAGCAAGGCCTCGGCCTTCATCAAACGCTCGGGCAGGAGGAAGCGCCATCGATACGGCGCGCCGTCCTGGAGATTCGACCGGGAGAGCCCGCGCAAATAGGGAACCCAATCGGCAAGGTGGCCCTCCAGATCGTGCAGCGGCCAGCTCATCGCCCGGTCCGACATCTCCAGTTCCCGCTCGATCTGCGTCAGATCCGCCGGCGTGAGCTCCGCCGTCGCGATCACGTCCCGCAGCTCCTCGAGGGGATAGCTCAACTGGTTCAGCCAGTCGAATCGAAGCCGCCGCGGCCGGACCTGGGAGAAGTACCGGGTGAGATGGAGCAGGTCGAGAATGGCTTCGGCCGCCTGGACCGGATCGCCGACCTGCCGCGCTCGACGGGCGCGCAGGACGCTGCAATTGAGGATCGCCGAGGGGAAGGAGGAATCCAGTTTCAGAAGGCGAGGCGGCGGAACTTGCGCCGGATTCGTCGCGCACCGCCGCGCCGCGGTGTGCAGCTGCTCGAGGAAAACGTGGGCCTGGCCCAGGATCTCATCGGCCATCTCCTGGTTCTGTTGCCAGCGGACCAGGGAATGGGCCGGATAGAGGCGGGGATATCGTCGTCCCGCCTCCAGGAGCGCGGCGAGAAACTCGCGCTCGACCTCGTTGGTCGATTGGAGGTCCGACAGCCTGGGAGCCTCCGGGGCGTTGCGGCACAGCTCCCGCATGCGCCCTTCGGCGATGTTCCACTGACGGTCGGCGATCGAGTTGATCCAGAGCCAGAGTCCGCCGACGAAGAGGATCAGGAGAAGGCCGAGCCCGCCGAGGATCCGCCACGCCCAGGAACGCCGCCGTCGAGGCTCCATGAATCAATCGTACCTCGGGCGGGAGTTACTTGTGACGCTCCACCTCGATCACGAGGTCCAGGATCGGCGCGTTCTGAGGGCCAAGCCACCCCTTGCGGCCGCCGGGATCGCCCCCGTCGTCCTTTCCGTCGCCCCAGCGACTCCAGAACTTCATCCCCGTCGGCGTCGCGGCATGCCCGAGCACGGTCCCGAAGGGATCCTGCAGCTTCAGGACATCGCCGGTCGCCCGATAGTGAGCCGCCGTTCGAAGCAGGCGAAGCTGGGCCTTGCGCTCGATTTCGCCCCATCCGACAGCCTCGAGGAGATTTCCGGCTCGCCGGAGGAAGGGATTCCGGGAGATGTCCGCCTCGTCCTGCGCCCGCTTCCCGACACGCAGGACCTCGTCGTATCCCTTGCTCTCGGCGATCCGCAGATCCTCGAGCTGACGCTCCACGAAGGCGAAGACATCCGCCTTGATCAGTCGCTCAGGAAACAGGACTCGCCACCAGAGCGGCGCTTCCCTCAGGACCCCGTTCTCGTTGAGATCCGCGGTGCGCAGTTTCTCGGCCCATCGCGCCACGAACGGCTCCAGGCGGCGCACCTGCATTTCCAGCGCGGCTTCCAGGGGCTCCAGCTCGTTTTCGATGCGACACAGTTGCTCGGAGGAGAGCGCCGCGGAGGAGAGCAGGTCCCGCAGCTCGTCGACCGTTTCCGCCATCCCGCCCAGGGCGGAGCCGCGGCTGCCCTCGGGTCCGGAGATCGCCCAGAATCGCGCGAGCTGCAACGAGTCGAGGAGCGTCTCGGCCGCCTCGGCAGCCCTGTTCACCGCCCGCTGAGCCCTCGACCGGAGCACGGCGCACTGCATCACGTAGACGAGCGTGACGTAGTCCCATTCCCCATGCCACCGGGATGGAAAGTCAACGGGAGAGGCCGCAATCCGGCGCGCCCCTTCGTGGAGCCGGTCGAGGAAATCCTGGGCCTCCTCCAGGAGGTGGTCGACCTCTTCCCCGCGGGTTCGCTCGTCGATGTATTTCGAGGCATTGACTCTCCCCAGGCGCTTGGGCGCGGCCAGTCGGATCGCGGCGACGAAGTGGATCTGATTCTCCTTGGCGGCTTCCGATCGCGGTTCCGGTCCGCGGCCGGTGCCGCCTTCGGGAAACGCGGCCGAGAGCGCGTGGATCCGCGATTCAGCCTCGGCCCATCGGCGATCGGCCACGCCGTTGATCCAGTCATAGGCCGTCCCCGCGCCCATCACGGGCGTTCCGAGGAGGACGGCGAGAATGACGACGAGTCGCCGCCGCTGCGGACTCACGACGCGCGCGTCCGGCTGAAGATGAAGATCATGCAGGTGATCCAGATCGCGATCCCGATCCAGGCAAGCCGCCGGGCCGGCGTGCCGCGCTTGCTCTGGGCGAGCGCGATGAACGCGAAGATCGGAATGAGCAGGCCGGCGAAGGCGAACATCATGGCGGCGGGCGATTCCTCGCCGGGCTGCAGCAGAGGGCGCCCCTTCGGCCGCTTCCGCTTGCGGATCCCCGTCGTCCCCTTCCTCGGGGAGGCGGGAGGCGGAGGCGGCGGCACAGGGGCGGGGATCGCCCGCTTCGTCGGCCGGAGCGGGAACCCGCACTCCTTGCACGATTCCTGCAGCTCGGCGATCGGCCCCTGGCACTCCGGGCACTTGCCCCAGGCCCCGATCGGATGGCCGCAGTGGGAACACTTCGCCGCGCCGGCGGTCAACTCGCCCTGGCACTCGGGGCAATTCGTCGGCGCCATGCGATCGCCGTCGTCAGGGAGACGACGTCTTCTCGATCCGGATCGTCGAAGGCTGGCTGTCGTTCATCCGGTTGGCCAGGAGGAACACCAGGACCATGAGCCCGAGCGCGGCGAGCAGGATCACCGCGCCGAAGAACATCCGCCACATGCTCGTCTGGACCCAGTCCGACCAGACGAGCCGCGACGCCTTCCGCACCGAGTTGTCGGACGGCAGGATCAGGTCGGGCGGCGGCGGTTCGGGAAGCTTGGCGACGGGAGCGACCGCGCCGGCGGGCGCCGCCGCGGCGGACTGGACCACGTGGGCCTGGATGAAGCCGCAGTGGGGGCAGCTCGGCGCGACCGAGGAGAGCTTGCCCGAACACTCCGGACACGCGATGATCACTGGCTCACCCGCAAATGAAACCCCTCCGACGTTCGCCCCGGTGCCGAAAAGATTCTAGCGCACCCGGTCCTCCCCCGCCACGTCCCCCTGAAAACAGCGAAGGCCCGGCAGGTCATTCTCAACCTGCCGGGCCCGTCGCTTAAGATTTCCGCCCAGAATCGCATTGTGCGGGAGAGTAAGGAACAGCGAGTTCTGGACGGACAGCTGGGGTGGGGTATTAGGGCAACGTTAGCGGGACCCCTTTCCGGGGCGGACGATGACCGGGAAGGTTTTGGGATGACTGCTTCGGAACCCTCTCTCGCTCACCGAAACAACCCCTCTCTCTTGATCCGACGCCCGTGATTATAAACTACATATTGCAAACTGTCAAGGTGACGAACGGATTTAACGCGGCTTTTTTGATCAGAGACAGGCGGCGCCCCGGAACCGGTAGCCGATCCCCCGGATCGTCTCGATGCACGCTCCTGCCGGCCCCAGCTTCGACCGCAGGGCCGCGACATGGACGTCGACCGCCCGCTCGGTCCCCACGGGGATCTGGCGGCGCGTCACCGCCCTTCCCGGCGGGCTCAGAAGCCACCGCAGGATCTCCAGCTCGGACGCCGTCAGCGGCTGCGGCTGGGGCCTGATCAGCTCCCCCCGCTCGAGGTCGACCGTCACCGGCCCCACGTTCAGGACCGCCTCCGTGCCGGGGCGCTTCGCCCACCGCAGCAGCGCGCCGAGGCGCACCGAGAACTCGGCCTCCGTGAACGGGAAGAACGCCACGCTCACCGCGCCCAGTTCCAGCCCCGCGGACACCTCCGCCTCCTGCCCCCGCATCGAGGTCAGCAGGATCGGCGGCGCGGACGGCTGCGACCGCAGGATCGAGATGAATTCCCGGCCGCTCATGTCGGGCAGCGTCGCCCGCATCACCACCGCGTCGGGCGGCGCCTTCTCCATCCGCTCCAGGGCATCTTCGGCCCACTTCGCGCCGAAGAAGCCGTACCCCAACCCGTGGGCGATCCTGCGGATGAAGTGCAGGACGACGGGATCGGGATCGATGGCAAGGACGGAGACAGCGCCCTCTTCCGGCATGAACCCCTCTCTCCTGGAACTGCGACCGACGACGCCCAGAGTGTAGCACAGGTCGGACGGGGAGCAAGCGGATTCGGAGGGCCTCAGGGCACTTTGGAACGCCGCGGCTTTACGGAAGCGTTACCGAGCGAACGTCGTGCGCGTTGATCGCCTTCCGGATCTCCTCGAGCACCTCGGCCTTCACCGGGTCGTCGACGGAGAGAAGGATCATCGCCTGCTGGCCCTTGCCCGCCCGGCCGACTTCCATGCGGGCGATGTTGATGTTGTTCTGGCCCAGGATCGTACCGACCTTGCCGACGATGCCGGGCACGTCGTTGTACGCCAGGACGACCATGTGCTTCGACGGCCGAAGGTCGATGTCCATGCGGTCGATCTCGACGATCCGCGAGTCGCGGCCCTCGAAGACGACGCCCGAGACGACGCGGACGCCCTTCTCGGTCTCCACCTTCACCGAGAGCAGGCTCTTGTAGTTCCGCGCGTCCTTCTGCTTCTCTTCCACCACCTGGATCCCGGCCTCCCGGGCGAAGTGGCGGGAGTTGATGACGTTGACGTCGCCGCCCAGCGTCGGCTGGAGCGCGCCCTTGAGCGCCGACTGGGTGATCGGCCCGACCTCGAAGCCGCTGATGTAGCCCTGGTAGATCGCCGTCACGGATTTCACGCGCCCGCCGGCGAGCTGCGCCGCCAGGCCGCCCAGGTCGTCCGCCAGGCGCAGGTACGGCGTCAGCGACGGATCGGCGAGGCCGGCGAGGTTCGTCGAATTCCGGACCACGCCGTTCTTGAAGTAGTCGACGAACTGCTCGGCGATGTCGACCGCGACCTTCACCTGGGCCTCCTCGGTCGAAGCGGCCAGGTGCGGCGTCAGCGTGCAGTTCTCGACCTTGAAGAGCGGATGGTCCTTCGCGGGCGGCTCGGTCTCATAGACGTCGAGCGCGGCGCCGGCGATTTCCTTGGCGGTCAGCGCCTCGGCCAGCGCCTTCTCGTCGATGACGCCGCCGCGCGACGTGTTGATCAGCCGCACGGTCCGCTTCATCTTCTTGAACTGATCCTTGCCGATCATGCCCTTGGTCTTGTCGGTGAGCGGGACGTGGAAGGTGATGAAATCCGACTCAGCCAGCAGCCGGTCCATGTCCACGAGCTCGACGCCGAGGCTCGCGGCGCGCTCCTTCGTCACCACCGGGTCGAACGCGATCACGCGCATCCGGAACGGCTTGGCATACTGGGACAGCAGGCCGCCGATCTTCCCCAGGCCCACGATGCCCAGCGTCTTGGTTTCCACCTCGACGCCGCCGTACTTCGAGCGCTCCCACTTCCCCGCGCGCATCGACGCGTCGGCCTGCGCGATGTTGCGGCACATCGCGAACAGGAGGCCCCACGTGTGCTCCGCGGCGGAAGCCATGTTGCCCTGCGGCGAGTTCATGACGATCACGCCGCGCTTGGTGGCCGCTTCCTGGTCGATGTTGTCCACGCCGATGCCGGCGCGGCCGACGATCTTGAGCTTCGTCCCCGCCTCGAGGATCTCCTTGGTGACCTTCGCGGCGCTCCGGACGACCAGCCCCTCGTAGTTGGGGATCGCCGCCTTGAGGTCCTCGGGCTTCATCTTGCCCTTGAAGTCGACCTCGATGCCCGCCTTGGTGAGGATGCGGGTGCACTCCTCGCCCACGTCGTCGGCGATGAGAACTTTCGGCATGTTATTTGTTCGCTCGCTCCAGGTACTTGGCCTCGCGGGTGTCCACGCGGATGACCTCGCCCTCCTCGATGAACGGCGGGACCTGGACGACGGCGCCGGTCTCGAGCGTGGCGGGCTTGTACACGTTGGTGATGGTCGCGCCTTTGAGCGACGGCTCGGTCTTCACGACCTTCAGCTCGACCGTGAACGGCACTTCGACGGCGATCGCGCTCCCCTCGTAGAACTCGACCTTGCAGACCGTGTTCTCCTTGAGCCACTGGCTGTCTTCGCCGAGGAGCGTCTTGTGGAGCGACACCTGCTCGAAGTTCTCCTGGTTCATGAAGATGTAGGAGTCGCCGTCCTGGTACAGGTATTCCATGTCGACCTGCTCGATGTGGACGACGTCGAGCTTGTCGCCGGACCCGAAGCGGATCTCCTTCGAGTTCCCGCTCTTCAGGTTCCGCATCTTGATCTGGATCACCGCGCGCAGGTTGCCCGGCGTGTGGTGATACACGTTCATGATGTACTGGAGCTGACCCTCGTAGTTGACGATCATCCCCTTGCGGACTTCGGTGCAGCCGATGTTCGGCACGATTACTTCCTTTCCGGTTCCTCGAGCACCCAGACGTTGTCCACGTGCTCGTACTTCACGAGCTCGTTCTCATTGAAGAAGATGGGGATCTCGCGTTGCGCGGCCTCCACGGCGTCGGAGCCGTGGATGAGGTTGTACCCCTTCGAGCAGCCGTAGTCGCCCCGGATCGACCCCGGCTCCGCGTTGAAGCCGAACGTCGCCCCCAGCAGCTTGCGGACCACCGCGACCGCCTGGTTCCCCTCGACCACCATCACCACGACCGGCGAGGCGGTGACGAACTTCATCAGGCTGCCGTAGAAGGGCCGCTCTTTGTGGATCGAATAGAGGGTCTCGGCCTGCTTCTGGCTCATCTGGAGGAGCTTGAGGCCGACGATCCGGAGCCCCTTGTCCTCGAACCGCTGGACGATTTTGCCGACGAGGCGTCGCTGGACGCCGTCGGGCTTGATCATGCTGAAAGTGCGTTCCATAGGGCGCGCACTATATCAGACGGCCCCCGGCCGCGCAAGGACTTAGGGGGGCCCTATCGACGGTTCTCCATGCCCTGCAGCGGGATGTCCACGAACTGCTCGAACCACCCCTTGTTCTCGGCGTAGGAGTAGGCCTCCTCGGGGTCGACGAGCTTCTTCGTGACCAGCTGGACGAGCGAGTCGTCCAGGGTGTGCATCCCCTGCTGCTTGCCGGCCTGGATGACGCTGACGATGTCCTGGATCTTGTTCTCGCGGATGAGGTTGCTCACCGCGGGATTTCCGAACATCACCTCCGTCGCCGGGATCCGGCCGCCCGTGTCGACGCGCCGCAGCAGCACCTGCGAGACGACGCCCGCGAGCGACTGCGACAGCATCGCCCGGATCTGCGGTTGCTCGTCCGCCGGGAAGACGTCGATGATGCGGTCCACCGACTGCGAGGCGCCGTTCGTGTGGAGCGTCGCGAACACGAGCGAGCCGACCTCGGCCGCGGTCAGCGCGAGCCGGATCGTCTCCAGGTCGCGCATCTCGCCGATCAGCACGATGTCCGGGTCCTCGCGCAGCGCCGCGCGGAGCCCTGACGGGAAGTCGACGAGATCGTAGTGCAGGCCGCGCTGGTGGACCACCGACTTCTTGCTCACGTGGAGGTACTCGATCGGATCCTCCAGCGTGATGATGTGCTTCCGGTACTGGGAATTGACCTGATCGAGCAGGGACGCGAGCGTCGAGGTCTTGCCCGATCCGGTCGGGCCGGTCACCAGCACGATGCCGCCGCGCAGGTGGATCAGGGTCTCGAGCGACGGGGGCAGCTGGAGTTCCTTCAGCGTGGGGATCTCGACGGGGATGCGCCGGAACACCGCGGCCGGGCCGTAGTGCTCGGCGAAGAAATTGCAGCGGAAGCGGCCGGACTTCACGTCGCCGTACGCGAAGTCGATCTCGCCGACCTCGCGGTAGTACCGGTCCTGCTCCTCCGAGAGCAGCTCCCGGGTGAGCTTGTCGACCTCCTCCCGCGTCTGCACGGGCGAGCCTTCCACGTCCCGCAGCTCGCCCAGCACGCGGTAGCGCGGCCTCATGCCCGACTTCAGATGAAGGTCGGAGGCGTTCGCCGCCTTCATCATGTGGAGCATCCGGTCGATTTGGGCCATCGGATCCCTCTATCGTTTCAGGGCTTCATCGCCCGTCGGGTTGACGAACTTGGTCTTGTCGGTCGCGCGGTGGAGCGCCTCCTCGAGCGAGATCTTCTTCATTTTCACGAGCTCGATGAGCGAATCGTCCATCAGCCGCATCCCCTGCTTCTTGCCGGTCTGCATCACCATGGGGATCTGCCAGGCGCGGTCCTCGCGGATCAGGTTCGAGATCGCCGAGTTGACCACCATGACCTCCGCGGCGAGGCTGCGGCCCTTGCCGTCGAGGTTCGGCACCAGGAGCTGCGACACCACGCCCCGCAGCACGTTCGCGAGCAGGGTCATGATGTGGTCGCGCTTCTGCGCCGGGAACTGGTCGAGCACGCGCATGACCGTGCGGGCGGCGCTCTGCGTGTGCAGCGTGCCGAAGATCAGGTGACCCGTCTCGGCCGCGGTGATCGCCGTCTGCACCGTCTCCGGGTCGCGCAGCTCGCCGACGACGATGACGTCCGGGTCCTCGCGCAGCGACGCGCGGAGGGCCGACGCGAACGACTTGCTGTGCTTCGGAATCTCGCGCTGGGAGATGAACGACTTGTCGCTCTTGTGCACCACCTCGATCGGGTCCTCGATGGTGATGACGTGCAGCCGGTGGTTCTTGTTGATCAGGTCGATCAGCGCGCACAGCGTGGTCGACTTGCCGGAGCCCGCCGGCCCGGTGATGAGCACCATGCCGCGGCTGTAGTCGATGAAGTTCCGCACCACGCCGGGGAGCCCCAGGCGGTCGAACGGCACGACGTTCTCGGCGATCACGCGGAAGATGCCGCCGATGCCCTTCAGGTGGCGGAAGATGCTCGTCCGGAACCGGCCGACACCGTCGACCTCGAGGCTGAAGTCGACGTACTTCCGGGAGTAGTACTCGTCGACCTGCTCCTTGGAGAGGATCGCCAGCAGCAGCTTCCGGCTGTCCTCGAATCCCGGCGCGTCGGCCGGCAGGTCGAGCAGGTTGCCGTGAAGGCGGATCATCGGCTTGAGGCCGGACGTGATGTACAGGTCCGACGCCCCGAGCTCCTTGGCCACCCGGAGGAACTCCACGACCGGCGCGCCCTGCAGCCGGCGCTGAAGCTCCGACTCGGGAGCGCGGGTCGCCGTCTTCGTCAGCTCCAGCTTCCGCTTCTGGACGCTGAGGATGCTCTTAAGGGACTTGTCGTCGAGAAAGCCCTGCTCCACCAGCAGCTCGCCCAGGAGCCGGGGGGGATTGGACTTCTTCTGAAGCTCGATGACCTTGTCCAGCTGCTCCTGCGAGATGAGGTTGAAGTTGATGAGGATCTGCCCGAAGAGATTTTGCTCCATAGATTGCCGCCTCTACCCGACGGATTCCCTCCTCCGCTCCCGACGGCACGGAACTGCGGCGGTACCCCCGCCGCCCTAATAATACCCCCCAATCTCCGACGTTCAACGAATTCGAGAAGGGCTGGACCGTTGACCCTTTCAGGCTTCGCGGGCAATAATGATTCCAAGATGCGCTCCCGTTGGATCGTCGCGCTCGAGGCCGTCGCGGTGAGCGTCTTCTTCGGCCTCGTGGCCCTGCTGGGCCTCCGCGTGGTCCGCGGCGCGTCCGAAGGGGCCGAGGCCGGCTGGTTCGTCCTCGCGGCCGCCGCGGGCTACGCGATGGCCGACGTCGCCTCCGGGCTGACCCACTGGTTCTGCGACTCGTTCTTCCGCGAGGACACCCCGGGCATCGGGCCCGTGCTCATCCATCCGTTCCGCGAGCACCACCGCGACCCCGCCGCGATGACGCGCCACGGATTCCTGGAGCTCACCGGCAACAGCTGTCTCGGCGTCGCCCCCATCCTCGGGCTCGCCGCCTGGCGCCCCTGGTCGCCGCTCCTCGACGCGGGGCTCATCGCGTTCGCCCTCGCCCTCTTCGGAACGAACCTGTTCCACAAGTGGGCCCATTCCGAGAAGGTCCCGCGCGTCGTCGGCTGGCTCCAGCGGTGCCACGTGATCCTCAATCCCGCCCGCCACCACGTGCACCACACGCCGCCGAACCGGACGGCCTACTGCGTCACCAGCGGCTGGATGAACGCGCTCCTCGACCGGATCCTCCCGTGACCGACTCCGCGCCGGCGGTCCACGACCGGCGCTTCGGCTCGGGCTGGATCAGCGGCGCGATCGCCGCGGTCCTGGGACCGATGTCGTTCGGCGCGGTCCTCTGCCTCCGCTTCCCGCAGTACCTGACCAGCCCCCACCTCCGCGAGGTCTATCCCATGGGGCTCATGCGGGGGCTGATCCACGTCTGCCTCGTCGCCTCGTTCGTGCTCGGCGCGGTGAGCGTCACCCTGCGCCGGAGCAAGTGGCTCGGCGGCACGGGCATCGCCTTCGCGGTCTGCGGAGCGCTGCTCGGCGGATCGGAGGCCGCTGCGGACGGACCGATCGGGGCCTCCACCTATGTCGGCCTCGACTGGTTTCTCCTCGACTTGTTCATGCTCGCGATTCTCTTCGTCCCGATCGAGAAAGTCTTCGCCCGGCTCGACCAGCCCGTCTTCCGCCCCGGCTGGACCACCGACCTGGCCCACTTCCTCGTCAGCCACGTCCTCGTCCAGTTCCTGATGCTCCTGACGATGACGCCGGCGGCGCTGCTCTTCCGGTTCGCCGTCGATTCGCCCCTGCAGCGGGCCGCCGCGGCTCAGCCGGCGTGGCTGCAGTTCGCCGAGATCGTCGTCCTGGCCGACCTCGCGGAGTACACGATCCACCGGCTCTTCCACGCCGTGCCGTTCCTGTGGCGGTTCCACGCGGTCCATCACTCGTCGCGGACGATGGACTGGCTCGCCGGCTCGCGGCTTCATCTGGTGGACGTCGTGGTGACCCGGGCGCTGGCGTTCGTTCCGCTCTACGTGCTGGGCTTCTCGAGGCCGGCCGTGTATGCCTACCTCGTGTTCGTCGGGTTCCACGCGGTGTTCCTTCACGCGAACGTGAGGTTCCGCTTCGGCTGGCTCGCGCAGGTGATCGGCACGCCGCGGTTCCACCACTGGCACCACAGCCCCGCGCCCGAAGCGCTCGACCGGAATTTCGCCATCCACCTGCCGTGGATCGACCGGATCTTCGGGACGCTCCATCTCCCGGGCGAGGAGTGGCCGGACGCCTACGGCCTCGAGGGGAATCCGGTGCCGGAGGACTACGTGAAGCAGCTCGGCTGGCCGTTCCGACCCGGACGCGACGCTTAGCTCAGGCTGTCGCGGGGACCGGCGCGGGCGCCGCGGGAAGGCCGCCCTTCCCCTTCAGCATGTCGAGGCTCTGGTCGCCCGAGAGGTTCACGCTGACCTTCTTCGAGACGCCCTGCTGCTCCATCGTCACGCCGTACAGCGCGTCGCAGACGGCCATCGTCCGCTTGTTGTGGGTGATGACGATGAACTGCGTCTCCGTCGAGTATTCCTTCACGACGCCGGCGTAGCGCTCGACGTTCTTCTCGTCTAGCGCCGCGTCCGCCTCGTCGAGCAGGCAGAACGGGCTCGGATTCGCCTTGAACAGCGCCATCACGAGTGCGATCGCGGTGAGCGACCGCTCGCCGCCCGATAGCAGCGAGATCGACGTCAGCTCCTTGCCCGGAGGCCGCGCCATGATCTCGAGGCCCATCTCCATCTGGTCGGCGCCCTCGGCGGCGGCCTCCAGGATGAGGTCCGCCTTGCCGCCGCCGAAGATCTTCCGGAAGATCGTGCCGAATTGCTCCTTCACGAAGTCGAACGTCTTCTCGAACAGCTCACGCGACTCCTTGTTCAGTTCGCGGATGAGGTCCTCGAGCTGCCCTTTCGACTTGGACAGGTCTTCCACCTGCGCGAGCATGTACTTCTCGCGCTCCTCGAGCTCGTTGAGCTGGTCCAGCGCGACGACGTTCACCGCGCCGAAGCCCGAGATCCTGGCCCGCAGCTCCTCGACCTCGCGGCCGAGCGCGGCGGGATCGGAGACCTCCTCCACCGGCGCCTCGGCGACGGTGTGGGAGAGGTCGATCTCCAGCTCCTCGCGCGCCCGCTGCGACAGGTTCTCCGACTTCACGCGCAGCCCTTCCTCCTCGACCCGAAGACGGTTGAGCTCTTCCTCGCACGGCTGCAGGTCGCCCTCGACGCGCGACTTCTCGGCCCGCGCGCCGTCGCATTCCGCCGCGATCGACTCCCGGACCCGCGCCGCCTCTTCGACGTGCTGCCGAGCCTCGTCCAGCTTCGTCACGAGGGCCGCGCGCTCCTCGGCGTGCTCCTTCGCCTCCTCCAGGGCCGCCTCGTGGCGCCCGGTGATCTCGCCCGCCAGCGCCGTGACGCGGTCGAGCGACGCCGTCGCGTCGAGACGGTTCGCCTCGAGCATCTCGCGCCGCTTCTCCACCGAGAGCCGCTGCTCGCTCGCCTTGGCGCACTCGATCCGCGCCTGCGTCAGCGCGTTCTGCAGCTCCGCCTTCCCGCTTTCGTACCTCTCCAGCGTCGCCGCGAGGACGAGGATCTCCTCCGCGACCTGGGTCTTGAGCCACGACAGCTGGGCCAGCAGCGTCCCGAGCGACGCCGTCCGGTCCGCGACCGCGGCGGACTGGCGGCCCATCGCCTCGAGCTCGCCGGCGATCTGCTGCCGCTCGACCGAGAGGAACTGCTCGCGCATCGCCAGCTGCTCGATCTGGGTCGACGTCTCGCCCAGGACGATGTTCTTGTCGTAGACGTCGTGGCGGATCTTCTCGATCTTCTCCTCGCCCGCCTTGATCATCTGCGAGACGTCGGCGAAGCGGGACTCCTTCTGCCCCAGGAGGCCCAGGTAGTGCTCGATCTCGTCCTCGAGCTTCCGGAGCTCGACCTTCCGCGAGATGAGCCCCTGCACGGCGCGCGCGCCGCCGGTGGTCAGCAGCCCGGGATGGTCGAAGTAGTCGCCGTCCGGGGTGACGAGCGGCCACTCGGTGAGCTTCTGCGAGCGGACGAGCCGCGCCGTCTCGCGGTCCGCGACCACGAGCGTGTGGCCCAGGAGCGCCTCGACCATGGGCCGGAACCGGTCCTCGCACCGCACCAGCGCCGCGGCCCGCCCGAGCACCCCCGCCGAGAGCAGCTCGACGTCCGAGAAGTAGCCGTTCCGGCATTCGTCGAGCGCGATCACGATCGTCCGTCCGAGATTGCGCTCGCGGATGAACGCCACGGCCTTCTCGGCGTTCTCCGACGTGTCGCACACGACCGCGCCCGCGCGGTCGCCCAGCGCGCCTTCGACGGCCGCGACGGACTCGCCCGAGACCTCCAGGTAGTCCGCGACCGTGCCCAGCACGCCGTCGAGCTTCTCGCGCAGGACCGTCCTCGCGCCCGCCTCCAGGCCCTCGAAGTGGGCCTCGAGGTCCCGCAGCGTCTCGCGCCGCGCGACCCGGTGGTCCTTCCCCTCGCGCAGATGGACGAGCTCGCGCTCCAGCACGGCGCGCTCCTCGCGCAGCTTCAGCTGCTCGACGTCCTCCGCTTTCTTCGCCGCGATGAGCGCCGCGATCTCGTGCTCCAGCGTCCCCTTCGTCTCGCGGACGCCGCCGACCTTCGCGTGCAGGTCGCCCAGCTCCGCCTCCAGCTTCGCGTCGTGGGCGCGCATCGACTCGACGCGCGTCGCGAGATCGGCCAGCTCCTTCTGGAGCCGCGCCTGTTCGTTGCGGAACTGCGTCTCCTTGTGGGCCAGCTCGACGGCCTCGGCCTTCTTCGCCTCGTGGTCCGCCGACGCGGCCGAGCACTCGCGGGCCGCCTCGTCCAGGCGGCGCCGGACCTCGGCCTGCTCGGCACTGCGCGCCCGCACCGTCTCGTCGAGCTCGGCGACCTTCGCCGACTCGATCTCGAGCTGCGCGGCGATCTCCTGGGCCTTGGCCTCGAACGACGCCCGGTCGGCCTCCGCCCGGCCCCGCTCGGCCTCGAGCTCCCGGCAGCGGCTCTCCGCCGCCGCGATGGAGCGGTCGAGGTACGCGGACTGCGACTCCAGGCCCGCCAGCGTGGAGGCGAGGTCGGCATGGCGGCCCGCCTCCGCTTCCAGCCGCTTCTGGGCGTCGTCCAGGGCGCGCAGCCGCGCCTCCAGGTCCGCCCGCAGCGCCGCGCGGCGCTCGTCCGTGGTCCGCAGCCGCTCCGCGACCTCCGAGCCGCGCGCCTGCAGCGCCCGGTGCTCGTGGGTGGCCAGCCGCAGCCGCTTGCCCTTGAGCTCCTCCGACAGCTCCTTGTATCGCGACGCGCGCCCGGCCTGGGCCCGCACCGACCGGAGCTGCTTCTGCACTTCGTGCACGACGTCCTGGATCCGGAGGAGGTCCGCCGCGACCTTTTCGAGCCGGTTTTCGGTCTCGCGCTTCTTGGCGCGGTACTTCGAGATGCCGGCCGCCTCGTCGAATACGAGCCTCCGCTCGTGCGGGTTCGAGAGCACCAGCTTGTCGATCTTGCCCTGCTCGATCACGGAGTAGTTGTCGGTGCCGATGCCCGTGCCGTAGAGGAGCTCGCGGATGTCCTTCAGCCGGCACGGAGCCTTGTTGATGTAGTACTCGCCCTCGCTCGTGCTGAAGAGCCGGCGGGTGATGGTGACCTCCTCGAACTCGAGGGGCAGCGTGTGGTCGGAGTTGTCGAGCGTCAGGGAGACTTCGGCGAAGCCCATCGCCGAGACGCCCTGGGCGCCCTTGAAGATGACGTCCAGCATCTCGTCGCCGCGCACCGACTTGTACGACTGGGTGCCGAGGACCCACTTGATGGCGTCGACGACGTTCGATTTGCCGCAGCCGTTGGGACCCACGACGCCCGTGACCCCCGTGGTGAAGTCGAACTGCGTGCGGTTGGCGAAGGATTTAAAGCCGCACATCTCCAGCCGTTTGAGCTGCATCGTCCCCTCTCTCTACCCAGTGGCGCGGAGAAAGGGATGCGGTACCGGTGGGACCCCTCTCTCTCTTACCCCTAAGACTACATTATCGGACGCGGGTTGGCAAATCCTTGAGGAAAATTTGAAAGACTGTTCGGTCGCCGAATGTTCACCGCCCGAACACCTCTCTCTGCTGCCGCAGTTTCTCCAGAATCTCCAGGTAGTTCCGATAGCGCGATTCGGCGGCGTGGCCGCGCACGGCGCAGTGGGCCTCGAGGACGTGAGAACAGTTCCGGAAGCGGCAGCCGCCGGCGAGATCGACGAAGTCCAGGAAATGGTCCTTGAGATTCTCGGGCGTCACGCCCCAGAGGGTGAAGAATTCCATGCCCGGCGTGTCGGCGACGAGTCCGCCGGCAATGGGCAGCAGTTCGACCCACGTCGTCGTGTGGCGCCCTTCCCCGCGCCGCGACACCTCGCCCACCTTGAGGCCGAGCTCCGGATCGAGCGTGTTGATCAGCGACGATTTCCCCACGCCCGACGGCCCCATGAAGACGGCCGTCTTGCCCTTCAGGAAGCTCCGCAGTTCCTCGACGCCCTCGCCCGTCTTCGCCGACGTGCGCACGCAGCGGTAGCCGGCCTTCTCGTAGATAGAGACGTCGGGCCGCGCGAGATCCGACTTGTTGATCACGATGACGAGCGGCAGCCGATTGCCCGCGGCCATGACGGTGCACTTGTCGACGATCGTGTCGTTGAACTCCGGATCCTTCGCCGCCTGGACGACAAAGAGGACGTCGACGTTGGCCACGATGACCTGCTCGGTGGACGGCCGCATCACGTCGTGGCGCGAGAGCCGGGAGCGGCGCTCCAGGACCTTCTCGATCGTCCCCTGCGACGCCTCGCCCGGAGTCACCTCCACGTAATCGCCGACCGCCGCGAGCTTGAGGGACGCCTGACGCTCGCGCTTGAGCTTGCCCCGGAACCTGCAGTGGAGGACGCCCCCGTCGGTGTGGACTTCGTAGTCGTTCGCCGCGATCTTGTGGATCCGGCCCGTCATTCGACGGCCAGACGCGAGGCCTGAGTCTCGCTGTGAAGACGACCGAGGATCGCGAACAGCTCCGCTGCGGAAAGACGGGACCGCTCGACCGTGGCGCGCGCCGTGGGAACGAGGGTGTGGAACCGGGACTCCACCGCGAGCGCCTCGAACGAGGACACGCCGCGGGCGCGGAAGCCGGGCGTGTACCGCGTCCGGTCGGCGAGCAACCCGCGCGCGCGGGGATAGAGCTGTCCGTCGATGCGCACGAACCGGTCGGCCGCGTCGGCCACGGGCACGTCCTCGAGGACGAGCCGGAGTCCGTGCCGCGTCGACTCCTCGCGCAGGCGGAAGTAGACGTACGAGACGATGCGCAGGGCGAGCCGCACCGCGGCGTCGCTGCCGAGGATCTCCTCGCCGGACAGGAGCCGCACGGCCTCGTTGAGACCGGCGATGCCGACGGCGTACTCGAAGTCCTCGAAGCGGATCGCGCCGACGCCTTCGGCGCTCCAGCCCAGGCCGCCGCCGAACGTCCCGGTCGAGCGGTCGGAGAACTTCCGGAGCAGCTGGCGCTTCTGCAGGTGGGCCTTCGCGGCCAGCTCGATCGACGTCTCCAGCTCGGAGTAGAAGTCCGTCCCGGCTTCGCTCCGGTAGAAGGCCTGGGGCAGGTTGAGCGTGATCGCGTGGGCGGTCGCGGACCATCCCGCCGGCGAGCCGTTCCCGTTGCCGGCCGGCCGGTCGAACTGGAAGGCCATCCCGCGGTCGGCGCCGACGCGGCAGAATTCCTTGAGCTCGTCCCCCGCGCCGCTCACCGTGACCAGCGCGCGGCCGCCGAAGGCGATGCCGGGCGCGGTGCGATGGCGGGGGTGGACGCCGACCGTCGTCCCCTCGAGCACCGCGGCGAGGTGCTCCACCTCGGTGCGGACCGCGTCCTCGTCCGTCCCCCACAGCAGCTGGTCGTAGACTTCGCTGAGGTTCAGGAGCGTGACGGGGCCGCTCACGTACCGCCGGGCGTCGGCGATCACCCGGCCCAGCTGCGCGGTGAACGTCCGCGCATCGCGCGCGGGCTCCGACAGCACGGCCGAGCCGCGCACCCTGACGCCGGTCCGGCGCAGGCTGGCCACCGACGGCGACAGCTCGTGCAGCTTGAGCGGTTCCTCAAGACCATGAAGATGGATGCGGCCCTCGATGTGGGCGTCGGCCACGTCGCGGGCAAAGATTTCCTGGAGCGCGTACTGCCGCAGCGTCGCCTGACCGATCGTCCGGCACATCGCGTCCGGGTCGATCTGCGCCTGGTCGTCGCCGACCAGCTGGCCGAGGTCGTACTTGGGAAGGCCGACGACGATCTGCCGGCGGAGCTTCGAGCCGTACCCGCGGCCCAGCAGCTCGTGGTTGACGAGCTCGCGGATCAGCGACGTCGAGACGCGCCGCTGCCCGAGACGGAAGATCTTCTGCTCGACCGCGCCGGCGATCTCCGCCGCGGCCGGATGCTCCAACCCCGCCTCCTTGGTGAGCGCGGCGATGATGCGCTCCCGTCCCCACGGCGCCACGTCGCCCGTGGTCGCCCCGTCGACCAGGAGCAGGTTCGTCGGGAACAGGTCTTCCGTCGGCGGCGCCGACGGGGTTTCGGCGGGCTGCCCCTTCTTCTCGCGGTAGACGATGTAGGCGCGCGCGATCGGCGCGTTGCCGGTATCGAACAGGATCTTTTCGACGAGCTGCTGGATCTCCTGGCTGGTGGGCGTCTCGCGCTCGTGATACCGCTCGAGGTACATCGTGACGACGCTTGCGAGATCGCGGCCGATGGTGCCGTTGTCGAGCCCCGAGGTCCGCGCTGCCTTGGCGATGGCTTCCGCGATCTTCTGCTCGTCGTACGGCGCGACGGTGCCGTCGCGCTTGCGTACCGACTCGACCTTCTTGATGGGCATGCCCTCTCGTCCCCAGCGTCCCCGGTCCCTATCTTACCCCGTCGCCGCCCGAATTGCTCAAACCCGAACGCCGCCCTTGAGCATCGGCTTGAGCTCGCGCATGAACTCGTTGACGTCCTTGAACTCGCGGTACACCGACGCGAACCTCACGTACGCGACGTGGTCGACGCCCTTCAGCTCCCGCATCACCAGGTCGCCGATCTTCGTCGACTTCACCTCGCGGTCGTAGTTCTCGTACAGCTCGATCTCGATGCGGTTGACGATGTCCTCGATCGTCTGGAGGGACACCGGCCGCTTCTTGCACGCCGTCAGGAGCCCCCTCTTGATTTTCTCGCGGTCGAAGACGTCCCGCCGGCCGTCCTTCTTGATGACGTAGAGGGTGATCTCCTCGACCTTTTCATAGGTCGTGAACCGCTTCTTGCAGGCCAGACATTCCCGGCGCCGCCGCACGGTCGCGCCGGCGTTCGCGGACCGGGAATCGATGACCTTGTCGTGATCTTTCTTGCAGAACGGGCAGCGCATCGAGTGGAGGTACTCTAGAGGCGGCCCAAAACCTTGTCAAGAACAGAGCGGGAGCAGCCCTTCCCGGAATCGATCCGGAAAATATTTTTCCTGTCGAGTTTTTCGTCCGTTCCCCCACTCCCCGGTGGAGGGACGGTGATCCCTCCGGAAAGGACCGTCGAATGGAGCGGCTGAATGTGCTGGCCGTACAGCTGATGAACTGCCGGAAACGCGGGAACAGACTGACCCTGGAGTGCGTCGTCGAGTCCGCACGGATTCTGGCCGAGGCCAAGGCGCTCGCGGGCGTCGAATTCGGGAAGTGGCTCGCCGATCAGGCTCGCATGGATCGGGCCACCGCCTACCGGCATCTCGGCGTCGGCAAGTTCGTGCGGGAGCATGTCGCGTTGACGCGACAGATCGCAACCCTCAGCCTGGCAAAGATTTACGCGATCAGCACGCTGGATTCCGCCACGGCGGTCCGGATCCTGACAGGCCAGCTGAAGCTCTCCGTGCCCCTCGAGCAAATCTGCGACGTCCAGTTCCGCCGCGAGTTCCGAGAGCTGTTTCCTCCGAAGCAGAAGCGGCGGACGCGACAGCATGTGTACCAGTCGGCCGCCAGCGCCCTGAGCCGCGCCGCGAAAGCCGTTCAGGAAGCGTCGCGGGTGGTGCGGGCGATGACGCCGCTCCAGCGCCGCCGGATCGAGCTGAAGATCCACGCGCTCGGAAAACTGATTTCCGGATGGAAGGGCGTGGCTTGACCCTACTTGCCGAGGCAGAAGCGGGAAAAGATCCGGTCGAGGAGATCCTCGTCGGTGTCGCGGCCCGAGACGGCCCCGAACGCGGCGAGGGCGGCCCGGAGATCGACCGCGACGAACTCCATGCCCATGCCCGGAGCTGCGCCGGCGGCCCTCTCGAGCGCGGCCTCGGCCTCCCGCAGGAGCGCCCGCTGTCGCAGCGTCACGCGGAACCGCGCTCCCGCCCCTCCCGGCAAATCCTGGCCCAGCATCCGGCCGACGAGCTGCCGCAGCTCCGACAGGCCCTCGCCGGTCTTCGCGGACGTCCACACCGCCTCTCGGAGCCGAAACCGGTCGCGCGAAGCGGCGTCCCGCGCAAGATCGCACTTGTTCAGCACCAGCACGGCCGGCCGTCCCTTCGGCTCCAGCGGCAGCGCGGAGATCGGGTCGGACGCGTCCACGACGAACAGAAGGAGATCGGCCCTCCGGACCGCCTCCCGCGCCCGCCGGACCGCCTCGCCGTCGAGTCCCGCCGCCTCCTGGTCCCCCGGCGCGTCCAGGAGCCGCGCGCGGATCCCCGCGTCGATATCGGCCGCGAGCACGTCCCGGGTCGTCCCGGCGATGCCGGAGACGATCGCGTCGCTCCCCGTGAGCGCGTTGAAGAGCGCGGACTTCCCCGCGTTCGGCCGCCCGACGAGCGCCGCCGTGGGACGCTGGTCCGATACCGTCCGGGACGCCGTCTCTGCGACGAGTCCCCGCAGGTCCGCCAGGGCCGCGCGGGCGCGGTCCGTCGCGGTCCCGACGGGCAGGAGGTCGATGTCCTGGTCGGCGAAATCCATCGATGCCTCCGCATCGGCGCACAGGTTGAGGACCGCCTCCTCGATCTCCGCCAGGCGGCGGGAAAACGACCCCTGCATCTGCTCGAACGCGGCGCGCCGGTCCTCCTCCCCCTCGGCGGAGATCAGCTGCTCGACGGCTTCCGCCTGAGCCAGGTCGATCCGCCCGTTCAGGAACGCGCGGAGGGTGAACTCGCCCGGACGCGCCGGGCGCGCGCCACGGTCCAGGAGCGCGCGGAGCAGGCGGTCCACGAGCGGGGGCGAGGCGGGGAGATGGATCTCGACGGTGTCTTCGCGGGTGAACGTCCGGGGCGCGCGACGGACGACGGCCCCGGGCAGGTCGCCCGCGAGGTCGACGGCCCGCGGCCCGCTGAGGCGAACGACGGCGCGCAAACCGCCTCCCGGCGGCGTGGAAAGGGCGACGATGGTCTCGGCGTTACCGGACAAAATTCTTGAGTTTGTCCTTTGCGTCCTCGTCAAGGCTGTCGAACTTCACGGCGAGGGCGAACTCGTCCTCGTTGTCCGAGAAGCGGACCAGCTTGCAGCGGGCCTTGAAGCCCTTGAGCTTGCCTTCGTCGACCTCGACGTTGAACTTGAACCGGTCCATCGGGAGCGTCTTCTTCTTCGTCCGGAAGTTTCGGAGCAGCATGCCGGACATCGAGACCTCGTCGATGTCGATCTCGCCTTCGTCGTAGACCGTGTTGGTCCCGATCATGACCTGAACGCGGCCGGTCACCTCCGCCTTTCGGCGGCTGGACTCGCGCCGGTTGGACGTGATCAGCGACGGGTGGAGGTAGCCCAGTTCCCGAGCCACCTTGAAGACCTTCTGCACGGTCTCCTCGGCGAACGAGTCTCGCGTGTCCTCGTTCAGGATCCGGGAGACCGACCCCTGGTCGATCTTGCACGCCCGGGCGATGTCTTCCTGGGTGACCCTTTTCTTAGGCTCCATCCTTCCTCCTTCTCAATCTTTCTTATCGTCCTTGGAAGACGGTCCCAGGGGTTTGCCGTCTTTATCGATCTTGAGGATGTACTTCTTGATGATCTTCTGCTCGCCCATGCTGAGAAGCGAGTTCGCCAGGAAGTAGAGCGAGAGGCCGCTCGCCAGGCCGTAGCACGTCAGGCCGAAGATGATCGGCATCCACATCATCATCTTCTGCTGCTGCGCCATCTGCGGATCGGGCGACCGCGGGGTGTAGAAGGCCTGGAGGAACCAGGTGATCGTCATCAGGATCGGCAGCACGTTGAGCGACGAAATCGAGAGCGTCGTGATGAGGAGCGGAATCTCGACGGCCTTCCAGGGGCCGAGGAGCTGGTCCGGCTGGGACAGGTCGTGGATCCAGGCCAGGAAGTTCGCGTGGCGTAGGTCGATCGCCATCTCGAACACGCTGTACATGCCGATGAAGATCGGCATCTGGATGAGCACCGGCAGGCATCCGGCGACCGGGTTGACCTTGTTCTCCTTGAACAGCCGCATCTGCTCGACGCCGTACTTCTGCTGGTCGTCCTTGTAGCGCTCCTTCAGCGCCTGGATCTTGGGCGCGAGCTGCTGCATCGACAGCGCGTTCCGCTGGCTCTTGAGCGACAGCGGAAAGAGGCAGAGTCGGATCAGCAGGGTGGTGACGATGATGCCGAAACCCATGTTGTGAAGCAGGCCGCCCGTGAACCTCAGGAGCATCAGGATGAACGCCGAGGCGGGCTTGATGATGAACCCGAGGAAGCACCCGCCGATGTAGTGCGAGAGCACCTCGAGCCCCGGGATGTCCTTGAGCGGCTCCTCCTCCAGCGGCCCGGTGAGGATCTTGAACTGCATCACTTTCGGAGCGACGCCGATCCGCATCGGCCGGGTGCGGGCGGTCGCCGTGATGTTGTGGTGGCCGCCCATCGCCGACGTGACGTCCGCCGACGAGAGCCGGAACTCGTAGTAGTCCAGGGCATCCAGCGCGGCGCCGTCCGGCTGGACGGCCGCGACGAAGAACCGGTTCTTGACGCCGAACCATTGCGATCGGGGGGCGGGGACTCTCAAGTACTTGTTGTAGACCTCCTGGATCTCGTTGTCCCGGTCCTTCCCCTCCGGCATCTTGAGCGCATCGGCCAGCTTTCCTTCGCCCTTCTCGATCTCCCCGAGCGGTTTCATGAGGAGATTCCGATCGACGCTCGCGACGCCCATCAGGTACTGCTCGTACCGGTAAAGGTTGTCCGGGTCGAGGCCGTTCACGGCGATGAGGTCGAGCTGCACCTCGACGTCGTCCGGCTCGGTCTTCCCCGCGGCAGCCGGGTTCTTGTTGCTCAACATCAGGGTCATGTCGATCGTGTGGCGGTCCGGGCTCAGGACGAGCACTTTCGTGATCTCGACCCCGTTGCGCAGCCGGTACTTGAACTCGGCGCGGTCGGGTTTCTGGTCCACGATCTCCCACGGAAGCGACTCGATCGCGTCGGTGCCGCCGACGAGGCGGAGGGCGAAATGGGGAATCTTCTTGTCGAAGGGCCGGAGGACGGCAACCTGGTTCTTCAGCGCCTCCAGCTCCTTGACCTTGTCCCGCTCCTTCGGGTGCTGGACCGTGACCACCTCCACGCCCGCCCCCTTGTTGGTGAGGACGACGTCGAGGTACTTCGAAGGAGCCAGCGCGATCGGCGGCTTTTCGGCGTGCTGAACGGGTTCCGGCACCGGCTTTGCGGGCTCGGGCTTGACGCCCTCGGGCGGCGTCGGCGGTTTGGGCGCCTGGACGCTCGGATCGGCCTTCTTCGGCGGCGCCGGCGGCGCGGGCGGCCAGATCTTCGGGGAAAGCCACATCCAACCGAGGAAGATGAACAGGCAGAGAACGAGGGCGGAGATGGAACGCTTATCCACTTACTTTCTCTCGTATTTGAGGGTAGCCGAGCACTTGGGGCACTTCAGGACGTCGTCATCCCAATCGCGCGGGGCGGAGCACTTCGGGCAGGGCCGCTCGGCCTCGTCGATGAGCATGACGGGGATGTCGTCCTTGATCGGGAAGATCAGTCCGCAGTCCTTGTTCGTGCAGTGGAGCTTTTCGCCGTCCGGGCGCAGGTCGCTCTTGCAGAAGGAGCAGGCCATGATGTCCAGGAGGTCCTTTGGGACGGGCATAATGTGAACTCCTGTGAATTAGGCATAAACTATAAAGATCCGGCCCATAAAATGTCAAATAAATTATGTCGCATTATGCGGCATATGGGTAAAGTCAGACAATCCCTTAGACGGGTGAGCTAGCGGTTCCGTTCCAGCATCAGGAGGGCCCGCTTCTGTTCCAGGCCGCCCGTGCCGCTCCAGCCGCCGATCCCCGAGGAGCCGACGACCCGGTGGCAGGGAATGAAGAGACAGATCCGGTTCTTCGCCATGGCGGCCCCGACCGCCCGCGCCGCCCCCGGACGGCCCGCGGCGTCCGCCACTTCCCCATAGCTGAGGGTCTCCCCCGCCGGGATCCGCCGCACCACGTCATATACCCGGCGCATGAACGGAGTGCCCTCGAGCCTGAGCGGAACCTCCACGGGCCGGCCTTTGAACCAGTCGGCCACCCAGCGGCGGACCTCGGGCAGGCGCTTCCGGCGGCCCGCCTCGATCGTGGCCGGCCCCAGATGGAGCCGCACCAGCCGGCCGCCCTCTACCTCGACCGTGCAGGGACCGACGGGCGTCTCGATGACGTCGAATTCGATCATTTGAACCTCTGGATGAAGACCGGCGGACGGTCGCGCTCGTCGGCCAGGTCGGACGACTTGACGTTCCCCGCGGGTTGCTCCTCGCGCGGCAGGACTCCGAAGAGTCCGTCATTCCCCACGAAACGCTTCCAGGCGTCGAACTGCGGGCCCGGGGGGATCCCCCCGTCCGCCAGGTCGACCGGCACCGCAGCGCCCGCGGCCAGATCACCGAGAAATCTGGAGCGGCCCGCGCGGATCACCACGGCCGCCCGGATCGGCTGGTCGACCTTTTCTCCCGCCCGAACCGTCGTGGGCCGCGGCTCTTCCCCGCCGAAGCAGGCGGCGCGGCCCGGAAGCAGCTTCAGTCCCTCCACCGAGCAGCCCCGCTCGTCCACCCGAATCGTGAAGGGATCGTCCGTGCCGCCGGTGGTCGGAAACACCGGCTTGACCAGCCGGGGAAATTCGATCCGGCTCGAGGTCATCTCCAGGGCCGACTGGACGAACCAGAGCCGATGCTCGCGGGTCTCGCCCCCCGGCGACACCACCTCGGCGGCGTGGCCCACGATCCACATCTGGCTCCGCGGAAACGCCGCGTATCCGACGATGCCGAGCACCGCCACCCCCATCACGGCCGCCAGGCCGAACTTGGGGAAGCGCTTCGCGACTACCGTCAGGGCGACGAACGCGGCAAACGCGTAGACCGTGGCGAAGTAGAGCGCCCAGTTCTTCTTCGTCGGCACCCAGTTCTCCAGGGGCGCGATCGGCCAGACCGCGCGATCGGCCACCTCCAGCGACGGAGGATGATCGATGATCGACGCCACGGCCCGGTCCGCCGCTTCCCGGGTCGCCGCAACCGTGCCGCCGCTCATGGGTTCCTGCACGAGAATGAGATCCGCGGCCTCGAGGAGACCCCGCGGCAACAGACGGGCGAGTTCTTCCGCCGGGATCTTCTGGTAGAGGATCTTCTCCGTCGACGCGAGGTCCGACGCGTACGGGAGACGGGCGTCGACGAGGACGATCCGATCGGGCCGGACCACCTGGTCCGACGGCCTGAGCGTCCGCTGGCCCACTCGGATTTCCGTGGGATCGATCGTGGGGAGCAGCACCACTTCCCGCCCTCCCGCCTTGATCGTGACGGCACGAGCCACGGAGAATCCGAAGCCGCTCTTCGCCACAACGTCGCCGGTGAAGTCCGAGGGGCTGCTGATCGTCACCCGGAGCGGCGTCCAGAGCAGCGGCCGACGGACGCTGCCGACCACCGGCTCCACTTTTTCGATGACCGGATCGGCCTGCAACGCCACGAGGAGGACCCAGGCGGCGATCACGGGGCCGCCTTTCGCTTGCCGGCGAGCGCCAGGAGAACGAGCCCCGCCGCGCCGAATAGCCCGGTCTGGACCCACACCGGCGAACTCCCTGCCGCCGCGCCCCAGAACGGGCTGAGATAGACCGAGACCGAGGGAGCCTTTGCGCCGAGCTGGTGCTGGAGGAAGAACCAGAACGGATGGGCCGCCGAGATCCAGAAGACGCCGAGGAGGTACCCCGGCATAGCGGCCGGAAACCGTGCCGCCACGCCGGCGCCGAGCGCCGCCAGGGCCGCGACATGAACCTGACTCCGGACGAGCCCCGACGCCTCGACGCTGGAGACGTTTGCCCCGATCATCGCCAGCGGCAATGAAAAAAGCAGCAGGATCCCCACATAGAGCATCAGTGCCGGCGCCGCGCAGCCTCCCCGCAGGAGGGACGGCACGAACAGCGGCCAGATCAGGAGCACGAAGAACAGTTCCAGTTCGACGACGGCGAGGAAGAAATTGGCAGGGGTCGCGAATGGAAGCGGGAACGGCAGCACATCGGCCAGCAGGAGGACGAAGCCGCCGCAGAGCACCCCGATCCACGAGAGATAGAGCGCCGTGGATTGATGGAGCGGCGGCAACGTCATGGCGCCAGTATAGGGAAGGTCGGGGGGCTCGTCCAACTAGCGGACGCGGGGGGCGCGGGGCGAGGGCGGGGGAGACTGGACGTAGGCGTCCGTCGGCTCCACCGAGCGGGAGCCGCGGAAGTACAACGTGACGCGCTTCAGCCCGTTGAGGTCCGGGTAGACCGCCAGCACTTCGCGGAGGTTCTCGAGCTTCTCTTCCGTGGAGAGGTCGCCGAATTTCGACGTCTGAGAAGTCCGGCCCCAGGCGATCGTGCAGCCGGTGGAGGTCACCATCGACATCTCGCTGCGGCGAGGATCGAGCCGGCCGCCGAAGTTGGCCACGTCCACTTCCCGGATGCCGAGGCGGCCCAGCAACGTGTTGTCCGGGATGTAGTCCGCCATGGCGACGGCGGCGCGCAGCGACTCGTCCTGCCATGCCTTGCCGGGCTCCGGCGGCTGGGAGGCGACGCCGGTGATGTGGACCGACCGGTCGCAGGGCGGCGGCGCGACGTAGACGCCCGGGAGGCGGACGCCGTCGCGGTCCACGAGAACGAAGCCGTTCTCGCGCCGGACGGCGGCATGGGCGCGGCGGTACTCGAACTTGATGAGGAGCCGGTCGGGGAACACGCGCTCCACGCCCGTGACCTTGCGGACCCAGGCGCACGATTCGAACTTCCGGCCGACCTCTTCCACGAGCTTCGGATCGAAGATGGACCGGCCGGTCCCCTCGATGCGGACGAGTTCCTCGCCCTGGCTGGTGGCCCACTTCGGAGCGACGGCAGCCTTGATCGGCGGAGCGGAGAACTGGCGGCGCTGGGTGATGAAGCTGAAGACTTCCCGGTGCACCAGCAGGATCACGAGGGCGAAGCCCGCGACGAACACGCCGCGGAGGGCGGAGTCCCGGTGACGGGAGGCCAGCGCGCCGATTCCGGCGGCGGCCTTGTCCCAATTGGCCTTGCGCAACCGTGCGACGAATTTCCCCAGCATTCGTCTTACCTATCGGCGGTCTGATAAAATGTCTTTATGAGAATTGCGCTCGCGCTGCTGTTTCTTTTCGGCGCGGGCTCGAAGTACGTCGAGCGCGACCTGGACAAGATCGACGCCCAGTACCTGGTCGTCGCCCCTCCGGCGTTCGCCGACGCGCTCGATCCCCTGCTCGACCACCGATCGAAGACCTATAAAGTAGCCGTCGCCCGGACCGACGATATTTCCGCCCGATACGGCCCGGGGCCGGAAGGCGTGGCGAAGCTCGTCAAACGGGTCGGACCCAAGTTCGTCCTGCTGGCCGGCGACGCCGACACCGTCCCGACGTTCATCTGCAAGAGCGCCTACACCAGCGACCGCTTCGCGAGCGACCCCGACCTCGCCACGGACTACCTCTACGGCGCCGTCGCGGGCCGCTTCCCCGCCGACACGGTCGAGGAACTCCAATCGATGGCCGCGCGCACGGTGGAGTACGAGACCACCCTTCCCCCCGGGCGGTGGCAGAAGCGGATCTCGTTCGTCACCGGCGAGGCGAATTTCGGGACGGTGATCGACGACATCCTCGAGCGGCAGTTCAACTCCGTCGTCACGGGCAAGATCCCGATGGCGTACGACGTCGAGACCGCCTACGCCAAGCCGGCCTCGAAGTACTGCTACTATCCGCCGAAGTTCGGCGCCAACGCGCTTCGGATGCTCAACGAGGGCGGCCTCTTTTTCGCCTACGTGGGCCACGGATACCGCGACGGCTTCGACGACGTGCGCTTCAAGGACGACGTCTACCCAATCCTCGAGAAGAAGCACGTGAAGGAGATCGACATCCGCGAAGGTCTGCCCATCATGGTGGTGATCGCCTGCTCGACGGGCGAGTTCGACTCCGCGGTGGACTGCATCGGCGAGGAGATCTTCAAGCGGCGACGCGGGCCGGTGGCCTTCATCGGCGGGTCGCGGGTCACCCAACCGTACGGCAACGGGCTGCTGGGCCACAAGCTGGTGGAACAGGTCTTCGCCCGGAAGGCGCCGACGCTGGGCGAGGCGCTCTGGCAGGCGAAGGCGGCCGTCGTGGACAAGGACGACTCGGCGCTGCGGCTCCAGGCCGACGCGATCGCGTCCACCATCCAGGGACCCGCCAGCCTCGAGCCCATGCGGTCGGACGTGGTCCGCCACTACAATCTCTTCGGCGATCCGGCCCTTAAGATCCGGCGGCCCGTCGAGGACATCGAGCTGACGCCCCGGGGCTTTCCGGGTCCCGGCCGGACGTTCTTCGTCACCGGACGCGCGAACAACGGCCCCGTCGACGTGACGTTCGAATGCGGGCGGGACAAGTTCTACCACCCTACCGATCTGGAAGGCCAGGATGCCGAGGCGCAGCTCGGACGGCGGTACGCGAACGCCAACAACAAGATCATCGTGCGGGCGCCGACGGCGTCCCGGGACGGCGGGTTCGAGATCGAGGTCGAGCTGCCGGAGACGCTCAAGCCCGGCAAGTACTTCCTCAAGGCCTACGGGCCCGGATCCATCGGCTCCCGGGACATCGTCATTCCGGAATAGCCGACCCGACAAATATGTCGGGCCCTCCCCCCGGGACTGTCCGACCTCCCCCGCTCGCCGTCGACGACGCCCTGGCCCCCCGTTTGCTCTACTCGGGGCATGAACGTCATCCTGGCGCAGGAATCCCGGATGGTCCGGAACTTCCTGCGGGAGGACCTGGGGGCGACCCCGTACGCCGCGGCTCATGTCCACGAGGCCGCCTCTGCCGCGGAGCTGCTTCAGCGTCTGGACCTCCTGGGCCAGGAGGAGACGCTGGTCCTTCTCGACTGGAACCTGCCTGCCCTGGACGTTCCCCTGCTCCTGTCGCATCTGGCCGGGAACCGTCCGGCGGACCAGGTCTCGGTGCTCCTGTGCGTCAACAGCCCCCAGGTTCCGCTGGCCGAACGGGCCGTGGCCCGGGGCGCCCGGGGATACCTGGTCCGTCCGTTCACCAACGAAGACCTCGCCGCGAAGGTCCGGGAGATCCGAGACGCCCGTCCCCCGTCGGGCCCCTCGGGCGTGCTGCGGGACATCGCGACGACCGTTCGCGTCGGGGAAGAACTCCCTTCGCTGTTCACCCTACCGTCGACGGTCCTGTCGCAGCTCTTCGCGCGCGCCCGTCGCGTGCGTCACGGGGCGGGATCGGTCGTCGTCTTCCCGGGAGAGCATCTGACGGCGCTCTCGTTCGTCACGTCGGGAGAGGTTGAGATCGTCGTCCCGGAATCGGCCGACCGGATCGTCCGCGGCGCGGGCGAATGCTACGCCGAGCGGGCGTTCGTCTGCGGCGAGCCGGCGCGCGTCCAGGTGCGGGCGCTGACGCCGGTCGAGGTCGCGTCGGTCGCCAAGGAGTCGGTGGTCGAGCTGGCGCGGCGCCATCCCGCGCTTCAGGATTTCCTCACGCTGATGCTCACGCGCCGCCCGTCGCGCGAAGCCGAGGAGGGCGAGACCGAGATGTCGGGCACGACCGCTTCGCTCCCCTTTTCCGACCTGCTCCAGTTCCTCCATTCGTCCCGGAAGACCGGGGTCCTGGTGCTGGAGAACGAAGCGGCGGCGGGCCGGATCTACCTGGAGCGGGGCGAGGTCCTGGACGCGCGGCTGGCCGGCGAGGAGCCGGGCGAAGCGGCCTTCGCCCATCTCGCGGCGCTGCCCCGGGCGCGGTTCGAATTCCGGAACGGCACGGCGCCGGTCGCGCGGACCGTCGAGCGCTCCACGATGCAGCTCCTGATGGGCTGCTTCCTGCCGTCGCCGGATCCCGTCGTCCAGGCCGGGTAGCTAGAACATCGCGGCCGCGGCCCAGAACGATCCCTGCTTGCGCTTGAACGCCAGCTCGGTGATCTTCCAGCAGAGCTGCGGGAACTCGACCCCCGCCGCGCGCGCGGCCTTGGGAAGCAGGCTCCGTTCCGTGAGGCCCGGGATCGTGTTGACCTCGAGCACGTGGACGGAGCAGAAGGGCGTCAGAATCAGGTCGACCCGGCTCATGCCCTCGCAGCCGAGCGCGTCGTGGGCGTCTTTCGCGGTCTTCTGGACCCGGCGGCGGTCGAGATCGCTCATCGGCGGGTTCACGATGTACTGGGTGTCGGGGCTCTTGTACTTCGCGTCGTAATCGAAGAACCGGGACTTGGGCCGGAGTTCGATGACCGGAAGCGCCCGGCCGTCGAGGATGCCGACGGTCAGTTCGCGGCCGGCGATGAACTTCTCCATGAGGCCGATCGGGTCGTGGCGGAAGCATTCCGCGGCGCCGTCGAGGAGCGTGGCGCGGTCCTCGTGGACGGTGACGCCGACGCTGGAGCCTTCGGCGCGGGGCTTCATGACGACGGGATATCCGAGCGCGCGGGCGGCGTGCTCCATCAGATCGACGGAGTCGCCGCGGGCGATCACGCGGTGCGGCGGCGTCTCGACGCTCTTGAGCTTGAAGAGCCGCTTGGCCTCGACCTTGTCCATGGCGGCCCGCGACGCCTCGGGGCCGCTGCCGGTATAGGGGATGCCCTTCTTCTGGAGGAGCTGCTGGAGGCGGCCGTCCTCGCCGAAGCGGCCGTGGAGCGCGATGAAGGCGACGTCCATGTGGACGCCGTCCAGCTCGCGTCCGTCTTCTGTCCGCAGGTCGATGGGCACGACCTTGTGGCCGGCGGACTGGAGCGCCTGGGCGACGGCCGAGCCCGACCGGAGCGAGACGTCGCGCTCCGACGAGCATCCTCCCATGAGGACGCCGATGACCGGATGAGACTGACGACTCATGGCCTTCTTCCCCCTCGTGACTGAGCCTCTTACCAGACCAAGACTTCCAGCTCCAGCGGCACCGGAGCGCGGCCCTGGATCCGCTCCACGAGCCGGAGGATGTCCGCGGCGGTCGCGCCGCCGTCGTTCTCGATGAAGTTCGCGTGCCGTTCCGACACGTGGGCGTTTCCCACGCGCATTCCCTTGAGTCCGCATTCGTCGATGATCCTTCCCGCATGGCCGCCGGGCGGGTTCTTGAACATGCACCCCGCGTTGTGGGTGCCCAACGGCTGGCTGTTCTTCTTCTGTGCGAGGACGTCGTTGTACCGGTCCCAGATCCCGTCGGCGGGCCGGAGGTCGAATCCGGCGGCGATGACGACGGCGGCGCCCAGCGCGGTGCCGCGGTAGCGGAAGCCGACCTCGTCGCGCGTGAGGCGCCGGAGCTCGGCGTCGGGGGTCATCACGTCGACGTACTTCACCGCGGACGCGGTCTCGCCGTGGCGTCCGCCGGCGTTCATCCGGATGGCGCCGCCGACTTGGGCGGGGATTCCCGCGAGGCACTCGAGTCCGCCGAGCCCCTCCGCGGCGGTCTCCTTCACGAGGCGGGAGAAGTTGTAGCCGGCCTGGACGTGAAGCCCGTCCCGCCGGGCGAAATGGGTCAGGCGGATGACGGCGCCGCGCACGCCCTCGTCCCGGATGAGGAGGTTGGCGCCGCTGCCGAGGATGCGGACGGGGACGTCGCACTCGCGGGCGGCGCGGAACGCGGCGGCGAGCTCGCCGGGCGTGCGGGGCTCGACGAACACGTCGGCGGGCCCGCCGACCTTCATGGTCGTGTAGGGGGCGAGGGGTTCGGCGAGGCGGAAGGGGATCAGCCGTTCCTGAAGGAACGTATCGAAGGCATGGACGGCGACCACTGGTTCTTCCCCCTCTGCCCGACCACCCGGACGCCCAAATCATAACATATAACTTATAAATTGTCAAACGTGAACGACCGGCCCGGGCGGTGGGAGAGAAGAGCTCTAACGGGGGCCGGCCGACTTGAGCAGCGTGATGAATTCCTCGCGCAGCGACGCCACCAGGTCGGCGGGACCTTCGAGCCGGTACGTCGTCACCGTCCCCTTCGACTCGCCGCGGGCCGTCAGGATCGTGTAATCGATCGGACCGTCCGACCCGAGCCTGCAGGTGTACATTCCCGAGACCTCGGACAGCGAGAAGGGAACCTTCCCTTCCACGGTCGAGGTCGCGGCCTTCGGCTTCCCGAACTGTCGGGCGATCGGCTCCTGCGAATCCTTCCCTTCGAACACCAGGAGCTCCGCATGGCGGGACTGGTCGTTCGGATCGGGGACGCGATGCAGGAATCTCGCGCTCATCCCGCCCAGCCGCGGCCGCACGGGCGCCCAGGATTCCGGAAATTTGTAATCGAACGACAGTCGGGCGACCGGCTTCCCGGCCCAGACCTCGTACCTCCCCAGCCCGAACTTCCGCGCGGCGAGATGGCGGAAGCTGGTCGCTTCCGCCTCCCCCTGGGGCAGCGGCATCTGGTACTCCTGCGAATTGCAGATCGTCCGAAGAAGTCTCTTCAGGGAGTAGCCGTTGTCGATCAGGTCGCGGACCAGCGTCTCCATCAGCGCCGGCGAGAGCGCCTTGTTCTTCAGGTTGAAGTCGTCGACGGGGTGGACGATCCCCCACCCCATCAGCCAGCTCCACACGCGGTTGGCCAGCATTCGCGGCAGCTGCGTGTTTGCCCGGTTCGTCATGAAGTTCGCCAGCACCTTCGCGCGATCGTCGAACTTCCCCGCCTGGCCTCCGAAGAGGAAGATCGGCGACGCGGAACCGCCCATGCCCATCTTGACGGTCGCATCGCGCCGGCTCTCGAATTTGGGCATCATCAGATCGCCCTCGTCCGCATGCGCGACTTCCGGAACCCCGTCCTTCACCCGGGCGCGCTGGCGATAGACGAAGTCGGCCAGGCCGTAGTAATCCTCGACCCGCCATTTGTCGAACGGATGATCGTGACACCGCGCGCAGGTCAGACGGATGCCGAGAAAGTGACGCGAGACGCGCTCCGCAAAGGTCTGCTCCATGCCGGGCTCGCGGTACATGGACAACTTGTAGGCAAGCGCGGCATCCCCGGTCGAGGTTCCCCGCGCATCGAGAAGGGCGTTGACGATCTCCGTCCAGGGCTTGTCCATCTTGAGCCGTTGAGCGAGCCACTTCCGGAAGTCGGGCAGGATCGCTTCCTCGACCCCTTCGCCCAGCGGGCCCAGGCCCTGGAATCGGACCTGGCTCAGGTCGCCGAAGAAGACCGTCGAGAACCGGTCCGCCCAGAACGAGCCGAAACGCGGGTCTTCCAGAAGCTCGTTGATCTTCTTCGCACGCTTCTTCGCGTCGTCGGCAGCGACGAACGCCCGGAGCTCCGCTTCGGTGGGCGCGGCGCCGACGAGATCCCCCATCACCCGAGCGAGAAAGTCCGCGTCGCCGACCGGCGTCCCGCCCGGCTGAAATCCGGGGATGGACTTCACCGCGCTGTCGATTTTCGCCGACGCGTCGGGCGGATCGTCGTTCTGCGCAAGGATCAGGAGGGACGCCAGCAGGGTCAGCATGACCTACTAGACGCCGGCCGAGCGCCCGTCACTTCGGAAGATTCTTGTCGAGCTGGTTCTCGACCGGCGTCACGGTCGCCTCGTGCTCGGCGAGGATCTTCTTCAAGTCGGCGATCACGTCGGGATGCTTCGACCCCACGTCGAACCGCTCCGACGGGTCCTGCAGCAGGTTGAAGAGCAGCGGCGAGTCGTGCTTCTTCGGCCCGTCGCTGCCGTACGCCGACTGCGTCGTCACGTGCATCTTCCACGGCCCCTTGCGGACGGCGAAGACCGTGGTGTCCCGGTAGTACATGAGCGATTGCCGCGGGCCGGGCCCCTTGCCGAACAGAAGCGGGGACAGATCGACCCCGTCGATCGGCCGGTCGGCGGGAACCTCGGCGCCGGCGAGCTTGAAGATCGTCGGCAGCAGGTCGATCGTGCAGGCGATGTCGCGCGCGACGGAGCCCGCGGCAATCTTCCCGGGCCACCAGAAGATGCCGGGCTCGCGCACGCCGCCCTCCCACGTGCTCCCCTTCCCATCGCGGAGCAGCCCCGCGGAGCCGCCGTTCTCATTCCGGATGAGCCACGGGCCGTTGTCGCTCGTGAAGACCACGAGCGTCTTCTTGTCGAGCCCTTCAACCCGGAGCGCCTCCATCACCTGGCCGACGCTCCAGTCGAGCTCCTCGACGACGTCCCCGTAGAGCCCGCGCGGACTTTTCCCCGCGAACGCCTCGGACGCGTAGAGCGGCACGTGCGGCATCGTGTGGGCGAGATAGAGAAAGAACGGCTTTTCCTTGTTCCCCTTGATGATCTTCACCGCCTCCTCCGTGTAGCGGCGGGTGAGCGTCGTCTGGTCGGCGGGCCGCTCGACGATTTCCTCGTTCCGCATCAGCGGCACGTTGTTCGCCGCCCAGCGGGGCTCTTTCACCCCGGGCACGCCGTCCATATCGTTCGAGTACGGCAGTCCGAACCACGAATCGAACCCGTGCTTCGTCGGCAGGTACTTCGGCAGATGGCCTTCGTGCCACTTGCCGATCGCGGCCGTGACGTAGCCGGACTTCTTCAGCCCCTGCGCAATCGTGATCTCGCTGTCGGGCAGCCCGCCGGCCGAGTTCGGAAAGAGCACGCGACGCTTCTCGCTCGCCATGCCGCTCCGGACCGCGTACCGCCCGGTGAGCAACGCCGCGCGGCTCGGCGTGCAGACCGGCGCCGCGACATAGAAGTCCGTGAACCTCATCCCCTCGGCGGCCATACGGTCGAGATGGGGCGTCCGGATCGTCGGATGCCCGTAGCACCCCAGGTCGCCGTACCCCAAATCGTCGGCGAAGATGATGATGACGTTGGGCTTGTCCGCCTGCGCGTCTCCCCACGCCGACAGCGCCGCCACGAAGAGAAGCTGATGAATCATGAAATCCTCCGGGAATGAAACACGCTGGGAGCACCGGGGAGGCGCCTATTCCTTCGGGCGAGTGCCCGGACGAAGATTCTGTTCATCGGCTGCAAGCCTCCGTGATATAAGATTTTTCGTGAACAACCCGCTTCGGCAGCCCGAGCCGCCCGCGGCTCAGTGTGTGTATCAGGGGCGCTTCCAGGCCGCGGACTTGAAAGGCAAGTATATCGGCGGATCGCCGTCCTACGATGTGCGCGTCACCCGAGAGCAGATCTGGCTGTCCGACGAGCTCTCGATTCCGCTGGCCAGCTTCCGATCCGCCGATCTGGTCACCTCGGGGGTTCTCCTGCCCACCCGGGGTCTCGTGCTCCGTTTCGAGAATCCGATCACGCGCCAGAACGAAACCATCGGCCTCTGCCGAATGGATCCGATCGGGATCGGCATCCACTCGCAGAAACCCCTCGAGGAACTGCGCGATGCCCTTCGGAAGCTTCCCCGCGCCACGGCGCCGGCGCCTGCGGTGTCGCCGGCTCGGGCTGCGGCTCCTCCTGACAAATTGAAATGCGAGGACTGCGGATCCGAGCCCGCATTCTACGTCGGGTATGCGTTCCTCGTGTCCGCGCTGGTCGTCTGGTACCGCAGCGCCGTGACGAGGCGCCTGCATTGCCGCCGCCATGTGGCGCTCCACGGAATTCCTCCCTACCTGATCACGGTTCTGACCGGTTGGTTCGGAATCAGCATCCTCGCCTATCCCTTCTACGTCTGGATCGCGGCGAGAAACCTGCGCCCCGCCGTCGGCGGGTTGAGCTATGTGCTCGGGATCGCGCCGACACCGGCGGCCATCGGTCTGGTCTGGTGGCTGCTGAGCCGCTGACTATTCCTTCAGGAACCGCTGCGCGATCTGGTCGACGTTGCCCGCGCCCATCGTCAGGATCAGGCAGTCCGGCGTGGCCTTCTCCTTCAGGAACGCGACGACCTCGTCGAACGTGGGCATGAAGAGCGCCGCCTTGCCGTTTTCGTTGATCGCCTGGGCCAGCTCGGCGCTCGAGACCTTCTTCTCGCCGTTGGGGCGCGCCTCGTAGATCTCCGGCAGCAGCACGACCGACGCGTCGGCGAACGACCGCGCGAACTCCTTCATGAAGATCCGCGTCCGCGACGTCTGGTGGGGCTGGAAGACGCACCAGATCTTCCGATCGGGGTACCGCTCCTTCGCCGCCCGCAGCGTGGCCTGGACCTCGGTGGGATGGTGGCCGTAGTCGTCGATCACCAGCGCGCCGTTCTTCTCGCCGAGCTTCTGGAACCGACGCGCGGCGCCTTGGAATTCCGAGAGCGCGACCTGGACGATCTCCTGTCCCACGCCCGCCCACGTGGTCGCCGCGATCGCCGCGAGCGCGTTGGAGACGTTGTGCTGGCCGGCGACGCCCAGCGAGTAGCGGCCGTAGGGGCGGCCGTACTTGAGCACGTCGAACGACCACCGCCCGTCGAACACCTCGATGTTGCGCGCCCGCCAGTCGGCATCCTTCTCGATCGAGAAGCTTTCGGCCTTCCCCTTGAGCTCGCCGAGGATCCCCGCGGTATGGGCGTTGTCGGCCGACCCGATCACGGGGCCGGACGACTTCCCCGCGAACTCGCGGAACGCGGCGACGATCTCGGAGATGTCCTTGTAGTAGTCGAGGTGGTCTTCCTCGATGTTCGTGATGATCGCGCAGGCGGGCGACAGGTTGAGGAACGACCGGTCGTACTCGCACGCCTCGACGACGAGGTGCTTCCCCGCGCCGGGCGCCGCGTTGGAGCCCAGCTGCGAGATGACGCCGCCGCAGACGTACGTGGGCTCGAAGCCCGCCCGCGACAGCACGTAGGAGATCATCGACGTCGTCGTGGTCTTTCCGTGGCATCCGGAGATCGCGATCGTCGCCTTGTCCTTCGAGAGCCTCCCGAGCATCTCGGCGTACTTGAGCACCGGGATCTTGCGCTTCCGCGCCTCGACGACTTCGACGTTGTCGTCCTTGATCGCGGCGGACCGCACGACCAGCTCGACGCCCTCCGGAAGGTTCTCCGCGGCGTGGCCGACCTTCGCGCCGGGGAATTCGCAGGCGGCCTGATCGGAACCGCTGACCCCGTCGCCCCTCACCGTCAGGATTTTGGCGAGGCCGCTCATGCCGATCCCGCCGATCCCGATGAAATGAATCTTCATTTCCTGCTCCTGGGAGAGGTCGAGCAGGAGGTCTTGGAAATGCCCCTGAGGGGGAGGCCCGTTCGGATTTCGGATGTCGGATGTCGGGTGTTGATGTTCACGCCACGAGTCTCCCCAGGTCGTCCAGAATCGTCTTCGCCGCGTCGGGCTTCGCGAGCGGCGCGAGCTTCCGCCTCATCTCTTCAAACACCGGATCGCGGTCCACGAGTTTCTGCAGAATCGGCGTCAGCCGCCCTTGCAGGTTGTCGCGCTCCTCGAGCAGGATCGCGCCGCCGGCCTTCGCAACCGCGCGGGCGTTCTCCCGCTGGTGGTCGCCCGACGAGCGGCCGATCGGGACGAGCACCGACGGCGTCCCGAACGCCGCGAGCTCCGCGATCGCCATCGCTCCGGCCCGCGAGACCACGAGGTCGGCCGCGCTGTAGAGCGAGTCCATGTCCGACACGAAGTCGACGACCACCGCGCGGGCGCCCTTCGCCGCGTACGCGCCGCGGACGGCGTCGACCTGCGCCTTCCCCGTGACGTGGATGATCTGGAGCTTCGAGGCGGTGCCGTTGAGCGCGTCGACGACGCCGCGGTTGAGCGCCTCGGCCCCCTGGCTGCCGCCGACGACGGCGAGCGTCGGCAGGCCGGGCTCCAGCCCGAACCGTCCGAGCGCCTGGCCGCGGTCCATCCGCTGGAGCTGCTTCCGGAGCGGGCTGCCGGTGACGACGATCCGCGGGCCGCAGCCGGGGAACGCCGAGCGGGAGGCGGCCCACTGGACGTAGATCCGCGCCGCGCCGGGCGCGAGGAACCGGTTGGCCTTGCCCGGCCTCATATTGGGCTCGAGGAGGACGTACGGCAGCCCCATCGATTTCGCCGCGATGACGGGCGGCACGGTGCCGTAGCCGCCGACGCCGAAGAGCAGGTCCGGTTTGAAGTCGCGGATGCAGCGCGCGGCGGCGAGGATCGCGCGGGACAGGGGTCCGAGGAAGCCGGTGAAGCCGCGCCAGCGCGGGGATTCGAGCGCCTCGAACGGGATGTTCGCGCGCGAGAGCTGCGCGGCGTCGAACGGCCGGGTGGTGCAGAGCCAGTGGACGGCCGCGTCGGGAGCGTGCTGGGCGAGGGCTATGCCGGGGAAGACGTGACCGCCGGTACCGCCGCCGGCGAACAGGATGCGGATTCCCCCTCGCGCCATGTTCCCCTCTCCGATGCGTTGGCGACGCTGACCAGCATGCCGACCCCCGCCAGCGTGAACAGCACCGAGGATCCCCCGGCGCTCACGAACGGGAGCGGGATGCCCTTGGTCGGCATGGCCGCGGTCACCACGGCCACGTTCATCGCCGCCTGAAGGATTATATACGTCGTGATGGAGAACGCCAGCAGAAAGCCGAAGCGGTCCTTGGCGCGGTACATGATCCGGAAGCCGCCGAAGCCCAGGCCGGCATAGAGGCAGAGGACCGCCACGGTTCCCACGAAGCCGAGTTCCTCGCCGATCACCGGGAAGATGAAGTCCGAGTGGGCCTCCGGCAGGAAGTAGAGCTTCGCGGTGCCGCGGCCGAGCCCTTCGCCCCACCAGCCGCCGGCGCCGAGCGCCATGAGCGACTGGAGAATCTGGAGGCCCTTCCCCCGCGGATCCTTCTCGGGATGGAGCCAGTTCTCGACCCGGATCATGAAGTGCTCGGTGTGGGTCATGCCGTAGTACGCGATGAGGCCGCCCGCCACGGCGATGCACGGCGCGAGGTGGGCCATCCGCACGCCCGACACGACCAGCATCAGCGTCATCACCATCGCGACGAAGACGGACGTGCCGATGTCGGGCTCGATGATGATCATCCCGCAGCAGAGCCCCAGCGTCGCGAACGCGGGGACGAAGCCGCGGAGGAACTTCTTCATCCGCTCCGGATCCTTCGCAGCGAACCCGGCGAGGAACACCGCGATGGCGATCTTGGCCGCCTCGGACGGCTGGAAGAAGAATCCGGCGACGCGGATCCACCGCCGGGCGCCGTTCAGCGACGCGCCGATGCCGGGCACGAAGACCAGACCGAGCAGCGCCAATGCGCCGATCAATACGGGCAACCGCCACTTCTCCCAGAAGGAGATGGGCACGCGGGCGGTGACGATCATCGCGGCGATGCCCAGGAGGACCCAGACCAGCTGCCGCTTGAGGAACCACGTGGAATCGGCGTACTTCGGGGACTTCTCCGCCATCACGGCCGTGGCGGAGTAGAGCATGACGGCGCCGACGGCGACGAGAGCGAGGGCGAGTCCGACGACGATGACGGCGTTCCGTGACATGCAGTGTCCCAGCAACTGGACATAGGTGTATCGGCCTCCCCCCGTTCCATCCTGAACGACATTCGACGGAACCGGTTGCCCATTTCGGCCCCATCCTGCAGAATGGGCCCCATGACGCGGGACGAGCTGTTCATCGATCTGGCGGTCAAGGCGAAGCTGATCACCCCCTCCCAGCTCGAGGACTGCCGGAAGCTCCGCGACATGCTGTCCCAGAACTCCTTCGCGCTCACGGTCTCGGAGATCATCGCCAAGAAGGAGTACCTGAACCCCGACCAGCTGCGGATGATCAACGTCGCGATCCGCTACGAGGAGATCAAGCGCGAGGATGAGGCGCTCGGCGGCTTCATCGCCCGGAAGGGATTCCTCCCCCAGGACAAGATCGACGAGTGCCTTTCGGCCCAGGCCCTCCCGTTCAAGGAGGGTCGCCACTTCCCCCGGCTCGAGGAGACGCTCACCCAGAAGGGTTACCTGACGCCGCAGCAGGTCCACGTGATCCTCCGCGCGCGCGAGCAATTGGAACAGCAGACGGACGGCGAGCCCGGCTCCTCGCCCCGCGTGCCGCAGACCCGGCCGTCGATGCCGCCCCCGGAGCTCGACGCGCCGCCGAAGCCGCTGCCGGTCAGCCTCCGGTCGCTCGAGGCGGGGCTCAAGCTCGACACGCTCAAGGTCGCGTTCCGCCGCGCGCGGATCCAGGGCGAGACCTACGCGGCGATCCTCGACCTGCACGGATCGCTCGACGGCCACACGGCGGTGAAATTCGACGAATATCTCCACGCGCTCACCCGGGCGGGCTTCGTCCACCTCATCATGGTCTGCCAGAAGCTCGACTACCTCTCGAGCGCCGGCATCGGCGTGCTGGCCGGCGTGATCAAGCGCTGCCGCGACGGCAAAGGCGACCTGCGGCTCTGCGCGGTCGAGGACAAGATGCGTCGGGTGATGCAGATCATCGGATTGCTGTCGCTGGTGAGGACCTACGACACGGACAAAGGAGCGGTCGCGAGCTTCAAGTACGGCTAGGAGCAGGACTCAGCATAGCAGTACTCAGTACAGTCACACAGCCGGGACTCCGATCCGGAGACTGCTACTTCGCCTCCGTAGCGAGCAGGATCGCCTTGCGGATCCCCGTCGCCATCGCCTGGTAGGACGTCTCCAGCTTCGACTCGGGAACCGCAACCTCCAGCTTCGTCGAAAAGTAGCCGTTGCCCAGGTCCTTGGCGAGACGGCCGTCGCGGAACGTGCGGCGGTAGGCGCCATGGCACTTGGCGCAGCGCGCGGAATCGATCTCGCCCGTCTTCTTGAACGCGTCGTCGAACTTCGCCGCGGTGATCAGGTTCTTGAGGTCGCCGAGGTCGGTCCTCGCGCCGGCCGCGGCCATCTTGAACTTGTCCTGCTTCGTGGCGGTCAGGAACTTCGAGCCCGTCACGACCTTGATCGACTCGTCGAAGGCGCGGTCCATGGGCGCGATCTCGTCGGCCGCCGCCTTGTCCTTCTTCTCGATGCCGGCGAGCAGCCGGTCCCACATCGGCCCGACCGCGCGCATGTGGCCGTTGACCTTGAGCAGCGTGTCGATCTCCTTCGACGCGTCGTCGGCGCCCGCGGCCGCCTTCTTGATCGCGCCGTTCAGCGTGTCGGGCGTGTTCCAGACGTTCGTCGTGTACTCGAAGCCCTCGAACTGCGTGAGGAAGAGCTTCGACTCGAGGGCCTTGTCATCGGCGTTCTCGAGGACCTTCACGGTGTGGAGCGTGGTCTCGACCGTCGCGGCCGCGACGCCGATGCGGATCGGCCCCCTCGCGCCCTTCACGGTGACGATGGTCACGAGGCACTTCGTCTTCGACATGCTCGAGACCGCGGGGACCGTCGACATGCACTCCCACAGCGGCGGCGCCAGGTCGGCGTCGAGGAGCTTCTCGCCAAGGGCCTTCTCGATCTTGTCGCGGGAATCCTTGGAGAGCTTGCGGTTGAGTTTCTTGATCTTGTCCGCGTCGGACACGATCTTCCGGACCAGGTCGTCCTGGGCGACGCCGCCCGCCAGGAGAACGAGCACGGCGAGGACGACCCTCATTCAGGCATCTCCAATGCAGTGATTATAATACGCCCGCGCACGTCAAGGGTTGATAGCGCGACCCGGTCCCGCCTGTTACAATCCGGCCCATGAAACGGCTCCCCAAACGCAAGCCCGACTCCCACAAGGGCGACTACGGTCGGGTCCTGGTGGTGGCCGGCTCCCGCGGGATGGCGGGCGCGGCGGTCCTCGCGGGCGAGGCGGCGTACCGGTCCGGGGCCGGGCTGGTCTACTACTGCTGCCCCGCCGAGATGGCGGAGATCCTTTCGATCAAGCAGACCTGCGGCGTCGTCTGGCCGTTCGAGGAAAAGACGGCCGTCGCCCAGATCCTCGAGTACTCCATGAAGTGCGACGTCGCGGTCATCGGCCCCGGCCTCTCGCAGAACGCGGCGATCGCCGCGGCGGTCCGCGAAGTCGTGGGCGCGGTCGAGATCCCGCTGGTGATCGACGCCGACGGCCTCAACGCGTTCGAGGCCTTTCCCGAGCTGCTCGGCCGCGGCGCGGCGCCGCGCGTCCTCACGCCCCATCCGGGCGAGGCGGCGCGGCTGCTCAAGTCGCTGCCGAGCGACATCCAGAAGGACCGGACGGCCGCCGCGAAGGAGCTGGCCGAGCGATTCCTGTCGGTCGCGCTCCTCAAGGGCCACCGCACGGTCGTGGCGGACGGCAAGCAGGTCTACGTGAACAAGACCGGCAACCCGGGCATGGCGACGGGCGGCTCCGGCGACGTGCTGTCGGGCATGATCGGCGCGCTGATCGGACAGAAGCTGTCGCCGTTCGACGCCGCCTGCCTCGCGTCCCAGCTGCACGGCAAGGCGGGCGACCTGGCGGCCCGCAAGGTCGGCCAGGTCTCGCTCATGGCGACGGACCTGCTGAACGCCCTTCCGGAAGCCTTCCGCCGCGCGTAGCGCTTGGTATAATGTCACGCCGATGAAGACCCAGCTCCGCATGATCCGGGGCGACCTCACCACGGTGGACGCCGACGCGATCGTGAACTCCGCCAACAACGACCTGGTGATGGGCGGCGGCGTCTCCGGCGCGATCCGCCGCGTCGCCGGCCAGCAGGTGCAGGACGAATGCCACAAGATCGGCACCGTCCCGCTGGGCACCGCGGTCGTGACGAGCGGCGGGCTGCTCAAGGCGCAGTGGATCATCCACGCGGCGGTCAATCCGCTCGGCATGTGGGCCGACGCCAAGTCGGTCCGCAACGCGGTCCGTTCCACGCTGAAGAAGGCCGAGGAGAAGCAGATCAAGCGGCTCGCCTTCCCGGCGCTCGGCACCGGCGCGGGCGCGCTGGCGGTCGAGCGGTGCGCCGACATCCTCATCGAAGAGGTGATGAAGCACTGCGAGGCCGACCAGACGATCCTCGAGGAAGTGATGTTCGTCCTCTACGACGAGAAGCCGTTCGCGATCTTCGAGGAGAAGTTCAAGGTGAAGGTGCTGGGCGAGGCGCCCACGCCCGAGATTGCGGACCCGCGCTCGCTCCCCGAGAACCAGGGCCCGCCCGTGCCGCAGCAGAGCGCGGGTCCGGTCCAGCAATTCGGCGGCCGACGCCAGGGCAAGCGTCCGGAGCCGACGCGCCGCTACGGGCCGAACCAGCCGCAGCGGGCACCCGCTCCTCCGCCCCCGCCGCCGCGCGTCCAGGAACCGGCTCCTCCTCCGCCGCCACCCCCTCCGCCTTCGCCGCCTCCTCCGCCCGAGCCCCCGCCCCCGTCGTCCACGGATGGAGCGGCCGCCGGTCCGGCCCCCGCCGTCTGATCGAATGACCGACGAGACGTCCATCGGCGGCGACAACGTTCGATTCCAACCCACCGCCTGGACCGTGGTCCGCGACGCTCGAGACGGTTCGCGCGACGCGCTCGACAAGCTGATCGCCGTCTACTGGAAGCCGGTCTACTTCTACGTCCGCCGCCGCGGCCACGACGTCGAGTCGGCGAAGGACCTCACGCAGGGATTCTTCGGCTCGCTCCTCGAGCGCGAGTTCTTCGGCGCCGTCTCCGCCGACCAGGGCAAGTTCCGTTCGTATCTTCTGGGCGCCCTCTCCCACTTCCTGTCCGACCAGTACGACCGCTCCCGCGCGCAGAAGCGCGGCGGCGACTTCAACTTCGTCCAGGCGGAGGTCGAGCTCGCCGACACGGCCCCCACGCCCGAGGAGGCGTTCCGGAGCCGGTGGGCGAAGGAGATCCTCTCCCGGGCGATGGCCCGGCTCCGGCTCGAGGTCCCGCCCGACGATCTCGCGCTCCTCGGCGGCCACGCGCGGCCGGACCTCAGCGTCACCGACCGGAAGAACCGGCTGTACCGACTCCGGGCCCGGCTCCGCGAGTGTCTCCGCCGGGAGATCCTGCCGTCCGTCGATCGCGTCGAGGGAGTCGATTCGGAAATCCGCGAACTTTTCGCCGCGTTCTCGTGAGACGTCCGTCCGCCGTTTCCTCAGATAGCGGCGGAGGTGAACGACGATGACCTGTCCCCGCTGCAACGGCCCGGCCAACGAGGAGACGCTGCGCGAGTTCGGCGGCGTCTGCCCGAAATGTCTGCTCCAGTTTTCCGAGGAGCAGGACGCTCCCGCCTTCCCGAATCTCGAGATCGTCGAGATGATCGGCCAGGGCGGCATGGGCGTGGTCTACAAGGCGCGGCAGAAGAACCTCGACCGCATCGTCGCGCTGAAGGTCCTCTCGCCCCACCTCTCGGAGGATCCGGAATTCGTCGAGCGGTTCACCCGCGAGGCGAAGGCGCTCGCCCAGCTGAGCCATCCGAACATCGTCGGCATCCACGACTCGGGCATCCACGACCGGGTCCCCTACCTGGTCATGGAGTACATCGACGGCACGCCGCTGCGGGGCGTCATGGCGGGCGGCAAGTTCACGCCGGACCGCGCGCTCGAAGTGATCCCGCAGATCTGCGACGCGCTCCAGTACGCCCACGCGAACGGGATCGTCCACCGCGACATCAAGCCGGAGAACATCCTGATCGACCGCCAGGGTCGGGTGAAGATCGCCGACTTCGGGTTGGCGAAGCTGTCGGTCGAGCAGTCGAAGCTCACGCAGTCGGGGTTCGTGATGGGCACGCCGCGGTACATGGCGCCGGAGCAGTTCGAGCCGGCGGGCCGAGTCGACCACCGGGCCGACATCTACTCGCTCGGCGTGGTCTTCTACGAGATGCTGACCGGCGAGGTGCCGATGGGCCGCTTCAAGCCGCCGTCGGCGAAGGCGGACGTCGACCATCGCCTCGATCCGGTGGTGCTCAAGTCGCTGGAGCGGGAGCCCGAGGACCGCTATCAGTCGGCCGGCGAGGTGAAGGATCAGGTCACCGACCTGAAGAATCGCCCGAAGCCGGAGCGCCGGAAACCGATCATCGTGCGGACGCCGTCGCCGATCAAGCGCGCCGCGTTCGTGCTCGCCAACGTGGGCGGCGTTCTCGTCGCGGCATCGCTGATTCTGGCGCTGCTCAAGCTCTTCGCTTTCGCGGAGGTCGCCGGCAAGATCGGCGTCGGGCTCCTGGTCGTGGCGTTCGTCGTGTGGCTGGTCAGCGTGATCGTCGGACTGGTGAAGAACGTCGAGTCGCCGGCGGCGGCGGATCCGAATGTGCAACTCAAACGGACGCAGATCGGCGGATGCCTGCTGGCGATGATCATCATCGCGGTCTTCGTTCTGGCCCTCGTCGGGCTGTTCATGGGGGGGTCGGCCCCTCCGGCCCCGCCCGCCGTCACAGCCCCGGCGGTCGTCGACCCTCTGGCCCAGGGGGACGCGATGACGATGGAGGCAGCCCCACCCCGCATCACCTCGGCCCGCCTGACCTGGAAGGAGAATCTCCCGGCGGGCGATCGACTGGGTGTGATCGGCGGCAACCACAGCTTCCTGGCCGTTTCGAAGGAGGAAATCCGGGAGTTTGATCCCGACACCGGGAGGGTCGTCTCCGTCTGGAAAGGAGCCGTCGACGCGCTTCCGGTCCTCGAAGAGGAGACGATGGTCGCCTGGGGCGGCGGGAAAATCACTCTGTTTCAGACCCGGCCGGACCGCCTCACCGCGCTCCACACGCTGGACGTTCCTCTTCCGGGAGCCGTCGCCGGCGTCGCGGTCATCGACACGTCGGTCTACGTCGCCATGGTCGCCGGAGGGGTCTTCGCGGTCGACAACGCCTCCGGCACCGTCAAGTGGAAGCGCGAGCGCCTCACCCTCCTCCCGCCTCTCGTCGGCGCTCCCGTCGTGACGAACACGAACCTCATCATCTTCAGCAGCGCCGGCCACGAGCTCGTCAACCGCTTCAGCGGCGTCTCCGAGTCCAACGCGGCCGGCCCGCGAGGGGGCTCGCGAATGATCCAATGGGACCAGGGCTGGGCGACCCTGACGCGCACCAACGACCAGCTCCTGCTCGAGACCTGGGCCAAGAGGGGCATGAAGAGCAGAGGCACCATCTACACCAACAGCACGGCGGACGCCGCTCAATGCTTCCTGCGGACCGTGGGCGACAAGCTGGTGCTCACCGCCGTGAACGAGATCTACGGCATGCGGCGGAACGAGCCCTTCACGGACCGGTGGAGGAAAGATTGCCCCCGAACGGTGGGCCCGGCGGCCGCCTTCGGAGACGACATCGTCGCGCTGCCCACGGTGAAAGGCCTGTACCTGTACAACGCGAAAAGCGGCCAGCACACGCCCCTCGAGATCGGCGCCGGCATGAGCGCGTTCTCAGTTGCGTGCCGGAACTCGGAGGTCCTCCTCCTCGACCCCGAGAAGGGCCGCCTCCTCTGCTACCACCTGCAGTGACCGCCGGGATCAACCCCGGAAGAGGTAGTACGACACGAACGCGGCGCACTCGCGGGCGACGAAGTACGGCTCCTTCTGGAGGCGCTGCGACATCCCGCACGGCGAGGTCGCGCAGGCGATGCCGAGACGGCGCGCGGTCAGCTTGATCCGCGCCAGGTGGTAGTAGTGGCTCACCGCGACGACATTGCGGACCTTCAAGTTCGCCAGCGTCGCATAGCTGTTCACGCCTTCCGGGTCGAGGACGATCGCCTGCTCCGGCACGCGCCACCGCAGCGCGAGCCGGCGCATCGTCGGGACTTCGTCGGGCGCGCCCGACAGGATCAAGGCCGGCGCGACGCCGGCGTGATAGAGCTTCACCCCGTGGGCCATCCGGTCCGCGAGCGCCTGCGACGGCGAGCCGTCGGGATAGGCGCGGGCGCCGAAGACGACGATCGCCGCCGCCGGCCGCGTGTAGTCCGTCGCGCCGAACGAGAACAGGTGGAGCAGGAGCAGCAGCGGTCCGGCGGCGGAGGCTCCCGCCGCGGTCCAGGTCCACTTCCCCGTCGGACCGTCGTAGAACGTCCGCGCGATCCCGCCGAGCAGGAGCGCGAGGGTGAGGATCGAGAACGGCAGCGCGGCCGCGGGTAGCCCCTGGGCGCGGAGCAGGTAGAACTCGGCGATGTTGACGATCGCGAGGACTGCGTGGGCGACCAGCACGAGCGCGCCGACGCGGTGACGGATCAGGAACGCCGCGGCGAGGAGGACGCCGTCGAGCGCGGGGAGCGGCCGTCCTTCCGGCAGCCGGACGAGGATGCCCAGGAGAGACGCGTCGGGGGTGAAGAACGACCGGACGGAGTCGATGAGGAGGAGGGCGGCGAGGAACCAGCGGGCGCCGTCCATGAGGGCGATCGTGCGATGGCCGGCGAGCCGCCAGCGGCTGGTGGATTTGCGCGACGGCAGGCTGGCGTACACCATGTTCCTTCCCCCTCTAAGGCGAAAAGGAGTCTAGCACGATCGCACCGCCGTGCCGGGAAAAAGAAAAACGCCCCGGCCTTTCGACCGGGGCGTTTTCAGTGAATCTCGGGAACTAGAACTCGTCGCCCATCCCCTCGCCGCCCGCCTTGGGGGCTTCCTTCTTCTCGGGGATCTCGGCGATGACCGCGTCGGTCGTCAGGAGCAGCGAGCTGACGCTCGCGGCGTTCTGGAGCGAGCTGCGGACCACCTTCGTCGGGTCGATGACGCCGAACTTGAGCATGTCGCCGTACTCGAGGGTGTCGGCGTTGAAGCCGAAATTCGTGTCCTTGGACTCGCGGACCTTGTCGATGACGATGGCGCCGTCGACGCCGGAGTTCGAGGCGATCTGCCGGATGGGCGCCTCGATCGCGCGCCGGATGATGTCGATGCCGGTCTTCTCGTCCTCGTTCGCGGGCTTGATCTTGTCGAGCGCCTTCGACGCGCGGATGAGGGCGACGCCGCCGCCGGGCAGGATGCCTTCCTCGACGGCCGCGCGGGTCGCGTGCAGCGCGTCCTCGACGCGGAGCTTCTTCTCCTTCATCTCGACCTCGGTCGCCGCGCAGACGTTGATCTGCGCCACGCCGCCGGCCAGCTTCGCCAGCCGCTCCTGGAGCTTCTCCTTGTCGTAG
>Ga0134121_10000010_pt1 | contig 220827 bp, 188 predicted proteins | sample KB301_FD_96463 | JGI IMG/M metagenome (GOLD analysis project Ga0134121, IMG submission 96463) | Terrestrial soil microbial communities without Nitrogen fertilizer from Kellogg Biological Station, Michigan, USA - KB3-0-1 | ecosystem: Environmental > Terrestrial > Soil > Unclassified ... | reverse complement strand
TTTCCGCCTTCGCTCAGATTTTCTTTGATTCTTCCTCAGGTATTTTCTCTTCTCCACCGGAGTCCTTTCGGACTACAGTTTCCTTCTTTCCACCAGACTCTGCGATCAGCTTTTCTTTTTCTTTTTCTTTCTCCGGTTCTTTCTTCTCTATCGGGATCACGGGCGTCGTCTTCGCCGGCGCTTCCGGCTCTGCTGCCGCTGTTTTTTTCTTTGGCTGAATAATAATCTCTTTGTTTATGGGCGCCTCTTCTTTTGGAAGCTTGGAGCCAAGCGCAATCTTGTCAGCAAGTTTTTTGTCAACAAGGTCCTGCTGAAATTCTTTCAGCAACACTTCGTGCATCTCCCGCGAGATCTTAGTGGTGGGCTTGCTCTCAATCGTGAATCCTTTTTTCTGCAAGGTTTCAATAAGATGAGTCCAGCTCACGTTCAGCTCCTTCGCGACGGCCTGAATTCGAACTTCCTGTGTTAGTACTTCTGCCATTGTTGTTTACGATTCACGATATACGTACTACGATTTACAATCTTCAACTATTTAATTTGTCGTAGTTCGTATCTCGTACATCGTCATTTTTTGTCTTTATTCATTTACGAATTAAACTCCATGTAGCACTCCTCAAGAATCAACATTCGTGTATCGTGTTACGTGTATCGTGCATCGTCACTTTTTGTCCGGTTCAAATTCTGTTCTCAAAACTTTAAGCACTTCTTCTACCGTTTCTTCTTCAAGATCAGAGCGGCGAATCAATTCTTCTTTGTTCAGTTCCAAAACACTCTTCGCCGTATCGCAGCCGATGGATTTCAACTGGTCGAGAATCCAGGGTTCAATTTCATCGGAGAATTCATCGAGGTCAACATCGTATTCTTCATCTTTCACATCGCGGAATACGTCAATTGTAAAGCCCGTGATCTTGCTTGCGAGCTTGATGTTGATGCCTCCTTTTCCGATAGCGAGTGAAACCTGGTCGGGTTTTAAGTAAACGTAAGCGCGCTTGTTCGGTTCATCAATTTCCATCGAAGAAATTTTCGACGGTGTGAGCGCCCTCGTGATAAAAAGTTGTGTGTTGTTCGTATAGTTGATGATGTCAATGTTTTCATTTCGCAACTCACGCACGATGCCGTGAATGCGTGAACCTTTCATTCCTACGCAGGCTCCTACGGGATCAATACGATCATCATAAGATTCAACGGCTACTTTTGCGCGCTCACCCGGCTCGCGGGCAATGCGCTTAATCGTGATGAGCCCGTCAAAAATTTCAGGTACTTCCTGCTCTAATAATTTTGCGAGGAAAGAATTATCAGCGCGTGAAAGCATGATGTACGGACTGTTGTTTCTCATGTCCACTGCTTTGATGACGGCGCGAACGTTGTCTCCTTTCTTGAAGAAGTCAGCGGGGATTTGTTCAGTCTTGGGAAGTACAATTTCATTGCCTTCATCATCGAGCAGCAGCGTTTCTTTCTTCCACACCTGGTACACTTCGCCGGTAACAATTTCGCCGACACGATCCTGGTATTTTTTGAAGAGCTCTTCTTTTTCTAATTCAGAAACGCGCGATGCGAGTGTCTGCTTGGCAGTGAGAATGGAGCGGCGACCAAATTCACGGAGAATGTTCACCTCTTCAATGGCTTCTTCTCCTACCGAATAATCAGGCTCGATCAATTGCGCTTCACTTAATGCAATTTGTGTGTTGGGATTTTCAACGAGACCATCTTCAACAATGGTTCGACGGCGCCAGATTTCAAGATCGCCTTTTTCAGTATTGACAATGATATCGAAGTTTTCATCGGTCTCATACTTCTTGCGAAGCAAGGTGCGAAACACATCTTCGAGCACCTTCATCATCGTGGGACGATCAATGCTCTTGAGGTCTTTAAATACACTGAATGATTCTACTAATGCCTGGCTGTTCATAGTTCTTGCATTTTAAAATTGAACACGAGGTTGGTTGATTTGATTTGAACGAATGGTATTTCTGATTGAACTGATTCTGTTTCCTTTTTTGACTTGATGATCTGTTCCTCGATGATGATCTTCTCATCATCAGCATACATCAGCATTCCTGTTTTTTTGGTTCCTGAAAAAAGAAGAACGTCAACATTTCTTCCCACAGACTTTTTGTACTGGCGCAAAATTTTCAGCGGCTGATCCATTCCCGGTGATGAAACTTCGAGTTCATACTGTTCTGAAAAAGAAAATTCACTCTCAAGTTCCCTCTGCAGCATGCGGCTGATGCGTGTGCAATCTTCAATGGTGATGTGTGGATCACGGTCAGCAAACACTTCTACCTTACCCGGTCTCACTCTCAATTCTACTAAGTAGCTGTCCATTTCAGTGAGAATTTCACTAAGCAATTCACGGATGCGGTTTTCAATATTGTTCGGCATTGGGAAAAGAAAGAGGGGACTTTCGGTCCCCTCATATCATCGTGCAGAGGCAAAGATAGATTGAGATTTGTTACAAAAAAAATTCGGGGTGAAAAGACGTACGCAAGTTGTTTTTACCATGATTACAAGGAGGGCACTAAAAAAATTTTGATGAAGAGAAAAAGTGAAGATGAAATTTATAATACACGATAAAAAAGATTGGTTTAAAAAATTTAGTGTCGAATCACCTTCGTCATCGTCATATCTTCTATGTTTATCTAAACGATAAAACTATTGTCACTTCACTTCCGTTAATTTGCCCTCCGAAATATTTTTTCATGAAGAGAATTATGTTTTCAGTGCAGGTGATTGGGGTGCTGATGATTACTTTCAGTTGCAGCACTACAAAAAATTCTCAAACAGTTCAGATTTCGAAACCGAATGAGGACACCATGACCGTTGAAATTCCGGAAAACAGCATTGCGGTTACACCCCAGGTTTATCGCGCGTCCTATTCCATCATCAATGATATTGTACATTCAAAACTTGATGTGAAGCTTGACTGGCAGAAACAATATTTATACGGGAAAGAATGGCTCACGCTCAAACCACACTTCTATTCCACTGACTCACTTACGCTCGATGCGAAAGGGATGGACCTGAACAAAATTGAGCTCGTGAAAAAAACAGGGAATGTCCCGCTCACCTATTCCTATGACTCACTGCTCATTCACATTCATCTTGATAAAATATACAAGCAGGATGAGCAGTACACCATTTTCATAGACTACACCTCCAAGCCCAATGAATTGACCGAGCAAGGATCAGCAGCTATCACCGATGCGAAGGGTTTGTACTTCATTAATGCGGACAATAAAGACACCTCCCTGCCCCGCCAGGTTTGGACACAGGGCGAAACCGAATCGAATTCAGCATGGTTTCCTACTATTGACAAACCAAATTTGAGAACCACCATCGAACTTTCAATGACAGTGGAAGATGGTTTTGTTTCACTCTCGAATGGACTGATGACTTCCTCGAAAGAAAATGGTGATGGTACGCATACTGATTCCTGGAAACTTGATCAACCCATTGCTCCATACTTAGTGATGATGGCCGCCGGACCATTTGCCGTGGTGAAAGACCACTGGAAGAACATTGAGGTGAATTATTACGTGGATAAAAAGTATGAGCAGTATGCGCGAAATATTTTCGGACATACACCGGAAATGATTCAGCATTTTTCAGATATAACCGGAGTTCCGTTTGTATGGCCGAAGTTCTCCCAGGTCATCGTTCATGATTTTGTTTCCGGGGCCATGGAGAATGCAACCGCGGTAGTGCACGGTTCCTTTGTGCAGCAAACGGTGCGCGAAATGATTGATGGCAATGAAGAAGATGTGATCTCGCACGAATTGTTTCATCATTGGTTCGGTGATCTGGTCACTTGTGAATCATGGTCCAACATTACACTCAATGAATCATTCGCAGACTATGGTGAGTATTTATGGAATGAGTACAAGTATGGAAAAGATGAAGCGGACTATCGTTTCCAGCAAAGCATGAATGGCTATCTCGCACAAAAAGATCTTTTCACAGCACCGCTCGTTCGTTATTACTATAATGATCGCGAAGAAATTTTCGATGGTATCAGTTACAACAAGGGCGGCCGTGTATTACACATGCTGCGCAACTATGTCGGTGATGATGCCTTTTTCAAATCGCTGCATGAATACCTTACAGCGCATGAATTTGGAACTGCAGAAGTGGATGATCTTCGATTGGCGTTTGAAAAAATTACCGGCGAAGATTTGCATTGGTTTTTCAATCAATGGTATTTTGATCCGGGAAATCCTAAACTGAACATTTCTTCTCAATACAATCCTGATCAGCACAACGTGGCTGTCACCGTTGAACAAACACAGGACACGAAAGAGGGCGTTCCGATCTTTAAGCTGCCCGTGGTCGTTGATGTGTATGTGAATGGAAGCGTTCATCGCTACCAAGCCACCTTCGATCAGAAAAAGCAAACGGTTACATTTCCCTGTGAAGCAAAACCTGACCTCGTAAATTTCGACGCGGAAAAAATGTTGCTGTGCTCGAAGAACATAACTCAATCTGATACGGCATATGCATTTCAATATAACAACGCTCCTCGCTACCTCGACCGCATGGAAGCAGTTTCATACTTCAGAAAGAAAAATCCTTCAAGCCCATTTTACAATGAGATTATTTCAAAAGCACTTAATGATCCGTTCTGGAATATTCGCATAGCGGCGGTGAATGGAGTGAAGAGTTCGAGTGATGATGCGATGAAAAATAAAGTAGCGCAACTCGCTGCTTCCGATAAAAATTCTCATGTGCGTGCAGGAGCACTGGATCAACTTGTATCTATAAAAGATCCATCAGTTCTCAACCTTACCGGGCAGGCTTTGGATGATAGTTCGTATTACGTGATTGCAACAGCACTCGAAGCGTTAAGCGAACTTGATTCCACAAAAGCATACGTTGCTGCACAAAAATTAGAAAATGAAAACTCAGCTGATATTGCCGATGCTGTGATGTCAATCTATTCATCACAGGCAGGTCCGGAGAAGAATGATTTCCTGTTGAACAAACTGAATCAGTCGAGCGAATTCGGAAAATACCAGTTGCTGCAGCATTATGGTGCATACCTGGCGAGGAATATCTCAAATGAGATGGTGCTGCAGAAATCATTACCGGTACTGTATGATCTTGCAGAGAGAAATTCACACTGGTGGTTGAGGTTGCAGGCAATGAATGCTTTGGTTGCTGTGCAGACTGCATTGAAAGAGGAGAAAGTCCGGGGCAATAGTGCAAATCAATTGGAAGAATTAACTCAGAAGATTACTCAGATAAAATCAAAAGAAACGGATGACCGGTTGCGCTCGGTGTATGGATTAAAGTGAAATGAAATTCCAAATTTCAAAGCAGTTTCAAAGAATCAAATTTCAAATCACCAGTTTTTGCCTCCTAAATTTTTGCTTTGGAGTTTGTAAAATCCGAAATCAAATATGGCAATCATTAAAACCATCAGGGGATTCACACCGCAGTTCGGAAAAAATATTTTTCTTGCTGACAATGCGGTGATCGTCGGTGATGTGATCATGGGAGATGATTGCACGGTGTGGTTCAATGCGGTGGTGCGTGGTGATGTCCATTACATCCGCATCGGGAATAAAGTGAACATCCAGGATTGTGCTGTGATTCATTGCACTTATGAAAAAGCATTCACTACCATCGGGAACAATGTTTCTATCGGTCACTCAGCGATTGTTCACGGTTGCACGATTGAAGACAATGTAGTAGTGGGAATGGGCGCAATTGTGATGGATCATGCTGTAGTAGAAAAAAATTCTTTGATCGCCGCCGGTTCGGTTGTTCTTGAAAATGCAAGAGTAGAATCCGGAAGTATCTATGCAGGAATACCCGCTAAAAAAGTGAAAGAGCTGTCTGCAGAACACTTCGAGCAACTCAATATGCGCATTGCGAATAACTATGTGATGTATGCGGAATGGTTTAAAGAGGGTTAAACAATCGTTTAAAAATATTACGTAAGTTACGTAACGCATTTTGCGTAATGGAACTTATGAATTTTTTCGTGACCTTATTTTGAGAAATTAAACTTCTGTTAGCTAAAGAACAGTTGAACAATTAAATGTCGAACTAATAACCCATAACCCAATTTCCCAATTACCAGGTTTCCCAATTACTCCAGCATCGTCACCTTCACCTTTACATTCGTATTCCTCCCCTTATCATCAGCACATGAAATTTTTACCTCACCCGCCTGTGGTGTAAAGAACACTTTATCATGCACTCCTGAAGCGCGATAGAATTTATCATTCACATACCAATACACTTCCTTCACCTCATTATCGGCATTACAGGTGAGGGCAAGTTGTTTGCCGCCATCTTTTTCAAAAATGTATTCGAGACCATCAGTAGGTGAAGTGATTGATGGCGCATTTGCAGTGTAGATACGTGTGCATGCAGGATTGTGCGGCGGAATTTTTTGGTAAGGGATATTTTCTGATTCATAAAATGAAATCAGCTCCGGCGGAAGATTGGAATACAGTTTTTTCTTGTATCCGCTTTGAGGCAAACAATTTCTGCAATAGGAAATGCTTTCATCAGCGGAGACAAAAACTTCTTTCTCGTGATTACATTTCGCAGTGGAAGAAATTCCAGGGATATAATAATCCATTACCTGGTCACTGCAAAAATCATCAGGCACTTTTCCGGTGACGGAACATACCAAACGAAAATCCAGGTCCTTCGGCATCTTCAGCCATTCAGTAGTACTGTTGTATTCGAGTGAATTAAAAATATCGAAGAGTAGTGGCGTAGCCACGTCGGCGCCGGTGAGCTGAGGCACTCCGGTGCCATCGAAATTTCCAACCCATACCCCAATGGTGTAATGCTTATTGAAGCCAATGCTCCATGCATCGCGGCGTCCGTATGATGTTCCTGTCTTCCACGCAATCTTCGGAAGCCGCATGCTGCTTTCATAATTGTTCGGGAGATCAGGACGCGTGTGTTGCGTGAGAATGGTGGTGATCATGAATGCGGAAGCCGGCGTAAACAAGGGAATAGCGTCTCCCGAAAAAATCGGGACAGGTCTTAATTTTCCGCCCTGGGTAAGAGAGACTTGCTCACCTCCTATGCTGCCTGCAATTCCGGAAGAGTTAATTTTTTTCAATGAAACAGAATTCGCAGAATGGCTGGAATCGGATTTTTCGGCGCTTGAAATCCGCCGGAGTTTTTTCAACTCCGGTGGAGTTTTGCGCGGCACATTTTCATCCTGCACATAAAAAATTTTTATTTCTTTCCCTTCATTCGAAAAAGAAGAGTACAGTCGAACCAATTCTTCCAGCGAAACACCACAACCCCCAAGCACAACAGAAAGTCCGAGTTTATTTTCATTTTTTACTACAGAAGAAAATCCTGCCGTTTTCAACTGCGAAATGAATTGCGGAACACCCAACTCATCGAGCATTTTCACTGCAGGTACATTCAGTGAATTTGCCAATGCCGTTTCCACAGTAACGGAGCCGTGAAACTTCTTGTCAAAATTTTCAGGAGCGTAGCCAAAGAAATTTGCAGGAACATCTGTGAGCACACTTTTGGGTGTCGTCAATCCTCTGTCAAATGCAATCGCGTAGAGGAACGGTTTCAGCGTGCTGCCGGGTGAACGGATTGCCCGCACACCATCCACCTGCCCTCTGTCTTCTGCATTATAAAAATCTGCGGATCCGAGATATACTTCCGCATTTCCCGTTTCATTGTTCAACACCAATACAGCACAATTGGTGATGTTGGTGTAGTGAATTCGCTGAATGTAATTGTAAGCTAGGTTCTCCACCTTCTCCTGCTTCATCCTATCAATCGTGGAGTGGATGATCGGTTGTGAAGGAAAATTTTTTGCCAGCCGAATTGAAATGTGCGGCGCTAAACGGGGTACTGCATGTCGCTTTGCAGATAGCTTTTCATTCAGCGCATCCTGAATCACTTCTTCCGGAAAAAGTTTTTCTTCTTCGAAACGATGCAGCCATTTATTTCTTTCCTGCACAATCAATCCATTATCTCTTCCTACCACCAAAGAAGAAGGACGATTGGGAATGATGGACAGCGTGACTATTTGCGCAAGCGATAAATAGTCAGATGTTTGCCCGAAGTAAATCAGCGAAGCTGCTTTTACTCCTTCAATGTTGCCGCCGTAGGGAACGAGGTTTAAATAGAGCTGAAGGATTTCATCCTTGCTGTAATGAAGCTCGAGTTGGAGGGCACGAAACATCTCAATCAACTTATTCCCGTAAGTACGAGGTGCGGGATCGAGCATGCGAGCTACCTGCATCGTGACGGTGGATGCGCCGGAAGTTTTTCTTCCTTGCACCACATTATTGAAAAGCGCCCGAACAATCGCAACAGGGTTTATCCCGGGATGATAGTAGAAGTACTTGTCTTCTTTGTCAAGGATGGTCTTCTTCAGCAGCGGGGTAATTTCATTCAGCTCCGTTTTCATTCTCCACTTTTCATCGCTGCTTAAGAATGAATGGAGGACTGTTCCGTCACTTGCTGTTATAATCTGAGAGTACTGAATGTTGACTTTGAGAGGGAAAATGAAATTGAGAAAAAAAAATAATAACAGAGGTACTACAACTGCGTAAAGAAAGATCCTGAAAATTTTTTTTCTGAAGAAGTTTTGAAGAAGTTTCATGGAGGTTTCTGAACGCAGGAAGCAAGATGCAAAACTAACGCTGACTTAAAAGAAAATTATGTTTTCACGTGGAATACATTTCGGTGGCGGGAATAACAAAATCATGATTACAAAAATTTTATGCCTAAAAGCAATCACTTTCTGAAACTCTATGCGTATTCATAAGGGTTGTGCCTTAATGGTGTTATTTTTGAATTCAAGTATTTTAGCTTGTATTGAAAATGCTTCGAAGACTTTTATTTGTAATCATGTGCCTGTTGCCTTCGGTATTGATGGCGCAAATTTTTTCCTTGAAAGGGAGTGTGCTTGATTCAGTGACCGGGGAAAAACTTCCTTTCGTCACCATTCTGATTAACAACAGCAGTAACCAGGGAACGAGCAGTGATTCAGCAGGGGATTTTTCTTTAAAATCTCCGAAACCAATTACTTCGGTTACCTTCAGTTTTGTAGGATACAAGTCAAAGAATATTACGTTCAAGTCCACCGACAAAACCTATTCTGTACTTGTTTCATTATCTCCGCAGCAATTAGAGTTGAGTGATGTCACGGTGATGTCGGGAGAAAATCCTGCGAACAGAATTATAAGAATGGCGGTGAAGAACCGTGATCAAAACAATTACGGAAAGCTGAATTCGTATGCCTTCAGAGCTTATGAGAAATTTGATGTTACCGGCATTCCGCCTAAAGAAGGAGTGAATGACTCGCTTCGGAAAAAATTATTCCGGTTCATGGAGAACAATCATTTGCTCATTATGGAATCGGTGGTGGAGCGAAAACATCTGAGTCCTGATCTTACCAAGGAAACCGTGATCGCACAAAAAGTTTCAGGATTACAAAGTCCGAATTTCACCATGCTCGTTTCAGAACTGCAGACAACCAATTTCTATGAGCCCTACATTGATATCACCACTACTGATTTTGTAAATCCCGTAAGCCCCGGCGCATGGGACAAATACTTCTTCAATGTCGAAGACACGGTTTACAAGGGAAAAGACACGGTGTTCGTGATCAGCTATCATCCCGCAAAAGGAAAACACTTTGTGTCGCTGAAAGGGATTCTGGAAATCAATACCGATGGCTATGCGATTCAGCATGTGACCGCGACCCCCTCCGATACTTCATTGGCAACAGTGTTTGCCAGCATTGAACAGCGATATGCAAAAGTTGACAGCACGCATTGGTTTCCCACGATGATCGCAGTGGATATCGGCTTCAAGCAATTTGTATTTAACGGATTGAAATTGGAGATGAAGGGGACTACGTACATCAAAGATCCGATCATTAATCCGCCGCTTTCGAAAAAAGATTTTGACGGAGTGAATATTGACATCCTCGATGATGCTGCAAATAAATCCGACGAGTTCTGGAAACTGAACCGTTTAGATACACTTACGAGGAAAGAAATAAAAACCTACAGGTTCATTGACAGCGTAGGAAAGAAATATCACCTTGATCGCAAGGCGGCCTGGCTGAGCGCTTTACAGGATGGCAACCTTCGCTTTCCTTATGTAAGTGTCGAGCTTTACAATACCATTAAGTTCAACCGGCCAGAAGGAGTGCGGGCAGGATTGGGTTTGGAAACGAATAGTGATTTTTCACGGCGTTACCAGGTAGGAGCCTTCGCCGCTTATGGTGTGCGTGACCAGATTTGGAAGTACGGGGGCTTTGCGCGCTTTAAAATTTATGAGCCAAAAAACATTGCGATCGCCTTTCGCATGTCCCGCAACTATGAAGAAAATGGCGGTGTAAATTTTTTCCAGCAGGATTACTGGGGCAGCGGCACCGGGCTTCGCAATTACACGATCACGAATTTTGATTTGGTTGATCGCAGGGAACTTGATTTCACAGCGCGAATTCGCAAGTATGTAAACTTTCAGCTAAGTGGTTACTCCACCGTAAGAACCGTTACGAATGATTATCGCTTCCTCGATACTTCAACGGGCGAGCCGCTGCTGCTCGATCAATTTCATTTTGCCGGCGTACGGGCAGCCATTCGTTTCTCATACAAAGAGCGGGTTGTGGAATCACTCGATCATTATTACTGGGTGAACGAAGGATACCCCACGATATGGTTGCAGGTGACACAGGGCATCAATGGGTTTTTGGGAAGTGATTACACATATGCGAAGTATGAGGCCATGGTCAATCAATATTTCAACACCAAATCATTTGGCATTACCACCATTACTGTGATGGGCGGAGTTATTGATGGCATTATCCCCTCATCAGAATTATTTACAGGAAGATCGAGCTATGCTGCATTCGGAATCTATGCGCCTACGAGTTTTCAAACTATGCGCTCGGGAGAATTCCTGGATAATCGTTACGTGAGCATTTACTTCCGCCAGGATTTATTGACGAACGTAATCCAATGGGGAAAATTCCAGCCCAACTTTGTACTCCTTACCAATGTCGCCTGGGGAATACTCACGCATCCGGAAGTGCATCTGAATACTTCTATCACCTCTATGGAGAAAGGGTATTTTGAATCAGGCATTGAGGCGAATAACCTGATCTCTAAAAAATTTCTCGGGATTGTTCGCATGGGTGTTGGTATCGGAGTGTTCTATCGCTATGGCGCTTATGCCTTCACCAATCAGTTGGATAACCTGGCGTTTAAGGGTACCTTCTCTTACAATTTTAAGTAGGAGATTTCTTGCACCCATTTTGAACCACATTGAAAATGACAAAAAAAGGGTGGAGTAAAATCCACCCTTTTAAAAATTTATCATGTACAACGATAATAAATCAAAACTGACTCGCGATCTGATAAGACAGTGTCGGTTTTGGAATTGCATTTTGCGGAATGTCTGATGCTCTGTCAATATATCCGCCATTTGCTAACGTTGCTGCGGTAACAATTTCAAGCAAATCTGATTTCAGTTGTGCAAGTGCTGCCGGCGTTTGCATTGAAGGCAGCGGGTACAAATACAATGCTGCCTGATTTTTAGGGTTGCTTGCTGGAGTTTTAAAAGCCCACAAATATTCTTTTGGACTGTAATCCAGATTGCCGGGAAATAAAGGAACGAGATCACCTATCGCTTCTGTGATTTGTTCCTCTGCCGTTTCCCCGTCCGCAAGAATAGCGGTTTTCCAATCCGGTCCGATGTAAAGCCATGCTTCTTCACCGTACTGCCCAACGAGGCTGTTAAGGCCATATTGGTTGTACAGTTCAGTATAAAGTGTTTTGGGGTGACTGTTTGCAGAACCCTTTTCTTCGATTTGTGTAGTTGCTTGAGATTGGACCTGGCCCGGTGATGAGTAATCCTTAGTACAACTTTGATTCACTAACACGATAGTGAGAATACAAATAATGCTGATTAAATTTTTCATTGTAAGAATTGTGGTTTTTACTGTGAGAAAAAAAAATTAAAAGGATATTATTGAATGAACCCGGCTTGAGGATCCTTTCGGGTTCAATTGCTGGATAGTTATCGGTTAAGCTTCCACGACAAGTGTTGATGTCATAAGAAGATTTTGTGATTCCATACAGCGTGATCTATTAAGTGTGCACATAGTCTTATTCGGATGTGAGTGATAATAGTTTCACTTCAGGAAAAATCCTTTCCTGCGATGTACCTAATCGCAAGTGCGCGTAATGGTGGATGGTGGATAGGTAAGCCGAAAAATTTTTGATATATCCTTCAATTCAAACGAGGAGCGCAGTGGTATAAATCCACCGGTCATTTACTCAATACTTGAAGTTTGCAGGGTTCATGCATAATTGACACAGCAGTTTTATTATTACTGCAATTTTTAAGTTATAAGTTAGCAAACCCTTTATGAAAAAGACATTTGCAATAATAATATTGACAATAGCTTCTTACCTTTTCTTTCAAGGCCAAGTGATACACAAGGAGGTAAAAATTTTATTTGACAAAGACCAGCCATTTGAAATAATAAATTCTCAAAGAGGCATTACGACTCAATCTTCTGCATCAGACACCAATATGTGTAAAGGGTGGACAATTGTTCAAGCAGATTTGCCGGGAATAATAAAAGACAGCAAAGCAATTGATGGGCACGAATGGCACTACTTATTCGATAACTTGCCTTGTGTAGTAAATGGACAATTAAAACAAAAGGGGCATGACTTCAAATTTGAGATCAACGCTGGTTCCTGGATGTTGATTTTTTGTTCTGATACAACATTACTCCTGGGAAATTTTAAAAAGCAAGATGAAAAATATTTTTTATCAAAACCGTGGAACGAAAAGAAATAAACCGGCTTGAAAATATTTGAGCATAATGCGAAAGATTGATATCCATACTCACATCATCCCCGAAAAACTTCCGAAGTGGAGTGAGAAATTTGGGTATGGTGATTTCATTCATCTCGAACATCATGCTCATTGCAAAGCGAAGATGATGATCGGCGATAAATTTTTTCGGGAGATAGAAAGCAACTGTTGGGACGGAGAAAAAAGAATTGAAGAATGCGATCATCATCAGGTGAATGTCCAGGTGCTCAGCACCATTCCTGTCATGTTTAGTTATTGGGCAAAAGCAAAAGATGGTCTCGAAGTTTCACACTTCCTGAATGATCACATTGCAGAAGTAATTCAAAAATTTCCTTCGCGATTTGTTGGACTGGGAACTGTTCCATTGCAGGACACACAACTTGCGATTGAAGAGTTGCACCGTTGTGTTGGAGATTTAAAATTCCCCGGGGTACAAATCGGCTCGAATGTGAATCAGAAAAATTTAAGTGAGCCGGAGTTCTTTCCTTTTTTCCGGGAAGCAGAAAAACTTGGAGCCTGCATCTTCATTCACCCGTGGGAAATGATGGGAAAGGATCAGATGCAGAAATACTGGCTGCCCTGGTTGGTGGGAATGCCTGCAGAAACTTCACGGGCAATTTGCTCGATGATCTTTGGCGGCGTGTTTGAAAAACTTCCGAAGCTGCGTGTTGCATTTGCTCACGGCGGCGGATCATTTCCCCCCACTTTCGGAAGAATTGCTCATGGCTTTGATGAACGCCCCGATCTTGTAGCAATTGATAATGCTGTTCATCCGAAAAAATACCTTGGAAAATTCTGGCTCGATTCACTTACGCACGACGAGAAGATGTTGCGCTACATCATGGATTTTGCAGGTGATGAAAAAATTTGTTTGGGTAGTGATTATCCCTTTCCGCTCGGCGAATCGCAACCTGGGAAGCTGATTGAAGGAATGGATTTGAAGAAGAAAGTGAAAAGAAAATTGCTTTGGGAAAACGCATTTGATTGGTTGGGCATTCGGGAACTTCACTGAGAAATCATCTTCAAAATCACCCTGGTCACTGAATCCTGCTGCGTCCAGGGAATGAAATGATTTTCATTGGGGAACTCGATCATTTCCATAGGAGCATTTGTCATCATTCGCTTTGCATACTGTGCATTCACCGGTGGAACAATTCCATCCTTATCACCGAACATGTACACGGTGGGGGTTGAAATTTTATTCCATTTATCGTGCATTTTTTTCAATTCATCTACATGCGTTCTCTTTTCCCAATAAGCAGTGAGCCACATCTTCGGCATTACCCGCTGAATCACTTTAAAATTTCCAAGCTTGTTGATCGCAAATTGTTTTTCATTACCCGGATCAATTTGGGGGGCCAGCAAAATCATTGCCTTCACTACTTCTGAATTATCCATCGCAAGCTCTACAGCAATGGGGCCGCCATACGAGTGTCCAACCAAAATGGTGTGCTTCTTCGATTTATTCAAGTCAAGCAGTGGCCTGATCATCTCTGCCTGCTCCTCAATGGAAGTGACCGGTTTTCCCTCTCCTGATTTTCCGTAACCGGGCCGGTCCAGCGCCACCAGATGTGCATGCTGAATAAGATTGCTGTCTCCGAAATATTTGATGTAATCATACCACGAACCCGGTGCACCGTGAATGAACAACACCATCGGTAGTGTATCGGCGCCTATGGAGGCATAGAACACGGCACGACCGTTCACTTGATAGGTGTTGAATTGTGGCTTCATGGATTTGGTTTTAAAATACTCAGCAATCTCTTTATCGCTCCAGCTAAAGGAATTCATCATCACATAACCAAACACGATCGGTGCCGCAATCAGCAGCAGCAGTATGATCAACCACGTGCGCTTGCGGCGAAAAATTTTCTTCATCCCTCAGAATTAATTTTCAAACTTACAAGAATGGTTTCACTCTATTCTGCAAAAACCACCTCAGGGTTCTCGCGAAAAAAATCAGGGTAAGCCAACCGCTGATGGGGTTTACAGACGACGGTTTGAGTTTATTATTTTAATTTTCGCAGAGAAGAAAAACCGGTTCAGGGGAAAAATCACAATGAAGGAAGATCTTCACATCACGCTCATTCAAACCAATCTTCACTGGGAAAACAGCGAAGCTAACCTGGAAATGTTTTCAGGAAAGATTACTTCCCTTCATGAGCCAACGGATTTGATTATACTTCCTGAAATGTTCAGTACCGGCTTCAGCATGCAGCCGGAAAAATTTGCCGAGACGATGGATGGTGCTGCCATGAATTGGATGAAAGAAAATTCGCAGAAAAAGAATTCTGTTATCTGCGGAAGCTTAATGATGAAAGACGGAGATAAATTTTTCAATCGCCTCATCTGGATGCGGCCGGATGGTAGTTTTGGGTTTTATGACAAGCGTCATCTGTTCGGATTAGGAGAAGAACACAACCACTATTCTTCCGGCAATAAAAAAATTTTGGTAGAACTGAAAGAATGGAAAATTCTTCCTCTTGTTTGCTACGATCTCAGATTTCCTGTTTGGAGCCGCAATAAGGAACACTACGATATTCTTTTGTTTGTCGCCAACTGGCCGGAGAGAAGAATTAATGCCTGGAAAACTTTGCTTGAAGCTCGTGCGATTGAAAATCAGTGTTACGTGATAGGTGTGAACCGGGTTGGCAATGATGGAAACGAAATTTATTATTCGGGAGAAAGTTCTGTGATAGACCCGCGGGGAGAAATTCTTTGGCGCGTTGCAAATCATGAATGCATCCATACGTGTACCCTATCTTACCACCATCTGAATCACATCAGGGAATCACTTCCGTTTTTGAAGGATGCAGATGAGTTTGAGATCAAATAAAGCCGCCACGAATTTCACTAATTACCACGAAAAGAATTCGTGCACATTCGTGTAATTCGTGGCAAACAAAATGACAGAGCAGGAAATCATATTAGAGCGCGAAAAAAAATGGCTTGAGTTGCGTGGCAAGCTGAAAGATCAATTCGGCAAGGCTCCTGACATCAATGCCATTCTCATGCTCATCGGTATTCGTGAACTCGGAAAAATTCAAACCAAATTTTCGAAAGAGGAAAAACAGGACCTCATGCACATCGCCACGTGCAGTGTTCTCTCACGCTCCGGTTATTATGATCTGAAAGGAACAGATGAAGACGGCTGGCCTCATTGGGAAGCGAAGAAAAAATTGCCGGTGATGAACCTCGAAGAACAGGAAGATTTTTTGAGAGATCATATTCTCCGGTATTTTGAAGAGATGGAATATTGATTCTTAAAAATGAAAATGTTTAATTTAGAAGACAGTAACAGCCCTCTTTGAGCATAATAATCTTCTGCAAACTTTAGTAGGTCCCATGCATTTCCGCGTAATTAACCTGTTGAGATTATTTCTTTTAAAGGAACTGCTTACTGCATTTCTTCTTTTATCTGTCTGCATTTGTCACTCACAAACCAATTCATTTCGCTTTGAACATTATGATATAAATGACGGGTTATCCAATCAAGGTGTTACTACTATATTTCAGGATTACCGTCGCTTTTTATGGGTTGGATCTCCTGATGGATTGTATCGGTTCGATGGCAGGCAATTCACAAACGTTTACCTCTACGACTCCTCCAAAAATAATTTTTACCTCAATTATGTTTATAAAATCCGTGAAGATGTTGATCATAATTTATTAGTGCAAACCCATCTCTCCGGTATTTTGGTTTTCAATCCAGGGAATAAAAGCTATCATGAGGGAATAGGAAATCAACTTGCTACATTGGGAAATACGATAAATGACTTTCTTGTGGATCATCATAAAAATATTTGGGTGATGGGACCGGCTGCAGTTATTCAATTTGATCCTCACTTTAAATTCATTCGAAAATGGTCAACCCAATTATTTAACAGACTTGGACCTCATCTTAACTGGATCAGCGGGGGTTTTGCGTTGGAAGATCACGCAGGGAATATTTGGGCGGCATGGAATGGACAACTAAATGAAATAGAACCTAAAAGTGGAGTCGTTTATAATGCGCTGAATAACCCGGCTCACCTAAAAATATTTGATGTTATGGATAGGAACTTGCAGGAAGATAGCTCAGGAAATTTTTGGGCAGTCGGTAAAAACGATACAATTTTTCACTACGACATTGCTAAAAATGACTTAACATCGTTTGTGGCTGACAGCAACATGCATTTAGGTGGCAGTTCCATAATTTGTAGAAATAACAAAATCTGGTTAGGTTCTACAGCGAATGAATTTTATTTATTTGATATAGCCAAAGCAAATTTTTTTTTAGCGACAAAGAAAGTTTCCGAAGATATTCCTCCGGGCTCGGAATTGGGTGGGGGGATGATTGAAGACCTTACCGGAAACATTTGGTGTGGCTCGCCGCATGGCCTGTTTAAAATTATAATTGTAGAACTTCCGTTTCATAACTATGATAATTTCGGTTATGAAGAGACGTCAATTCCTCGTAACAGAACCGGAATAAGTGACATCATCCTGCACGATTCGAGCGTTCTTATTTCATCTACCAATGGTTTCTACATAATGAGTACTCAAAATAATTTTCAAAAACCAACTCGTTTTATTTACCCCGGGGTTGCTCCCAGAAAATTTTTCTGGACGAGTATTGCTTTAGACGATCTCCATGTATTTGCAGCAGGAAGTAACGTAGATGGTGGGGCAAGCGTGGGACTTTATACCATTGATCTCAAGAGCCCTGATCATGTTCCTAAAAAATTTATGCTTCTTCATCCCTCCATCCTGGATACAATTACCGTGGTTTCCTTTTTTGAAGATCATTTGCACCAAATTTGGATGGCAATGCAGGGAAAGTTTGGAGTGTTTCGATGGAACCGTACCACAAATACATTCACGCACTTTAGTATGAATGACACAGGGGCGCATTATTTTCCACTGAGGCATTTTTCTAATGCTGCTGAAGATAATAATGGTCACTTATGGATGGGTTATGATAAAAGTGGAATTGCTTGCTTCGATTTTAAATCAGAGCGATTCATCCATCTTCCTGTTCCTTATGCGAATGAAATTGAGAAGGACTATATCACTGCATTGTTCGGTGATCATCATGGAAATATTTGGCTCGGCACATCCGCGGGCTTGATTAAATGCTCTCTTGATTCAAACAATCATCGTCGCTACACGCGAGACGATGGAATGGCATCAAACCAGGTTTATTGTATAACTCGCGATAATAAGGGAATAATTTGGATGGGTACTGATGCTGGCATTACGAGTTTCAATATCACAACAAATCAATTCAGTAATTACACCAGGAAAGATGGCTTGCCCGATCAAATTATGTATAAAGCCATTTTCGATTCGCTTCATAACAGACTATATTTTAGTTCCAATTATGCGATCATTTGGTTCGACCCTGACAGCGTTCGAAAAACATTCTTGCCTCTATACCCATGGGTTACCTCATTTAAAGTACTCGGCAATTCAATAAGCTGGAATGATGACAGTACTACGAATTTAACAGCCAGTCAAAATTCTTTTTCATTCGATTTCAGCGCACCCAACATGATCAACGCGCAAGACAATCAATATGAGTATATGCTTGAAGGATTCGATAGAAATTGGGTGAATGCAGGAAACAGGAACTTTATAAACTATACAAGCTTACCGGGCGGCAATTATTCTTTTGATATAAAAGCATCTACCGACGGACATCACTGGACCGAAATGAAGAAACCGCTTCATATTCACATCGCAACACTTTTCTATAAAACTATCTGGTTCCGGCTTTCGGTTATGCTTATCTTTTTATTGATCATTTCAGCAATTATTTATATCTCATACCGCATTCGCCTTCAGCGCATTCTATTTTCACAAACAATAAGAAATAAAATCGCCGGTGATCTGCATGATGAGATTGGGAGTACGCTTAGCAGCATTGCTATTTACAGTGAACTTGCGAATGAAGAAGTGAAAGAGAAATCTGAGAAAGCTTCTTCACTTCTTGGAAGCATCAATGAGAACGCCCGCACCACGGTCGAATCCATGAGTGATATAGTTTGGGCAATCAATCCAAAGAATGACCGCTTTGAAAATATTCTTCAACGCATGCGCACGTTTGCATCAGGAATTCTTGAAGCAAGAAATATTGACCTCAGGTTTGAAGCGCCCTCCTCTTTATATGAATTGAAATTGCCAATGGAAAATAGAAAAAACCTTTATCTTATTTTTAAAGAAGCCGTCAATAACGTTGCAAAATATTCCGGATGTAAGAATTGCACCATCAGGTTGAGGCAAGAAGGAAAAATGCTGAACATGGAAATAGCAGATGACGGGCATGGTTTTGATATGAATGATTATCCTGCAGGCAATGGATTGTTGAATATGAAAAAACGTGGCGAAGAAATGAATGGGAAATTCAGAATTCAATCTGCAATTGGGAAAGGGACAACTATTAATCTTTCTTTCCCCGCTACATGGTAATGCACTTGACACGAAAAAAATTTTGATTATCTTTTGCTTTTGTAAACTATTCCGGATGCTTAACTTTAAAATCTATTTATTCGATTTATTAAAGTTTTTGCTACTGACTATACTCTTTTCTCCAGCGTACGGACAACTTAAAAAAATTGAGGTTCCCTTACAGTTCGGTCATATAGGTTTCAAGGAGGGACTTTCTGAGAATTGGATAAGTTGCATGCTTTGCGATGATCAGGGCTTAATGTGGTTCGGAACAGGAGATGGATTGTTTCAATATAACGGCACTTCGGTAATTCCATTTTCTCATAATCCGAAAGATTCATGTTCAATTGCTCCCAGTCAGGTAAATGCACTTTTACAGGATGATGACGGGCTAATTTATATTGCACTTCAAGAGGGCGGATTGGATGTATTCGATAAAAAGACGGGTAAATTTATTCATTACACTTACAAAGAATCCGATTCCACTTCTATAGGCAGCAAACAAGTCTATTGTCTTTCAAAAGGTGATCACGATCACATTTGGGTGGGAACGATCGGAGGATGGTTTGATTCATTTGATAAGAGAACAAAAAAATTTACACGATATAGATCGCCTGCGAACGATTCGACCTTGAAATTTTTGCAAAACACTCTGGACATTCATTACGAGCAGCCATTTGTTTGGCTGGCAGCTCCCGGCAGCGGGTTGACACGTTTTGATCCGGAAAAAAAATCTTTTACTGCTTATCGTCATAGTGATGATCCGAATTCAATTTTGAACAATGGCACCATTTGGATCAGCAAGAGCAGCAACGGAAATTTATGGCTGTCGTCTGCTTTTGGGGGTGGCATAGAAATATTTGACAAAAAAACTGAAATCTTTAGGCGACCTGATTTTCCTAAATATAAAAATTCACTCACTGTTGATCAAAGCTATCCCATAACTTTTGAAGATTCAAAGGGAAGAATCTGGATTGGTACAACGGATTCGGGTTTGATTCTGCTCAACGAAAAGGAAGGGTCCTATGCTCAATTTCTAAATGATGCTAATAGTCCGAATTCCATCTGCGAAAATTCCGTGAGATGTATGACAGAAGACCGAAACGGAAACATCTGGTTTGGAACCTATGCCCGCGGTGTAAATATTTTGTACAATCGAAAAAATCCGATCGCATTGTACCAATCCTTTACCAAGGATAACAACCCATCCCGCGTAAACAAAATAATCTTTATCCGTCAAGCACCGGACGGGAAAATCTGGATTGCTACTGATGATGGATTAAAATCATTCGATCTTAATTCAGGAAAATTTAATTCAGAAGAAAAGATCAACCAATTACTTGAATCCGTCAGGTGCTTCGATATTAGCTCCGTTGCTTTTGATCAGGATGGAAGCATGTGGATCGGCAGCTTTCAGAGCGGGTTGAATTTCATTGATCTGAAGAAGATGAAGATTACTAGCTACAATCACGAGGTCAGTGATTCTCCAACCATTGGTGATTTAAGAATCAGCACCGTATTGGTAGATCGCGACGGGTTAGTATGGATTGGAACGCAAGGGGCTGGCGTAAACGTAATTGATAAGAAAATGGGGAAGATCATTCACTATAAAATGAAATTAGACAATTCACTTACCCTCAGCAGTAATAACATCTTCAACCTTTTTGAAGATCACAAGGGAATCATTGGGATTGCAACCTGGGATCGGGGATTGAATTCTTTTGATAAGAAAACAAATAATTTCACCCGTTATAACGAGAATGCTTCATATAAGAATCCGACGATTAACAATCCCATCGTTCCGGTCTTTGAAGATTCTAAAAATCATCTGTGGATTGGTACCGCGGGAGCAGGTTTGTATTTGCTTGACCTTGAAAAAAAAGAATTTCAGAATTACTCTGTGGCCGATGGTTTACCAAGTAATGCAATAAGAGGAATTCTCGAAGATGACAGAGGCTTTCTATGGATTTCCACAGAAAGAGGATTATGTCGGTTTGCGCCACCAGGCACAGAGAGCGATGTGGCTTTAAGATTTTATGATCTCAATGATGGGATCCAAGGCTACATATTTTGGGATAGATCACAATGCAAAACAAAAGACGGGCGACTACTATTCGGCGGATCAGGTGGATTGAACGTTATTTCACCAAACATTCTTCAGGCCGATTCGGCGCTTCCGGGAATTGTGTTTGCTGATTTCAAATTATTCGGAAGACATCTGCAGATGGATACGACAATTGGTTACAAAAAAATTATCCGTCTTAATTACAAACAGAATTTTTTCACGATTGAATTTTCTTCTATGAACCTAACCGCGTCGGGTGAAAATTTTTATGGCTATCAAATTCAGGGACTGAGTGATAGTATAATTTCATTGGAGAAAAGTAAATCCATTAGCTTCACTAATGTCAATCCCGGCACTTATACATTTAAAGTGTGGTATTTGAACAGTGCGAGCGTTTGGAACAAAAACTATTCTTACCTCACCCTAATTATCTCTCCCCCATTTTGGAGAACCTTGTGGTTTTATATCCTTTGCGCTCTGCTGTTTGCAGGAATCGCTTATAGCATCTATAATTATCGCCTTAAGCAAATTCTAAAATTACAGAATATCAGGAACAAAATTGCCGGTGATCTCCATGACGATATCGGGAGCACCCTGAGCAGCATTGCCATTTATAGCGAACTTGTGAATGAAGAAATGAAAGAGAAATCTGAGAAAGCGTCTTCGCTTCTCGAAACCATCAGCGAGAATGCCCGAACAACGGTCGAATCCATGAGTGATATAGTTTGGGCTATCAATCCCAAAAACGATCGGTTTGAAAATATCCTGATACGGATGCGCACATTCGCATCCGGAATTCTCGAAGCAAAAAATATTGATCTCAGGTTTGAAGCATCTTCCTCATTGTCCGAATTGAAATTGCAAATGGAAGAGAGAAAAAACCTTTATCTGATTTTGAAAGAAGCCGTCAATAACGTTGCAAAATATTCCGGATGTGAGAATTGCACCATCAGGTTGTGGCAGGAAGGAAAAATGCTGAACATGGAAATAGCAGATGACGGGCTGGGTTTTGATATAAATAATTATTCTGCGGGGAATGGTTTGCTGAATATGAAAAAACGCGGGAAAGAAATGAACGGGCAATTCAGCTTTCAATCTGCAAAAGGAACAGGAACAACTATTCATCTCTCCTTTCCCGCTACATGATCATGCACTTGACATAACCAAATCATCACAAGAACTTTGCTGACTGAAAGTTAAATCGGGACCTGAATGGAACAAACCACCACTATTAAAGTATCCATCTTTGAAGACAACAAATCCCTGCGAAATGGCTTGTCGCAACTCATTGAGCGAACTCCCGGGTTTGAATTGTACGGCGCATATCCTGATTGCAACAACCTTGTTAAAGAACTTAACCTCGCCACTCCTGATGTAGTGTTGATGGACATCCACATGCCCGGCATCAACGGCATTGAAGGAGTCGGAATGATCCGGCATCATTTTCCCGCGGTAAAAATTTTGATGCAAACTATTTTTGAAGAAGATGATAAGGTCTTTCAATCAATATGTGCAGGCGCGTCAGGATATTTACTCAAGAATACTCCCGGAGCAAAATTGATTGAAGCCATCCATGAAGTGATTGCAGGTGGAGCGCCCATGACACCGGCGATCGCGAGCAAGGTGCTGAATATGTTTCAAAAAAATTCAGCTCCTAAATCAGGCGAGGTCTTCATGCTGAATGACAAAGAAAAGCAGGTACTCTCACTGCTCACCCAGGGCCTCAGCTATAAAATGATTGCTGCAGAAATGAATATTACTATTGACGGGGTTCGCTTTTATATCCGCAAGATTTATGAGGAGCTTCATGTGCACTCAATGACTGAAGCAGTTTCAAAGGCGCTAAAGCACAAACTCGTGTAGACCTGCAACGCACCAACTTATTGAAAGGTTATCTATCCTTCGTCGCCGAGTTTACAAGTCTTAAGTCCACAAGTCTTACGTCCACAAGTCTTATATCTTAATCTCAACTACCACATCATGCACTTGATGCAGCTATTGCATCAAGATACTTTTGTTGCGTTGATTCAATTCACCCTAAATCAAAATCATGAAAACTTTTTTCTCCACCGCATTCCTGCTCAGCATTCTCCAATTGTCGTTTGCAGGAAGCACTGATGCGATTACCTGCGATTCAGTTGCGATTAAAGGATTTTATCACCTCATCGCTTCATCTTCAGTAAATGTAGTGCTCGTTAACAGCCGCACTCACTTTGCTTACATTGAAGGAACTTCTGGCGCCATTGCCTCTGTAAAGGTGAGACAAGAAGGTGCAACCATTTACATTTCCAGAACAGGATTGTTAGTGAAAGGGAGAGTATTGGTTTATCTGCCTGCCTTCCTATTGCGAAGCATTGAAGCAAATGATGGAGCTAAGGTATGCTCATACGATGCTGTTAAAGGTGATACACTCATTCTTATTGCTTCAGGTCAAAGCTCCATTAGGATCATGGCTGATGCGAATATTGTTCACAGTGTTTCAGACGGTAATGGTGAAGTTCAACTGTTCGAAACCTGCAACTACTCATTTGCTCAGACTGATGAAAATGGTGTCAGCTTCATTGAACTGAGAAAGAAAGGGTATAAAGAATCATTTTAGAGCTTTCAGCATTTGCCTTTCTCTCTGAAAATTTGTTACATGTAAATCGAAAATTCAAAAGACATAAAAAAAATTTAAAGGAGTCCGCTGAAAATCCTCACCCAGAGTAAGCAAAAATCAAAATCAATTCACAATGAAAAGCAGAAACATCAAAATCAAAACTATCAGCACAGCATTGCTGGTAGTGATTTTTGCGCTTGCAATTACAAGCTGCCAAAAATCGGATTACACTTCAATTGCTGCAGACAACGCTGCCGTTGAGGCCAAGATTAAGGCACCTGATGTACCGGCAATTATCGCAGTCCCTGCAGGAAACAAAGTACTATGGCGCGCCTTCGCAACCGGAACACAGATTTATAAGGTCACACAAAGCACAACCGATCCTACCGTGTACCTCTGGTCATTTGTTGCTCCATCAGCAACGCTGTATTCGAATTCAGGACTCACCAACGCGATTGGTCTTCATTATATAGGTCCAACATGGTCTTGTACAACAGGTCCTGATGCAGGCAAATTTGTAATCGGAGTAAAGTTGCAAGGGATAACCCAGGATGTTACTGCTGTTCCCTGGCTGCTACTTCAGTCGGTACCTAATTCAGATCCGAATTACTTTACGCGGATCACTTACATTCAACGTATAAACACTACCGGTGGATTAGCTCCTACAACCGGTGCCGATGCAGCGCATTTAGGAGAGCAAGTTGAGATACCTTATACCGCCACCTACTATTTCTACGGTGCGAATTAATGTTGATCATTCAAAAACGTAGCTGTCTTCTTTGCAGGGCAGCTACGTTTTGTTTATTCTTTTTGATGAGTGCCATAGGTCAAATACTTTAAAAATTGCATTACTACAGACGCAAGCTAAACGTGTGAATCATGTAACATTTTACCGGAATTATGTAACACTATTGATTTAAAATATTCTTTATTGCATCGGATTAATTGGTTAAAAAATATTTAGAAAAGTATAACACAATAATTTTAAGATTCTAAAATGAACAAAATGAAAAGACAATTTACGTTGATAATGGCGCTTTTAATTTTTTCATGCATTGAAATAACTAATGCGCAAACCGAATTATGGTCTATGACCGGAGCGGGCGGAGAAAATCGCTTTGGAACTATCTTTAAAATGGATTTAGACGGGGGAAACTATATAAGAGAACACGATTTTTATTCGGAATTCCCTGGAGCTAATCCCAATCAAACTACTTTATTAGAAGCATCGGATGGCAAATTATATGGGATGACCACTAAGGGAGGAAGCTATGATGGGGGCGTTATTTTCAGTTATGATCCAGTCGCAGGAACTTATGCGAAGCTTTATGACTTCGCTGATTTATATCCCAACTATATAAACGGATATAATGCTAATGGAAGCTTAATGCAAGCAACAGACGGCAAATTGTATGGCATGACTTCGCTGGGAGGAACCAATTATAAAGGAGTCATTTTCAGTTTTGACCTGAATACTATGATATACACCAAGCTGATGGATTTTGACGGAAATAATGGAGCATATCCGCAAGGCAGCTTGATCCAGGCAACCAATGGCAAACTTTACGGAATGACACCGTATGGTGGAGTAAATGACTACGGGGTGATTTTTAATTTTGATATCACTAATAACACTTATAGTAAATTATTTGACAATGATATCACAGATGGAGATCGTCCTCAGGAAAGCTTAATCCAGGCAACCGACGGGCAACTATATGGAATGATGGGTAATGGAGGATATAATTCTTACGGACAGATTTTCAGCTTTGATCCGGTTATAAATAACTATACTTTCCTATATAGTTTATCGGGATGTGTAAGTAGCTTAATTCAGGCAACAGACGGCAAATTGTATGGCATGACTTCGATGGGAGGAGGCAATAATGAAGGGGTCATTTTTAGTTTTGACATAAATACCATAACCTATACAGCCCTGATTGACTTTGATGGTGCCAATGGAGCGTCTCCTAGGGGAAGCTTAGTGGAAGCAACTAACGGCAATTTATATGGGATGACTTGTGTGGGGGGAGTTAACAATGGAGGTGTGATTTTCAGCTTTGAGATAACTACCGGCACATGCACTAAATTGTTCGATTTTGATAATGAATATGGTTATTGGAATGGAGGCATTCCCAGAGGAAGCTTAATGTTGGCAGCCGACAATAAATTGTATGCGATGACTTCCATAGGAGGAAAAATCAATTCAGGGGTACTTTTCAGTTTTGATTTAAGTACCAGCGACTATTCCAAACTTTTTGACTTTAACACCACCCTAAACGGATCCTCGCCTCTCGGTAGTTTAATGCAGGCGTATAATGATAAATTGTATGGAATGACTTCTTTGGGAGGAATCAATAATTTAGGTATGGTATTCAGCTTTGATTGGAATACCAATACCTACACGAACCTGCATGACTTTGACAATACTGATGCAGCGATACCTTATGGAAGTTTAATACAGGCAACTAACGGCAAGTTGTACGGGATGACAGTTGCAAGTGGAATTGGATATTATGTGGTAGGGTATGGGGCGATATTCAGCATCGATACCAATACCTACACCTACTCGAAACTATATGACTTTGACGGTAACAATGGAGCATCGCCTTTTGGAAGTTTAATACAGGCAACCGATGGCAAATTGTATGGAATGACTTATGCGGGAGGAATCAATGATTTAGGAGTGCTTTTCAGTTTTGATCCCGATAGTAACATCCTTACCAAACTATTTGACTTTGATGGTATCAATGGAGCGCATCCTCATGGCAGTTTAATGCAGGCAGCAAATGGAAAATTATACGGGATGACTTTTATGGGAACGCTTTTCAGCTTTGATATAACAACCGGTATTTATTCTAAATTATATGACTGTGATTATTACACAGGAGGAAACCCTTACGGCAACTTAATACAGGCAACCAATGGCAAATTGTATGGGATGACCTCAGGATATTATAATCAATCTGAAGCACTATTCAGTTATGATATTCCAAGCGGTACCGTTGTAACTGAGGTTTCATTTGGCCCGGCAACCGGAGAGTATCCTCATGGCAGTCTATTCCAGGCATCAAACGGTAAGCTATATGGTATGACCTATAGCGGTGGAAGCTATAATGCCGGAGTGATTTTCAACTTTGACCCTGCATCAAGTGCATTTGAAAAGCTGAGGGATTTGACTGTTCCCGACGGAATCGCCCCGATCTATTCGAATTTTATAGAAATCCCCTCCGCTGCTGTTGGAATTTCTGAAAACGCTTCTGAAGAAAATGAAGTCAGCATTTCTCCCAATCCCGTCGCGGATCAACTTCAAATTAATTTGAACAATAATTATCCTTACATCCTTCAGATAAAAAATATTTTCGGAGTGCCGATGACAAAGAAAATTTCAAATTCTGCTCTATTACAAATTGATGTAACAGATTTTCCTTCCGGAATTTATTTCCTTTCCATAACTGATGAAAAAAAACATGTGGTGACGAAGAAGCTTATAAAAATATAATTCTCAAATATTTCCTGCAAAATCGCCTAATGATGAAAGCACAACTTTATATGATACTGTTTTTTCGATGTAGTATGTGCGCTTCTCATTCTTCCGCTCAAATCACATTTCAAAAAACTTACAGCGGATCAAGTTCTTATTCTGCTAACTCCGTTGAGCAAACAATTGACGGAGGGTACATTATTGCAGGGAGCACCCAAAGTTCCGGAGCTCCTGATGATGTTTTATTAATCAAAACCAATGAGAGCGGAGATACACTTTGGACAAAAATCTTGGGCGGAGTTAATTCTGATGCTGGCAATTCTGTTAAGCAAACCAGCGACAGCGGATACATTGTTGCAGGCAGCACATACCATTCCGGCGTTGGCTATGAGGATGTTTATTTAATTAAAACTAATGGAAGCGGCGGTATACTTTGGACAAAAACCTTCGGCGAAATTTATTCTTATGCTGCCGGTTATTCCGTTGAGCAAACCAGTGACAACGGATATATCATTACCGGCAGCATTGGATTTTCTGATGTGTACCTGGTCAAAACCGATAGTATCGGAAATTTGCTATGGACAAGAATCTTTGGCGGAGCAAATGATGATATAGGTTATTCCGTTCATCAGACCAATGATGGAGGATATATTATTGGTGGCACTACATGGAGTTTTGGAGCAGGTTCCCCGGATGTTTATTTGATCAGGACCGATGCCAACGGAGATACTCTTTGGACAAAGGCCTATGGTGGAATAAGCGCTGAAAATTGTTATTCCGTTCAGCAAACTGACGACGGAGGATATATTATGGCAGGTTCTTCAGGAAGCTTCGGATCAGGTTTTTATGATATTTATTTGATCAAGACAGATGCAAATGGTGATACACTTTGGACAAATATATATGCAACCGCAGGGATAGATGAAGGTTATTCTGTTCAGCAAACTGATGACAAGGGATATATTATTGCGGGATATATATATTTTGGCTGCCCTGATGGCGTTTCCTTAATCAAAACCGATAGTAGTGGAAATGCGCTTTGGACAAAGCACTTTAGCCCAACACCTAACGGTTACAGCGATAATAATATTGGTCGTTCCGTCCGGCAAACTATTGATGGGGGTTATATTATTGCCGGACAAACATATAATTACGGAACATATAGATTGGAAGTTTACCTGATCAAGACCGATAGCAATGGAAGCAGTGGTTGCAATGAAATCATTCTGGCAACTACGGTAACAGCAACTGCCACCATCGTTTCAAACACAGCTACCATAGTTTCTTCAGGCGGCACAGAATCTACTCCCGTTACAATTATTAGTAGTGGTGGCACAGGAACTACTATTTGCATTTCTACCGGTGAAGATGAAGCTAATGTGCAAGAAAATTTTATTTCAGTTAGCCCCAATCCATTTTCTTCTTCAACAACTATTTCTTTCTCTCTTCAAAAAAATTCAACTGTATCTCTCGAAGTCTTCAACCTCTTAGGGCAAAAGGTGAAAACGATGGTACAAAATGAAAAACAAGCAGCAGGCAAGCATCAATACCATTTCATTGGAACGGGTGAAGGAATATATTTCGTAACAATGAAAGTGGATGGAATTTCAACTTCACAAAAAATCATTTGTCAAAAATAATTTCTCATGAAAAAAAATCTCTGCTCTCTCTTTCTCCTGCTGATTTTCCCTTCTGATTTTTTAAGCGCTCAAAATACATTTCAGGAAAGGATCGATTCCACCCTCTCCATCATAGATGCTCTTCTGTCGTATGATGGCAATCTCATTGTTGGCAGTAACTATCCTGTTAATCCGTCTTTTCTTGATCGAGCTCCCAACCTCACTAAAATAGATATGAACGGCGATGTCCTCTGGTCAAAATCTTATGTTTATAATCTCTGGTACGAATCGCCGAGAGTTGAATCTATCTCACTAATGAAGGATAGCGGTTTTGCAATACTTGGTGAAATCGTCACAGGAAATTTTGAAGAAGAGGTTGTGGTTATTCATTCCGATAAGAATGGAAATTTAGTGTGGTCAAAGAGAATTGGAAGCACCTTCTACTACGTTGATGATTATTGTGCTTCAATCATATCTTCATCTGATGGTGGAGTGATTTATTGTGGACGAATCTTTAATAACAATACCAATAACGGCGATGCATGCATTGTGAAGATTAGTGTTTCAGGGGAAATAGTGTGGTCGTATTCTTATGGAGAAGCTTATTTTGAAAGCGGAATTGTAATTCTTGAAACAGGTGATGGCGGTTTTCTGATTTCCGGAGAACAAGAGATTGACAGTTCTTACACAGGTTACCCCATGATTTTTAAAATCGATAGTATTGGAAATATGCTCTGGGCAAAAAGATATGAAGATAGTTTGCGCATTAATGATCTCATAGCATTGGAAGATGGTTTTGCAGGATGCGGTTATGAAAACTTTGAAGCCCTGCTCTTAAAATTTGACAATGAAGGAAACATGCTTTGGAATAAGCAATTTGAGTTCACTGACTTTCCTTATCCGGGAGAAATTACCGCAACAACGGATAACGGATTTCTCCTGGGGTGTTACACTTCTTCAGTGATTAAGTGTGACTCTCTTGGGAATCTACAATGGCTTCAACAATATGGTGACAGCACGAAATCCGCTACTTATTTGCCGCTTGTCGCACCTGATGGTAGCTATTTCTATTGCGGAATTGCGGGCGTGGATAACTATGGCGGTTTAATCAAGTCAACTGACAATGGAATTACTTTTTGTGACGAACGTGCAGTGCCTGCTGATACAGTACAAACGATCATCAGTGTTTACTCAACTACACTTACAAGAACAAATCTCAACTATTTTTCAGTGGACTATTCATTGAGTACGGTAATCGATACACTCAACACGATTGTTTTATGCACGAATACAGGCATAAACAATCAGGATGAAAACTACACGCGGTCGCTTTTTCCCAACCCATTTTTTTCTTCAACAACTATTTCTTTCTCTCTTCAAAAAAATTCAAGAGTCTCTCTAGTATGCTACAATCTCATCGGTCAAAAAGTGAAAACGATTTTGCAAAATGAAAAACAGACGCCGGGGCAACACGAATACTCCCTTGACTTCGCTGCTGAAGGAGTTTACCTGGTGACCCTGACAGTAGATGGAATTTCTTCTTCACAAAAAATAATTTGTCAAAAATAATTTCTTATGAAAAACATTTTCAATATTCTGATTCTTTCCTTCGCCATTGCCGCTCACATGCAGGCCCAAAATCCTGAATGGATCAACTACACGAATGGTGATAATGTTTCGTCGGTAGTCGCTGATGATAATTTGATTTATGCAGCAACCAGCGGAGGGCTTGTTAAGATTGACAATCAATCAGCACAAACCTCATTTTATAATCATGCTAACTCTCCAATACCTTCCAACCAGGTTTCAAAATTAGTAAAAGGAAATAACCACGAAATTTATATGAGGGTGCTACAATTGACAGCAGGCATAACAAAATTTAACGGAACCACTTTTGATACTTTACCCGGGAATAATGCTCCAGGTACTAATGATGTTTTTCTGATGTATATTGACCCATTAGGAAATCTGTGGACGTTAGGATTTAATGGAACACTTTACAAATTCGACGGCAACACCTGGAGCAGTGCACCTATTGTCACCTGGAATTATAGTTTTCCCCGCGCAATGGTTGTTGACTCAAATCAGTTTATTTGGATTCTTACAGAGCAAAGGTTATTGAAGATTGACCCTGTTACATTTTCGGTTACAAATTACAGTGCTGGTAACTCAATTCTCCCATCCTATATGGCTTCGAACTCTATGAGCATTGACGATTCAAACAACATCTGGATTGCAATTCTGACTCCTGCTGATTCCATTTACTTCATCCGGTTTGATGGTGTAACGATGACAACCTATACATCAAATATTATTGCCTCGTCCTCATTTCATACCGCTGTATTTATTGATGGAAATGATACCAAGTGGATTGGTTGTAACCAGGGTCTTTTGAAATTTGAAAATGGACTGTGGGCGCTGTTCAATACTACAAATTCATCCATTCCTGGTAACCAGGTTAATATCATTACACAAGATGATAATGGTATTTTTTGGGTTGGAACCAATAATGGACTGGCAAGTTTTGATGGCAGTTCATTTGTTTCTCACAATACCTCATCTTCCGGAATCTCCAGCAATCAGGTTAACAAAACAGTGATCAGTTCTGATGGAAGAAAGTGGCTTGCAACCGCAAATAATCTTCAGTCCTTTGATGATCAGCAATGGAATACTTATGATACCATCAATTCAGGTTTGCCCGGCAGCAATGTTAATTTTCTCGCAATTGACAAACAAGATCAATTATGGATGGGAGCCGTTGGATATTCCGGTGTAACGGGGCTCTCTGAATTAAAGCTCACTTCGAATACGTGGTCAACATTCGGCACTTCTAATTCCCCCATTCCATCGAATTATATATATGGTTTAGTTGCTGACAGCAATAATATATGGCTTGATTTCTATAATAATTATGATCAGGGATTTGGGATCACTCTGTTTGACGGAACTAATAATTGGACAACGTACAACACGTCTAATTCCGCATTGTTGAATAACGTCACACATTTGCTCGCCATTGATCAGCAAAATAATATATGGTTTGCAGAAGGGAATGAAACAATAACAAAATTTGATGGAGTAACATTTACCAATTATATCCCTATCCCCGGTGTCTATCCTTCTTTAAATGCATTCTGCGGAGCATTCGACAATGATGGGAATTTGTGGGTAGGAACGTATGATCACGGATTGTTAAAATTTGATGGCTCAACCTGGTTCACTTACAGTTTGAATTATTATGAGCCAGAGATATTGAGCATTGCAGGTGACGACAGCGGTGTTGTTTGGCTGGGAACAAATAGTGGTTTGATGAAGCTTGACAATGGAAACCTCACGGTCTACGATGTTTCTACTTCCGGAATTTCAAGTGATTACATTTACTCGATTGCAATTGATAAGTATGGAAATAAATGGATAAGCACAGGTGGTGGTCTTTCAGTTTTTCGGGAGGGTGGCGTTATTCTTACAGTTGTGAATCCATCTTCATCACCAAATTTTTTGACTGACATATTCCCAAACCCGTTTCAGAAATCAACTTCCATCAATTATTCATTGGAAAAAAATTCCATAATCTCTATCGAGGTTTTCAACATCCTGGGTAAAAATGTGAAAACGATTTTGAAAAATGAAAAGCAAAGGTCAGGGAATCATCAATGCGCTTTTAATGGAACAGGTGAAGGAATTTATTTTGTGAAGTTGACAGTGGATGGAAAAATCTTTTCGCAGAAAATAATTCAGGTGAATTGACTCATGTGATCAAAACCTTCCTTCTTCGCAAATCTCCGGAAAGGGCAGCATTTTAAGCACAAAAAATTTCATGCTTATTTTGCTCCCGATTAAATCTGCTTTCTCCATGAAAAAATTACTACTGCTCATGCTACCACTGTTGCTGGTTTCTTTTAAAGCAAAAGAAAAACGCTCCACCATTGAAATCACCACCGACTACGGTGTGATGAAGATTATGCTGTACAATGAAACGCCGCTGCATCGCGACAACATGCTCGCAAAAGTGCGTGCACACTTTTTTGATAGCCTCCTCTTTCACCGGGTGATCGCAAGCTTTATGATTCAAGGCGGCGATCCTGAGTCAAAACATGCTGCCGCAGGTGCCATGCTCGGCAATGGCTCGGCACCGGGTGATCGTATTCCTGCCGAGTTCAATCCGAATCTTTTTCACAAGAAAGGAGTGCTGGCAATGGCACGCGACAATAATCCGCAGAAGGCATCAAGCAATTGCCAGTTTTACATTGTGGAAGGAACTAAAGCCACCGACCAGGACCTTGACAACCAGGAAAAACAAACCGGTGTTAAATACACTACGGAACAGCGGGAGATTTACAAAACTGTGGGCGGTACATGGCGTCTCGATCAAAATTACACCGTGTTCGGGGAGGTCTATGAGGGTATGAACGTCATTGATTCTATCGCCCACGTGCCGAAAGATAAGTATGATCGCCCGCTGAAAGATGTGCGCATGTATGTGAAGGAAGGGAAAAAGATAGATGTGAAATAAGAGGCAGGTCATTAGACCTTAGATGTAAGACACTCACATTTTTCGGCGGGGGAATTCCATACTTTCACCTGTCACTCGTACGCATGGCGCGATACCTTCTCAAGCGAATTCTCCTTTTCATTCCTACACTTATCATCATTTCGCTTCTTGCATTTGTGATTAGCGTGAATGCACCGGGAGATCCCGTGTCGCGAATGATGTCATCAGCCGAGTCGGGCGACGTATTTCAATCGCAAAATGCTGTTCAGTTGCAGCAGCAAAAACTCTGGTCACACCGGCTCGGTCTCGACCTTCCTGTTTTTTATTTTAGCATCGCACCGGGTTCTTTTCCCGATACGCTCTATAAAATTTATGATCGCCAGGAGCGTGATGCATTGAAGTCGCTGCTCTATCAATTCGGAAATTGGAATTCGATTGATGCTTATCATTCCTCTCTGAAAAAAATTTTTCTCGATCTCGATTGGATCAAACTCGATTCAACAGATCAAAAAAAATTTTCAGCAAATGAAATCAATGAAGTGATTAGTCAGGCACGGTTCAATACACTCGCATTGCTGACCACTTCACAAATCAGTGTCATCAGCATCAAGTTGGATGAGATGCATTCTTTGTTTTTTAATTATCCGTTCTTCAATTTCATGTTGAATGATGATAGAGAGACACAGAAGACGTTTGACGAAATGAAAACTACTTCAGAGCGATGGAAGAATTATTTCCCCACTCTTCACTTCTATTCAAACAACCAATATCACCGATGGCTCTTTGGCGATGGCGTGTATTCAAAAGGATTGATTTGCGGCGATCTTGGAATTTCATTCGTAAGCCAGATGCCGGTGCTCACAATTATTTGGCAACACATCGGCTGGTCGTTGCTGTTCACATTCATCTCTGTGATTCTTGCGTATCTCATCAGCTTGCCCGTCGGAATTCGCGCAGCAGTAAAGCACGGTTCCGCGTTTGATAGCTGCTCATCCGTGATTTTATTTCTGCTGCATTCCATGCCTTCATTTTGGGTAGCTACCTTTCTTCTGATCATTTTTGCGAACCCCGATGTGCTGTATTGGTTTCCGGCTTCCGGAGTGAAACCGGTTTCAGGGTATCCTGCTGATGCTTCTTTCATTGAAAAGGTAAAACTCTCATTGCCGTATTTGATTCTTCCAACCATTGCTTACACATATAGCTCGCTCGCATTTCTAAGTCGTCTCACGCGTGCCTCGATGCTGGAAATTATTCAGCAGGATTATGTGCGTACCGCAAGGGCAAAAGGGTTGAGTGAACGCGTTGTTGTATATAAACATGCTTTCAGAAATGCGTTACTCCCGATTATCACGGTGTTTGCGAATATTCTTCCGGCCGCACTCGGTGGCTCGGTAATTCTTGAATCTATTTTTTCAATTCCCGGAATGGGACGCGAAACATTTCATGCCATTCAAAACCAGGATTACCCAATGATTGTCGGTGTGTTTACGCTCACCGGTGTACTCACGCTCATCGGGTATTTGGTCGCAGACGTTTTATACGCAGCGGTGGATCCTCGAATTTCTTTTTCTCCGCAAGGAGTCCTTTGGACTAAAAAATGAAAACGATGGTGGCTACTGAACAAAATCGTTTTCGAAATTTCACCTGGAAGCAATTCAAAAAAAATAAGCCCGCCTTTTTTTCGCTTTATGTCCTAACGTTCATTGCAGTGATTGCCCTGCTCGCGCCCCTGCTGGCAAATGATCGTCCTCTCTATGTGAAGTATCGCGGTGAAAAGTTTTTTCCCGCTTTCTCATGGAATAAATTAATCGAAGTGAAAACGGATTCGGGAGCAGAAGTAATCAACAGTACAGCGGTGGACTGGAAGCAAATGAAATTGGATGACGTTGTTTGGGCTCCGGTTGTTTACTCTCCCGGAAAAAGTGATTATGCAAATTCGAATTTTGTAAGCCCGCGCAGTGAACAAAAATTTTTGAAGGATGGAAAACTTATTTCGATGCCTTCACGATTTTGTCATTGGCTCGGGACAGGCTCGCGTGGTGATGACTTGATTGCAGGATTAATTCATGGCGCCCGCATTTCACTCACGATTGGTTTTATTTCGATGTTCATTGCAACGCTCATCGGAATCATCATTGGAATACTCGCCGGTTATTTTGGTGATGATCAATTGCTGATTTCCCGCGGAAAACTTTTCGCCATCATGATTGGAATTTTAATCGCCTGGTTTTATGGCTTTCAGATTCGCAGCAATATGCTTGCAGCCGGATTGCACAATCAAAGCGGTGGATTTCTCTTTCAGCTGCTCATGAGCATCCTTATTTTCTCAGCAATCCTCATTTTATTTTTTCAGCTTGGAAAACTCATGGAACGACTTCCATGGCTCAACAAAACATTTCTTCTTCCTGCGGATACTATCCTTTCGCGTGTGATTGAAATTTTTGTTTCACTCCCCATCTTTCTTCTCATCATCACCATTGCAGCCATTTCAACCCCCTCACTTATCAATGTGATGATCATTATCGGGCTAACAAATTGGACGGGTATCGCACGGCTTACTCGTGCGGAGATGCTGCGCATCCGCAAGCTCGAATACATTCAATCTGCACAGGCGCTGGGCTTCACTTCATGGCGAATCATGCTTCGGCATGCGCTGCCGAATGCTTTTGCCCCCGCACTCATCTCTATTTCATTCGGAGTGGCGAATGCGATTCTTATTGAGTCTTCACTCTCATTCATCGGCATTGGAGTTCCGCCAACTATTACAACCTGGGGCTCACTCATTAGTGAAGGAAGAGAAAATTTACACGCCTGGTGGATGATTGTATTTCCGGGCTTGTGCATCCTAATCACTGTTCTCGCTTATAATCTCATTGGAGAGGGATTGAGAGATGCTCTGGATCCGAAGTTGAAAAATTAATAGGCAATTGGCAGTTGGCAGTTGGCAAAATAAACGATACACGATTTACTCCCGATGCGTCGGGAACGACTCAAAAAAATAAGCGATACTCGATTCGCATTGAACGACTCAAAGGAAAACCAGAAAGGAAACTATTCAGCGCAATGATTGTTAGCTTCGTTCGTCATTCAACTATAGCTTAATTGTTGAGGGGATGAAATGAAGAAAGAGTGAGTGTAACCATTTAACCATGTAACCATTTAGCCATCTAATTTATCTATGAAAATTGGAATCGTTTGTTACCCCACTTACGGTGGAAGCGGCGTGATTGCCACGGAACTCGGGAAAGCATTAGCTCAGAAAGGTCATCGTGTTCATTTCATTTCCTACCGCTCACCCGCCCGGCTCGATTCATTTGTCGAGAATGTTTTTTATCATGAAGTTTCTTTTGCTGATTATCCCTTGTTCGAGCGTGCACCTTATGAGACGGCATTGTCGAGCAAGATTGTTGACGTAGCGAAGTTCGAACAGCTCGATTTGCTTCACGTGCACTACGCAATTCCCCACGCGGCCACTGCATACATGGCAAAACAAATTCTGAAAACCCAGGGCATTCATCTTCCTTACATCACTACGTTGCACGGAACGGATATCACCCTCGTTGGAAAAGACGCCACCTATGCGCCGGTAGTTACTTTCTCCATTAATCAATCGGATGGTGTTACTACGGTGTCAGAAAATCTCAAGAAAGAGACGTACAAAAATTTTCCGATCACACGGGAGATTGAGGTGATTCCCAACTTCGTTGACCTTAATCGTTTTCGCAAAGCGAAGAAGGAGCATTTCAAAAAAGCGATTGCTCCCAAAGGAGAAAAAATTCTGATTCATACTTCAAACTTCAGAAAAGTGAAACGCACGCAGGATGTGGTGATGATCTTCAAAAAAGTGCACGAGCAAATCCCTTCAAAGCTTTTGCTCGTAGGGGATGGACCTGAAAGACAGTACATGGAACAACTCTGTCGTGAGTCGGGAATTAATGAGGATGTTCGGTTCCTCGGCAAACAAGACCCTGTGGAGGAATTGCTTGCTGTGAGCGATTTATTCCTGATGCCCTCGGAAACAGAGAGCTTTGGTCTTGCTGCACTCGAGGCAATGGCTTGCCAGGTTCCTGTGATCTCGACAAATGCAGGCGGCATTCCGGAAATCATGATCAATGGTGTCACAGGTTTTATGAGTGCCGTTGGCAATGTGGATGAGATGTCTGAGAACGCAATCAAATTGCTGTCCGACGAAGAGTTGCTGAATCAATTTAAGCAACAGGTGCTCGAACACGCAAAAATGTATGACCTTGAAAAAGTATTGCCGAAGTATGAGGCCTACTATGAGAAAGTAATGCTGCAGGAGACTGTCGGCGCATAATCAAAACGGCAAATCATCATTCACCGGCGGCGGTGCTTCTTCAGTAAGAACCGGTGGTGAGGGTTCATGTGCAGAAGCAGATGAATTTTGACTAAGTACTTCCATCTTCCAGACTTTTGCATCCGTATACCACTTACCGTTGAACTCACGTGATTCAAGATCGAAAGAAACCTTTACCTCATCACCTTCCTTCAACCGCGAAACAAGTTCCGCTTTATCATTCCAGGCCATGAGGCAAACTTTTTTAGGATACTGATCGCCGGTTTCAATAACAAAATTTTGCTTGACCCAGGGACCCTTTTGTCCCTGACCATTTTGAGAAGGAAGCACTGTAAAAACTTTACCTGTGATTTCGAGAGCCATGTTCAGTATGAAGTTTAGTGTTTGAAGTTTAGATTGACGATTCGCGTATCGCGATTTGCGAATCAAATGTATTTCTGTTCGTTCACAAAAAGAAAAAGAGTTTTGAATTCCATCAACATCTCAATGAGTAATTTTGAATTTCAATTTTCACAATGATTACACGAATTGTAAAACTTACGCTGCAGCCCGATAAGATTGAAAGCTTTATGCAGGTTTTTGCCGAAGTGAAGGAAACCATCGCTGCCTTCGATGGCTGCCACCAGGTTGAGTTGCTGCAGGATATTCATTCACCACATATTTTTTTTACTTACAGCATTTGGGAAGATGAACACTATCTGAATCGCTATCGCTTCTCTGCCTTCTTCAAGCAAACATGGGAGCGATCGAAGATTTTGTTTTCAAAAAAAGCGGAAGCATGGAGCGTAGTGCTGATCGAGCGTGCGCAATCTGATCATTTTTAACCCAGTCAGCGGTTACAAACCCTTACTGAGGTTGTTGTCTGCAAGCAGCAATCCTTCTATGATTATTCTCACCGATGAATTGAAATTTCCTGATCCGCAATTGGCCAATCGTGAAGGATTGCTTGCCATCGGAGGCGATTTAAAACCGGAGTGGTTGCTGCTTGCCTATCGCTCCGGGATTTTTCCGTGGTTCAGTGATGGCGGCATCATTCATTGGTTTTGTCCCGCTCACCGGTTTGTCTTATTCCCTGATGAAATAAAAATCAGTCACAGCCTCAGGCAAATTCTCAACTCGAAAAAATTCGGGGTGACAGAAGACAAAGAGTTCGAAGCTGTGATTCACTCTTGCGCACAGGTGCACACCTACACAAAAGGAAATACATGGATTGATGATGACTTTATTTCAGCCTACATCAAAATGCATGAGCTTGGACATGCTCATTCTCTTGAAGTTTGGGATCACGAAACACTTGTTGGCGGCTTGTATGGTATTGTTATCGGTCCGCAGGATTCCTCACAGAAAAAAATTTTTTGTGGCGAAAGCATGTTCAGCGTCGAGAGCAATGCATCGAAAGTAGCATTGGTTCACTTATGCCGGAGCAAAAAATATGAGATGATTGATTGCCAGATTTACACGGAGCATTTAGAAAAGATGGGAGCGAAACTGATTCCGCGTGAAAAATTCCTAATGTTGGTCAGCAAGAATGTTGCGAGCGATTCCCGGGATATTTAACTCAGCATGTTATCAAACGCTCTTCATGCAACGTTTCCTTGTCTTTTCCCGGACTATTTTTCCTGCTGAATGAAATTATCATTGGTGAGGGTTGCAGACACTTATCCGGCACGTTCAAAGTTTTTCGGGGAGAAATCAAGATGGAGTCAATATTTGGGCGAGTAAGATTTCAAAGATTTGTATTCGCTTTCATATAACGCCCTTCGTAGTTTTGATAAACAATTTTCATGCGGCTCTGCTTCACTTACTTTCACCATTATTAAATCACTCAACCATGAAAAAGATTTTCCTGCTAATTGTTCTTGCAAGTTTCGGCTGCAGTGTATTTTCTCAAAACACTTTTATGAGGCAAGATTCGATGTCTAATTACGGCATCGGTCCCGGCGCAGTTAAATTCAGTAGTGACGGTGGGTTGCTGGTGGGAAGTTTTTCCGGTTACATGCCTCAGTATCCTTACAATGCCTTCCTGTTTTCCAAGCTTAACAGTGAAGGTGAAATAGAATGGGAACAATCATTTGGCGTTGATCAATATGCCGGCCTTACTATGCCCAGTTCCATTGGAGAAACGATTGACGGAGGTTACTTCTTAGCATGCAAAACATATACATACTATGGTACCGGCTGTACCGTGGCAAAGTATACGCATGATGGAGCGATTGAGTGGGTGAAGAATTACTATTATCCTTCTATACAATATGATATCCCAAGAGTAATTCAAGGTGCTGATGGTAGTTACATTATCACCCTCTCTGTCTATTCCCACATGGTAGTAATAAAAGCGGATGACCATGGCAATATGCTTTGGAGCAGAAGTATGGACGCCGGTGATTCAAGCAAAAATCCGGGATTCAGTTCTGTCGTGAATGCTGATGGAAGCATAGTAACCATTGGTAAATCGGTGAACTATGTTTACGTGGTTGCCATAGCCGCTGACGGCACCATTCAATGGACAAAGAATTTTCTTGATGCCTCCTACAGCCATGCAAATGCTATCCTGCGAATGCCAAATGGTGATTACCTGATTGCAGGATACAAGCTTACTAACCAGTACGATGGATTTATTATGAGAATTGATGCGTTAGGAAATTTGCTTTGGAACAAGTTGTATCGGGCTACTTCGCTCGCCGATTATATTAGCTTCAACCAATTGTTTGCTCTTGCAGATGGGAGTTATATGGCAACGGGGTTAATGGGGGCTTCAGATCCCCTCTTTCTAATATTTTCGGATGATGGAAGTATTATTTCCGGCCAAAAAATTATACCCAAGGGTAGTGGTTATTATTCTGTCTCTTCCATCACTGCCGACATCAATACTGCAAATCAAATAGCACTGTCAGGCAATTTGAATTACTTGCCCGTTCTTTTCAAAATTGACCAGCATCTTGATAATGTTTGTGGAAAAGATACGGTTTCATTGCAGGTATTTGATGCTCCGCCTGCTACCATAATTTCAGGCGAGATCGAATATAGCAATGGTGCTGTCGCTGAAAATCTTATTCCCATTCTTGACACTGTTTCTATTCAATGGATTCCTTACTGCGATTATAATAGCGTATTGCCCGTACTAAATGAAGCTGCATCAGTGGAGCTTTTTCCTAATCCTGCTTCATCGTCAGTCAACATACATTTTCCAGTGAGCACGGCAGATTTTTCCAATCTAATTATTGCCGACATGAGCGGGAAAGAACTGATCCGCCTTTCGATTGATTCGCAAACAGATAATTCAGGCAACGGATTTGAAGTGTCAACAGCGCAACTTTCACCGGGTATTTACACAGTTACCCTCACCAATGCCGCAGGAATATCCATAACAAAAAAGCTTGCAATTATGAGAAGCTTTTGAAGCGAACGACATACCTGATCGGCAATATCCACAAGCCGGTTTTATTTACTTTTATTCACCGCCTCGGGCTGTTCGCCCTCGTAATTGAAATGATAATGAGAAAATCCGGAAGGAGGGATCGTGCTTTCTCCATGCTCAAAAGTAACCCGATCCGATACTTTTTTATCAGCGAGGTAATCCATGATTTGTTTTTTACGCGTATCAATCAGTTCCTTGTATTCTTTGTTCACTTTACTTTGCCCCACAAATTTTCTGCACTTTCCCTGCACAGTAAACTCCAATTCACTTTGGTTGACAGCACGGTCAAGATAACGGGTGAAGACAGAATCCTTAATTGACATTTTCATAATGGCAATGGAATCATCTTCAGTTAGTGAATCAGGTTTAAGCTTGTGAAGGGAAGCATAAAATTTTTTCTTTGCTTCATAAAAAAGAATGCTTTCTTTTTCCAGGTTCTCAAAATAGGTCGGCGAAATAATGAGTTTAGCCTGGGGATTACGGATCATGTAGCGTGAAATTTTTTTCAACTGATCCTGCTGATCATTGTCCATCATGGACTGCATCGGTTTCCATTCCATTAAAATAAAATTTTCCTCTTTCTTTCTTTCTTTTACGAGAGTCTGGGTATAGGGAAAGATGGGCGGCTTCACGAAAAGATTTTTCAAAGCCTCGAAAATCACATCGCTGAAATGATAAGTAGGATTCTTTAAATCACCCGTGATGGGGATGCTGATGTCAATCGTACGATTCCACCTTCGCATAAACCACATCACGATCCCCATCGGCAGGCTCGTAGCTCCTTTGTTTTTTACCTTATCTGCCAGTTCAGGATTGATGATGAGAACATGATTCTCACCATTGATCCGCTTGTTTGCTATCTTCCAATCACCGTGTAATTCCATGGTTCCTTTATGAAAAGGATGAGCGGTGGAAGTGACCATGTAGGGATTGAAAACCGGAAGGGGAAGATTATCGAAATCATACGTGAGATGAAAATCCCCAAGTATTTTAGGATCCACGTCAATTTTTATATCTACGTCGCCGAAAGGATGAAATTTAGCCTGAACGGCAAATGACATTCGCTGATCACGTGTGCTCATATTGCGTGCGGTGATCTTAATGGGATCAGCGGTGAGCGAAAACTTTTCAAGCAGTGAGTAATCATTGAACAACAGGTGCGCATTCGTGATTGACAATTGATTAAGGTGGTAATCACTGTTGACGATGTTAAGTGCAAGCTCTTTCAGGTAATCAGCAATAAAAAAGATGATGTTGAAAGATGCATGCTGAGCACGTGCTTCTTGTATGTTCGCTCCATTTGGCCCCACTATCCTCGAAAAATTGTCGAGGGAATCATACTTCTCATACTTGATGTAGGGACTATCAAGAGCTACCTCACTAAAGAAATATTTTTTGTTCGCCGGGCTAAGTGAATCAATGTTTGTCGAAAATTTGCTGAATGATATATAATCATCGCCGGCAGTTTTCCCAAAATGAAAATCTGTGATTGCAAAATTTCCCTTGGTCATCATTTTCATCTGATCGGTGGTATTGCCGATGGTGTGAATATTAGCATCAAGAAATGCGGAAAAATCCCCATAGCTGGCAAAGTCCTTCACATATTGTTCCATGGGTTCGAGATCAAGATGCGAAACAAGAGTTCTTAAATCAAAGTCCTTGCTTTTCACATTAATATTAAAAACTCCCTTCACCTTACCGCTTCCGGTGCCGGATTCAAAATCATATTTGTAAAGCATGGTATCAATATTCCATTCAATGGCGGGGCAATAGATGTTTACTTTCTTTATGTAATAATAAACCGGGAGCACAGTTTCTGTATAATGAATTTCGCCATCGTTGATCTGAATATTGCGAATGCAGTAACGCATCGTGGCCTTTTTGGTTGAGTCCTTTACTAACCAATCGGCAAAGTTCACATGATTGCTGTCCTGAATAATATTCATCCACGGCCGGTCCAGCGTGATATGTGAGAAATTGAAAGTTTTCTTAAATAATTCTATCACGTGAACATTGCATGAAACACCGCTTGCCCTTATGAAAGTGTCGCTGCTTTGTCGTTCAAACATTATGATGTCATGGGCAAACATGCCGCCGGTAAACGGATTAAAATAAAGCCAGCCCATAGTCACTTTCCGCCCGATATATTCTTCGCTATTCTCTTCAATCAGGTGTTTCATAATCGGAGAGATAAACGCAATTACAACAGCAATAAAAATGAACAGGATGATGAAGATGATCAGGGCAATCCTCAAAAACCGGTTTTTTATTTTTCTTAATATACCCATCATCGATCATAAACTTCTCATACCATGTGCCAACCTAATCAATTGTCTCTATTAATCAGCCATATAAGAGATAAAGACAAAGCTGATTGCCTCTCAATCTTCTTATGAATGCAAATATTCTCCCGCATTCTTTATTTTGTTCACTATACAATCTCTCTACCTTTACTATGTCGATTCTAATCCATGGAAACAGCAACAATGAAATATCCTGAAGTAAAAAATTATGTGGCGGGAAAATTTCTTCCCAACGGAGAAAGATCACTGGAAGTTTTAAGCCCCCTCACCGGTGAGACAATTTCTACCGTTCCGCTTTCATCAACAAATGATTTAGATCCTGCAGTGATGGCGGCGTCGAATGCTTTTCCTGCGTGGTCCTCAATTCCCATCAAAGAACGAGTTCAGGTTTTCTTCCGCTACAAAACCTTGCTTGAAAGAAACATAGGTGAGCTTGCTAACCTGGTTCATGAAGAGAATGGAAAAACAACAGATGAAGCAACTGCCGAAGTTGAAAAGAGTATTGAGCTGACGGAGTTCGCATGCTCAATGCCACAGCTTGTTCAGGGAAAAATTATGGAAGTGAGTAAAGGTGTTGAATGCAGAATTGATCACAAGCCGCTTGGTGTGGTAGCTTCCATTGCGCCATTTAATTTTCCTCACATGGTTCCCCACTGGACAATCCCGAATGCAATTGCTCTGGGGAATTGCATGATCCTGAAACCATCGGAGCAGGTTCCTATTTCTTCCAATCGCATTGCAGAGATGCTGAAGGAGGCGGGATTGCCGGACGGAGTTTTCAATGTGGTGAACGGCGACAGAGAAATAGTAGAAGCGATTTGCGACCATCCGGATATAGTTGCAGTATCATTCGTCGGCTCCACAAAAGTTGCAAAGCTTGTTTATCAGAGATCAGCGTCAAATCTGAAGCGTTGCCTCGCTCTCGGCGGCGCAAAAAATCATTTGATTGTTATGCCCGATGCGCATGCGGAAATGACTGCATCCAACGTAACTGCGTCCATGAGTGGCTGTGCCGGGCAGCGTTGCATGGCTTCCTCTGCCATGGTGGCTGTAGGAAATGTTGATCACATCATTCAGAAAATCTGTGAGGAAGCGAAGAAAATTGTTCCCGGAAAAAATCTGGGAGCGGTGATCAGCAAAGCGGCGAAGGAAAGGATAGAGCGGTATATTTCCGAAGCAGAAAAAGGCGGCGCAAAAGTTTTAGTGGATGGAAGAAATTTTACGGTGGAAGGAAAAGAGAATGGCTTTTATGTTGGACCAACGGTAATAGATTTTGTAAAACCTGAAATGGCAATTGCGAAAGAAGAGGTGTTCGGCCCGGTGCTTGCCATCATGCGCTCGAATAACCTGGATGACGCATTAAAAATTGAAAATGATTCGGAGTATGGAAATGCTGCTTCCGTATTTACACAAAGCGGCGGCATTGCAAGGCAAGTAATGGAGAAAGCGAGTGCGGGAATGATTGGTGTGAACATCGGAGTTCCCGTTCCGCGTGAGCCATTTTCATTCGGCGGTTGGAATGAAAGTAAATTCGGAGTGGGGGATATTACCGGGGAAAGCTCCATCGGCTTCTGGACGAAACTGAAAAAGACAAGTATCAAATGGAATCCTGAGGGGAAGACGAATTGGATGAGTTGATCAATTGAGTAGACCACAGAGGCACGGGGACACAGAATTAGATTTTTTTTTCTCTGTGCCTTTGCGTCTCTGTGGTAAAACTTTTTTTACGTTACTAATCGATTATGCAATCAGAAAGATTAGTGTCTGAAGCCGAACAAATCCTCCGCTCCAATCTGGATTACACAATTTTTTCATGGAGCAGGCAATCAGGATTAAATCCTCTCAATATCGAAAGAGCAAAAGGAGTTTATCTCTATGAACGAAGCGGCAGAAAAATCCTCGACTTCACATCGCTGTTGATGAATGCAAACATTGGTCACGGACATCCGCGTGTTCGTGAAGCGGTGATGAAGCAAATGGAAGAGGTAAGTTTCGTTTCTCCTGCCATGATCACAAAGGCGCGCGGTGACCTTGGAAAAAAAATAGCAGAGATTACTCCGGGTTCATTAAAGAAAACATTGTTCACGAATGCAGGCGCAGAAGCAATTGACAACGCTTTGAAGTTTGCACGCCTCTATACCGGACGACACAAAATCATTTCACTCTATCAAAGTTATCACGGCGCATCATACGGTGCACTCTCAGTAAGCGGTGATCCTCGCGGCTTACCTCACGACAGTCAAGGGGTGCCGAATATGATTCATGTGGAGAATCCATATTTCTATCGCTGCCCCTGGAACAGCAAAACCCCTGAAGAGTGCGCAGTGAATGCCGCGAATCACATGGAACGCGTGATCAAGTTTGAAGGACCATCTAATGTTGCAGCAATTGTTCTCGAAGGAGAAAGCGGTTCGAGCGGTTGCATAAAATTTCCTCTGGGTTACTGGAAACATGTGAGGGAAATTGCAGATCGTTACGGAATTCTTCTCATCGCTGATGAAGTGATGAGCGGTTTCGGAAGAACAGGAAAGTGGTTTGGAGTGAATCATCACGATGTAGTTCCCGACATCATGTGCTTTGCAAAAGGAATCACAAGCGGTTACATTCCACTTGGCGGAATGATCGTGAAAGAAGAAATCATCAATCACTACAACGATAAAGTGCTACCCCTCGGTCTAACCTATTCTGCTCATGCAGTTGCATGTGCCGCTGCAAATGAAGTGCTGAAGATTTATGAAGATGAAAACCTCCTTGAGAACGCGGCGAACATGGGGAAATATATGGAACAGCAAATTGAAAAACTAAAACAACAACATCCCAGCATCGGTGATTTCAGAAACACAGGATTGCTTGGCTGTATCGAATTGGTGAAGAATAGAAAAACAAAAGAGCCGATGGCGCCTTGGAATGCTTTGCCGAATGAAATGGAAATCATGAATAAAGTTTCTGCCAAACTCACGGAGCTCGGGATGTTCACCTTTGTTCGCTGGAATTTTATTTTCACTTGCCCGCCGCTTTGCATCACAAAAGATGAAATGGATGAAGGGCTGGAAATTATTTCGAAGGCACTTTCAGTCGCAGATGAATATTGCAACTAATTTTTCTTGTTCGTGAACAACTCATCATCACTTTACAGCGAAGACCTTGCCCCCGTTCCTCCCGAAAGAAGAACCTGGAACACCTGGAACTACGCTGCATTATGGATCAGCATGAGCCTGTGCATTCCAACCTACATGCTCGCAAGCTCATTGATTGAAGGCGGAATGAATTGGTGGGAAGCAATCCTCACGATTTTTCTTGGCAATAGTATTGTTCTTGTCCCGATGATTTTGAACGGACATGCAGGAGCGAAATATGGAATTCCGTTTCCTGTTTTTGCTCGCGCAAGTTTTGGCGTGCGCGGTGCAAACATTCCTGCAATACTCCGTGCAATTGTTGCCTGCGGGTGGTTTGGCATTCAAACATGGATCGGCGGATTTGCACTCTATCAAATGTTCCGCTTGTGGATTCCTTCACTTGAAACATTGCCTCAAATTTTTCCTGAATCATTCGGCTTGAGAACAGGACCGGCAATCACGTTCTTTTTGTTTTGGCTGCTGAACATGTATGTTGTTTATCTCGGGGCAGAAAGCATCAAAAAACTTTTAGTCTTCAAAGCGATCTTCCTTCCCCTCGCTGCTCTGGCACTTTTGTTCTGGGCAATTTCTGCGGGACATGGTCTGGGACCCATTCTCGCACAACCATCGAAGTTTCAGGGAAGCGTCGAATTCTGGAATTATTTTTTTCCTGCGCTCACGGGCATGGTTGGTTTTTGGGCAACGCTTTCTCTCAACATTCCCGACTTCACACGCTATGCAAAAAGTCAGCGCGCACAAATCACGGGACAAGCGATTGGTCTTGCTCCTTCGATGACGTTGTTCTCCTTCATTGGAGTCGTGGTTACTTCTGCCACTTTTATCATTTACGGAAACACGATTTGGGATCCTGTTGTGCTTGCAGGAAAATTCGACAGCAAGTTACTCGTGAGCATTGCAATGATCTGCGTAACTATTTCTACGCTCGCCACTAACATTGCTGCGAACATTGTGAGTCCTGCAAATGATTTTTCCCACCTGTCACCGTCGAAAATAAATTTCAAAATGGGCGGCTACATCACCGGTGTGATCGGCATTTTAATTTTTCCATGGAAGCTTATCGCCGATCCGAATGGCTACATTTTCACATGGCTCATAGCTTATTCAAGCTTGCTCGGACCCGTCGGGGGAATTTTGATTGCCGATTATTATTTCATCCGCAAACAAACACTTCATGTGAAAGAATTGTACACTGAACAAGGACACTATACGTACGGCACCGGCTTCAACAGATTTGCGATCATCGCATTGATGCTGGGAATACTTCCGAATGTTCCGGGGTTTTTAACGACAACAAAAATCATTGCAGCGGATGCTGTACCATTTTGGATTTCGAATCTGTATCACTATGCCTGGTTTGTGGGATTTTTTGTTTCTGGAATTACCTACATCATGATGATGCGAAGACATCAGATCGCCATAACTGATTTCAGCAATACTAAAAAAGAAGAATCAGCTTATACCGCTGCTCATTAGAAATGAAGTAACAATCTCAGCTTCGCAAAGACATTCACGTGCATCTTATCCTCATGAACTTTTGCTAATTTTGGTAAAAATGAAAAGCAATGAATGTGCTGAGGAAAATTGAAAAATCTACTAACGGAAAATTAGTGATTGACCTGCCGATTGAGTTTCAGAACAAGGAGTTAGAAATAACCATTTCAAAATTGACCGCAGGAGAAGATCTTTCTAAGGAAAAGAAATCCGGGATTGAGACAGCCTTGAGATATAAGGGCATCTTCAAAGACTCCACCTATCAGGTAAACGAAGCTGATTGGTATGAGCAATAAAATCCTTCTCGACAGTTGCATATTGATCGAATATACCAAAGGAACCATGTGCTTACCATTTCAAATGCAATTCATCAGGCAATTCCGAAGATTGCTATGTATGACCCTGATTTTTTTGCTTGCTGCAGGAAGTTCAACATTCAAGTCATCAGCTCAGTGAATGACTTAGTCGAATCATCATAATTGGTAACGTGATTTTGTCTCACACAATAGTCATTAACTCATGTCACTACTTATTAAAAACGGAAGAGTCATCACCGCCTCCGAAGATTACATTGCCGACATCTTTATTGAAGGAGAAATCATTTCTGACATTGGAAAAAATCTTTCGATGCAAGCAGATGAAGCAATGGATGCAACGGGCAAACTGATTTTTCCAGGTGGTATTGATCCGCATGTTCACCTTGACATGCCCTTCATGGGAACATTCTCCAGCGATAATTATGAAACCGGAACGCTTGCCGCACTCCACGGTGGCACCACCATGGTGATTGATTTTGTTTTGCAAACCCAGGGCAAATCGTTGCATGATGCTCTCGATCAATGGAAATCGAGATCTAATGGAAATTGCTTCGGCGATTATTCTTTTCACATGGCGGTCACCGATTTCAACGATAACACAAAAGCCGAAGTGCAACAGATGGTGGAGCAGGAAGGTATCACGTCGTTCAAAACCTTCATGGCATACAAAGGAGCACTCATGATTGACGATCGTCAAATGGTGGGGCTGATGCAGGAAGTGAAACGCTGTGGCGGAATGGTAACTGTGCATGCAACCAACGGCGACATGATTGATTTTCTCATCGCAAAACATCGCGCCGAAGGAAAACTTTCTCCCCTCTATCACTACCTCTCACAACCAGAAATCACTGAAGCAGAAGCTACCGGACGATTTGCCGACATGGCGTATTACACCGGTGTGCCTGCTTATGTGGTACACATGACCTGCGAAGGTGCGCTCAATCATATTCGAGATGCAGCAAAAAGAAATCAGAAAGTTTTTGTCGAGACATGCATTCAGTACCTGCTGCTTGATGCTTCGCTGTATGAAAAGGATTTTGACGGAGCAAAGTGGGTGATGAGTCCTCCCCTGCGGCAGAAAAAAGATCAGGAAACATTATGGGCTGGAATCAACCAGGGAACAGTGCAGATTGTTGCAACTGATCATTGTCCATTCAAATGGGAGCAAAAGAAGATGGGTGAAAAAGATTTTTCAAAAATCCCGAATGGTCATCCTGCTATTGAGCATCGTATGGAGTTGTTGTTTTCAGAAGGAGTAAACAAAGGAAGAATCACACTCAACAAATTTGTTGAATTGACTTCCACCAACCCCGCAAAAATTTTCGGCATGCATCCGAAGAAAGGAACAATTGGAATCGGAAGTGATGCCGACCTGGTCATCTTTGATCCTGATGAGCAACACACGATCTCCTCGAAAACTCACCACATGAATGTTGACTATTCAGGCTATGAAGGATGGCAACTGAAAGGAAAATGCAAAACGGTTTTGCTCAGAGGAAAAGTTGCAATTGATCAGGGTGATGTGAAAATTAAAAAAGGGTATGGCGCGTTTGTGAAGCGAAACCAGGTGAGCGGAATAATTTGAAAATCCAATACCCATTTCACGAAAACAGAATACGCATTGCACAATATCATCCCTGCATGTTTCTCAATAGCCCAAACTCCGATTCCTCACCGTTCACAAGTTTTTCATATTCCTTCAGCACAGACTGAATGATTCCGTGCGTAAGTTCAATAGTCATTGCAGCGGCTTTCATTAACTGCTTCCAGTCGTCATCTGTTTTGCAAACGTGAAGTAAAATCTTCTCAACGTCTTTTGCATGCTTGTCATCAATGGCAGCGTGGTTGTAATAAAAGGTCATTTGTGATTTTTCGAGTTTTAGGTTGCCGGTCAGTTGCTGAACAAACGGACCGATAAGATGATAGGATCGTTCAGCCCAATAAGAATAGCCGAGCCGTTGAACCGGTGATCCCTGCTGCGAAATCCAGTAGAGATAAGCAATCAGCAATTCCGTTTGCGGAAGCGCAGGCGGCATATCCCGCTCCACCTCGCTTATTTCAACTCCCATCGAGCGCAAATCGTGAAGCGCCATAAGTTCATGACCCGTTTCTTCCATCGCATGTTCAAAACAAAACTGCATATAATGGACATCAGTGTTTTTCAGATTCACTCCCACCAGAGCCTGGTTGCGCGCCGTGTGGTATGTGTAATGATACACCTGCGTGAGATAAAGCGCATACACCCGCCGGTCTTTCCCCATCAGGCTGCCCGCAAAATTCAGCGCCTGCGGCTGTGAAAGAATTTTTTCCCATTGTTCGGCGATGAGACGATCAAGTGCTGTAATTGGTGATGTTGCCTGTAGTGCTTCCATGATTGATCATTCAAGGGTTAAAGAAAATGTTTTGTGAATCTTGTAAAGTTTTGCGTTCAGTGTTTTCAAAAATGAAATCATCCTGTAGCTGTTCTTATTTACCCCGGAAAAAAATAGCTGGTAATTTTTTCCATCGGCTTTCAGCGAGCGATATAGCTCGTAGCACAATCCAAGTTCGATGCCTTGTTCCCTGAAGCGGGGAATCACAGCGAAGGCAAATCCTTTTAAGAATATTTCATCCGGCTTCCTGGTCGGATTCACGAGAGACTGATTCAGATCTTTCATTGCCCCAAGCAATGCAACCGGAGTTTCGCCATGATAAGCCACCGGGATTAATTTTTCTTCCAGAACATTTTTATTCAACCGGATCAATTCGCGGATATCGTCCTTCGACAAGTGCTTCATTCTTTTCGATTCATCAAACGAAGAAGAATAGACAGCATGAATTTCTTCGGCAGATTTTTCTTCATCAGTAAGGTGCACATGTGAAAAACAGATTTGCGCGCGTGAAGTAAGTCGCTCAGCTACTGCCTTAATTCGCTCCACCGGAACCTCACTCATCAAAACTTTATAGGTATGAATTTCCTCCGTCTCGTTGAAATGAAAATTCCGGAAAAATGATTCATAGCACGGTGGATTGAAATTATCGAGATAGAGCGAAGGTGAATCGAATCCGCCCGTGAGTAAACCCCAGAAGCGATCCTTCTCACCAAAGTTCACCGGCCCTTCAGCTTTTTTACATCCGCGTCTACGAAGCCAGCAAGTGGCTGTTTCAAAGAGAAGTTGCGCCGCTTCAGAACTATCCTGACATTCAAAAAAGCCCATTCCTCCTGTCTTGTTTCCACCGGAGTGGTTGTAAAATGCAGCGATTCTTCCTGCAGGCATGTTGTAATCATTCAGCAAGATCCAGCGTGCAGCATCTCCTGTTCTGAGCAATGAATTTTTCCGCTCATCGAAAATGTGCGCCACATCTTTTCCCAATTGCACAGAGCGGTTCGGATTCTTCCCGTGCAGCTTCAGCGGAAGACTGAGAAACTGGCTTTCCAGCGCATCGTTATTTACTTCAAAAATTTTCATGCGCTCACGTAAAGAGATGATACCATGGAAACATATTTTTCAAGAAGCTGTCGGGCTTCGTTACTACTGAATTTTTCCGTTGCATACTTCAGTGAAATCAACAGCTCATCTTTCATTCGGCTTACATTGCAAACCAGTGAATGAGCACTCTTCGTTTCATTAAGAGGAAATACGGAAGCACGGTGACCGGCAAAGTTGAAATTAAAATTCAGGTTATCGAAGTTGAAGACAACTTCTGCAGGAGAATGATTCCTCAGAAAATTTTCGCGATAGGACAGCTTCCCCTGCTGCAATTGTTTTTTTACCAGCGCAAGGTTTTCATCAAATTCCTTTTCATTGTCCAGCGTGACAAAAACATGCTTTGTACAGGCACCGAATACTTTCAGTTGCCTCGATACAAGTTGTCCCGCCACCGGAATTCCGATCGTGTGCTCTCCTTCACCCAGTGAAAACGCAAAGGCGCAAAGCACGTGTTCAAACAAATTAGGGTTGGATGCTGAATGATCTTCTTCCAGCGGAAGCAAAGAATGTATTGTTTGAGCAGGAAACGAAGAGGGAAAATTTCCATTGGGGTTTTCAACTTTGACTTCACTTTTATTCAGCCACGAATAGAATTTTTCAGGAGGTTCCAAATTGATGAACGGCAGGCTTCTTCCTTCATTAAACACAGCATAACACGAGGCCAGTTCACGAAAAAAAAGAATGAGCGACCACCCGTCGCAAGTATTTTTTCCGGCACTCGCATGTATGATGACACTTTCATTTCTGTGAGTAAGCCGCACTGCAAATTCTTCTTCACCCCCTTCGTCTGTTGGAGGAATTTCCCAGTCTTCCAAATTATTCCCATCCACGATATCTATTCTGAGACCATGATGAAAAACTTCGTGCAATGAATGAAGCAAATAGGAGCACGCCAGCTCAAGATGAGGCACGTTCAAGCTCCCATGAACTTCAATCGCCCCTTGTACAAAATGGCCCGCTGCTGATCCCCCGCGAGGATGTCTTTCTCTCCTTATCATTCCTGCGGCCGAAAGCTCGAAGCAGCATTTTTTTACTGCGGAAATAAATTGTTGCAGGTCTTCATCAGAGTGAGCTGATGATAGAAAACAATTCCTTCCCTCCCAGATGTAAATTTTTTCTTTCAGCAAAGCATGAAATAGTAGCGCTTCTCTTCCTCTCAGCAGGAAGCGGAACAGTGAGCTGAAATATGTAAGCCTGATTCCAAATCCTTCCCGATCAAAAAAGTTATTCAGTTCTTCACAAAGTGATTTTGTTTTTTCATTCAGTGAATACTGAATTTCATTTTTATTATCCGACAATTTTTCGAGCACAGCTTTCGCTGTTGCCATGGTGAGAGGGTGATGACAGAACGTGCCGGCAACAAAAGTCACAGGGGAAGAAGGGACAGAATCGTCACCGAATTGCCACAACCCGCCGTCAATGAAATCAAGAAATTTCCTTTCTCCCGCCACAATCCCGATCGGCAAACCACCGCCGGCAATTTTTCCATAAATCGTGATGTTTGGTTTCACTTCAAAATATTCCGCCGCGCCCCCGTTGCAAATTCTGAATCCAGTGATCACTTCATCGAATATCAGGGTCACGCCAATTTCAGAACATACGTTTTGCAGGGATTGAAGAAATTTTTTGTCGGCTCTTTCCGGGTGGCGACTCTGCACCGGCTCTGTGAGTACGGCAGCAATTTCATCCGAGTGAAGACTGATGAACTTCAGCGTTTCCTCATTTCCGTATTCAAGAATAACGGTGTCGTTCAATTGATTTTGAGAAATTCTCGGAAAGGAAGCTGCAGCGTTAGATGAGCCGCTAAAGGTCTTGTATGTCAACAATGAATCGTGCGTGCCGTGGTAGGCGCCTTCAAAAATCACCACCTTATTTTTTCCTGTTGCTGCACGCGCTAACCGCATTGCTACCATAACCGCTTCTGTACCGCTGTTATAAAATGCACATCGCTCTGCTCCGGTCATTTCATGAATGAGTTGTGCAACTTCTGCCGCCGTACCTGAGATTGGGCCAAGCGCTATTCCCTTTTCAATTTGCTTCTTCATCGCTTCCTCCAGAAAAGAAACTTTGTGACCAAACAGATGAACACTTAACCCCATTGTCATGTCAAGCAATTTGTTGCCGTCGGCGTCAATCACGTACGCTTCTTTTGCGCGGGAAATGACCGGCACGAACGTGAGTTCCTTCATCGCTTCGGAAAATCCTGCTGATTGACGGTTGTTACTGAAAAAGCTCCTGTGCTTATCAACGTGATCCTTTGATTTTGCAAATTGCCGGTTGATGCAATTCACTAAGTGCTGACGATAAATATTTTTCAAATCGGTCATGGGCTAACAGAAATTTTATTTGGAACACCGGATGTCTTATTCCACACTGAAAAATATTCGATCCCTTTTTTCAGAAGTATTTGCTTTTCCTCTTCGGGCAGATGGTATTCGACGGGTTTGTAACCGGATGTGTTACTCACAAATTTTTCCGCACTTCGCTTTTTCTTTTCATTGAATTCAAAACCGAATGCCTCATAAATTTTCCGCTGGTAATAGAGCGGATTCTTCATTAAATCGTGATAAGATATTTCCAGAAGATTGCCCCGTGGTATCAGATGTTTTGTTTCGTGATAGCGACGCATCATGCTGTTGTAAGAATAAAAAATCAGTTCGGTGATCTGTTCATCCGACACCGGTCTCAGGGCATGGTAGCGATTGATGATATTCCAGAAATTCCTGCTCGATTGGAAAACTTCAAGAGGATCACGATAGAGATGAATAAATTTTGCGTCCGGGAAAAGTTCAAGAAGCAACGGAATGCGCGCTGTGTTCGGCGGACTTTTCAGGATCAGCGGCTTCCCTTTGCTTGCGATTGAAAGTTTTTTCAGGAAGTGTAAATAATTTTTTTTCCACGCTTCTTTATCTTTCTCTCCTGTGCTGAACAAAACATATCGCTCGAAATAGTCGCTGAATTTTTCAGGAAAAAGATTTCCCCAATGCAATGCTTCCCTCCGTCCAAAGGAAGTAAGAGCAACATCTTCCTCGCCCGGAAAATCCCAACGGAAGGGAATGCGATGAAATTTATTTTCCGCCCGGCTCACTCTTGTGCATGCGGCAAGAACGGGCCTCAGAATCCATTCAAAGCCAAGCATGAGTTCCGGCAGTGCTGAATAAAAAATAGTCTGGTAGCCAAAATCAGTATCCGTCGCCAGCAGTCGCTGCAGGTAAGTTGTCCCGCTCCGGTAATGACCGAGAATGAAAAGTGGCGGATGAGTAATTCTATGTGAAATGATTTTCTTGCTGAATAAAATATGTTCTGTGATTCGCAACGGCTCAAACAAAACAAACTTGGCAATCCAGGGCAACAGGTTTTTCCTGCGTGATGGATGAACACCTCCATTGCTTTTTACGATGTGATGAAATTGCAGAGCCGGAGCAAGGAAGAGCTGTCCCATCAGGAAAAGGTTAATGAGGGATGAAAATTTTCCTGCCGTCCCAGTCTCTTCAGCGCACGGAAATGAGAAACCATAGCTCCCCAAAGCGTAGTGTGATGATAAGTGACGCCGCATTCTTCGGCAGTCTGTCTTACAATTTTAGAAACATCAATCAAATGGACGTGGCAGATATGCGGAAAGAGATGGTGAGCCACGTTGATGTTGAATCCGCCGAAAAGAAAATTGCAAAGGTGGCTTCCGGCAGCATAATCAATGGTGCTTTGCATCTGATGTTCTGCCCAATCGTTTTCCAATTTTCCCGCGCTGTTCCGGTAATGGTAGCACGTGCTTTCGAAGAGATGGGCCGGAACTAAAATGAAAGCAAGAATGATCGAAAGAATGAAATGCATGAGCAAAAAGCCAACGATCACCTGCCACCAGCTCAAAGGAAGCAATAGCATGGGAAGCATCAGCATCATGAAAATGTAGGCAGACTTAAAAACAAAGAGCAGGATTTTTTCTTTCTGCGGATGAATTCTGTTGTCAATTGTTGTTCTGTCTTCGGCAAGCACAACATAAAAATCGTCGAAGAAAATGCGCGACAAACTGAACAACATGTATGGTAATGGCGCATACCAATGCTGCCAGCGGTGATAAGGAAGAAGCTTGTCAGCCGGTGAAAGACGCAGGAGGGGACTTGCTTCAATATCAAAATCGGCGTTGCACACATTCGGATTCGTATGATGAACCATGTTGTGCTTCAGGTACCATGCATAGCTGCTCATGCCGATCAGCTCGAATGAGTAGCCAAAGATCCGGTTCAGTTTTGCAGATTTGAAAAGTGCGTTGTGAACGGCATCGTGACCAATGTTAAATCCCACGAGTGCGCCCGAGATTCCAAAAAGAATTACCATCGCAAACAAAGTCCACGAAGAAAAAAAACCTGAGAGAATGAAGACATACGAACTGAAAAAGAGCGAGAGACAGAAAATAATTTTCACTCTCATAAGACGATTCGCTTTTTTCGAGATGCCGCGTCGCTTGAAATAATCATTGACACGCACACTTAGCAGCGGATAAAAACCGCTTTTGACCGTTGGCTCAAATTTTAACCGGCGTGATTCCACAGCGTTTTGAAGTTGAGCAATATAGCACAGAAATTTTTTCTGTGTCAATCAAACATCAATTGACACAGGTCTGCGAAATCGTTACATCAGCTAATCCTTCTGCAGAAACCTGTTGCGGATTTTTTTCAAGAACAATGAAGTCAGCAAATTTTCCTTCTTCGATGCTCCCCCGGTTATTCTCATCGCTGTTCGCAATTGCACTTCCCATGGTGTAAGCATAAAGTGCCTCTCCAACTGAAATTTTCTCTTCGCTTCCAATCACATTCCCTTCTTCATCTTTTCTCTCCACAGCACTTTGAATATTTCGCGTGGGACTGAAATCCTTCACGACGGGTGCGTCTGTTGAGAGGGCAACATTAATTTCAGAGTGAAGAATTGTTTTTACCGGGTAAACTTCTTCAAGCAAATCATCATCGAGATATTGACGAAAATTTTTTCCCAGCTCATAAATGAAAATTGGTTGCATTACCGCGCTGACGCTCATGCGATGCATTTGTTCGAGATTTTTTGAGGAAGGGAAGCCTGCATGTTCAATACGGTGATGAATTGCTGAATCTTTCTCTTCAAAAATTTCTTCATAAATATCCAGCACTAACTCCATTGCTTCATCACCAATAGCATGAGTTGCAATTTTGAAACCACCACGCTGTGCTTCGAGAACCAATGATTTGAAAAAAGTTTTTTCTAATCGCAGCACCCCATGTTCAGTTGAATTTTTGTAAGGCCGTTTCATCGCCGCTGTCATTCCGCTCAATCCACCGTCTGCAAAAAATTTTATGGTGTCAACTTTCAAATGATCCGATTCATATTTCTGCGGGAGAGGGAGCGCATCGCTTGCTCCGTCAGGCACACGGATAGGAATCGCATTGACCCGGATTTTTAATTCTCCGTTTCGATCCATGCTCTTATATACTTCAAGCAAATCAGGCATCACGGCGGGATCAGTTGCCGATGTGATTCCGCACTGCAAAACTTTTTCCTGTGCTGCAAGAATCATGTGACGATATTCTGCATCCGTGTACGCCGGAATTTTATTCATCACCAACCCCAAAGCGGTTTCGGTGAAGTGGCCTTTCAATTCACCGCTCTCAAATTTTTTTATTTCTCCTCTCCCCGGAGGTTGAGTTTGCGAAGAGATACCCGTTACTTCAAGTGCTTTTGAATTCACAATCAGTTGATGCGCGCAAGTGCGTATGACAGCAACAGGGGTATCGCTGATCACTTTATCGAGATCAAATTTTGTGGGCATACGCTGATCAGGAAACAGCACTTCATTGAATCCTCTTGCCTGAATCCATTCAAGCTGCGGGTTTTTTCTTGCGTAGTCAAGCAATCTCTGCTGCATTTCATCCATGCTCTTTACTCCGCGCAGGTCAAGCGTATAGGTTAGAAGATTGCCGACTTTCCAGATGTGGATGTGTGAATCATTGAAGCCGGGAAGAATGGTTTTGTTGTTTAAAGTTTGGAGTTTGGAGTTTGGAGTTTGGAGGCGGAGAATTTCTTCATCACTTCCTACTGCAATAATTTTATTCCCATCAATGGCGAATGCAGCAGCCAGGGGATTCTTTTGATCCTGAGTGAGAATATTTCCGGAAAAGAAAATTTTCTCTGCCATCTTATTTCAATCCTCTTGTTGCATGGGCGTTCCTTATTGCATTCTCCAAAACTGAAAGTCCTTCCCTTAACTGTTCATCGGTCATCACAATTGGTGGAAGGAGGCGAATGCAATTGCTGAACAAACCTGCCCGAATCAGAATAACTCCGTGCGAAATCGCATCCCGAATAATTTCAAGTGTTAGATCAGCATCGGGTTCTTTTGTCTCTCTGTCCTTTACAAACTCTACTAACCGCATCGCTCCCACTCCCCGAACATCACCGATGAGCTTGTATTTCGATTTCCAATTTTCCAAAGTGGTACGAATCAATTCGCCCACTTCATTCACCCGGTTCAAAAATCCCTTAGATGATAAAATTTTTACCGCTTCAATTGCTGCAACACATGCGAGCGGATTTCCGCCATACGTGCCTCCTACTCCGCCGAGATGTGGTGCATCCAGAATTTCTGCTCTTCCGGTTACTCCGCTGATTGGCATTCCTGCTCCGATGGATTTCGCCATGCAAATCAAATCAGGAATAACTCCTGAATGTTCACATGCGAAAAGTTTTCCTGTACGTGAAGCGCCGCATTGAATTTCATCGAAGATCAAAATGATTCCGTTTGCATCGCAAGTGCCTCGGAGCTTTTCCAAAAACTTTTTCGGCATTGGAATAAACCCGCCTTCACCTTGCACAGGCTCAATGATGATTGCGGCAACCGATGATGGATCAACTTGCGAAATCATTTGCTGATCAAATTGAGCACAGCAAAAATCAACATACTCTTCCTCACTCATCTGCTTCGGGCGGCGATAAATATTGGGTGCGGGCAAGCGATAAACGTCGGAGATAAACGGACCAAATCCCTTTTTGAACAAAGCATATTTACTCGTGAGAGAAAGTGTGAGCAGCGTTCTTCCGTGATAGCCGCTTTCGAAACAAATCACTGCACTTCGCCGGGTGTGGTACCGTGAAACATTCACAGCATTTTCTACGGCTTCACTTCCTGAATTCGCAAGCAAAGTTTTCTTTGGAAAGTTTCCAGGCGTAAGTGAGTTGAGCAATTCTGCGAGTTCAACATACGGCTCCGGTGTTGCAACAAGCGTGCAGATGTGCAGGTACTTTTCAAGTTGCTGCTTCATAGCATCCACCACTTTTTCGGGGCGATGGCCCACGTTCATCATCCCAATTCCACCCGCAAAATCGAGCAACCGATTCCCGTCAATATCATAAACGACTCCGCCTTCTGCGTGATCAATTACAACCTCAGTCGATTTTGCCAGACCGGCAGGCATAGAATTTTTTCTGCGCTCGAGGACGGCTTTAGATTTTGGGCCGGGGATTTCAGTGATCAGTTTTATCTCGTTCATGATTTTAGTTGTTCAATTGTTAAATGGTTACATGGTTAAATGGCTTTTCGTCATTACGAACTTTGTTCAACCATTCAACCATTTAACCATTAATCAATTTCTTTACGTCCAACATCATCATTGCTCCTGAATTGTCGCAAGTGGGATCATGTAAATATTCCTTCATCAAGCTTACTATTTCAAATCCAATCTTCATCTGCACGCTAACTGTTAGATCGAAGAGTTCTTTGTTCTTCACTTTCTGATAGTATTCTTCCAGGCTCATTTTACCTTTTACCCCTTCATAGCCATTTAACATTCCTACTATTAACTGTCCATTCAAGCCAAGTTGCCGGCAAAGATGCTGACGTGCCCGATACAGAGCTTTTGCAATTCCCATTTTTCGGTAATCAGGATCAACGCTCACGTCAATGCCGTACAACCACTCACCTTTTGGATCGTGTGTTGTCAGCCAGCCTCCACCCATGACTTCTGAAAAAGTGTGATGATGCTGATGATTGAGATCATAGTGATAACGCATCGTCGTGGTTGCTCCAACAACTTTCTCTGCATCGAGCGCAACGAATTGTCCCTCAGGAAAAATTTCTAAATGCCTTTTGTATTGTTCTGCATGAAGAATTTCTTCTTCGGCAAGGTGAGGGAAAACTTTGTGCTGCAATGCCTCGAGTAGTACGCAATGCTCTTTAAACATGTGCGCGATCAAAATTCCTGAAGGAAGAACTTCCGGATAATTCATCTGCATGTGATATGAAAACAAAAATGACCACCTGAACGTCCTTGCTCATTTTTGACTGTATTCCGCCAATTATATAATGAGTCAATCTCAATTTCCAAATTTTCTCTCAACGCAAAATACACGTTTGAAATTAATGGAAGACAAAGCTTCTCACTCAAACTCGTTTCAAGTGGGACAGGAAGTATTCGAAACTTCGCACAGCCGATTTACAGTCGGGGTGGATTGCCCTGATCTCTGTCCCGTTTCGCGGAGGGTTGAGGTAACGATCCCCCATCCTTTCAGATGTTTCCTTGTTTTCAAGACAAGTTGCCTCACCATCGGCAAACCCTCCGGGTGCGGAGAGCAGTGTACTTGAAACACAACCACGTATGATCGCATTGTTTAGCAAACAAGCCGGAACACCTGTTCCATTTACTCTCCTTGAGAACACAGTTGGAATCGAACCAACTACCCTTGTTTTGCAGACAAGTGTCAATCCATTTGACGTTGTGTTCATAGTGTGCATTGATCGAATCGAACGATCACCTTTCCGCCTTCAACGGAACGCTTCCACCAGGTTAGCTGAATGCACATTGCAGGAGTTACAGGATTCGAACCTGTGTCTTCTGTTTTGGAGACAGAGATGCTTGACCACTGCACCAAACTCCTGTGTAGCGATAGTGAGACTCGAACTCACACTACATAGTTTTTGAAACTATTGCCTCTGCCATTGGGCTACATCGCTGTATGTCATCCTAAGCTTGTCCAAGTACGGATGAAAGGATTCGAACCTTCACTGTAAGGATTTTAAGTCCTTTGTGTCTGCCGTTGCACCACATCCGCATTATGTGTCCCGTGAGGGATTCGAACCCCCAAACCAAGTTTCTAAGACTTGCGTGTTTGCCGATTACACCAACGAGACATAAAATAAAAAGCCCCTCAAGTTTTTTCCTGAAGGGCCTTCGTGAATTATTATTTCAAAATGTTCACTCCATGCAATAACCCTTCAAGTCACCAAAGAGGTAACTAAACGACCACAGGCACAATGAACAATTATTAATCATGCGGCAAATTTAGAAAATAAAAATTCAGCAACTCAAAACTTTTTATCTTTGCATCGCAAATGAGAAACATTTTTATAGAAGCAATCGCGATGGTGGATAATATCCAACCAGCGGGACTTCTATGACTTTACAATAACATTGTGAGAGAAGCCCTGCAAGTCGCGGGGCTTTTTTCATTTAGGGCCTTTGGTGAAACCAGCTATCATCTCTGCCTTGCACGCAGAAGTTTCGGGTTCGAATCCCGATAGGTCCACTGGCATATAGTGAAATGGTGATCATGCCTCCCTGATACGGAGGGGTTTTTGGTTCGAATCCAAATATGCCAACTATTTAGCCCTATCGCGTAACGGATCAGCGCATCACTCTTACAAAGTGAAAGACTTAGTTCAACTCTAAGTGGGGCTACGGTGATATGATGTAATGGTGAGCATTGCACTCTTATACAGTGCCTGTTTCAGTTCGAATCTGAATATCACTACCATTGATAGGTAGCTTAATGGCCCAGAGCCTCCGACTGTTAATCGGCGAGATGTGAGTTCGACTCTCACCCTATCAGCGTACAAAGCGTTCTTTTCAATGCGGGATGTCAGAAGTGGTATCTGGGATGTTTCATAAGCATCAGCGCAAGCCTCGTGAGTTCGAATCTCACTCCCGCAACTTATGAGTGGAGGACAGATTTCCTTAAATCCAATTGGTTTTTACTGTCTTCTAATCTTGCAAGTTGAAAATAATAAAACCATAAAGACACAGAGAAAAACACCACGGTATTTTCGCTAATGAAAATCTGAATCTTTGTTGGAATTTCATTCATGCAATTAGTGGAATTCGTGGCGACCTGCGAAATTAAAGTCATTATCAAATTGTCTTTTTATATTTGCACCATGATTAAGAAAAACATAACAAGAAAAACCGGAGGTAGAATTACCTGAGGGCTTGTTGTGTATTTTTCTGAAAAGAATTTCGAGCCCTGCAGTAATGCGGGGCTTTTCATTTCCTATCGTCGCGTAATGGTGAGCGCAGTTGACTTTTAATCAACGAGAGAAAGTTCGATTCTTTCCGGTAGGACACAGGGAATTGGTGTAACGAAAAGCATAAGACACTTCTAATGTCCTGGTAAAGGTTTGATTCCTTTATTCCCTTCTGCGCCACAAAAGCATTTAGCGGATGCCGATGCTACCGCTTTTTTAGCGATAGTATCGGTTGCAGGATTTTTCACGTCGGCGATACTATCGCCCCGAGCGATAGAATCGCCTGTTATCCGGTTTCGATTCCTGGTTGTGGCTCAAGCGAGCATCGTATAATGGAATTATGGATGGCTTCCAACCATCGGATGCCGGTTCGATTCCGGCTACTCGCTCTGTGTTTTCTGAAAGACTCGAACTCCCACCTCTCACGTTCGTAGCGTGGCGTACTTTCCGTTATACTAAGAAAACTTGTGGGTGATATAACGGATTCGAACCGATATCCCTTGATTCACAGTCAAGCCGCTTAACCATTTAGCGAAATATCACCGATGCCGAAGAAAGATTCGAACTTTCACTACCGGGTTCAAAGCCCGATGGACTCACCATTATCCGATTCGGCAATGTCGGGAAAGCAGGATTCGAACCTGCGATTACGTGATTCCAAGTCACGGGAGGACGGCCTGACTCCTCTATTTCCCGAAAACAAAAAGCCCCGAACATTTCTGCACGGGGCTATCAAAATTTTTATTTGAAGTATGGCTACACCATTAGCACCGCACTATTTGTACGTGGACGCGGTTGCTGATGGATTATGTTAATCATGCGGCAAAGATGCGATACTTATCCACTCATTCCAAATGTTTTGGATGAAATATTTCATGTCTTTCGAAACTCACTCAACATCTGTCATTCAGAAGGAAGTTTTTTACCCGGAAAGTCTTATTGACAATTCAAGCAGAGATCTGCAACGGTGCGAAGAAGTTTCCTGCTGAATGACCTGTAAAATCAGAAAGCAAACGTTTGATCCCTAATCTTCACTCACTACATTTGATTCTCACTATGCACAAATCAATAAAAGGAAATGCTCTTCGCCAGCTGCGCAAAGCATTTCATATTTCGCTTCACGCAAAACGAAATCGGATCAGTGATGCATCTGCATTTGTTGAAGAAGGAAATTATCATGCGATCACCCGGAGGAAATTTATTTCTGATGTTTCGAAAGCGGCAATGGTGATTAGTGTTGCAGGAATTTATTCAGCATGTAATCCAACAAATAAAAAGACGCAACCCACAATTGCAATTGTGGGAGCAGGAATTGCCGGACTTCATGCAGCATACATTTTGAAGCAAGCCGGCTACAATGCACAGATCTATGAAGGAAGCCCGCGAACAGGCGGAAGAATTTTTTCAGTGGATGGAATGATGGGTGAAGGGCTGTGGACAGAAATGGGTGGTGAGTTCATTGACACACCTCACCTGGATATGCTCAACCTCGCAAAGCATTTTAATCTTCCGCTCATTGATCGCAGTGCGCCAGGCGAAAAAGCGCTGAAAGAATTTTGCTACTACTTCGATGGTAAGCATTATGAGTTGAGAGATTTGCTTGAAGCATTGCATCCCTATGCAGAACAAATTCAAAAAGATATTGACTCACTCTCCGATGAAATTTCTTTTGAGGAACATTCGCCGGATGATGTTCAGCTCGATCAGCTTTCGATTATGGAATACATGGATCGGCTCGGCATCAAAGGTTGGTTCAGGAATTTCATCAACTCAAGTTATACAGCAGAATACGGAGCAGATATCAGTGAGCAATCGGCGATAAATTTCCTTTCCATTTTTGATCCGGGAGATGAACATGCATATAAAGTATATGGCAGCAGTGATGAAATCTATTCTATAGCCGGCGGGAATTTAAAAATATGTGATGCCCTGGTGAATGAAGTGAAGGAAAATATTTTCACCGAACACCTGCTCACTTCGATTTCACAAAAGAGCAATAATCAATATCAGCTCACTTTCAAAGTTGGTGGTGCGGGAGAAATCGGAGCCGCTGCTGACATTGTCATTCTCACCTTGCCCTTCACTACACTTCGGGAAGTTGATATCAAAGTGCCATTGCCCGATTGGAAAACGAACGTGATTAGAAACCTCAGTTATGGCACAAGTACTAAATTATTTGTCGGGATAAATGACCGTGTGTGGCGCAGGCAAGGTTACACAGGCTATGCATTTTCGGATACGCTGATGATCAATGGATACGATCATACACAAATGCAGAACAACAACCAGGGCAAAGGCGGCTACACCATTTTTCTCGGCGGAAAACAAGCGCTTGATTCAGGTGCTCTTGACAATGGTGAATTGCAAAAGCAATATGTGCCTGCACTCGATGGAGTCTTTCCGGGTGTCGCCGATTCTTTCAATAATAATTTTCAGAAATGGAACTGGGCTTCGTACGTATTTGCAAAGTGTAGTTATCTTTCTTACAGTCCGGGGCAATACACTTCAATGGGGGGTGCCCAATACAAACCTGTTGACAATCTCTATTTCGCCGGTGAACATTGCAGCTATGACTTCCAGGGATTCATGAATGGAGGAGCGCAAACGGGAAGAGAAGTCGCAGAGAAAATTATTGCGAAGCTGAAAGTTTGAGCGTACTAAATCCGAAATTGCAAATCCGACCTGTCCCGATTTTCATCGGGAAATCACAGTCCTCCAATCGAAATCAACTTCTTCTCCAAATACTCATACAGTCCTTCGCTCCCGCTTTCATGACCAATGCCGCTTTGCTTCCATCCGCCGAAGGGCGCTTCTGTACCGTGCGGATACCATTCATTCACCCCCACCATTCCGAACTCTAATTTTTCAGAGATGAAAATGGCGGTGTTCAAATCATTCGTAAACACGAAAGCTGCGAGACCATAGGAAGTGTTGTTTGCTTTTTCAATCACTTCTTCTTTGGTATCGAAGGGAATTAATGGAAGAATGGGTCCAAAAATTTCTTTGTCAACGAAATGAGCATCGCCGTTTCGTGCCGCAATCACCGTGGGCTCAATGAAAAATCCTTTGTCGCGTTTTGTTCCTCCGCTGATGATTTCTCCACCTTCCTTTTTCGCTTCTTCAATCACGTTCATCACCATCTCCTGCTGCCGCTTGTTGATGAGCGGACCCATTTTTGTTTTCTCATCCGTTCCGTTTCCGGTTATGTGCCGCGATGCAAATGTTCTCACCGCTTCAAGAAACTGATCATAGATTTTGCGGTGGACAAAGAATCGCTGCGGCGCCACGCAAACCTGTCCTGCATTGCGAAACTTTGCTGCGACGGCTCCCTTTGCAACCGATTCCACATTCACATCATCCATGATGATCACCGGGGCATTGCCACCGAGTTCGAGAGCGAGTTTGGTATTCGTTCTTGAGGCACCGTCCATTAAAATTTTTCCGACGCGCGTGCTTCCGGTGAAAGAAATCTTTTTCAGCTTCTGATGATCGAGCATGGCTTCACCAATTTTTATTGCATCTCCGTTTACAAGATTTGCAACTCCGTCAGGAATGTCTGCTTCTTTCAGTGCAGAAAATAGATTCATCGTCGTGAGCGGAGTGAATTCTGAGCCTTTGCATACTACCGTACACCCCGCTGCGAGTGCGGCAGCGGTGGCTCGCGCAGGATTGTACGCAGGGAAATTCCATGCTGTGATCACACCGATCACGCCCATCGGCTGGTAAATGACATTCATTCTTCTGCTAACTCGAGATGAAGGAATTACGCGACCATAACTGCGCTTTCCTTCTTCAGCAAACCATTCAAACATGCTCGCTGCACTTTTCCATTCACCTTCTGCTTCTGCTTTTGGCTTGCCACTTTCAAGAATGGTTTCTTTCGTGTACTCAGAAATATTTTTTCGAATGATATCTGCTGTCTTCTTCAGAGTTTCTGCACGAGACCATGATGATAAATTACTCCATGAGGGAAATGCGTTCGCTGCTGCTTCTATTGCAAGGTTACAATCAGCATCATCGCCGAATGGAACAGAGCAAATGATTTCTTCCGTGGCAGGATTCTGAACTGGCCATGTTTTGCCATTTAGTGCATCGCACCATTTGCCGTCGATGAGTTGTTGTTTCATTTCAATGAATTATGGACAACCGATACTATCGATTGAAGCGATAGCATCGGTAACATTCAGAAATATAATTTGCAAACAAAAATCCCTGCAATCACACACACCAAATCTACAAGCAACATAATGCCGAGTGTATACCGCGTGTTCTTCACACTTACAGATCCGAAATACAATGCAATCACATAGAAGGTAGTTTCCGCAGCGCCCTGAAACAAACAGGAGAGCCGCCCGGTCAAACTATCTGCCCCATAAGTTTTCATCGCATCGAGCATGAACCCGCGGGAGCCACCTGCGCTGAACGGACGCATGAGTGCAACAGGAATTGCGTTGATGATTTGCTGATCCACATGAAATACTTTCAGGAGTGATGAAATTCCGTTCAATGCAATGTCCATCAAGCCGGAGTTGCGAAAGATGCTGAGCGCAACGAGCATTGCAATCATATAGGGAAGAATGCGAATGCCTGTTGTAAATCCGTCTTTCGCACCGTGAATGAATGAGTCGAAAATATTAGTGTTGTTTTCCCTGAAAATTTTTTCCTTCCAAAAAGCATAAGCAACGATGGCAAGAATGATGATCAGTAAAACACCGTTGCTCAAATTCCCGGTGAAATGAAATTTTTCAATGCTGTTCATACGGCTGATCATGTACAGCAATGCGCCAATTATCACACTAATTATAGTGACGAATCCGATCACAGCGACGTTCAATAAATTGTTTCGTTGTTTGATGCTCACGAAAATCAACGCTGCTATGGTGCCGATGAATGAAGTGATGATCGTGGGCAGCATGATGTCAGCCGGGTTGGCAGCATTCATGGCGGCGCGATAGCCGATGATGGAAGTAGGAATGAGTGTGAGCCCGGCAGCATGCAAACACAAAAACATGATCTGACTATTGGTGGCTTTGTCTTTCTCAGGATTCGATTCCTGGATACTCTCCATCGCTTTCAATCCGAATGGCGTGGCAGCGCTGTCAAGCCCAAGAAAGTTTGCGGCGAAGTTCATGGTCATGTATCCGTAAGCGGGATGACCTTTGGGAAGATCAGGGAAAATTTTCGAGAAGAGTGGTGTGAGCATTCTTGACATCTTCTCTGTAGCTTTTGAATCACTGAGTAAGTTCATTAATCCGCAGAAGAAAGTAAGATAACCAATCAGCGGAAGCCAGATATCAATGATGGTGTTCTTGCAGGTGGGAAAAATTCCATCGGCTCTTTGTGTGCCCTCACTTATTTCAATCGTTCCTGATTTGGAGAGATGATAAAGCGTATCGCCCGACTGAAATCCCGCATCACCGCTTGTCTTGATGTTTGCAAATAAAGTTGAATGATCTCTTTGAAATTGCAACGAATCTTTTTCAGCGACTGTAATATCATCACCTTGCTTTCCATTTACAATGCCGGTGAGTGTGTAAAGTTTTCCTGATAAAAGAAGATAGAATGCCCATGTGATGCTGAGTACTACAATGGTTGTCCAGAATCTGCTGAGCGCCATGGGCTAAAGATGAGAGAAAAAATTCTTCTTATGGAGAAGAGAGTTTCAGTTTTTTATATTTGGGTCAAACTATTCTTCTCATGGAACCAATAACAATTGTCACTTGGCTTGTAAGTGCCGCCAAGTTTCTCAAAGACACGGGAGCTGACGGTGCCGTAAAAGAAGGTGCAAAATCATTCTTCTCCTGGGTGAAAGGAAAGTTCACACGAAAGAGTGAGCAGGAAAAAATTGAGACAGTGATTGCAGCACCGGATAATGAAGATGCAATAAAAGGATTGGAGCAAATGATTAGTGATACTCAAAAGGATGATGCTGCATTGATTGCTTCTCTTCAGGATCAGGTTAATCAATTCTCTAAATTGGTGGAACAGAAAATGCCCCAGGCCGCTGCTTCCATCAACAACCAGATCACGAACAGCAAGAATGTAGTAGTTGACGGTTTTAAGAACATCTCCTCGCAAGGCAACATTTCAATTAACGTTGGTGACAATAATCCAAAATGATAGAGAAGAAAAACGTCGCAGACGATAGCTTCAAAGATCTTAATGCCGGCAGGGACATTAAGATTAATATAGGGGATAGTAAAAGCGGATTGCAGTGGAAAATAATATTGCTTGGTGTTATTGTTATTGCAGCCATAGTGATGCTCATCATACTTCGGCAGCCGCCCAAGGAGTTAAATTCAAATACTAACGAAACCCACGGATCACAATCGCCCATTGTAGCAGATAGCGGAGGCAATGTCAATATCAATTATCAGAATACAGACCCCTTTGCTGAAGATTCTATGAAGAACAAAAAGACACCGAAATAAGAAACTTAACTAACGTATGATAAAGTGTATCATCCTTTTTGTATTGTGTTTCATCTCCCTCTCTGTAATCAGAGCACAGACTATAAACACAACAGAAGGTGAAAACAGCCCCATCATCTTCGCACAAAATGTTGCTACAACCTATGGGGTAAAACCTACTGTTGTTCAGGCAGTGATTGACCTCTACAGCAAATCCGGATTGAACAAAGAACAGCGGCAAAAGAAAGTTGAAACACTCATCAAGAATTATTCAATACTTCCTGTTATCAGTGACACTTTAACCAACCAACAAAAACAATCGCTTGGTGTCAGCTCGAATTACAGTCTCATCTCCGCACTCAACTTTGATCGGTTCTTCAAAACCTCCGGTAAGAACTCACCAATTGTTTACGCACCTGACGGAAAGGTAAATATCTGGTACGGCATAGCTCCTGATGCTGTACGCTCACTTTGGGGTGTGCTGGAAAATGAGCAGATGGATTACGAGACGGCGCAAAAAGCGTTTCAGGATTTACTCAAGAAATACAATGAACTCAAAAAGCAAGCAGATGCATTGGGACACAATCCGCAATTCAGTGAAAGAATCGCCAAGGCAAAACAACTGATTGATAACGGTAAACTAGAAGAAGCTACAGAAGAACTTGCAAAAATAGATAATGAAAGCAGCAAATCAACTGCTGAAATAAAAGAACTCCATGCGTCCGCCCTCGAAGCACAGTATCGGTACAAGGAAGCTACTCCATTACGTCAAGATATTACAAGGCTTGTCCCTGAAGATCTTGATTATAAGTTGAAATATGCTACTAACCTTGTCTATGTCTCAAATCTTGATTTGGCTATTTCCGAATTCAAAAAACTTAATGTTCTGATTTACGACAAAAACGATACACTCCTGGCGAACTCTTACAATAATCTAGGTCTTGCGTGGCTCGAGAAAGGAATATTGGATTCAGCAATTGCCTTCTACGAAAAAGCGCTTGAGATAAACGAGAAAATTTACGGAGAGGTTGATACGAAGATTGCTGTAACTAATGGAAACTTGGGAACGCTATGGTTAAACAAAGATCCTGTCAAGGCGACAAGTTACTTTGAAAAAGAAATCTCGGTTGACTTAAAATTTTTTGGTGAAGAAAATCTGAATATTGCCAACGATTACATCAATCTTGGAACTGCATATCATCTGAAAGGAGATATATCCAATGCTATTAGCTACTATAGAAAAGCGTTGAAAATCGACTTGAAAATTTATGGAAAAGAAGAGCCGCACATTTCCATTGATTACAACCACCTTGGTGCAACATGGCAAGACATAAAGAATTTGGACTCTGCATTTAACTACTTTAATAGAGCATTGGCAATTGACTTAAAATATTTTGGCGAAGAAGATGTGAATACTGCGACTGACTATCAAACTCTGGGTGGCGCTTGGGAAGACAAAAAAAACTTAGATTCAGCTATCAACTATTTTAACAAGGCATTGATAATAGATGTGAAATTGCTAGGGGAAGATAATACTAGTACAGCTATTGATTATAACAACCTCGGCTGGGCATGGAAAGAGAAAGGCGATCTTGACAAAGCTATCAGCTACGGAGAGAAATCGTATTCAATTTTTAGAAAACTCTATGGAGAAGATAATCCTTCCATGAAAACAGTGAAGGAAAATCTGGATTTATATAAGGCATTGAAGGAAAAATTAAAAGGCATAACACCGAAATAAAAACTTTACCAACATTGTATGATAAAATATATTATCCTTTTTGTATTGTGTTTCATCTCCATCTTTGTTGTCAGAGCACAATCTGGAAACACAACAGAAGGTGAAAATAGCCCCATCATCTTCGCACAAAATGTTGCTACAACCTATGGAGTAAAACCTACTGTTGTTCAGGCAGTGATTGACCTCTACAGCAAATCCGGATTGAACAAAGAACAGCGACAAAAGAAGGTTGAAGCACTCATCAAGAATTATTCAACTCTTCCTGTTATCAGTGACACTTTAACCAACCAGCAAAAACAATCGCTTGGTGTCAGCTCGAATTACAGTCTCATCTCAGCACTCAACTTTGATCGGTTCTTCAAAACCTCCGGCAAGAACTCACCAATTGTTTACGCACCTGATGGAGAAGTGAAGATCTGGTACGGTATTGCCCCTGATGCTGTCCGTTCTCTTTGGGGTGTTTTGGAAAATAAGCAAATGGATTATGAGTCTTCCCAAAAGGCATTTGGAGATCTGCTGAAGAAATACAACGAGCTAAAGAAGCAAGCTGACGAATTAGCTTTGAATCCGCAGTTCACAGATAAGATTGCGGGAGCAAAAGAATTGATTGACAAGGGAGATTTGGAAGAAGCGGAAATTGAGCTTGCCAAGATCGATGAAGAAAGCACGGTAGCAACAGCTGAAATAAAAAACCTCAGAGCTACCAACCTTGAAGCCCTCTATAGATACAAAGAAGCAACACCATTGTATCAAATGGCAGTAATGTTAGCGCCAGCTAACCTGAATTATTTGATTTCCTATGCAACCAATCTTTGGCTCACATCAAACCTGGAAGGAGCAATTTCAGAATTTGAAAAGGCAATAAGTTTGATAAATGGTAGCAACGATACGATGCTTGCAAACTGTTACCAAGACATTGGCGTAGTTTGGAAAGACAAAGGTGATCCGAACAAAGCCATTTTCTATCTTGAAAAAGCTTTGGAAAGCGACCTTAAAAATTTCGGAGCAGAAAATCCGAAAGTGGCAAGAGATTACAATGGTCTCGGCTCAGTGTGGCGAGACGAAGGAAATCTTGACAAAGCCATTTCCTATCTTGAAAAAGCTTTGGAAAGCGACCTTAAAAATTTCGGAGCAGGAAATCCGAAAGTTGCTACTGATTACAACAACCTCGGAGCGGTATGGCAAGACAGAGGCGATCTAGACAAAGCTATTTCTTATCTTGAAAAAGCATTACAGATCATTCTAAAGAATTTCGGGGAAGAACATCAGTACGTTGCAAGCACTAACAACAATCTCGGTTTAGCGTGGGAAGAGAAAGGCGATCTGAACAAAGCCATTTCCTATCTTGAAAAGGCATTGCAGGGCGACCTAAAAAATTTCGGGGAAGAGAGTTTGCAGGTTGCCATAGATTACAACAACCTCGGTTCAGCGTGTCAAGAGATAGGCGACCTAGACAAAGCAGTCAGTTACTTGAAGAAAGCACTTGCGATTAATCTCAAATTATTAGGTGATGAAAACCCGAACGTAGCCACTGTTTATAACAACCTTGGGTGGGCATACCAAAACAAAGGCAATCTGGACAGTGCCATCTCGTTTTATGAAAAAACGTTAAATATCCTTTTAAAAAATTTCGGAGAAGAACATCCGAACGTTGCAACGACTTACGGCAATATCGGCTTAGTGTGGCAAGAAAAAGGCGATCTTGATAAGGCTTTTTCATATCTTGATAAAGCATTGAAAAGTGACTTGAAAAATTTCGGAGAGGCAAATCCAAAAGTTGCTCTAGATGAATGCAACCTCGGATTAGTTTGGAAAGACAAGGGCGACCTGGACAAAGCCATTTCTTATTTTGAAAAAGCATTGCAAAGCGACCTGAAAAATTTCGGAGAAGAAAATCCCAACGTTGCAGGAGATTACAGGGATCTTGGCATGGCTTGGAAAGATAAAGGCGATCTGGATAAAGCTACTAACTACCTGGATAAAGCGCTGGCGATTGACTTCAAATTATTCGGGGACGAAAATCCGAAGGTGGCGAGAGACTATAAATATTTGGGCTTAGCTTGGAAAGACAAAGGTGATCTGGATAAAGCCATCAGCTACGGTGAAAAATCGTATTCCATATTTAGAAAACTTTATGGCGACGAAAATCCTACAACAAAAAAAGCCAAAGAAAATCTTGATAGCTGGAAAACTTTAAAAAGATGATCGCTGACTGACACTTTTTTTCTCACTTCGTCAACTCCTTCAAACTATCTTCAATTATATAGAGTCCTCTCATCAAATCTTCTTCTTCAATCACCAGTGGACTCAACACACGAATGATATTCGCATTCACTCCCGCACTAATAATGATCAACCCATTTTCATAGCATCGTTGAATAAGTTTCTTCGCCAATTCTTCATTCGGTTTTTGAATTTCACCATCATGAGAAAGCTCAAACGCCATCATCGCACCAAGCCCGCGAACATCTGTAATGTGTTGCGGAAACTTTTTCTTCAGCTCTTCAAATCGTGAGCGAACAATTTCACCAACACGCTTTCCTTTTTCATTCAGATCAATCTCCGTCATGTAATCAATCGTGGCAACTGCTGCTGCACAACAGACTGGATTTCCAAGGAAAGTTCCACCAATGGTGCCCGGATTAATTCCATCCATCACTGATTGTTTTCCGATCACGGCACCAATCGGCATTCCACTCGCCATTGATTTTGCATAGGTGGAAATATCAGTTGTGATATCGAAGTTGTGATGAGCGGCCCATTTTCCCGTTCGACAAAAACCCGTTTGAACTTCATCAATCACGAGCATGATTCCATTTTCATCACACACCTTTCTTAAGCCCTGCAGATATTTTTTCGGAACGACATTGAACCCGCCCTCCCCCTGCACACACTCAATGATAATCGCTGCAACATTTTTTTCAGGAACATAATAATGAAAGAATTCATTGAGCTTCTTCAAATGATGATCAGCAAATTCATCTTCACTTCTTCCATTGGCATCATGAGCGTAATCAGGAAATTCTGCTCTGTAAACCTCAGGAGCAAAAGGACCGACACCCATTTTGTATCCCACTTTTGAAGTGAGTGTTGTTGCCATCAATGTTCTTCCGTGAAATGCACCCGTGTAACAAATGATCGCAGGTCTTCCGGTTGCCTGGCGCGCAATCTTGATTGCATTCTCAACACTTTCCGCTCCTGAATTTGTGAGCATCACTTTCGTTGCTTCACCGTGCGGAAAGAGTCCAATCAGTTTTTCAGCGAGATCAAGATAAATCTCGTACGCCGAAACGCCGAAGCAGGTGTGAATGAATTTCGCTGCCTGTTCCTGGATTGCTTTCACAACCTTCGGCGGACAATGACCGGCATTCAATACTCCAATTCCTCCTGCAAAATCAATCAGCGGATTTCCATCGGCATCGGTGATGATGGCGCCTTTCGCTTCACTCACCGTGGAAGGATGAATGATGGTAAGTGCATTCGGCACCAATCTTTTTCTCCTCTCAAAAATTTCATCGGTCTTTTTTTTCTTCTTGAAAATTTCGAACCCGCTTTCTTCTTTTCTTGTTGTTGTGATGATTCCCATAGTTCAGAATTTGCGTCATTGCGAGTAGCGAAGGGTTGACTTGTGCGAGCGGGCGACGAAGCAATCTTCCGGTATTAGACACAACTTTGAGTAGATTGCTTCGTCACACCTTCGCTAATCAACTCCCGCTTCGTTCCTCGCAATGACGGTGGTTATTCAATAAAAATTGTTTTGATGTTCGTGAATTCATGCATTCCGTATTTACTCAACTCTCTGCCGTAACCCGATTTTTTTATCCCGCCAAAGGGCAACCGCGCATCAGAGCGTACAAGTGAGTTGATAAAAACACTTCCGCTGTTGATCATTTTTGCGATTCGCTCACCCCTGTCTAAATCCTTTGTCCAGATAGAAGCGCCGAGTCCATAACGGTTTTTGTTGGCGAGTTGAATGGCTTCATCTTCATCCTTTGCCGTGATGATTGCCGCAACCGGTCCAAACATCTCTTCATCAAATGCAGGAACACCCGGCTTCACATTGTTTAACAATGTCGGCTGATAGTTGCACCCGTTCCGATTTCCTCCAATCAAAATTTCAGTGCCGTTTTTCAGGGAAGACTTTTCCTGCGCCTCTAATTTCTCTGCAAGGTCAACTCTTGCCATGGGAGCCATCGTAGTGGATTCATCGAGTTGATTTCCCTGCTTTAATTTTTTCGCCCCATCAATCAGCTTCTGAATAAAATCATCTTTCACTTTTTCAAGCACAATAAATCTTTTCGATGCAATGCATGACTGACCGGCATTCTGCATCCGGGATTGCAAAGCGACTTTGGATGCTTTTTCCAAATCGGCATCTTCAAGAACAATCAAAGGATCACTGCCGCCTAATTCTAAAACGGTTTTTTTTATGTGCTTCCCTGCGAGCGACGCCACCGAAGAACCTGCAAGTTCACTTCCGGTGAGTGTTACACCCTGCACAGCATCACTGGAAATAATTTTTTCCGTTTGGTCAATGTCAATGATCAACGATTGAAAAACATGCTGAGGAAATCCGGCTTCACGAAAAACTTTTTCTATTTCTTTCGAGCACCGCGAAACATTGGGTGCATGCTTGAGAAGAAAAACATTTCCCGCCATGATCGTTGGCGCGGCTGCCCGTATCACCTGCCAGAAAGGAAAATTCCACGGCATAATACCGAACACAGCGCCGGTCGGTTGAAAGTCCACAAAAGATTTTTTTCCTTCAGTAGAAATCATTTCATCCCTCATAAATGCTTCACCATGTTCTGCATAATAAACACAGGTGGCAGCGCACTTTTCAATTTCTGTTTTTCCTTCCTTTAAAATTTTTCCCATTTCAAGCGCCATCGTAGTTGCGAATTCATCCTTGCGTTCCCGAAGAATACTTGCAAGCGAATTAAGGAGGTCACTGCGATGCTCGAAAGAAGTTTTCTTCCATGATGCAAAAACTGTTTCAGCATTTTGTAATGCTGCCTTGAGTTCTGATTCATTCATCAGCTTGTGTTCGCCAACAACTGACTGATCAAATGGATTTATTGATTTGAATGATTTCATTTTCTGGTTCGAGCTTTCCTGTTTCCCATTTTCTAATTTCTATTTTCCCTTTCTTAACTATACCAAATCTCCGGTTTCGTATCGAGATTAATGTTCACCTGCTTTGTTTCGAGGTATGCTTCAATTCCATACAAACCCAATTCACGTCCGCTTCCACTTTGCTTGTAACCACCCCAGGGCATTTCATTGAATGTGGGATGATAATAATTCACCCAAAGAATTCCACAACGCAGTTGCGATGTAACTCGATGAGCACGCGTAACTTCCTGCGTGAAAATTCCTCCTGCTAACCCATACTCCGTGTCGTTGGCAATAGCAATTGCTTCCTCTTCTGTTTTGAATTTGATGATGCTCATCACCGGGCCAAAAATTTCTTCTTTTGCATTGCGCATGCTTGATTGAACATCAGAAAAAATGGTTGGGTTCAGAAACCATCCTTTCTGCAGCGATGAATCTGAAGGACGATCACCACCGAGTAACAATTTTGCTCCCTCATCTTTTGCAATCTTAATGTAGTTCTCCACTTTGGTTCGATGCGCTTCTGAAATCAGCGGTCCCATGGTTACTCCCTCATCCATTCCATTTCCCAATTTTATTTTTTTCGCTTTCTCCACCAGACGGCTCACGAGCTCATCGTAAATAGTTTCCTGGATGAGCAGTCGTGATCCTGCAGAACAAACTTGTCCCTGGTTGGCGAAGGATGCGAACGCACCCCAATCTGCAGCAAGATCCAGATCGCAGTCTTCAAAAAAGATTGCGGGATTTTTACCGCCGAGCTCGAGCGTAAGTTTTTTCAAACTCTTCGACGCGGCTTCCATAATTTTTTTTCCGGTTACGGTTCCTCCGGTGAAAGCGATTTTATCAATGAGCGGATGGTGCGTCATAGCATTGCCTGCAACGGGGCCGTCGCCACTGATGATGTTCACCACACCTGCTGGAAAACCTGCCTGATCTATAAGCTTTGCAAGCTCAAGTGCAGTGACGGGCGTGAGCTCAGATGGTTTCAGGATCACACAGTTTCCCGCTGCAAGCGCAGGCGCCATCTTCCAGGCACTCATGAGAAAAGGATAATTCCACGGAATGATTTGCCCGCACACACCAAGCGGTTCGCGCAACACATAACTAAATGAGTTTGCGGGAACCTGCATGGTTTCACCATGAAGTTTGGTGCATAGCCCTGCATAAAATTCAAAACAATTTGCAGTATCGCTCACGTCAAACTCCGCTTCCCGTTTTGGTTTGCCGTTGTTCTCCACTTCAAGGTGAACAATACGATCAGCATTTTCAAAGATGAGTTGTGAAAGTTTGAACAGTAATTTTCCTCGTTGTTGTGCAGTCACTTTTCTCCATTGCCCGGAATCAAAAGCGCTGCGGGCGGCTTTCGCTGCGGCATTCACATCTTCTTCCTGGCTGTCCGGGACGGTGGCAAACGATTCACCCGTTGCGGGATTGATGACCGTTTTTGTCTTTCCTGATTTTGCATCAGTAAATTTTCCGCCGATGTACATTTGATAAGCACGCATAGAAATGAAATTATTGTTTGAAAATTTTTGACTTGCTCAATGTTGAGATATAAAATTGAATTTATGAAAAATTCTTAATCCATCTATCCAGGTATTACGTTTCTGCAACTTTCAACATTCCAACAATAGTTTAAGACAAGAAGTATTCAGAACCTTGACCCTCATGAAGGCAACTTGAATTGAATCTTTATTTTTGGCCCGAAATAAAAAGGGCCCATAGCTCATCCCGATGTTTCGGGAGGTTAGAGCGTAGGACTCTTCCGATACATCGGAACCGCAGGTCGAAAGATTGAGTTAGTTTTCATTGAAAAAATGAAGTGGTTACTTTTGAAAGAAACATCAATCGGGTAATTTATAATTCAGGGCCCATAGCTCAGTTGGTTAGAGCGTCGGACTCATAATCCGCAGGTCCCAGGTTCAAGCCCTGGTGGGCCCACTATCAAATAGGTTGTCTGAAAGGCCTAACAACTTAATGACACTATCTTTGCTACAGGAAAAACAAACCACCCGAACGACAGCAGCACAGTACACTCCATGATGAACCACGCCACATGATTGCTGATCATCCAACCCCACCCGGCTGATGAGTGTCTTCCAAACGGGGCCGGGACCTTTAGTAAAATAAAAAAGATGAAAGCTCCGAGAGCCATCCATACACACGGAAGAGGCCTGTAACTTTCAAATGACATGGAGTGATTTTTTTACCGCATGAAGATTGCTACATTTATCGAACAACCAGCTCCCCCTTATGATTCACAACATCATCTTCGACTACGGCGGAGTGATCATTGATCTTGATTACAACCGGACAAAAATGGAATTTGAAAAGTTCGGAGTGAAAAATTTTGATGAACATTTTTCGCAGCTCAGGCAAACGCCGCTCTTTGACCTGCTTGAGAAAGGAAAGATTTCCGAGCATGATTTCAGAGATGAAATCCGGAAGCAAACCGGTGTGCCGCTTACCGATGAACAAATTGATTCGGCATGGAACAGCATGCTGGTGGGTATTCGTGAAGAGAAAATTCATTTCCTCACACACTTTTTTTCAGACCACAAAATATATTTGCTCAGCAATACCAATTTCATTCACCTGAAGGCGATCACTAAGTATTTGCTGCGCAATCACGGCCGTGTGAATCTTGATTACTTATTTGACCGGGTATATTATTCCTGCTCGATGGGAATGCGGAAACCTGAACCGGAGACTTACAGAAAAGTAATTGAAGATAACTCGCTCAAGCCTCATGAGACTTTGTACATTGATGATAGCCCCCAACACATTGAAGGTGGCAGAAGTGTGGGCTTAAAAGTAGCGCTGTATGATCCTAAGGATTCACTGGAAGAATTCGTGAACAAAATTTTGCAGCAGGAACCGAATGCCGTTTAGAATACATGGCTCACCACTTCCTTTACCGGGCCAGGGTTACTCATGGTGTAGAAATGCAGCAGCGGAACATTAGCTTTCACAAGTTCCCTGCATTGCTGAATGCACCAGGCAATTCCCACCACTTTGGCATCTGCTTCTGTTTTTGTCTTTTCAACTTCGGCTGCAAATTCATTCGGGATATCAACGTGAAACAATCGCGGAAGCGTACTGATTTGTTTTCTCGAGGTGATGGGTTTAATGCCGGGGATGATGGGCACCGTGATTCCTATTTCGCGGCACTGCTTTTCAAATTCAAAAAATTTCTGGTTGTCGAAAAACATTTGCGTGATGATGTACTCACCGCCGGCGTCCACTTTATCTTTCAGATGCTGAAGGTCGCTTTTCATGTTGGGTGCTTCATAATGTTTTTCAGGATAGCCCGCAACGCCAATGCAAAAGTTAGTAGGAGAAACATCGGTTAGATCTTCCTCCAGAAAAATTCCTTTGTTCATGTTCACTGCCTGCTTCACAAGGTCAATTGCATAGGAATGCCCGCCCTGCTCAGGCACGAACGTTGAATCACTTTTATGAGGGTCGCCACGAATGAGGAGGATATTATTGATGCCGAGAAAAGCAAGATCAATCAGAGCATCTTCAGTTTCTTCAACCGTGAAACCGCCGCATACGATGTGCGGTACTGCATCCACCTTATATCGGTTCACAATGGCCGCGCAGATTCCGACGGTTCCGGGTCTTTTTCTCACCACTACTTTTTCAAACGTACCCTGCGAGTTTCGCTTGTAGATAAATTCAGCACCATGATAAGTGACATTGATGAATGGCGGTTTAAATTCCATTAGCGGATCGAGCGTGTCGTAAATGGATTGAATGCTCTTGCCTTTCAGCGGAGGAAGAATTTCGAAGGACACCAATGTGCTTTTGCGCTCTGAGATATACTCTGTGACTTTCATGCGGGCGCAAAGATAGTATGTCGCGATTCTCGATTCGCGTATCGCTATTCGCGATAAGCAGAATTTTCGATTTGATTAAAAAATACTTCGCCTCAGATGAAAGGATTGGGAATTAGACATATTTAAAACGGAAGTTGACAATACTGGGAATCGAGAATCGCGATACGCAAATCGCGAATCGAGTTTCCTCAGTTCATCTTGAACGGCGCGATCAACTGAAACTCGGGGATGTTCACCTTGAATCGTTTGCCATCAGTAATGCGTTCCATCAAATAGGTGCCGTGCATTCGTCCCATCTCGGTTTTCAGATGTGAACCGGAAACATACTGGTGAGTTTTTCCGGGCTCGATCACCGGCTGCAATCCAACAACTCCTTCTCCTTCTACTTCTCTCGTGGTGCCGTTGGAATCGAATACATACCAATGACGGCGAAGAAGCTTGATCGTTTGCTCACTCTGATTTTCAATGGAAACACGATATGCAAACATGAACTCATTGTTCAGTGGCTGCGAATATTCATCCTGGTAGAATGTCTCCACTGAAATTTTTACGCCTTCTGTGATTTTGGTTGTCATCTTATTGCATATACGAAGCGAAAGTAAAAAATGTTTGACTCAATGTTCACTGCCGCGGGTCTTTCCAGATAAGTTTTTCATTTTTCCTTTCCGTAAAAAAATCCGTGCACTTGCCGTCCCCTTTGCCGATGATCCCGCCATCAGGCGAACAAATAAAGTTGCAATTCGAATCATACAGCTTGCTGAGCTGATCACAGCATGGCGGCTTCATGTAAAAAACTTTCTGCCCCTTATAATCATACTCATAAAATTCTGCGGAAGGATTTTGTACCGGGCGGTTTTGATAGTCGGTGATCATTTGCTGCATGCATTGCGGAATACCATCCGCCTGTTTCTTATTGCAGGTTTTTGGATCGAGCAATGTGAGCATCATACAAATTCCGAATAAAAATTTCATGTGTAAATTTTAGTTGAAAGGAAAAGAAATTCCCTTCTCAAAGAAATGGAATTTCTGTGGAAGAGCAATGAGCAATACCAGGCTAATGACAACAGGGTTATTTTCCTGGAAATACGCACTTCCAAAAATCCCTCCTCAAACCGTTTCGTGTGTAGCGGCAATCACCTCAGGAAAATGAACTCCTTAATTGATTACAGGTAATCGGAATTACGATAGTGATTCCATTGAACCTATTAGTTCTCAGCAGTGAGAAATCAGAATTATCAGAGCCACTTGCCGGACAAACAGAAACTCTTTTCACGAAAAATTAAGGGGTAAAAACATGCAGTACCGTTCCGCTCAGTGAGGTTGCGTACTGAAAAAGCGGCATAGTAGATGGGCCCACCAAAACTTTTCCCTGCAAATCATATTGGCTGCCGTGACATGGGCAGAAAATATCATTCAGTGACTCCTCATACTTCACGTTGCAGCCCTGATGAGTGCAGACCTGTGAGAGCGCGTAAAAATTTCCATCAATTGCTTTGAAAACAATTACGCCATTTATATATACATAAGCACCCGGGGTTTGAAGCACGTTGTATTGGGCATCATTGATGTCAATGGTGAAATCCTTTTGTGGAATCGAATCCGATTTTGAACAACCGGGTTGATTCAACGCCACGACTGCCAACGCACCGGTTCCTATCAGGCGAATGAAATCTTTTCGGTTCATCAATTTCATTTTCTCACCGTAACAGAATATGGATACACACTCACTTCGGTTCTGTAATTGGGGATAAACTCGAGAGTACCAAGATCAATTAATTTCAAAAAACCATTTCTTCCGCCGCAATTGGAAACATGATGCGGTGCAGGACCGGTGCCGTCATAATTTAAGCTCGCAATAACAACATATCCTTCAGTATCCATGACGCCAATACCATGGGGTTCATATAAGCCGTCCTGTAATTTCTTTATTACCTGCAAAGTATTCAGATCAATAACATCTACTTCCCCTATTGTCTTAGGTTCACTGCTTGGTTCATACTCGCACGTGACAAAAAGCTCGTTGTGATCTTTAGATATTCCCATCTCAAGAGGAGTCTTACCCACCGCAATTGCAGCTATCAACGTATCCGATGTTGCATCCATAACATACACTGCGTTTGCAGACTGGCAAGTGACAAAATATTTTGACTCATCGGGAGCAAGCATTATCTCGTGCGGATCATAGTGTCCTTCAATGTTGTTCCAAGATAATCCGTCAAGAGTTATTTTCTCATAAGAAGCAAAAAAAGGATTAGTGACATCAAATTTATAAATGTAATTGCCGGTTTGCGAAGTCACATATAAAGTAGTGCCTGTTGAATTGATACAGCTCCCATGCGTAAAAGCCAACCCCTTATACTGTGTTATAAAAGACATTGTCTCTAAATTCACAACAGCAATTTTTGAATCACTTTCCCAATCCACCACAAAACCAATTTTGCCATCCGGTGTGATTGAAATGGTGCTCCATTGTCCGGTAGGTTGATAGGTAGCACTGCCATCTCCCAATGGTATATCTCCGATATGCGAATCATCAATGGCGCTGAATTTTTGCAGAACAGTTCCTGCATATAGCACAGCATACCAATATTGCCCGTCAGGAGATATTTTGATTTGATGCGGTACATCAGGTGCTGCAGGGCTTTGCCCGACATCAATACAACGCATGCACAATTTTGTATCCGCATCAAAAACACTTACAAAATCACAACCCTGATTGCTCACGTAAAATTTTTTTCGATCAGGATTACCGGAGAAAGGAACTACGCCATCTTTATTGGGTGCGCCCGCCGCCATCCAATTATTTAGCGTCTGCCATTCAGTTTTACTGAGAGGGTTTGACAAGTAAGGCATTGTGGGTGTTAATACCGGTCCCCAGGAAGTATCCGTGTTCGTGAAGTACATCAGCCAGCTTTGATCGGGGCGATAAGCGATGGCAACCGCTCCACCATTTCCTCCGTCAAATAATTGATTCCACGTTTGCATTGCCAGTCCCCCCGTAGCGGCCCTTGCTGATGTTGTGTGGCAGCCCGTGGTACTGCACTTATTGTTTACAATTACTGATACATCGGAAGGAAAACCTGAAGCAAGATCTGCTTTTGCAACTTCAAGCGCTTTATCCTTGGTGCAACTCCAGGAAAGTAGCAGGAAGAAAACGAAATAATATTTTTTCACGAGAGAAAATTTGAAATGAAATCAAACTAAAACTTAGCCATCAGATGACTCTTGAACCGAAGAACAAACTTCGAGGCATTAAGTCATCCGATGACTTTCAGATGTCGCGTTCTTTATTATCACTCTGTCACCGGCACATCCTGATCAATTTCAGAAGGAGCATCCACAGGAATGTTGACAGGAATACCTCCTTTAACACGCCAGTTACCGTTCACATCCCAACCCGTCATGAAAATATAATAGTCCCCACACTTCAGGTTCTCAATGTGCACGTGATTTTCACCTGAATCTCCCACCAGCACCAGATCGTAGTCGGCTGGATTCGAGGTGGTGACAAAATCACCCGGCGGACTGAACTTGACGAAAGCCGAATCAGGATAGCCTGGCAGACTCTCACTGATGATTGGAGCTGAATGATGCTGCGGAAACGCTACTATGGTGAACGATCCTCCGGTTCCTGCTACATCTTTGCATTTGTCCTTGCAGGAAAAAATTGAAATGCTCAAAATGGTGAGCGCGATCATGCTCACAGAGAAAGGGGTTTTTGTTTTCATTGTTTTGTGTTTGAAGTTTTGAAAAATATTTTTTAGAAATTTATAGTGAATCCAAGTGTTGATTTCCATTGCATCTTCACCTGGTAACCATTCAAATGCTGATACATGGGAACAGAGAGGCTGAATGGAATCGTAAAATGTTTTCCGGGTGAAACCAAAGTCCCAACCGAAATAAAAACGCGTGTGAAGCCGCTGTTTTCAAACGTGGTGACCGGTGCATTAACAACAGGATCACTGCTGCCTGTGTGAATGTGATTTTGCGGCATCCGCATCTTCGAATTAAAATCCGTTTGCAGCGCGCCGAAAAACGTAAGTGATGAAACTGATTGCTCAGCTTTTTGTGCGGCTTGCCAAAACGCAGTTACAGTGCCGCTAACATAATCGCCCATGTTATGCTGATTTACAGTGGTTGCAATTTTGCCGAACACATCTCCTACTAACATCCATTGCTTCACTGACTTTTTTATCCTCAGCGTGGCAACAGGATCCCAGGTGCCCGTACCGGGCTCCAGATGGGCAGGAACTCCGGTATGGTTTGATGACACTACATGCGTTTGTCCTGTGGGCGCTTTGATTCCGATGCCGGTAGAAAATTGCCAGTGGTTTTTATTCTTGCCTAACCATTCATACGAACCGACAAATGTTGCATCACCGAGGCCCCGTACGTTTCCATAATAATGTATCTCTTTGTTATCACCCTCGTGTGTGTGCCCTTCCCGATTGTCAAAAGAAAAATTATACGGTAATGAGGCGCTCACCTTCCAGCGATCAGTGATGTTGTATTGTAACGCCAGCTTCACGCTATGCTGCGAGCGCACGGTGAATGTTGCATTCAGCGAATCACTCCACTGCTTTAACTGATCATCAGTAAATGGATGATACTGCATGATGGAGTAACCCGCAGACACTTGCCAACCACCCTTTTTGTCGGATGATGAATGGTTGGTTATGTCGGTACTGCTACTGGCGCTGCAGCAACTTCCAAGACATTGCGCCTGTGAAAATTTGCCTGCCACCAACAACGCCAGTGCTACAATGAGTTGCTTGCACATGGCTTAAGCTTTTTTAATGAAAATATTATTGAGCGAAAGAATAATTGCCCTTAGCAGGTCGGCGGGCGCTCATTGGTGGTCAGAAAGCCAGGTGAGTAAGAAACGTTTGGGGAGGGAAGAAAAAATTTCTTGTCATTATGAAAGTAGCTGTACGATGAAACTTCTTCACAAAAAAAGATGACGGAAGAGTTGGGATGAAGGGTGCGTTGCGAAGATTCTTTTTCCTGCTGACCATTCAGTTCTTTTTTCAAAAAACATTTTCCGTCACAATGCATTTGGGGCTTATCGCGATTCACACATAATGCCGAGGCGATGTAAGAATGATTGACGTTGTATCCTGCATCTACCAGTAACAATGAAGCTGACTGCAACAGAATCATTGCTGAGAGAAAAGCACCCATGATAAATTGCAGCTTCTTCATTATGCAACAAAGCTAACTCACAATTTCCTGAAGTCCTGTAAATGAATTGCAAACAGCCATTGGAAGTACCAGCAAAAAGAACTTCTCGTTTCTTTCATGATTACCAATGTGATAATTTTACAATGATGAAATGGATGAGTAAAATCCCTTTGCTGTTGATGGTCTTATTTTTTTCCTGTGCTAAACCAGGAAGTGAAGAGGTACTACTAACCACTCAAATTACACTTCAGGGAACTGTAATGCATCATTTTTGGACGGTAGGAAGTTGCAAAGTGTACATCAAAGGCAATACAACTATTTATCCCGGGCCTCAACCATCAGCGTATGATTCATTTACTGTAGCCGACCCCGGCGGTACATTCATCTTTTCAAATCTTAGTCCCGGATACTATTATTTGTTTGGAAAGGGATATGATCCTGCCTGGGGTGATACTGTGAATGGAGCGTTGTTTTTAAATCTTCAAGCTCATCCCGGAACTCACATTGAACTGGATACCATTCTCAATGTAAGCGAATGAAATCTCCCGGTAGAAAAACATATAAAGCAATGATCACATCTTCACAAACTTGCTCACAGCATTCAGAGTTGAACTCTTCGCCTCGATGAAATAAATTCCCTGCGGCAATGAAGAAACATTCAGCAGCAACTTCGATTTGTGGCTCATGGTTGAATGCAGAATTACTTGTCCGCTTTCATTTCTCACGGTGATAAAAGATTTTTCTTCCTGCAAATCATTGGAAGAAATCTGAACGACATCATGGGCTAAAGTTGGAATCACTGTGAGCGTTGATTTCTGAACTTCATGAATGCCAACTACACTTCCCAAATCCACTACCCAGTAATCTGCTCTTGCCTGGTAAAGCGGATGATGAGATGTATCAACACCATGGTTGCCGCTCACATCAATAGAATCCGACTTTGAATATCCGATGAGTCCAACTCTTCCATCAGTTGCAATGGCGAGATCATTGCAGACATCAGCGTAGGGTCCGCCGTAAGTTGAATCCCACAGGATGGTTCCGCTTTCATCAATGCTCACCAGCCAGTAATCATAGTCGCCGTAATTCACATCCAAATCACCCTCCTTTGATCTCGAATATCCACTCACGAGAATTCCTCCGAGTTGATCCTGTTGAATGCTTGAAAATTCATCGGTCGAATCACCACCGTAGGCCTTTGACCAAAGTAAATTTCCATTTGCATCGAGCAATGTGAGCCAGGCATCATCATAAGATTCATCGCCATGCTTTCCTGTAATGTCTCCATCGTTTGAAAATGCATATCCTGCGATCAAAAAATTCCCATCGTCCAATTGCCTCACTTTATAAAATCCATCCTGCCCGGTTCCGCCAAAGCATTTAGCCCATTGTAAATTCCCGCTTGCATCGGTCTTCACCACCCACCCATCAAAATCTGCGCTGTGATTTCCCTGCACCTCTCCCGTCTGCGATGTAGTAAATCCTACTAAAATGTAACCGCCGTCTTTGCATAGTTTCAAATCAAAAGCTTTCTCATACCCGGTCGCGTCATCTCCACCAAAACATTTTTGCCACTGAAGGCTGCCTGTAGCATCGGTCTTTACAAGCCAGAAATCCATGCTGCCGTGATTTCCGCTTACGTCACCATCACTTGACTGGGTACCACCGCACAACGCATAACCACCATCAGGAGTAAGTATCATCGAACCGAAATCATCGTAGCTAGTTCCACCGTAAGATTTTGTCCAAAGAACAATGCCTCCTGAGTTTACTTTTATGATCCAGAAATCAGGAGTGCCTGCCGGGAAACCATGATGATCATCAACGTCTACATCGTTTGATGACGCTGCCCCTCCGATAATGAAATTACCATCCAAAGTTTGAAGAGCTACGCGGGCCACATCACTCGATGTTCCGCCTTTATGAACTTTGAACTGAATGGTAGAATCAGAAGCAATCTTCGCCACCCAATAGTCACATGTGCCGCCGTGAAGTTGATTACCATACTTGGGATATATGTTTCCATCATTCGATCCGGCGCATCCGGCGAAAATGAAACCGCCATCAGATGTAGCAGAAATGCCGTAACCATAATCGTCAAGAGAGCCACCATAGCAATGCTGCCATTCGACAGGAGGAGGAATGCTTTGAGCGTCAATTTTTGTGACGCAGAGAGAGATGAGCAATGAAAGTAATAGGCGCATAGAGTTGTAGGGGCTAAATTACTTGAAAGTGAATAGTGAATGGTGAATAGTCAATTGTCATTAGTCATTAGTCATTGGTCATTGTAAAAATCGTGATTGAGTGTCGTAATACGTCTATCGTAAATCGTATTCCGTGAATCGTGACTCGTAATTTTTACCGGCTTACGAGGTAAACTCCTGCGAAAATCATAAGCATACCGAAGAGATCAATTACACCGATCTGCTCGCTTGCTAAAAATCCCCAACCCACTGCCACAATTGGAATGAGGTAGGTAACCGACGATGCAAACAATGCCGAGGTGCGGTGAATGATTTTGTTGAATGTAACAGATGCAACAGCAGAGCCCATGGTCGCAAGAATGGCAATAAAACCCAGTGAGGCATAAGCTTGCTGATGCTCTCGTACCGTTTGCATAAGTCCGGTAGAGAACAGATAAACGATAGCGGGAATAAGCATAATGGCAAATGAAATGGCAGTAATGGTGATCGGTCGCACATCGTGCAAATGTTTTTTGATCAGGTTAGCGGAGAGCCCGTAACAGAAGGTTGCGACCACAATCAGCCATACGAAGTTTGCATTAGAGGTCGTTCCTTGCCCGGGCTGGTAAATCATCAGCAGCAGTACTCCGCCAAATGCGAATGCAATTCCGGTCAGCTTGAGCCAATTGTATTTTGACTGGAAGAAAAAAATTCCGAGAACAAACACCCACACCGGCGATAATGAATTCAAAATGCCTGCTGTCGAACTATCAATGTGCGCCTGTGCTGCTGTAAATAAGAATGCCGGAATGAAGTTGCCAAACATTCCTTGCAGCCAAATCGTCTTCACTTTCGCGAGCGGTGCTTCTCTTCGCCTCATCCATGCAAATGGCAAGAGCACAATAGCGGTAATGGCGATGCGAAGTGCTGCAACCTGATCGGGACGAAATGCTTCCAATCCTTTTTTCATCAGGATGAATGAGCTTCCCCAGATGAGTGCAAGGAAAAATAACAGGAGCCAATCAAGTGGCTTAGGATGCTGATCCATGCTCAGTTGAAATGAATGATCAGGTTTTTGTTTAGAGTGGTTACCTGAAAACTTTGCAGCGGCTTCATGGCAGGCCCTTTCAATACAATTCCCTGGGTAGAAAATTCAGAGCCATGGCACGGGCATACCAATTTATCTGCATTCTCCTTCGGAACTTTTACTGTGCATCCTCTATGCGTGCACAACATGCGAAGCGCTACATAAGAGCCATCAGTTTGCTTGCCGATGAAGATCGGCTCTTCGAATTTTTTGGTTTGAAGAGTAATGAAATTTTGATCCCGGAATGATGATGCCGGAAAGCTAATCATCTCACTTGTTTCGGTGGTGCCTGAAATGTTTTTTGATGCAGCGCATGAATCCAGCAAGCTCATCGCTCCCATGCAACAAACACATGCGCCGAATGTTCCGGCTTGTTTCAGAAATTCTCTGCGGGATGTTATATTCATTTAAAAATAATTTAGCCGTCAAAGTAATGGCTTTTCTTTGCGCTGAATTCTTCATTGAATGAATCCACGTTACGCCATTCTTGATTTGGGTACAAACACATTTCATCTTCTCATTGCAGAGATGAAACCGGATAAGTCATTTGAAATTTTATTCAAAGCGGAAGAATTTGTCAAGCTTGGTGAGGATGGTGTTGAACAGATTGGCGCCAATGCTTTTGCCCGCGGCATTGAGCAAATGAGGAAGTACAGGAAGGTGGTGGATGAATTTCAGCCGCAGCAGGTAATTGGATTCGGAACTGCTGCCATTCGCAGGGCTTCTAATGGTGATGATTTCATTCGTGCCGTGAAGGAAGTGCTTCCGATGGAGCTGGTAAAAATTTCAGGCGATGAAGAAGCAGAGTTGATTTACCTCGGTGTACGGCAAGCAATTAATATAGATGAACAACCCCTGCTGATCATGGACATCGGGGGTGGCAGCACGGAATTTATTATTGCCAATCATGAAAAAATTTTCTGGAAACAAAGTTTTCCTTTGGGTGGCTCCGTACTGAAACAACGCTTTCATCACCGCGAGCCGATTGCAGCAGCGGACCAAGTAAATCTCGTTTGTCATCTGCAAAATGAATTGCAATCACTGTTGCAGCAGGTTCAAAACTTCCCGGTAAAACATTTAATCGGTGCGTCGGGATCATTTGATACGCTCTCACAGATGGTTTCAGAAAATTTTTACGGGCAACAGGTAAATCCGCTTCAGACCTCAACAGAAATTTCATTACGGGATTTCTATCGCCTCGCTGAACATCTTATTCAATCCACTATGGAAGAGCGACTAAAAATGAAAGGGCTGATTTGGTTTCGGGCGGAAATGATTGTGGTTGCAGCAATTCTTGCGGGCTATGTTGTGGAAACCTGCAACATCAGGAAAATTACACGTTCAGCATTCGCATTGAAAGAAGGAGTTCTGTGGAAAATCTCACAGTGAAGCTTGAGTTTGCCCCGCTGATCAAGCCTATCTCAGGTACTGATTCAAGAACTTCATCACTTCATCAAAGTGCGCCACAATGATTCGCACGTCATGCCCGTAATTGGGATCGCTGATGAGTTGTGAAGGAACTCCTGCCGCCTGCAATTTCCTGTTGAAGTCAATGCTGTTCTGCGGCGGCACACTCGTGTCCTGCCCTCCATGTAAAATAAGGAACGGTGAATCATTTTTATCAAGATGAAATTCGGGCGCCATCAGCTTGATCTTCGCCAAACCTTCAGGTGAATTTAAAACACAACCGAAAAGCTTTTCAAGATGTGCTTCTCTTGACTGATCAAAACCAAGTTTCATCATATTCTCGTAGCTGAAAGAACCGAAGCAATCAATCGTCGCCTGCACGCAGCTTGAGTAATTCAGATTTCCTCCCACGCTTCCTTCTAAATCTTTTTCACCACAGCTAACTCCCGCCAATGATGCAAACGCTCCCCCTGCAGAAGTCCCGAGTATTCCAATGTGATTTGCGTCGAGATGATACTTAGCTGCATTTGCCCGAAGAAAACGAATGGCTCCCTTCACATCCTGAATTTGAGCGGGAAAAAATGCAGCGGGAGCCAGGCGATAATTCACCGATGCTACCGCAATTCCCTGCTGTGCAAACATGGGCGCATACTTTCGTGCATTGGATTTATCGCCCGATGTAAACGCGCCGCCGTGCAGCCAAACCAAAACCGGTGTTTCACTTTTCATGCCTTGCGGCTGATACAAATCAAGCTGCAATGATTGGCTATCAACGTGCGCGTATTCGATATCGTAAAGAACTTTGTAATTGTTGCTAACCGGTAAAACTTCAATTTCTGATGAGAGAGAAATTTTATCCGGTATTGAATTTCTTTCTGAAATAAAACAGGAAGTGCCCTGAAGAAAAAAGGCGCTAAAGACTAAAGAAAAAATCATCGTTTGCATTTCAAATCATTTTTCATCCTGATTGATCGGGAGGAAATTCAACTCTTTCTTAAACAAAAGTGCGCCAAAGTTTATTCTTTATTTTAGCTGCGTACTTCTTCTTCTTAAATCACAACTCATGAAAAAGTTTTTGCCTGCACTCATTCTTTTTCTTGTTACCACAAAAACACAGGCACAGGATCTGCCTCACTGGCTCACGCAGGAAGAGCAGCTATTGCTTCCCACCTATCTTCAAAACCACGGCAATACATTGAGGGGCACCGATCCGCCCACCTTCACCCCGAGGGCAATGGCTGAGTGGGAAGAAATTTCCGGGCTACTTATTACATGGACCTCGTACACTCCCATCCTCCGGCAGATTGTAGAGATTGCACAGCCGGAATGTACTGTGTACATCGTATGCAGTGATTCGAATTCCGTGAAGACAAACCTTACGAACAATGGCATTTCCATATACAACATCAAATTCCTCGAGGAGCCTTACAACTCTGTCTGGAGCCGCGACTACGGACAGTGGAATATTTATAAAGATGATGTGGATGAGCTTTCATTCGTGGATTGGATTTACAATCGCCCGCGCCCGCTCGATGATGTGATCCCGGTGGCGCTTGCTGATTATACCGGGCTACCATTGTATTCCATCACGAATGCTCCCTACGATTTGGTTCACACGGGTGGTAACTTTATGGTGGATGGTCACGGAACAGGTTTTTCTTCTAAACTTATTTTGGATGAGAATGGAATCAACAATGATTTTTATGTTACAGAGAAAACAGAAGCAGACATTGATACAATCATGAAAAAGTATCTCGGGTTGAACCGTTATATTTTGATGGAGACACTTCCTTATGATGTAATTCATCACATTGACATGCACATGAAGCTGCTGGATGAAGAAACCCTGCTCGTCGGTGAATTTCCTACAGGAGTTTCCGATGGTCCGCAGATTGAAACCAACCTTCAGTACATCCAGGATAATTATTGGGATTGCTACGGAAGACCCTACAGGATTGTGCGCATTCCCATGGTGCCGAGTACGGGAGGAAGCTATCCGCCGTCAGGAGATTACCGAACGTATGCGAATGCTGTATTCATCAACAAAACCATTTTGATTCCCCTCTATCGTGAGGAGTATGACACTACAGCCGTTCGCATCTACAAGGAAAATCTTCCGGGTTACAACGTTGTAGGCATTGATTGCGACAACAGCGGAGCCGACATTATCTCGGCGCTCGGCGCTGTGCATTGCATTACCAAGGAAATCGGGCAAAGTGATCCCATCTGGATTGATCATGCACCGTTGCTGAACACAAGCGATGATATAAATCCTTATTTGGTAGAGGCGAAAATTGAAACACCATCAGGAGTGACTGATGCCACGTTGTATTGGACAACCGATACCGCTGCGGGATTCACTCCCGAGACGATGACTGCCGAACTAACTGATTCATTCTACGCCTACATTCCTGCCCAGATATCGGGTACGCAGGTGTTTTACTACATCAATGCGTCATCGAACAGCGGGAGAAATATCAGTAAGCCATTGACAGCACCGCAGGGATGGTTGAGGTTTAAGGTGCAAGTGCCCAGTGGTTCCTCAGAGATAAAAAATCCTTCAATCATACTCTATGATCCTTTTCCCAATCCCGCTTCTTCATCAGTAAATATTGGATTCGTATTGCCTCGTGTGATGAGTTGTAAATTGTTCTTAACAGATATTTTGGGAAGAATTGTTTTCACTTCAGCCAATCAGACTTTGCATTCAGGTCAGCACAAGTTTACAGTTGATGTAAGCGCATTGCCTGCGGGAGTATATCATTTGAATTTGGTTGCAGAAGATCAATTGTTAGAGAAGAAAGTTTTAGTCGGGAATTGATACTACGCTTAGCAACCGAACAGTATTCCTTCATTATGCCTTTAAATTTGTCTTCCGGCCCCTCAGGGTCAGTTATGCTTAATTAATTGCTTATGCAGACCAATCGCGGTTTTGAAAACCGCGTTGGTCTCGTCCGCTTCGCTTTTTCGTATTTTTGCCCCTATGAAAGTTATTGACAGAACGGTGGCGCCTCCCCTGCGTGAGATCGAAAATATCACACTGCCAAAAGTCGATCGCCTGCAATTGAGCAACGGTATTCCTGTTTGGAGCATCAGTGCCGGAACCCAGGATGTTATTAAAATTGAATTGTTGTTTGACGCAGGCAGATGGCAGGAGCCACAACGTGCCGTTGCTGCAACGGCGAGTAAAATGTTGCTGGAAGGAACAAAGGCAAAAACATCACAGCAGATTTCCGAAGCCATTGAATTCTACGGCGCCTCTTTCCACAATGATGCTGCAATTGATTATGCCACGGTTTCATTGTTCACGCTTACAAAACATTTGCCTTCACTGCTTCCGCTGTTACACGAGATGATCACGGAAGCTTCGTTCCCCGAAAATGAATTAGACATCACCGTGCAAAACAGCAAGCAGCGGCTGATGGTGAATTTGCAGAAGGTAGACTTTCTTGCCCACAAAGAATTTAACGAGCGCTTGTACGGGCGCAGTCACCCAAACGGGTACACTACTGCTGCCGAAGATTATGATACGATCAATTCTGAATTGCTCCGGAGCTTTCATCACACGACATACTTAGAAGGTCAATGCAAAATTATTTTGGCGGGAAAAATTTCGGAACAGACACTAAAACTGGTCGATGAATTTTTCGGGAACGAATTACGTGCTCATTCCAACGGAACAAATAAATCCGTAATGATGCAAGCCGATCTTCAGAAAAAGTTTTTTGTGGAAAAGAAAGATGCTGTTCAAAGTGCTATTCGCATCGGCAGGTTCATGGTCAACAAACAGCATCCTGATTTTCCGAAGCTCCGTGTGCTCAACACCATTCTCGGTGGTTACTTCGGAAGCCGCCTGATGCAAAACCTGAGAGAGGAAAAGGGTTTCTGCTATGGCATTCATTCCGCTATATCATCGTACCTGCACGATGCAAATTTTTTTATAAGTACTGAAGTTGGAAAAGAAGTAACTGCTGCTGCGGTAGAAGAAATTTATCATGAAGTAAACCGTTTGAGAAACGAACCGGTGCCGGAAGAAGAATTGCATCTCGTGAAAAATTATTTGCTCGGGGTAATGCTCGCAGATGCCAATGGTCCCTTCAATGTTGCTGAGATCATTCGCGGTCTGATTGTTTATGGACAAGATGAATCGCACTTCAATCAAACCATTGGACAAATAAGAAACGTAACTTCGGAGGAACTCATGGCCCTTGCTTCCACCTATCTCCATCCTGATTCCATGATTGAGGTGGTTGCGGGTTCAAAATAATTTTTGAAGAAGTGCGAATGAAAACAGCGCTGCGAAATATTTTCTTGCCGGTATTCTTCATGATCTCATCATGGAGTTATGCGCAGGTAGTGGATGCGCCAACACTGCATTGCGTTTCGGTAGATAGCACTAACGATGTGGTTCTGGACTGGTCTGTACCCAATGTCTCCTGTGGGGGAGGCTTTCATGCTTATTATATTTTTCGCGCAACCAGCATTAACGGACCTTATTCGCTTATTGACAGCATTCTCATTCAAGGTCAAACATCCTACACTGATAATGTCGGCAATGGAGGTTCTGTAACATACTACTATTACATGCAGAGCAATTTTATCTGCCCGGGTTTCACGTTTGCATATTCGGATACACTTGATAATCTCAGTCCTGTTACACCGCCAATCAATTTCGTAACAGTGAACAATGGTCTTGCAGAAATTAACTGGCAACCGAGTGTTTCCACCGAAGCAAGCGGTTACATCATCTACAACATCTATAACCAGGGCAACCATCCGATTGATACGATTTATGGAAGGTTCAACACAGATTACATTGATGTAAACTCAACACCAGGCATCGATTCTGAGGGTTACACGATCGCCGTAGTTGACAGTTGCTACAATACAGGGCGGGTCAATGAACAATCGCAACACACAATTTACCTGAGTGATTCGGTGATTCGCTGTGAGCAAAAAATAATTTTGAAATGGTATTTCTACCATAACTGGCAGAAGGGAATTCAGAAGTATGATATCGAGATGTCGAAGAACGGTGCGCCGTACGTCATACTTCAATCTGTGCCTGCCAATGTGCTCACTTATCCCGTAAGCGGATTTAATGATCGCGACTCTGTGTGCTTTAAAATTGTTGCGAAAGAAAATATCACCGGCTTCACATCCGAATCTAATGTGTTGTGCCGCATCGTGAATGTGGTGCAGCCGGTTAAAGATTTTTATGTACGGAATGTTACGGTGATTGCGCCGAACAAAATCCTTGTGAGCTTTTCTATGGATTCAATTTCTGACGTTTCAAAACTTATGATTCAGCGGGGAACGGATACAATAGCATTTACACAACTCGCGAACATTTCACCACCTTATAATTTTTCAACCATCAATCAATATACAGATACCACTGCATTCACGGATGTAAACAGCTACTACTATCGCCTTATTGCCATTGACAGTTGCGGGGCAAGTGATACTTCTACACGGGGAAAAAGTATTTTGCTGAAAGGATATGCTTTCACTGACCTTTCATTTTTTGTGAAATGGGATGCTTCCTGGTTTGATTCGGCTGACGTGATGCAGTATGATGTTTACAGGAAAGACGACGCCGGTTTCAATTTTCAGAATTCAGTATTGCCCGATGTGTTTTCGTACGAAGAAAAAAATTTACCTGTTGACACTCCCTGTTATTATGTTGAGGCGGTTGACACCATGAAGTTGCCGAATGGAATTGTTGACACTATTCACAGTCGCAGCAACATCGTATGCCTCAATCAGCCATCGGAGATTTACATGCCCAATGCTTTTGCTCCGCTCGGACAAAATAATTCCTTCAAACCCATCCTCAATTTACAGGGATTAAAATCGTATTCCTTCTCAATTTATAATCGCTGGGGTGAGCAATTATTCTTCTCTGAAAATTCTTATGAAGGCTGGGATGGAACCTACAAGGGGGTGTATGTTCAGCAAGGCGCGTATGCTTATGTTGTAGATGTAATAGATGGAAACGGGAAGCATGTAAATGCAAAGGGAACGGTGTTGGTGATACGGTAGAGTTCGTTATTCCTTCTGCCTGAGAACACGAACCAAAGACACAATACCTAATGGTTGTGAGTAATATTATGAGATCAACTTTATTAATCTTATTGATCTTGTTTAGCTTCTCATGTACCGACAGAAACACTTCATCTAATAAAGAAGAAAAATCAAGTATTGACACAGTTGCACATATTGACACCTTTAATACTGCTGTTCCAGTTCAAGACACTCGTATTTTAAATCCAACTGGCTACAAGGAGATATCTCTTTTTTATGACACAACCATAAACAACATAAAGTTTAATGACTGCGACACAATTGAAAAATTGTTTGGTAAAAACTATAAACTACTGCCAGACATTGATGATTTACCAAGTATTCAAATATTTAATTACGACAAATCCCAATTATTGACAATGTATATGTGGAATGGTAGTTCAAAATGTGATTTTAGCCAATTTCAAGTTGAGTATACCTTAACAAATACAAGGTATTTACAAAAGCCATTCAAATTAGACATCGATAACTTTAAATCAGGAAAAAATATTTACTTAGGAATAACATCATCACAGCTTACATCTAAGATTGGAAAACCAAATGAACAAAGACAAGAGGATGGTCTAAGTATTCTTTCTTATCAACAATACAATGACTTATACTTTGCTGACTATTATTTCAAAGGAAACAAGTTAATTAAATTTCGCTTTGGCAATGAGTATCCATAAAAAAATTCTTAGTCCGGGATTATGTCCTCCCCAACTACCTCTGACAGAAAAGGAAAAAAAGAGTGTTATGAAAAACAACCTCCTGTTTATTTGTTTAACAGGTTTTATTATTCTCGTAGAAGCATCCTGCAAGAAGGATGATCATTCAACGGTTGCATCTCCGTGTTCACCAGCTGATAATACTTTTTCCGCCACAGGTATTATTGGGTCAGGAAATTTTGATGCGGTTTATGGAGGAGCGTTCGGAGCCACCTATGTGGTTTATAGCTACGTGGTGGGTGATTCTGATTCCTATATAGAAATTCATCTTTCAAATCCATTGACTGCCGGAGTTGATACAATTCCTGTTGATTCAATAGTGCCTGCGAGACCACATTTAGCGGGAGTAATTTTTTTCAGAGATTCCATTTATGAATATGGAATACCGAATCAAAATGTTTATGTAGATATTGCACGCAGTAAGACTACCATAACTGTTTGCGATCTTTTAATGACGGATATAAATAACCAGGATACAATTCTATTGACTGCAAGAGTGACAAACTAATCTCCTGACTTTCCTGCCACTGTTGGTCACGCTCCAGAGATGTTTGCTGCCGTTGATCTTTGCGATGCCTAAAGCTGAGACAGACCAACAAGTGAAGTCAGGCTGCCCTCGCTTTAATTGTTGGTCTGGTCCACGCACAAGCCACGCAAAGACCAACAATGGCTCTAGCCACCAAGCACCACTTCAGCCATTCAGCATCTTCCAAATCTCATCCTTCAGCTTCTGAATATTTTTTCCCGTCGCCGCAGAAATAAAAATGCGCGGGACCTTCTTCGGCAATTCCTTCTTCAACAGTTTTTCAAGCTCATCATCAATCAAATCACTCTTGGTAATCGCCAGCAATCGCGGCTTGTGAAGCAACTCCGGATTGTATTCCTCCAATTCATGAATCAGGATTTCGTATTCCTTTTTGATGTCGCTGCTATCAGCGGGAATCATGACCAGCAACATAGAATTGCGCTCGATATGGCGAAGAAAGCGATGACCAAGTCCTTTGCCAAGATGTGCTCCTTCGATAATGCCCGGCAAGTCCGCCATCACAAATGAGCGGTGATCACGATAGGAAACAATTCCGAGATTGGGAACAAGTGTAGTGAATGCATATGAAGCAATCTCCGGCTTCGCTGCACTCATCACCGATAGTAATGTTGATTTTCCTGCATTCGGAAAACCGACCAGTCCCACGTCGGCAAGTAATTTCAGCTCAAGAATTTTCCAGCCTTCTTCACCGTGCTCGCCATCCTGCGAATGCATGGGTGCCTGGTTTGTCGGCGTCGCAAAATTTGAGTTTCCCAGCCCGCCTCTTCCGCCTTTGCAGAGAATTACTTCTTGCCCGTCTTCTGATATTTCAAACAATGTTTCATCACGCTCTGCATCTTTTGCAACGGTACCGAGCGGCACTTCGAGAATAATATCTTCTCCATAGGCACCCGAAGAATTGCCTGCGCTCCCATTCCCTCCGTTTTTTCCATGAATGTGCTTGCGGTATTTAAGATGAAGGAGCGTCCAGAGTTGCTTGTTGCCCCGAAGAATCACGTGTCCGCCTCTTCCTCCATCACCACCATCGGGCCCGCCAAACGCTGTGTGTTTATCCCTGTGAAAATGCACCACACCTTTGCCACCGTTACCGCTGCGGCAAAAAATTTTTACGTAGTCAACAAAATTGGAACCTTCCATAAGAGTGAAAACAGAAGATAGAAATTAGAAGTTAGAGGATAGAAGTTAGATGATTCAGTGGTGAGTTCTCAATTGTTTGTTGTCAGAAGCTTGCTGACTTCATCGCTGAGCGATGAAAAAATTTCTTCCACAGAGCCAACACCTTTAAGTGAAACAAGCTTTCCTTGCTTCCGGTAGTATTGTTTGAGCGGTGAAGTTTGTTTATTGTACACTTCTATTCTTTTCCTGATCACTGCCTCATCATTGTCATCACTTCGGCCCGAATCTTTTCCACGCAGCAAAATTCTCCTGATCAATTCTTCATCATCCACTTCAAGTGCAAGTACTTTCATTACCGGCATTTTTCTGTCTTTCAAAAATTTATCGAGCGCTTCTGCTTGTGCCACGGTACGGGGAAAGCCATCGAAGATGATACCCTTGTGATCTCCATCCGTATTCTTTTCTACAAAGGAAGCCAGCATTCTAATCGTTACCTCATCAGGCACTAAATGACCTGCATCCAGGTATTTTTTTGCTTCAAGTCCAAGTGCTGTTTCATTTTTTATTTCACTGCGAAAAATATCTCCTGTAGAAATGTGTATCAATGAATGCGCATCACTAAGCTTCAGGGCTTGCGTTCCTTTGCCGCTTCCCGGAGGACCGAAGAGAACTATGTTGAGCATCTGGTAAATTGTTGAATGGTTAAATGGCTAAATGGCTTTTTAACTCTTTTCATTGCATGTGAAAGTGCGGTTCAACAATTAAACCATGCAACCGTTAAGCAATGCAGCCATTAAACCTTCACATAAATATCTTTCAGGTTTCTTCCCAGCCCATCATAATCCAATCCGTAACCGACAAGAAAATCATTCGGCACTTTGAACCCTGTGTAGTCCACTTCAATATCATGCTGCAAAGCATCCGGCTTAAGTAACAGTACGGCGATGATGACACGCTTGGGTTTTTCTTTCTTAAGCACACGCAACATTTCGTACATGGTTTTACCGGTGTCAATGATATCTTCTACAATCACAACGGTTCTTCCGGTCACCGGTTTATCCAATCCGATGCGTGTGATTACCTCCCCGGTAGATTGAGTGCCCTTGTAGGATTCCATCTTCACGAAAGTGATTTCACATTTGATGCTTACTTCCTTCATCAAATCGGCGGCAAACATGAACGAGCCATTGAGAATACCCAAAAAGAGGGGTTCCTCCTTCTCAAGATCATAGTTCAGTTGCATGGCAATCTCCTTGACGCGCTGCTGAATCATTGCATGAGAAATGAAAGGACGAAAATCAAGATCATTGACACGAACTACATCCATGCGGCAAAAATAACGATTCACGATTCAGGTAGCACGAGTTCTCCCGATTAGATCGGGATTCACGATACACGTAATACGATTCACGATACACAAAGCGGTTTGACACAACATTTTCTTATTGGTGGAAATTATTCCTTAACAATCTCAAATTGCGTCTTTGATGCGCGGTAAGAAGGGAACCATGCTGCAATCCATCCAATGATCAGCACTGTAAAAAATACGAGGATAAAATCCTGCAGCTTCATTTCAACAGGATAGGCATCAATCACAAATGATCCGCCGCCGATTTTTATCAGTTGAAATTTTTGCTGAAGAATAATGATGATGACAGCAATGGCGAATCCGGTGAAGCAACCGATGAGGGAAAGCATCATTCCTTCAGAAAGAAAAATTTTCCGAATCAGGTTTTCATCGGCTCCCATGGTACGAAGTATGGAAATGTCTTTTTTCTTTTCAATCACAAGCATGGAAAGCGAGCCGATGATGTTGAACGCCGCAATGATGAGAATGAGAGTGAGAATGGCGTACACTGCCCACTTCTCCGTTTTCATCACTTTGTACATGGTGACGTTTTGCTGAAGACGATTTCGGACATCAAAATTTTTTCCGAATAGCGATTCTATTTTTGACTGAAGGGCTTCAGTATTGGCATCAGGCTTCACAGCAATTTCCAAAGAAGAAACTTCATGAGCGTAACCGGTGAGTTGCTGTGCAAATTCCATCGGAACCAAAATATATTTGCTATCAAATTCGGCCTGAATCGCAAAACTTCCTGAGGGCTTAATGACATTTCGGTTGAATGCATCTTCAGGATTGTTCTCAATCGATTTTCCTTTTTTGGGAATGTATACGGTGATATAACCAAAGGGATCCTCATAGTTTACACCAAGTGATTGCTCGATGCCTGCCCCGATTACAGCGTATGGCTGGTCATCCTTCTTCAACAGAAAATCTCCGTTGTACATGGAGGAGTCAATGCCTGTGACGTCTCCGTAATTTGCTTCCACGCCTTTTATTGTTGCGATGTACTGCTTGTCGGCATACGTGAGCAAAGCATTTTCTTCAATCACTTTTGAAACAGCACGCACACCTTCTATCGAAGTAAGCTTAGCGAGTGAAGAAGAATCTGGAATGAATGACTTGCCGACTTTCGCAGTGATCGTGAAATCGGGATTGAAAGTATTGTAGAGTGAAATCACAAGTCCTTCGAAGCCGTTGAACACTGAGAGGACGAGAATCAATCCCAGAGACCCTACCACCATCCCCAATACAGAAACCCAACTGATGATGTTGATTGCGTTGGAAGATTTTTTGGAAACGAAATATCGCTTCGCAAATGTGAGCGGCAAATTCACCGGTTGAATTTTTCGATTTTAGATTTTGGCCTTGTCCTGCGTCGGGATTGATGATCAATCCTTTTTGATTTGTTTAAAGATTTCCTCAAGCCGAAATACATTGTCGAGCGTATCATCCAGATAAAAATGCAATTCCGGAATGCGGCGCACCTGGTTTCTTATTTTATTTCCAAGCTGACGGCGAAGCTCGGGCGCATGCTCCTTTAATTCTTCCAAAAATACCTGCGGCTCCTTGATTTGAAACAAACTCAAATACACTTTAGCAATTGAAAGATCGGGAGATACTTCCACGGCTGAAATCGTCACCATCCCCCCTTTCACCATTGATAAATTTTCTTTCTGGAAAATTTCACTCAGCGTCTGTTGAATCACACTGGCAATTTTCTTTTGCTTCACCTTTTCCATACATCATAAATTTTTTGTCAGGATGAAAACGAACGAAAGTAGAACTTCGTTCTGCAACGCGTGAAATAAAATTTCTTTTGCGGCGTCTGAAAGAAAAGCTCTCTAAGGGTCATTCAGAGTACCGGCTATTTTGCAAATGGAAAAAATAGAAATGACGTTACACCAGCGAGGCTGAAGTGTATGAACGTCATTATAAGGAATCTTCTTTATGCTTAGTTGCGATCTGAATTGTAAGAAGTTTCGTGCTGAATGACGGCATTGTATGTTTGGGGTATTTTATTGGAGATATTTGTCCGATCCGCAGGATTCCTTTGGAAAGGACTTCTTTGAAGATCGCTGAATGAAAACCTACTTCCGGTTACTTTCTTTCTCTAAGCCGTATTCGAGTTACCTTCCTGAATACATCATCATTGCATTTCTAAGTGTGATTTTCGGCTCCGTGAATTTTTTATCGCTGATTCCACTGCTCAATGTGTTGTTCGGAACTATTCCCGCGCCGACAATTTCACACAGACCTGAGCTTCAATTTTCAGTCGGATACTTTATTGATCTCTTCAACTACCTGTTCAACTCCATTTTAGATTCGAAAGGGAAGCCGGGTGCTCTTGTTTTTGTGGTAAGTATCACCATGGCTTTTGTTTTTCTGGCGAACGCATTTCGCTATTGGTCGCAGCGAATTTTAGCACGCATGCGTTCGCGGCTGATCAGGAACATTCGTAAAGAGGTGTATGAAAAATTTTTGGTGCTGCAGCCCGGTTTTTTTCAGCAGCAGAAAAAAGGCGATCTGCTCAGCGTGATTTCGAATGATGTTCAGGAAGTAGAGAATTCTGTGGTGGTAACAGTGCAGGTTGTATTCAGAGATCCTGTTACCATTATTGTGTACTTCATTCTGCTTTTTGTTCTCTCAGCCAAACTCACGCTTTTCACTTTGATTTTGATTCCCGTGGGCGGATTCATCATTGCAAGCATATCGAGGTTGTTGAGAAAACCCGCCGCTGCCAGCCAATCGTTACTTGGACGATTGCTTGCAATTGCCGAGGAAACGATCAGCGGTGCAAAAATTATTCGCGGCTTCAACGCAGAATCACAACTGCGAAAAAGATTTGATGAAGAGAATGAACATTCCCGAAAACTTTCAAAGTACATTCAAAATCTGCGTGAGCTTGCTTCTCCGCTCTCTGAAACTATTGCAGTGGCTGTAGTGGCTGCAGTAATGATCTATGGCGGAACACTGGTGTTGCAGGGAAATTCAGGACTCACGGCGAGTGAATTCATTGCATACATCGCCTTGTATTCACAGATTCTTCCGCCGGCAAAAAATATTGCGTCGGCTGTGGCAAATGTGCAGCGAGGGCTTGCATCCGGTGAGCGCATCCTGCGCATTGTTGATACACCGGTTGAAATTGTAGATGAATCAAACGCGCAATCAATTTCTGTCTTTAACAGTAACCTCGAATACAAAAACGTTTCTTTCGGTTATGAAGAAAAACGATTTGCCCTCAATCACATCAGCCAAATCATCCCAAAAGGAAAAGTGATCGCTCTCGTAGGCCCTTCCGGCTCGGGCAAGACGACGTTTGCAGATTTGCTCCCGCGATTTTATGATCCTACTGAAGGAGAGATTCTTATTGATGGGATCAACATCAGAAACTACAGGCTGAAAGATTTGCGCAATCTCATGGGCATTGTGACGCAGGAGCCAATTCTTTTTCACGATTCAGTTTACAACAACATTGCACTGGGAATGCCGGATGCAAAAGAAGAGGATGTAATTCATGCTGCGAAAGTGGCCAACGCTCATGATTTCATTTTGCGAACGGAACATGGATATCAAACCATGATCGGTGATCGCGGCAGCAAACTCAGTGGCGGCGAGAAACAGCGGCTCACCATTGCAAGAGCAGTTCTTAAAAATCCTCCGATACTCATTCTGGATGAAGCAACTTCATCACTCGACACTGAATCAGAGCGGTTGGTGCAGGAAGCGCTGTACAATTTGATGAAGAACAGAACGAGCATTGTGATTGCGCATCGCCTCTCCACCATTCAAAATGCCGACGAAATCCTGGTGATGCAGAAGGGACAAATTGCGGAGCGGGGAACACATGACGAGTTGATTAAGAAGGAAGGATTGTACAGGCACCTTGTGGATTTGCAGATGCTGTGAAAGCATGTGGTGCATCAATCTTATTTTTAATTTTGATTGAAATTTTTTAGGAAATGACAGGAACAAAAATCAGAAACCGTCTTCAGCGAAAAATTGATTGCCTCTCAACCGGACAATTGAATGAAGTGATGGGAATTATTGAAAATTATTTTCAGGAAAGGGAATTAAAATCTGAATGGGAAAAGTTGCCTTCACCGGTCAAGGATGATATTGACATTGGAATTAAAGAATTAGATGAAGGCAAAGGAATCCCTCACCCCGTTGCCATGAAACAAATAAGAGCAAAGTATGCTCGCAAAAAAGTATAACATCATTTGGTCCCCAAGAGCATTAGAAACATTCGGGAAAAACCTCGAGTATCTTGAGCATGAATGGAATGATCAGGTAATAGAAACCTTTTGAGATGCTACAGATCATCTCCTGAATATTATCGCAAGTTCTCCAAAAGGATATCCCATCATTCATAAGAAGAAAAAGATCAGGAAGTGTAATGTGGTAAAACAATTATCGCTGATCTACAGGATAAAAAATAATAATGTTGAACTGATTTCTTTCTTTAATAATTATCAGGACCCAAGCAAGTTGCAAAAAATCATCAGCGAAGCAAAGTAGGAAAGAACGATTTTACAATGCTCTTGAGGATGTTGAGGACATTGCAGAATATATTTCCAAGAGATCTGAAAAGTGGGAATCTAAATAGGATCAGAAAGCCCTCTTCATTTGCCTGAAGCGGAGAATTTGCAGTGGAAATTTTTTTCATCCCTCTGAAATATTTTCGTGGAAATAAAAATTGTTTTCGATCAATTTGAATCCCATTTGCTGGTAGAGTTTATTGCCGATAATATTGCTTCGTTCTGTTTCGAGCATCACTCCGCTTGCCTTTGTTTTTCCTGCCAGCTCAAAACATTTTTCAATCAGCAGCTTTGAAATTCCCTTTCCCCTGAATTCCTCCATCACAAACAGATCATTCAGCAGCCACAATCTTTTCAAACGGGTGGAGGAAAATAAAGGATACAACTGCGCAAAGCCAACTATCTTTTGATTTTCTTCAGCCACAAAAATCACGGACTCGTTGCGGGTCATTCTTGCATTCAGAAATTCTATCGCACCGCTTATATCACTTTGCTTGTGATAAAATTGCCGGTAACTATCAAACAACGGTGCAAGACGATCGGGATCATCTATGGCAGCTTCACGAATGATCATGCAACTTTTGGTTTCTTCATCAGAATCAAAGAGGCGAGGGCAGAAATACCGATTCCCCAAACAGAAGAAAATACGAAGAGCAGAAGATAAGATAACGGTGTACCGCTTTGCGTCATCTCAAGCTCCTTCATTTTGGCGTCAATGGTTGTTTGCGATGCTTGTCTCTCCTGCAACTGTTTCATTGTAAAATCTTTGAGCATTGGATAGTATTCGGGATTAAGATATTGGTTGTACAAAATAATCACAATTGTAAAACCTGCACAGTAAATGAGCGTCATAATCAGTCCGGTGCGAAACCCTTCTGAAAAAGTCAGCGTGTTGCCATTTCCCCTGCGCCTATAGTAAATCGCCACAACAAGCATGATCCAGAAAAAAATCACGGGGAACAACCGGGTATATTGACCGACGTCGTTGCGTGTGGTGTTGTAACCCATCAAATGTTCGAACAAAATCCAGATAACACTTACGGCAAGCGTGCCAAGTGCAAATTTTTTTGCAGGTCGTTTCATGAAGAAAAAAGGTTTTGATTTAGGTGCGAAGAAAGAAAATCAGTTCGAACTGATTGCACTAAGGTGAAAAATTTTACTGAACCATTCAAGAAGATTCGACAAAAAAAAATTCTTCTGTGAATGAAATTCAGCACATCTCCCTCCGCATCCTCTTCGCTACCTTCGCTGGATGTATATTCCGAATTATTTCCGAAATAAAAATCTTCCGGCGCTTGAAAATTTTATCCGGCAAAATCCTTTTGCTGTTCTGGTCAATCAGCATGACGGCAAGCCCTGGGCGACACACATTCCTGTAGAGCTGGAGAAAAATGAAACCGGAGAAAATGTATTGTGGTGCCATGTAGCGAAAGCAAATCCGCAGTGGAAAGTTTTTGAAAGCAATCCTGATGCACTGGTGATTTTTTCCGGGGCACATCATTATATTTCTTCATCATGGTATAATCACGTCAATGTGCCTACGTGGAATTTTATTGCCGTTCATGTTTACGGCAAAGTGAAAATTATGAGTGAAGAAAATTTTTTAGAAGCACTGAGGCGATTGGTTCATCGGTATGAAGCGACTTCAAAAAATCCCGTGAGTGTTGAAACCATGCCGCAGGAATTTATACAGAAGCTCATTAAGGGCGCGGTTGGATTTGAAATTTCAATAGACAAAATTGAAGGCAAATGGAAACTGAGTCAAAACCGGGATGATGAAAGTGCGCGGAATGTGATTCGTGAATTGGAAGACTTGCATGATTACAACGCCCAAAATATTGCTGATGAAATGAGGAAATTGAGATCATAAAATTTTCACCATGAAAAAAACTGAAGCGCAAACATTAGCCGAAGTATTGAGCCAAACCCGAAAGCTTGGCAAGTTCTACATAGGAAAATTGAAAGAAGTTGACCCGTTAAAGGAATTTGAAGTGGAAGGAAAAAAATTGAATTGTGTTTTGTGGACGCTCGCTCATATGACGTGGGCAGAAAATGAGCTGCTTCTTGAAACGCTGAATGGTCCTGCGATGAATATTCCATGGTTTAGTCACTTTCGTTCTTTTACAGACTCACCATCAAAGACTGATTGGCCCGCATTGGATGAAGTGATGAGCTGCATGGAAGAAGTACATAACAGCGCTCTGAAATTCATTTCTTCTCTCGACGATTCGGTTCTGAATGAAGCGATCTACATTACTATTCTGGATTGGAATACCGACAAGCGTCATGCAATCATGCATGCCATACGTCATGACGGACTCTGCAAATTACATGGCATTAAAACCGTTTGAATGAGCTGAGAGGCAAGGAGAATTTCTGTAAGCAAATTAATTCGACTTTTGAACCGGTAAAACCCAAAACAATGAAAGCCAATATTGGAATTGCCGACAAAAACCTGAAGAGCGTTGCAACCATTCTCAATACTTTGCTTGCCGATGAAGTGATTCTTTACATCAAAACAAGACAGGCGCATTGGAATTATGAGGGAGATAATTTTCACGAGTTGCATAAGTTTTTTGAAAGCCAATATGAAGCTCTTGATGAAATCATGGATGAAGTGGCAGAGCGCGTTCGGCAGCTTGGCCATTTTGCAGCGGGCTCATTGAAAGATTTTGTAGCCATTGGGAGACTGACGGAAGGAAAAACAAGTTTCAGTGATCAGAAAAAAGCGGTGAGTTCATTGCTCAATGATCATGAAACTATTATTCGCACGATGAGAAATGAAATCACTGAGACGGGTGATAAATACAAAGATCTTGGGACGGCAGATTTTCTCACGGGTATTATGGAACAGCACGAAAAAATGGCGTGGATGCTTCGCTCCTACTTGTAATAAATTTTACCGATGAAAAATTTCGATACTGTTACTGAAGCGGTAAGTGATTTGCAACGGCGCGGTTACACCCATAATCTCACCCTTGAAAAGCAAAGCCTGTTGCGTGATGAGAAGGAAATTTTTTTGCACCCCCAGGATTTTGAAGTAGATGAAGTATATCGCTTTGAAGGAAACTCTGATCCGGGTGATGAAAATGTGGTGTACGCCATCTCCTCTGCCAAACATAATTTTAAAGGAATTTTAATGAGCGCATTTGGCACATATTCCGATCTTGATTCCCCTGAATTACTTGCAAAGCTTCAATACAACCGCTGAAGTTATTGATGAATGTATTTTGGTTTCGCCGCGATCTGCGGCTCGATGATAATGCCAAACAGGCGCTTCACGATTGAGCGTTCGTGTGCGTAGGAAACAATGTTCCAATCAGGACATTAGACTGGACTCGTTATTGAAAGCGTTAGAATTAATAATAGTAACTCCACCCAATAGAAGCAAACAACTTTTTCGGATCGTATTGGCGATTGTTTTTTATCACCCATTGCACCCGGCGAATGTCGCTGATGTTGGTGCCCGGATTTCCATCAATCAAAATCAGGTCCGCTTGTTTTCCGACCGTGATGCTGCCGAATTGATTTTGCAGGTTGCAATCTTTGGCCGCATTGTAAGTAGCAGTCTGCAATGCATTGAGTGGAGGAATTCCTGCCTGCACATACAACTCTAATTCATGTTCGAGGGCAAATGATTCACCTCCATCTGTTCCGCTTACAATTAAAATTCCATTGTCATAAATTTTTTTCAGCATCACCATCATGTTGTTAAAGGATGCCGTGTATGTTGCTTTCTGATCATCGGGAGCAAAACCGGAAGTAGCTGCTACATTTCCACGCTCCTCGACAGGCATCCATTTAAGAACCGGCTTGTATGATGCATCGGTGTCGCCGGAAAAAACTTCAAACATCTCATAAAATACATTCATGGTGGGATCGAGTGAAATCTTTTTTTCTTTCAGCAATTGAATAAATGCGGCAACCTCTTTTCCATTCACATCAATATTCTTTGCGCGCTCACCCACCACAGAGAATCTTCCTGGTGTTCGGGTGTCAATCGTGTCGCTCATAAAATTCAGCATTACCATATTCATGTGCGTGATTTCATTGTAGCCGTCCTTCACTGCATTCGCCGCTGTCATAAAAGATGGAATGTGACCGGCAACACGCATTCCTTTCGCATGTGCTTCATCTGCCAATGGCTTCACCCATTTGGGATCAATGGAGCTGTACAATTTTATCTGACCATAGCCACGCTTTGCAAAATCATCCACAGCGGTAATTCCTTCCTGCAAATTATTTACGATCGCGCCTGTGGGTCCCTGGTAGGGTCCTGCCTGGTCTATAAATCCGCTTACATAGCTGAGGTCAGGCCCCAGCACTTCATTTCTTCTGATGGCATCACGCACATCCGGTAAGCTGTTGCTGTTGCCCATGTCTCGCACATGCGTAACGCCGCCGGCGAGGTAATTCAAACCTTCTCCTTTATAGTAGTGACCGTGCATATCCCACAAGCCCGGCAGCAAGGTTTTGTTGGTGCCATCGATGATTTTGTAGTCGGAAGAAATTCTTATTTCTGCAGAAGGCGCAACCTCTGTAACGATTCCATCGGTGACCATCACTGTCATGTTCTCCAGCATCGCCGCACGTTCTGAGTCATAGACACGAACATTCGTGACAGCAAACTTTGAAGGAATCGGATTTGAGAGCACACTCATTTGCTTCGTATAATACGAAAGCGACTGCGCTTCCTGAATGCTGTTGAGTGTATCAGTGAGCGATTCATATCCCTTTAGAATCGTAGAAAACCAATCGGAAACTGAGGCGAAAAATTGACCGTAACTGCTCAGCCAAACAAAATTCGGAGGTGTGTTTTTACCATAGTAGATTTCAGCAAGCACTAAGGGCAGTGATTGGTTCTGAAACAGAAGAGTTTTTCTGTGTAGTGCTCTTACTTCAACTGAATCACCACTGAAAATTGATATCTTGAGTTCAGGTACATTGAGTTCCGCTGCATTTATCATTAACTCAATAGATCCGGGCGCTTGCATACCTGTGTAGAATTCATGTTTATAGAGCTTCGTTTTCTTCTCATCATTTTCAATGGATATGGCAGAATCACCTTTCACTTCGAAGGATGAATGATAGGGCTTCTTGTAATAATCCAACCCATGCGAAAATGATTTCACTACCCAACCACGATCATCAGTCACTACATCATCGTAAATACTCTCACCACGCCCGCGGTCATTGTACTGGTAGAAATAGTGATACTCATTCATTCCTCTTGTCCATTTTTTTTGTACGCCGCAAATGGATTTGCCTTTCACGACGGAGTAGAAGGTGGTGTCGGGGGTTTGGGCTTGCAATAATTTTGTTGTGATTAGTACTGTGAGGAAGAGGAGGAGGACTGCTGCTTGTGGTTTCATACGGAAATTATTTTGTAAAATAAATCCAATTGTCATGCTCTGTTTCAATGATATTTATTTCAATACTCTCTACTTCTTTTTCTACATCATTACCCGTTTTGTAGTCAGAAATTTTTCGATCAAAAACATTTGACTCTTTGTAAATCTGTCCAGAGAAATCACGAAAGAAAAATATGTCGTCCAGTGTTTTAATTTTTGAAGCGCGGCCAGTATTCTCGATTTTTTCCTGAGCTAAATATTTCCTGATTTGAGGGAAATAAACCCAATACAAATCAATTGTATCCTTAGATAACTTGTTAAATGCAACGGGACAAATACCAAGGATTCTCGTCTCGTCTAAAAATCTTTCTGTATCGAAGAAGCGGTCTTCTTTTATTTTATATCCGATCATTTGTATGTCTGAAGTGTCAATGAGAGGAGTAAATTCTTTTTTAAACATCTCGGTACCGTATGCAGTCACGTTTCCATTCAGGATATTCTTTTGCAAAATTTGAAACAACAAATTATTCCGAAACAGTAATTCATTGTTAGTGATAGGAAGAAATCTCCAAATTCTTTTGTGCCACCAAATCATACCCTCCGTCACATTGAAGTCATTAATATAACCATCACTGTTATATTCCAGCGTGTATCTTGGAACATTAAGCAATGCAATTGGTTTTTCATTTGGAGCAGCCGGAATTATTCGTTTAAACACAAATGGGTTTTCATATTCTCGCTGCATCCGAATTCTTCCGGTCGAATCCCAAACAGTCCATTTGCTAATTCTGCAATTGTTTTCAAAAGTTCCTTCTGCTTTCTTCTGTCCGCTTAAGTAGAAAGAAACATAGGCACCATCAATCCTTCCCTGACTTGTTTCGTATGAGCATTTTATTTTATCATCAGCATATTCATGTATTTGCCTTTGAGCAAAATCGTTGATCGGAAAAAACCCAATCAATAAAAATGTTATGGTCAGAAATTTTTTCATTTTACGTTAATGCCCCAAAACTCCAGGATGTCTTTTGAATTTTCTTTCTCAGTTTTTACATACCTGAATGATATGTGCCTGTATCCCTGAGTCGAGTAGTAGTTAAATCCATAATAACCTTCCAAATGTTCCTGTTGGCACACATAAGAATCGCCGATTGCGAATTTTCTTTTCATCGTTAAAGGATCGTCCTTTTTATGAAGATATACGTTATCGTAAACGAACTTATAATTTTTAGCATCGTACAGATAGTTTTCAAATTTTGAATTCAGCAGCCAATCCGAATATTTTTTATTAAAGTCGTGGGGCTTGTGGTTTTCTTCTAAATAGTTGTATGCTGCGAGCCACTCTGAACACTTCGGTAAGCGGTAAATAAAGTTGATACTATCTTTAGGATTGTCTCTAAGCGTTTTCCATTTGCAATAATTCATTGCATTATCCCATGAGATTCCCAACACAGGATAGTCATCATAGTCGGTACTGCTGATATACTTTTCATAAACTTCTTTGGGAGCAATAGTTGTGTCAGGAAATTGACTCAGGTAAAATTGCTCTGAAGAATCTTTTTTTATAGAAGACAGGTATTCCTTATACTCCTCGTAAGTTACAAAACTGCTTATCTCAAATGAGTCGATAGTTTGAATCGCAGAAAGCCAATTGACGCCAATTATTTTGTAAAGATTTAGAGTCTGTGTGGGAATGCTGATTAGCTTATTCTGTTTGCGGTCTGACTTGTAACTTGTCAAAATTAGAAGTACAGCCAGAAAATTCAGTATGTAAAAAATTCTATGTCGCATTCAAGTTTAAGCCATTTTCATTTTGAAATATCCTGTGGATTATCGTTTAGCATTACAGCTCACATTTTAATCAACGTTACTTAAACACAATCTGAAAAACCGTCTCCGCCTTCTTCGGACCAAGAGAACTTTGCCAGCACATTCAACTCTCCGTTCTCATCTTCACCAAACTATTGATGTAAAAATCACCGGAGAAATCTTCGAGCGAAAGTTAATCCACCCGGGGAATAGTTTTCATAATTTTGCTGTATGGAAACTATCATAAAATTAAAACCAGCAGAATTCAATATTGACTTCATGAAATACCTCAAGAAATATGTTGACAGCAGCGATGCTACTGAAATAGTTATTGAGTTGAAGAGAAATGGAAAAACCAGTGTACTTGAAAAAGAAACGCGCACACAAATGAAGCGAAGAATAGAGCGCGCAATAGAAAATACTGAGAGTGGAAAAAATCTTATTGCCTTTACGGGCGAAGAATTTGAATTGCTCGCGAAGAAACTTTCGAACAAATGAAACCGGTAAAGTTCGAAGGAGATGCTTACGAGGATTATGTGGGGTGGAGCAAAGAAGAACACCGGCTGATTTACAAAATTGAAAACGACACCATCGTTATTCAAAGTGTCAGAGGTCATTATTAAATTCATCTCTCAAATACAATTTGATAAAGCTTCCCCGCCTTCTTCGGTCCTACAGAGGCTTGTCCCAACACATACAACTCTCCGTTCTCATCTTCTCCAAAACTGTTGATGTAAAAATCTCCTGAGAAATCTTTGAGTGAAAGTTTAAACCGGTTCCATTCAAGCGTGGATGGTTGTTGTGTGAGCATAAAAAATACTCCGCTCCAGTCGCCGAAGATGTATTTGCCTTCCATGTCCGCAGACTTTGTTCCGCGATACACATAGCCACCAATCACGCTCTTTCCCTCTGAGTGATCATATTCAGCGATCGGCATCGTCAATCCTGTTGTGTTGCAGTTTGAAGAAGGATTGTAGCAATGATTTCCTTCCATGATTCGCCACCCGTAATTTTTCCCTTTTTCAATGATGTCCACTTCTTCCCATTCGTTCTGACCCACATCCCCGCAAAAAAGTTTTCCTGTTTTCTTATCGAAAGAAAACCGCCAGGGATTACGCAGACCATACGCGAAAATCTCTGGTCTCGATGGCGTGTTGATGAAAGGATTGTCGGGAGGAATTTTGTAACCGGAAGTTGCATCCACACCAATGCGTAAAATTTTTGCGAGCAGCACCTGCGTATTTTGGCCATTGCCGTTTGTTCCGTGCCTGTCACCTCCACCGCCGCCGTCGCCAACTCCGATGTATAAATATCCATCCGGGCCAAAGGCAAGCTGACCACCGTTGTGATTCCATTCCGGCTCTTCGATTTCAAGAAGAACTCTTCCGGTAATATTTGCCATGTCGGGATTAGAACTTGAAACAGTGTACTCTGCAATCACACTCTTATTGTCCATTCCTTTGGCAGCAGTTGGGGAAGAATAGTACACGTAAAATTTTCCGTTTGATTTGTATTGCGGATGAAAAGCGAGTCCGAGCAATCCCTTTTCAGAATAAAGAGCACCGCCATGATCCACACGTGATGTGAGATCAAGAAAGGGTTGCGATAAAAGCTTTCCGCCTTTGATGATCCTGATTTTTCCCTCCTGCTCAATCACAAACAAGCGGTTCGATCCGTCATTCGTGACTGCCATTCCGATAGGAGCTTCCAATCCTTCCGCAATTATTTTGAGTGATAAGGAATAAGCGGGTGAAGGTTCAGATGTTATATTCTTTGCAGTGTTATTTTCAACAGAAGAGCAGGAAAGCGAGAGAAGAAAAAAACAGGAAGGCAACAAAAAAAATTTTTTCATGATCAGAATTTTTTCAGGAAAGATTAATGAATCAAATTTAGATGATGAATGCGAACCGGAATTCTGAGCTCTATTAATTGCAAGAGTCGCTCGATTCAGATTCCGATTTCTCAAAGAAATCGGATTTCTTTCTACAGCATGACACCGGGCACAAGCAGATTTTTTCAATGACTCTCAAGCGACGTTTAAAGATTTCAATCAACAAAATTTTTTCTTCCCGAAATGAAATTTACCTTTGCTAACAACTGTTAGTTATTCATGCCGAAGCAAGCGGGAATCAAGCGTAAAGATCAGATCACCAGAGTGGCGATGAACAAGTTTCGTGAGAAAGGATACCGTGCTGTTTCCATGCGCGAGCTCGCGAATCACGTTGGCATTGAAGCAGCGAGTTTTTATAATCATTTCGATTCGAAGGAGAGCATACTTAAAGAAATCTGCTTTCGGATGGCGAATGAATTTTTTAGCGGGGTTGAAGAAGCACTGAAGGAAGAAAAAAAATTAGATAAAATGCTGGAGCATGCTATCAGATCGCACATCAAAGTGATCACTGCAAACCTCGATGCTTCCGCAGTCTTCTTTCACGATTGGCGTTATCTGAGTGAGCCATACCTGAGTGAGTTCAAAGAGATGCGGAAACAATACGAAAATATTTTCCGCAAGATCATCAGGGAGGGAATGATCAAGAAAATTTTTGGCAAGCAGGATGAAACATTTATAATGCTCATGATTTTTTCTTCACTCAATTGGGTATATGAATGGTATGATCCCGAGGGAAAATTTTCTCCCGAACAAATCGCGGAGAATTTGGCGAAGCTGATTTTGGATGGAATACGGAAAAAGTAGGCAGTAGGCATCCCGATTCATCGGGAGCGGTAGGCAAAAAAAAGATACACGAGTTCTCCCGATTAATCGGGATTCACGCACCACGATTCACGATCGCATATAACGATGATTTTAACCCGAAACACTAAACTGTAGAAAACTAAACTTTTTCACATGTACGGCGGCGGATACATTTTCATTGAACCAACAAAGCTGGAAACGGAACAGCATCCTGATGATCCTGAAAAACTCGCGGCGTTTAATGCGCACATTGACAGCGGTGAAAAAATTGAACCGCAGGATTGGATGCCGTATGAATATCGCCGGCAACTGATTCGTCTTATTGAACAACATGCACACAGCGAGATCATGGGTTCATTGCCCGAGGGCGCATGGATCACACGCGCACCGGGATTCAAGCGAAAGATGGCGCTCATTGCAAAAGTTCAGGATGAAGTTGGTCATGGTCAGTTGCTTTACAGCGCTGCCGAAACGCTTGGCAAATCGCGAGAGCAGATGATCAATGATTTGCTTACAGGGAAATCCAAGTACTCGAACGTATTCAACTATCCTGCAAAAACCTGGGCTGATGTGACTGTCATCGGTTTTTTAATTGATGCGGCGGCCATCGTAAATCAAGTTGCAAATTCAAAAGGATCTTATGGTCCCTACTGTCGTGCTCTCGAAAGAATTTGTTACGAAGAATCATTTCATCTCAAGCAAGGTCATGATGCATTGGTGGCGTTGGCAACCGGAACAAAGGCACAGCGGGACATGCTGCAGGATGCATTGAACCGCTGGTATCGCCCGATCATTCATTTCTTCGGACCACCTGATACAGAATCAGTGCACGGACAACAACTGATGAGGTGGAAAGTGAAAATGGCGAGTAACGATGACATGCGAAATCAATTTCTCGATTCCTACATTCCGAAAATCTGGGAGTTGGGATTAACATTCCCTGATGAAAATCTCCATAAGAATACTGAAACAGGACATTGGGAATTCAGCGATCCCGATTGGGATGAGTTTCAAAGAGTGATCAATGGTGATGGTCCCTGCAATGCAGAGAGAATCGCAACGAGAAAATTTTCAGAGGAGCATGGTCACTGGGTGCGCATGGCATTGATGAATCCCCGACAGGGGTTTTCAATTCCGTTGGCATGACTAAGCGTCATTGCGAGGAGCGCGAGTGGATTTGTGAGAAGGGCGACGAAGCAATCCCTTCGAAATGAGTGGTACTTTGAAACCCTGGAGATTGCTTCGTCCCGATAAAAATCGGGACTCGCAATGACGAAATGATAAATTTCAAAAAATGAAAACAATAACCTCCATTATTGATCCGCGGCTGAATAGGGTTGATCTCGGCAGTGCGCAAACTTTCAATCATGTTGATGATCTTGAAGAGTGGGGAACGTATGAAGTGTTTCATCAAAAAAAGCGCGGTGAGCATCATACGCATGCAGGCATCGTACATGCACCCGATCCGGAGATGGCGCTCATAATGGCAAAGGAACAGTTTGGTCGGCGATTACATACTTCGAGCATCTGGGTGGTAAAAACTTCAGAGGTTTATTCTCTCGGTTATGAGAATGAAGACATGTTTGAAACTACACCCGGAAAAATGTATCGTGAAGCAGGCGGCTATAAATTGCGTGACAAAATCAATCAGTACAAAAAAGAAATGTCCTCAGGGACTCCTAATGAGAATCAAAATGCAACCAGTTGAAGAATTGATGTTAAAGATGGCTGACGATGCTCTCATCATCGGGCATCGCAACAGTGAGTGGACGGGATTGGGTCCCATCCTCGAAGAAGATATTGCGTTCTCTTCTATGGCTCAGGATAAGATCGGGCATGCACTTGCACTGTACAAAATTCTGCACGAGCAATTCGGCGAACCTGATTCTGATTTATTGGCATTTCACAGGGGCGAAAAAGATTTTAAATGTTGCCATCTCGTTGAGTTTCCCATAGGAGAATATGATTTCACTACTGCCCGGCATTTTCTTTTTGACAATGCCGAAATTCTCCGTTACGAATTGCTGTTGCAATCTTCATTCGAGCCATTGGCAAGATTGGCAAAGAAGATTCACGGTGAGCTGAAATATCACCTGCTGCATGCAAATTCCTGGTTTACGCGATTGGGAAGAGGCACTGAGGAAAGTCATGCGCGAATGCAATCCGCCTTGAATTCAACTTATCCTCTTGCACCTGGAATTTTTGAAGCGAGTCCTTTTGAAAAAGAGTTGATTGAACTAAAAGTTTTTCCCGGCGAAAAAGTTTTACACGAGATGTGGGAAGAAAAAGTTCACGCCTTAATTGGAGAAGCGCATCTCCAAATTCCATCAGTGAAAGATGCTACGATAGGGATGGGAGGAAGAAATGGATATCATACCGAACACTTGCAGCCGTTGCTGAATGAAATGTCAGAAGTGTTTCGGTTGGAAGAGAATGTTGAATGGTAAAATCGTTAATCGTGATTGAGCAGGAACAAATTATTTCAAAGGAGGAAATTCTGGAAGCATTACGCGAAGTGATGGATCCCGAAATTCCTGTGCTCTCAGTCATTGATTTGGGAATCATTGAGAATGTAGAGATTGAAGATAACGCTGTCACCGTAAAGATGATTCCAACATTCACCGCATGCCCTGCGATTAAAATCATGCAGCAACAGATCAAAGAAAAAATTGTTTCGCTTGGCTTTGAAGATGTAAAAGTGATCGTTGATGATTCTGTCTCCTGGAATTCTGACCGCATGAGTGAGGAAGCAAAAAGAAAGCTGGAAAAATTTGGATTGGGAATTCCCAACCGCCACGGCGGAGAATTTTCACTCGAAGAAATCGAACATTCAAAATGCCCGCACTGCGGCAGCAGCGATACCACTATGAATTCACTCTTCGGTTCTACACTTTGCAGAAGCATTCACTTCTGTTTCGACTGCAAGCAATCCTTCGAGCGGTTTAAACCGTTGTGAAAAAGTTATTCAACGGCTTTTATTCAGTATTAGAAGAGAACTTTTAATTTGCCTACTGCATATTGCCAACTGCCTACTGATGACAGGTCTCCTCTTCGGCTCTTTCAATCCTATTCACATCGGGCATCTCATTATTGCTGAGTACATGAAAGAACATGCGAAGCTGGATGAAGTGTGGTTCATTGTTTCACCGCATAATCCATTGAAGGATCAATCATCCCTCGCCAAGGATGAATTACGGTTGCAGATGGTGAAGCTTGCAATCAAGGGAAATGAAAATTTTGTTGCGAGCGATGCGGAGTTCAAGCTGGAGCAGCCATCTTATACTATCAATACCCTCGAAACGCTTTCAAAAAAATTTCCAAAGAAAAAATTTGGAGTGATTATGGGCTCTGATAGCCTGGAATCAATTTTCAAATGGAAAGAATGGAGCACGATTCTCTCGCAGTACATGATCCTCGTTTTTCGCCGCGGACCCATCAATGATATTGAATGGGCGAAGTATCCAGGCGTAATTTTCTTTGATACTCCTTTACTGAAAATTTCTTCGACACTCATTCGAACTATGATCGGGGATAAAAAATCTGTTCGCTACCTCGTGCCGGATCCTGTGCTGAAATTTATTGTTCAGAAAAAACTTTATAAGAAGAAGAAAAGCTGATTTAATTGCCACGAATTTCACGAATTGAAATAACGAAAAGCTTTTCGTGGTAATTAGTGCAATTCGTGGCTACAAAGAGAAAAGCTCCAGACGTCTCGGGAGCTTTTCAATCGGAAAGAATTAAATGATTTATGCCAAGCGAACGTTGACAGCATTTAAGCCTTTTTTACCCTGGGTTACGTCAAACACCACGCTGTCGCCTTCGCGAATGTCCTGCTTGAGGCCGGTGACATGAACAAAAATGTCTTGGCCGCTTTCGCTGTCCTGAATGAATCCAAATCCCTTAGAGGTGTTGAAGAATTTTACTTTACCTTTTTTCATCGTACTGTGTTTAGGTTATTGTGTGAGCCTCAAAAGTACAAGAATAATTTGTCAGGGTTAATTTCTTCCGGCTGCGGGAGGCTACAGGATCGTGTCCCATATAGCCTTCTTCAGATCATTCCCCGCGACTTAAACTCCAGATACTTGTTCACGGTGTTGATGGAAAGATCTTCCGGCCGGGTGTAGATGCTTTGAATGCCATAGCGCTTCAATTCAGTAAGTAACTGGCTTTTCTCGGCAAGAAATTTTGTGGCAATGGTCTGATCGTAAATATCAGGCAACGAAGTGACCTTTTGGCGGGAGAAGGATTCAATTTCTGTATTCTGAAAAAAGATCACTACCAACAGGTGAAGGCGGTTTATTCGCCGAAGCACCGGCAGCACTCTCTCAAGTGCATATTGACTTTCGAAATTGGTGTACAGGAACAACAGGCTTCTGCCTTTCATGTAGTATCGTGCCGCCTGGTAGAGTAATTCGAAGTTGGCCTCGCTGGTTCCCTCCCGCTGAGCGTACAGCGCTTCAAGAATGCGGTGCAGCTGAGTGCGGTGGCGCTCTGCTTTCAAAAATGTCTGAATCTTATCTGCAAAGGTGAGCAGGCCTGCTTTGTCACTCTTGAGCAATGCGATATTTGATATTACCAGAGAGCTATTAACGGCGTAGTCGAGTAAACTCAGTCCGTTGAAAGGCATTCTCATGGCGCGGCTGTGATCAATCACGCTGTAGATTTGTTGCGACCGCTCATCTTCATACTGATTCACCATCAGGGACTGTCTTCGTCCGGAGGCCTTCCAGTTGATGCTGCGATGATCATCGCCCCTGACGTATTCCTTGATCTCTTCAAATTCATAGCTGTGTCCAATTCGTCTCAACCGCTTTATTCCTTCCTGTGTGGAAATGCGTGAGAGCGCTTTCAATTCATACTGCTTCATCTGAAGCACTGAAGGATACACCGCCACGGTTATTTCCGATGGTATAATTGATCTTCTTTGCAACAACCCGATAAAGGTTGCAAACAAAATATTGATGCCGCCGAAATGATAAACGCCACGTGTTACCGGCCGAATCGAGTAGGTTATCTTTTTCTTCTCCCTTCCGGTCAGTAAGAAATTGAATGAGAAGTCTCTTCGCTGAAATTGCTCCGGCAACTCGTCAATTAACTGAACACGCAGGGAGAGGGAGGAGCGATTTTCCATTTCAATGGAAACAACATTTTCATCGCCGAGTGAAAGTATTTTTTGAACATTCCGTTTAGCAGACAAATTTGTGGAGGAGTTAAAAAGAAGGATGGCATCAACAATCATGTTTGCAGCGAGCAGAATCAGTGATGCCTGCGCAACGGCGAAGAGAACCTGAATAAAAAAACTCGCGACGAAAATCAGCGAGATCGCCCCGAGCGCCATGAAGAGCCGGTTGGTCACGTAGAGTTGCCTGAAGAATCTGATCATCGCGGTACTTCTATTTTCTGCAAAATGTCTTTGATCACATCCTCCGTTTCCATGCCTTCCATTTCCCGCTCGGGCGTGAGAATGATACGGTGATTGAGTACAGGATAACTTACAAACCTGATATCATCAGGCGTTACGAAATCACGACCGTTAATAGCAGCCATCGCTTTTGCAGATCGCATGATAGCGAGGGACGCGCGGGGAGAAGCGCCCAGAAACAAATCACCGTGATTGCGGGTGTTGTGAATTATGCCGGCGATGTAATTCACCAATTCATCTTTGATAATTACCTGCTCTACCAGTGACCTGCAATCGTTGATTTCCGCAGAAGAAAAGACAGGCTTCACTTCATCTATTTTCCTGTTGGAAAAATCTTCCTTGAACCGGTGAATGATCTGCTTCTCTTCTTCCAGCGAAGGGTAACGCATTTTCAGGCGATACAGGAACCGGTCGAGTTGTGCTTCGGGAAGCTTGTAGGTGCCCTCGTGCTCAATCGGGTTTTGTGTGGCAATCACGATGAAGGGAAAACCCATCAGGTAAGTACTGCCGTCAACAGTTACCTGCTGCTCTTCCATCACTTCAAAAAGTGCCGCTTGTGTTTTTGCCGGTGCGCGGTTGATTTCATCAATCAATACGACGTTAGAAAAAACTGGCCCGCGGTTGAAACTGAATTCAGAAGTTTTGAAATTGAAAACCGTGGTACCGACCACATCGGAAGGCATGAGGTCAGGAGTGAATTGAATGCGTGAAAATTCCACACTAAGTGTTTTCGCCAGCAACTTTGCAGCAAGTGTTTTTGCAATGCCAGGGACTCCTTCAATCAGGAGATGACCGCCTGCAAATAATCCGGTCATCAGGAGCGTGATCATATCATCCTGTCCGATAATCACTTTCCCGATTTCACGACGGATTCGTTCCACCGCTTCACTTATTTTTTCCAGGGCAATGCGGTTCTGATTCCATTCCGGTTCGCCTTCCACCGTGGTATTTTGTATTTCGTTTTCCATGGAGAAAAATTTCTTTTCTGTTTAAGAAGTCAATAAGACTATTTGCAATTCATGTAAAACTGGTCGAGCATTGAATGAAACTCAATCAAATGATCGCGGTCAATGCTTACCATGTTATTGATTGTTCTGAATTCATCACTGATGTGTTTGATCTTTGAATCTGCAATCTGCGATTTCACGCTGAGCTTTTTTATAAAGTCTGCATCCATCTGTTTTGTTTGAAGCTGATAGCGGTTCCTGATGAATGTAAGAAACAACTTCATTTGTTGAAGTGCAAGCAGGCGATGATCATTCTGCATGAAATAAAGCCGGCTGATTGTTTGAATATACTCAAGGGACGAATTGGTATTCTGTTCCAACACCGGAATCATGCGCCGGGTACGCTTGGTCCTGAACATCATGAACAGGACGGCGATCCCGAGCAACACGTACCATGCCCATTTAAGTGAGGGCTGTGAAAGGATATAGCGCAGCGGTGATTCATTGTCCCCGTTATTGCCAGCATTGTTGGCCATAGACTGGGGAATCTTGCTGAATTCATCCCAATAAATATCTGCAGGCTGAAAGTGAGAGAAGACTTTTTCGACGTACATCAGCCGTTGCTCCTCCTTCAATTCATAGTTGGTAAACACGATGGGATCAGAGTGAAGGTAGAACGCCCCTTTGCCATAGGGAATCTTGATGAAGTTAGGATATGCCTCATTCAGAGATCCAAGCAAAATTGCGTTCTCGTCCCCCTCATGCAGGATTGAATCATTGAATACCATCCATTCATAAGATTCCTTACTCCAATTAAAAACATATTCGAAAGGATACGCTGAATCTGCTCTCAGTTGCCAATTGGAGAAATTCATACTGGCTACACTGTCATCGTTCCGATAAAGATAATCTCTGTCAAAGTTGTAATTCTTAAGCAGCGTCACAAATAGTTGTGTTGGAAATTGATTGGCTGCGATGAATGCTTCATTGCCCTCCCTCACAAAGTCAAACAAGCGCTCCCGATCGTCGGAGGAAAGGAAAATCGAATGACCGATGAAGACATAACAGGTTTTCGAATTGTCACCGGAAGGAAGTGAAGAGGAGAGCGCTTTTTTTCCAATCGAAAATTTCTTTCCCGGAAAATAATCATGCAACAGCGTTGAGGTGACTAAAAGATCATAAGGCTGCTTTTCATCTGCCCGGTAGAATTCATACCACACCACCGGCGCCGTGAGTGCCCTGTACAAAAGAAAAATAAGCAGTGAAAAAACTGCCGCAATCAAAACAATCCAGGCCGTTGTACTTCCTTTCATCGGGATGATTTGATTCGGGTGATAAGATTTGAAAAATGCGGGTTGATATTTTGAAAACCTGCGGCGTCTATACTTCTTTCGCCGTACCAAACTGTTTCGTAAATAGTTGTTGCGCGGCGAAATGCAGGGCGATACTCTTCAACTTTCATCTCGCGCAAATAATCAGAATTGGTTTTTTCTTTTTTCCAAATGATCCAGTTTCTCTGCGAAAATTCTTTGATCACCATTAGATAATAGATGCGAACTGCTGCACGAAAATCATTTCTGCCCAGCGCTTCTTTCATCATGCGATCTAATTCCGATTCAGGTATAGCATCAGTGAAATCTTCTTCACTGAATAATTTTTCCTTATCCGCTTTTTTCCATTGGAAAATATTTACTCCCAGCTCTTTCAGCAGAAAAACAATGAGCACAGCAAAGACGAGTGTAAAAATGATGATGATGATGAGCTGCTGAATACCGGACAGCTTATATTCTGTGGGAGCCGCGTTCTTCTTCAACTCTTTCGGCTTAGGGCGATGATCAGCGTAATCCAAACCATCCTCTGCTTTCTTCCATCTTTGGCGGTCAAGTTTCCGGACTTCTATTTTCTTTTCCCGGTATGTACGTTGCGATGAGCCCGCATCTGCCGCACTTATATATGTCAATACCAGCAACCCAAGAAGCCATTGAACCCATGAGCGATACATCATCTTCCGTTTTTAATTCCAATAAATTGAATGCGATGTTTCAGGTGAGAGGCATCATTGATTTCTTTCAGTGAAAAATATTGAAGGGCAAAGCCAATCAATGACAATGGAAGCACGAGGTTAATGAAGAAGATAGTGAGGAAGCGCATGAAAAAAACATAAAGATGATTCATGGTATCCTCCTCGAGAATGATATTCCAGTTGATGAACTGCACGAACAGCTTGACCATTGACGAATCCAGGAACAAAAACAAAATGAAGCTTACCAATGTAAGCATCAAAAGCAATCCCATCATGCGCAGGTAACTGCCACGAATAAAATCATCAATAATTCCAATCGCCCTGAATGGTCCCACATTTTCCCTGATCATACAAAACAGCCAGACAGCAACAACCGGGAATAACAACGGCAAAAAAATTCCGATGGCCAAACCGGGCAAAAACAGAATAGCATTGATGATAAAAGAAGCGAACAACGACTGCACTGCGGGTGCTAACCAATAATTTTTCAATTGGCCATTTTGCGGCTGCGGTGATTGTGTTTTCGATTTGACCATCTTCAGTGCGAGGAGTGCATTTATTGTGATAGCAATGGTATTGATGAAGAATAGTGAAATATACTCGTAATCGAAATAGGTACCAATCGTTAAAAACTGCGACCGCCGGAAGATTAAAATTTCACGCCATGATCCCGGATTTATTAGCCATGTGATGGTGGCACTTGCTGCTGCAATCAGAAATGCATTACGTGAGAGTGAGATGAGATTTTCACGCATGAATATGAAGACATCGCCAAAGATTTCTCCGTTCTTCCTGATGGAGTTGGTGTCAAAATTTTGATGGCGGGATGCCGGTATTTTTATTTCCGGGAGACGTTTTGATGTTCTGCTTTTCTGAATGGGGTACCAGATAAAATATGTGACGATCAGGAACGCCGAAGTGAGAATCACGAATAGCCGGATGAAATCGGGAACATCAGTAATTCTGGTAATAAAAGATTCAATGAAGGCTGCCATTACAATAAGCGGAGCAATGCCCATCATGATCTTAAGCGAACGTTGCGCCGACATTTGAAGTGATTGCAACCGGGAGTACGTTCCGGGAAATACTAATCCTTTGCCCAGCACAATACCTGCTGCACCGGCAATGATGATGCATGAGATTTCAATGGTACCATGCATCCAGATGGTGAGAAATGATTCTTTGAACAATCCCCGCTCAATAAAAAAATATTGAAAAGTACCCACCATAATACCGTTGTACAACAACATGCCTATGGAACCGACAATAAAAAACAACCCGCTGATGAAGGTGAGGAATGAAACATACAGATTGTTGATGGTGATGCCAAGGAACATGTCAACGCCGTTGTGCACTTTATAAACTTTCATCGGGTCGCCGCTACGGATGTATTCTTTCGTCATCTCCACGTATTCATCGCCAAGAATGAGGCGTGCAAAATTCGGATCATGCATGCAGGAAAAAACTCCAATGGCGAATGACAAAACGAAGATCAGGAATGATAATAGAAATTCTTTACGTGACTCATACACAAGCAGCGGTAATTCTTCTTTCCAGAAATGAAGAAATTTGTTGCGATGATCCTTTTTGCTTTTGTAAATGCTGAGAAAGATCCGCTGGGCAAGATGGTTGAGATACACCCTCACAGAACGGTTCGGATAAAATGTCCGTGAGTAGGAGAGATCATCAGTCACATGTACAAACAATTCGCTGAGCTGATCGGGGTTTTTCTTATTCTGCCGTAGTACCCCTTCCAGTTCGGACCATTTTTCTTTATTTTGTTTTATGAATCTTGTTTCTTTCATTTGAGAAAGGGCAAGATGAGAAAAATTTCCTTATGCAAACTATTGACGTTAATACTACCCAGAATGTAACCATTCAGTATGACCTTGCGTCAGTGCGCGACCGCATTATCGCTTTCATTATTGATGCAGTGATTCTATCCGTTTCCATAGCGCTTTTGTCAGCAGTCCTTAGCATTATTTTTGGCGGGCTGGCGATTTTGGGATACGTCTTGACGATTGTACTCGTATCACTATTTTTCTTTTATTCACTGGGATCAGAAATTCTGATGAACGGTCAGAGTTTTGGCAAACGAATACTTGGATTGAAAATCGTGAAGATCACCGGTAAAGAGGCATCAATCCAGGATTATGTGATTCGCTGGGCTTTTCGCTTTATTGACATCTGGGGTTCTTCAGGTTCCATTGCGGTAATGATGATCAGTTCAAGCAACCGCAATCAGCGGCTCGGTGATTTGATGGCGAATACAGCAGTGATCAAATTAAATCCGGGGGCAGCGGTTAGTTTCCGCGAGATTCTCTCCTTTCAAACAATGGAAACATACAAGCCGGTTTATTTTGAAGCGAAGAAATTTTCAGAGCAGGATGTACTCCTGATTAAACAAACCATTGACCGGTTTAACAGGTACAAAAATCAGGCGCACAAAGAGGTAATTCAACTGCTTGCAGAAAAAATTTCAGAGGAGCTGGGGCTTGAAAAGATTCCTTCCAATCAAATTCAATTTCTTCAGACTGTTGTAAATGATTACGTGGTGCTGAGCAGGTAAAGCTCCCTGCTTTCAGTCTTTTAATCTCAGAGCACTGTATTCTTTGCCAACTTCAGTTTCCGGGGATAATCAGTGTTATAATTCAATCCCCGGCTTTCATGGCGCATCATCGAAGAACGAATAATGAGATAGCCAATGTTGATGAGGTTGCGCAACTCGCATAGTCCGGGCGAAACAACGGTGCGCTGATATAATTCTTCTGTTTCCCGGTAAATCAATTCCAATCTTTCAAAAGCTCTCTTCAACCGGAGATTTGAGCGAACAATGCCAACGTAGTTACTCATAATGTTTTGAACTTCCTGCCGCGTGAACGTGATGAGCACCATCTCTTCCGGATTATAAGTTCCTTCAGCATTCCAGTCAGGGATTTTCTCTTTGATAGAAATGGAAGAAATTTTTTTCACAGCATGCAGATAGGCGCGATGAGAAAACACAATTGCTTCGAGCAATGAGTTCGATGCAAGACGGTTTGCGCCATGAAGCCCGGTGCAGGCGCACTCGCCGCAGGCGTACAGGTTTTTGATGGAAGCTCTTCCGTGTTCATCGGTTCTAATTCCACCGCAGAGATAATGCGCGGCAGGAACAACCGGAATCATATCCTTCATGATGTCAATTCCGAGTGACAAACATTTTTCATAGATGTTCGGAAAGTGTCCGATGAATTTTTTCTTATCGAGATGGCGGCAATCGAGATAAACACATTCATCACCGCGCTTCTTCATTTCATTATCAATGGCACGGGCAACAATATCGCGTGGTGCAAGCGATGCGCGCTTATCATACTTGTGCATGAATTCTTTTCCGTCTCTCGTCTTAAGCACTGCGCCGAAGCCCCGAATGGCTTCAGTGATTAAGAAGGATGGATACTCATCAGGATTGTACAGAGCTGTCGGATGAAACTGGTAGAACTCCATGTTCTCTACTTTTCCTTTTGCACGATACACCATCGCAATTCCGTCTCCGGTTGCAATGACGGGATTGGTGGTGTTGCGATAGACGTGCCCTGCGCCACCGGTAGCGATCAAGGTAATGCGTGAAAGAATTTTTTCCGTTTTGTTTGTTCTTGTATTCAGAACATACACTCCGTAGCATTCGATGTTCTTCGTTCGTCGTGTTACTTCAGCACCGAGATGATGTTGGGTGATGAGATCAATCGCGAAGTAGTGAGTATGCAGTTCAATATTCGGATGCTTAGCAATCTGCTTCAGCAGGGTTCGCTCGATTTCTAAACCTGTATTGTCTTTGTGATGAAGTACGCGATGTTCCGAGTGACCGCCCTCTCTTCCCAAATCATATTCGCCCTCTTCATTCTTATCGAATTTTGCTCCCCAATCAATTACCTCCTTCACACGCTGAGGTCCTTCTTTCACTACGATCTCCACGATCTTCTTATCGCACAATCCATCACCCGCATCGAGAGTATCCGCTATGTGTTTCCGGTAAGAGTCTTCTTCAAAATCCCAAACTGCGGCAACACCACCTTGTGCATATTTCGTGTTCGATTCATCTTCGCTTGCTTTGGTGATGATGCAAACTGTTCCATGCGCGGCCACTTTCAATGCATACGTCAATCCCGCGATGCCGGAGCCGATGATCAGGAAATCAAATTTCTTCATGAGGCAAAGTAAAAGTGAATTGATCAAGCAGGCGTCATTGCGAGGAACGAAGGGTTGGTTCGATCGTCATTGCGAGGAACGAAGGGTTGGTTCGATCGTCATTGCGAGGAACGAAGGGTTGGCTTCAAAGCGCAGGCGTGACGAAGCAATCCCCCAACAGAGCGGACAATTAGTTTGTGGGGATTGCTTTCCGAAAAATCGGAACAGGTCGTCGCCCTTCGCACTAATCTCTCACCTGCTCCTCGCAATGACGATTCAACGCTGACTGTGATCGTCATTGCGAGGAACGAAGGGTTGGCTTCAAAGCGCAGGCGTGACGAAGCAATCCCCCAACAGAGCGTACAATTAATTTGGGGGATTGCTTCGTCGCTCCGCACATAAATCCTGTGCTGTTCCTCGCAATGACGATTCAACTTTTCAACTGAACTTCGTACTGTAATAAAATTTCTTCCTATGAAAAAACTTCATTTCACCTTACGAAGCTTTAACACAGTCGGGCTGTTCTTCTTCATTTTTTATTCTTCCTTCTTAATTGCCTCCCCAACCGTCATTACCGAATTCATCAAAGTTGATCAATTCGGTTACAGAACTTCTGATCAGAAAATTGCCATCATCGCAAATCCCCAAACAGGGTTTAATGATACAGCCCACTTCACTCCGGGCAATTCTTACCAGGTAAAAAGATGGAGTGATGATGCAATTGTTTTTTCAGGAGGCATCACCGCCTGGAATGGGGGCGCAACACATGCGCAATCGGGGGATAAAGTCTGGTGGTTTGATTTTTCTTCAGTGACTGCTGCAGATGATTACTATATATATGATGTGACGAATGCGGTTGGCTCCTACCGTTTCACGATCAATGATTGCGTTTACGGAAATGTGATGAAGGCCGCGTTGCGTACTTATTATTATCAGCGATGCGGCATGGCCAAGTCAACGCCATATGCTGAAGCAGGCTGGACGGATGCATCTTGCCATCAAGGCACACAACAGGATGCTGATTGCAGATTGTACAACAACACAAATTCTTCCACATCAAAAAATCTTTCCGGCGGCTGGCATGATGCAGGTGATTACAATAAGTATGTAAACTTCATATGGGAAACCCTCACCAACCTTCTCCTTGCTTATGGACAAAATCCTACTGCATTTGGCGACAACAATAACATTCCTGAAAGCGGCAATGGCATTCCCGATTTGCTTGATGAAGTGAAATATGAACTGGACTGGTTGTTGAAGATGCAGAGCACCGATGGCTCAGTTCTGAGTATTGTAGGTGGCGGTTCAGGGAGTCCACCTTCTGCTGATGTGCAATATCGCCGCTATGGTCTTGCGACTTCTTCGGCCACTCTTACAGCATCTTCAGTATTTGCACTCGCAGCGATTGAATACAAAGCAACAGGAATTCAATCCATGAAAACTTATGCGAAGACGCTCAAAGCAGCAGCGGTGAACGCATGGAAGTGGGCGAAAGCACATCCTCACGTTTACTTCTACAATACAGGAATTATTGGGGCCGGGGAACAGGAGACAGATGATTATGGAAGACTTTCCCGCAAAGTTTCGGCAGCATGTTACCTGTATGCATATACTGGAGGCACTACCTACAAGACTTTTTTCGATAACAATTACAGCCAGATTCATCTTATACAATGGTCATTCGCATATCCGTTCGAGCAACCGCAACAAGATGCGCTGCTGTATTACACAAAGCTTGTTGGCGCTACAACAACGGTGAAGAATGCAATTACAAATGCTTACACGAATTCAATGACAACCTTTGACCAGAATCTTCCCGGCTTCACGAATCAAACCGATGGTTACCGCGCTTACATGCAGGATCAGAATTACGTGTGGGGCTGCAATCAATGGAAGTGTGATCAGGGTTTGATGTTCAATAATATGAACAAGTATAATCTGGATGCCACGAATTTCACGAATTACACGAATGCTGCTTCGGGATATTTGCACGGTATGCATGGAGTGAACCCCCTAACACATGTGTACATGAGCAACATGAGTTCTTATGGTGCGGAAAACTCAGTAAAGGAATTTTACAATTCGTGGTTTCGTGACGGAAGTGCACTGTGGGATCGTGTGGGTACCTCTACTTATGGACCCGCGCCCGGATTTGTTCCCGGTGGACCGAACCCTTCTTACAATTGGGATGGATGCTGTCCAAGTGGTTGCGGTAGTGCGGGCAATAATGCGTTGTGTTATTCGATTTCTATTTCGCCACCAACGAATCAACCAATTCAGAAATCATATAAGGACTTCAACAATGATTGGCCGATTGACTCATGGCAAGTGACGGAGAATGCAATCTACAGTCAGTCGACGTATGTTCGGCTGCTTTCGAATTTTATGGGAAGCGGATGTCCGCAAAAGATTTCTTCACCTGCTGAAACTTCGAATGCAATTTCATTTGTGTGTTACCCAAATCCCGCGCGCTCAATATTGAATGTGCTTTTTAATGAACCGCTTGTGCACGATGCTACCATAATGTTTGTGAATGAATTGAAGCAAGAAGTTTACAACGAAATAATCCCCGGTGGAACAACGCAAACTGAGATTGATGTGAATGATTTTCCTTCAGGAATTTATATGCTGATAGTGGTGACTGGAAATGAGGCGTGGAAGCAAAAGGTGGTGGTGGTAAAATAAAATTTATAGTCGTAGCCAAGTTGACAACAATAAGTAGCTTTGAAAATAGCAATGAAAATAAAACCAATTAAAACAGAAAGAGATTACGACGCGGCCTTGAAGCGGATTGAAAAAATTTGGGGAACAAAACCGGGTACACCTGCGGGAGAGGAATTTGAAATTCTCTTTACGCTGGTTGAAGCATACGAAGAAGAACATTATCCTATTCCTCCTCCGCATCCCACTAGGCAATTATATTCCGTCTCGAACAAATTGGGTCTTAAAGAAAGGTAATGTGATGACGTTGCCATGAGAAAAACATATCTACACGCTTTTTTCTTTATTATTTTTTCTCTGCTCATAGTTCCAATCTGCGCACAGCAATTAGATGATATACTCTGTCTGAAGGACGGAAACATTTTGAACGGATACATTGCTCAACAAATACCCGACAGTGAAGTAAACAGGAGTACGCTTTCAGGATACACTAATATTTCAGGGATAAATTTTTTAGCAAACAATTCCGGTGGCGGTGGTGTATCATTTTTTTCAGTGCATGGATATCGCTTTAATAATCGTTTGATGCCAGGCGCAGGCACATCGTTCGATTTAACTCAGTGGCATTTTCTTGATTTTTTTGGACAGGTTCGCTATGATTTAATTAAAGGCAGAACTACGCCATTTGTTTATGGAGACTGCGGGATTGGAATTCCGATCGGTGGATACCTTAAAGAAAAATATGAAGAACATAGTGGGAACATGTGGGCAGCTGGAATTGGGATGAGATTCTTCTTTCGAAAAAGTGGTTCATTAATTTTTTCCAGCGGAATTAAGCGTCATAATTTCTCTTCTGATTCCGTTGACTGGGCCGGCAATAAAATTCACACCGATCATCGGCTGACCTTTGTCTCATTGATTTTAGGTCTATCGTTTTAGATGCTGTATCGCTGATGAATGCCTCTTCAATAAATTTGCTAAAAGAAATTGTTCCAGATTTTTTTCTCCTTGCCCAGTCATGTAACCTGCATGTCGCGCATTATCCGCACAATCTCCGCATGCGCAAGCTTGGTGTGAGCGGGCAGGACTGTGCGGAGGTCCGAGAATGAATTTGAAAATTCGTTTTCTGAAATCATCTGAAAAAAGCAATTCCTTTTTGCTTCTATTAAAAATAGAGGACGATATTTTAACTCATCCTCAGCATCTTACAAAGCTGCAATTGAAAAAAGTTGCCCCACCTCTTGTTTGTATCATTCTTCCGTTTACTTTTGCCGTCCCGAAAATTTTAACCGAAAAATTCTTTTGTGAATCATCTAAGCTTCAGAACAAAACACGCCAGCGACCAAACCGTGAAACGCGAATGGTTAATTATAGACGCAGAAAATCAACCACTTGGGAGGGCGGCGACTAAGATCGCTTCGCTGCTGATCGGCAAGCATAAGCCGAGTTTTACCCAGCATGTTGACACAGGTGATAATGTGATCGTGATAAACGCCGGTAAAATCCGCCTTACGGGAAATAAGATGACCGATAAAAAAGTGAGAACCTATAGTGGTTATCCCGGAGGATTAAAAACGGAATCTCCCAAGTCTCTTCTGGCCCGCAAGCCTACCTACATGCTCGAGGAAGCTGTGCGCGGCATGCTGCCTAAGACACGGCTTGGTGCTGCTATGTATCGCAAGCTCCACGTTTACGCCGATGAGAAGCATGATCATGTTGCGCAAAAACCGAAACCCGTTAAATAACTTTCATAAAGAATATAAGCATGGCAGAAAGAACAAGAGCAATTGGCAGAAGGAAAGAGGCAACCGCCCGCGTGATCCTGATGGCCGCTTCCGGCGACACTAAAATTGTAGTGAACGGAAAAGACTACAAGACCTATTTCCCCCAGGGAATTTATCAGAAAACTATTGAGCAGCCGATGGCAGTTGCAGAGGTGCTGAATAAGTATGATTTTATCGCCAACGTAGCGGGTGGCGGTGTTAAAGGTCAGGCGGAAGCGATTCGTCTTGGCATTTCCCGCGCCCTGGTGAAAGAAAATGCGGAGCTGAAACCGAAACTAAAAACTCTGAGTTTGCTCACGCGTGATCCGCGCGCTGTGGAGCGCAAGAAGCCTGGCAGAAAGAAAGCACGCAAGCGTTTCCAGTTCAGCAAGCGTTAAACGAATTCATTTCCCAACAACAAAAAATAATTTTTACCTCGTGGATAAAATCGAATATAAGATGTTGCTCGAAGCGGGTGTTCACTTCGGCCATCTCAAGAAAAAATGGAACCCGCGAATGCTCCCGTACATTTTCATGGAGCGCAAGGGCATTCACATCATTGATCTGAACAAGACCATTGAGAACCTGGATGAAGCGGCTGCAGCCATGCGTCAAATTGCACGCAGCGGAAAAAAAGTTTTGTTCGTCGCCACCAAGAAACAGGCGAAAGAAATTGTTTCTGAAGCAGCACAACGCGCAGGAATGCCGTTCGTGACCGAACGCTGGCTCGGTGGTATGCTCACGAATTTTTCTACCATCCGGAAAAGCATCAAAAAGATGCAGAGCATTGAGAAGATGCTGAATGACGGCACACTCGAAAATATTACGAAGAAAGAAAAGCTTCGCCTGAGCCGTGAGAAGGCTAAGATGGAAAAAGTGCTCGGCGGTATTGCTGCATTGAATCGTCTTCCGCAGGCAATCTTTTTGGTAGACATCATGAATGAGCACATCGCACTTGCCGAAGCGAAGAAACTCGGCATTCAAACCATCGGCATGGTGGACACGAATTCGGATCCTACACAGGTTGACTTTGCAATTCCTGCCAATGATGACGCGACAAAATCCATTGCTATCATCACGAAGTATCTAACCGATTCATTGGTGGAAGGATTGAATGAAAGACAGAAAGATAAAGATGAAGCAGGTGCTGAAGAAGAGGAAGTGACAGATGCTTCACGCGAGAAGAGTTTGGATTTAGAGGAAGAAACCCAGGAAGAAAAAGATAAACGCATGAAGAAACCGGGAGGTGGCAGAGGAGGAAATCTTCGTCGTCGCCAGGCACGTCCTGCGGGCGGCAGTAGTCCCGGTGGTGGGAGACCAGGTGGTGGTGGAGGTGGTACGCGCAGGCCTCCGCGATAAGATAATTCTCAAACAAGAATGTAATTCCGACGAAGGAGAAATTATAGAGTGCTCTTTACGCACGTAGTCCTTCGACGGAATTTATACTGAGCAAAGTCAAAGTACTCAGGAAGAACACTCACTAAGATAAAAACACAAATCAAAACATGGCAGAAATAACAGCATCAGAAATTAACCGGTTGCGTCAACAAACCGGCGCAGGCATGATGGATTGCAAAAAGGCACTCACTGAATCCGGTGGTGATTTTGAAAAGGCAATTGATTACCTCCGGAAGAAAGGACAGAAGGTTTCAGCATTGCGTTCAGATCGCGAGGCAAAAGAAGGGGTTGTGGTTGCGATTGCAAATGCTGAAATGAATCGCGGCGTGATTGTGAACCTGAGTTGTGAAACAGATTTCGTCGGGAAGAATGATGACTTCATTGGCTTTGCGAAGAAAGCAGCACAGCTTGCGCTTGATAACAATGTTTCTTCAGTGCAGGAAGTAAATGCACTTCCCATGGACGGAGTCACCATCAGTGATAAGGTAGCAGTGATGGTGGGCAAGATTGGTGAGAAAATTGAAATCCGCCGGTTCGAAAAACTCGAAGGTGAAACTGTGATTCCGTACATCCATTCCAATTATCGTCTCGGAGTTTTGGTTGCTTTCAACAAGCCAAAAAATGAAAGAATTCTTGCGACCGGAAAAGATATTGCGATGCAAGTGGCTGCAATGAATCCAGCGGCGGTAGATAAAGATTCTGTATCACAGGAAGTGATTGATCGCGAACTTGACATTGCGCGCGACAAAGCAAAGGCTGAAGGCAAGCCGGAAAACATGATTGATAAAATTGCTGCCGGTGCGCTAAATAAATTCTTTAACGAAAGCACACTCATCAACCAGGAGTTTGTGAAAGATACCAGCAAAAAAATCAGTCAGGTGCTCAAAGAGATTGATAAGGACCTGCAAGTAATAGCGTTCAGGCGGGTCACGCTTTCGAACTAACCGAGAAAGGGAGAGACGAGATGCTCTCCTTTTTTTTACGATACACGATTCACGTATCACGACCAGATTAAAGAGATTTCGGATGGTGTTACGTTAGTCGTACTTCGTAATTGATCACGATTATCTTTGACTCATGATCAAATACAAGCGCATCCTTCTCAAGCTTTCCGGCGAATCGCTGATGGGAAGTCAGCAATATGGCATTGACCCGGTGATATCGAATTTGTATGCTGAAGAAATAAAGACAGCGGTTGCTGCAGGAGCACAAGTGGCTATTGTGATTGGTGGAGGAAATATTTACCGCGGCATTGAATCTGAAGACGCCGGCATCGAGCGCGCAACCGGTGATTACATGGGCATGCTTGCAACGATGATGAACGGAATGGCATTGCAGAGCGTGATGGAAAAACACGGCATCATCACGCGGCTCCAGTCAGCAATAAAAATGGAAGAGGTTGCCGAGCCATACATACGCCGACGTGCCATGCGTCACCTCGAAAAAGGAAGGGTGGTAATCTTCGGAGCGGGAACAGGAAATCCCTTCTTCACCACCGACACCGCTGCCGCTTTGCGTGCCATTGAGATCAATGCTGAAGTCTTATTGAAAGGAACACGGGTAGATGGAATCTATAGTGCCGATCCCGAGAAAGATTCTTCCGCTACAAAATTTGAATCGCTCACCTTCGATCAGGCGTATGCAAAAAACCTGAATGTGATGGACATGACGGCCTTCACGTTATGTCGCGAGAATAACCTTCCCATCATCGTCTTCGGGATTAACAAGCCGGGAAATCTTCTGAAAATTCTACAGGGAGAAAAACTTGGAACGATGGTAACGACCTGAAATTCTTCTTTCAGTTCATCTCCCTTTTCCTTTTCCAAAAAGTGACGCTGAAATACAAATCAGCAATCCTGCTGCTGCGAGAACATATACCAGTATTAAACTGATGTTGAAAAAAAATGGTGCTGCAAGACAGATTACACTCCCTGCAATTACCACCCTGTCTGCCCTGAAATTTTTTCTGTGAACAAGTTCGTTCTTCAATTGAAAATCATCCTCAGCAAAAATGAATTTCAGTTTGTGAAAATCATGAGCAAGCAAGATGAAGTTGAGCAGCAGAAAAAAAGCATTGATGATGGATGTGTTCAGCGCTGAATCTACTTTCCCGGGTTCATAACCGGAAATGCCGATAGAAAGCATCACCATAAAAATATTGAGAAGCATCGGGAGCAGCATAATAGCTCCAAGTGTTGGGAAAGAAGCGAATTCCCCAAATGAAAAAGCGATACCGCTTTAATTTCATGTCGATGAATTTTTGAGGAAGATAACTGACTGATTTAATTCTTTCTTTAAGATTAATCTTGAAAGAAGATTTTCTTATTTCAATCATCCCCCTAAATTTGTTTCCTCCAAAATATTTAACACATGCCCATTCAAAAGATCATTGCCGATACAAAGAATCACATGGAGAAATCCATTCAGCATCTTGAAACGGAGCTGACGAAAGTTCGTGCAGGAAAAATTTCTCCCAACATCCTCGATGGAATTATGGTGGACTACTACGGCTCACACATGCCCATCAACCAGGCATCCAATGTTTCCATTGCTGATGCCCGAACACTCGTAGTTCAGCCGTGGGAAAAAAATATGCTCCCGGTCATTGAGAAAGCAATCCTCGCTGCAAACATTGGCATCACCCCGCACAATGATGGTGTGGTGATCAAACTTTATCAGCCGCCGCTTACCGAAGAGCGAAGAAAAGAGTACGTGAAGAAAGCTCATGGTCTTGCCGAGACGGCACGTATCAGTATCCGCAGCATACGCCGCGACTCACACGAGAGCATTAAGAAGCTTACGAAGGAACATGTTTCGGAAGACCAGGTGAAAGACGGCGAGCGTGATCTTCAGGACATCACCAACAAATACATCGCCGCCGTGGACAAACATGTAGAGGCGAAGGAGAAGGAAATTATGACAGTGTGATTTTAATACTTAGCACGGGTTCAACCTCCTGCACTTAAAAATGTTTCTGTTTAAAGTTGAGGGCACTTTTATAATTCCACAAAGGGGATTGGTCTTATTTCCCGGAGCGTGTGATAAAATAGAATTCGCAAAACCAGGAAGTAAAATAAAATTACTTCGTCCAGACCAATCAACAATAGAAACCACAATAATGGCTATTGAATTTGGCGGAAACCACGCCATACTAATTGGTAAGGAAATAAAAAAAGAGGATGTTCCGGCAGGAACAGAAGTATTACTAAATGAATAAAATTATCCCCATACCGTTGTCCCTTCGGAGCAATTCGTACAGATATCAATCTCCTTTCTCGATTTCAAGAGTGAAGTTCTGAATCGCTGATACGCTGCACCATTCCAGATTTCATCAAAAGATTTTTCTTTCAAATCCCCTAACTGATGTTGGGCATCCTTATCAAAACAGCATGGCACCACCTTTCCATCCCAGGTGATTACGCAAGAGTGCCACATCTTCCAGCAGTGATTCAACATTTCGTTTTTAATTTTCCATTTTTCTCCAGTACTCTGTGAGGCGTTTTTTATTTTTTTGTACCGGGAAAATTTCTCGATGGAAGGAATCAGTTCATTTCCATTTTCAAAATCATAAACCTGCGCGGTTTTGAACCATACATCATCCACTCCTAATTCTTTTCCCAATCGAATCACATCATCAACCTGGTGTTCATTGGGCTTTACCACTAAGAATTGAAAAACCACGAGTGGTGTCCTTGATCTTAATTCCTTTCGCCACTTTAAAATATTTATTGTGCCTTCAATCACCTTTTTCAGATTTCCTCCGATACGATATTGCTCATAAACTTCCTGCGTGGTTCCATCAATGGAAATGATCAGCCGGTCTAAGCCCGATTCAATGGTTCTTTTTGCATTTTCATCATCGAGGTAGTGAGCATTGGTGGAAGTTGCCGTGTAAATTCTTTTTCCGGACGCATACTTCACCATTTCAAGAAACTCAGGATTCAAATATGGCTCGCCCTGAAAATAAAAGATGAGGTACAAAAGCTGATCACTGAGATCATCAATCATTTTCTTGAAAAAGTTTTCTTCGAGCATTCCTGTTTTTCGCGTGAACGAGCGCAAACCGCTTGGACATTCCGGGCAGCGAAGATTGCAGGAAGTAGTAGGCTCTATGGAAACAGAGATTGGCTTTCCCCAGGGAGTCGATTGCTTTAGAATTCTTGAATAGTAGTAAGAAGAGAAAATTTTTGCCGTATTCAGTGCACGCGATGGCGTTAACTTGGAAAACAAATTCATTCCATCGCGCCATTGTGACCGATTCATACGATCAAACATACGCGAATGCGACCATACACGCAACCACACACAACCGCCGTCAGGGTTGCTCCGCACATACTCGCCCACAACCACTGACGGGGCTTGATCTGCCTGATGGAGTTTTTTAATCCACACATGTTCATACTAACTTGCAGGAAATGTTCATTCAGATTTTACCGTTTCGGATTTTTGTTAAACCAGTGTGATTGAAGCGTTGATGGGATGTTGGTAATGAGGCAAAGAAAAATCTTCATGGATAACCTCGCGAGCGCGTTCATAACCCTCAGGTAAAATTCATGGTTGTCAACTTTTTCTCTCAGCAATTGTTCCTTTCCTCATGAACTACTTTTCAATACACCGACTCATCAACATCCTGTTAGCAAAGATCAAAGTGATTGAAACTCAACCCCTGCAACTGTTGAATACCTGTTTAGAAATGTGCATTGAATATGGAGAAGCTATATTGCAAGAACTTTTCAAAAATGTTGTGAACGAATGCACACCGCTAATAACCTGTAGTAATAATCTTCTTAAAAGAATTAATTAAATTAAGAAATGGATACACTGTTGATGACTGAAGTGGAAGAAGCAAAAAGCAAGCTATCTAAAAACGGATTTCTCGATTTGGAAGCCGATCCGCAACTCGATTTGTTTGATGAAATTGAAAAATTGAAAAAAGAAAAAAATGCTGTACTGCTTGCACACTATTATCAGGAGCCGGACATCCAGGATGTGGCAGATTACATTGGTGACAGCCTGGGGTTATCACAGCAGGCAGCGAAGACAAATGCGGATGTAATAGTGTTTGCCGGTGTTCACTTTATGGCAGAAACAGCAAAGATTCTTTCTCCACAGAAAAAAGTGTTGCTTCCTGATTTAAAAGCCGGATGCTCGCTTGCCGATTCTTGTCCGCCTGAATTATTTACACGGTTTAAGGCCCGTCACCCTGACCATGTTGTGATCATGTACATCAACTGTTCTGCAGACATTAAAGCGATGAGTGACATTATTTGCACCTCTTCAAATGCGCAGAAGATCATTGAATCAGTTCCGCAGGATAAGAAAATAATTTTTGGACCTGATAAAAATCTCGGAAAGTATTTGGTGAAGAAGACCGGAAGAGACATGGTGTTGTGGGAAGGCGCTTGTATTGTGCATGAAATTTTCTCTGCTCAAAAAATTCTCAAGCTGAAGAATCGCCACCCCAATGCAAAAGTGATTGCACATCCTGAGTGCGAAACTCCGGTACTTGAGTTGGCCGACTACATTTCTTCTACCACAGGATTATTGAAGTACACCATCAATGATTCAGCGACTGAATTCATTGTTGCCACGGAAACGGGAATTCTTCACCAGATGCAAAAAGAGTCTCCTCACAAAACTTTTATTCCTGCGCCGCCGGATAACAGTTGCGCCTGCAATGATTGTCCATACATGAAACGGAATACCCTGGAGAAACTTTACCTGTGTATGAAGTACGAATTGCCTGAAATAATTATTCCGGAAGATATCCGGTTGATGGCAAAAAAGTCAATTGACCGGATGATGGAAATTTCTGCGCAGGCCGGATTATGATCGTCATTGCGAGGAACGGCGCGTGAGGAAAGTGTGTGAGCGTGACGAAGCAATCCCCCAAAATTCATATAGCCTTTCCATCATAGGGATTGCTTTCCGAAAAATCGGAACAGGTCGCCACGCTCTCGCCGGGGCTGTCCCAGGTTCCTCGCAATGATGCCTAATTTTGAACCATGAATCTCCGTGAAGAAATTCTCAAAGAACATTCGAAACAGCAAACCATACGGCTTGCCAACTGGGTTGGTAAAGAAAAGAAGCGTTTCACCGAGTTGATGAATTTATTTCTCCACGATGAATACAGGGTGGTGCAACGCTCAGCATGGATTGTGAAGCATGTTGCGGATGAGCACCCTGATTGGATAAAGCCGTGGTTGAAGAAGATGCTGGAGTATTGTAAGCAACCGGTGCACGATGCAGTGAAGAGAAATGTGATTCGCATTCTCACTGAAATTGATCTCCCGAAAAATCTATACGGACTTGCTGCAACTATCTGTTTTGATTTTCTTTCCTCAGCCACAGAACCCGTGGCAGTAAAAGTTTTTTCCATGACCGTGCTTTCCAACATTGCGCAACATGAACCTGAGTTGAAGCAAGAATTGAGATTGTTGATTGAAGATCAAATGCAATGGGAGAAACCGGGATTTACGTCAAGAGGAAGAAAGATTTTAGCACAGTTAGAGAAGGATCGTTAACTCTCAATTCTAATTTCATTTATTTAGAAATGTCCGCTGGTTCTTAAAGGTGGTCTGCTTCCTTATTCTTTTAATGTAATTCTCTTATTTTTTCCTCTTCCGGCACCCTGTTGTTATTTATTTCTCAAGCCCCTCAATACATATCTTAACAAGTGTCATTTTCCATGAATGGTAACATTACGTGCCGCTAACCGTAAGTATATTTTCCAAATATGAACTTAAATGAAAATAATTACACTTGCAATCCTAACATTGTTAGGGGCAATGATATCTCCAAATATCTTTGCTCTTTCATTAAAATCAAGCATTAGTGCCGGAGGAAACTGGAATATAGCAACAACATGGAGCCCATCGGGAGTACCCGGTTGCGGAGACAGCGTAGTTATAACCAATGGTACCGTAACCCTGAATACGAATGCAACAGTTGGAGCGCTGACCCTGACAGGTTATCTTGACTTTGACAATTCCATAAATCGCACCCTCACTATTAGCACTGCAATGGGTGGAAGCGGTAATGTAAATATTAGCGGAGTCAATGGCATTTTAACAATTGGCGGAGCGCCGGGACAGGTGCTCTATGTGCAGGGAAATTTTTCCTGCTCCAACGCCATCACATGGCCGCCCCCGAATACAACCGAGCCGAAAATAGTATTTAACGGAACCGGCATCAAAACCTTTTACAATTCTGCTAACCAGGGAAATTTTGAAGTCAATTCGTCCCTGTTAACTGTAGTGGTAACAAGTGCGCTTCAGCAGGGAGGAAACATGATAGTAACAGCCGGAACACTTGATGTGGGTTCCTATATAGTGGACTACAACAGCATGTATACTTATATGCTTTCGGTGGCCAATGGAGCTACATTAAAGATTGGCGGAGCAAGACCACTTCCTCAATACTTTACTACCTATATGTTTGGCGCAACAAGTACTGTTGAATTTAACGGAATCAACCAGACTATTGCCAACAAATTGTATGGCAATCTTATTCTCAGCGGGAGCGGAACCAAGACAATGCCCGGTGCAGCCATGACACTTGCCGGCAACTTTACCACTTCAGGAACAGTGACTGCGACTGCCGCACAAGCATTAACAGTAAACGGAAACTTTACAATCGGATTGGGAACCACTTTCTGCGGGAGCACTTACTCTCATTCCGTTAAAGGCAACTTTAGTAAGTCTGGTACATTCAATGCAAACACGAGCACATTTACATTTAACGGTTCTAGTGCTCAGACCATAACAGGTGCCACCACATTTAATAATTTCACTCTTAACAATACAAAACCAGTAAACGCTCTTACCCTCAATAGTTGTATCACAGTAAATGGCATCTTTTCGTTTACAGATGGACATCTTATCACTACCTCTTCCAATATCCTCACTTTAGGGGCCGTTGGTTCTGTTTCCCTCAACGGCAGTCCGCAAGACAGCAGCTTTGTCAAAGGACCCATGATTCAAACTGTGGCTACTACTTCTGGTGTTACAAAATGCTTTCCTGTCGGCAAGGGGACTATCGTACACCAGGTCTACCTTACCGTGACTCACAGTTCAGCAACCTCCACCCAATATACCTGTGAATACATCAACAGTTCGGCGATGGCTCTCGGGTATACATTCCCTCCTACCCTTGATAAGGTCTCTGATGTTGGTTACTGGACTATTAATAAAGGACCAGGTGCTTCTGTGACAACCGCCATGGTCAAGTTATACTATTATGCTTATGATGTGGTGACTGATGCTCCTCATCTCAGGATTGCAAAAGATAATGGAGCGGCGGCATGGGTAGATCTTGGCGGAGCAGGTACAATAATTCCAAGCGGAAGCATTGCGTCAACTAATAATTTTACTTACTTCTGTAAATTTTCTTTAGCCAATCTTGTCGGCGGAAGCAATCCTTTGCCGGTTGAGCTATTATTTTTTAATGCTCAGCTTCATGAGTCAATAGTGGATATTAGCTGGGCGACGGCATCAGAATTAAATAGCGATTCTTTCATGTTGGAGCGCGCATCTGACGGTCTTAATTTTGTGACAATAGCACAGGCAGGAGCTGCAGGATATAGTAATCAGCTACAGAACTATTCATCTATTGACAATTCTCCACTTCCCGGGCTCTCTTATTACAGGTTAAAACAAATTGATTATGACGGAACAGAAACCTACTCTAAAGTAGTTTCTGTTTACAATGGTCTTTCTGAAAATCACCCCATTGTTTATAACAATCCCCTGATCGGCTCAACTATTCTTGTAAGACTCCCGGATGAATCTGCAAATGATATGCAGGTAATTATTCACAGCATAAATGGGCAGGAAATGTTTTCGAAAAAAGTTTCATCAACCCCGGACGGAATGCTCAGGATTGCTGTTGACCCTTATAAAAAACTTTCAAGTGGTGTGTATCTTCTTACCTTAATTTCTTCCAATAGATCATACCAGGAGAAATTGATAGTTCAGTAGAATCAGATTTCGAATTACGAATTATGCCATTCATCCTCCGAAGCTTCCGCCTGGACTTAAGTGTCGGCGGACAGGTTAGCGCAGGAGGACAATTTTTTCCTCCGCAACCTGCTCACCCGCCCATATCTGCAAAACATAAACTCCGTTTGCCAGCTTGCGTGCATCAATGGTTGCGTTGTCGCTTTGCTCCTGGTTGCTATTTACCAATTGCTGCAATACGCGTTGTCACCTCATCACAAAAATCTTTCTGCTAACCGCTATTTGGTTTCCTTTCTCCATAGTCACAAAGTATAAACCGGAAGGCAAACTGCGCTTCAGTGCTTCGAGGTCAGCATACATACCCGCAGCAACTCTGACTCCAAGTTCATTCAAAATAACTATTGAACTGTTTGAAGAAATTTGATTTATATTCGAAATACCGTTGGCTGAGCATGAATCAACAACAATGGTGACAGTATCCCAAACGTAGCTGCAGGAAGATATCGACTTCACAATATAATACCCTGTTGAATCAGGCGTAACCGTTATAGCATTTCCGATTCCAATATAGTTGCCATTTTCATTATACCATTTGAAGGCGCTGGAAACTAAGGGAATCGGACTGTACGGAATCGAAGTTACTGTGTAAGTGGTGTTGGTGATAGGAGTGAAACGGTAGGCATCGTTAGTGACAGCCCACTGCGACGGATAATTTCTTCCACTCACAACATAAGCGATGCTTCCGGTTGCATTTTGAATGCCTTCGATTGCGGCACCATTATTCCAGATAGTACAAGTATCTTTTTCGGTCAGATGAACTTCAATCACGTTTGAATTCTCGTATATCAAAATCTGTCCGGTTGAAAGTGAATCATTGCATTGATACATTGGAACCTGGCAGTAATTGAAAACAAAAATTTTCCCGGAGTCGCCTTCTATAGTCGAATATTGTAATTCTCCATAGGGGAACACATATGGATCCAGATCCTGCCAGGGACCATAGACTGCATTCATTGGATTAAGCGAAGAAGGTATGGCATGAGTTATTTGCCAGGGTGAATATTGATTGGCAAGACTTGCATCGAAACTGAGGTACCCGTTACCAGAAAGAACACAATTTGAATAGTTGTTTCCGAAAAAATTAAAACTGAATCCAAGATCAATTAGGTCGGTGTAAATATCGTCCGATGGCTGCAGAAAACTAACAGCAGAAGATGAATCGAAAGCAGCAGTAAGTTGCACACTATCCCCGGCACAAATGGTATCATTACAACAGGCGGATAACATTTGCGCTTGAATGTGGCTGAAGATAAAAATTGCAACAAGTGAGGCAATTATTTTTTTCATGATCATAAATCGAGAGTTAATTTTGAGTAGTACTTAAGAACTTATTTCATCACCACAATTTTCTCCTCCGCCACCTGCTCACCCGCCTGTATCTGCAAAACATAAACTCCGTTTGCCAGCTTGCGTGCATCAATGGTTGCGTTGTGTTCGCCTTGCTCCTTGTTGCCATTTACCAATTGCTGCAATTTATTTCCGAGCACATCATACAGAGCGATGCTAACGGTTGCAGAAGTTGAAAGAGTATAGTTGATAAAAGAATTTCCAGATGCAGGGTTTGGAAATACCGACCATGATTGCAGCACATTGGTGTTTTCAATAGCGGTAGGTATCGAAGGAATAGAATCAACCACATCAACTTTTACAATGGTATTTTCTCTTGATATTTTTTGAATGTTGTAATCAATGCACATACTATCTACACATCCTGTGGAGTCTTCAATAGTTAAACAGATGGTATAAAAACCTGAGTCTGCATAGATGTGACTTGGGTAAGCAATAGAATCATAAGTGCCATCGCCCCAGCTCCATAAATAAGTTAACGATCCATTTCCTAACGCTAAGTTGATTGCCCAATAATGATGTAGAATGAGTGTATCTGGTACAAGGTAAAAATCAGAATTGCAAGTGGAGAAACCCAGTTTAGCAATAAATATATCGCTAGGGATACCAATAGTATCTGCAGCATCTACATTGATCAAAGTAGTCGAGCCAAAATTAATAGTGTCACTTCTAAAGCGCCCAGCAACAAATAAGTCCCCTGTTGAATTGACAGCTACCGACCAACCCTCATCATCGCTAAATCCTCCTGCAGATTTGGCCCAGACAAAGTTGCCATCTAAATCAAGTTTAGAAACAAAAATATCAGAAGGATAAGGTGAGACTGCATCTAAATTAAATGTCCCAGGGCCAGGATTAAAGTCTACTGTATAACTAAAATATCCTGTAATGTAGACTCCATTATCTACTGGGTCATGTACTATTGAAGTGCCAACATCTTCAGCTACTCCACCCATCCCTTTTGCCCATATAAGATTTCCAGCGCTATCAAATTTAGAAATAAAAATATCTTGTTGTTGCACTGAAGTTAGATAGGAGGTTCCCGGACCAGGATCGAAATCAACAGTGGACTCGAAATAACCTGTGGTGTAGAGATTACTGTTTATTGGGTCAAACGATATCGACAAAATAGTTTCATCATTTATCCCACCGATTCGTTTTGCCCAAATAAAATTACCGGAACTATCAAGTTTGCAAATAAAAATATCAGAGTATCCGGCTGAAGTTAAATTAAACAACCCTGGGCCAGGGTCGAAGTCAACCGTTGATCCAAATGAACCAGCAATGTAAACATCTCCATTTGCTGATGGATCAACAGCTACTGATACACCATGATCATTTACTGTTCCTCCTATTGATCGTGCCCATGCTAAATTGCCTGAGCTATTTAGTTTAGAAATGAAAATATCAGAAAACCCAACTGATGTCAGGTTAAATATTCCGGAACTTGGATCAAAATCAGCTGTACCTTTGAAAGAGCCTGTTGTGTAAATATCTTTATTTCCAAACGCATCAATAGCTATCGATGTTCCTACATCATTCAATGATCCGCCTAAAGATTTCGCCCAAATAAAATTTCCATCGCTATCCAATTTACATATGAAAATATCCGAACTTCCCGCAGAAAGCAAATTAAATATTCCCGGGCCGGGGTCAAAATCCACAGTGTCTCCAAAAAAACCGGTTATATAAACATTTCCTGAGTCATCCGAAGTTATTAAGTAAGCTCCGTCAGAAGATATTCCACCTATAGTTTTTACCCAATCAAAATTACCAGCATTTTTTAGTTTTAAAATAAAAATATCATCTCCCCCGACTGCTGTCATATCGAAGATTCCAGGTCCAGGATCAAAATCAGATGTTCCCGTAAAGTTCCCTGTGGTGTAAATATTTCCAAAGTCATCGATTGTTGCCGAATGACCAATATCCTCAGAAAGACCCCCTGTCGCTTTAGCCCAAAGCCAATTGGGTTCCTGCGCATTTGTTTTTTCGATAGTCAAAAAAAAGAAGAAGAGAAGAATCAGCAAGGAATTGAATTGTCGTTTCATATGTTGTAGCTAAAATGTTATTCTAAATTTTTTTATTTTTTTTTATCGGCGAGTTCCCGCCAAAATCATGAATTCCTATATCTAAATTCTATTACTCGAATGTTCTTACTTCAAAAAAATCTCAGGACATTTACCTACTACATTAGTATCCTTCCTTACCCTACAGCGCCACCATCGCCACATTCAGCGCCGTAGTGTTTCGGCCCACCACCACATTATTTATGTTTTGGGTAACAAACCTGGCTTTAGTTGCTGCAATAGTATAGGTGCCTTCGGCTATAAGGAGTGTAATAGTAACAAATATATTTTGAAATTGCAAGTGTTGAGGGGGAAAACTCAATTCTCGATCCTCTCCTGATGTGTCGGGACCGATTCTCGATTTTGCCTACTGCCAACTGCCTATTGCCTACTGTAACTGCACCTCCGCTGTATCGTACTCCTTTACTTCTGACCGGATTTCTTTTGTTTAGAAGTGTCAGCTGGCTCTTTGGGTTTTGTCGCTTCCTTATTTTTAATGTCCTCTCTTATTTTTTTCTTTCCAAACACCACGGGAGTAATGTGCAATTTATTGTCATCTCCGTACTCCGCTTTCAGGGTAAGTCCAATGCCTGACTTCCGGTTAGAATCAGGATGCTCCGCTAATTCTTCTGTCTTTGCTTTTTTGAGATTTCCCAAAGGGACATAAATAAGCATCAGTGTATTTGTGTTGTGGAAGTCAAATTTCCCTTCCACAAAAAAAGTCAGCACCGAAGAATAAACATCGAGATGAGAAAAAGTAATCTGGGATCCTTCTAATTCATATTCATTCTCTACTCCTGAAAATTTAATATTCCGAAAGTTGCGGTTTTTAAAAACATATTTTGAAATCTGCTCGATGCTTTCAAAGTTGTTTAACTCACCATCCTTGATGGAGACTTTCATCTTTCCCCTCATCGAAGAAGGAATCACATTAAACCCGCGATTAAGTTGCGCGTGAAATGAAATATCAGCTTTCAGTTTTCCATCCACATCGTGACCTGTTACAATGTTCTGCCCGAAATAATCAAAGCCTTTCATGAATGAACTGATGTCGGCATTTTGAATAGAAGCTTGCAGGTCAACTTCATGCCGTGGCTGCGTAAGTTTCGTCATATTGCCGGTGAAAGAAAAAATTCCCCCGGCGGCCTTCATAGAAGTATTTTTGAAATGCACGAAATCATTTGCATAAGTAAGTTCACTCTGAACATCAGTAGCAATGAAATGTTTATAAAGAACTGTATCAGCATGCAGGTTGAAGTTTAATTCAACGCGATCAATGAGTTGGTTGATAAGATCAGCGATGTGGTTATTGGTCACCTCCTTTTGTGCGGCAGTTTTTTCGGGGAGGGCAGAAGCAGTGTCTTTCTGAAAATTAAAATTGTTAAGATTGATGGTGGCGGCAGTGAGCGAAAGGTCTACATGGGTAGCAGCGAGGGAGGTGAACAGGAAAGGAATAAGCTGAATGAATGCCCCGTTGACATAAGCAGTGTTCTTGTTCAATTCAAAGTTTATGGTGTTAATATGAAGATCATTTTGATCAAACACCATGCTGCCATTCACCTTTTTAAATTCAAAATCACTGGGTATATAATTAACAGCCAGGTTATTCAGGATTACACTTCCACGAATCGTGCTCTTCAATTGTTTGCTTACTGTGTCAACATAATTTACGAGCGGCCCCGAATAGGAAAAGCGAATATGCGCCTCGCCGGAAATAATTTTTAGCCGCTTAGGATCAACAATTTTTTCTACGGAAGCTTTATCAAGATCAGAAGAACCACGCAGTTCCAAATTGGGAGAAATAAGATCGGTGACGGTTAATTTCATCTTCACCGGAACCTGGAACACACTTCCGTCAAATACGGGAAATGCCAATCGGGAGTTATGATCATCATTGTCTTTTGTTGAATCAATATGATTCGTAAACCGGCCAAGCAATGTAAGGTCATCGTAGGAACGTGTAGCGAGTGAAATACGATTGGATGAACTTTTAATGTATATATCTACATTGGGACTCGTATGCGGAGCAAGTGACCCTGATATGGTTGTGTACACCATCACCGGCTTGTACACCTGGTAGCGCGATAGCTTTTCCTCAATGTTCTTTGTAAGCAAAGAATAAGCAACAGAAGGTTTCATAGATCGTGAAAAGAAATTCATCTGCATCGAAGGATTCTCCCCAAGAAAAAATTTACTGTTGATCGCCAACAGCTGATCATCCACTTGCACCGTGCCGCCGGAAACTGAAATCAATTTTTGCTTGGGAATAATTTGACCTTCTAAATTCAAAGCAAGATCCTTGTCTGTGAGGTATCCCCCCTTTTGCACATTAAACAGAAGGTGATCAAAATGCACCACACCCTTCATCTTGAATTGCATGGTAGAATCAGGATACTTAACATCAACGACACAACTCTTAAAGTGAAAACTGAAAAACTTTTGCTTTAGTGAATCAGCGAAACTGAAAGAGACATTTCGAAGAACTATCTTACATGGCTGAGGGGTACTGCTCTCGCTTTCTTTTTTTTCTTTTTTATAGCTCACATCTTTGAAGAGTTTTAAATTGCTTAAACCACCTGTGGATTTTAGTAAAGAAATTTTTACGTCCTCTAATCGAACTGAGCGGATCGCATTCTTTTTGCTCAGCATCTGCCACAGGGGAATATTCAAAGACAGTTCGCGCGCTTTGAGCATGGTATCGCTCTTAGCGCTGATCAATGAATCTGTAACTAACAGGTTTTTAACCTTGATGGTGATAGATGGAAAACTTTCAAAGAATGTGAAGCGAATGTCGCCGATCTCCACCCTTCCGTTTATGTTCTGATTGAGTGAAGTGGTGATGGCTGAAAGAATATCTTTCTTGTGAGCAACAAGAAAGATATAAACGATAGTAAGCAAAAGGAAAAATGACAACAGGATGATTGCAATAATGCGCAATCGCTTTTTCCTTCTGCCTTTCAAAATGGTCATTGGTGATTTGACGGTTACACGACACTAAGCAATTGAAATGCCTGCAAAAAGTATTTGAGCGTGTGGGCGGTTATTATTTGATTTCAATCTTTTCTCCAAGGAAACGAGGATGAGCGGGAATCACATAAAGGTCAATGAACATTTTTACACGGGCAATTTTTTCCCTAACGTTTATTTGGAAACCCAACCGGCCGGAAACATCCCGCGCATCAAATCCGACTGCGCTGATTCCTTCGTGATGACAGATATACAAAGCTCTTTCATTGTGAAAAGGCTGAGACACCACTGTAAATTTTGATTGCCCGAAAATCTCTTTTGCCCTGATCATGGAATCGAATGTTCTGAATCCGGCGTAATCGAGAAAAATCTTTTCGGGAGGAATTCCGCGTGAAACCAATTCATCTTTCATATCCTGTGGCTCATTGTAACCAATCACGGAATGGTCGCCGCTGAGAAGTATGTAAGAAATTTTTCCTGATATAAAAAGTTTCCATGCAGCGTCACAGCGATATTGGAAATAGGGATTGATAGTTCCATTGGCAAGCAGTTTTGAAGCGCCAGGAACGACAGCAACTTTGTTATACGGAATTTGATTGGTGTCATTAAAAAGATTTCCGGACGCATAAGAATCAACTGCATGATTGCACCACAAAACTGCTATGAAGCAAAATACAAACAGAATCAGCAAGATTACCAGCACCTTTTTCAGCCGGCGCCGAAATGTTGGCTTCATCATGCGCGGGGATATCAAAATGAATTTATGATTCTGAAAACTTCGGTACCTCTACCGGAATGCTTGTTTTTACAATGGCATTGTAACCGCCCGCTACATTCTTAATACTTCTGAATCCCTTTCTCCTTAGCAGTGAAGCGGCAATCATAGAGCGATAACCACCCTCGCAGTGAATGTAGATATCCCTGTCGGCTATATTTTCCAGCTTGTACAATTGCTCATCAAACTCCTGCAGCACCACATTTAGCGCTCCTTCCACATGTCCAACATCATTGTACTCACTCTCCTTGCGCACGTCTACCACAGTGATGTTATCGTAATTATAATCGAGCAGAAATTCTTCCGCATCAATGGAAATGATCATGTCAATGTCTTTTCCGGAATTTCTCCAGGCATCAAATCCACCTTCAAGAAATCCAATTACATTTTCATAGCCCACGCGCGCCATGCGTACAATGGACTCTTCTTCTTTTCCCGGAGCTGTCACCAGCAGAATACGATCATCCATTCGTAACAGATTTCCAACCCATTCAGCGAAACGACCGTTCAGCCCAATGAAAATTGATCCCGGAATAAATCCTTTCTCAAACTCATTATCCCGTCGTGTATCGAGTATGATCGTTTTTTTCTGATGCATTTCCTTTTCAAAATCAGTCACGCTTAATGCACGCAAGCTTTTCTTCAATATCTCATCCAGCGACTCGTAACCCTCACGATTTATTTTTGCATTAAGCGGGAAATACTGAGGTGGCTTTGATAATCCGGTGGTGAGTGTATGAATGAATTCTTCTCTTCCCATATTCTGCAGCGCATAGTTAGCTTTCTTCTGTGCGCCAATGGTACTCCATGTTTCTTTCCCCAAATTTTTTCCGCACGATGAACCGGGGCCGTGTGCAGGATAGACAATCACATCATCAGGCAATTTTTTCAATCGCTGCAGCGAGTCATACATGCGTGACGCAAGCTCTTCCTTGGTGATGGCAGCGCCGAAGAGATCCGGCCTTCCAACATCACCGACAAATAATGTATCACCGGTAAAAATGCAATAGGGTTTTCCTTCTTCATTATACAAGAGATAGCAGGTGGATTCGGGTGTATGCCCGGGTGTATGCATTACTTCAATTTCGAGCTTTCCAACTTTAAAACGTTCGCCGTCTTTCGAGATGTGTACAGGAAAATTTGTTTCTGTTTCGGGGCCGTAAATAATCGGTGCGCCGGTTTTCTTCGCCAAATCAATATGACCTGAAATGAAATCGGCGTGAAAATGCGTTTCGAAAATGTATTTGATCTTCGCGCCATTTTTTTCAGCCATCTCCATGTATTTATTGTAATCGCGCAGTGGATCAATTATGAGTGCTTCGCCGTTCGACTCAATGAAATAAGCCGCTTCGGAAAGACAATTTGTATACAGTTGTTCAACAATCATGGTGTGTTCAATTTAAGGATTGGAAGTGACGGCAAAGGTACGACTTTAGAAAAAAAATGAGCCGATCCTTTTTATTTGATCGGCTCAGCAATTTATTACTCAAACAAAAATTACCTGGTTAATTCACTCACAATTGAAGCAAGTTCATCAAGGCGCGGGACATTGAGTGTGTAGTAAATGAATTTACCATCACGCTCGGTTTTCACCACGTTGGCGTGTCGAAGAATTGCAAGGTGTTGCGAGGCAACAGATTGTTCTAAACGGAGGCGTACAAAAATTTCAGTTACTGTGAGCCGGCCGTTTTCTTCTATCAATTGCAACATTTGCTGGCGCAACTTGTGATTCACGGCGCGCAATACGCCAGCGGCGCGCTTGAGTTCAGCATAATCAATTTTAATGGCTGATCTTGAGCCTCCATTCTTAGTGATGGTGGGCATTTCGGACATTGCAACTTTAGGCATATTGAAGATTTTTTAAGGTGAAGAATAGAAAAATAATTAAGGACAAATGCAATGCCCAGAATTATAATGCATAACTCAGATATGTTTTTAACGTTATTTTAACTGCGGGGAGTGTTGATATAAACCGGCTTAATGTAGTGAGGTTCAAAGCTGTGGATGTCCTCGAACATAGATACGGTGAATTTTTTTTGGGAAAGAAAAGTCATGTGGCGTGCTGAAGACACCACAGAATCATCATAGAGAATTGGCTCATCGCCCCATGCTTGTCTGCATTTTAAGACGCCGCTTCCGCCTGCGACAACTGTATGTCCATCAGGAATGCTGAAAGGAATTGACGAAGAGAGAATGATGTTGTGAGAAGGAAGAATCTCCTCACCCTCCCGTCCATACAATCCGAAATAAATCTCATTTCGTCTTGCATCAATTGTGGGGCAGTAAATCAGATTGCCTTTGCCGTCATGAGTCCCCGGGACAGGAATTTTTTTTTCTAATCCGGAGGCAAGGGCTTGCAATGAGTCTATGGCGATGAGGGGTTTATCAAGAGAAAAACACAAACCTTTTGCAGTCACTACACCAATCCTTAGTCCCGTATAGGATCCCGGCCCGGCACTTACCGCAATGGCGTCCAGGTCCTTCATCCCGATTTTTGTTTCCTGAAAGAGCTGTTGAATGAAAACAGCAAGCATGGAAGCATGATTGGTTCCGGAAAAATCTTCCTTCTTCAAAATCACTTCTCTATCACGGCTAATGCACACTGAACAAACCGAAGAGGAGGTTTCAATATTGAGGATAAGCGCCAAAAGGAAGTAAGAATTAGAAGGTGACTTTCATTTCAAGTTCCTTGTCGCTGCGTTTCACTTTCACCGGAGCAGTATCACCTTTTTGAAAGGAGGCAAGTGCCTTCATGTAAACATAGATATCAGAAATAGTAAAGTCGCCGAGTGAAAGAATGATGTCACCTTTTTGAAGTCCGGCTTTTGATGCAGGCTGTCCTTCGTCTACGCCATCAATTCTCAACCCGGGACCTTCGAAGGAATAATCCGGAACAATTCCCAACCGGACCTTAAACTTCGGCACATCACCACCGTCCGGCTCTTTTGTTTTGCTGAAAGCCAATGTCCCGCTATTGTCGAGATGAAGAAGAATGTGCTCGATGTATTTTAAAACTTCTAATTCACCCGGGTAATTAATCTTGTCCGCATCATCGCTTGGCTTGTGATAGTCATCGTGCGTGCCTGTGAAGAAGAAAAGAACCGGAATGTTTGCTAAGTAGAAAGAAGTAAAATCAGATGGACCTATGCCCTGATCTTTTAGCACGAATTTCAGCGAATCAAAAGTCATCGTCCTTATAAAATTGAAAGCATCAGGAGAAGATCCCAAGCCGTCAATCTCCAATCCTTTTTCAGTGCGATATCTTCCAATCATGTCCATGTTGATCATAAAATTGATTTTAGAAGTATCGAACGTTGCATGACCAACCCATGATTTTGAACCACGCAATCCTTCTTCTTCTCCGGAGAAATTGATAAAGAGGAAATTATTTTTTTCCGTCACGCCATTCGTTGCAAGCCATTTTGCCAATTCAATTACGCCGGCAGTTCCGCTCGCATTATCGTCGGCGCCATTGTGAATAGCAGGCACACCCCGATAGAGTGAGCCTCCAAGTTCATTATGCCCGAGATGATCATAATGCGCACCAATAACAATCGTAGTCGCCGAATGGTTATCAAGGAAGCCAATCACGTTGTGCCCGGTAACAGAAACTCTTTTGAGATGAACATTCATCACCGCAACATTCAACTGATCACGCTTCACTTGCTTCCATGCTTCGGCTTTCACAAATACAATAGGAATGGCTGCGTCGAAGGATTGGATGTCGAGGTTGGCTTCAAGATCATCAGCTTTCGAATTTGTATTCGTGAAGATGATGGCGATGGCCCCCCTGACCATAGCATTATCCACCTTGCTTTTGATGTCAGCATACGGCGCATATTTCGAATGAGGATTGTCGCCTTCGGGCGTGCTGCATTCCATAAAAAAAATTTTGCCCTTCAAATCCAGTTGCCCTTTGTAACTATCATAGTTAATTGCAGGCGAAGAAATTCCATAACCAACATCCACGATTGACCCCTTCACTTTTTCGTTTCCACTCACGTTGACCGGAAAATAATCTTCATTGAGCTTAAGCTTGTGTGTGTTTATGATGAGTTCATTTTTTCCATCGGGCTTTTTTCCATTGGAGAACGTGAATGATTGAAGAAATGAACCTTGACTTCCCATGGGGCCAATGCCAATGTTTTTGTATTCCCTGATGATGTAGGATGATGCTTGCTTCTCACCTTTTGATCCCGTGAGTCGCCCCTGTAATTTATCCGATGCGAGATAATAAATATGCTGTTTCAGGTTTTTGATGAGCGACGAATCACTTGTTTGAGCAAAAGATTTTAGTGAGAAGAAAACCAGAAGCCCAAGAGCTATGAAACTAATTTTTTTCATGAATGCAATTTGAAACGAGTTAATGACGAATGCAATTTTTTATTTCTGATTTTGAAATCTAACCGGGCTAAACCAACCGCGGTTGAAAAAAAACCGCGGCGGCTTCCAAAGAAATGGGCTGTACACCGCAAAGGTAACAGCCCATTCAGGAATTCGACTTACGAAATTACTTCGATGCCTCCAGGGTTTTGCTGTACAGAGCAGGATCATTCAGCACTTCAATGGCTTTCTTCACTTCATCATCATCCTTCAACGAGGCTTCAATTCTACCGTTCTGATAATAGTAACGCACCGCAATTTCCTGCTCCAGCATGTCACGAATTTCATCTTTAAACTTGATCAAATCTTTTTGCTTGTCGTGATTCATTTCATCCTGCAGATGCGAAAAGTCATCCCTGATGCCATCCCAGTACGCTTCCTTCTGCGCGGTCTCTTTCAGGTCTTTCATAGCCTGCTCACTCTTAGTGGTGTAATCATAATCCTTCGTGCTGAGCCACTGCAGAAAGTCATTGTACTCATCATCGGTAAGATGAAACTCTTTTGTGACCGGAATGGTCTCGTGTTTCTGGCGATACTCGGTAGCATAATCGAAGATGAGGCTCTTCTCGAGCAGGCTGGCGGTGATGGGTGAAAGTTTTTGCGGGTCCATCATAAAGTCAGGGTCAATGCCGCCGCCATCAAACACTGTTCTTCCGGAACTGGTTTTGAAAGCATGCTTGAGTGAATCAGGTATTCTTCCCACACTTCCATTTTCATTGCGATGTTCGTAATCGAGCGCCTGAATGCACCTGCCGCTCGGAGTGAAGTAATGAGCGGTAGTCACTTTCAATTGCGTACCATAGCTCAGTGTTCGCGTTGTTTGCACCAATCCTTTGCCATACGTTCTTTGCCCAATCACCACACCCCGATCATAGTCCTGTACTACGCCCGTTACAATTTCCGATGCTGATGCAGAACCACTGTTGGTGATAATTGCGAGAGGGATTTTTGTGTCAATAGCCGGATTCAAGGTGAAATATTCTTTGTCCCATTCCTGCACCTTGCCTTTGGTGCTTACGATTTTCTGCATCTTCTCAATGAATACATTTGACACGTTCACCGCTTCATTGAGCAAGCCACCGGGATTACTTCGCAGGTCAAACACAACGCCTTTCAATTGATATTTACTTTCAAGATCTTTCAGTGCATCTGCCACGTCTTGTCCGCAACCTTCTGTGAATTGGGTGAGGCGGATGTACCCGATGTTATTTTCAAGCATTCCATAATAAGGAACACTATTCACGTGCACTTCATCACGAGTTAAAATCTTTGTCTCAGAATTTTTATCACCGGGACGCTGAATTTCCAGTTTAACAGTAGTGCCCGGTGCTCCTTTTAAAATCTTACTCACATCATCAACGGTTTTACCCTTTGTTGATTTACCATCCACCTCGAGCAATATGTCACCTGCGCGCAAGCCGGCTTTGTCAGCAGCATAGTTTTGGTAGGGCTCGGCCACCACAATTTTATCATTCTCTTTTCGAATGATGGCGCCAATGCCTCCATAGTTGCCGGTAGTTTGAAAACGATACCCCTCAATGTCCGCCTCACTGATGTAGTTCGTGTAAGGATCAAGCGACTCGAGCATGGCGTCAATACCTGTGCGCATGAATTTGGCCGGATCAATATCATCAACATAATACGTATTGACTTCTTTGTAGAGCGTCGCGAAGATGTCGAGGTTCTTCGAAATCTCGAAGTAGCTATCACTGGTAGTTGCAATCGGGATGAATGCGAGTAATGCGAGAGCTGCGATGAGCAGCGATTTTTTCCATTTTTTCATTGAGCAATAAATTTTTTAAGGGGAACGAAATTATGGGATAATTATTAGAGCGGTCTTGACCAATAGACGAAAGCAACCATAAGGGAGGACAAAAGATTCGTTTTAGCGGATTACTTTTTCAGGATAGAAAGATCCATTTCAAATTCCGGAAGCACATCATCACCGGAAATTTTTTTATCGAATCCTTCAATAACATCAAATGCAAATGGAGTTCTGTAAATAAAAACTTTTTCGTGTTTAGGATCAATGAGCCAGCCAAGCCGGCATCCGTTATTCATATACATCTGCATCTTCTCTTTCAGTTCTTCAAGATCATCGGAGGGCGACTTAAGCTCAACAACAAAGTCAGGACAAATTGGCGAGTAAGAATTTTTTTCTTTCTCGGTGAGCGCTTCCCATCGTTCCTTCACTACAAAAGAAGCGTCGGGGCTTCTTACAGAACCATCTGGTAGTTTGAAACCCGTGCTTGAGTCAAAGAGGTAACCGAGCTTCATTTTGCGATTCCAACTGTAAAGTTCACCGCTCAAAGTGGAGTTGAAATAACCGCCATAGCTCACAGTTGGCTCCATCATCACTATTGTTCCGTCTGGCTCCCGCTCAAATTGATAGGGTGAATTCTTTATTGTGAATTTCTGAAACTCTTCATCACTCATTTGGTGAAGAGATTCAAGGTTGAGATACGTTTTGTTTTTGCTTCTGATGGTTGTGATCATGATTCGAAGATAAGAATTTCAGAAGAGTAGTTCTTCGAGTTGTTAGTGAATAAATTAGGCATGATTAACAAAAATGGTCACTTGAGCTTTTCCCTTTTACGATTGCAAAACTATCTATCTTGCAACTCTTAAAAATCAATCACCATTAACAAATAAATTTTTTATTCAACCGGAAAAACAAACACCATGTCAGAATTCGCAAACAACATTGAGAAGCTCATCGGTCAAAATCGCGTGGAAGTGGCCATTGAAGAATTTCAAAAATTGCTGGCAGAATTCAAACCCGCTTCGGATAGCGGACATGCCGAAGAACGCGAATTGAAAACTTTTTTTATCGGGCTTTCTCAAAGGTTGTATCAGGCAAAAGATAATCTGAAGAGCGGAAACATAAATGAGGAAGCCCTGGCGCGGGAGCGGCAAAAGATCAGCAACCAGTTGCTTGAGACCGTTTTTGATCTCGATAAGAACGCAGAGTTTAATGCCTTCATCAATACCAAGGAAGAAGAATTCGCCTGGCAGAATGCTAAATCGTTGAATACGATAGCGGCTTATGAGGAATACTTCGGCAAGTTTCCGAATCAGAAATATGTTGAAGAACCTCCTAAGTTTCTCGAGGAGTTGAAAAATGAGTTACGGCAAAAAGCGGAAGCAGAAAAAAGGCGGAGAACCCAGGATGAAAGAAAGCCCGTACCAAATCTTACTGCTTCCTCTTATACGAATCAAAGGGAACCAGCACCAGTTAAGAAATCTAATTCAAGAATGATGATGATCATTGGTGCGGCCGTGGTAGTAGTAATTATTATCATTATTGTGCTCAACTCCGGCAATAAAGGCGGTGTATCGGGCAACGTCGGAACTGTTAATGACAACGCTGCTATAGAGGGATCAAATGACAACTCAGGAGCAGCCACTGATCAAAACAATTCTGTTCAGCGAGAAAATTCTAATGAACCAGGCAATAGCGGTAACGAATCCGGTGACAATTCTCAGGCTGGGGGCGATCAAAATGATTCTGATGATCAAAGTGGTGGTGATGTTGATTCTACCCAGTGACAATAGCAAAGTTGAACGATCAATTTTTTTTCAGCGCATCAACAATTATTTTTTCAGCTTCCGAAATTTTTTGGAAGAGTAATTCACCCTGCTCTCCATCTGCACTTTTATTTTTCAGAAGGTCAACAAAGTTCATCAGTGCACTCATGGCGAGGTAATCAATCTTTTCCTGCCCGGTAAACCGTAATTGAAACTCATTGAACTTTTCATTGATCAAATGCTCTGCTTGCCGGACAAGCTCTTCATCCTGTGCCCGGATCTTTAGCGGGTACTGCCGCTCACCAACAGTGACTGATATGCTTACCAATTCTTCCATGCAATAATTTTTTTTTCAGTGCTAATCTTCACCTGAAAGTTTTGCAATCACGCCATCAAGCTCTCTCAAATATTCGTTGAGCTTGCGGCGCACTTCTTTTTTATTTTCATCAGAGAGATTTACGAACGCTCCGAGTTTCAGTGATGCTACTTCCTGTTCGAGAGAATCTATCCGTTCCTGATTTGAAGTCTGCTGATTGCGAAGAACCTCAATCTTTTCGTCTTTCGATTTTAATTCTGTGATCAGCTTATCCTGCTTTTCAGAGAGGCGGCGAATCTTGCTGATGAGTTCATCCGTTTTCTTCAGAAGGTCTTTCGTAGAATTCATTGCCATTGGTTGTTGAAGACAAATTATTTCACTGCCGGATAGAAGCGCCAAGCTCCTTTTCAAAAGTACGAATCAGTTTCTCCATGTTCGATTCCACTTCCTTATCTGTCAATGTTTTTTCTGAATCTTCAAAGGTGAATGAAACAGCGTAAGATTTTTTATCAGCACCGATCTTCTCATCCTGGTACACATCAAACAAGTTCACTTCTTTCAGCAAGCCGCGGGATGTGTTGTAAGCAAGTGATTCAATTTCCAGGAATGAAATTTTCTGATCGAGCACGAGGGCCAAATCTCTTCTTACCGCAGGAAACTTTGATGGTTCTGCGTAAGTAGTACTGTTCCTGCAAAATTTCGCAAGCGCATCAAAATCAAAATCGGCGTACCACACTTCCTTCTTAATGTCGAATGAAGAAATGATTTTTGAACTCGCCTTGCCCAGGTTCACCAATGGGGATTTACCGAGGGAGTAAGTTAATCCTGTCTGCCAGATTGAATTGCTTATGGCAGCAGAAGCATAGCGCCTGATGCCGCCTCTTCGTAAAATATTTTCTACCACACCCTTCAGAAAATAAAAATCTACAGGCTGCTCTTTTGCCTGCCATGATTCAGAAAATTTATTTCCTGTGGCAAGAAGAATAAGATGTGATGATTCATCGTAGCGATCTTCTTTCTTCCTGTAAGTTTTTCCAAACTCAAACAATTTGAGATCGGTCATTTTACGGTTGTGATTGTAGCTGATCACTTCAAGTGCCGGAAAAATCATGGAAGCGCGCATGGAATCCAAACCAGCATTTGAAAAACTTAATAGCTTAACCACTTCGTCCTTTGTGTCGGGAAAATATTCTTCATGAAACTTTGAATTGGTTACTGAGTTATTGATCATCTCACGGAAACCAAAACCGACCAGTGTTTCAGAAATGACATTTTGTAATTCTTCATGCTTGTCATCAGTTGAATAACTCAGCGAAGAGCGAACGGCATCAGGCATCGGAATTTTTTCAATGCCGTTAATACGGATGATTTCTTCAATCACATCTTCTGCCATGGTCACATCCGTTTTGAAAGTGGGAGCTGCCACAGTAATTTGTTCGGGATCTTCAGATAGAATCTTGAATTGCAGCGCCTGCAAAATATTCCTTGCATCGTCTTTTTGAATTTCAATTCCCGCAACACGGTTTAGTTTTTCCCAAGGCAGTAAAATAATTTTTTCTTTCACCGGCATGGGATAGACATCAACAATGCCGGAAGAAATTTTTCCGCCACAGGTTTCACAGATTAACACGGATGCCCGCTTCAATGCGAACACAGTATTGTTGGGATCAGTGCCTTTCTCAAAGCGAATGGCAGCATCTGTCCGGAGTAAATGTTTTGTTGAAGTTCTGCGAATAAATTTTGGATTGAAACAGGCGCTTTCGAGAAAAATAGCTGTCGTGGTTTCTTTCACGCCGCTTTTTATTCCGCCATATACGCCTGCAATACACAGCCCCTCTTTCGCATCACAAATCATCAGGTCATTTGCTGAGAGCCTGATCTCTTTGTCATCAAGCGTTTTGAAGACAGAATTCTCCGCGAGAGTTTTCACAATGATTTTTTTTCCTGAAATTTGATCTGCATCGAAAGCATGGAGTGGTTGCCCGCATTCATACATCACGAAGTTGGTGATGTCAACGATGTTATTGATTGGGCGAAGTCCAACAGCTTTTATCCGGTTCCGTAGCCATTCAGGAGATTCTTTCACTTCAATTCCTGAAATCGTAACTCCGGAATATCGCGGACACGCTTCTGTGTTTTCTACAATAACTTCGATTGGCATAGAATGATCAGCCACCGAAAATTTGCTGACATCAGGAAATCGAAGCGAAGCATTTCCATTCCTGTTTGTTTTCAGGTAAGACGCAAGATCACGCGCCACACCAACCTGAGACATCGCATCGCCGCGATTCGGTGTAAGCCCAATTTCAAAAATGAAATCTGTTTCAACTTTCAGAAAATCTTTTACAAGAGTGCCAACCTCAGCATCTTCCGGCAACACCATAATCCCGCCATGATCATCACTTAAACCAATTTCATCTTCGGCACAAATCATTCCCTCTGATTCAACGCCTCGAATTTTTGTCTTCCTGATTTTAAAAGGGTCTCCACTGAATGGATAAAGCATAACACCATCGGTTGCAACAATAACCTTTTGTCCTGCCGCTACGTTGGGGGCGCCGCAGATGATTTGCAGATCAGTCGCATCACCTATATTCACTTTTGTGATGGTGAGTTTATCTGCATCGGAATGCTTCTGTACTTCTTTCACAACACCGATCTTCAATCCTTCATAACCACCTTTCACAGATTCCCATTTTGAAATCTCGTCCACTTCCAATCCGACATTCGTAAGTATGTCTCCGGCTTCCCCGGGAGATAAATTGAAGTCGAGATATTCCTTCAGCCAGTTGTAAGAAATCTTCATGCCTCAAAAATAAGGAGGACGATTTGAGTTTGCCACGAATTGCACGAATTGCACGAATTATCTTTGAACACAAATTTTCTCCATGGAAATCACTTTTACCACACCTGCGATTTTATTTCCGGCAGTATCATTATTGCTGATTGCTTACACGAACCGCTACCTCGCTATTGCACGCCTGATCCGTGAATTAAAAACAGCACACCGTAAACAGGAGAACCCGATTTACCTCAAGCAAATCCGTGTGCTGAAACGTCGCGAGCGATTCATTCGCAACATGCAGGCGTTTGCAATTGCAAGTTTGTTCTGTTGCACATTTGCGATGGCAATGATCTATTTAGGTGAGAAACGCTGGGGCGGAATAGTATTTGGCGCTGCATTATTGCTCATGCTTATTTCACTCGCGATTTCTTTTCGTGATATCCTGATGGCAGGTATTGCCCTGAAGATTGAGTTAGAAGAATTGGAAGAAGAATTAAAAGAAGAATAGCTCAAAGCCATTGAGATGAATTTTCTACTTTTGCTATCCTATTACGGAGAGGTGCCTGAGTGGCCGAAAGGGCCGGTTTGCTAAACCGTTGTACGCTGTAAAAGTGTACCGAGAGTTCGAATCTCTCCCTCTCCGCAAAAAAAAGTTAATTGTTAATTGTTCATCGTACACTTGCCTCTGATTTATTTTTTTCATTATTCACCATTAACGACCTGTCCCGATTTTTCGGGAATAACCAATAACTTTTTTGCCTCGGGGTGTAGCGCAGTTGGCTAGCGCACCTGGTTTGGGACCAGGGGGTCGCGTGTTCGAGTCACGCCACCCCGACTAAAGTCCGATCTGTTTTTTTGGATCGGACTTTTTTTGGAAACCTTTACCAAGTTATCCCCGACTTTGATTTCGGATTGCTGATTTCCGATTTAAACAAAAACGCCACGGAAAATATTTCGCGGCGTTCTCATTCTTCGTAGAATTATTTCAGGAAATGCTCAACTGAATTTTCTTTTCGATGTCAGCGACTGATTCCTTAAAGTCTTTATCAGTATCCATCAAATCACGGACCGCCTGGCAAGAATGAATCACTGTGGAGTGATCTCTTCCTCCGAAATGACGACCAATTACTTTCAATGAATTCTTGGTAAAGCTTTTTGCCAGGTACATGGAGAGTTGCCGGGCTTGCACAATCTGGCGCTTGCGTGTCTTTTCCTTCAATTTTTCCTGGGGAACACTGAAGTATTCGCACACCGCTTTCTGAATAAACTCAATCGAAACCTCGCGTGATACGCTCTTAACAAAATTCTTGATGATCTTCTTTGCTGTATCAAGATCAATTTCTTTTTTGTTCAAAGAAGACTGAGCGAGCAAAGAAATTAAAGCTCCTTCCAACTCACGAACATTGGAACTTACGTTGTACGCAACAAATTCCACTACATCATGCGGAAGCTCGATACCATCTGCATACATTTTCTTCTCGAGAATGGCCATGCGTGTTTCAAAATCGGGAATCGCGAGATCGGTTGTCAATCCCATCTTGAAACGGGAGAGCAAACGCTCTTCAATGCCTTCAAGGTCGCGTGGTGAGCGGTCTGATGAGAGAACAATTTGCTTTCCTGATTGATGAAGGTGATTGAAGATGTGAAAGAAAATATCCTGTGTGCGGTCCTTATTGGCGAAGAACTGAATGTCATCAACCAGCAGCACATCCACCATTTGATAGAAGTGAATAAACTCATTCACTGAATTATTTTTGAGATAGTCAATGAACTGGTTCGTGAATTTTTCAGAAGGAACGTAGAGGACGGTTTTGTCAGGAAAGTTCATCTTCACCTGGTTGCCGGTTGCATGCAACAAATGCGTTTTTCCAAGACCCACTCCCGAATGAACTACCAGAGGATTGAAAGAAGTGCCACCCGGCTTGCCCGCTACTGCCCATCCCGCAGAACGTGCTAACCGGTTGCAATCACCTTCGATGTAAGTATCGAATGAGTAGTTAGCATTGAGTTGTGAATCAATCTGTACTTTTTTTAAACCGGGAATCACGAACGGGTTTTTGATATCACGGCCCAACGCCACCGGTGCAAGCAGTTCCGGATTCTTGTTGTCACCGGTTTTGTACGTGGGAACATTTACGGTGAAAGGCGATTGGTGTGAAGAGGAGCTGTCCATCACAATCTGGTATTCAAGACGCGCGGCTTTATCCAGTTCACGCTTGATGGTTTTGCTCAGCAGTGTTACATAATGTTCTTCGAGCCATTCATAAAAAAACTGACTGGGCACCTGGATCGTAAGAATATTTTTTTCAAGCTTGATCGCTTTGATGGGTTCGAACCAGGTTTTGTAACTCTGTAAGTTCACATTGTCCTTGATGATCTTCAAACAATTCTTCCAAACATCTTCAGCAGTTCTCGTCATGATTTTGTCCTGGGATTGTCGCGTATTAGTATTTATACTGTTTGCCATTTCGAAAGTATCAAAAATTGTTTTCAATAATGAGTGCAAACATCAGCTAAAAAAATTTTCGAAAAAATAATTCAAACCACTTGACTTTCTCGTGGGAATTACAATTCGCATTTGCGAGTGAGCTTTTTCGAAAGATTTTTTCAGAATGAAGCATCATCAAGCGTCTGCACTGAGTCTGATTATGCTTCTTGTATTCAAACGATGTACTGATAACGATTTCAGCAGGAAGAATCCACTCCTGTAATTTGCCTTCCTGCAATCTGCCGGATTTTTCTCAGGTGAAATCAAGTGTAATTTAATTTTTTTACTGTGTATTTCAGAAGAATCAGAACGGGAAATGAACACCGAAATTTTTTTTGCGATCAATAAATGAGGTGAAAATTATTTTAATGGAATTAACTCTTGTCAATACAATAACAATAATCAGACCCGATGCTCACCGAAGACTTTTCGAAGGGTGTCAGCGATTTCACCCAATGTAGCGTATTGTTCTACGGCTTCAATTACAGAAGGCATAACGTTTTCATCAGCACGCGCTTTGCTTTCTAACTCGTCCAACGCAGTGGCAACTGCCGGCGCATTCCGCCTTGATTTGAGTCGTGTCAGTTTTTCAACCTGCAAATTTCTGATCGAGTCGTCTACCCGGAAAATGTTCATTAGCATTTCTTCTTCAGTAACAAATTGATTTACTCCCACGATAATTTTTTCATTCCGCTCTATTGCCTGCTGATACTTGTATGCCGAGCTTGCAATTTCCGACTGCATAAACCCTGCTTCAATCGCTTGCACAGCGCCTCCCATCGCATCAATTTTGTCAATGTATTTCTGTGCCTGCAGCTCTAATTCATCGGTGAGTGTTTCAATAAAGAACGAACCACCAAGAGGGTCTGCGGTGTGGGTGACACCGCTTTCATGCGCGATAATTTGCTGGGTACGCAATGCAATTCCTGCTGCTGATTCTGTTGGCAAACTCAATGCTTCATCATATCCGTTCGTGTGAAGCGATTGTGTTCCGCCGAGCACGGCTGCGAGTGCCTGTACCGTAACGCGCGCAATGTTGTTCAATGGTTGTTGTGCCGTGAGGGTAGAGCCGCCCGTCTGTGTATGAAAGCGCAGCATCTGCGCACGCGGATCGGTCGCGCCAAGGTCCTTTGTGATTTTCGCCCACATTCTCCGCGCTGCACGAAACTTCGCTACTTCTTCGAACAAATTATTGTGAGCATTGAAGAAAAAAGAAATTCTTCTTGCAAAAACATTGATGTCTAATCCGCGGGCCAGTGCAGCTTTCAAATAGGCCTTGCCATTTGAAAGGGTGAATGCAATTTCCTGCACGGCCGTGCAACCCGCCTCACGCATGTGATAACCCGAAACGGAAATAGTATTCCAACCGGGCAATTTTTTCGCGCAAAAATCAAACACATCAGTTATCAATTTCATCGAGGGCTTTGGCGGATAGATGTACGTTCCCCGTGCTGCATACTCTTTCAGGATATCATTCTGCACAGTACCTGAAATTTTTTTCAGATCGGCTTGTTGCCGTTTTGCCAGTGCAACATACATCGCAAGAAGAATGTACGCCGTGGCGTTGATCGTCATTGATGTGGTGATGCTTTGCAATGGAATTCCGTCGAACAATTCTTCCATGTCCTGCAATGAATCAATAGCCACTCCGGCTTTTCCAACCTCACCTTCAGCCATGGGATGATCAGAATCGTAACCGATTTGAGTTGGAAGATCAAATGCCACGGATAATCCTGTAGTTCCCTGGTTAAGTAAGTAATGATAGCGGCGATTCGATTCTTCAGCTGTAGAAAATCCGGCATACTGCCGCATCGTCCAGAGCTTATCACGATACATGCTTTCATGTACACCGCGCGTGAAAGGAAATTCACCCGGCAACTTATCTGTCTCATGGGGCGTCCCGGAATAAACCGGCTGAATTTCAATGCCGGAATCTGTGTAGAATTTTTTTGAAGGTACTTTATCTTTCATTTCGAAATTGGAATGAAGCGAAGATAGCAACGGCGAAAGCAACTCTATACTTTATTCACTGACATTGCTGCGGAGAATCCCATTCTCAAAAATATTTTTGCGATCTGACCAGGTGGTGTGAAGAGAGAGATATCAATAAATTTTCTTCACCTCAATCTTCAGCGTATCGAGAGCTTTTTGCGTGGGCATCACCTGGTCGTTGTTGATGAAGTATTCGATGATGGCGCGGCTTAAATCTTTTCCTGAAGCACTGTCAGGAATTTCTGTTGATACTCTATTGATGATGCCGATCAATTCTTCCTTCACCTGAACAAGCATTCCCCAGGTCTCATGGGAGATGTAGATCTGCTGAGAAAGGTTGTGTTCAAATTCAATACGAATGTTTGCAAGGAGCGCTTTCTGTAAATCCAAAGCAGTCATGCCGGGCTTGTTCACACGCTGAATCAAGCTTGTCGGAGTTATTCGCTCAAGAAAAATCGTTAAGCGCTCAAACGCCTGCAGCCGGATCGGCAGTGCATCTTTGTAATGTGCAGCACGTATTTCCAAATCTCTGCGGTCCCTTTCGCCCGTCACAAATAACTTTAATACAGCATAAGCGGTTAGAAAAGTAATGACAGAAGGAATAGTGTATTTCAGAATATCAAGAACATCAGTCCAGCTCATCAGAAGAAATTTGGTGAATGCAAAGAAACGAAATTGCTGAATGGAACGCTGTGGCTGTGACCTTTGTTGCTTACCTTTGTAAACAAATCGAAGTTATGGAAGTACTGGAAAATGAAAGCGGCATTGATCAACTGCCCGTGACATTCACTGACGAAGCAGTAAAGGAAATTAAGCGCATCGCCATATCTGAAAACATTTCTCAAAATCAGGGATTACGTGTTGGTGTGAAGGGTGGCGGCTGTTCAGGAATGACCTACGTGCTGGGCTTCGATGAAAAACAAGAAGGCGACCAGGAATTTCTGATAGAAGATGTGAGGATCTTCATGAACAAATCGCACGAGCTATATTTATTTGGAATGCAGATTGACTATGAGCAGGGATTGAATACACGCGGCTTTGTTTTTCAAAATCCCAATGCGAAAAAGACCTGCGGCTGCGGTACTTCTTTTTCTGCTTAAAAAAATTTTCTTTTATTTCTGACTGAAGAAATCCTCATCAATATCCTTCATCCCCTTCAGCAATTCTGTTTTGAATAAATTGAAGAGTCGCATAACGTCCCCGACATCACTATTGTCTGCAGCGTGTAAGTGCATGGCATGAACAAAGTTTCCGGGATCAACAATACCAAGCATAGCAAGGTTAGTTTTTATTTTATGTGTAGCAGCTTTGGCACCGGCAACGTTGTGGTTAAGGAGGCAGTTCTCAATCTCCTCCACTTGCTTGGGTGTTTCCTCCAAATATAATTTTAGGACAATATTCATTGCCGGCAAATCATCGCCGTAATAATCCTTGAGGAAATCAAGATTATAATGTCGTTCCAAATGAGGGGTACTTTGGTTTGGACTTACGAACATATCTTTTTTTTATGAAGCTTGACTTCTGTTTTTCAAATTCCTTTTATCAAGAGTAATCTATGGAGGCGAATTAATTTTCTGAATTGGAACGTGGTCAGTACACTTCCAGTTTCAAAGCAGATGTGAAGCCGGATGAATCCTGCAATTTCAGTAAGTAAATTCCGGGAACCATATCTCCCACGGAAATTTGCTCTTGAGCTTTTGTCAGAATAAATTCCTTAATCACGCTCCCTTCTACATTCATCATTACGATCGTTAGAGGCAAAATGTTTCCTGATGAAGTTCGGAGAATAGTAGATTCATGAGCAGGATTCGGGAACAAATTGAAGGAGTTTCCCTTCACCTCATCAATTCCTGTGAGCAAATCAATCTGTTCGATGTATGTACTGTCACAGCCCTGATCATTGGTTACAGTAAGAACTACCCAGTATGCGCCAAAATTTGAATAGTGGTGAAAAGGATTAATGTCAGTAACATTCAAAGGAGAACCATCGCCAAAATTCCAGGTGATGGATTGCACATTGATGCCGGCGTCAAGTGTGAAGTTTACATCGGTTCCGGAATGCGGATATGTGAAGTGCGTGGGTGGCTTCGGGTTCACCGTGATATTTTGTGAAGAAGAAATATTGCAGGCAGAGAGCGTGATATCATAACTTCCCGCACTGTTGAAATAATAAGCAGCATCAACGTTGTTTGAAAAATTATTTCCGTTTTCACTCCATGTAAATGGCTGTGAGCTAACCGTGGTATTCGTGAAGAAAGCATTTTCATCTTCACATATTGAATCCGGGCTCGAAACAAAACTCACTGAAGCCGGACATGGAATATTTCCGTTTGAATCCATTTTCACGAGGTACGCATCATATTGCTCTACCCCAAACCCTTCTGTTTGTCCTGCGAGCAAAATATTCTCAGCCGGATCAACAGCTACTGCAAAACCGGCTTCCCATTTTGTACCGCCGAAATGTCTTGTCCAGAGCGTATCACCGTTAACATCCAATTTTTCCAAAAGCATTTCACTTCCCTTTTCTAAATTACCAGTAACGCCTGCGATTAGAAACCCGCCGCCATTCAGAGCTTGAATATGATAGCCGAAATCGCCATTGTGCGATACGGGAAAAAACATGACCGGATTGGTTCCATCCGGATCAGTTTTGATAAGCACCATTCCACTTGTATCCGGATAAAGTTCCATGGTGCCAAGAATCCAAAGATTACCACTTGCATCTTCTGCAATATCATTTCCAAAATCATCGAAAGGAGCCGGATAATCATGAGCCCATTGAAAGATGAAATTGCTGTCTGTCTTCACCACATAAATATTATAACCGGTGGCTAATGTGTGAGTATGACCTGCCAGGGCATAACCACCGTCGGCAGTTTGAATGATTGCATTCGCGTAATCATGATCAGTTCCTCCGAAATGTGCCTCTGCGATTTGGTTTCCATTTACATCAAGTTTAGCGGCATACATATCGTAGCCACCGTAAGTGTTACTTGTAGTTCCCCCGCCTAAAACTATCCTTCCGTTATTATCAATTAATACATCGTTACTAAGGTTAGCGCCGTTGCCGCCGTAAAATTTTTCCCAAAGTTTATTTCCATTTTGATCGTACTGTATGGCATAGCCATCATAAGCTATTGCGGGCGAGTCCACGGCATACCAGCCTGTTGCCACGTAGCCCTCAGCATTCTCCGCTATCGAAAGGATTATCTGATAAAGTGAATCGCCGAAATGATGGGTCCACAGAGTATCTCCCTGGCTGTTCATTTTGACAATGTACACATCAGAATAGGAAATATTATTTGCATAATAGCTATTCGTACCCCCGCCTGCAATGATGCCTCCATCGCTGGTTGAGATCACGGTGCGAAAGATATCCGGCTCACTATTTCCATACACTCTTTCAAAACCTGATTGTGCCCTGATGTTTGTGTGAAGAATGAAAAGGAGACCGAGAGTAGCAAATATGTTGTTCATTGTAAGTCTAAAAGTAGGAAATAGATTTTTCATGGCTACTTCAGAGGCAAGAAACGGTTTCTGCTAATTTTGTAGAAAAGTTTTTTTCATGGAAATAAGGATGGAAAAAGATACACTTGGACAAGTAGAGGTTCCCGCTGATAAATATTGGGGAGCGCAAACACAGCGCTCGATTGACAACTTCAAAATTGCACAGGACATCAGCAGGATGCCCATAGAAATTATCCGGGCGTTTGCATACCTGAAGAAGGCAGCAGCACTCACCAATCTTGATCTGGGAGTGTTACCGAAAGAGAAATGTGACTTGATTGGAAAAGTGTGTGATGAGATTCTTGAAGGGAAATTAGATGATCAGTTTCCCCTTGTAGTGTGGCAAACAGGAAGCGGTACACAGAGCAACATGAACCTGAATGAAGTGATCGCTTATCGCGCACACGTGCTGAACGGCGGAAGTTTGATGGATGAAAAGAAAATTCTTTCACCGAATGATGACGTGAACAAATCGCAGTCATCAAACGATACATTTCCAACAGCGATGCACATTGCCGCTTACAAAATTCTGATGGAAACAACATTGCCCGGAATTCAAAAACTCAGGGATACGCTCGCCACAAAGTCATTACAGTTCATGAATGTGGTGAAGATCGGGAGAACGCACCTCATGGATGCAACACCTCTTACGCTTGGTCAGGAAATTTCCGGCTATGTTTCTCAGCTCGATCACGGAATGCGCGCGATAAAAAATTCGCTTGTGCATCTTTCTGAATTGGCACTGGGAGGAACCGCCGTAGGAACAGGATTGAATGCACCGAAAGGTTATGCAGAGAAGGTGGCGAAGAAAATTGCTGAGCTCACTGGACTTCCCTTCATCACTGCAGAAAACAAATTCGAGTCACTTGCTGCACACGATGCTATTGTAGAATCACATGGCGCATTGAAAACCGTTGCGGCTTCGCTCTTTAAAATTGCCAATGATATTCGGTTGCTTGCATCGGGTCCGCGCGCAGGCATAGGAGAGATTCGTATTCCGGACAATGAGCCGGGCTCTTCTATTATGCCGGGAAAAGTAAATCCCACTCAATGTGAAGCGATGACTATGGTAGCAACGCAAGTATTCGGCAATGATGTTGCCATCAATTTCGGCGGAGCCAATGGTCACTTCGAATTAAATGTTTTTAAGCCGGTGATGATCTATAACTTTCTTCACTCCGCCCGATTGATCGGTGATGTGTGTGTTTCATTCAATGAGAAATGCGCCGTAGGAATTGAGCCCATTTATGGGAACATTGAAAAGCATGTTAAGAATTCACTTATGCTTGTGACAGCGCTCAACGACAAGATCGGTTACTACAAAGCTGCAGAGATTGCGCAGAAGGCGCATCGTGAAAACAAAACGCTGAAGGAAGTCGCAGTAGAGTTAGGGCACCTTACTCCGGAACAGTTTGATGAGTGGGTGAAGGCGGAGGAGATGGTTTGATTTCGGATTTCTCGTTCCTGTTTTTTTATTTTTACAAAAACAAATTCCAATGGATTCCATTCTGCTTGAACCTACGTCAAAACAAGATTTTGAATTACTAATATCCCTGGCGAGAAAAATGCGAATCAAATCTTCGGTGCTTTCTATCAAGGACAAAGAGGATGTTGGATTAGGTATTGCGATTTTAAAAGGCAGAACAGGACAGTTTGTTTTGAAAGAAACGATCATGAAAAATTAAAAAGCTGATGACTATCCTGCTCCCCAAAGCTGTCTGAAAAACATTTTTTGCCGGGGAATATTTTGTGTTGCAATTCAAAGTGGTTGATTGTTATATTGAGTTGCATTTGTAAAATATCATACTCAATTTTACTCTGCCGGATTTTCCGATTCAATCAATCATAAAATCAACGACATGAAAATAACACACACATGCATCATTATCCCGGTGATATTTTTTCTTCACATCCTTGTTATTCATGCGCAGCCTCCGGTTTATCAAACCGGGTGGCCACAGGATTTTGGATTCCAGGTGTGGGATGTAACGAACATGGTCAACCTTGACCATTCAGGAAACCTGGAAGTGATTGGAACTACGCCTACCTCAGGAAAATTGCAGATAAAAAATGCAGATGGAACCAATTTTTCCGGCTGGCCTCAAACTTTTTCATTCACCAATTATGGCCCTGCTGTAACCGGTGATGTTGATGGTGATGGAGATGACGAAATTTTCCTCGGAGCGCATAATGGATACCAGGGTGTGTTGTTAGGATGGGATGACGCTGGCAATTATTTGCCGGGATTCCCGTATTACTTTCCTGCAACATCATACGAAGCAAAACCAGTGCTCTTTGATCTGGATAACAATGGTGATCTTGAAATCATACTCAGCCCCGCTAATTCTGATTCAACCTATGTTCTGAATCATGATGGCACTCTATTTCCCGGTTGGCCGCAATTTAGTTCAGGAACTGTATTTGATGCACCTGCAGTAGCAGACCTCGATGGCGACGGCTTACCGGAAATAATTGCAGGCGCTGATAGCCTGTATGCCTGGAGAACCGATGGAACACCGGTGCAAGGATTCCCTGTAAACCTCGATATGTTCTACGTGGTTGGAATAGCCGTTGGTGATCTCGATCATGATGGGGACTGTGAAATTGTGATTACAGGTCCAACACTTTCCTTCACCAATAACATTTTTGTTTTTAATAATGACGGCACAGTTGCATCCGGTTGGCCAAAACTTGCCGGACCAAATATCGGGAAGCCTGCCCTTGGCGACCTTGATGATGATGGCGATCTTGAAATTGTTTCCACCAGCTTCGGTTCCGCAAACGATACCTATCTCTTTGCATTTAACTATGACGGCACCAATCTTACAGGATGGCCCGCGCCCAATTTGGATGGAGGATTTCAAAACAGCGCTGCTATCGGCGATATTGATTCCGATGGACACCAGGAAGTGATTGCAGGATCAGACAATCATAAGCTTTACGCTTATCATGCCGATGCAACTATGGTTGCCGATTGGCCGCTTTCAGGACCTAATGATCAACTCTCAGCTCCTGTATCACTTGCTGACGTGGATCTGGATGGCGACATTGAAGCAAGTATTGGCTGTCTTGACAACAAAGTTTACATCTGGGATATATCAGGAAAATATGATCCGGCACACATTGACTGGCAAACATATCACCATGATGCATGGTTTACAGGATGGTTTCATCCATGGCCACCGAAAAATCTCCAGGCAGTGGATGTTGGAAATTATGTTTCCCTTTCCTGGCAACAAAATCCCGAGCCTGATGTAAACGGATATAATGTGTATCGCAGTGACAGCAATGGAAGTGATTTTCAAAAAATAAATTCGCAACTGGTTACCACCACAGATTTCATGGATACTACCGCTGCTTCCGGCGAAACATATTTATATACTGTAACGGCGCACATCCGTGCCGGCTCTGAGAGCAGGTACAGCAGCAAAGCAGAAGTGACGGTTGCAACATCAACCGAAAATATGATTGCTGAAGGTGATGGAAAACTCATACTACATCTTTGGCCGAATCCGGCTCATGATAAATTCCGGGTAGGTTTGGATTTTGGCAGCGAAGAAGATTCTAAGGCAACCATCCGCATCAGCAACCTCCAATGCCAAACGGTTTTTGAAGAATCTCTTTTCTTAAACAAAAACCTGAAAGAGAAGGAAATTGTGCTCAGTCCGTTTCTTACCAGTGGAGTGTATAGTGTTGAAGTAATTACTGCTACCAAAGTAGTCCTCGGCAGGATACTGTTACTTTAAGAGTATTTCCTGAGGTAATGTTGTTATTGCTGAATCAAAACTTTCTTCACTGCAATCAATTTTCCATCCTGCCACAGCTCACAGAAAAGCATGTTGTTTCCGGAAAATTTTTCCGTTGCAATTTGAAGCGGTTGATTGCTTTTGATTCCACCACTGAATAAATTTCTTCCGAACACATCAGTAATTTTTATTTGAGTAGAAGAAAAATTTGGGGAGGAAAAATTTACCGTGAAAAGATCGTAGGCGGGGTTGGGAGAAATATTAATAATTGTGGAAGGGTAAGTTGGATTTTCGACTCCAAGAAGTAATGAATCGCACGTTGCAGTAAAATAAGGTGTGTAAATACTTTCATAAAGCAATTCAGAGTTTTTTCTGTAACAGGTTAATTGACTACCACACTCAAAATGAATTTCAAGTGGTGACAGGATTCCTCCCTCTGAGCCAATTCCTTCGATCCAGAAATCTCCATTGCTAAAATACCAGCGCTTTCGCATCTCTCCATTCAATAATTGAACGTCGTCAATCTCCATGACAAAAGAGTTATATCCCGAGTTAAATGTTTCGCCTATTTGCAAATTGAAATCGTATAGGAGAGTATCCTTGTTAAAGGGCAAATTTGATGGGCAATTATTGGGAACATAATTGAATAAGCGCAACCAAACCTTTTCTGAATCTTCTCTCACAGCTCCAATATTTATTGCTGAGCTGTTGTAATTCGATCCATAATAAGTTGGGGGGAAACCCTGAGCATAAAAATAGTGGTATGTCGGCTGCCATTTTAAGAGGGAGTAGCTCAGTCCCTGTATTACGGTATCTCCTTTCAGAAAAAATTTGCTCCCATAATTATCCCATTCGGTTCCCATATCGGTTAGGTGGATTTCACTATTCCACACTGCACCCGAATCCACAAGCGGATGATACACTTGCGCATTCATCGGAAAAGGAATCAGTAATAAAACGGAGACTACAACTACGCTGAACTTTCGTTGGATAAAGAGAAATTTTTTCATTTCAGTTACCCGAAGATAGGAAACTTCGGCAGCGCGTTAAACAACCTCCTTCTTCCCGAACCTCATCTTCAAAAACGCAAACACTGCGGGGATAAGTGAAACCAGGATAATTCCCAACACGATAATTTCAAAGTGCTCTTTCACGAACGTGATATTGCCGAAAAAAAATCCGGCATAGAGAAAAGCAACCACCCACAAAAATCCGCCAATGAAATTGTAGAGAGCAAACTTCCCCAGTTTCATTTGCCCTACGCCGGCGATGAAAGGGGCAAAGGTCCGCAGTATCGGCGCAAAGCGGGTATAGATAATGGTCATGGCGCCGTACTTATCGAAAAATTTCTGAGTGCGGTCAAGGTATTTGCGACTAATGAGTTTGTAATTTTTCTCGTACACTTTGGGGCCTATGAATCTTCCGATACTGTAGTTGGCGAGGTTACCCAGGAATGCCGCTGCAATAAAAACGAGTGCTGAAAAATGCACATTGATATTCGCAGAAGGATCCGCCACCAGCGCACCGAAGGCAAAGATCATGGAATCACCGGGAAGAATCGGTGTGACCACCAATCCTGTTTCGCAAAAAATGATGAGGGCAATGATGAAGATCACCGAGGTTTTGTATTCTGCCAGAAGATCAATCAAATGCTTATCAATGTGAAGCACAAAATCTACGAACCAGTGCAATAAATCCATTCAGAATTTTTTTTGATGGCGGCGAAGATAGGCCGCCGCGCGTATCCCAAACGACAAACGATACACGTAACACGACTCAAACATTTTACCAGACCACGAGGCGTGTTACGTGCATCCCGATCAAATCGGGAGAACTCGTGCATCGTATAATTATCTGCCGGCCAAATCGGTATTAAGCCCGCACTCCGTTTTCTTCAACCCAAACCATCTTCCCTCCCTGGTATCTGCATTCATATCAATGCCACGTGTGCAGGGCTCGCATCCGATGCTGAAGTATCCTTTCTCTTCCATCGGGTGATGAGGAATGTTGTGTTGGCTGAGGTAGTCATGAATCATTTTCGGCGACCAGTCGAGCATGGGATGAAAGCGAATGGTGTTGAACGGCGCAGGAGTTTCGACCTTGAAATTTTTTCTCACGTTGCTTTGATCAGCACGAACGCCGTTGATCCACACATCATTTGCCGCGAGAATGGGCTCCATCGGTTGTGTCTTATTCATGAAGCAGCAATAGTCAGGATCTGAGGCGAACATTAATCTGCCGTGTGAATCCTTTTGCATGCTCTTGGGCGTGAGCGGAAAAACATCACGGACATTAAGCTCAAAAAGTTTGGCGATGCGATCTTTGAATGAAATCGTCTCCGGAAAATGATAGCCGGTATTGATGAAGAAGATCGGAATCCTTTTATCAATGCGGCTGATGATGTGGAGCAGCACGAGTGAATGTGTTTGAAAAGAAGAAGTACTGAACAATTTGAGTTCGAGTCGCTGATATGCGTTGACCTTTTCTTTGATTTCTTCGAATTGCACGTGTCAAAATTATGGTTGAATGGCTACATGGTTAAATGGCTGCGAAAACAATTTAGCCATTTAGCCACTTAACCGTTCACTGGCGGATTTACAACCACATTCAAATATTCGTGGTAAATGTTTGGATTGGAAGCAACAATTTCTTTCCCGAACAAAAAATTTGCCCCCCCATTAAAATCTGTCACAATTCCTCCGGCTTCCTGCAGAATCAATGCGCCACCTGCAACATCCCATGGATTCAAGTTGTATTCGAAGAAACCGTCGAACCTTCCGCAGGCAACATACACGAGATCAACTGCAGCCGAACCAAGTCGCCGTACACCGTGAGTATTATTAAAAAGAAATTGGAGCGTAGCGAAGAAGCGATTCATCAGCGGAAATTCTTTGTAAGGAAATCCTGTCGCGGTTAATGCATCTTTCAAGGAAGAAGTTTGTGTGACAGAAATTTTTTTACCATTCAGAAATGCGCCGCCATTCTTCCACGCATAAAAACATTCATCGAGATTGATTTCATACACGATGCCGATGATGATATCTGCTTCCTGCTGCAAAGCAATGCTCACCGAAAAAGGAGGAACCCCATGAATAAAATTGGTGGTGCCATCGAGAGGATCAATGATCCAGCGTAAGGAGGTGTTGCTTTCGGCAATGGTTTTTTCCTCCGTGAGAAACCCGGCTTCGGGAAGAATCTGTTTCAATCCCTCCACAAGAATTTTTTCTGCATTGACATCAACGTACGACACAAGATCGCGCTGACCTTTATTCACCACTTCGTTGGAGGAAAACTTTTTTCTTTCTTCTGCAATGAATTTTCCGGCAGCACGAACAATGTTAATTGCTTCAAGGCAAATTTTCTCAGGGTTCATGCTTTGTTCATTTTGATTTTGTGGCTTGGCATCACTATACAACATTTCGTTACTACGTGACCAGGAAAATTATCGAATCATTTTTGCTATAGACATTTCGTCACTGCGTGACTATAACCAAGTGGTAAGTTCATCTTGCCTATAGACATTTCATGCTTACGGCACTCTGAGCTCTCCAATAACTTTTCTTTTTCTGAAACGAACGATCATCGCCCACACAAACAGTAACAGTGTTAAAATGATTGCGGCTCGCCCGATATAATCGCCAAAGCGGACGTAAAATGTTTCACGGTCATTCACCCTCAAATTTGCTCTGATCGCAACAGGTGTCCACCACGGAGTTGCACGGCGAATATCACCACGCTGATTGATGAAGGCCGAAGTTCCGGTGTTCGCTGCCTGCGCAATATCCCTTCGGGTTTCAATCGCAAGCAAGCGAGCGTATTCAAGATGCTGCTTGTGACCGGCTGTGTTGCCCCACCAGCCATCATTCGTGATCACAAAAAATAAATTAGCGCCCCGGCGAACATATTCATTCGAGTATTCACCATAGATGGATTCATAACAAATCTCCGGCGCAATCCCAACAGAATCGGGGCCGAAAAAAACACTCCGCTGTTCCTGCGATCCTAAGCTTCCGGTAATCCCTCCCATGTTAAGAGCAAGCGGCTCCAGGAATTTGAAGAATTTAGGGTACGGCATTTTTTCAACCCAGGGTACAAGTTTCGACTTGTGATAGATCGGAATGTTGCGGGAAGAATCGAGTTGAATTGCAGAGTTGAATGCATCCCAGTAAAAAACTTTTCCGTTGTCTGAATCTTTTCTTGCTGTCGGCGTGGAGTCTGTTTCATATCGCTTATAAGCATTGATACCCGTCACGATTTTCAAGTCGGGAAAAGAAGAAAAAGCTTTTCGCACTTTTTCAATCGTGGGATCAAAGGAAAGCTCATTGACGAGAATACCCTGCGGAATTGCGGTTTCAGGCCATACGAGATAATCGGTAGTGGAATCAATATTTTCTATCGAGAGACGAATAAGAACATCAAGCTGCGCATCCTCCGTGCCTTCAGCAAACTTCATGTACGGATCAATGTTCGGCTGAACTATCACAACATGTTGCCGCTTTCCTATTTCAGTGTAGGGGAAATACTGATTGAGCGACAGCGCAACCGGAAGGACGATCAGGAGAATTTCCGGAAGCAAATTTTTTTTTCTGAACAAATAAGATCGTCCTGATAAAAAAGGATAGAGCAAACGGTAGAGCACAATGTTCACCGCAAGAATCCAGAGTGTGCCGCCGAGTACACCAGTGAATTCATACCATTGAATCACCTGTGGAAAACAAGCGAGTCCGTTTCCGAGTGTGAGCCAGGGCCAGCTCAAATCCCATCGCAAGTGAAAAAACTCAAACGTGATCCAGTATGCAGGAAGAGAAATGTAGCCCCATGCTGGACCAAATCTTTTTTTCGTGTTGTGAAAAGCCACGAGTGGAATGCACATCAGCAGCGGGTTTAATGTATTCGCTAATAGTCCCGCAATAGCAGTTGAAATATCATGGGTGCCGAAATATGTTGCACCTACCCACCACGTAGTTCCAAAATTCCAGATAAGCAAAGCGAGATAACTGTAACCAAAAAAACTTCGTGCAGATTTTTTCGATTCACTGCAAATGTCATCGAGCCAAAGAATAGGAAGGAAGCCGATGAATAAGAGTGGAAAGAATGGAAGTGGCGGCCAGGCAAGTGAGAGCAATACCCCACTAAAAATACTGAGAAGAAATTTTTTGGATTTGGACATTTGCTTTTGGTGGGGCGAATTGTTGAATGGCTAAATTGTTGAATGGCTAAATTGCTAAATGGCTCTTGAACTCGCTCTGAAAAACCATTCAACCATTTAGCCATTACCTTCAACAATAACAACAATTTCTCCCTTCACTTCTTTCTGTTTATAAAATGAAATCAACTCGCTCACAGTCCCCCGCTTTGTTTCTTCAAAAACTTTTGTGAGTTCTCTTGAAACACTTACCCTTCTTTCTGTACCGAAAAGTTCTTTCAGCTCTTCAAGCAGCTTCAGCAAACGGTTGGGTGATTCGTAAAGTACAATCGTTCTTGGTTCTGAAGCCAGTTGCTTCAGTTTTGTTTGTCTTCCTTTTTTCTGTGGAAGAAATCCGGCGAAGAGAAATTCATCAGTAGGAAAACCCGATACAACAAGAGCGGGAACGAACGCTGTGGCTCCCGGCAGGCATGTAACGGGCACGCTTTCATGGATGCATGCGCGTACGAGAAGAAAAGCAGCATCAGAAATTCCCGGAGTGCCGGCATCGCTGATCAATGCCATCTTCTCTCCTGATTTCATTCTCTGCACCAATGACTTAGTGATCTGATGCTCATTGTGCTGATGGTAGGAAATCATTTTTGTTCCGATGCCGAAGTGCTTAAGTAAAACTCCTGAGTGTCGTGTATCTTCTGCTAAAATCAAATCCACTTCCTTCAGAACATTGATCGCACGAAGCGTGATGTCTTCAAGATTACCAATGGGTGTAGGAACAATGAAAAGCATTTCGGATTATGAATCTGTAAATTATTTTTAAATGGAATTCATGAGATCGCTTCGCTAAGTTTCGGATTGAAGATTTCGGATTTAATTGAACGGAGACCATTTTGCTGCAACTGACCAAAACAAAATCGGTGTAATCAAATTTTTAATCGGTGTAATCAAAAACTATTTTCAAAATCAATTAATAGTTTGAATAGTTCATCGTATTTGGTAAGCGGCAGTGTTTCTGCGCGATCATAAATGTCGTGATATGCAGCGATGCCCCCCATGGTGTAAATGAAAAAGCACGGAACCTGATTCATGTAAAAAGGATAATGGTCACTGTTGGCAGCTTTTCCTCTGGGAGCAACCTGCTTCACGTAATGATGCTCATCATTCAGTTTCACGAGCTGATCAAATTGCTTTGGGAACTCCGTTGCATTCACCACTTTAATTCCTTCATCACCGGTCCCCACGATGTCGAGATTCACAAGGAATTTTATTTTATCGAGAGCAAATAATGGATTGTTCACGAAGTACATGGAGCCGAGCAATCCTAATTCTTCACCGCTGAAGCAAATGAATACGACTGAATATTTTGAAGGATGCTCCGAAAAATATTTCGCAAGATTAAGCACCATGGAAGTGCCGCTTGCATTGTCATTCGCGCCGGGAAACCAGGTGCCGTCACCCATTTGCCCGAGATGGTCGTAGTGAGCGGTGAAGACAATAAATGAGTCGGGAATTGAACTCCCTTCGACAATGGCCGCAACATTCCGCGAAATGTAATGCGGCTTGAACTGCTGATCAATGTTCAGGCGAACGCTAAGGGGAATTTTCTTCAGCGAAGAATCTTTAACCTGCAGCATGCAAAACGGGAGCACTTGCTGCGATGCATCCCACGTGAGTTTCCCGTTTGTAACTTCAATAATACCAAATGGATTTACCATTTCATGATCCATGATGGCAGCGTGAAAGATATCGTATTGTTTTTTGGAAAAATCGCTCTTGTGGTAAGCAAAGAAGAGTTTATCATCCTGTCTGCTTTGCATTTGAGCAATCATTGTATAGAGCGCCAGCATAGAAGTGTCGGCAGGATCCTTTTTCAGTTTGATCACTCTGAAAATTCCCTGCTCACCGTCCGAAGAAGCATCCACCAAAAAATCTTTTCCGGGCTGCATTTTCTTCCAGTTAAGGTGCAGTTTCATTTTCCCCGGAAATACATTCGCATCAAAAGTGAATGGCTGAAAAAAGTCGCCCGTGAATGGGCGCACATCCATGTTCTGAAACTCATGCTGAATGAAAGTAGCTGCTTTGAAATCGGAAGAGTCAACATACCCTCTGCCATCCATGGTGCGGGAGGTGAGTGTGTCAATTACGTAGTGCGCATACGTGAGCACGGGCGATTGCGCACAGGAGGTGAATGGTGAATAGTGAATGGTGAATGAAAAAAAAAGAAAGTTCATTGCGTACCGCCAGCCGCAGGATCGGAATCTCACTGAATTAAACGGATGCTGTCCGAAAGGACTCATTCGGAGAAATAAATTTAACATGACGATGATTTATTCATGTACATTAAATTCAAAATATTCCATCACCGGATTTGCCAGCAATTTCTCGCATGCTGTTTTTGCAATTGTTTCTGCGTCCTCTTTTGAATCCGCTTCAATCTTTAGCGTGATGTGTTTGCCGATGCGCACATCATTGACTTTTTTCAATCCTAAATTTTTCAATCCATGATGAACAGCTTTCCCTTGCGGATCGAGGAGTTCTTTGAGAGGCATCACGTTAATGTCAGCGAGATAAATCATTAGTCTGGTGTTTCGGGTTTAGAGTTTAGAATTGCTGTGCTCTTGGAACTGTTTCCCAAAAATTTTCTTCCTAAGCAAATTAAAATGTAAAGAAGAATGGTTGCTGCGATACCTGTGTATTGCATGGATAAGATAAGAAGCAGGCTTGCGATACCAAAAAGGATTTGCAGCTCATTTCCTTTCCACTTAAATGATTTCATCTTCAAAGAAAACATCGGTAGCTCGGAAACCATCAGCCATGAAAATGCAACCACTAAAAAATAAAGGAGCCACTTGTTCAAAATCACTGAGGACAGCATGTAAGGGTTTGTGAAGATGATGAGTGGAAGTGATGCAGCGAAGATTGCCATCGCCGGTGTCGGCAATCCCATGAAGGATTCGTGCTGCCGCTCATCTACGTTAAACTTGGCAAGACGGTACACTGCACACAGCGCAATCAGAAAAGCGGGGATCATGCTGATGACCGGAACATACAAAGCACTCGGCTCGAGATGATATGCACCGGAGAGTAGTTGAAAATAAATACAGGCAGGAAGAACGCCGAATGTAACGCCATCAGCAAGCGAATCTAACTGCATACCGAGCGGTGATTGTGCTTTCAATGCTCTTGCAACAAACCCATCGAGGAAATCGAGAACAGCGGCAGCATAAATCATGAAGGAAGCGAGATACAAGCGGTTGTTGAATCCGAAAATGACGCCGATGTTTTTTCCCGACTGATCCAGCTCATTTAATTGAACCGGAAAAACGTGATCATTGAAACAGAAAATAATTCCAAGACATCCTAAAAATAAATTTGCCAGTGTAAATAAATTTGGAATAAACCGAATCAACTTGTCAGTCGCGCGCACTCGAGAACCTTTTAGAAAAAGAAATTTCCGCTGCGAAGATAGACGGGCAAAATCAGAATGGAAAATGAAGGACTGAATTGTTCTTCATGATGGATATGGCGGTCAGGAAGTTATTTGCTCACAACAAACTTCTTCACCTCTACTCTATCCATATAACTGATTTCAAGAAAGTATTCGCCGGCCTGTAGTGAATTCACATCAATGGCCATGCCGGTATTTTCATTGATTGTCACTTTGGTTTCAGAAATTTTCTGTCCCACCATGTTGAAGATGGCAAATGTGGCGGACGAAATTTTTCCATCATCGCACTGAATGAAAAGTTGGTTCGAAACAGGATTGGGATACAATTCAAACGGTGAATCAGCGCTCACAAAATCACTCACAGAAGTTGCTTGCCTAAATGGTGTTGAACTCGTTTCTATTATGAGTGAATAGCAATTCTCAATATCAAAGTTTCCCCCCCTCCCACGAACTTTCACACAGTAGGTAGCAGGAGTCAAATTATTTGCAACAATGGTGTCAGGATCCAGGCCTTTCTTTTTTGAATATCCAATCTTGCCGCTTGAATCATGGAGAAAGACGTTATAGTTTTGTGGTTGATCAGACAGAATAATGCGAATATTCGGTTCGGGGACGGTCACCGCAAACTTAAACCAGTCAACATCGAGAGTTGTCAGCAGTGCGTGATAAACCTGATTTGTCAGAATCGGCATTGACTCCCGTTTTGAATCGTTTGGTTCATAGTTGTCAATGCATTGCGCGTTACTTTCAATCGAGAGAAGAATAACTACAGTCACTATTGCCGAAAACCCGGCCAATTTTTTCATGAGTAAAGATGTTTTTTTCATTGAGCTAATATTTTGTGGCCAAGAAAGGTACGGAAGAAATTTTTTAACATCCAAAAACAAAATCTTCAGGTGCATACCAAATTGTGAAAGTGCGCCCGTCATGGTGAGCCTGTCAAACCATCTTAAGAGTGCCTGCCACTTGCCCTTCGTCAAGCACATGTGATCAAAGTGACAACTTGGTTTACACCTGAATCTTCCATCCTTCCTACTTTGCAGCGCAGAAATTTTTTCGAATGTCGCCCACGATTATTCTAAGCATCGTCTTCCTTTATTTCATTCTGCTGCTTCTCATTTCATTCTACACTGCGCGCGGAGCCAACGCAAATTCATTTTACAGCGGGAATAAAAAATCAAGGTGGTACATCGTAGCTTATGGTATGATCGGCACATCGCTCAGCGGAGTCACGTTCATGAGTGTGCCCGGTGAGGTGGGTGTCAAGCAATTTGCGTACATGCAGATCGTGCTCGGTTATTTTGTCGGCTATTTCATCATCGCTACAGTGCTGCTGCCGTTGTATTACAAGCTCAATCTCACTTCCATTTACAGCTATCTGAAATCACGCTTCGGAAATGTGACGTACAAAACCGGCTCGTCGTTTTTCATTCTGTCGAGAACGCTTGGAGCCTCGGTTCGTGTGTTTCTGGTAGTGAACATGCTGCAGGTGTTTGTGCTCGATCCAATGTTTGCAAACGATCCAATCAAAATTCCATTCGGTGTTACCGGTGCAGTAATCATCGGGTTGATTTTGATTTACACATTTAAGGGTGGCGTTAAAACTATTGTGTGGACTGACATGATTCAGACTACATGCATGCTGCTCGCGTTGGTTCTTTCCATCGCCTTCATCATGCAGCAACTTGGGTATTCGTCCTCACAAATGCTTTCCGCCATTCATGAAAAATCATTGACAAAAACTTTTTTCTTTGAGGACTGGCGTGACAAAAAATATTTTTTTAAACAATTTCTCAGTGGCGTATTTATCACTATAGCCATGACAGGGCTGGATCAGGAAATGATGCAGAAAAATTTAAGCTGTCGCTCGCTCAATGAAGCGAAAAAAAACATGTTCACCTTCAGTTTTATTCTCGTACTGGTGAATCTTCTTTTCCTTATGCTCGGCGCCGTACTGTTTGTGTATGCTGATAAGATGCAAATCCCGATTCCACCACAAACCGATCAATTGTTTCCGGGCATTGCACTGAAACATCTCGGAGAAATTGCGGGGTTGATTTTTGTTATCGGCTTGATATCCGCGCTTTACCCGAGCGCCGATGGTGCTCTTACTGCTCTTACAAGTGCGTTCTGCATTGACATCATCGGTCTTCCCGAAAGGGAAAATTTTTCAGAGCGGCAGAAAACACGAACACGCTATCTCGTGCATTTAACTTTCGCAGTGATCTTCCTGCTTTGTATCATGTACTTCAGGCAGCACAGCAATTCTTCAGTGATCAGCATCGTCCTTAATGTTGCCGGGTATACTTACGGTCCGCTGCTCGGGCTATACAGTTTTGGAATGTTTACAAACAGAAAAATCAATGATGCGCTAAGTCCTGTCGTGTGCCTGATTTCGCCGGTGATCTGCTACATCGTGAATGTATATTCACAGCAATGGTTCAATGGATACCAGGTAGGTTTTGAAATTTTGGTGCTGAATGGGGTGCTTACTTTTATTGGCTTGTTATTGATTTCAAATAGATATTTTAATTCTCTGTTGAAAAGTACGCGAGTTTCTGAAAACCTCGATGATTTTTTGCGCAGATGATTTTAGCAATATAAAAATGGTATACGCCGTTACCTCAACAGAAAAACACAGATCCATTTCCGTGAAACTTCATCTTCTTTTTATCTCAGTGGCTTTAGTTTCGCTGAATCAAATTTCTTTTTCTCAAATCCCGCACTTTCGAAACCCTCTCGACATTCCCATTCGCCTCTCGGCCAACTTCGGCGACATTCGTGATGATCATTACCACACCGGCATTGATATTCGCACCAATGAAAAAATCGGCTTCAAAGTTTACGCGGCTGCTGATGGCTACATATCAAGAATAAAAATTTCTCCCTACGGCTATGGAAAAGTTTTGTACATCACGCATCCTGGCGGATACATCACTGTGTACGGACACCTTGATCACTTTACTCCTGGAATAGACAAATACGTGCGAACACAACAGTATGCAAGTAAAAAGTTTGAGGTGGAAATGTTTCCCAAGCCAGGAGTCTTCCCGGTGAGGCAAGGCGATGTGATTGCGTATTCGGGAAACAGCGGCGGCAGCAGCGGACCGCATCTTCATTTTGAAATCCGGGATGCGGGCGGCGAAACGTTTCCGCTCAACCCCGAGAAATTTCTGCAAGTTGATGATTCGATTGCACCGCGCTTCAACAACCTCTTCGTGTACAACCTTTCTGCTTGCTGTGGACTGGCTGTTCCGCAATCTTTTATGGTGGTTGATACTGATAGTGTGATTCATTTAATTCCTGACACCCTTTTGGTGAATGACAACACGATCGGCTTTGGGGTTGATGCCGGAGATTTCATGAACACCTCAAACAGTGACCTCGGGGTGTATCTGCTTGAGGCATTTGCCGACAGCGCAAAATATTTCTCCATGAAATTTGACAGGCTGAGTTTTGAAAATGGCCGTTATGTGAATGCGCACGTGGATTACAGACTGTGGCAGCTAAGTGATACCATCGTAAGAAAATTATTTCTTCTGCCCGGCGATTACAACCCTATTTATGATTCAGTGAATTTCAGAGGCAGAATTTTTCTGGCTGACACTTTGGTTCACACCGTGCACATTCGAGCTGCCGATGAAAACGGAAATTCTTCTGACCTGAATTTTCATGTAAAGTATTCCGGGAAAAAAGTGCAACCTGAACTGCCTCAATCATTCAGCGCACACTTCTTATTCAATCAGCCGAATTCATTTCAATCAGACAGCATGAAACTCACGCTGCCGGATCATGCTTTGTACGAGGATCTTTATTTCAATTATTCAGTCAGTGACAGCGGCACGGAAAATTATTTCTCTGCCATCCATCATGTGCATGATCCTTTTACATCCTTGCACGATGCGGGTGAACTCCAGCTCTTGCCGCGCTTTATTCCTGATTCGCTGAAGAAGAAAGCGGTGATTGTTTATCGCAACCAAAAGAAAAGACTCTCGGCGCGCACCACACATTGGGAAGGAAATTTTCTCGCAACAAAAATCCATGACTTTGGTGATTATTTCGCGATGCTCGATACAATTCCGCCCGTGGTTTCAGTGATCGGGCTGCGGCAAAATCATTATCTGAGAAGAACAAAAATTCTTTTCGTCGCCGCAGATAACCTAAGCGGAATCGGTTCATATAATGGTTATCTCGATGGCAAATGGATTCTGCTGGAGTACAGTGCTAAGTCCGATAAGCTCATTTGCAATCTTGATCGCCCGATAGCGAAAGGAAGACATCACTTGCGTTTAGTTGTGAGTGATGAGGTGAATAACAAAACGGTTTATACTTTTAATTTCAGGAAATAACGATAAGAATCCTTTTCCAAAGTTTTTTTTGAACTTTGGAAAAGGTCACGCACTAAAATAGTTTTCCATGCTCAATGAAGGCGATAAAGCCCCTCCATTCAAATCAAAAGACCAAAACGGGAATGTAGTTTCTCTAAAAGATTTTTTGGGGAAGAAGGTCATTCTCTTTTTCTATCCCGAGGATGACACTCCCACGTGCACGCAGGAAGCGTGCAACCTGCGCGATAACTATTCAATACTGAAGAAAAAAGGGTTCGTAATTCTTGGCGTGAGTCCGCAGGATGAAAGATCTCACTTAAAATTCGCCGCAAAATTTCAACTGCCCTTTCCATTACTTGCCGATCCTGATCGAAAAATCACTGAAGCCTATGGCTGCTGGGGTCAGAAGAAATTATTCGGGTACGAGTACATGGGTGTGCTGAGAACTACCTTCATTATTGATGAAACAGGAAGGATTGAAAAGATATTTCGAAAAGTTCATTCTAAAAAACATACGCAGCAAATTCTCGACAGTTATTCAGTGTGAAAGAACTCTCATTCAGTGTGTAAGATATGCTGCTCAGTAGCCCGCTGTTTGGCTATCGAATCTTTTCCTTCTATTTTTACCGGCTTTAGAAAACCCCTCCGAAGTGAAAATAAAAGCAATACTTATTCCCTTCGCTGTATTTGTTGCCGTCATTTTTCCGCTCTCACAAGTGTTTACGAATGCTGTTCAGCCCCCCGCAGGAAGAACGGGCTGCACTATAGGCACAACCGAAACAACTTGCGGGGCCAGCACTTGTCACAACAACACCCCCAATACGGGTGGGGGGACTGTGACAGCTTCATTCAGTGATCCTGATTTTAAGTATACTCCCGGTCAAACGTATGATATGTCAGTGAGCACCAGTGAAAGCGGCAAGATAAAATTCGGATTTGAAATCACTTCTGTTGATGCCAATGGTGATTCTGTAGGAAACTTTATCATTCCTTCGGGCACAACTAATCTTTCAAAACCAACGATCGGTGCAGTCAACCACCGGAAGTATATGGGTCATAAAACGGCGAGTGCAACCAACAGCTGGAATTTCCAATGGAAAGCGCCGGCAATTGACAAAGGGCAACTTTGCTTTTTTATCGCAAGCAATTGTGCAAACGGAAATGGAATGTCTTCGGGCGATCACATTTACACAACCTCCTTTTGCATTACGGCTGACAGCGCCAGCGGAATTTTTTCTCATGAAACTATTGCCAATGCTTTTTCCATTCAAAGCATTGCAACTAATCAACTCACGCTGCAATACAATCAACAGACGAATGACCGTGTACTCATTCGTTTGTATAATTTAAATGGTGAAGTGCTTCAAACTTTGTTTGACGGAAATGAAGTCCAGGGTTTGCAAACACATTCGTTCAGATTGACACACTCGTTGTCAAGCGGATTGTACTTAGTTCGCTACTCTTCCGGCTATGCTGACGTAGCGAAGAAAATTTTTATTCAGAAATAGAAATAAAGTATTCCAACAGTTATGAAATTATCATACGTTATTTTGATTGCAATTTGTTTTGCCGTTCATCTTTCTTCCTGCACGTGGGATAATGCGGAGCACACTGCTTGTCCGCCGGATGTTGCTTGTACAAACTTCGGGCAGGATACCATTTCATACAGCCAGGATATTGTACCGATCATGACAACCTATTGTACTGCGGGAGGAGACACTTTAGGGGATTGCCATCAAGCCACTTCCTCTCTCGGTTTTGATTATACGACTTACGAGGGGCTCGCCTTATACCTTCCGGATATTTTCAATTATTATGTATTGGATCCGGCTACGGCCACAATGCCTAAATCCATCACTCACGGACCTACACAACTAACTTGTTGCGATAAAGAAAAACTTTCACTATGGATTGCTCAGGGTTTTCCGAATAATTAGTGGTACGCTTCTTGGCAATAGCTGCTAACAAAAACTCAAAACCATTTCTGTCATGAAATCATTTCTGTTGTTTCTTCTTTCAATAGTTTTTTATTTTTCTGCAACAGCCCAGTATGTTTACCTTGATACAACAGGAACCGTTTCATTTTTTTCTGAAACTGTTGTCGAAGATATTGATGCTACCTCAAATCAGGCAGTGGATGCCATGAACATCAAAACAAAAGCTGTTTTTTTTAAAGTGCGAATGTCAACCCTGAAGTTCAAGAAAGCTCTTATGCAGGAGCATTTCAATGAAAACTATATGGAAAGTGATAAATATCCCTTTGCCATTTTTCAGGGCAACATTGATCAGGATATTGATTTAACGAAAGACGGAACCTACCAGGTCACCGTCACCGGTACTTTGACGATTCACGGAGTTGCGCAGAATAGAACCATTCCGGGAACGGTAGTAGTGAGCGGAAAAAGTATTGATGTCACAAGCTCTTTCGATGTAAAGGTTGCTGATCACCAGATCAGGATCCCCACCATCGTTACCGAGCACATTGCAGAGTCAGTGAAGGTAAAAGTTCACAGCGTGCTCACGCCGGCTCAGAGATAATTTTTGATGAAGATCGCTTAAAGGAAAATCGGCCCCGTATACCATCTGAAAAAAATATCCCGTCATCGAACGAAAGTTTTTTCACCAATCACTCTTGAAGTGTGCGCACCTGATAAATTTTTTTCTTTCCTCCGAAAATAATTTGCCGAACTTTAAACTCTGCAATGTTTTTGCAACGTAAATATTCATTACCTAACTTTTTTCCCCTATGAGAAAAACACTTTACACTTTTGTAATTCTTTTTTTAATCGCGCGCGTAGCCATTGCACAAGATGACCTTTCTGCCATCGTCAATGAAAATACCGAGGTGCCGAAAAAAGAATTTGTAACAGCGACGTTTAAAGGCCTGCGCATTATTAATGCGCAAACAATTGAAACAGCCAAGAAGCATAACTTACAGTTCAATGTTCAGCATCGCTTTGGTGATATAGGAGGCAGGGCGGGCGGCGTCCATACCTTCTTCGGACTTGACCAGGCAAAGGATATTCGAATTTCATTTGACTATGGCATCACGGATCGCCTTCAACTCGGAGTAGGGCATTCAAGAGGACAAGAACCATATACTGAGCTATATGATGGCAGCGCTAAGTTTAAGTTGCTCCGGCAAACAACAGACAGCAAAATGCCGCTAAGCATCACTTTGTTTGGTGTTGGAGCAGTGACCGGAAGAGTATCTAAAACTGACAGCAGCGATGCTGACTTCCACGATAGTTTCTCGCACCGTTTTTCATACGTTACACAGATGGTCCTTGCGCGCAAGTTTTCACCCCGGTTTTCATTCGAACTGATTCCCTCCTGGGTGCATCGCAACTACGTTCCGTTTGATCAGAAGAACGATATGTTTTTCCTGGGAGCAGGTATGCGTCTTAAATTCACAAAGCGCTTCGCATTTATTATTGATTACTTCCACGACTTCAGAGATCCGAAAGACAGCACCGGGCATACCATTTTATATGATCCGCTGAGCGTAGGAGTTGAAATCGAAACCGGGGGTCACGTGTTTCAGCTCACCTTCACGAACTCCACCGGTATCCTTGAAAATACCTTCCTGCCATTTACAAGATCAAACTGGCTGAACGGACAATTCCGCTGGGGATTTAATCTCACAAGGAATTTTGTGATCGGAGGAAAAAACTATTAGGCTGAATAGAATTCTTTTCAAATAGAAGCTGTCTCAAACCCGGGGCAGCTTTTTTGTTTCAAAAAGAGATCGATCCAAAGCAATTCTCAATCTGAAATTCCAAATTTCAAATTTCAAACTCGCCTCAAATCAAATGACGGTATTGCAATCCATTTGTGTGATTGTAATTTAATCAATAGCTTTGAATCGGAAAGAACCTTTTAACTAATTTAATCATGATCTTCAATACCAACATCAAGATCCTGCGTACGCGCCGGAATAAAACACAGGACACGGTATCGCGCGAACTGAGCATGAGCCGCTCGACTTTAAACAGCTATGAGAATGGCAGCGTAAAAAATCCTACTCTCGACGCATTACTCGGCTTCTCGCGATACTTCAAAGTTTCGATTGACACGCTTGTGAAAATTGATTTGAGCAAGCTCTCACAGTTTCAGCTCTCAGAACTCGAGCGCGGGCACGATGTGTTTGTGACGGGAAGCAAACTGCGTGTGCTCGCCACCACTGTTGACAGCAGCAACAAAGAGAACATCGAAGTGGTGCCGCTGAAAGCAAAAGCCGGTTACAAGAATGGCTACGCTGATCCCGACTACATCAAGAAGCTTCCAACATTTCAATTGCCAATTCTTTTCAATGACCGCAAGTACCGGATGTTCCAGATTGAAGGTGATTCGATGCTTCCCATTCCCGACAAAAGTTTTGTGATTGGCGAGTATGTAGAGAATTGGTATGACATCAAAAATGGCAGCGCTTATATTCTCCTCACGAAAGATGACGGCATCGTGTTCAAGATCGTGACCAATGAATTGAAGCGAAGAAAGAAACTCGTGCTGCATTCACTCAATCCCGAATACAAACCGTGCGAGCTTGAGGTGCAGGATGTGAAAGAGGTGTGGAAGTTCTGTAATTACATCAGCAGTGAAATGCCGGAACCGGTGCAGCAGAAAGATGAGTTGCTGCAGTGGGTTGTAAAAATGGAGGAAGAACTTATGGTGATGAAGAATAGGTTAAGAGAAGAAGCCGTGATTTAATCACCTCCCTGCCTTCACAATCCTTCTCGCTACAATTCCTTCACCCGTTTGAATCAAACAAACGTAAACTCCCTCTGCAAGCGATGATGCGTCGAATGAAAAATGATTGATGCCTGCTGATGCGTGATCAAAGTTTTCCGAAAGCACTTTTCTTCCGCACACATCATACAAATTGATGGTGATGGCTTCATCGTCCTGCAATGGCAGCAAAATGCTGAGTTCATTACTGAAGGGATTCGGAAATATCTTTACAGGATCTTCTTCGGTTGATGAGAACTCATCCGTCCCTCTGCATGCTCCGTTTGTGCTAAAGGTGTACCATGGGGAAAAAGCGGTAACTGTTCCTGAAGTACATTTTGCTTTCAGCCTGAATTTATAGGAGGTGCAGGAAGTAAGCCCCGTTAAATTATAATAGTTCACCTTAGGAACAAATGATAGTAGCTGATTAGTACTGAGGTTTTTTAACTTGAGCGTGTAAGAGTTTGCATACTCATCACTCCAATGCAGTGTTGCCGAAGTGGGATTGATATTATCTGCTGATAAATTGGTTGGAGCCGCACAGTCCGGCAGCGAGGTGTTCTTCAGACTTGTATTCAGGATGGTATTTACTCCGCTGCTCAAACTTACTTTCGTAAAGGTTCTTGTCCAGTAGCCGGTTTTGGAAAAGGTAATGGTGTATTTTGCTGCTGTAGCATAACCTGTGGCATACGCGCCTGAAAGATTGGTGGTGGTAGTTGCATCCGTGGCATTTACAATGGTCACTGTTACTCCGTTCAATGCGGTGCCTGTCGAGTAATCGGTGACGGTGCCTGTGAGATAACAGGCCTGCTTGTAAGTAACGCCGAGAACAAACAGCCCCTGCTCGATGTCTGCGGCAATAATATTACCTGAAGGAAGAAAGGCATACGCTTCCCAACAACCATTATAACCGCTTCCGGTCAAAGGACTCGTGTCATAATTTCCAACTTTAATCAGGTTATCAGGATGAGTAGCATCAGCGATGACGACGCCATCGCGGTAATAAGCGATCACTAAAAAATTCCCTTTCACATGCACATTGTGGCCGATGCTGCTGGTACCGGGATTTGCCTGGAAGCGATCCAGTTCCGTGATGTTCGACAGATCCGAAACATCGTAAGAGGTCACATACGAATTGGTGACTTCATCAGTCGTGAATAAATATTTTCCATTGTTGGATGGTACCGCATTGTGATTGAAATTTCCCGGGGTGCTTTGTTGCGCAAGAAGAACTGGATTTGATTTGTCAGAAACATCAATCGCTCTGAACCATCCCTGGTAAATTTCAGAAGTCCACATGGTGTCACCTCTTACATAACAGTCATGAACATAGTGGTCTGTGTATTGACCAACGTAGGTAGGGTTCATCGGATCCGTGTTGAGATCGAGAAAGACCACGCCGCCGCTTGCAATGTTTGATCCGTTCACGTAACAGATTCCGTGCTCATCAATCCAGAGCGTGTGACCTGTGTGAAGGTTGAGTGATCCGCCGGTGAAATTTACGTAGGTGACTGAGCCGGGCAAATTGCTCAGATCAACAATAAGCATTCCCCCGCCGCTTTCATTCACTACATAGGCATAGTGGCTCCACGTTTTTATTTCATGCCACGAAGAGCTGTTAGTAGCTACAAACTGCACCTCCGTTGGAGTTGCAGGAACAGTGACGTCAACAATGGACAAGCCGCCGTAAGCGCCAACCAATGCATACTCTTTTCCATTGGCAGCATAACCCCAAAGTGAAGCGAGGCTGCTTGAGTAGGTGAGTTGACCCAGAAAAGTCATGTTGAGTTGCGCAAAAGATGAAGCGCTGAACATGCAAAGGATAATGATGAGAGAAACGGAAAGTTTTTTCATAAAAATTATTTTTGAAATGACGTGATGAAATTAGAATAAGGTTTCTAATTATTTCAGGAAGAAATTCATGAAGCGGAAATATATATCGCTTACTCTCTTCCATGCTGACCCGGACAAGTCAAAACCAAACCTTAGGCTGATACTTATGCGCAATACTGCATTACTGTCAAAGATTGTCAGGATTTGAAAGAAAGATTCTAATAAAACTGCAGCGCTACTACCATACTGATCACGCCAATAAAATAGCCGGCGAAAATTTCTCCAATACTGTGTGCATTCAATAGCAAGCGGCTGCTGCCGATAATACCGGCGAGCAGAATGATAATGATCAGGAGGTAGTCCATATTGTCAGCACTCAGCAAACACAAAGCCAGTGTAATCATGATAAAGCAACCCATCGCTCCTGCGTGCGCGCTGATTTTCCAAAAGAGATTCAGCATGAAAACGGCGAACAGCGTGATGGTAGCGCCGAGAATAATGATGTCAAACACCTGCGGATATCCTGATTTGCGAAACACTACATACGCCCAAATGTAGAATGCGCCGGTAGTGATGTAGGGAACAAGTCGTTCTTTAGGATCATCCATCTGCAATGATTTTACAAATCCCAATCGCCAGAGAAGGAAGATGGCAATGAAAGGAAAAAGGAAGGTATTAATCATTACCGCCACAAAAATCTGGCTGATTTGTTTTGAGCCGTAAGCAGAAAACAACAACGGATTCGTGAAGTACACCAGCGCAAATGCATAAGTAGGAAGAACCAGTGGATGAAAGAGAATAGAAACTATTTTGGCAACAGTGCGCAAGAAGATGGTGAATGAGTGAATGGTGAAAAGTCAATGGTCATTCGTCAGTGGTCATTGTTTTTTTATCTTATTTCTTACGTCTTATTTCTTACATCTGCCCTCTGTTTATTAAAGCTCCTTCCGCAACCGCGCCACCGGAATCTCCAACTGCTCCCTATACTTCGCTACGGTTCTGCGCGCGATGTTGTAACCTTTCTCTTTCAAAAGCTGTGTGAGCTTTTCATCGGAGAGCGGTTTGCTTTTGTTTTCAATTGCAATCAGGTCGGTGAGAATTTTTTTCACTTCACGGGTAGAAACTTCTTCGCCGCTATCGGTGGAGAGAGATTCTGCAAAAAAGAATTTCAGCTTGAAGGTGCCGAATTCTGTTTGCACATACTTGCTGTTTGCTACTCTTGACACTGTGGAAATATCGAGCCCGGTTTTCTCCGCAATATCTTTCAGGATCATTGGCTTCAGTCGTGTTTCATCACCGGTAAGGAAAAATTCCTGCTGATGTTCCATGATTGCATTCATGGTGAGCAGCAGGGTTTGCTGCCGCTGGCGAATTGCATCAATGAACCATTTCGCTGAATCAATTTTTTGTTTGATAAACATCACCGCTTCTTTCTGTGCCTTGTCTTTCTTCGCTCCTTTCTGGTAATCACGAATCATCTCTTTAAAATGCTGACTGATTCGCAGGTCGGGCACGTTCATGTGATTGAGTGACAGGTCCAGCTCACCATCGTTATTCACGATATGAAAATCGGGAATGATGATCTTCTCAAACTCTGATGATCCGGTGAAGGAGCTGCCGGGCTTGGGATTCAGGTGCGTGATGTGGGTGATCACCTGGCGAAAAACTTCATCGTCCACATCGAGCTGCTTCTGCAATTTTTCATAGTGCTTCTTTACAAACTCATCAAAGTAATCATTGATGACTTTAAGAGAGAGTTCCTTCACCTGCTGATGATTTTCAGCGCGTTCAAGCTGCAGTTGCAAACATTCTTTCAAATCTCTCGCTCCTGTTCCGGGCGGATCCAGGCCCTGAATGATCTTCAGCACTTCTTCCAGTTCTGCCTCCGTACACGGAATATTTTGAGAAAAGGCAAGATCATCTACCATGGCATCGAGCGGGCGGCGCAGGTAGCCATCATCATCCATGCTGCCGATGAGATATTGACCGAGCATGTGCCGGTGCTCATCGAGCTCTTCCATGCCGAGCTGCTCTTCTAAATACTCATGAAAGGTTCTTGACACAGGCACGGGCAGCACGCGCTTGTCTTCCTGCTCCGGATAGTTTTCATCGCGCATCTTATACTCCGCCACTTCATCCTCATCCATATAATCGGTGAGTTCATTGTTGTCAGAACTCAGGTAATCATCTTCTTCATCTTCTTTTTCTGCCGTGGCTTCTTCTTCCTTCTCTTCCTTTTCTTCTTTTTCAACTTCTGTTTCCGGTTCTGCTTCAGTTTCCGCTTCGCTTTCCGCCTCGTCTTTTACTTCAGGTGTTTCGTCCTCGCTTCCGGATTGAAGTTCATCTTCATTATCCTCTTCCTGCACGCCTTCCTCAAGAGCGGGATTGCCTTCCAGCTCCTCCTTAATTCGTTCTTCCAGCGCATCGGTAGGAATCTGCAGCAGCTTGATTAGTTGGATCTGCTGCGGTGATAGTTTCTGAAGGAGCTTCTGTTGTAGTCCTTGCTTGAGCATATAGTTCGTTCGGGTCTTTGCATTCTCGTCACGCTGCAATAATACCAAAAAGGAGAGTAACAAAAATGATAATGCGTGAGAAATGATTTCTGAAAATGAAAAAAATGAAGTTGAATGTTTAACCCGGATTCTGCAGCAGAAGATTTCTTATCAATGAAGGTTGATAAAAATTTTCTTCCTTGTTCAGAAATTGGATTTCTTAGACAAACCGGATTTCTTTCCTGGTCAAAAAAAATTTCACGTAAAGGCGCAATTAAAAAATTGAATGCTAAGAAAATCCCCTCACAGAGTGCATTGGAAATCCAACCCGTTCCGCTGCACCGGGATTCGGGAAATCATTTGAGCCCATACTTCTTCATATAGATATTGTACAACTCCTTCTGCGAATTGTCGAGATTGATTTGCCTTCCCTGTATGAAAGCATAAATGATGTTATTCGTTTTCATATCAAGCACATCGCCATCGCTGATGATGATGTTTGCATCTTTCCCAACTTCGAGTGTGCCGGTACGATCCTCAATACCAAGAATTTTCGCTGTCGAAGAAGTGATACTCCTGAGCGCATCTTCTTTACTCACCCCATAAGCAACAGTTGTTCCTGCCATGAATGGAAGATTTCTTTGGGGCCAGAAACCATAAAGACTCAGGCAATAAATCACACCGGCTTTGTTGAGCAATGCAGCGGTTTGATAAGGAATTTCTATTTCAACATCATCACCCGCGGGAAGCTGATGAACATTACCAAGAATCACTGCGATATTATTTTCTTTCAGCAGATCAGTGCACATGTATGAATCTCTTCCGCCAACAATTACAATGTGAAGATTGAAGTCGCTCGCAAAGTGAACAGCGTTGAGGATCTCGCGCACGTAATCGCAATGAATGAAAAGGGTTTTGCTCCGGTCAAACAAACTCTTCATCGCTTCAAAGTTGATGTTGCGATCAGCGTGCAAAGCTTCTTCATTGTAAGATTTTGCCTGTGAAAAATATTGGCGGACCTGAGTCACCTGCTTTTCATAATCATCACTCACGGTTTGTGAGCCGCCGTTATCATCGAAGCTGTATTTGAAGAATGAAGGCCAGTTAAGATGAAGTCCATCGTCAATTTTGTATTCCGCATCTTCCCAATTCCACGCATCAAGTTGCATGATGGATGAAGTGCCGGAAATAATTCCTCCCTGCGGAACTACCTGAGCGATAAGAATTCCATTCGAGCGCACAGTAGGTGTTGCTTTTGAATCGGTATTGTAAGCAATCAAGCTTCGCACACCGGGATTGTAATCACCCACTTCATTGTAATCATTGGTTGCACGTGCAGCATCAATTTCACTCAATCCAATGTCAGTGTTTGGTGCAATAATACCCGGATAAATTTGTTTGCCTTGTGCGCGAATAATTTTTGCGTTACCCGACAAACGAACATTGGATGTTTCACCAACGAACGTGATTTTTCCCTTATCAAAAATTACCGCTCCGTTTTCAATCACTTGTCCATTCCCGACGTGAATAGTGCCATCAAGAATTATGGTGACAGAATCTTGCTCATTGGCAGGTACAATACGCTGCGCATAAGATTGCGAGAATGAAATAGCCAGAAGTGCTAAAAGAATTGTTTTGTTCATCGGTTTAATTGTTCGCTTTTTTTGCCTACTGCCTACTGCTTATTGCCTACTAATTTCCCACGCCGCTTCCATCCGTAATCACATCACAATCCCACTCACGATTAAAGTAGATGCCCGGCTTTTGCACAGGCTCTCCGCTTTGTTTTGCCCGGAGCATTTCATTGATTAATCGTGTTCGCTCTTTCTGAATCCAGGCTTGCTTCGCGAGTTCATCGGGTTCATTGTAAAACATAATTCCATCTACCAGTGTCATCTCACATTTTGCATAAATCGAAAGAGGATTATCACTCCACAAGACGACATCTGCGTCTTTTCCAACCTTAATGCTCCCAACGCGATCATCTATGTGCAACATCTTCGCGGGATTGAGCGTGCAGAGTTTCCATGCCTCTTCTTCACTCAAGCCACCATACTTGATTGACTTCGCCGCTTCCTGGTTTAATCGCCGCGCTTGTTCGGCGTCATCAGAATTCACTGCCGTCACTACGCCTTCCTTTGTGAGAATAGCAGAGTTGTATGGAATTGCATCGTACACTTCATACTTGTAAGCCCACCAGTCAGAAAAATTGGAAGCGAAGATGCCACGGGCTTTCAGCTTGTCAGCGACCTTATAACCTTCAAGTACGTGTGTGAACGTGTTCATTTTAAAATGCATGGAATCGGCGATGTGCATGAGCATGTTCATTTCCGATTGCACGTACGAGTGACACGTGATGAATCTTTTTCCATCCAGAATTTCTGCGAGTGCATCGAGTTGAAGATTGCGACGGGGAGGAATGGCTTTGAGTTTATCTTTTGCCGAAAGCGAACTAAAGTTCGCGCTACTCAGCTTATAATCTTTTGCGCGAATAAAGGCGTCGAACATAATCTGCTCAACACCCATTCTTGTTTGCGGGAAGCGAATCGTGTTGAAATCACCCCAGTTTGATTGCTTCACATTTTCACCGAGTGCAAACTTGATGAAGCCCGTCCATCCTTCGAACTTCATTGCTTCCGGGCTATAACCCCATCGCAATTTCACAAGTTGTGTTTGTCCCCCGATTGGATTCGCGGAGCCGTGCAACAGGTGCGAGCACGTGACTCCTCCTGCAAGATTGCGATAGATGTTGATGTCCGTGGGGTCAATCACATCTGCTATGCGCACTTCTGAAGTTACTGCATGTGTTCCTTCATTCACGCCTTGAGCGATGGCAATGTGTGAGTGCTCATCAATAATGCCACTTGTGAGATATTTCCCTGTCGCATCAATTACATGAGCATTTGCAGGAGCGGAAATATTTTTTCCGATCTGAGATATTTTTCCGTTTGTAATCAGCACATCGGTGTTTTGAAGAATGCCATCGCTTTCATTCGTCCACACCGTTGCGTTCCTGAAAAGAAAAGTTTCTTGTTTTGGAAGCGAAGCATTTCCATATCCGACAAATGGATACAGCACTTGCGATTCAACTTTCGGTTTTTCTTTTTTGGAATTTTTCTTTTCTGTAAAAGGCGAGGCGAATCTTGCAGTCCATTTTATCCAGTTTCCGTTTACATCTTGTCCTGTGCCTTCAAAATCTTCGCCTTTCTGATATCCGCTGAGCAGGTATGAAGCTTTGCTTGTGTCCTTTGGGTAGTGAAATGCAATAGAGATGAGGTCATCGGATTTGCTCAGTGTGACTTTCAGTTTTGTTGTGTCGCTGATTTTAATGGCTGCCTCGGGCTGACCAATGGAACCTTCAATAGAAAGATTCAATGAAATAGGACCGATGTTAAGCTGATAATTTCCCCGAAGATCTTTAAAGTCGAAACTGTTGATGATGTACGGAATTCCTTTCACCCAATTCTGGTAGATCACGTTCTTCTCGTTGAAAATGGAATCGGAGCAAATGAGGAAGTCAGCAACTTTTCCATTCGCCAAACTTCCAACCTGATCAAAGACTCCAAGAAGATTTGCCGGCGTGTACGTGAGATCTTTCAGCGCTTCCTTCTCACTCAATCCATAGTCAATTGCTTTGCGAAGATTTTTCCAGAAATCTTTTTTGTCTTTCAAATCGGAAGCGGTAAGAGCGAAAGTGATTCCTGCTTTCTCAAGTGATGCCGCATTTGACGGTGCCATTTCCCAATGCATCATGGAAGCAAGTGAAACCAATTGCGCATCATAGGGATCACTGAAATCATAGGCACGGGGAAAATTCAGCGGGATGATCAAGGCATCACCTGTGGCTTTCAGATCATCAATACGCTGATACTCGCTGCCATTTCCTTTGATGATGTATTTAATGCTGAACTCATCACCGATTTTATCAGCGCGTAATTCAGAGTACACATCGCCCACCTGGAAAATTTGTGGCAGCGATAGCGCCTTATTCAATTCATCGAGAGAAATGTTGTCTTCTTCTTTATTGCCATATTGCCTGTACCATTGCGCGTCGTAATAAGTTTGACGAAGCAGTGCAATACTTCCCATCAATGAGCTTGGATATTCCTGCGTTGAAATTCCTTTGTTGAATGAATAATATTCTGCCGACTGATCTTTCAGGAAGTTTTGATTCTCACGCTCATCGCCGAGTAGCACCATGGTTCCTGTGCCGCGAACAATGCCATCCTGCTGATGTGTTGACACGGCGCCGAATCCCAGCTCGCGGAGTTGTTTCGCTTTGTCGCCATCGGTCTTGTATAGTTCATTAGCATGCAGTTCAGGATGTATTGCCTGATTCCAGTTATACGACCCTTTCTTGCTGGATTCATATTGCGGCGGCCGCGGCCCTTGTTGCTGATCGCGCTTTGCCTCCGGAACTCCATAATCAGAATAGATGTCAATGAAAGAAGGATAAATGTATTTGCCCTGAACGTTGATTTCGACTGCACCTTTTGGAATTGAAATGTTTTGACCTACAGCCTCAATCTTTCCGTCATGGACAATGATCGTTGCGTCTTTGATCATCGTTTGGTAGTCGGTGAAAATGTTTGCGTGAGTGAGCGCGTAATATTTTTCACGTGGATCGGCGACCCCATTTTTGTGAAAGGTTTGTTGAGCGGAAATAGTGAGAGTGAGAGTAAGAGTAAGAGTAAGAGTAAGCGTAAAGGTGAGAATGAGGGCAGAAAGTTTCTTCATGCTGTTAAATGCAAAATGCAGGCGCCGAATGTAGAATGAAAAAATTTTCCGGCAGAAAAATTCGACCAAACCAATCTAAAATTTTGAATGGATAACTTTCCTTTTCAATAAGAAAAAAATGGGAGGATAGCAGGAGAGTCCTTCAAAACACACCATGGACCTTGTCGTTTCATACACACGTTTTATATTTGTAAAAAATAAATAGGCGAGGAAAATGAATAAAGTAACCTACACGAGCACCCTTTCCACTGCGCTGATGAAGCAGCTAAGTCACTATGCCGCGCATTTTAAGGTTCAGAAAAAAATAATCATCGAAACCGCCCTGAAGAAACATTTTGAGGAGCTGCGAAGAAAAGAACTGGCGGAAAGTTTTAAACGCGTAGCCAAAGACCGCGAAATGAAAGAGCTTGCCGAAGACGGGCTTGGTGATTATCTGAAAATGCTTGACCGATGAAACAACGTGAAATCTGGTACGCCGATCTCAATCCTACCAGGGGTCGCGAGCAAAAAGGTGTGAGACCGGTGGTAATCATTAGTGGTGATACAATGAACGACCACTCTGATCTCTGCATCGTTTGCCCTCTCACATCTCAAATAAAAAACTTTGCTTCCGGAGTGCTTCTGAAAAAAGATGGTTCCAATAAGCTGAAAGAAGATTCAGAAATACTGGCATTTCAGGTGAGGACTGTTTCACAACACCGGTTCACCAAAAAAATTGGCGCGATCACCGCAGATCAGCTTCGAACGGTATTGGAGCGGCTAATCGAAGTGTTCCAGTATTGAACTCACTTCAGGGACTTAAAAGTATTTTTGCTGATTGAGAATAAATTTTCCAATCTTCCTTTGATAAAATTATCTTGCAACCCAAAACAATCAACCTAAAAACGATGAAAGAAAAATCAATTACACATAAAGGGACAACCATCGGTTATTTTGAAGAAGGCAGTGGCTTCCCTATCGTGTTCGTTCACGGCTTCCCTTTTGATCATGCTGCATGGGCACATGGTTTCACCGATGCTTTCACAAAAAATTACAGGGTTATTCTTCCTGACAATGCCGGCTTCGGAAAATCAGGATTGCCGGATGAAGATGTGACGATGGAATACTATGCTGACTGCATCAAAGCAATTCTCGACAACGAAAAAATTTCTTCTTGCCTGATGATCGGTCATTCAATGGGTGGCTATATGGTGCTCAATTTCGCACAGCGATTTCCGAATTACCTGAAGGGCTTTGGATTATTTTCTTCTACCGCCTACGCTGATGATGATGCGAAGAAGCAGAATCGAATCGAGGTAGCAAACAATGCAAGAAAAATGAGTCCCGCTGAATTTGTGAATAGCATGCTGCACAAACTCTTCGGTGAGAAATACGCTGCCACTCACGAAAATGAAATTAATGAGTTCAAAAAATATTTCGGCTCAGTCGCTACCTCAGAAGGAATCGCGCAAGCATCACTTGCTATGGGAAAGAGAGCAGACACTTCGGATGTATTGAAGAACGCAAAAGTCCCTGTGCATTTCATCATTGGAAATGATGATAAAGTTGTTCCACCGGAAAAAACTCTTCCGCTGACGAGTTTGCCAGAGCAATCAGTGATTGCTACGCTCGAAGGAACGGGTCACATGGGAATGATTGAAGCGATGCAGGAAAGTCAGAACAGGATTCAGGAGTGGATTGATGTCTGCAATGTTCCGAAGTCGTCGAATTGATCATAAAATTCTTGAAAAAAATCTGAGCCGAACGATATGATTAGGGGATTTTCTCTCTCCATAGCTAAATAATTCTCTAAGGGATTTGAGGAATGAATAATTGCAGCTTTGCTAAACATTTTGGCTGAATGGGGTCTTTCCAGGTGCGTATGTTTGAGAAGAAAAAAGAGCTGCAAGTGAGGCAGCTCTTTTACCGTTCAAATTACTCGATGATGACTTTAATGTTGAATAATTATTTTTTGAGTTTGAATTATGTCTCCGGTCTGGATTTCGCACAAGTAAATGCCTGAAGGAATATCAGAGCAATTCACATTGAGTAGATGAATACCTGATTCCATTTTTTGATTTTCAGCAATTGATCTAAATTTTCTGCCTGTGACATCCATTAGGTAAACAGATATATCATTTACATCCGGCACAACAATTTGAATTCCTAATTCAGTGGAAGCTGGGTTGGGGTTTATCTTGAATTTTAGAGATGGAATTGCTTCTTCATCATCCGCGCTAATTTTTGCATTACTTCCACAGTCAACTTTTGTTTGCGAGCAAATTTGATAATTGTTGTATGCTGTTCTTTGGACAGCCAGCGAAAATCTTTTGTAGTTGTCAATAGTTTTTCTTTCTAAGGGCGTGGATTCAGGAGATTCATCTATAGTAGTGACATTATCACCCGGGCAATAGTCACTGCATGTTGCTCCGTTAAAATAGGAATGCATCATGTATGAGTCAGAATATAATCCTGCGTTGAGCATATTTCCGAATAATCTGATTCCCGGAGCTGACATAGTCGTAGTTGCGTAATCAATCCCAAACTGATGATCGTTGTAAGGATATACTTGCTGGTAATTATACCACGCGATGCCAATGCCATTATTGTCGGTTTTGCAAATCGAATTTGTTTTGACACCCACCGCGTCTCCATGAAGACCGGCAAGATAATATTCGGCCGTCCCCTGATCATTGATACGCTCAATAACATCTGTTGCTTTACTCAAGCCATCATATCCGCTGCTATAGTGGTGGCGCAATATCTTATCGAAAATAATAGTTCCTAAGGTATCCATTTTTATGAGCCATGAGTCCCAGCCGGCAGTTCCGGATTCCCCGTTTGTAAACCCGGCGATGATCAGGTTCTTATCGTCAGTAGGTTTAATGGCCCTCAACTCTTCCTGATTTCCTCCATTAAGATCAAGTTCACGCGCGAACTGTATATCTCCTACAGGATTTAATTTCATAATTAAAGCATTCTGATTCGTTGGATCACCATTATAATAATAGCTGCCAACTACAAATAACTCTCCTGTTGTAGGGTCTTCTGCAATGGCCTTTCCGATACAGAAATTGTTAAGCGTATTGGAAAAGCCCGGATCAAAGTGGTACATCTTGCTCCACACAGGATTCATTGCTGCATCAAACTTCATGACGATCACTTTAGAATGTGATGTACCTTTTGACGTACCGCAAGCAATGAAATATCCGGGATCAGATTGTGAAGCGATCACGCAATTGAATTCATCAGCACCACCGAAATCGAAACGGTATTTATTGGTGGCAGCTCCGCCCGAAGTAATCTTAGTCACGAGCGCGTCAGCTCCGCCTGGTACAGTTGAGCCGGTAATCGAATTAGATGCAACCAGGCCTACTGCAATATAACCACCAGTACCGAGGCCGTTATCAATTTCGCAGATAGAATGTCCCGCTGAATGCAACCAGGCGGTAGATCCGTTTTTAGCGAAAGCATAGCCATAATTCTGATTCACAGTTGATCCGGTTTTAGTGGTCTTAATGAAGCGAAGCTCGTCGGATTGCGCAGTGGCATCGTACATGTGTGCACTTATTGTGTATCCAACTCCCACATTGGAGTATTTATCTAAATCGCCGGCTGTATAATTCTGGCGGGTGCATAAACCGTCTACGAGAACTTCCGGACGGTAGTTAGCTCTATTTGCAGCAGCTACATCGTAATTGAAATAGCTCTGGAAGTATTGAGCATTTGCAAGTGTGCTTTGAAGCACGATGAATACTAAATGAATCTTTTTCATTGTTTTTAGTTTTTAGGTTTGAAAAATTATTGAATGTCAAAGATGCATTTTCAAAACCCCCATCGTCAATCACCAAAAGCGGTGAAAAAAAACTATCCTTTTAAAGATGAAATCATAGTTTTCCTTTTGAAGAGTTTGTAAGGAGTAATCTAATCACCTAATTGAGGTATTTCTATAATTAAGACCGTTAGGCAGAGTCATAAGAAAAAGTGGTAACGTAAGATAAATGAGTTGAAAAATTTGTTTTCATCTCATTGAAGCTTTAGTTAGCAAATTTTATAGGGTTCTTATTGACAGACCAGCTTATAATAATTAGACTGATTTTCAATTTCAGCTTTCAGAAAATAGATGCCTCTGGCTAATTCATTGCTTTCCATGACGCACTTATGATTTCCTTCCGAGAACCTGCCCTCACATATACTTGTGATATTTTTCCCAATAACATCTGTCAACGATAATTTTACAAATGATTCTTTTGGAAGGTACCATTCACACACTGTAGCACTGCTAAACGGATTAGGGCTAATTTTTAAATTGAAATCCTGAGGGGTTGCAGCACTAACCGGAAAACTAAGTGTTGTAGTTGCATCAGGATTGGTATCGGGATATGGCGGATCATCTTCAATATTTCCAACATTGTCACGGGCAATGCTATAAAACTCATATTTATTTCCCATTTCTCCTTTAAATAAAAAAGAGTCCTTTTTAAAACCGGCAAGCCAGGGAATATATTCACTATCATTGACCGAAACATAAATTTTGTAATTCATGATTCCCGCATCGGCATCTGTTCCTGACCAATGCACCATGAATGTGGAGTCATATATATAATCCTGTAAAGCCAACACATTGCTTTCCGGTTTAACGGTATCTATGGTGTTAATCCAAACAGGCGTGTTTATAGGTGCATTATTGTCGAACGTGATTTCGGCATCATTTGCAATTACAGTCAAATGTGGCAGACCCTCTTTTGGTTTAACATGATACGAAAGGAAAGCTTCGCCTTCCGGAGCATTTACATTAGGAGGAAGAAATCCATCAAAAGGATTGGTTACATTATCAAGAGTTGCTGTGTCACGGGAAAGAAACTTCCATGTTATAAGTCCGGTGCTGGTGTCAAGCTCGAATATTGTTCTGAGGAAACAATTTCTGATAGGTCTTAAGTCAAAATCGTGAACGAAAGATTGCTTCTCAATGCCGGAGACGAATGTTGAATCTCCGATTCCAAAGCCATTGAAGCGAAGTGTTGATATATCAAGAGTTGCTGTGTCAAGCTGATCGATAATTACAACTTCATTTGCAGGAGCAGTTGCAGTGTCTGCATTTTCAAAATTGATGTTGTAGAAAAGTGTTTGCGTGTTTGAAATAAAGTTTTGAGAGTTTATGCCAGATATACCTGTTTTAATATTTGGATCCATAGAAGTAATAACGTTAATTGACAAATCACCTAAAAGATCTTTGTCGATACATTCTGAAAAACATTTAGCAAAAGGTTTAACATTATCAAAAGCATCCCAGACGTCTTTAAGAAATTCCCATCCTCCTCCTACATGTTCTAACGCAGCATCGTCGACAGAGATTGGAGTGCAATTAAAGACATAATCCACCATTCGATCTCCTGCGTCATACAATAAATTTGCCCATCTTTTTAAATCCGTCAATTGAATTTGGAGCGGATCAGTATTAATTATATCTTCCTTAAGTTCTATTAGATATGGGAGACCATAACTAGCTTCGTCAAGTTGACTTGAGCAGTCTTGAAGCTTTGGAGCGAAATAATTATCTAAACAATTCAGTAAATCACAGTCCCCTCCTCTTACTTTAGCATATTCATTTCCTGACAACATTGACACTGAGTCAGGGCTTACGATAGGTGTTGCATATATGTAAGTTTTTAAATCAAATTGATCTATATAGATTGATTTAAGCAACAGACTGATGGTATATGTCCGACCGGGTAAGATATAAGGAATCATAAAGACGTTGCTTGCTACCGAATCATTTAATATTGAATCCCACGAGACCCAAAAATGATTTGCCGGAGCGGAATCAATCACAGCTTGCGCCAATTGGTAAAAGCCACTTGTATCGATCTCCGTTAGCATTGAAATATCCTTATCACCCTTTGTCTCAATGTAAACCATTACTCCAAAACCAATTTCATTTCCATTATTTCCAACTTGAATATCGTATTCACCAAATGCATTTATCAGAAGATCTTTATTGCCGGCAATCTCTAAAGTAGGTTCAAACTCTTTCGTTTCCTGAATTTCAAACCCATTTGAAAATGTATAAGTAGTACCAGTTGTGTCGGTTAGTACTACATCGCGATAACCAAGGGACTCATTTGAAAAGGTGAACAGTGCGCGAAGATGCGTGCTATCAAAATAGATAACTGTGTCAGCTTCAATGTCACTAAAACCATCACCGGCTAATGTAACTGTGGTTCCTGACAATAAATTGACTCCATAAATATCTACAATGGAGTAAGTATCATTCCCCGAATAGTTAGGAACCACACTTTCAACTCCAGGAATATTTATTTGTGTTGTATATTGCGCATTACCACAGGAGTTCGTTGCAGAGAGAGAAACATTGTATGTACCACCATGAGTATATGCATGACTTGGATTGAAAAGAGTGGATGCTACCGAGTCCTCCGAATCACCAAATAACCATTCAGGGGTGACACCTGGATTTTCAGGGTATTCAAAGTAAACATCATTGCCCTCAATAAATGCCTGAAAGTGTACATCAGGAGATTCGTCAGCAGTGTCTTGAAGAAGCGTAATGTATAATTGTCCCGAAATAGGATTCCAACTCGATCCTGAAGTGTCAGGTGAAATACAGCTAAACTGGCCTGAGGGGGGGTCCATCGAGCCTATGACTAAAAAATCTTTTCCATTAGGAGAAATTATTCGTTCACATGTGCCATTGGAAGGATTTGAATGTCCAAATGATTTTGTCCAAATTATTGTCCCACTGCTATCAAACTTTAGCGCATATTGTGAATAAGCGGGTACAGTATCAGGCATGTAAGGAAGAATAGCGGTACTATTGACATTACGACCAATTACAACTATTTCAGATTGATCATTTACAATTAAGTCGTTGGCTTTAGCCCTATATAATAAGTAAGTATTATCAGAATAATTTCGAAACCACACTACATTTCCATCGGGATCAAATTTGAATAGAACATAATCCCCGTTAGGTATATCATAGAAATCCAGATCTATTTGGAATGGATACAGGACAGTACCACAGACTAAATATGAATTTCCCGATTGGTCGCCATTAACCGCATAGCCACCTTCCCCAAAGATGTCAAAATTAATTTCTCCTAAAGATTTTCCCCAAATAAAATTCCCATTTGAATCTGTTCTCAGAATATACGCAGGATCAGGTATGCTATATGCTATTATGGAATCAGTTCCTATACTTAAATTACCATCCCACATAAGCCCTAAAATTATCATGTCTCCATTGGATAAAACCTTCAACATTCTTACAGGATCCCAATCCGGCATCGCCCCCGCTGAAACCATAGTGAATAATAGAATCGAATTTCCGGCGGTATCAATCTTATAAACATTCTCAATTGTTGTCAGGGTATCAATAGTTGTATAATAAAAAAAGGAACCTCGTACATCAAATGTCCTGTAATAGTGGCAACATCCACTATCATATGACTTTCCCGCTGCGAAGGTTTTAATAGGGTGCCCTGATGTATCGAGAATTATTAGCTGTTGAAAACTCAAGAAAGGAAAGGTTGTATCAGGAAATTGAATTGCCGTTGTGGTATCAGTTTCTCTTTCCACGATCAACCAAATATTATCGTTCGCATCAATTCGAATTCCTCTGGTAACTTCTGACCAATAATTATAATTACCGACATAAAAAGGAATTGCCCAAACGAGAGTTCCTGCAGGGGAATACTTCATTAGAATATTGTTACCGTTACCTCCTCCTATAGCTTGTATAGTGTCATTATCTATCACCATCGTCCCATCGAAATAACCAAGAGCATAGGAATTACCCGAATGGTCCTGGGCAATATCAATAGGCATGAAGTAACCCTGTCCACTTGTGTAAGTGTACTTTGGCTTTACCCAATCGAAATGTTGAGCGTGCGATTGAAAGCCAATGATTACAATTGCGAAGAGAAGACAAAACTGATGTTTCATTGGATTTGCTTTTGTGATCGGAAATGTAGTAACAAGTTTTGAAATCTAATGTGATTTTTTTTGACATACTTATTTATCTTTCTTCCTGATTTCAACACTACTCAAAGATTAGTTTTCTCATCTCCGTTTCGCCATCAATACTAATCTTGAGAAAATATAAGCCTGATGATAATTGCTCGCGGTGTAAATCAAACTGAAGATTTCCCTGAGTAAAATATTGATCACAAATAGACTTCAATTCTCTTCCCGCTAAATCATAGAGTGAAATTCTGACTTCAGCGTCTCGACTCAACTCGATGCGGACAGTTGCAGAGGCAGTGGCCGGATTCGGATAAATGCTGATTTGGTTTTGTTGCATTGATGCAGATCCATCCATTCTGCATGACTTTGTAACAGTAGTTCCCGTTGATATCTTGCTGCAGTTATTGGAATTAGTGACAACGACTTTGTAAGTACCTTTCTTAGTTACTTTATATACCTGATTCGTTGCACCGATAATTATGTTTGGTCCCTTTCTCCATTGATAAGTATATCCTACACCGCCATTGGCCTGAAGATCAACGTAACCGGCAGTGCAAATGTCAAGATCACCAAGAGGTGTTATGGTAGCATCAGGAAGAGCCATCAAAGAAACAGTGGTCGAATTCGAAATAGATACACAATCAAAACCATTTGTTTCCCTTACTTTATATGTGGCAGCTTTTTGAGCAGAATAAGTACTGTTAGTCGCTCCTGAAATGTTTTTCGTGTTCTTAATCCATTGGTAAGAAATTCCATCACCTTCATTGGCTGTTAAGATAACGGATGATCCATCACATATCGGGACAAATCCTGGCGGAGTTATATGTGCTGTGATGGCATTCTCATCTATAAGCCCATTGCAGTTATCATCAATTCCATTACACAAGTCGGCAGCCCCCGGGTTGATTGATGCATTGCCTTCATCGCAATCTCCTCCGCAGGAAGTATAGCCATCGCCGTCAATATCAAAACCTTCATCAACTGCTCCATCACAGTCATTATCCAAACCATCGCATATTTCAGAAAGGTGATGACATCCTTTGTCATCGCGAACGCATAGAACATGATTGAATACTACCACAATATCTCCCTGGGGTCCGGCAAATAATGGATAATCCTTTCCTCCCGGAAGATCATATTTTGGATCACTTCTCTGTGATCCTGCTCCATGTACATCATATAACGCTGAATCTCCTGATCCGGTTGGATCGAAATAACCTTGCGCCTCGCCAAAGGCAATGTAATCGGCAGTCTGGTAAATATTAAAGGGATCTCCTGATGTTGGAGAGAAATCAAGATGTGGTGACGAACTCCACAGATATGGGTATTGACCGGGATTATCTAAGTAGTCGTCGATCGTTGACAGTGTAAACATTGGATTAATTGCCGGTGATGAAGTTGCATCAGGGCATCTCGTATAGTCAACAATACTTTGTAATTGCTTCGCATCGGGTAAATACCAATCGGTATGCCCGGCAAGAGTGAGATTCTCTGCATAATGAAGAGCGCCCTTCCAATCACGCTCAACTCCATCATCTTCTTGTTGCCACATTAATCCGGTAGCCAGATCTGTAATTGTACCATCTCCATTGTCAACAAAATTATTGATGCCGTAATCGGGATTGCCGCGAACCATTCTGAAATACATCTTACTCAGCGAACCGTCTGATAAGTATTTTGGGTATCCCTTGATCCTTCCATCAACAAAATTGACCCCGAACACCGTAGTGTCACCATCCATCGTAAGGCATTTATATTGGGTTGAGGTCAGGACTTGAGCATCTATTTCGCGAGCGGTAGGATCAAGATCGCATCCCGATGGTGGTTCGGTGCCGAGGGACTGATCGAAATATCGTGTGTCAATAAAAAATGCCGACCCCGCTAATTCGCCTTCAACGTCACCTGTAAATTGTATTAATGAATATAGTTCTTTAATGGTAGGAACACGCCAGTCAGTATATCCCCCGGTTGTCAACGCATCTGCTTTTTCAAAGGCCTCATACCAGGTTATCTGACAACCCATATCCTTCTCCCACATTAACCCTGTTATATTATCTGTGATTGTTCCATCTCCGTTGTTGGTGTACGATGGAACATTTCCCGGATAAGTAGCATCCTGACCATAATAATCATGACCTGGTTCTGGCTCGGATATAATTGCATCATTGCTATAGTACTCGGTTACACCTGTTCCAACAATATTATAACTGCCGGGTGCACACATATCAATCGTACAAGCATCACCATCATCACAAGTGAGAGGTGTTCCTGGTATGCAATGTCCGGTCGCCGGATCGCACGTCTCAATGCCATTGCAGGGATTGCCATCATCGCAACTTATAGGAAGCTCCTCATAACATCCACCACTAACCGGATTACAGGTCTTAAGGCCATTGCAATAATTAGCATCGCTACAATCACAGCCCAGTTTGACAATCCAGAAATCAAATTGTCCTTTTGAATTTACAGAGACATCGCACGTTTTTGTACTGTTGGTTGATCCGGCAAGAATGTAACCTCCATCCTTCGATTGTTCTAAATGAAAATAATGAGTGACAGAACCTGTTGCACCATCACTATTATCACCACCATAATCGGAGTCCCAGGCCTTATTCCCGTCAGCATCTAATTGCACAATCCAGTAATCAAAATTGCTGCTGCCTCCTGCAGTTCCGCCACATCGGTCAACGGTTTTATCACCCGTGATTCGCGAATTGGAAGCACCACCAAGAATAAAACCACTTTGCCTGGTTTCCAGAACATTTGCCAGCACTTCATTATTGCTGCCACCAAATCGGTGATCCCAAACCTTAGTACCGTCGGAAATAATTTTTACCGCCCAATAGTCTCTTACTCCCCGGAGATTCTCTGTCTTATCTCCTGAGATACCGGATTTTGAATGACCTCCAAGTAAGTATCCGTCGATCGTTTGTACCGCAGATTGCAGCACGTCATCATCGCTGCCGCCGTAACAGGCATCCCATTCCTTAATTCCATCATCATCAACTTTAACGATCCAATAATCACTTAGCCCTCGCGCAGAACAGCTTCTATCACCGGATGCCACTGAAGAAGAGCTGCCACCAAGAAGATATCCCCCATCGCGTGAGGGAATAATTGCAGCTAAGTCGTCAGCCAGATTTCCACCAAAGCGTGCATCATAAATTTTATTTCCAGCTACATCCACATGAATGATCCAAAAGTCTTTCCCCCCGCGTGAAGATGCAGTCTTATCACAGATAGCTCCACCACTGGTGGATCCACCTATCATATATCCGCCATTGTTAGCGAGACAAATGCCACCAAAGAAATCGTTCATATCAGTTCCGTAACTCTTATCCCATTGCTTATATCCATCTGCATCTACCTTAATGATCCATAAATCTTTTAATCCACATGATGTCGTTGACTTGTCCCCATCATTGGCTGACGCTGATTGTCCACCCAGCAAGAAACCTCCATCCGGCGTTTGAATTGCCTGGAACAGTTCATCATCCATAGAACCACCGTATCGTTTATCCCATTCCTTTGAACCATCACTACTAAGTTTCAGAATCCAATAATCTTTTCCTCCGCGGGATGGATCGGAAACATCTCCGACATTATCAGAGGACGTTGATCCTGCAAGGAGATATCCGCCATCTTCGGTTACAAGAACGAACTCACAAAAATCCTGGAGGTTTCCGCCATAGCGGTAGTCCCATTGTTTGGTGAGCTGGGCGGATGTCGGGATTGGACAAAATAGAGTGATTAGAAGTAATCCTGATAAGATTGAAATTATTCTTTGAGAGATAGGTAAAGGTTTCATGGGCGATATTTTTCTGTTTTCTGTTCTAAATTTCTCAATCAATCTTAACGATTCTTTTTTCAAATGCTTTGCCGTTTATCACAACATGAATCATATAGACACCAGCCGGAAGAGTGCTTGCATTTACAGAGTAATTAACCAATCCCTCTTCTTTGCTTGCTCCGTCCTGTATGGTCAAAATGTGCTGGCCAAAAACATTATAGAGATCTATACTGACAATAGCGCCTTGATTGAGCTCAATAGCGACTTCAAAAGTTTCTAAAAATGGATTAGGTCTTACGACAAGTTCCGAATTAGGAATACTAATGTGATGGGATTGATCATTACTTTGTCTGAAAATATCCGTGCCCCAGCATCCATCTATGGAAGCATGAAAGTGGCTTCCCTCAGATGCATTAAATCCGATCTCTAGCATTACGCTATTTCCCGCATGATACGACGAATAAACCCCCGATGTAATGATTGAAGTTGAAGTTATTTCATCGCTTGCCTGGTAATAGTATTCAGAATTTTGGGTACCAGATAAACTTAAAGTTGATGCACATGACGAAAGCAAAGGACAACTTAAGTAGTCCCGATCAGAGAGAGCCGAGGCGTGCATAACATCATCTTGATCATTTGTGAAGTTTGTTCTGCAAGATGAACTACTATAACTCATGAAATTTGTAATCGGTGGCGAGTAAGTATCCCCATTTCCGTCAGTACATGATCCGCTATATAAGCAATTGGATTCGCTTCCACAGCCACTTGTTGTATTCACACCAGGGTCTGCGGGTGTATCGCAAATATCATCTCCGGCTGTGTTGCAATTTGAGCCGTCAACCTTTTCATTGCAGGGGTGCCAAAAGGTGCAATCATTACCTTTTCCAAAAGTGTGGAATAGAGAGAAGTAATGTCCAATCTCGTGGATGTGTGTGGTATTGCCTCCTGTCACACAACTGTTTTTGAAAATTGCCCGATCTACACTTGGAGGATTTCTTGAATAACCACAAACACTTGTGCCATCGTCGATGACTGAATTAAAACAATAAATGTTAATCACATTAGCAACATCATGGTCCGAACAGAAGGATTCTTCGTTGTCAGAGTCAAAATTATAGTTGGCGCTGCTGTTAATCCACTCTGGCTGCCCACATTGGAAAAACTGAATTTTTGCGTCTAAAAAATTTGTGTTAAGGTCATTGAGTATAGTTATGAGGTCGGCTTCAGTAAGGCCTCCGCTGCCATCATTTTCTCTCACAACATGGAATTGAACAGGAGCATAAAAGTAACTGATGCTCCGTTCCTGCTTCAATTGATCTGCAAGTTGTCTGCGTGACTCACGTGTCCGATAATAATAATCAAGTTGTTCCTGAGAAATTTTGGTTCCGCATTCCTTTGTTTGAGCGTGCACGCACATAGTAAGTATCTCAATAGTAAACAGAACTATTAAGCATTTATTTTTTGAAATTATAGATAGCTTTTTCATGGTGCTGCCCTCCTTATTTTGAGTTGATCTGTAATGATTTCAATTGTGCCTCGAGGAGTTCGATCTTCTTATCCTGCTCGATAACATACAGAGTCAATTCTTCGATCTTCTCCATCATTCGCTTCGACATGTCTCCTAAAGCTAATCCATTTGCTTCTATATCTTTGGCCGAAGGCATATCCGGTAAGTGTCCGGTATTTTGAATCTGTATTTCGACTTCACGAAGAGGAAGTAGTTTATAATTATTTTGAAACACATAGTCCGGCCAATTAGAAGCATTTTCTACCATTATTTCTTCGCAAGCGATTTTGCCGGTAACACTTAGTTTATATCCAGTTTTACCGGTTTCACCACCTACTCTCAATTCTTCAGCGAATGTTTTACTGCCAGAGAAATACCCTGCCCATGCATCCTCGCCTGATGCTTCTCCAAATACTCCATAATTGGAATTTCCCGCACCTGCACCGGATGCATAACCATAAACACCGTACTGAGTGCTGATACCTGATGAAGAAAATGCATTGCCTGCAACTCCAAAAACCTTAGCTCCAGATGCTGCTCCTGAGGTAGCCTTAGAATAAATTCCAAACTTGTCTCCTGTGCTAAGATCACTCACCTCATTATAGATACCATAATTGGTTGCAGTTCCGGCGTCGTAATTATTATAAAAGTATGCACTCCTTGTGTAGCCGGTATTTAAAACATGAAATTTATAGGAAGGCGTAGATGTGCCCACCCCTACACTTCCATACACCATTAAACCATCTGTGGGAGGTGTTTCGCCCGGTCCAAATCCGATCATAGTTCCACCATTAGTTTTTACCATAAGTTTCGTAACGCCACTGACGGAGACCTGGAAGGGATTCGTATTGACGTCTGACTTGACTTGTAACTTCGAGCTGGGTGAAGTCGTGCCGATACCTACTTTACCACTTGACGTTATTCGAAGACGTTCGCTACCGTTAGTCTTAATGACAAGATCCTTAAAAACTGAGCTTGATGTTGTGCCCAGAAAATTTTGTGAGGTCACGTCGGAATTACCAGTGAGAGACCATTGTGCATTTACATTTGATACTTTGATCATCATGAGGGCTGCGACAATGCCCAGAACAAGAATTTGGTTTTTCATCGTAGTTTAATTTAGAGTTAAAGAATGATTTTATTATCGGGACAAATGTGTAATTACTAAAAGCCATGCGTCAATCGCCAACAGTGGTGATTTTGATTGTACTGTTTTCAAGAAGAGAAATTCCAGTTAGCTTTTTCATTGTTGGAAGTTTTAGGTTAGTAGATGATTTTATGATCAAATTTTTTTCTTGTATGATTTTTCTTCCTCCGGAAATCGTCTCAAAAATATCTTGACAATACCCTTCTTGTCAATTACCCTTTTGTGTAATAAGGGCGTTACCCTGTAGAAATTACTTTGACTAAGAATCTCTTTGAGGAAATTATTAGATTTGAGGAGCCCTAACCTCTTTGCAATCCAAATGGATTTTTTGTTGAGAAGAATCGCTGCCGTTTTAGTTTTCGATTTACTGTCGCACATCCTCTGCGCACAGGATTTTATCAGAGATAATTTTATGGTGCGGCAATTTAGTTCTGCAGAAGGATACCAGCATAGCGGGATAACGCACATCACGCAGGATGAGCTTGGCATCATGTGGTTCGGGTCGAGCAGGGGTTTAGCAAGCTTTGACGGATACAAGTTTCATCATTATAACTATGATCCGAATGATCGCAACTCCATGGCTCCCGGTTGGATCACCTCGTTGCATGCGGATCAAAATGGATTGATCTGGTTTACCACCATTCCGCAGTATGGCACACAAGTCTTAAATACGAAAACAGGAAAGCTTTTAAGATATCTTCCGAACTCGAATGATTCGCTATTGTCCGATGCACTTCGAATGACAATTGACAAAAATGGAAACACCTGGATCAGAAGTCTCAATCACTCGATCGTTAAGATTGATTCACGCGATCAACCTATTCATCGGTTTTTTCCTCAGCAGTTTTGTGAATGCAATTTTGAAATCAGAGACCTTGCTTTGGATCATTCGGATAAATTATGGGTTTTATCTGAAGACCATCTTATTGCTCTCGAACCCGAAAGCAAAGGATCAACCTGCTTTAAAGTTCCTGATACTTCACAAAGAGAACTTCGTCATTACTGGAAACTTGTCCCTGATCATTCTGGAAATATTTGGCTGCTGTATAACAATTCAGTTTATCAATTCAATCACCACACAAAGGAGTTTAAGCCATATCGGAAAATTCTTGAGGATATTGGACTCTCACGCGAAACTGTACTTACAGACATCATTGTTGATTCAAGAAATCGCTTGTGGGCAGTTGACAGGTCTGGAAATTTTTTTGTCGTTTATATAAACTCCGATAAAACATTCAAATTCCGTTTCGAACCAGATGTCAAAAAAGAAAAGTCTGACTACTGCATTTATGAAGACCGAACCATGAATATCTGGATCGGACACGATAGCACAATATTGCTCTTGCAGCCCAAACCATTTCCGATCCACTCTATAGATGTCACTTCATCTTTCCAAAGTTCGCTTGCATCAAAGACAATGGATATAGGAGTTTACCTCGGGTTTGAAGAGAATGAGAATATTTGGTTTTACACCGCAACCTCAATTGGTTATTTCAACATTCACGATCACAGAGTTCACAATCTGAACATTCATCTCCCTGAACACATTCAATTTGAGGACCGTGAGGGAGCCATGTTAAAAGTAAACAAGCAGCTTTTCATTTCTGATTATAAAGGAAATGCTTTTCTGGTTGATGTTGCTAACGGAAATCTCAGTCCACTTCCGGGCGATTCGATTCGCGCAAAATCCCCGTTAACTATTATTCATTGCTTTGCCAAAATTGATTCAGCAATTTGGTTCAGTACGCGTGCCGGAAGACTCATTATTCTGAATCCTCAGCCAGGGACACTTTCCTTTTTACCACCATTAAATGAGGAAAGCGTAGCGTGCCCATCTACATTTCCGGAAGCAATCTTTAATGATTCGAACGGGAGGATTTGGCTTGGAACAGGAGAACTGGGATTGTACAGGTATGACCCGAACAAGAAAATGATGTTGCATGTGGGAGGAATTATACCTGACTCAGCGGATTTGGATAAACTATATATCGCGCATATTGATGAAGATTCAACTGGGCATCTGTGGATAGCAACCCACAACCATGGTTTATTACGATATGATCCCGGCTCCGGTGATCTGAAGGAATTCCCGGTCTCTGAAAATAATGGAGTCAACTGTGTCAAATATTTTGTCACCGACCGCTTTCGTAACTATTGGTTACTAACTCATTTTGGAGTGATGTGGTTTCATCCTCCTGCTAAGAACAGCCCTTCGGATCATGAACTATTAAATCGTTCTTATGACTTCATGTCAGACGATTACGGTTCTGCTATTGCTGGTTCAGACGGAGCAATTTATTTAGGTGGAGGGAAAGGTGTTGTTTATTTTTTCCCTGATTCATCAAAGCCGCAATCAGCTCGCAGCGATATAATTTTTACAGGCTTCAATGTGGATGCAAGTCCGTTTGAAATGGATTCTGCTATTGGCTACAAAAAAAACATCTGCATTCCTGCTGAAAAGAACAACATCGAAATTGAATATGCTTCTCCTGATTATTTGAATCAGGACCTGAAGCATTATTACTACCGCCTTGTCGGTTTTGATAAGGACTGGGTAGATGCAGGCGCTAAAAATCACATAAGCTATAACAATTTAAGCCCCGGCACTTACGAGTTTCAGGTGGGGATTGCCAGTGTTGATGGAGTACTGAGTGATAAGACTGCCAGTATCAATATCCGTCTTATCACTAAACTTCGGAAGCGATGGTGGTTTATCGTATTGGAAAGTATGGCAGCGATAACGCTTGTTGTTTTCGTTACTCGTTTTTTCACTCAACTGCGGCTGAAGCAACGGTTAGCTGTTCTCGAGAGGAAGACTGCAGTAGAAACGGAACGCCAGCGGATCAGCCGTGATATGCATGATGAACTTGGCTCAGGTCTTTCAAGGATTTCACTTATGACTGAATTATTGAAAACCAAAGCCGGTCATGAGCCAATCACTGAAGGACTCGACAGGATTGCTAATGCATCACGAGAGATCAGTGATCAGCTTCATGAGATTGTTTGGACGTTGAACCCACAAAACGATTCACTCAAAAATCTGATTATTCACCTGAGACAATACGCGATTCAATTTTTTGAGAATTCATCCATTGAATTAACGGTAACAACTCCGGAAATTTTTCCTTCGCAAGAAGTGAATGGCATTGTAAGAAGAAACATTTTCCTGAGCGTCAAAGAATCACTCACCAACATCGCCAAACATTCGAATGCGAAAAAAGCAGGGCTGAGTATGCTTCTTCACCATTCGCAATTTGAAATCCGGGTGAGTGATGACGGAAAAGGAATTGAAGTTTCTGAAAAGAACTTAGGCGGCAGCGGAGTGGAGAATATGAAGCGAAGAATGGATGAAATCCATGGACGTTTTGAAATGATCACCCGAAATGGTGAAGGAATGGAACTCGTATTTTTAATTTCCTTGTCAAAGATGTCTCCTTAAGAATTCTACCTTCTACCGTATAACTTCCTTACGGCTTCCGTTCTGTTCTGCACGTGCAGCTTTGAATAGATATGGTGGATGTGCTTCTTCACAGTGTCAATCGAAATTTTCAACTCGTCAGAAATTTCTTTATACATCAATCCCCGCTCAAGCCGGTCGAGGATGGCTTTCTCTCGAAGGGTGAGTATCTCCAAATCATCTTCTGGCTTGATCCTGATTGAGTCCACTACGCGGCGTGCGATTTCGCTGCTCATGGGTGAACCACCTTCATGAATTTCACGAATGGATTCGATGATCTGAGCCGGTGGAGTCTTTTTCAGAATGTAACCTGAAGCTCCATTCTTCAGCGCAGCAAAAACACTGGAGTCATCATCATGAACAGTACACATCATGATCTCAAGGTCAGGACATTTTTCCTTAAGGATTTTCGCTGCATCTATTCCTGACATTTTAGGAAGGTTCACATCAAGCAGCAATACATCAAGATCGCTTTCAGGAACATCTTCGATTGCAGAGAGAGCTTCAGGGAAAGAATGAATGCATTCAAATCCTTCTGTGCCATTGATGATAAGCCGAAGCGAATCACGAATCTCATCTATGTCTTCCACAATTCCCACTTTGATTGTTTTCATCGTTGCAGTAACCAATGGTAAAGATATTTCTTGACTAACCAACTAATTGCCCATTTGTAATACGTTTTCTATTTGCTAATCACAACCAGCTCTGTTGAAGTCCAGGAATCACTGGCCAGCCTAACTGTATACAATCCAGGCTTAAACGCACTAATGTTAATCTCAGCTTGATTTGATCCAATTGAATTTCGCAATGATTGGCGATAGATCAAATGACCAACGATATCAGTTATTTGCAATTCCATAGTTTCATGTCCCGATCTCATAAATTCCAAATACAGTACATCATCAGCCGGATTAGGAAAAATCGAAATTCCCTTTCCGGGATCAGCTTTACTATTTGCAGTAGGGATTGATGAGCTATCAAGTTTTGCAATAAATAAATCAAGAGCGCCGGCTGCAGCATTTGTTATACTGGTTACTCCGAAGTTGATTGAAGGACTATCAAATAATCCCATTACATAGGCCCTTCCCGTCGCATCTGTAGAAATGCCATATCCCCCGTCGCCACCAGTTCCGCCGGCTAATTTCGCCCAGATCACATTTCCCGAAGAGTCGCACTTCGCAACAAATATTTCAGTACCGTTGGTATTGGGCAGCGTAATGGACCCGAAAGAAACAGAAGTGCTTGCAGTGCTTCCCGTCATTAACACATTTCCGTTGGCATCTGTACAAATACCTACGCCCACTTCATCGCCGGTTCCGCCTGCCCTTTTCGCCCATTGCACATTTCCGGCACCATCATATTTCACAATGAACATATCGCCTGCACCTGCATTCGTCAAAGTGTCGGTGTCGAACGTAACAGGATTGCTGCCAAAAACTCCCGTGACAAAAACATTTCCGCCTGCATCCGTGCAGATGCCGCGACCCTCTTCCCATCCCGTACTGGTGCCAACGGCTTTCGCCCAGGGCACGTTACCGGCAGAATCATATTTCACAATATAAAAATCGCCGATGCCGACATTCGTTCCTGTTAAATGAACTGTATCGAAGTCGATGGAAAGCCCCTGGAACCTTCCTGTTACATATGAATTTCCGGCAGCATCCGTAGCAGAACTGTGCCCAAAATCAGAGCCTGGGTCTACAGATGCCTTTGCCCATTGCACATTTCCCGATGAATCGTATTTCACGATGAACATATTCATGCCACCTGCATCACCTACGGTAACGCTATCGAAAATAAGGTCACCATAACTGAACGTACCTGCTACATATACATTTCCATGTGCGTCGGTGCTCACACTCGTTCCATGCCCAAATCCGCCTTCATTTGTTCTTGCCCATAGTGCATTTCCTGCGGTATCATACTTTACAATAAATATCCTTTCCACGTCTTCAAATGAGTTGTGTAAAACAATGCTTCCGAAGGTGATGGTCGTATCGCTGAACGCTCCCGTCACGTACAGGTTTCCCGCACCATCGGTGCAGATACCATTACCTGTTTCATGATATAATCCTCCTGCCCATTTCGACCACTTCACACTTCCCGATGAATCATACTTAGTGATAAACATATCCCAGTATTGGTCGTAGCTGGTGTTGACGAAGGTATCCGTTCCGAAGATGATGGAGTCGCTCAAAAAGTGCCCCGTCACATACGCATTGGCATTGGCATCGGTGCAAATGGCTATGGCTTCATCGCCGTTTGATCCACCCGCCGATTTCGCCCAGAGCCAGTCGGGGGCTTGAGCATTTATGAATGCCGGCAAGCTGTAAAATGAAAACAATAAAATTGTAAATGGTTTTTTCATGTTGGTTGTTTTTAGCTAAAGACTGTACTGCTCATTCTGTGCATTAATCAGAATTCGGATGATTGTATGTACAAAACTTTTGTAAAGATATTTTGATCCGCTCACCAAAATCAATCACCCATTTGTGTAATACTGAATAAAATGAAGTGAGAATTTTATTCAGGAATTACAAGACGCTCTGTTGAAGCATAATAATCGTTGCAAAGGACAACAGTGTATGCTCCTGGTTTCAATCGACTGATTTCAATCTCTGATTGAAATGAACCATCTGGATTCTTTAACGAACGATTATAAACTTCTTTTCCGTCAATATCAGTGATTCGAAGCTGCGCATCTTCATCCGGTTTGAATTCATGTTTTAGATAGAGCATTCCATAGGAAGGATTTGAAACGGCAAACTGCTGACCTAAACTATCACTTCCTGTATGCGACCGAAAAGTCACAAAGCATGAAACAGGTGTCGGTGAAACCCAGTTTGAAGTGCTTCCTGTCAAAGCAAAGTTTTTCATCACACCGTTGGTGTGATTGCTTGATAAGTCAATCAGAGAATCGAGACCTGTGTTTTCTCCGTTGCCGGCTCCCTGATCAAACGTGTAGTATCCAACAAGCGCTGATTCATTTTCCGGATTAATGTGAACCGACATCGAAGCGAGAATTTCAGCCTGCGTGCGTGCAATATTCCAAAACCGTATTTCATCAATATAACCATTATACATGGAGCCGGAACGTTCACCAATTTTCCATCCTACGGCCGTTGGCAAATTCGGCGAAGAATCATAGCCCGTGGCAGCTAATAAGCCATTCATATAAATTTTATAGGCGGAGTTTCCCTTACGCACAATAGCGAGATGATTCCATGTATTGGGAACTGTTCGAATTGAACCGGCAACAACTAAAGGGCCGGCTATATCATGCGCAATTCCATCTTCGTCCCTGTAACCAACTCCCAATGAGCCACCCGGATCCAGGTAAATGTTGAAGCGGTTTGCATCTGTATCGTCAGGTCTTGTCCAAAGAATTGCGGTATGATGTTTTGGGTTGCACTTAAACCAAAATTCCAGAGTAGCATCCCCGGGGTTGTGAAAAAGAAATTTATTACTGAAGAATATTCCATCGTCAATACCATCAAAATGAAGTGAGTTGCCTTGTTCATCAATTAAGGAATCACAATCATTATCGAAGCCATCGCATATTTCTGTGGCTCCTGCATGAATAGCACCATCTGCATCGTTGCAATCATGAACAGAAAGATATCCATCATTGTCACTGTCGTTGCCTGTCATTCGCTTGCATTGAACATTGAGGCATAGAATTCCAGCGACGAGAATTTGAAACAAGAAAATAGTTGCCTTCTTCACTGTAGTGGTTATTTTCTCTTGTGAATATATGCAGAATAATGAGTACAGGAAGCCCAGGAAACTTATTCATTCAACTTCCATGCAGGCATCGGGATTACTGGAATGAAGAAATGAATCATCACCCCATACTTGCGGCAGAAGCATTCTTTCAGTCAACCACCTGGGTTTTTGTGCTGTGAAAAAATCTTCGGCACTTCTGCCTCGCGATTTGAAAGCTTGATGAAACACTTGAAGGAACAGGTCACATGGGAATTATTGAAGCGATGGAGGAAAGCCAGAATAAAATTCAGGAGTGGATTGATGTGTGTAATGTTCCGGAAAGGTGCCACTCAGGCCTGTTCCTATATATCCCTTGCTGTTGATGCTGAAGCCAACAGCATTGGAGCGTGCGGTTCCCCCGAAATCGGCTTTCTGCGTCCACGTGTCAGCGTTGGGATTGTATTCCCAGAAATCTTTTGTTCCACTACTCCCGTTCCGATATAACCCATGCCGCCGATGCTGAAACCAACAGCATAACCGCGGACAGTTCCTCCGAATCCGCTTTTTGCGTCCAGGTATTTTGGGCGCGGCTGCAGGGTAAGCCGAATAGAATTAAAATTGCGAATGCTGGAGCAACTAATAAGTAATTTTTTTTCATTTTACATTTGTTTAAAAGCTTAAGATTTATTTTGTCACAATCAATTTCTCCGTCTCCAGATTTTCTGCCGACTGAAATTGCAGAAAGTAAACTCCCGCATTAAGCTCTTCAGCATTCCATTTCAATTCATTTTCTCCTGCTGCAAAAAATTTATCGGCAAGACTTGAAATTAATCTTCCGCTCATATCAAAAATTTTGAGGGAAACTTTTTTTGATTTTGAAAGTGTGAAAGAAACGGTGGTGGAATTAGAAAAAGGATTTGGAAAAATCTGAAAACCCTTTTCCTGTTGCTGTTCAGATACAGCAGTAGGTATTTGGCACAGCCCTGTAACCTGCACCGGGGTCCATCTATCGGTGGTGGTGCTATCGCCAAGCTGCCCATAGTTATTTCTTCCGCACGCCCAAACCGTGCCGTCATTCTTCACAAAAAAGGAATGATTCCACCCACCTGCCACTTCGGTGATACCTGTGAGTCCGATCACTTGCACAGGGGTCCACCTGTCAGTAGTGGTGCCATCGCCAAGTTGCCCGTATTGATTATTTCCGCAAGCCCAAACCGTGCCGTCACTCTTCAAAAACAAGGAATGAGAATATCCGCCTTGTATTGCGATGATTCCCGTAAGCGAATTCACCTGCACCGGAGTGTGACTTTCGGTGTTTGTGCCATCTCCAAGTTGTCCACTACCATTCGCTCCGCAAGTCCACACTGTGCTGTCATTCTTCAGAAAAATGGAATGTGCATATTCAGCTACCACAGCAATAATTCCCGAGAGCGCGCTCACCTGCACCGGGGTGAGTTGTTGTGTGGTGCTGCCAATACCAAGCTGCCCATACAACTGCTCTCCACAGGCCCAGGCCGTTCCGTCATTCTTCAAAAATAGGGAATGTGAAGTTCCGCTTGCTACCTTGATAATCCCCGTGAGCGCGCTCGCCTGTATTGGAATACCCGACGAGGTGGTGTTACCATTGCCAAATTCCCCCCAGATATTCCATCCACACGCCCAGGCCGTTCCGTCATTCTTCACAAAAAGGGAGTGATGCTGACCGGCATCCATTGCGACAATCCCTGTGAGTGTGTTCACCTGCACCGGAGTCCAGTTGTCAGTATAGGTGCCATCGCCAAGTTGCCCATCTCCATTGTATCCGCAAGCCCACACCGTGCTGTCATTCTTCAGAAAAAGGGAATGGAAGCG